>Ga0063234_101_pt1:2445000-3019019 | contig 3019019 bp, 2796 predicted proteins | sample YelNatPoosite3B9_FD_62394 | JGI IMG/M metagenome (GOLD analysis project Ga0063234, IMG submission 62394) | Hot spring thermophilic microbial communities from Obsidian Pool, Yellowstone National Park, USA - site 3 B9 (version 2) (version 2) | ecosystem: Environmental > Aquatic >...
TCACAGTATGTCAACTGTCAATAGACAATCCTGACAAGGTATAGGCCTTGAGGAGGAGCTGTTATGCCGGCCTTTGTCCTGTCTTTTGATTCTATAATAGCTGGAATTTCTCCTGCCTTTATTTTGCCAAGTCCCACGTACACTAGCGTTCCCACTATTATTCTTACCATGTTGTATAAGAATCCATCTGCTTCTACCTCTATTTTAATCAGATCCCCTTCTTTTTCTACCGTCAAATCAAAGATAGTTTTTACAGGATTCACCTTTTTGTTTCCTGAGGCTTTAAAAGCAGAAAAGTCATGGGTCCCTCTAAAAAAGAAAGCCGCTTTCTTCATCGCCTCAACATCTAAGGGGTATGGGACATGCCAGCAATAATTTCTCATAGTAGGCATTGGAAACTGTCTATTTAAAATCAAGTACCTGTATCTTTTACTTCTTGCACTGTAACGAGCGTGGAAAGATTTGTCAACTTCTTTTGCTTTGACTACAACTACATCATCAGGCAGTACAGCATTTAAAGCGTAAGGAAGTTTTTCTGGCGGGATCTTTGTTTTCGTCTTAAAATTGGCAACTTGGTACAAAGCATGAACACCAGTATCTGTTCTGCTGCTTCCTATTAGGTTAACTTTTTCTCCTGTTACTTTTTCTATAGCTTTTTCAAGCACTTCCTGAACAGTTATGGCATTCTTTTGGTACTGCCAGCCGTGATAATTGGTCCCGTCATATTCAATGATAAGCATTATGTTCTTCATACTACCACGCCCAACTTCTGTTCCACACAATTAGCACCACAATTACACCTGTTATGAAAAGAGCTGCATAGTCTCTTGTGTGCACTTCAAGTTTTTTCATTCGAGTTCTGTTGTGGCCTCCTCTGTAGCACCTCGACTCCATAGCTATTGCAAGTTCATCGGCTCTCCTGAAAGCACTGATAAAAAGCGGAACCAAAAGAGGCACTAATCCTCTCGCCCTATTTACTATGTTCCCACTTTCAAAATCTGCTCCCCTTGCCATTTGAGCCTTCATTATCTTCTCAGCTTCTTCTATGAGAGTAGGTATAAACCGCAAAGCGATAGTCATCATCATCGCCAGTTCATGAGCCGGTACTCCGATTTTACTAAAAGGCTTTAAAATATGTTCTATCCCATCTGTAAGAGAAATGGGAGAAGTTGTCAATGTAAGCAGTGAAGTTCCTATTATCAAGAAAATAAGCCTTAGCCCCATAAATACAGCAAATTTTAATCCTGCACTAGTAATCTTTAAAGGACCTAGGGTATAAAGCACAGTGCCCCCAGGAGTAAAAAACATGTTTAAGCTCACTGTAAGTAAAAGTATCACAATTACAGGCCTTAAGCCTTTCAGGACGTAAGAAAATGGTATTTTGGAAATCCTGATCACAAGCCACAAATAAAGCATCGCAAAAATATAGCCAGAAAATTTGTTTATGAAAAAGATGGCTATTATAAATATAAATGTAATTATGATTTTTACCCTAGGGTCTAATTTGTGGATTGCCGAATCACCGGGAACATATTGGCCAATAGTTATATTTCTAAACATTTTTTGTCCCCCTGAGATAGCGAAGAATATGCTCTTTTGCCTCTTCAATCGTCAAAACATCTGGCGGTATTGGCACTCCCCTCTTTCTAAGTTCTCTCGCTAAAGAAGTAATTTGAGGAACTGAAAGCCCTATTTTCTCTAGTCTTTCAGCTTCTCTGAAAACTTCTCTGGGGGTTCCTATGAGCTCAATTTTGCCTCTGTTCATTACAATTATTTTGTCCGCGATTCGGGCTATATCTTCCATGTTATGGGACACCACGATTGTTATCATTTTATATTTGTCGTGAATCTCTTTTATTTTATTCAAAATTTCCTGTTTCCCTTTGGGATCTAACCCTGCGGTAGGTTCGTCAAGTATTAAAATTTTTGGCCTCATTGCAAGAATGCCTGCAATCGCTACTCGCCTTTTTTGACCGCCAGATAGCTCAAAAGGTGATTTATCTGCCAATTCTTTGCTTATACCAACTATTTCCATTGCCTCGTATACTCTTTCTTTTACTTCTTCTTCGCTAAGTCCTAAATTAGAAGGGCCAAAGGCTATATCTTTAAACACTGTCTCTTCAAAAAGCTGATATTCTGGATACTGAAAAACCAATCCTACCTGCTTTCTTATATCTTTTAAACTTACCTTCTTGTCTGTTATATCTATGCCGTTTATATAAATCTTACCCTTGCTAGGCTTTAACAGCCCATTTAACTGCTGAATTAATGTAGACTTTCCAGACCCTGTGTGGCCAATAATTCCTACAAATTCTTCGTCTTCTATTGCAAAATTTATGTCCTTAAGGGCTACTGTCGCATATGGAGTTCCTTCATTGTATATAAAACTTACATTTTCTACTTTTATCGGCATATGAACTCCACCATTTCTTCAATGGTCAAAATATCAGAAGGAATGTCTATTCCTTCTTTTCTGAGTTGATGAGCCAATTCTGTAACCTGTGGGACATCAAGCCCTATTTTTTTAAGGACTTCTACCTCTTTAAAAACTTCTTTAGGCGTTCCATCCAAAACTACTTTTCCGTCGTCCATAACTATCACTCTGTCTGCATCTACAACCTCTTCCATGAAGTGAGTTATGAGTATCACAGTTATGCCCTCTTCTTTATTGAGCTTCTTGATAGTAGAAATTACTTCTCTTCTACCGATTGGGTCCAGCATTGCTGTAGGTTCATCCAAAACTATGCATTCTGGCTTCATGGCAATAATTCCTGCAATGGCTACCCGCTGCTTTTGACCGCCTGAAAGCATATGGGGTGGAAAGTCTTTATACTCCCACATGCCTACAGCCTTAAGGGCATATTCCACTCTTTTCCTTATTTCCTCTGAAGGTATTCCCAAATTCTCTGGCCCAAAAGCCACATCCTCTTCAACTATTGCTGCAACTATCTGATTGTCTGGATTCTGAAACACCAGACCCGCCGTCTGCCTTATATCCCAAAGGTGCTTCGCATCCTTTGTATCCATGTCCTTAACATAAACATTGCCTTTCGTCGGCAAAAGAAGTGCGTTGAAGTGCTTTGCCAAAGTAGATTTGCCAGAACCGTTATGGCCAATTATGCCAATAAACTGCCCCTTTTCAAACTGCAAATTTATATCTTTAAGCACCGGCGGCGATTTGCTTTCTCCCTCTGAATAGCAAAAGGAGACATTTTGGGCGCGTATTATAAAAGCCATGTAAAGCACCTTCTTTGCCAAAAAATAGGGATTAAGTTGTGGAGACAAACTTAACCCCTGCAACGGTTAAACTAATTCAATGACTGCAAGCGGTGCTCCATCTCCCCTTCTAGGCCCTAATTTGAAAATTCGAGTATATCCTCCATTTCTTTCTTTATATCTCGGTGCAATGTCATCAAAGAGTTTTTTTACGACGCTTTCATCCAATATATAAGCTAAGGCTTGTCTCCTGGCGTGTAAATCTCCTCTTTTGCCAAGGGTAATCATTTTTTCGGCAATCTTGCGAACTTCTTTTGCTCGTGCCTCTGTAGTAGTTATGCGTTCATACCTTAAGAAATCTGTAACTAAGTTTCTCAGCATGGCTCTTCTTTGGTCAGAAGGACGACCCAATTTTCTATAGCTCATTTGCAACCCTCCTTCATTCGTCAGAATTCTTGAGGCTAAGCCCAAGTGCTGCAAGCTTTTGCTTGACTTCTTCCAAAGACTTTTTGCCTAGATTTCTGATTTTCATCATTTCTTCTTCTGTCTTCTGCGTCAATTCCTGTACAGTGTTTATACCTGCTCTCTTCAAGCAGTTATACGACCTAACAGAGAGGTCCAGCTCTTCTATAGTCATGTCAAGGGGTTTCTCTACTTTTTTCTCCTGCTTTTCTACAAACACATCAGGGCTCTTATATTCTCCCGTAAAGGAGATAAATTTCTGGAAGTATTTTATCAGCATATCTGCTGCCATGCTTACAGCTTCTTTAGGAGTGATTGTTCCATTTGTCCACACTTCTAATGTCAGCTTGTCATAGTCAGTAACATGCCCTACACGGGTATTTTCCACCGTATAATTTACTTTCCTAATAGGGGTAAAGATAGAATCCACAGGGATAACCCCTATTGGCTGATTTGGTTCTTTGTTTTTTTCGGCAGGTACGTATCCTTTGCCTTTTACAAACACTATCTCCATGTGAATTTTTCCGTCATCACTTAAAGTTGCAATGTGGTGATCTGGATTTAGAATCTCTAACTCAGGCCCGCCCTTTATATGTCCTGCTGTAACTTCTCCTTTTCCTTCCACATCTATTCTACCTATCACTGGCTCGTCAGAATGCAGTTTCACTGCAACTTCTTTCAAGTTCAATATGATTTCAACTACATCCTCTTTTACGCCAGGTAATGTGGAAAATTCGTGCAGCACTCCATCAATCTTCACAGATTTAGGAGCCGCACCTGGAATAGAGGATAAAAGCACTCTTCTCAAAGAGTTGCCGAGAGTTATACCATATCCTCTCTCCAGGGGCTCTACTACAAATTTCCCGTACCTGCCATCTTCTGATTGCTCTACAATCTCTATTTTAGGTTCTATTATTTCAAACACTCTATAGACCCTCCCTTTGCACTTTTATGAGGGTAACCGAAGGTCATTACTTAGAATAAAGCTCAACAATTAAGTGTTCTTGCACAGGCAAGTCTATATGCTCTCTTCTCGGAAGTGAAACAACTCTGCCTTCAAAGGCATCCTTGTTAAGCTCCAGCCAATCAGGAACGTTTCTTCCCATTTCGAGGTTGTTCTTTATAAGTTCCATGGAACGGCTGCTCTCTTTTACAGATATCACATCCCCAGGCTTTACTAAATATGAAGGTATATCTACTTTCTTGCCATTTACCTCAATATGCCCATGGCTTACTAACTGCCTTGCTTGAGCACGAGATACAGCAAAGCCCAATCTGTAAACTACATTGTCAAGCCTTCTTTCCAAAAGCTGTAACAAGTTCTCGCCTGTGATGCCTCTCATTCTTTCAGCTCTTTCATAATACCTCACAAACTGCCTTTCTAAAATTCCATAATATCTTTTGAGCTTTTGCTTTTCTCTCAACTGCATACCATACTGGGTCAATTTTTTCTTCTCTTGACCGTGCTGCCCAGGAGCATATCCTCTCTTTGCAAGCGGACATTTATCTGTATAGCACTTTTCCCCTTTTAGATATAGTTTTATTCCCTCTCTTCTGCAAAGTCTGCAACTTGGCCCCAAGTATCTTCCCATAGTTACACCTCCTTACACTCTTCTCCTCTTTGGTGGTCTGCAGCCGTTATGGGGTATTGGAGTTACGTCTTTTATAAGACTTATCTCAAGACCAGCTGCCTGCAAGGCTCTTATTGCCGCTTCTCTTCCTGCCCCTGGCCCTTTCACATATACATCTACAGTTCTCATCCCATGGTCCATTGCCGCTTTTGCAGCAGATTCAGCCGCCATCTGAGCAGCAAATGGAGTAGATTTTCTTGAGCCTTTAAATCCGACTGTTCCAGCGCTAGCCCATGCAATGGTATTGCCTGCTGGATCAGTTATCGTCACAATGGTATTGTTAAAAGTGGAGTGGATGTGAGCGATACCTCTCTCCACATGCTTTTTTTCGCGTTTTCTTCCAGCCCTTTTTACTCTCTTGGCCATCTTTTCCCCTCCTTAAGAAAGATTACTTCTTCTTCTTAGCAACAGTTTTTCTAGGACCTTTTCTCGTCCTAGCATTGGTTCTGGTCCTCTGTCCTCTTACAGGTAAACCGAGTTTATGCCTTATACCTCTGTAACAGCCTATATCTATCAACCTTTTGATGTTCATCGCCACTTCTTTTCTCAAATCGCCTTCTACTTTGTACTCTTTTTCTATAATTTCTCTTAATTTCGAAACTTCATCTTCAGTCAAGTCTCTCACTCTCGTGTCTGGGTTTACTCCCGCTTTAGCTAGTATTTCCTTTGAACGAGAGTGACCTATACCATATATATAGGTAAGAGCGATCTCTACCCTTTTATCCCTAGGCAAGTCAACTCCAGCAATCCTCGCCATCGTAACACCTCCTAGCCTTGTTTTTGCTTGTGTTTAGGATTTTCACAAATTACCATTACTCTTCCCTTTCTCTTTATGATCTTGCATTTTTCGCACATTTTCTTAACAGACGGTCTCACCTTCATCTTAAGCTACCTCCTTTTCTTACTTTCCGCGCCATACAATTCTGCCACGCGTAAGGTCATAAGGCGACAATTCTACCTTTACTCTGTCTCCAGGTAAGATTCTAATGAAGTTCATCCTGAGCTTACCCGATACATGAGCTAACACCTTATGCCCGTTATCTAATTGTACCTGAAACATGGCATTTGGTAAAGCCTCAATAACTGTCCCCTCAACTTCAATAACATCATCTTTTGCCAAGGATATCCATTCCTCCTTACCGCCTTAGGATTTATAAGGCTCTAACAACCTTCTAATTTCCTCATTTGTTAAGCTTTCGCCCCTTTTTAGCTTTTCTCTCACTTCATTAAGCACTTCGTTATACCTTTGCAGATGTTTATACTTCTTTTTCTTGGGCTTTTCAATTTTTCTGAGGTCCCCGTCAGCAATTAAAACATGCTGTTCATCTACTCTACCTACTACAACAAATACTCTGCCCTTGTCTCGACCAGCTTTACTCCTCACTACCTGGCCAAGTTGCAAATCGTTCATTAACTCCTTCACCTCTTACAAAATGGTCAGTATTTCCGGCTCCCCTTCTGTAATAACAATCGTGTTTTCATAGTGAGCCGAAAGACTGCCATCTACTGTTACCACTGTCCAGTTATCTTCTAAAGTTCTAACAGAGTAATGCCCTGCATTCACCATGGGCTCTATTGCAAGAGTCATCCCTCTTTTTAACCTTGGCCCTTTGCCTGGAGGTCCAAAATTGGGAATTTGGGGGTCTTCATGCATTTTTCTCCCTATTCCATGCCCCACGTAATCTCTCACCACTGAAAAGCCGTGGCTTTCCACATATACCTGTATTGCGTGGGAAATATCTGACAATCTATTGCCTTCTCTAGCGTATTTTATGCCTTCAAAAAAACTCTCTCTTGTCACTTCAATAAGCTTTTTAGCTTCATCAGATATCTCCCCTACAGGAAAGGTCCTCGCTGCATCAGCATTGTAGCCCTTGTAATTGGCTCCCAGGTCTATACTTATAATATCGCCTTCTTGAAGCTTTCTTAAACCAGGTATCCCATGCACAACTTCGTCATTCACAGAAGCACATATGCTCGCTGGGAAGCCATAAAGTCCTTTAAAAGCAGGAATGCATCCATTTTTTATTATAAACTCTTCTGCAATTCTATCAAGCTCTAAAGTAGTAACACCAGGCTTTATCACCTTCTCTAAAACCTCAAAGAGGTTTGCTATCACTTTTCCAGCTACTCTCATGAGCTCAATTTCTTTTTCAGATTTAATGTATATCATTTCTCCTATCTCCTAACAAAGCCTTTTTTATGTCTTCAAATACCTCATCAATTGATTTATTCCCATCGATGTTTACCAAAATATCTTTTCTTGTATAATAATCAATTAATGGCTTTGTCTCTTTCTCGTACACTTCCAACCTTTTTACCACAGACTCCAATTTATCATCTGACCTTTGTATAAGCTCACTGCCACACTTATCGCACACATTATCTACTTTCGGAGGAGAAGTTTTTATGTGATAAGTAGCACCGCACACAGGACATACCCTTCTGCCTGTTATCCTGTCTATCAAAGCTTCTCTCTCAACCTGAATATTTATAACAGCAGTAAGAGAATGCCCTCTCTCCTCCAAAAATTTATCCAGTTCCTCCGCCTGAGGTATATTCCGCGGATAGCCGTCCAATAAAAACCCCTTTTGGCAGTCCTCTTTTTGAAGCCTGTCTTCTACTATCCTGTTAGTCACTTCATCGGGGACCAAAAGTCCTTTGTCCATATACTCCTTTGCCAGTTTACCTAACTCTGTATTGTCTCTTAAGTTTTGCCTAAAAATATCGCCAGTTGATATATGAGGAATGTCAAACTCCTTAGCAATTTTAAGCGCTTGGGTCCCTTTTCCGGCACCAGGGGGGCCCAGAAGCACCACCCGCATAATTTCTCCCCCTTTACTTCAAGAATCCCTGATAATTTCTCATAATCAGGTGACCTTCTATTTGCTTCATGGTATCTAAAGCCACACCTACTGCTATCAATAAAGCCGTGCCTCCAAAGTAAAGCTGCAATCCTGTCACATTCATCAAAACCACTGGCATTGTGGCAATAAACGCTAGGAACAATGCCCCTACAAATACGATTCTATTTAAAACTTTGGTCAGATACTCGGTAGTCGGTTTGCCAGGTCTTATGCCTGGAATAAAGCCTCCGTATTTTTTCAAGTTATCAGAAATATCCTGCGGGTTGAATATGACTGCTGTGTAAAAATAGGTAAAACCTATTATCAAGAATATATCTAAAAGGTTGTATATGAGCCCATTTGTGCTTAGCCATTTCTGAACAAAATTGTAGAAAGAAGAATGCGGGAAAAATGTCGCTAACTGCTGTGGAAATTGCAACAAGGAAATTGCAAATATAATCGGGATAACGCCTGCCATGTTTATTCTTATAGGAATGTGTGTGCTCTGTCCCCCGTACACTCTCCTACCTACAACTCTTTTAGCGTATTGAACTGGTATTCGCCTTTGCCCTTCTGTTGCCAAAATTATAAGCACTATCATGATAAGCTCTGCCACTACAAATGCAATCGCGCCAAATATGTTGGAAGTTCCAGCTTTAATGTACTCGTGTGTTAAATATATCATGTTCGGAATCCTGGAAATTATCCCTGCAAAAATTATCAAAGAGCTTCCGTTACCCAAGCCGTTTTCCGTGATTCTCTCACCTAGCCACATCAAGAAAGTAGTACCTGCTGTAAGGGTTATGACAATTACTGTTAATCTGAAGAAAGTAGGATTTATGACCGCACTTCTTAGTCCTATCGTCATTCCTATCGCCTGTATAAGAGCTAAAACAACCGTCAAGTACCTAGTATACTGTGCAATCTTTTTCCTACCTTCCTCCCCTTCTTTCGCCAGTTGCTCAAGGGAAGGAATGGCAATTGTCAAAAGCTGCATTATAATTGAGGCATTAATGTAGGGCACAATGCTCATCGCGAAAATCGTAAAATTGCGGAAAGCACCGCCAGAGATTATATCAAAAAAACCAAACAGCTGCCCTTGCCCCAAAATATTGGCAATCTGCTTAGGGTCAATCCCCGGCACAGGAATGTGAGACCCTAGTCTAAATATCACCAGCATTCCCAGTGTGTAGAGTATTCTCCTTCTTATATCATCAACTTTCCAAGCATTTACAAGAGTTTGAAACACTCTATATCACCTCTGCCTTTCCCCCAACGGCTTGAATCTTTTCCACGGCGCTTTGACTGAATTTATGGGCCTTGACAGTAAACTTCTTGGTAAGCTCCCCATCCCCTAAAATTTTAACTCCGTCCTTCACATCCTTGATTATTCCCTTTTCTATCAAAACTTCTGGAGTAATCTCTGCTCCATCTTCAAACCTCTCTTCCAATGTTCCGACATTCACTATAGCATACTCTTTCTTGAATATATTGGTAAACCCTCTCTTGGGTATTCTTCTCGTAAGAGGCATTTGTCCACCTTCAAAACCTGGACGCACTCCGCCACCGCTTCTAGCATTCTGCCCTTTATGACCTCTTCCAGAAGTCTTGCCATGACCCGAGCCTATTCCTCTTCCGACTCTTTTTTTCTTTTTCGTGGAACCTTCAGCTGGCTTTAAATCGTGCAGTCTCATTTTGGCACCTCCTAATGGATTGTTTATTCAAATAGTTGATGCACAGGAATCCCTCTTAACCTTGCTACTTCTTCTGCCGTCTTCAACCTTTTGAGACCCTCTATAGTAGCATAAACCATGTTGGTGGCGTTAGAAGAACCTAGAGATTTGCTGAGCACATCTCTAATACCAGCAGATTCCAGCACCGCTCTCACAGGGCCTCCTGCAATAACTCCCGTACCTTCTCTTGCTGGCTTTAGCAAAACCTTTCCTGCGCCAAACTCGCCTATCACTTCATGGGGAATTGTAGTGCCTACAACAGGAACTTTTATCAAGTGCTTTTTCGCATCTTCAATGGCTTTTCTGATAGCGTCAGGAATTTCGGCTGCTTTTCCTCTTCCTACTCCTACATATCCTTTGTCAGGGTCTCCGACCACAACAGTGACGCTGAATCTGAAATTTTTACCACCCTTTACGACCTTAGAAACACGGTTTATGCTAACTACTCTCTCTTTTAAGTTTAGCTTTGTCCAGTCAACCCGAGCCATTCATTTCCCTCCTTGTTAGAAATTTAGCCCTGCTTGTCGTGCAGCATCAGCTAATTCTTTTACAACACCGTGATAGAGATAACCGCCTCTGTCAAATACTACATCCTTTATTCCTTTTTCTAACGCCCTCTTAGCAATTAGCTCTCCTACCAGCTTAGCTGACTGCTTATTTGCGCCCTTTGCAACATCCCTCAGTTCGGGATCCAAAGTTGAAGCTGAAACCAGTGTATGACCTTTTGTGTCGTCAATGATTTGAGCGTAAATGTGCTTTAAACTCTTGTAAACATTCAAACGAGGTCTTTCTGGCGTACCAAACACTTTCTTTCTAACCCTTAAATGGCGCTTTTTCCTCAGCTCGTTTCTGCTCGGCTTTATAATCATTCTCTCACCCCTTACTTCTTACCAGTTTTGCCTTCTTTTAGTCTGACAACTTCTCCAACGTACCTTATGCCTTTGCCCTGATATGCATCAGGTTCTCTTACTCTCCTTATATTAGCCGCAACCTGGCCCACTCTTTCCTTGTCAGCGCCTCTCACTATAATCCTGTTGTTACCCTCTACGATTATCTCAATACCCGGCTCTTCTTCTATTTCAACAGGATGAGAATATCCCACGTTTAAAATCAATTTTTTGCCCTGCTTTGCCGCACGATAACCAACTCCGACAATTTCCAAAGCCTTTTCAAACCCTTCCGTAACTCCCTTTACCATATTGGCTATTATCGCTCTTGTAGTGCCGTGCATAGCCCTTTCTTCTTTATCATCGCCTTTTCTAGTGACAACCACTTCTCCATCTCTTACTTCTATGTTTACAATAGGTGGAAATTTTTTCTCAAGAGTGCCCTTTGCACCCTTTACGGTAACCACATTGTCTGGACTTACCTTGACTTCTACGCCTTTTGGTATGGGTATTGGTAATCTGCCAATCCTAGACACCTGTCACACCTCCTACCTCTTCGTTTAAAATCACCAAACGTAGCAGATAACTTCTCCTCCAAGCCCTGCCTTTCTCGCCTCTTTATCTGTCATAATTCCCTTTGAAGTTGAAATTATAGCTATACCTAAACCGCCTAAAACTCTCGGCAACTCGTCGTGCTTTGCGTAAACTCTCAAACCGGGCTTACTTATTCTCTTAAGCCCTGATATAACCCTTTCTTTATTGGGACCGTATTTTAAAGTGATCTTTAGAATTCCGCCTTTTCCATCGTCTATCTCTTCTACTGCTTTTACAAAACCTTCTTTTAACAAAATCATTGCAATTGCCTTCTTCATCTTTGATGAAGGTATCTCTACTGTTTCGTGCCTTGCCAAGTTTGCGTTTCTTATCCTTGTGAGCATATCAGCAATAGGATCTGTCATAACCATTTTCTATTACCTCCCCTCTATTACCAGCTTGCTTTTTTGACGCCAGGGATCATCCCTTGATGGGCATATTTCCTGAAGCAGAGACGGCACATTCCAAATTTTCTTAAATATGCGCGAGGTCTGCCGCATATTTTGCAGCGATTGTATTCTCTCGTTTTATATTTCTGAGGTTTCTGCTGCTTTACAATCAATGCCTTTCTCGCCATCTATCGCTACCCTCCTTTTATTTTGCAAATGGCATACCCAATAACTCTAAAAGCGCTTTTGCTTCCTCATCAGTCTTAGCGGTGGTTACGATTATTATATCCATGCCTCTTACTTTATCGATCTTGTCATAATCGATCTCTGGGAAAATTAGCTGTTCTCTTACTCCCAACGCATAATTGCCCCTTCCGTCAAATGAGTTAGGAGATACTCCTTTGAAGTCTCTTACACGGGGCAATGCAATATTGAAAAGTTTATCCAAAAATTCGTACATTCTCTCTCTTCTTAACGTTACTTTCACACCTATAGGCATGCCTTTTCTTATTTTAAAATTAGAAATTGACTTTTTGGCTCTAGTGATAACAGGCTTCTGCCCTGATATCATCATAAGGTCGTTCATAGCAGCTTCTAAAGCCTTTGGATTTTCTTTGGCTTCACCAACACCTATGTTTATTACTACTTTTTCTAACTTTGGCACCTGCATTATATTCTTGTATCCGAATCTTTCCATTAAGGCTGGAACGACCTCTTTCTCGTATTTTTCCCTAAGCCTAGACATAACGCGCCTCCTTCCTCAGTAAATTATAGGGTCTCATTGCACCTCTTGCAGTAACGTACTTTTTCTCCGTTTTCGAGAATTTTTATGCCATACCTTACTCCTCTTCCGCAGTTCTCACAGTAAAGCATAACTTTTGAGCTGTGTATAGGAGCCTCCTGATGGATTATTCCACCAGGTTTTTGCGGGCTTGTCGCTTTCCTATGCTTGGTTACCACATTTACCCCTTCGACAATGACCTTCCCTTCTTTAGGAAAAGCCTGCAATACTCTGCCTTTTTTTCCTTTGTCCTTACCAGATATTACTACAACCATATCTCCTTTTTTGACGTGCAACTTGTTCTGTGCCATTCTCAACCCTCCTTACAGCACTTCAGGAGCCAAAGAAATTATCTTCATAAAGTCTTTGTCTCTCAGCTCTCTCGCTACTGGACCAAAAATACGGGTACCTCTAGGCTGTTTGTCATCCCTTATTATCACTGCCGCATTATCGTCAAACCTTATATAGGTTCCGTCTTTCCTAGCAATTCCCTTCTTGGTGCGCACAATCACCGCTTTAACAACTTCCCCTTTTTTCACAACACCACCGGGTGTTGCACTTTTTACAGAAGCCACTATTATATCTCCAACATTGGAGTATTTTCTATTTGAACCGCCTAACAAGCGGATACACATTATCTCTTTTGCGCCAGTATTGTCGGCAACTTTTAATCGAGTCTGAGGGCGAATCATTTTGCGTACCTCCTTTCAGATTTACTCAGCTTTCTTTATGACCTCTACCAATCTCCACCTTTTTTCTTTGCTAAGAGGCCTTGTTTCCATTATCTTTACAACATCTCCCACGTTGCAGATGTTGTTCTCGTCGTGAACCTTATATTTCTTTGTCCTTTTGACAATCTTTCCATAAAGGGGATGTCTGAATTTGTCTTCCACTGCAACTACAATGGTCTTCTGCATTTTATTGCTAACAACCGTTCCAATTCTTACTTTTCTCTGCCCTCTTTCCAAGTGAGACCCTCCTTCCTATCTCTTAATTCCGAGTTCCCTTTCTCTTAATATTGTCTTTATCCTTGCGATTGTCTTCCTCACATCTCTTATCCTCATAGGATTATCCAACTGTCCTGTTGCAAGTTGAAATCTCAAGTTAAAAAGTTCTGCCTTCAGTTCCGACAATTTTTGCTGCAATTCTTCGTTAGAAAGTTCTCTTATTTCCTTAGCTTTCATTGCTTTCACCACCCAATTCTTCACGTTTTAAAAACTTTGTCTTTATGGGAAGCTTATGCATAGCCAATCGCAAGGCTTCTTTCGCAACATCTTCTGAAACTCCGCCTATCTCAAAAAGCACTCTGCCCGGCTTTACTACTGCAACCCAAAACTCTGGGGAACCCTTACCAGAACCCATACGAGTCTCTGCAGGTTTTTTAGTCACAGGTTTATCAGGGAAAATTTTAATCCAAACTTTACCTCCCCTTTTGATGTACCTGGTCATAGCGACTCTCGCAGCTTCTATCTGTGTCGCCGTAATCCAACCAGGTTCTAAGGCTTGAAGTCCGTATTCTCCATATGTCAAAGTGTTTCCGCGAGTAGCATTCCCTTTAATTCTGCCGCGCTGCTGCTTCCTGTATTTCACTCTTTTGGGCATTAACATTGTCTTACTTACCTCCTTCCGCAGTTATCTGCTTTTTAAGCTGTGGCAGTATCTCCCCTTTGTTTATCCATACTTTAACACCTATTTTCCCATAGGTGGTATTTGCTTCTGCAAAACCGTAATCTATGTCTGCTCTCAAAGTTTGAAGCGGTACTACCCCTTCATGGTATCTTTCCGTCCTAGCAATTTCAGCTCCCGCAAGTCTTCCAGAGCATGCAATTTTAATACCTTTTGCACCAAGCTTCATAGCCCTTGCTATGGCCTGCTTCATCGCTCTTCTATAGGATATTCTCTTTTCAATCTGAGCCGCTATATTCTCTGCCACAAGCTGTGCGCTCAATTCAGGAGTCTTTACCTCTATGATGTTTAGGATCACAGTCTTATTCGTCATCTTCTCCAGCTCTTCTCTTAGCCTATCTACACCTGTACCGCCTTTCCCTATTACCATTCCAGGCTTTGCCGCATATATGTCAATCTTTATCCTGTTAGAAGCTCTTTCAATGACTATTTGTGGAATGCCTGCAGCGTATAACTTTTCTTTTATATAATTCCTTATTTTGATATCTTCAACTAAAATATTTGGAAAATCTTTGTCTTTGGCATACCACTTGGCAAGCCAGTCTTTTGTAACTCCGACTCTAAGTCCATAAGGGTGTACCTTTTGTCCCACGCATATCCCTCCTTACTCTTCCTTTTCCTTTACGACTATGGTGATATGGCTAGTTCTTCTTCTCATTATATCCGCTCTTCCCATAGCCCTTGGCAAAACTCTTTTCATCGTCGGCCCTTCATCTGCCACAGCCTTAGCAACATACAGATTATCTCTGTTCATATTGTGATTATTCTCAGCATTGGCAATTGCTGATTTGAGCACTTTTTCTACTATCTTGGAAGCCTTTTTAGGCGTGAATTTCAAAATGGCCAACGCCTCATCTACATGCTTGCCGCGAATAAGGTTTAAGACCAACCTTGCTTTTCGAGGCGAAATTCGCACATATCTGGCTATCGCTCTTGCCTCCACGGTATCTCCTCCTTTCGCCTATTTCACCTTCGTGGTCTTCTCTGAACCTGCATGGCCACGGAAGGTACGTGTTGGAGCAAATTCTCCCAACTTATGTCCTACCATGGCTTCTGTTATATAAACAGGTACGTGTTTTCTCCCATCGTGGACTGCTATAGTATGACCTACCATCTCGGGTACAATTGTTGAATCCCTGGACCAAGTCTTAATCACTTTTTTTTCATTTTTCTTGTTCATCTCAATTATCTTCTTCAAAAGCTTAGGATCTACAAAAGGTCCTTTTTTTACAGATCTGCTCAAAGCACTGACCTCCTTTCAGCTATTTGCGCCTTTTTACTATGAATTTATCAGAAGCTTTGCCTTTCTTTCTCGTCTTGTAACCCAATGCAGGTTTACCCCATGGTGTAAGCGGTCCTGGATGCCCAATAGGAGCCTTACCTTCACCACCACCATGTGGATGGTCTACAGGGTTCATGGCAGAACCTCTCACTGTAGGTCTTATCCCAAGCCATCTGGACCTTCCAGCTTTTCCTATTTTGACATTTTCGTGGTCTATATTAGACACTTGTCCAATGGTAGCACGGCAATTAGCGTTTATAAGCCTTATCTCTCCAGAAGGCATCCTTATGTGAACATAATCTCCTTCTTTTGCCATAAGCTGAGCTGCTGCACCTGCCGCTCTTACCAGCTGACCGCCCTTCCCAGGTATGAGCTCAATATTGTGAACTATAGTACCAACAGGGATATTCCTAAGAGGCAGTGCATTTCCTACCTTGATATCTACATTTTCACCAGATTCTACTATATCTCCAACTTTCAGTCCATGAGGTGCTATTATATACCTCTTTTCTCCATCTGCATAGTGAATGAGGGCAATAAAAGCTGTCCTATTTGGGTCGTACTCAATAGCAGCTACTTTGCCCGGTATACCGTCCTTGTCTCTTTTGAAATCTATAATTCTGTATCTCCTCTTGTGGCCGCCGCCTCTGTGCCTTACTGTAATTCTTCCATATACATTTCTTCCCGCTTTCTTTGTCAATGGCGCCAATAGTGATTTCTCTGGCTCTTTTTTGGTAATTTCCTCAAATGTCAGCACTGTCATCTGGCGGCGACCAGGGGATGTAGGTTTATATGCCTTAATGCCCATTTCTGTCCCTCCTTCAGACTAAAATCACTGTAATCCCTCAAAGAACTCTATTCCCTTGCTATCAGGTGCAAGCTTTACTATCGCTTTTTTATAGGATTCCGTTCTACCCTCGTATTTGCCCATTCTCTTAGGTTTGCCTTTATAATTCATAGTGTACACTTTTTCTACCTTCACACCAAATATCTCTTCTACTGCTTTTTTAATTTCAATTTTGTTAGCCCTCTTATCCACAATAAAAGTATACTTTCTGTCGCCCATGAGGTTCATGCTTTTTTCTGTTATCACAGGGCGAATTATTATATCGCGAGCCTCCATTTTAAGCAAACACCTCCTCCACTATAGCGACAGCGTCTTTTGTTATGATGAATTTTTCGTATTTTAAAACGTCGTAAGTGTTCAAAAGATTAGCGTACAAGGCTTTTGCATTTGGCATGTTCCTTGCTGAAAGCTCTACGTTCTTTTCTCCTTGAGGAACCACAATAAGAGCACTCTTAGCGTTAAAATTCTTTAAAAGCTCTGCAACTTTCTTTGTCTTTGGCTGTTCTAGCTTAAATTCGTCCAGCACAATGATTTCATTGTCCCTTACTTTAGAAGAAAGAGCTGACTTTAAAGCCAGTCTTTTTACCTTTTTAGGCAATTTATAACTGTAGTCTCTCGGCTTAGGTCCGAAAACCACTCCACCTTTAATCCACTGAGGAGCTCTTATGCTTCCCTGACGAGCTCTACCTGTCCCTTTTTGCCTCCAGGGTTTCCTTCCTCCTCCTCTTACTTCTCCTCTAGTCTTGGTAGAGTGAGTGCCCTGTCTCTGATTTGCAAGGTAGTTAACAACTGCTTGGTGCATAACAGCCACATTTACTGGAACGCCAAAGACAGAGTCTTTTAGTTCTATTTCGCCTACCTGTTCCCCTTTCACGTTGTAGACTGGTACTTTTGGCATTCTTCTTCCTCCTTTCATCACTTGCTCTTTACTGAATCCCTTATGATGAGCAAGGAACCTTTTGGCCCTGGCACTGAACCTTTGACAACTAAAAGGTTCAACTCAGGATCCACTTTCACAACCTCTAGGTTTTGTATAGTAACCCTGTCACTTCCCATGCGACCAGGCATCTTTTTGCCCTTAAAAGTTCTACCGGGATCTGTCGTAGCACCCATTGAACCTACTCTCCTGTGGTATTTGGAACCGTGGGACATAGGCCCTCTTCTGGCGCCATACCTTTTTATAACACCTGCAAATCCCTTACCCTTTGAAATGCCTGTTACATCTACTCTGTCTCCTGGCTTAAATATATCTACTTTTATCTCCGTTCCAACCTCATAACCGCTTATATCATCTAATCTGAACTCTCTCAAATACCTTTTAGGAGAAACCCCTGCTTTTTTAAAATGGCCTAAAAGTGGTTTATTGACCCTCTTTTCACTAATATCGCCAAATCCAACCTGAATGGCATTGTATCCATCTTTTTCTACAGTCTTTTTTTGAACCACAACACAAGGCCCTGCTTCAATCACTGTCACAGGAATGACTTCTCCTTTTTCATCGAAAATTTGCGTCATCCCGTGCTTTTTGCCTAAAATACCCTTCTTCATTCCTCACACCTCCTGAAATCAGCGGACGCAACTGCGTCATAATTTCGTTTTTTATAATTTTATCTCAATGTCTACACCTGAAGGTAAATCCAATTTCATAAGAGCATCTACTGTTTTAGGGGTTGGATTCAAAATATCTATAAGTCTTTTATGAGTCTTTATCTCAAACTGCTCTCTTGAATCCTTGTACTTATGAGGTGCTCTTAAAATTGTTATAACTTCCCTTTTTGTAGGCAACGGAATAGGACCAGAAACTTCTGCACCTGTCCTCTTAGCTGTTTCAACTATCTTTTGAGCTGATTGGTCTAAAATTGCATGGTCAAACGCTTTTAAGCGTATGCGAATTTTCTGCTTGGGCATGATTTTCCCTCCTTACTATCAAATCCTACTGACCTTACATATATACACATATCCAGGTGTTTTATTGTCAAAAAAAAATCTATTCACAAACCAGCTTTATTATTTTATCCCAATTCTTGCGCTATTGCAAGACTTGACATGTCAATATTTTTGTGCTAATAGCGAAACGCTATTAGCACAAAAATATGACTACTCTATTATAGCAGATACGACACCAGCGCCAACTGTCCTTCCGCCTTCTCTTATAGCAAACTTAAGCCCTTCTTCCATCGCTATCGGTGTTATAAGCTCTACTCTCAATGTCACGTGGTCCCCTGGCATTACCATCTCTACTCCCTCTGGTAGCTGTATCGTACCTGTCACGTCTGTCGTCCTAAAGTAAAACTGCGGCCTGTATCCATTGAAAAATGGTGTGTGCCTTCCTCCCTCTTCCTTCGTCAATACGTACACCTGTGCCTCAAATTTTGTGTGCGGCTTTATCGTCCCTGGTTTCGCCAGTACCTGCCCTCTCTCTACTTCATCCCTCTGTATCCCTCTTAACAATACCCCTATGTTGTCTCCTGCCTGTGCCTCATCTAATGTCTTCCTGAACATCTCTACTCCTGTCACTACTGTCTTCCTTGACTCCGTCGTCAATCCTATTATCTCTACTTCGTCCCCTACTTTCACTTTCCCTCTCTCTACTCTACCTGTCGCAACTGTACCTCTTCCCGTTATCGTAAATACGTCCTCTACCGGCATCAAGAACGGCTTGTCTATATCCCTCTCCGGTGTCGGTATATATTCGTCTACTACATCCATTAACTCCCATATCTTGCCGCACCACTGGCACTCCCTCTTGCCGCATCCACACTCTAATGCCTTCAATGCTGAACCTACCACTATCGGTGTGTCATCCCCTGGAAATTCGTACTGGTTCAGTAAGTCCCTTACCTCCATCTCTACTAGCTCTATTAACTCCGGATCGTCTACCATGTCCGCTTTGTTCAAAAATACTACTATATATGGCACTCCTACCTGCCTTGCCAATAATATGTGCTCCCTCGTCTGCGGCATCGGACCGTCTGCTGCTGATACTACCAGTATCGCTCCGTCCATCTGCGCTGCCCCTGTTATCATGTTCTTTACATAGTCCGCGTGACCCGGACAGTCTACGTGCGCATAGTGCCTCTTCGCTGTCTCATACTCTACGTGCGTCGTGTTTATTGTTATACCCCTTGCCTTCTCCTCTGGCGCCTTGTCTATCTCGTCATATCCCTTCGCCTGTGCTAAACCCGCTTTCGAAAGTATTAATGTTATCGCTGCTGTCAATGTCGTCTTACCATGGTCTACGTGCCCTATCGTCCCTACGTTTACGTGCGGCTTCGTCCTCTCAAATTTCTGCTTTGCCATCCTCTCTTCCTCCTCCTTTTAGTTTATTTTTTAGCTGATAATATTTGCTCAGCAATATTTTTAGGCACTTCTTCATAGTGATGGAACTGCATCGTGTAAGTTCCTCTACCCTGTGTCTTTGACCTTAAATCAGTAGCGTATCCAAACATTTCAGCCAAAGGCACAAAAGCTCTTATGACCCTAGCTCCAGACCTTGTCTCCATACCTTCTACTTTTCCACGCCTTGCGTTCAAATCTCCTATAACATCTCCCATGTATTCTTCTGGAACTACTACTTCTACTTTCATGATAGGCTCTAAAAGCACAGGGTCCGCCTTCTTCATACCTTCTCTGAAAGCTATAGAACCTGCGATCTTGAAGGCCATATCAGAAGAGTCAACTTCGTGGTAAGAACCGTCGACTAATGCTACTTTAACGTCAATCACAGGGTAGCCCCCTAGCACGCCGTTTTGCATAGCTTCCTGTATACCTGCATCTACAGCTGGAATAAATTCTTTTGGAATGACACCTCCAACAATTCTATTTTCAAATATATAGCCCTCTCCTCTTGGAGCAGGTTCCATCTCAAGCCATACATGTCCATACTGACCGCGACCGCCTGACTGCCTTATGAACTTTCCTTCTACTCTTACAGGTTTTGTTATAGTTTCTTTGTAAGCAACCTGCGGTTTACCCACATTGCACTCTACGTTGAACTCTCTTCTCAACCTGTCCACAATTATCTCAAGGTGCAATTCTCCCATTCCAGCTATTATAGTCTGGCCCGTCTCCTGGTCAGTGTACGTCTTGAAAGTTGGGTCCTCTTCAGCAAGTTTTGACAAAGCTATGCTCATCTTTTCCTGAGCTGCCTTTGTCTTTGGCTCAATTGCTACAGAAATAACCGGCTCAGGAAAGTCCATTGACTCTAATAGTATTGGATGATTTTCATCGCAAAGAGTATCTCCTGTAGTCGTATCTTTAAGTCCAACTGCTGCAGCAATGTCTCCAGTATATACGGCATCAATCTCTTCCCGGTGATTTGCGTGCATTCTCAAGATTCTTCCTATTCTTTCTTTCTTTCCCTTTGTAGAATTTAAAACATAAGAGCCTGCCTTTAATGTCCCTGAATATACTCTAAAAAAAGCCAGTTTACCTACATAAGGGTCTGCCATGATTTTGAAGGCAAGAGCTGAGAAAGGCTCATTGTCATCAGGCTTTCTCTCAAGTTCCTCGCCACCATCTATAGACATACCTTTAACAGGTGGCAAATCTAAAGGAGACGGCAAATAATTCACAATAGCATCCAAAAGAGGCTGTACTCCCTTGTTCTTGTAGGAAGACCCACAAACTACAGGTACAAGTTCTCCATTTATTGTCCCCTTCCTCAAAGCCGCGTGAATTTCTTCTTCTGTTATCTCTTCCCCTTCCAAATACTTTTCCATGATAGTCTCATCTACTTCAGCAATTGCTTCCAGCAATTTTTCTCTATACTCTTCTGCAAGAGGTTTTAAATCTTCTGGTATTTCTGTCTCATCCATAACAGTCCCCAAGTCATCTTTATAAATTATTGCTTCCATTTTTATGAGGTCTACGATTCCCCGGAAAGTATCCTCTTTTCCTATAGGAATTTGAATAGCAACAGGATTTGCACCAAGCCTTTCTCTTATCATGTCTATTACGTTAAAAAAGTCAGCACCTATAACATCCATCTTGTTTACATAGGCAATCTTAGGCACATGGTATTTATCCGCCTGTCTCCACACAGTTTCAGACTGAGGCTCTACTCCCTCTTTTGCAGAAAAAACCGCAACTGCCCCATCTAATATCCTCAAGGACCTCTCTACTTCCACAGTAAAGTCCACGTGTCCCGGCGTATCTATTATGTTAATTTTATGACCTTTCCAGTAACAAGTGGTCGCCGCAGAGGTTATCGTGATACCCCTTTCCTGCTCCTGTACCATCCAGTCCATCGTAGCAGTACCTTCGTGAACTTCACCTAACTTATGGGTTTTACCAGTATAAAAAAGGATTCTCTCGGTAGTAGTGGTTTTTCCTGCATCTATATGCGCCATTATACCAATGTTCCTAACTTTATCTAAGCTGAAATCCCTTGGCATTTTCTATCCTCCTTTCTTGTAGCTTCCTTCACTACCCCCCCTATCCTCTCTCTTACCATCTGTAATGAGCAAAGGCTTTGTTTGCTTCTGCCATTCTGTGGGTGTCTTCTTTCTTCTTCACGCTGCCGCCAGTGTTGTTAGCTGCGTCTATTATTTCGGCAGCCAGTTTTTCCATCATGGATTTTCCGCTTCTCTGCCTTGCGTACTCCACAATCCATCTAATCCCAAGAGATAATCTTCTTTCGGGTCTCACTTCCATAGGAACTTGGTATGTTGCGCCACCAACTCTTCTTGGCCTTACTTCCAAAACAGGCATTACATTGTTTAAAGCCTCTTCAAAAACTTCAAGAGGATCTCTTCCTGTTTTTTCTCTTATTATGTCAAAAGCTCCATAGCAGATTTTTTGAGCCAAGCTCTTTTTGCCATCCCACATTACTTTATTAATTAATTTGGCAACCTTGACACTGTTATATACAGGGTCTGGTAGAACTTCTCTCTTTGGCACCGGACCTTTTCTAGGCATTCTCATCCCTCCTTATTACTTCTTTGGCTTCTTAGCACCATATCTTGAACGAGCTTGCTTCCTGTTAGCAACACCTGCTGCATCAAGGGCTCCTCTTATAATCTTATACCTAACACCAGGCAGGTCCTTAACTCTTCCACCTCTCACTAAAACAACAGAGTGCTCCTGAAGGTTATGACCTATTCCTGGAATATATGCAGTAACCTCTATTCCATTTGTAAGCCTTACTCTCGCTATTTTTCTCAATGCGGAATTAGGCTTTTTAGGAGTTGTAGTCCTTACAACCACACAAACTCCTCTCTTTTGAGGATTGCCCTGCAAAGCTGGAGCAGCAGATTTCTTTTTAACACTTTGCCTTCCAAATCTCACAAGCTGGTTTACTGTTGGCATTATTGCACCTCCTTCTTATCTTTCCCCTATTACATCTGCCGCAGTGGCAGCACCTACATCAATACCGCACATCCTGCCAAGCTCTTTCATAGTATCAATGTAAACTATTTTTATACCCTTTTCTTCGCACGCTTCTTTTATCTTTTTGACCACATGCTCTTCTGCGTCCTTTGCAATGTACACCTGAGCTACTTTGCAGTTTAACACTGCTTTTAAAGTCTGTTTAGCCCCAACCACCCTTTTGGGAGGGCATTGTTCCGCCATTTGCCTTCCTCCTATCAGGACAGGGGTTTTGACACACTTAGTAATTTTATCATTAAAGATTTTCCCTGTCAACAATGAATTATTTTGACAGGGGAAGGTTTTTAAGCCTCCCCTGTCAGAGAAAATTATTTTACTTAACTACTCGCTTTTGCATCAACAGCCTCTTTTTTAACTTCTTCTTTCTTTTCCTGATCCTCTTTCTTCACCACAGTTATATTCCTGTATCTGGAAAGTCCTGTGCCTGCAGGTATGAGTTTTCCTATTATCACGTTCTCTTTAAGTCCTATCAGAGGATCTACTTTTCCTTTTATTGCCGCATCTGTGAGAACTCTCGTCGTCTCCTGGAAGGAAGCAGCTGACAGGAAGGAGTCTGTCGCTAAAGCTGCTTTTGTGATACCAAGCAACGCTCTTCTTCCTGTAGCAGGCCTCAATCCCTTTTCTATAGCCTTCTTGTTCTCTTCTTCAAACTTGAACATATCTATTAATTCTCCAGGAAGCATCGAGGTGTCTCCTGGGTCTTCTACTTTAACCTTCTTCATCATCTGCCTTATTATTATCTCGATGTGTTTATCATTTATCTCAACACCCTGGAGTCTGTAAACTTTCTGGACTTCCTGCAGCAAATAGCTCTGCACTGCATATATTCCCTTTATCTTGAGAAGGTCATGCGGATTCACTGAACCCTCTGTGAGCTCATCTCCTGCCTGAACCCACTGCCCATCTCTCACTTTGAGCCTTGAACCGTATGGTATAAGGTAAGTCTTAGAAATATTGTTTTCCTCGTCTACCACCGTAATTTCTCTTCTTTTCTTAGATTCATTAATTCTCACAACGCCAGATATTTCAGTGATTACCGCAAGCCCTTTGGGCTTTCTGGCCTCAAACAACTCTTCAACCCTTGGAAGACCTTGTGTAATATCAACTCCTGCAACTCCACCTGTGTGGAAAGTCCTCATCGTAAGCTGCGTACCCGGTTCACCTATGGCCTGAGCAGCGATTATGCCGACAGCTTCTCCAATATTTACTAGCTCTCCCGTAGCAAGGTCTCTTCCATAGCACATTCTGCATACGCCGTGTCTGGATCTGCAGGTCAGAGGAGACCTTATCTTAACTCTTGTAATTCCAGCTTTTTCTATCTTTTCCGCCTCTTCTTCATTTATCATCTCATTTCTTCTTACAATCACATTTCCTTCACTATCTACGATATCTTCAGCGGCAATTCTTCCTATTATTCTATCTGAGAGCTTTTCAATTATTTCATTTCCTTCTCTTATCTCTTCGACGTAAATGCCCTCATCAGTTCCGCAGTCTTCTTCTCTCACTATCACATCCTGACTGACATCTACAAGCCTTCTTGTCAAATAACCGGAGTCTGCTGTCCTCAATGCCGTATCAGCAAGACCTTTTCTAGCACCGTGAGTGGATATGAAGAATTCCAGAACGTTAAGACCTTCTCTGAAGTTAGACCTTATAGGAAGTTCAATGATTCGTCCAGATGGGTCTGCCATCAAGCCTCTCATACCTGCTAACTGCCTTATCTGGTTTTTACTACCTCTAGCTCCTGAGTGAGCCATCATGAATATAGGGTTGAATTTATCTAAAGTTGCCATTAAAGCTTCTGTGACCTTTTCAGTAGTCATATTCCATGTTTCAATGACTTTTTCATACCTTTCCTCCTCGGATATTAAACCGCGCCTGAACTGAGCTTCAATTTTAGCTACCATTTCATCTGCTTCTTTTAGAAGCTTCTCTTTTTCTTTCGGTATTACCATGTCAGAAACGCTTATTGTAATTGCTGCCTTAGTTGAGTACTTGAAGCCTAGCTCTTTTATCTTATCTAAAGTCTCTGCTGTCTTTGTAGGCCCGTGTATTCTATACACCCTATCTAAAATCTTGCCTAGTTTGGATTTGTCCACAAGGTCATTTATTTCAAGATTAAAGGCTGTCTCAGGATTGTTTCTGTCGACAAACCCCAAATCCTGAGGTATCGCTTCGTTAAATATGATTTTCCCTACTGTAGTTTCAATAACTTTGGACTTTTTCTCTCCATTTATTTCTCTTGTCATTTTAACTTTTATTTTCGCGTGGATGTGAATATATCCCAACTGATAAGCCATAAGAGCTTCTTCAGGGCTTGAGAAATACTTTCCTTCACCCGGCACACCGTCTTCATCTGCAGTGAGGTAATAGCAACCGAGCACCATGTCCTGTGTAGGCGTCATAACAGGTTTTCCATCCTGCGGCTTTAAAATGTTGTTGGCTGCCAGCATCAAAAACCTAGCTTCTGCCTGAGCTTCCATCGAAAGAGGTATGTGAACAGCCATTTGGTCTCCGTCAAAGTCAGCATTGTAAGCAGGACATACCAGCGGATGAAGCTTTATGGCTCTTCCCTCTACAAGAACTGGCTCAAAAGCCTGAATCCCCAGCCTGTGAAGTGTAGGCGCTCTATTTAAAAGCACTGGATGTTCCTTTATGACTTCTTCTAAGACATCCCATACTTCAGGCCTTACTCTTTCTACCATCCTTTTTGCACTTTTAATATGCTGTGCAAGCCCTTTGTCTACTAACCTCTTCATCACAAATGGTTTAAAGAGCTCTAAGGCCATTTCCTTTGGAAGACCGCACTGATAAACTTTAAGTTCAGGTCCTACTACGATAACTGAACGGCCAGAATAGTCAACCCTTTTACCCAAGAGATTTTGTCTAAATCTTCCCTGTTTTCCTTTGAGCATATCAGAGAGAGACTTCAAAGGCCTATTTCCAGGACCTGTAACCGGTCTTCCTCTTCTGCCATTGTCTATAAGAGCGTCTACTGCTTCTTGAAGCATTCTCTTTTCATTTCTCACTATTATATCTGGAGCCCCTAAATCCAAAAGCTTTTTAAGCCTATTGTTTCTGTTGATTACTCTTCTGTAAAGGTCATTTAAATCAGAGGTAGCAAACCGGCCGCCGTCCAGCTGTACCATAGGCCTTAAGTCTGGCGGAATAACAGGAAGAACCTCCAAAATCATCCATTCTGGGCGATTGCCAGAGTCTATGAAAGCCTGAACTACTTCCAACCTTCTTATAGCCCTTACCCTTTTCTGCCCTGTAGACTCCTTTATCTCTGCCCTTAATTCTTTGCTAAGTTTTTCCAGATCTATTTCCTGGAGGAGTTCCTTTATTGCCTCAGCTCCCATTCCAGCTCTAAATCTATTTCCATATTTCTCCAAATATTCCCTGTACTCTTTTTCAGAAAGGAGTTGTTTTTTAGTAAGAGGAGTATCCCCTGGGTCAATGACTACGTAAGATACAAAGTACAAAACTTTCTCCAGCGCCCTTGGAGACATATCAAGCAAAAGCCCCATGCGGCTGGGAATGCCTTTCACATACCATATGTGAGCGACAGGGGCAGCAAGCTCAATGTGCCCCATTCTCTCTCTTCTGACCTTGGACCTGGTCACTTCAACACCGCACTTGTCGCACACAACTCCTTTGTACTTCACTCTTTTATATTTTCCACAATGGCATTCCCAGTCCTTAGTAGGTCCAAAAATCCTCTCGCAGAAAAGCCCATCTCTTTCCGGCTTTAAAGTCCTGTAGTTGATGGTCTCGGGCTTTTTCACTTCACCCCGAGACCATTCCCTTATTTTTTCAGGAGAAGCTAGGCCAATTTTTATGGCTTCAAAATTCTTAAGCTTAAACAAGGAGTGTCGCTCCTTTCCTCAATAAATTTTGACTTCACACATCATAGTCGTCATCCATGAACAAATCCTCGCTGTCAATATCAAAATTATCAGGCTCAAAATCAATATCCTCTGGCAGTTCTTCTGGCTCTTCTTCGTATTCTTCTTCGTACACTTCCTCTGGAGGCGCATCTTCTCTTCCTTCAATGTTTATATTAAGCGTAGCATCTGGAACATCATCGTCATCATCTTCAAATTCCTTAATTGGAATTTCCTGTCCATCTTCTGTGATGACTTTTACGTCTAATGCCAGGCTCTGAAGCTCTTTTACAAGCACTTTGAAGGATTCAGGTATTCCAGGCTCTGGTATATTTTCTCCTTTCACTATCGCTTCATAAGCTTTTACACGTCCGGTTACATCGTCAGATTTTACTGTAAGCATTTCCTGCAGGGTATGAGCAGCACCATAAGCTTCCAGCGCCCAAACTTCCATCTCTCCAAATCTCTGTCCGCCAAACTGAGCCTTTCCGCCCAGAGGCTGCTGAGTGACAAGTGAATAAGGTCCTGTAGACCTTGCGTGCATCTTGTCATCTACCAGGTGATGAAGTTTTAGCATATACATGTATCCAACAGTGACTTTATTGTCAAAAGGCTCTCCCGTTCTTCCATCGTAAAGCTGTACCTTGCCGTCTGGAGAAAATCCGGACTTTGCAAGTAGTTCTTCTATATCCTTCTCTGTAGCTCCATCAAATACAGGTGAAGCTATATACCAGCCCAAAGCTTTTGCCACCAGCCCCAGGTGAGTCTCCAACACCTGACCTATGTTCATACGAGAAGGAACTCCCAGCGGATTTAAAACTATCTGCAAAGGCGTGCCATCTGGCAGGAAGGGCATATCTTCAACAGGCAGTATTCTGGAAATTACACCCTTGTTACCATGGCGACCTGCCATCTTGTCTCCAACAGAAATCTTTCTCTTCTGAGCGACAAAAACTCTTACCATCTGGTTGACGCCCGGAGGCAGTTCATCTCCATTCTCGCGTGAGTACACTTTAACATCTACCACAATACCTGATTCACCGTGAGGAACTCTTAAGGATGTATCCCTCACTTCCCTTGCCTTTTCACCAAATATTGCTCTTAAAAGTCTTTCTTCTGCAGTAAGCTCTGTCTCTCCTTTAGGGGTAACCTTTCCTACAAGTATATCTCCGGCTCTGACTTCTGCACCAATCCTTATTATTCCTCTTTCATCCAAATCTTTCAGTGCATCTTCTCCGACATTTGGAATCTCTCTTGTTATCTCTTCAGGACCTAATTTTGTGTCTCTAGCTTCTGCATCGTATTCCTCTATGTGAATAGAAGTGAGAGAATCATCTATTACCAGCTCTTCGCTTATCAAAATAGCATCCTCGTAGTTGTAACCTTCCCAGGGCATAAATCCGACCAGGACGTTTTTCCCAAGAGCAAGCTCTCCATGGTCTGTAGAAGGACCATCACATATTACCTGCCCTTTCTTGACCTCGTCTCCTTCATTGACAATAGGCCGTTGATTGATGCAGGTGCCCTGGTTTGACCTCTTAAACTTCAATAAATGGTATTCGTCTCTCTTTCCGTCCTTAGTTCTTATTACCACTTTGTCAGCTGTCACCTTTTCGACTATTCCATCATTCTTTGCTAAAATCACTGCCCCAGAGTCAACAGCAGCCTTATACTCCATGCCTGTACCAACTATTGGAGCTTCTGGTTTTAACAAAGGCACTGCCTGCCTCTGCATGTTAGAACCCATCAAAGCTCTATTTGCGTCGTCATTTTCTAAGAAAGGTATAAGGGATGCAGAAACAGATACTATCTGCTTAGGAGATACGTCCATAAAGTCGACCTCTGTAGGCGGAACACTTATTATCTCTTCTCTTAACCTACATACGACTCTATCATTTATAAACCTGTTGTTTTCGTCCAAAGGCTCGTTCGCCTGAGCTATGATGTACTCATCTTCTTCGTCGGCGGTCATGTACACAATCTCATCTGTTACCGTGCCTGTTGCCTTATCGACTTTCCTGTAAGGCGTTTCTATAAATCCGTACTCGTTCACACGGGCATAAGTAGTAAGGGAGGTTATCAAACCGATGTTAGGACCTTCAGGCGTTTCTATAGGACATATCCTTCCGTAATGGGAATAGTGCACGTCTCTTACCTCAAAGCCAGCTCTTTCTCTGCTAAGCCCTCCAGGACCTAAAGCACTAACCCTTCTCTTGTGGGTAAGCTCAGAAAGAGGGTTTGTCTGGTCCATGAACTGTGAAAGCTGGGAACTTCCAAAAAATTCCCTAATAGCTGCAACTACAGGGCGGATGTTTATGAGGTTTTGAGGAGTAACCTCATTAACATCCTGAATTGTCATCCTCTCTTTCACAACTCTTTCCAAGCGGGCAAGGCCAATTCTGAACTGGTTCTGCAAAAGCTCGCCAACAGACCTCACTCTTCTGTTGCCAAGGTGGTCAATGTCATCCACAAAACCAACGCCATGGGTCAAATTCAGCTGGTAGCTTATAGTAGCTACTATATCGTCTTTAGTTATATGCTTAGGAACAAGTTCATCCATCCTATTTTTTATTTCATTCAAAACAGCTTCTTCATCGCTAAAATTATCCAGTATCTCTCTCAAAATCCTAACATTTACCAGCTCTTTTATGTTAAGACTTGAAACATCGTAAGGCATAGGATATTTGTTTATGTCAACTGTGTTATTCCCAACTACCTTTACTACTTTCCCATCAACTAAAATCTCAACTTCATTTATTCCACAGTTTTGAATCTCTTCAGCTTTCTCCCTTGTAATTTTTTCTCCTTCCTCTACTAATACCTCTCCTGTAATCGGGTTGACAATCCTTTTAGCGCTTTTGTGGTTGGCAATCCTTGCCTTAAGCGCTAGTTTTTTATTAAACTTATAACGACCCACTTTTGCCAGATCATATCTTTTTGGGTCAAAGAAAAGGGCATTGAAAAGGCTTCTTGCGCTCTCCACAGTAGGTGGTTCGCCAGGTCTTAACCTCTTGTAAATTTCTATCAAAGCTTCCTCTTCAGATTTTGTGGTATCCTTGTCCAATGTAGCCTTTAACTTTTCTTCCTCTCCTAAAAGGTCCAATATCTGTATGTCAGTGTTGTACCCTATAGCCCTTAGCAATACGGTAATCGGAACTTTTCTAGTCCTGTCTATTCTAACATATATAACATCGTTTGAATCCTCTTCATATTCAAGCCATGCACCTCTATTGGGAATGACAGTCGCAAAAATGAGCTTTTTACCAAATTTATCAAATTGCTGGTCATAATATACACCTGGTGACCTGACCAGCTGGCTTACAATTACGCGCTCTGCACCGTTTATGATAAACGTACCTTTGTCTGTCATTAAAGGAAGGTCTCCCATGAAAACTTCAGATTCCTTTATCTCACCCGTTTCCCTGTTTGTAAGCCTTACCTTTACTTTAAGAGGAGCCGCATAAGTTGTATCTCTGTCCTTGCATTCCTCTACAGAGTATTTGGGATTATTTTCCAGTCTATAATCTACAAACTCCAATGCTAAATTGCCAGTGAAACTTTCTATAGGGGAAATTTCCTGAAAGACTTCTTTAAGACCCTCCTCCAAGAACCACTGATAGGACTTCTTCTGAACCTCAATAAGATCTGGAATCTCCAAGACCTCATCTATCTTGGCAAAGCTCATCCTCGTCCTACTGCCCGCTTGTACAGGCCGTACCATCCATTTCACCCCTTAAAAATGTAAATTACCAAAAGTTCAACACTTTTGGATTCGCGCACAAAGACCCTATTATATTTGGTATTATGCACCAACTATCCAAAAATTATACCTTGACAAATAAAAAAGGCCACTATTAATGCAATTTTATATAATAACACAACAAATCTTTTATGTCAACAACTCCCCCATAAAAAATAAGGGCAAATTGCTTGCCCTTACTTTATCTCTACTTTTGCACCAACTTCTTCGAATTTTGCTTTGATCTGATTTGCCTCTTCCTTGCTTACGCCTTCCTTTATTGGCTTTGGCACGCTGTCTACTAAGTCCTTTGCCTCTTTAAGTCCCAATCCTGTTATCTCTCTTACTACTTTGATTACTTTTATCTTGTCGCTTCCTACTTCTTGCAAGATCACATCGAATTCTGTCTTCTCTTCAGCAGGTGCTGCTGCTGGTGCACCAGCTGCTGGTGCTGCTGCAACTGCTACAGGAGCTGCTGCAGAAACTCCAAATTCCTCCTCCAAAGCTTTTACTAATTCAGCTAACTCTAAAACTGTCATGTTTTTTATGGCTTGCAAAATTTCCTCTTTGCTCATCTTCTCTACCTCCATTCAAATTTTTTTACGCTTCAGCTTGCTTTTTCTCTTTTATAGCATTTAGCGCGTAGACCAAGCTTCTCAATGTGCCAGAGAGCACAAAAACGAGATTTGTGATAGGAGCTTTCATGCTGCCCAAAGCCTTTGCCAGAAGTTCTTCCCTGGAAGGAAGCTTGGCCAAGGCTTCTATCTCCTGGGGAGATACTATCTTGCCGTTCACTATACCTACTTTTAGCTCAAGACCTTTGTGGTCTTTCATGAATTCAGTTAAAATTTTTGCAGGCGCAACAGGATCTTCATACCCAAAAGCTACAGAGGTAGGCCCTTCAAAGTATTTTATGAGGTCATCTCCATAACCTAGCTCTCTTGCTGCAATTGTCATTAGAGTGTTTTTGTAGACTTTGTACTCGGAGTTCGCTTCCTTAAATTTGCGCCTTAAAACTGTTTCATCTTCAACAGTCAGACCGCTGAAGCTGGTGAAAATCACTGTCTGAGCTTTTGACAGCTTATCTTTGAATTCTGCGACGATCTGCTGCTTTTTCTCTCGGCTGGCGCCCACCTTCCCACCTCCTTAAAAATTTAAAAAGGATCCCGTAGACACGAGGATCCCCAGAGGGAATTTATCTTAAAAAACCTCGGTGGGATTTACGTGCAGTACGCACAACCCACTGTCTACGGTCTTTCTCATATTCAATTTCAACGGTGTTTATTATAACATTAGTCTTTACAGGATGTCAATACGCTTATTCAAATATTCTTGCAGGATTTACTTTAACGCCTGGTCCCATAGTAGAAGAAAGCACTACACTCTTTATATACTGACCCTTTGCAGCAGCAGGCTTAGATTTTATAATCGCATCCATGACAGTTCTGAAATTCTCTAAAAGCTTCTCTTTGCCAAAGGACTTTTTCCCGATTGGAACGTGAATTATACCTGCCTTATCAATGCGGTACTCTATTTTCCCCGCTTTGGCTTCCTTAACGGCTTTTTCAACTTCAAAAGTAACCGTACCAGATTTGGGGTTTGGCATTAACCCTTTTGGTCCTAAAAGTTTACCCAATCTTCCTACAACGCCCATCATATCAGGGGTTGCAATAACAACGTCGTAGTCAAACCAGTTCTCCTTCTGAATTTTCTCCACGAGCTCTTCTGCTCCAACATAGTCTGCGCCAGCTGCTTCTGCCTCTTTAGCCTTTTCACCTTTGGCAAAGACCAACACTTTTACGGTTTTTCCTGTACCGTGAGGAAGTATCACTGTACCTCTCACCTGCTGATCTGCATGCCTTGGATCAACGCCAAGTCTCACTGCTAAGTCAATTGTCTCATCAAATTTGGCATTGGCCGTTTTAAGAACTATATCCATTGCTTCATCACTTGAGTACTGCTGGGTTTTGTCGTAAAGTTTAAGATTTTCCAAATACCTTTTTCCTCTCTTCATCTTAAAGCCTCCTTCGTGGTATTATCGGGCATCTGCCTCCCACTTCACTTTACACAATTTCTATTCCCATGCTTCTAGCAGTTCCAGCAATCATCCTCATAGCAGCCTCTATATCTGTGGTGTTTAAATCTCTCATCTTTATCTCAGCAATCTCTCTTAATTGCTGCTTCGTAATTTTACCAACTTTCTGCTTATTTGGCTGAGGAGAACCAGACTCAATTCCAGCAGCTTTTTTGAGCAAAACAGACGCTGGAGGAGTCTTTGTTATGAAACTAAAGGACCTATCTGAGTATATTGTTATCACAACAGGGATGATAAGCCCTGCGTCTTTTGCTGTTCTTTCGTTAAATTCTTTACAAAAAGCCATTATATTAACACCATGGGGACCTAACGCAGTACCCACTGGTGGCGCGGGAGTGGCTTTGCCCGCTGGCAGTTGAATCTTCACAACAGCTGCAACCTTCTTTGCCATGACTACACCTCCTTATATGCTATATTTTCTGAAGTTGCACAAGGTCAAATTCAACCGGTGTCTCTCTCCCAAACATTGAAATTAAAACTTTTGCCTTCTGCCTTTCAGGATAAACTTCCTGTACAACTCCTATGAAATTCTCAAATGGCCCAGAAACAACCCTTACTGTGTCCTTCACATTGAGGTCAACAGCCGTAGAAACATCTTTTATACCCAAAGCCCTTACTTCAGCATCCGTCAAAGGCACAGGCTTTGAGCCAGGCCCTACAAAACCAGTTACTCCCCTTGTGTTTCTAACTACATACCAGGTCTCATCTGTCATTATCATCTTCACCAGCACATACCCAGGAAAAATCTTTCTCTCCACCACTTTTTTCTTTCCATCTTTTATCTCTGTAACTTTTTCAGTCGGAACTACAATTTGAAGAATTTTATCCTGTAAATTTCTGTTTTCGATAATCTTTTCCAGATTAGCTTTTACTTTGTTCTCATACCCTGAATATGTGTGGACAACATACCATTTCGCAGTTTCCTTTTCAGACATAGTGAGCTCCGGGGAAAATCCCCAACCTCCTTTAAAATGATTTGAGGATGAGTTTCAGTATATAGCTAAAAACAGAATCTACCAAAAAAATAAATATCGTAAAGAGGACCATTACAACGAGCACAATTTCCGTATAAGTTATCATCGTATCCCTTCCGGGCCACGTCACTTTTTTCATTTCTGCCTTTACTTCTCTAAAAAACTTTACAATCTTCCTTCCTTCACCGGCCATTTCCTCACATCCTCTTTATGTTTTGCTTTATTTAGTCTCTCTGTGGAGGGTATGCTTTTTGCAGTGTTTGCAATACTTCTTGAGCTCTAACCTATCCGGGTCATTTTTCTTATTTTTTGTCGTATGGTAATTTCTATTCTTGCACTCAGTGCAAGCCAGTGCAATTTTTACTCTCAATTGTTACACCTCCCGGTGATGCGACTACTTAGACAAATTTATCATAAATAAAACTTGTTGTCAATCCTTAAACAAAAATAAATTAACCCAAAAGAAGCCAGGTTTGCACCCGGCTTCCTGTTTTACTCAATTATAGCAGATACGACACCAGCGCCAACTGTCCTTCCGCCTTCTCTTATAGCAAACTTAAGCCCTTCTTCCATCGCTATCGGTGTTATAAGCTCTACTCTCAATGTCACGTGGTCCCCTGGCATTACCATCTCTACTCCCTCTGGTAGCTGTATCGTACCTGTCACGTCTGTCGTCCTAAAGTAAAACTGCGGCCTGTATCCATTGAAAAATGGTGTGTGCCTTCCTCCCTCTTCCTTCGTCAATACGTACACCTGTGCCTCAAATTTTGTGTGCGGCTTTATCGTCCCTGGTTTCGCCAGTACCTGCCCTCTCTCTACTTCATCCCTCTGTATCCCTCTTAACAATACCCCTATGTTGTCTCCTGCCTGTGCCTCATCTAATGTCTTCCTGAACATCTCTACTCCTGTCACTACTGTCTTCCTTGACTCCGTCGTCAATCCTATTATCTCTACTTCGTCCCCTACTTTCACTTTCCCTCTCTCTACTCTACCTGTCGCAACTGTACCTCTTCCCGTTATCGTAAATACGTCCTCTACCGGCATCAAGAACGGCTTGTCTATATCCCTCTCCGGTGTCGGTATATATTCGTCTACTACATCCATTAACTCCCATATCTTGCCGCACCACTGGCACTCCCTCTTGCCGCATCCACACTCTAATGCCTTCAATGCTGAACCTACCACTATCGGTGTGTCATCCCCTGGAAATTCGTACTGGTTCAGTAAGTCCCTTACCTCCATCTCTACTAGCTCTATTAACTCCGGATCGTCTACCATGTCCGCTTTGTTCAAAAATACTACTATATATGGCACTCCTACCTGCCTTGCCAATAATATGTGCTCCCTCGTCTGCGGCATCGGACCGTCTGCTGCTGATACTACCAGTATCGCTCCGTCCATCTGCGCTGCCCCTGTTATCATGTTCTTTACATAGTCCGCGTGACCCGGACAGTCTACGTGCGCATAGTGCCTCTTCGCTGTCTCATACTCTACGTGCGTCGTGTTTATTGTTATACCCCTTGCCTTCTCCTCTGGCGCCTTGTCTATCTCGTCATATCCCTTCGCCTGTGCTAAACCCGCTTTCGAAAGTATTAATGTTATCGCTGCTGTCAATGTCGTCTTACCATGGTCTACGTGCCCTATCGTCCCTACGTTTACGTGCGGCTTCGTCCTCTCAAATTTCTGCTTTGCCATCCTCTCTTCCTCCTTACTTCTAATAAACTTATCCAAGTGTTTCTTATTAATAAAGTGAAGAACACTTCTTTGATAAAAAAAAACAACTAAAGCGTAAATTAAAATGGAGCCCGCGACCGGGATCGAACCGGTGACCTCCGCCTTACCAAGGCGACGCTCTGCCTACTGAGCTACGTGGGCAAAAAGAGAAGCTTAAAACTTCCGCTTTCTGATTTTACTATAAAGTTTTCTAAATGTCAATAGCTAGCTGTTCCTCATTTCAAGATATCTTTCTAATTTTCTTTTCACCCTCTGCAAGGCATTGTCTATGGACTTCACATGCCTGTTTAAATCCTCAGCTATTTCCTGATAAGACTTCCCATCCAGGTATGCCACCAAGACCTCCCATTCTAAACCGCTTAAAAGTTCCTCCATCTTGTTTTCAATGTTAACGTATTCCTCTTTGCTTATTATTAATTCCTCAGGGTCAGCAATGCACTGGGTAGAAACTACATCCATCAGAGTCCTGTCAGATTCTTCATCAAAGATGGGTTTATTCAGGGAGACGTAAGAATTAAGTGGAATGTGCTTTTGCCTGGTAGCGGTTTTAATGGCAGTAATAATCTGACGGGTCACACATAGCTCTGCAAAAGCCTTGAAAGAAGTGAGCTTGTTGTTTTTATAATCCCTTATAGCTTTATAAAGTCCTATCATTCCTTCTTGAATTATGTCTTCTTTATCAGCTCCAACTAAAAAATAAGTGCGTGCTTTAGCCTTAACAAAATTCTTATACCTCTCAATGAGATACTCTAAAGCCAATTCATCACCCTGTTGCGCTCTTGAAACTATCTCCTCCTCCTCCATTTGCTCATAAGCCTGATAGTAATCCTGTTGCGCCCCAGATTTCACTAATACCGCCCCCATTTGTTATTCCCGCAACCTTACACGTTATAATTATACATTATATTGGTAAAGGTAGTCAAGCTAATTTTACTAGTTTTCCCTCATTTGACGAAGCTTCTTTACAGTTTCCTCATCCAACCTATTTTCCAGATTGTCCTTGTAAAAAGTATTCATATACTCCTTTTTGTGCCTTTCAATGTACCTGTTCATCTCCTCGTAAAGTTCCCTAGCTGACATCCTAATGGCACCGTGAGCCATGACTACCTGCTGCACAATCCAGTCTGAGCTTACCACTACCACATCCTCTTTTTTGACGAGCTCTACCACTTTCGACTCTATAAAATGGTCTGCCGATTCTCCTTCTTTTGTGTACACTACTTCAATGCCATTTATCTCTTCATGCTTTTCCAAGCTCCCTTTTACATACATAGCATCGAAAACCAATATTATATTTATGCCTGTATATCCTTTAAAATCTGCCAGCAAATCTATTAATTTGTCTCTCGCATCTTCCAGACTTCTCTTTGCAATTTCCTTGAGCATCTGCCAGTTGTTTATGACATTATAACCGTCTACCAGCATATACAAGGGCATCACGCCTTACCTTGCCTTTTTGATAAAATGTTGTACATCAAAATAGAAGCAGCAACAGAAGCGTTAAGAGAATTGATTTTACCTTTCATGGGAATTTTAACTACAAAATCACAATTCTCTAAAACCAACCTCGAAATTCCTTTTCCCTCACTTCCAATGACCAAAGCCAGAGGAAAATCGTAATCTAGCTCTTCAAAACTCTTCTCAGCTTTTGCGTCAGTCCCAATAATCCAAAGTCCTTTTTCTTTCAGATCCCTTATGGTGCTGTTAATATTTGAAACTTTTGCCACTTTTATGTGTTCTACCGCACCAGCTGAAGCCTTTACCACTGTGGCGTTTATCCCTGCAGAACGCCTTTTGGGAATTATCACCCCGTGCACTCCAAAAGCTTCCGCACTTCTTATTATAGCACCCATATTGTGAGGGTCAGTTATCTCATCTAAAATCAACAAAAAAGGCTTTTCTTTCTTCTCTTCTGCACAGTTTAAAATATCCGTCACATCAAAATATTTATACAAAGCTCCAACTGCAACTACTCCTTGATGATTAGGAGTCTGCGCTAACCTCTTCAAGGTATCACTGTCAGCAGTAGAAACTACAATTCCGGCTTCTTTCGCCATAGCTATTATTTTAGAAATATTGCCACCGGCAGTTTTGGACACGTATATCTTTTCTATTTCCTTACCGCTTCTTATCGCTTCTATAACAGGGTTTCTTCCATATATAATATCGCCATTTCTCATAATTTTCACCTATTCTTCCGTGTATTCCATAGAAAGGCTCAAAAGAAAGTAAAGCCTATCAAATCTTTCTAAAAGGTACAAATATCCCACTAATGCTTCAAAGGCAGTGGCATACCTATACTCTTTAACACTTGCTCCTTTTGGAACTGTAGAAGCTTTGGCATTTCTTCCCCTTCTCACAATTTCTTTTTCTTCTTCAGTGAGAAGGTCGTAAATTCGCTCAAGAGATCTAGCCTGTGAAGATGCCTTAACGTACTTCACAGTTTGCTCATTTAAATGAGCCAATTTCATATTCCCTTTCTCCACAATCTTAGTTCTGACATAAAGGCTGTAAACCGCATCTCCAATGAAAGCCAAAACAAGGGGGGATAAGTCTAAAACCCCCTTTTCCTTTACAAGAATCATCTTATCCTTTTCCATCTTACTCCCTCTGGCGTATCCTCTAAAATTATACCTCTTTCTTTCAATTTATCCCTTATCTCATCAGCTAACTTCCAGTTTTTCTCTTTTCTGGCCTTTTGCCTTTCCTCTATCAACCTGAGTATTTCTTCATCTTCAATCTCTGTCTCAGCGTTTTTGTAAGACAGCCCTAATACATCAGAAAGCTTTAAGAACATCTCCAGAATATATTCTACCAATTTCTTAGAAGAATTTCCACTTAAATTTGCATTGGCAGTTTTAGCCATTTCAAAAAGCACAGAAATAGCATCTGCCGTGTTAAAATCATCGTCCATAGCCTCTTCAAACTGCTTTTTATACTCATCAAACTTGACAATCAAATCTTTTTCTTCATCGCTTAACTCCCTGTCTTTGGCAATATTTGCCAAGCGCTTCAAATTGACCACAGCGTTACTAAGTCTTTCATAGGCGGATTTCGCCTGGTCTAGCAAATCAAGGCTAAAGTTTATAGGACTCCTGTAGTGGGCCATAAGCATGAAAAGCCTTAAAACTTCAGGGTCATATTTCTCCGTAAGCTCCCTCACTGTAAAGAAATTGCCCTTTGACTTTGACATCTTCTCATTGTTCACATTTAAATACCCTATATGCATCCAATATTTAGAAAATGGTTGGTCATAGGCTGCTTCGCTTTGAGCGATCTCATTTTCATGGTGAGGGAAAATTAAATCTGGCCCTCCTGCGTGAATGTCCAAGGTCTTCCCCAAATACTTTGTAGACATGACAGAGCACTCAATATGCCAGCCAGGCCTTCCTTTCCCCCACGGACTGTCCCAAGCAGGTTCTCCGGGCTTTTGAGCCTTCCACAGTGCAAAGTCTAGAGGGTTTTTCTTTTTCTCGTCTATCTCCACCCTTGCACCCGCCATTAGTTCATCTATATTTTTATGAGAAAGTTTCCCATAATCCTTAAATTTAGCCGTTTCAAAATACACATTGCCGTCTACCACATATGCATACCCTTTGTCAATGAGTATTTTTATGAATTCAATTATATCATCTATATGCTCTGTGGCCCTGGGATGAACTGTAGCTCTCTTTATCCCAAGAGCATCTGCATCTTTAAAATACTCCTCTATGAACCTTTCTGCTATTTCCTTTTCTGTGGTATTCTCTTCCTTCGCTCTATTTATTATCTTATCGTCAATATCTGTAAAATTCTGAACGTAGTTTACAGTGTAACCCTTGTACTCCAAATACCTTCTCACAGTATCGAAGACGATAAAAGCTCTAGCATTCCCTATGTGGATGTAATTGTAAACTGTAGGCCCACAGACATACATGTTTACCACTTTATCCTTCAAAGGCTTAAATTCCTCTTTAGTTCTAGTCATTGTGTTATACAGCCTCATCTTCCTCATCCCTTTCCATTAAAATTTTTTCAAGCCTCTCTATCCTCTCTCTTAACCTTCTTAGCTCTTCCTCTACAGGGTCAGGAAGCTTGCCATGTTCCAGGTCCACTTCATAAGATCTTGCTATGCGTATGTTGTCTTTTTTGACGCACCTTGCAGGAACGCCAACTACAGTGCTATTTGGGGGCACATCTTTTAAAACGACAGCTCCTGCTCCTATTTTTGAATTTTCCCCTACCACAATAGGTCCCAAAACTTTAGCTCCACTGCCTATAACTACATTGTCCTTTATCGTAGGATGCCTTTTTCCCTTCTCTTTACCAGTACCTCCCAAAGTCACTCCTTGATATATCGTCACATTGTCTCCAATTTCTGTAGTCTCTCCTATTACAACTCCCATGCCGTGGTCTATGAAAAATCTGCGCCCAATTTTTGCACCTGGATGTATTTCAATGCCTGTCAAAAAACGGTTTATATGTGAAATCAACCTCGGCAGCAGTATAAAACCTTTTTTATAGAAGTAATGGGCAATTCTGTGAAGTATTATGGCGTGGAGCCCGGGATAACACAGTAAAACCTCCAAAACGCTCTTTGCAGCAGGGTCTCTTTCAAAAACTACTTCAATGTCTTCTTTTAAAGTTTTAAACATACAAAACACCTCCTTAAAAATTTACCCCCCTCATCTCAGAGACGAGGGGGGCCTCCCGCGGTTCCACTCTGCTTGAGCATAACGCTCCACTCATTTAAGATAACGGCATAAACCGGTAACCCCCTACTAAAACTTCAGGGATACAAGCTCGAAGACGCACTTCTTATGGCACATCCTTAGAGCCACTTCCAGCCCACGATGGCTCCTCTCTGGAAGGCTTGTGCCATAATACTCTTCTTGTCATCGCCTTTTACTCTATTAAGCTTAAAACTCTGTCAAGCCTTTTTACTACCCTATTCTTCCCCAAAAGTGCGAGGACTTTTACAAGCTCAGGGCCGTGCTCTTCTCCCGTTACTGCTATCCTTATAGGCATGAAAAACTCTTTTCCTTTTACACCAAGCTCTTTCTGAGCTTTTTTCATCCACTCCTTAACATCATCCTCAGTAATTTCGCTCTTATCCTTCAAATAACCTTTAAAAGCCTCCAATACTTTTATAGAATTGGGACTTTTTAAAAACTCTACCATTTCTCCAGTGTAATCTACTTCTTCAACAAAGAAAGTCTTTGCCACGTCTACAATTTGAGCTACATAAGATAGTCCATCTTTATAGAGGCTTATCACATCCTTTAGCCAATTATACCTCAACTCGTCTATTTCGTCAATGTAGCCTGCTTTCTTAAGATGTGGAATTGCCAAATCCACAATCCTTTCTACAGGGCTTTTTTGTATGTACTGCTGGTTCATCCAGTTTAACTTTTCAATGTCAAATACTGGATTTGATTTGTGAATCCTCTTAAAATTGAACTTCCTTATTATCTCTTCTTTTGACATCAATTCCACATTATCCTCAGGATACCAGCTCAAAAGTGATAAGAAATTAAACATGGCTTCTGGCAAATACCCTAATTCCCTGTACTGACCTATGTAGGTATGGCCGTGCCTTTTGGAAAGCTTTGTCCTATCAGGCCCCAATATCAAAGGAGCATGAGCAAACTTAGGAATCTCAAATCCTAAAGCTTTATATATCAAAATCTGCTTTGGAGTATTGTATATGTGGTCTTCCCCTCTTATCACATGGGTGATTTTCATTAAAGCATCGTCAATCACCACAGCAAAATTATAGGTTGGCATGCCGTCAGACTTTATAATCACCATGTCTCCGCCTAATGTGTCACTTTTTATTGTAATCTTTCCCTTTATCATGTCTTCAAATTCTATGACTTCATCGTCTGGCACCATAAACCTTATGACAGGCTTTCTTCCTTCCCTTATAAAAGTTTCTTCCTGCTCTTTTGTGAGGTACCTACATCTGCCAGAATAACGGGGGATTTCTCCCCTCTCTATCGCTTTCTTCCTGTCTTCTTCCAGCTCTTCTGGCGTGCAGTAGCACCTGTAAGCTTTTTTCTCTTCAATAAGCTTTTGAGCAAATCTGTGGTAGATCTCAAGCCTTTCGCTCTGCCTGTAAGGGCCATATGGACCTGGTTTATCTGGCCCCTCATCCCACTCTATGCCCAGCCACTTTAACTCTTTAAATATCAATTCTTCAAACTCCTTTGCAGACCTCTCTAAATCAGTATCTTCAATTCTTAACACAAAAGTAGCTCCTTCGCTCCTTGAAAAAAGATAATTAAAAAGAGCTGTCCTGATATTCCCTATGTGTATCGGTCCTGTAGGGCTTGGTGCGAATCTCACCCTAAATTCTTTCATTTTTGTCACTCCATCCTCGTTTGTTGTTTGATTTAATTATAACAGATTTTGCGCTTATTTAACAGATGAAGTGACAATCTCATTTCAAATCCACATATTTCACAGTCACAGTTGGAATCGCCGTTAATTCCTCTGCCAGCTCCTCCATGAATTTTTTATCCCCTCTTACATTTAAAGTTATAATCCCACTGCCGTTTTGAGAATCATGTATTCCAAATCTCGCAATTATATTTTCTCCATGTTTTGTAAGCACCTCTTGAACCTTCACTCCAAATTCGCTCCTGTTGTCCACGCTTATCCCTACAATGTACAATGACACAACCTTCACCCCATTTTTATCAATCTTTTAACAAATATTTTTTCACTGTAAAAGAATTTTATGCAAAAAAGAGCTCATGAGAGCTCTCTCAACTTCTCCTCTACAATTTGTTTTACTCTTTTTACCACCTCTTCCACCTTTACTTCTTCCACTTCTTCTCTTTCTCTTAATTTTATTTCAACAATTCCTTCTTTTACCTTTTTGCCTATAGTTACTCTTACAGGTATTCCTATCAAATCTGCGTCATTAAATTTAACGCCAGCTCTTACATCCCTGTCATCAATCAAAACCTCTAATTTCTCTTCAAGCAACTTATTGTATATCTTTTCTGCAATCTGTTTTTGCTCTTCATCTGATACATTCACAGGTACTACAATGACATGATAAGGCGCTACACTCATAGGCCATATTATGCCTTTTTCATCGTGGTGCTGTTCTATGATTGCAGCTACAGTTCTGTTAATTCCAATGCCGTAGCATCCCATTACAATTGGCTTTTCATTCCCTTCCTCATCTGTGTAAGTAGCTCCTAGCGCCTCGCTGTACTTTGTGCCTAGCTTAAAAATATGACCAACCTCAATTCCTCTAGCAATTTTAAGAGGAGCACCACACCTTGGGCACCTATCTCCTTCTACGACGCTTTTAATATCTGCTACGATATCGCCTTTAAAATCTCTGCCATAATTTACATTTTTTATGTGGTAATCTGTCTCGTTGGCTCCCACGATAAAGTTCCTCAACTGTGGTATTTCGCTGTCTACAACTAAAGTCACTTCTCCTTTCAATCCCAAGGGACCAGCAAAGCCCACCTTCGCCCCTGTGACTTCTTCCACTAAAGGTCCATCAGCCAATTCCAGTTCCTCTTCCCTTATGCCCAAAACATTCAAAAGCTTTGTCTCGTTTATATCTCTATCACCTCTAACCAAAGCTGCTACAACTTTGCCTTTTGCTTTGTATATGAGAGTTTTTACAAATTTGCTAGGAGAAATTTTTAAGAAGTCTACCAGTTCTTCTATAGTCTTGACATTGGGAGTATAAACTTTTTCAATCTCAAGCATCTCCTCATCCCGACTTTCTATTAAACACTCGGCCTTCTCCTCATTGGCAGCGTATCCACAGCTGTCGCAGTAAGCTATCACCGCTTCTCCAACACTGGATATCACCATGAATTCTTTTGAATCTCTTCCTCCCATGGCTCCAGGGTCGGCTTCCACCACCAGATATTTAAGGCCACACCTGTCAAATATTCTGCAGTACGCCCTGTACATTTTATTAAAAGATTCGTCTAGTCCTTCCCAATCAGAATCAAAGCTGTAAGCGTCCTTCATTATAAACTCTCTGCTCCTCATCACTCCAAAGCGCGGGCGCCTCTCGTCCCTAAATTTAGTTTGAATCTGGTAAAGTATGAGGGGAAGCTGTCTATATGATTTCACTTCATTTCTTACAAGGTCTGTAAAGACTTCTTCGTGAGTTGGCCCCAAACAAAAATCTCTCTCATTTCTGTCTTTAAGCTTAAACATTTCGGGTCCAAACACATCCCATCTTCCCGTTTCCTTAAAAAGCTCTGCAGGAATCAAAGCAGACATCAAGACTTCCTGACTTCCTTCTCTGTCCATTTCTTCTCTGACTATCTCTTCCACTTTTTTTAGTACTCTTTTTCCTAAAGGCAGATACACATATATTCCAGCTGCTAATTTCCTCATCAATCCTGCTTTTAACATAAGGACATGGCTTGGAATTTCAGCATCAGCAGGAACTTCTCTTAAAGTCGGCATTAGTAACTGTGACAGTCTCACTCTCTTTACCCTCCTATGTACGAGATTTTTTAAGTAGATTGTATTTTACGGCAGGTTATATGTCAATACCTTTCCTCCAGTAATACTACAGCATAAGCCTTTATGCCTTCCTCTCTTCCTGTAAACCCCAATCCTTCCTCCGTCTTTGCTTTGACATTCACTCTTTCTTTGCTAACACCAAGCAATTCTGCAAGGTTTGTCCTTATTCTGTCTTTATAAGGAGAAAGCTTGGGCCTTTCGGTTACAACTATGCAATCCACGTTGTTCACAACATAGTGCTCACTCACTAATTCCAACACCCTTTTTAAAAGTATTTTACTGTCTACTTCCTTATAGGCCACATCTGTATCAGGAAAATGTTCTCCAATATCTCCCAAACCCGCAGCTCCCAAAATCGCATCAATTAAAGCGTGAATAAGAACATCTCCATCAGAATGCCCCTTTAATCCTTTTTCAAAGGGGATTTCTATCCCTCCGAGCATCAATTTTTTCCCTTCTTCAAACCTGTGGACATCATATCCTATCCCTACTCTCATTTTACCCATCCCTCATTTTAAAGTTTCCTTCCTCATCCACTTCTAAAGTAAATTCTGCCCCTCTTGACAGGCGAAAGGACTTAAATTTTTTCTCCACGTTTTTTTTATTAGTCTCAATATAAAATTCAGACATCCCAGGCTCCTTTATTGAAATTTTATAAACTCCTTCCGGCTCAAAGCACACATGCCAATTGTACTTTCCAAACACATCGTAAGTTTTTATTTTTTTGCTTCTATCAAGCACAACAATCTTCTTATCCGTTATAATGCTCAAGTATGAAATAGCCTTCTCCAAAAGAGATATGGAAGGTTTTTCTCTAATACCCAAAATCTCCCCCAAATAAGAGACAGAATCTTTCAACATTCCTATGTGACTTGATTTCAGCACAATTTCCTCGCCGTTTATCCCCAAGGCGCTTTTTGTCAAAACTGTCCCATCCCCTTTGTCATCCCTTATAACCCCGACAGGCTTTCCATCTGGCCACACCACTTCGCTCTCAGACTTTTCCACCTGAATGAATTTATTAGTATAAACGCCTTCTCCAGCAAAAAGATAAACACTTCTCACCCTTTCATACAATATGTCCGCCTTCTCATTGAGGTCATTTAAAAAATCGTTAATCACCTTCATGTATTCGATATTTTTAAACAATATCTTCTCATACCTTACAGGATACATGAAAAGATAACTGCCGTACTCTTTAGAGGGCATCAAATCCTTTATTGACGGGATGTATTTTCTTATCACAGTTACCGCATCTTTTTCTCCTTTAATCTTAGAAAAAATCCACAAAAATCCTCTAAAGAGCATATTTACAAAATCCTCATCATCTGGAGGTACTGTTCCGCCTTCCCAACCATAATATGCATTGGCAGCGCCGAGATTAGGCGTACCCAAAAGTATCAGCTTATCCACGTCAAACTGGTACTTATCGCTTTGAAGGTAACTTCTCGCTAAAAGCCCACCCATGCTGTGACAGACGAGGTCTACTTTGCTGCTTCCTGTCTTTGCCTTTGCCTCTTCGATCGCCAGTATAAGCCTATCGACAGCATCAGGTATTTTTCTCCACCATTCATAGTAGCATACAAATAAGTTCTTATTTTCTACTAAGCCTATCTTTTGCAAATCTTCTATAAAAGGTGCATACACGTAAGCCGCTGGCCCAAAGCTCCATATCTTGCCTAAAGGCGTTGGAGTAAAAATAGATCCAAATATTCCGTGTAAAAAAACCACAGGATTATTCATAGATATCACCCTCATACAATTTAGTAGGTAACAGTCCTACTAAATTATATGAGGAAACTCAAAAAAGGTTATTTTCTCAAAAAAAGTTCTGCCACGACCAAATCTTCTGGAGTAGTTATTTTGATATTTTTATAATCCCCTTCCACTAGTTTAACTTTAAATCCCATCCTTTCCACTAAAACGCTGTCATCTGTACCCAAAAAGCCCTCTTCAAGAGCTTTCCTGTGAGCTTTCACTATCAATTCTTTTTCAAATACCTGGGGAGTTTGAATAGCCCACAGGTATCTCCTGTCAGGAGTATCTAAAATGAAATTATCTTCATCTGCCACTTTTATGGTGTCTTTCACAGGAACTCCAACAGCTGCAGCCTTGTAAAGATAAGCTGCTTTTATAACTTCCATTATAATCTCTTTAGTCACCAAAGGTCTTGCTCCGTCGTGTATAGCGACAATTTCACAATCTTTATCTACCGCAGAAATTCCGTTGTAAACAGAATACTGCCTTTCTTCACCCCCCTTTACAATTTTAAAAGGCTTATTCCAATAAAATTTCTCCAAGACGTTCTCCTGACAATACTCCGTCTCTTCTGGAGAAGTGACCACAATTATTTCTTTAATCCATTCAATTTCATCAAATGCCTTAATAGAGTAATAAAGCACTGGTTTACCTGCAATTGAAAGATAAACTTTATTCAAACTTTTATTCATTCTAGTGCTTCTTCCTGCAGCTACTATTACAGCGCTCACATTCATTTACTATCCCTCTTATAAAATATTCTACAAACCAATTATACCATTTTCTAAACAAAAAAACACAGGAAACCCTGTGTCAAATCGCTTTTTCCTGTTCTGCCTGCTTTGGCTTTGCAAATATCATTCTTCCTGCAGCAGTCTGCAGAACGCTTGTCACAAGCACCTCAATAGTGCTTCCAATAAATTTTTTCCCTCCGTCCACCACAATCATGGTTCCGTCATCTAGATAACCCACTCCCTGCCCTGCTTCTTTGCCATCTTTTATTATCTGCACCACCATTTCTTCTCCCGGCAGCACAATGGGTTTTACTGCATTGGAAAGCTCATTTATGTTGAGGACAGGTACTCTGTGAAATTCTGCCACTTTGTTTAAATTATAGTCATTTGTGATTATCTTGCCCTTCAGCATCTGGGCTAGTTTCAAAAGCTTTGTATCCACTTCTGTAGCATCTATATTTTTGTCCACTATCTCCACTTTTATGTTAAGCTCATTCTGTATCCTATTTAGTACATCCAATCCCCTTCTTCCTCTGTTTCTTTTTAAAGTATCAGAAGAGTCAGCGATGTGCCTCAACTCTTCTAGTACAAAAGACGGTATGATGAGCGGCCCTTCAATGAACCCAGTCTTGCATATATCAAATATCCTCCCATCAATAATGACGCTAGTATCCAAAATTTTGGGTATTCCACCGTATTCATTTTTATTGCCCTTCTGAGACCCCAATTTTTTCATGAAAGAAAAAATATTCAAAAGCTCTTCTTTTTTCTTGAGAGAAATCCTTATCCCCAGGTAACCAAGAAATAAATTCAGCAGTATAGGAACTATTTTCCCAACTATGAAAATCGGATACAAGGGAGCACTCAGCAAATTTGCCACGATAAGGCCTATTATCAAGCCAAAAGCCCCTATCAAAATCTCGTCAATCGGCATATTCTGCAATTTCGCTTCCAGCCACTGCTCAAAGTCTCTTGCCCACTTTATGAAAACAGGTGACACTATATAAAATATAATTCCGACTATAAGAGTTCCTACCCCATAAATTATCGTGGTGGTCAGGTAAGGCAATTTACTTGGTACAAAACTTTGAAATACGCTTAAACTCAATAGAAATTTTACCAATTCAAAGCCCAACGCTAATCCTAATATACCTATAACTCCTCTTGCAATTTTATAAAACACCATCTCACCTCCTATCCTATATTATTGGCTATTTTTTTAAATATTATAAGCAAATTGGAAGAAAATTTGCCAAAATTTTTACATGAATAATGAAGGGCTTACATTCAGTATACTACTTATGTGGAGCAATTGTCAATTTATGTGTTAAGATACAAATGATTAAAATTGCAATTAATACTATGAAATGCCATTCTAAATATTGACATGCATCATCTTTGAGTCTATAATAAAACCAAGAAAACCTAAAAAGAACGGGAGTGGACCAAAATGAAAGACATTATTGTAGACGACCTCCAAAACACAGTAGATGAATATCTTTTGCGCCACAGAAGCATAATAGACATTCTCACTAAAATTCAAGAAAGCAGTGCCCGTATAAACAGAGCAGTAGCGAAGTCGGTGACCGAATGCGGTTGCATAAGAATAAATGCCAGCAAGCAGGAAACTCCTCCTGATGCCACTTTAGAGGATGCCCGCAAATATTTTAAAACCCATGTAGAAGGTCAGCTCTGTGAAAATTGCAAAGAAGTGCTGGAAGCTGAAATAGGCAATAACATCTTCTACATAATCGCTTTATGCAACGTATTAGGCCTTAATTTTTACGACATACTCCTTAAAAAGCACAAAGAGCTAAATACTCTAGGAATTTTTAACATGTTATAAGAAGCGCCTTTTAAGGCGCTTTTTTTTACAACCCTCTTACAAATTCCATTACCTCTTTTATATCTTTGACCTTTATTACCTCAATCCCTTCTTCTTTGGCTTTCATATGAGGTATAAAAACCTTAGAAAACCCCATCTTTTTAGCTTCGTTGATTCTCTTGTCAATATTGCCAACACCCCTTACTTCTCCAGCTAAACCTACTTCTCCGACGAAACAAACATCCTCTGGCAAAGGGATGTTATAATATCCTGACAAAGAAGCAGCTATTACGCCCAAATCGGCTGCCGGCTCCTGAATTTTTATCCCCCCTGTCACATTTACATACGCATCAAAATTTGAAAAATTAAGCCCCAATCTTTTTTCCATTACCGCAAGAAGCAGAATAAACCTGTTGTAATCAAAACCTGTCGCCATTCTCCTCGGCATACCAAAAGATGTGTAGCTCAAAAGCGCCTGAACTTCCATCAAAATAGGACGCGTCCCCTGGAGAGAAGACACAATCGCTGTACCGGCAACCCCTTTAGGCCTGCTCATCAGTATAAATTCAGAGGGATTGCGGATTTCCTCAAGCCCTTTATCTTGCATCTCAAAAACTCCTATTTCGTGAGTTGCTCCAAACCTATTTTTAACAGCCCTTAACACTCTAAAAGAATGGCTGGCATCGCCCTCCAAATAGAGAACCGTGTCCACCATGTGTTCAAGAACCTTGGGCCCTGCTATAGCTCCTTCCTTTGTGACATGCCCTATCAAAAAAACGCTTATATTTTTTTCTTTCGCAATAGCCATAAGCTTTTGAGAAGCGTATCTCACCTGAGAAATGCTGCCAGGTATTGTCTCACTTTCCTCTGTGTACATGGTCTGAATAGAATCTACTATCACAAAATCCGGACGTATCTCTTCAATTTTTTCCTCTATCACATCTATATTCGTCTCACACAAAAGGTATAAATCCTGCCTCTCTTTTAAAATTCTATCAGCCCTCAGCTTGATTTGCTGGGGGGATTCCTCACCAGATACATATAACACCGTAAACTTTTCTGAAACATTTCCAGCTACCTGAAGCAAAAGCGTTGACTTCCCTATCCCTGGGTCTCCTCCTATGAGCACCAAGGAACCTCTTACAATGCCGCCCCCTAGTACTCTGTCAAATTCTTCAATACCTGTCTTTATCCTCTCTTCTTCAGAAGATACAACCTCTCTTAACAAGTATAAGTTTTTGCTATTCCTGCTTTTAACCTTTTTTTCTTTGAAATCCCCTACTATCTCTTCATCAAAAGAATTCCAGCTGCCGCAATTAGGGCATCTGCCCAGCCATTTACTGCTCTCAAATCCGCATTCTCTGCATACAAATTTTGTGGTCGACTTCTTCATCTCTCCACCATCTTTCAAAAATGCTTTGCTTGTTTAAATTATACCACTTAAACTTCTCCCTTTAAAGTTAAATAAAGAAGTAACCCGTTCAATATCATCACAAAAGAGGCCACTAACACTCCCATAATCCTCTCCAAAGGCGTATCAGCAAATTCCTTCATAAATTTTTTATTAGAGGTAATAAGAAGGAGAGGGATGATAGCCATAGGCAGTTCAAAACTTAATACCACCTGACTCACTATCAAACTTTTCAACGGATCAATTCCCAGAGCAATTATTGTAATAGCTGGAACCATTGTGACAAGCCTTCTTACATTAAGCGGAATATTAAGACCTACAAATCCTTTCATTATCGTCTGTCCTGCCATAGTCCCTACTGCAGAGGAAGAAAAACCTGACGCCAAAAGAGCAATTCCAAAAGCCCAGCTTGAGAAGACCCCTAACAGCGGTTCCAGCGTTTTATGAGCTTCTTCTATGGATTCAATGACAATACCGTTTTTGTAAAAAACTGCCGCTGACACTATAAGCATTGCTGCATTTATTATAAACGCTGTGTTCATAGCAACAAGTATATCTATTTTCTCCATTTTTAAATGCTCTTTCTTAGCCTGTAGACTGCCATCCTTGTTTCTGTACTGCACTAATTGAGAGTGCAAATATATAACATGAGGCATTACAGTAGCACCCAATATGCCTACGGCAATCAGCATAGCGTCTTTATTGGGAATAGAAGGAATGAAAGTATGGTATAAAACTTTGCTCCAATCAGGCCTTGCAATAAAAAGCTCAAAGGCGTAAGCAAGACTTATGACTGCCACTAAACCAAAAATAATACCCTCCACCACTTTCTGCCCATATTTTTCCATGTACACTATTGCAAATGTCACCACTCCTGTCAAGAAAGCAGCATACGTCATGGGAATGTGAAAAAGCAGGTAAAGTCCCATAGTCCCCCCTAAAAATTCTGCAAGGTCTGTAGCCATAGCAGCTAATTCTGCCGTTATCCACAAAAACCAATTCCACTTCCTCGGAAATATTATGCTGCACATCTCTGGCAAATTGTATCCTGTGGCAATACCGAGCTTTGCCGACTGTATCTGCAGAAATATGGCTATGACATTGCTCCAGAGTATGACCCATATCAAGTGATAATCAAAAAGAGAACCTCCGCTTATGTTTGTCGCAAAATTCCCCGGGTCAACATAGGCAACGCTCACAATAAAAGCAGGTCCTAAATATTTTAGAAATTTTTTTAACTCTATTCCCAAATACAAATTTTTTCTTCTTTGAGACGCAATTTCCCTCGTCTCCAACAAAATCCCCCCTCATCTTAAAAACACACCAGCTCACTTTACTAACAATATGTGCTTTTATTTGTCCTTGTGCAAAAAATAAAAAAGGCCTAGCCAGTCGGCTAAGCCTTTTGAACCACATCCTTTTTGACAAACTTTATCTTTCCATCTTCAGCTGTGACGATGAGCTCATCACCTGGTTTGACTTCTCCCTGAAGCATCAATTCAGACAGCTGATTTTCTACAATCCTCTGTATCACCCGTCTCAAAGGTCTTGCGCCGTAGTTGGGGTCGTAACCTTGTTTGATGATTTCTTCTTTAGCTTCCGGAGTAAACTCTAGCTTAATGTTGTTTTCCTCTAACCTCTTATTCAATTCCTTTATCATTATGTCGGCAATCTTCTCAATGTGCTCTTTAGAAAGCGGATGGAAGACAATTATTTCGTCTACCCTGTTTAAAAACTCTGGTCTGAAGGTTTTTCTAAGCTCTGCCATCAATGTCTCTTTGATCTTCTCAAAAGAAGCCTTGTCCTCTTTTTCCTGTGGCATAAATCCAAGTGTAGTCTGCTTCTTCAATAGTTCTGCACCGACATTTGATGTCATAATTATAACTGTGTTTTTGAAATCTACAGTCCTTCCCTTAGAGTCAGTCAACCTTCCGTCTTCAAGTATCTGGAGGAGAATGTTGAAAACATCTGGATGCGCTTTTTCAATCTCGTCCAAGAGTATCACTGAATAAGGTCTCCTTCTTACTTTTTCTGTAAGCTGTCCTCCTTCTTCAAAGCCCACATAACCTGGAGGAGAGCCTATGAGCTTTGAAACTGTATGCCTTTCCATGTATTCTGACATATCTAATCTTATCATGGCATTTTCATCGCCAAACAGAGCTTCTGCTAAAGCCTTACTGAGCTCCGTCTTACCAACACCTGTAGGTCCTAAGAATATGAAGGACCCTATCGGCCTTTTTGGATCTTTTAACCCTACTCTTGCCCTTCTTATCGCCTTTGCCACTGCCTCTACTGCTTCGTCCTGTCCGATTACTCTTTCATGCAGTATTTCTTCCAAGTGTAAGAGTCTCTCTGACTCTTCTTCTGCTAGCTTCTTCACAGGTATTCCAGTCCACATGGATACGACTTGGGCTATTTCTTCTGGACCAACGCTCTTTTCTTCAGAGAGAGAATTCTGCTGCCATTTAGCTTTTAATTCCTCCAGCTGTTCTCTCAATTTCTGTTCTTCGTCCCTTATTTTAGCAGCTTTTTCATATTCCTGAGTCCTTATAGCTTCTTCTTTTTCCTTTATGAGGTCGTTAATCTTGTCCTCCAATTCTTTTATCTCAGGAGGAGCAGTGACGGTTTTTAATCTCACTCGAGAGGCAGCTTCATCTATCAAATCAATCGCCTTATCTGGAAGGAACCTGTCTGTGATGTACCTGTGAGAAAGCTTTGCTGCTGCTTCCAATGCCTCATCAGTAATTTTAACTCTGTGGTGAGCTTCATATTTGTCTCTTAGCCCTTTTAGTATTTCAATCGTCTCTTCTACAGTAGGCTCTTCTACCATTATGGGTTGGAATCTTCTTTCTAAAGCCGGGTCTCTTTCCACATATTTTCTGTATTCATCCAATGTGGTAGCACCAATTACCTGAATTTCTCCTCTTGCCAGAGCAGGCTTTAAGATGTTGGAAGCATCTATTGCACCTTCAGCAGCTCCAGCACCTATCAATGTGTGCATCTCATCTACAAAAAGTATAACATTTCCTGCCTTTATTACCTCATTTATTACAGTTTTTAACCTATCTTCAAATTCTCCTCTGTATTTAGTTCCAGCAACCAGTGAAGCTAAATCTAGGGTAACCACTCTTTTATCCTTTAATATCTCAGGAACTTCACCCTCGACAATTTTTTGAGCCAGTCCTTCTACGATGGCAGTTTTACCAACTCCCGGCTCTCCTATGAGCACAGGATTGTTTTTTGTCCTCCTGCTCAAAATCTGTATTACCCTTTCAATTTCCTTCTCTCTTCCTATCACAGGGTCAAGTTTCCCGTCTCTTGCAAGGTCAGTCAAGTCTCTTCCAAACTGATTGAGAGTAGGAGTATTGGTGTTTTTAGCTTTTGAAACTTTAGAAGGCCCAGCTGCTGGTTCCTCGCTTAGCATTTTTACAATCTCTTCTCTCACTCTATTAAAATCTATTCCCTGCTCCATTAAAATCCTTACGGCAACTCCTTCTCCTTCTCTTAAAAGCCCAAGCAAAATGTGCTCTGTGCCCACATAGCTTGTGTTAAATCTCCTGGCTTCACTCAAGCTAAGTTCCAAAACCCTCTTGGCTCTCGGCGTATAGCCTACTACATCTCCAGGAATGTTCCCCATTCCAATTAAAGAAAGGACTTTTTCTCTTGTAGCCTCATAAGTCACTCCCAATTTTTTCAAAACTCTTGCTGCAATCCCTTCGTCCTCTTTAAGTAAACCTAATAGGATGTGCTCTGTTCCAACATAGTTATGGTAAAAAGACCTTGCTTCCTCTTGAGCTAAATAAAGAGCCTTTTGAGCCCTTTCTGTAAACCTGCCAAACATGGCCATATTAACACCTCCCGAAATTATTCTTTTTTATTTAACTGAGTGGACACATATTCAGCTCTTTTCACATCCCTCTCATAAGGGTTAAGTTGCATGCCGTAAATCTTCTGGAGATTAGCAGGCTGTATTTGAGTGGTGAGTCTGTCGAGTTTATCAAGGTCCACACTTAATATTCCCAAAACAATCCCAAGCCTTACGTCAGACATCAAAGTCATGTACTCTTTGGTGGACATCACTTTGGCATGAGACAAGATACCAAATGCTCTTCCTACTCTGTCCTCTATCTTAACTCTTTGTTTTTTGTAAAGTTCCTCCCTTGCTCTTCTTTCGCTTGAAATTATCTGTTTAGCAACTCCTTCGATATTTTCTATTATCTCTTTTTCACTCTGCCCCAAAGTTACCTGATTGGAAATCTGGTATATATCTCCTAAAGCTTGAGTGCCTTCTCCGTATATACCCCTTACTGCCATCCCTATTTTAGAAACAGAATTTAGAATATTGCTTATCTGCCCGGTTATCGTTAAAGCTGGAAGATGTACCATAACTGAAGCTCTTATCCCTGTGCCGACATTTGTAGGGCATGAAGTTAAGTATCCTATCTTTTCGTCGTAAGCATAGTCAATCGTCTCTTCAATTAAATCATCAATTTTGTCAGCCATATCCCAGCTCTCATCAAGCTTCAAACCCGGCAGAATGCATTGTATCCTCAAATGGTCTTCTTCATTTACCATGATGCTCACAGTATTATCGTCTTTTATAAGAGCATATCCGGTTTTTATATTTTGAGAAAGGTCAGGGCTTATAAGGTGTTTTTCAACCAATGCCTGCCTGTCTAAAGGAGTCAACTTTTTCATCTCATACTCCGTAAATTGGGTGGATAGGATAGTATTGCTGCCTAGAATTGCCTTCCTGGCGAGCTCAATGACTTTTTTGCCCTGTTCTTCAGTCATGACAGTTGGAAAAGGAATGTCTTTTACATTGCGGGCCAACCTAATTCGACTGGATAACACTACGTCTTTATCATATTGTAGCATGTTCTCACCTACTTTCCTAGTTCTTTTTCCAGTTCTCTTATTTTATCTCTGAGCTCTGCCGCTTTTTCATAAGCTTCTTCTTTTATGGCTTTTTCAAGCTGCTGCCTTAATTCCTCAATCTGCCTCTTTACTCTCATCTTACCGCCGGCTTTTTTAGGAATTTTTCCTCTGTGTTCAGTGCTACCGTGTATTCTGCGTATAAGAGGATTTAATTCTTCTGCAAAAGCTGTGTAACAATGGCTGCATCCGAGTCTCCCAATCTTTTTAAAATCCTCGTAAGTCATTCCGCAGTAGTTACACTTCAAAGGCTTTTTTGTAAAATCCTCTATTCCGGGCAGAAAATCCATCAACCCGGAGAGGAGGTTTTGCACTGAAAACGGAGTAAAGCTGGAGAAGACTTCTGTATTCAAAATTCCCTCTTCAGCAGCACATTGGTCACAAAGATGCATTTCTGTCTTTACGCCATTTACTATCTTAGTATAATGAACAGTAGCAGGCCTTATCTTGCATTTATCGCACATCATATAAAATCCCTCCTTTACTTGTGGCGGGCAACTTCCATTAAAAAGGCCTTTAAAAGTATTGCCCTTAAGGCGTTTTTCTCTTCCTGCGAAAAGGGAAGAATTTTATCATTCATTACAGCTTTCATTAAACTAGCCTCTCTGGCCGTTATGAAATTGTGGTTCAGCAGTGCATCAATATAATACTTGGCTTTGCTCTCAGAAATGCTATCTCCTACATTTTCTATAACCTGATTTATCCAGTTATTTGAAACAGAAGCTTTGTAGATTTTGATGTATCCGCCGCCACCTCTTTTGCTCTCTATGATGTAGCCTTTGTCTATAGTAAAGCGCGTTTCCAGTACATAATTTATTTGAGATGGCGCACAATTGAACACATTTGCCAATTCATTCCTCTGAATTTCCACATAATGCTTCCCTGCTTCCTCCATCAACTCTTTAATGAAATTTTCAATCAAGTCACTAAGCCTCGCCATCCCCATCACCACATTTCCTGCGTATTTTACTTTGACTTTCTTTGACTTTCACTTATATTTTTTCACTTTTCCTCTCCCCCGTCAATTTCTTTTTTGGCTTAAAACAAGCCATTTTTGCTAGTATTTTCATCGAATAATAAAAATATCTCTTTCATTCTAAAATTTTCTTCAATTTTCATTCATTTTCATAGTTTTCTTCCCTTTCATCCAAGGTTTCCTGCACCTCTTCCTGGTTTAGGAGGTTAGAAAAATTGCTTTTATTCTTAAATGCCTTTTTATTCGAAACTTCATAGACTTCTTCTTCAAAAAAACCTGAGCGAAGGGATTTGTAAAGTTTGCCTTTAAAAAATTTTTGACCTTTCTTCATACCACAACACCTCTAATCAAATTTAGTAATTCTAGAAACACCTGTATTAATTGCTTCTTTTGCAACAGCATAAGCCACATTCTCAGCTACCCTTTTATCAAAAGGCTTCGGTAGTATGTATTCACTCGAAAGTTCCTCTTCTGAGATAGTATTAGCTATAGCATACGCTGCCGCAAGTTTCATCCTTTCGTTTATAGTAGTCGCCCTTACCCTCAAAGCACCTTTAAAAACTCCTGGAAAAGCCAGCACATTATTGACCTGGTTAGGAAAGTCAGACCTGCCCGTCCCCACCACATAAGCTCCCGCTTCTTTTGCCTCTTCAGGGTGTATTTCGGGAACTGGATTAGCCAGTGCAAAGACAATAGGTTTTTTAGCCATCTTTTTTACCATTTCCTTTGTCAAGAGATTAGGTCCTGATACTCCTATGAAAACATCAGCACCTTCTAAAGCCTCCTTCAATGTCCCTTTAATTTTCTTTTTATTGGTAATTCTAGCAATCTCTTGTTTTGAAGAATCCAGGTCTTTTCTTCCTTCATATATGATGCCACTTCTGTCGCAAACTATTACATCTTTTACCCCAGCATTAACTAAAAATTTAGAAATAGCAACACCTGCCGCTCCAGCTCCATTCACTACCGCAACAATTTCATAAAGAGACTTTTTTACAATTTTTAAGGCATTTACTAAAGCTGCGAAAGTCACTATAGCTGTCCCATGTTGATCGTCGTGAAATACAGGTATATCCAGCATTTCATCGAGTCTTTTCTCTATTTCAAAACAACGAGGAGCAGAAATATCCTCAAGGTTAATTCCTCCAAAAGTAGGAGCGATATTTAGCACTGTTCTTATGATTTCATCTACATCTTGTGTCGCAAGGCATATTGGAATAGCATCAATACCGCCAAATTCCTTAAACAAAACTGCTTTCCCTTCCATGACAGGGAGCGCCGCGTAAGGTCCAATATTGCCAAGCCCTAGCACCGCAGAACCATCTGTAACTACTGCTACCATGTGTCCTTTCACAGTATATTCATAGACTAGGTCTTTATTCTTTTCAATTTCTTTACACGGCTCTGCTACATAAGGAGTATAAGCTAAAGAAAGGTCTTCCTCATTTTTTACAGGTACTTTACTTACAACTTCTATTTTCCCTTTATTTTCTCTATGAAGTTTTAATGCTTCTTCTCTGAAATCCATAAAGTCCTCCTTAATAAAAAGGGTTTTCTTATATTATACCTTATTTTCCCTCAAGAAAAAAGAAGCCTGCTTAAGCAGGCTTAGTCTTCTTCTTTTTCTTTTAATTTTTTCCTTTCCTCTATTATTTTCTGAGCAACGTTAGGCGGAGCCTCTTCATAGCGCGCAAAACTCATTCTAAAATCTCCTCTTGCTTGTGTCAAAGACCGTAAATCCGTCGCATACCTATTCATTTCTGCCAAAGGCACTTCTGCGGTAATTATCTCCATTCCTCCATGGGCTTCCATTCCAAGTATTCTTCCCCTTCTCTTGTTCAGGTCCCCTATGATGTCTCCCATATATTCTTCAGGCACTATCACCTCGACTCTCATGATGGGCTCTAAAAGCACTGGATTTGCTTGTTCCATACCTTTTTTAAACGCAATGGAGGCTGCAATCTTAAAAGCCAACTCTGAAGAGTCTACTGGATGATAAGACCCATCCACCAGTGTAGCTTTAATATTCACAACAGGGTATCTAGCCAGCACTCCTTCTTTCATGCTCTCCCTCAAACCCTTTTCTACCGCTGGGATGTACTGCTTGGGAACCGCTCCGCCAAAAATCTTGTCCTCAAATTCAAATTCGCTGTTGGGATTAGGCTCAAACTCTATCCACACATGGCCGTACTGACCGTGTCCACCTGTCTGTTTCTTGTGCTTTCCTTCAACTTTGACTTTCCCTTTAATAGTCTCCCTATATGGAACAATGGGATCAGAAAGAGTGCATTCTACACCGAACTTGCTCATGAGCTTTTTAGAAATCACTTCAATGTGCTGTTCACCCATGCCATAAACTATCACTTGCCCTGTCTCCAGATTTTTCTCTACTTTAAAAGTGGGGTCCTCCTCCTGTAATCTCTGAAGCCCATTGCTTATTTTCTCTTCATCTCCCTTAGACTTCGGTTCAATTGCTAAAGCCAGATTAGGGACGGGAAATTCGATGGAAGGGAGAACCATAGGATTAGATGGGTCGCACAAAGTATCTCCTGTGAGAGTGACCTGTAGCTTTGAGACTGCTCCTATATCTCCAGCAACTATTTGAGAAGCAGGTATTTGCTTTTTACCTCTTAAAAAGAATATCTGTGAAATTTTTTCTTGAGCTTTTTTATTAGAATTAAAAAGGACTGTATCTGGCTTCAAAACCCCAGAAATCACTTTAAATATTGAAAGCCTGCCCACATAAGGGTCTGCTATTGTTTTGAAAACTACTAAAGAGATAGAGCCCTCCTCTTTAACTTTCTCCCCTTCTCTTTCTATCTCCAAAGGCGATGGCAGAAACTCCACTATTGCATTGAGCAAATTATCTACACCTATGTTCTTAAGGCTAGAACCGCAGAGTACAGGCATCAAATCTCCCATTTTAATACCAGCTTTAATCCCCTCTTTTATTTCTTCCAAAGTGAATTCTTCGCCGTTAAAATACTTTTCCATCAAAGTTTCATCGTTTTCAGCAACGCTTTCAATTAATTCTTCTCTGGCAGACAGCACTTTATCCATTAAGTCAGCAGGTATTTCCGCCTTTTTTACCCCTTTCTCGTCGTAAACGTATGCCTTCTGAGTAATAACGTCAACATATCCTGTAAAGCTTTGCTCTTTCCCTATAGGAAACGCCAGTGGAATTACTTTGTTCCCAAATTTCTCTCTCAACTGGTCTAGAGTCTTGAAAAAATCCGCATTTTCTCTATCCATCTTGTTTACAAAAAACATGATAGGCAATTTGCTCTTTTTGGCCAGGTCAAAAACTTTTTCTGTTCCAACTTCTACTCCTGATGCAGCGCACACAGGTATCACTACGCTGTCTGAAACCCTCAAACCGCTCATCACTTCCCCGTAGAAGTCAAAATACCCCGGCATGTCTAATATATTAATTTTATAGTCTTTCCACTCAATGGGAATTACAGAAGTAGAAATAGAAATTTGCCTTGCAATCTCCTCCGGGTCGTAATCGGAAACCGTTGTGCCATTCTCTACTCTTCCCATTCTATCGATGGCCTTTGTGGTAAAAAGAAGTGCTTCTGCCAGTGTAGTTTTTCCGGCTCCCCCATGGGAAACCAATCCTACATTCCTTATTTGGCTAGTTTTGTAATCCTTCATAATTATCCCCCTGTTCTTTAGCAAATAGTCTTTTAATATTTATTATTCTATACATTTTGAGATTTTCCTTTATTTTTTTGATAATTTTTTAATAAAAAATCTCTGGCAGAGCCAGAGACTTACTCAATATCTTTTATCACGTCCTTCATCATTTTCTCTATTTCTCTCGCTTCCGACATGTTTAAGGCTTTTTCTGCAATTTCTTTCGCTTTTTCATACTCCACATTTCTTATTATGTTCTTAATCTCCGGTATGGAAGTTGCGCTCATGGAAAATTCATCAAGCCCTAACCCCAAAAGAATGACAGCTGCAAGAGGGTCTCCAGCCATCTCACCGCACATAGCGGCAAACTTCCCTTCTTTATGGGCGGCGTCAATCACCATTTTTACAAGTCGCAAAATAGCCGGATGGAAGGGCTGATAGTATTCTTTTACGTGTTCGTTCATCCTGTCGACTGCGAGAGTGTACTGGGTTAGGTCATTAGTCCCTATGCTGAAGAAATCTACTTCCTTAGCAAGAATATCTGCAGTCAAAGCCGCAGAAGGAATTTCTACCATTATGCCCACTTTTATCTCCTTATCGTATTTTACTCCTTCTCTATCAAGCTCAGCTTTTACCTCTTCTAAAATAGAGTTCGCTTTTCTCACTTCCTCTACAGATGAAATCATGGGATACATTATCTGTACATTTCCGTAAGCGCTTGCTCTTAAAATAGCCCTTAATTGAGTCTTGAAAATATCCGGTCTATCCAAACAAAGCCTTATAGCCCTGTATCCCAAAAAAGGATTCATCTCTTTTGGCATATCAAGGTAAGGAAGCTCTTTGTCTCCTCCTATGTCCAGTGTCCTTATAGTGACAGGCCTCCCTCCCATTTTTTCTACAACTTCCTTATAAGCTTCAAATTGCTCTTCTTCACTAGGGAGGCTATTTCTGTCCATGTACAAAAATTCTGTCCTAAAAAGCCCTACTCCCTCTGCTCCATTAGCTAACGCTGAGGCTATATCTTTGGGAGTCCCTATATTTGCTGCCAACATGACTTTCTTTCCATCGGGTGTTTCTGTAGGCAAATCTTTTAACTGCTTTAATCTTTCCACCTTTTTCTCATAGCTCTCTTTTTTGCTTTTGTAGTCCTCTACAGTCTTTTCATCAGGATTTACAATTACAACCCCTTCTAATCCGTCTACTATAACGAGGTCCCCGGCTTTGACCTGAGAAGTCACATTGCCTAAGCCCACAACTGCAGGGATTTCCAAAGATCGAGCCATTATAGCCGTATGAGAAGTCCTTCCTCCCACGTCTGTAGCAAACCCTAAAACCATTTCTTTCTTCATAGTAGCTGTATCTGAAGGAGTAAGGTCTCTCGCAATGACCACAACCTCTTCTTCAAGGTCAGAGAGATTGACACTTTTTACCCCCAATAAATTTTCTATTATGCGATTACCCACATCCCTTAAATCAACAGCTCTCTCTCTCAAATATTCGTCATTCAAACTTTCCATCACAGAAGCATTTTGCTCTATAACCTTATTAACTGCGTTATCAGCTGTTACAAGTTCTGTTTTAATCATGTTTTCTACCCCTTCAATAAGTTCAGGGTCACTTGCCAGCATCAAATGTGCTTCAAAAATTTCTGCTTTTTCTTTTCCAAATTCTTCCAAAGCTTTTTCCTTGATTTTCTTTATCTCCTCCTGTGTAACTTCCAAAGCCTTTCTAAATTTCGCAATTTCCTCTTCCACTTTCGATTCTTCAATTTTTTCTACATTTATTGTCACTTTTTCTTTGGTATACAAAAAAGCTTTGCCTATAGCTATTCCAGGCGATGCCGCAACTCCTTTTAACATTTGAAAAAACCTCCCCGAAATTAGTTCTAAGGTTTATTATAGCACAGTTTTCACTTCAATGCGAAACTTTTGCACAAAGGTAAAATAAAAAAGCCAAGAAAAAATTCCCTGGCCTCTAGACTTCATATATGGCAATTTTATTTCTGCCCTTGCTTTTTCCACCCGCGTATAAAGCTCTATCTGCATGGCTTACAAGCTTTTCTGCAGAATCAGCTTTACTCGGGTAATCAGCAACTCCACCTGTTATTGTAATGTATATGTCTCCTTTTTCAGTTTTTATAGGCTTGGAAGAAACCTCTGTCCTGATTCTTTCTGCAATCATGTAGGCTTGCTCTGCTGTAAGCTTTGGCAAAATCACAGCAAATTCTTCTCCGCCAAATCTCGCTACAATGTCATCGCTCCTCACATTGTTTTTTATGCGCCTTGCCACTTCTTTTAGCACTTCATCGCCAATCAAATGCCCGTATGTGTCGTTTATCTGCTTAAAATTGTCCAAATCAAACATTATAAGGCTTACAGGCTCATTGTTTTCATCTGCCCTCATTATATTTTCCATAAGAGCGTCGTTAAAGTAGCGCCTGTTATAAGTTTTTGTAAGGGGATCAGTTATAGACTTTCTCGTTACTTCGTAATACTTTTTAGCGTTTGTTATTGCGACAGAAGCCTGATCTACAATGATTTCTATAATTCTTACTGAATCGTCATCAAATGCATTCGTTTCAACATGCAATATCAAAAGGCATCCTATAGGTACTCCAGAACTTCTTAACGGTGCAGCAATCAAGCTTCCGTAATTGGCAAAAATCTTTTCTCTATCTAGGCTTCTATCTTCTTTTAAATTCTTTATGGCAACTATCTTATTAGAAGATATTACTTTGCCTATCAAGCCCTCTCCTTTGAAATAGCTCTCTCTAAACCCTTCTTTCCCTTTACCGCCAACAGCTTTGACTAAAGTAGCAATTCCGTTAGAATCTGTGAGGTATATAGCTGCTGCGGAAACAGCTACAACTTGAGATATAACTTCTACGATAGTATCTAATATCTGGTCTAGCTCCAGCTTTGAATTTATCATTTTTACCATTTCGTATATGGCATTCAGCCTTTTATTTGCCTTAACTAAATCTCTAACCATTCTGAATACATAAGCTATAAATACGAGGGGCGTAAGGGACAATACAAAGAACATTAAGCTGTGTTTAAAATACACATATGCAAGCAACATAGCTGCTGGCACCATTAACACATATGTGCCAAGTTCTAAAAGTACACTCTCATTCCAGTACTCTTTGAACAATATTTTCCCCTGCACCTTAAGAGCATAATAGAGTATAAAATTGTTTATCAAAAAGCTCACAATCACGTAAACTAAAATGTACTTAACCTGTGCAATAGAAATTTCGCCTATTTTTCCCCCCATGAATTCATACAACCATCCTGCAGGAAGGTAAGACAGCGCAAACATCGCTCCATTTAAAAAGCCATTTTTTATCTTCCTTCTCATTACGATGGTATCAAACATTACAGATGTCACCATCAAAGTAGCCGCACCTACTGTACCAAAAATCAAAAAGGCTGCAATTCCAACACTTGGGCTTAAAGACAGCTTAATATCTGTGTACATTATGCCAAGATTGTCTAAAATTATAGCAAATAAGAGCAGTATCAAAAAAAGTCTAAAATCTATCCCTAATCCATAGTGATAAAGCGCAAAAGCAAAAACCAACCCACCTGTGGCAATTAGAGCAGTATTGAAAAGGTACTCTCTGTACTTTCCCATACTAATCCCCTCGTTTTTCCGAATTATATAAGTATTCTACATTTATTTTAAAAATCCTTCTTACGCTTACAATTGTTTACGACATCTGTCACAGGAAATTGTACCACAAATACCCATCGCAATATGTCGAACTGTGTAACATGTGTAAAAAAATTTAGGTCCCCTCTTGACAAGGGGACCCAATTGTTAACACTGGGAATAACCGCAGTTAAGGCAGGTCTTACATCCTTCTGTGTACACAAAAGTAGCCATGCCGCATACAGGACATATATCCACATTTGTAGCTGACACTTTAACAGAATTTCCTTGCTGTTCATATCCGTTTCTCAGAGCTTTTCCTATAGCATCAGGAACAGAGAGCACCCTATTCTCTCCAAAGCCTATGGTCGTCGCTCCTCCTATTCCTACTAACTGCTCTATTATGTCTTCTACTGCTACCCCTCCCCTTAGCGCGAGAGAAATTAGCCTTGCTATAGCTTCTGTAAAGGCCGCCACATCTGAGCCTGCTCGTCCAATATTTACAAATACTTCAAAGGGCTTGTTGTCTATAAAGTTTATAGTCACATACGCTCTTCCTAGAGGAGTTTCTATCCTCTTTGTAATTCCCTTTAACACAGGTGGCCTTTCAGTTATCTTTGTCTTCTCCTGAGGCTTAGTATCTGTCACAAGCACTCCTTCTCTTGACCCGTCTCTGTAAACCGTTATCCCTTTACATCCAAGTTCATAAGCTAGTCTATATATATTATCTATATCATCAACCGTGGCGGTTCTTGGCAGATTTATAGTCTTAGAAATGCTTGAATCAATGTATTTCTGCAGTACGGCCTGCATTTTTACGTGCTCTTCTGGAGTAACTTCATGAGCGCTTACAAAAGCAGGATAATCCGCCAACCAGTGCTTTACTGTATGAGTACCTGTACGGTCTTTCCTTACGTACTCCTTCGCAAAATTGGGCTCTATCCCCGAACTCACTCCTGCAAGAATGGAAGTGGTACCAGTAGGAGCTTGTGTGAGGATAGTAGCATTTCTTATGCCGTATTTAGCAATTTCATCCCTTATGTCCTTTGGCAATCTTTGTATAAACTGGCCTTTCAAATACTTATCAGCCACAAACTCAGGAAAAGGCCCTTTTTCTTTAGCTAATTCTACAGAAGCCCTATAAGCCGCATCTCTTATTCTCTTCACAATCTCTTCTGTCGCCTTCAGGGATTCCTCACTTCCATACCTTAAGTTCATAAGAATTAAAGCATCCGCAAGCCCCATCAAGCCCAATCCCACTCTGCGAAGCTTCTGCGCCATCTCTTTGTTTTGCGGAAGCACATATGCTCCCAAATCAAGCACATTATCTAAAAATCTCACCGCGATCTTTACAGTTTCCTCTAATTCCTCAAAATTAATTCTCCCATTTTCTACAAATGCAACTAAGTTTATAGCCCCTAAATTGCAAACACCGTAAGGTTCAAGGCCTAATTCTCCGCAAGGATTTGTAGAAATTATCTTCGTGATGTAGTAAGTATTGCTCAATTTATTATACCTTTCTAAAAAGACTACTCCCGGTTCTGCAGACTCCCACGCAGCAGTCACAATTTTGTTCCAGAGCTCTCTTGCAGGAATCTCTTTATATACTACAGTAGGGTAACCCTTAGCTTTCCACTCATTGAGGTCTCCTTTCCACTCGGCATCGTAATTGGGATGTGAAGTATCTGGAAACTCAAGCTTCCACATCTTGTCCTGTGCTACTGCTTCCATAAAAGCGTCAGAAACAGCCACAGAAAGGTTAGCCTGCTGCATCTTTGTAAGGTCTTTTTTTACTTTTATAAACTCTTCTATGTCTGGATGCCAATCCCAGAGCATGAACATCAAAGCTGCCCTACGACTTCCACCCTGCTCAACTTGTGTAGCAACTTCATTGGCTGCTAGCATCCAGCTAACTGCTCCCGATGAAGTTCCCCCTACCCCTTTCACATACGCACCTCTGGGCCTTAATGTGCTCCAGTTAATTCCAACGCCGCCGCCCCTTGAATTAATCTCCAACATTTTAGCTATTGTATCCATTATAGCGGCACGGCTGTCATTCCCCTTCTTAGGGTCATTTGCTTCCACGGGTATTACAAAGCAGTTGAAATATGTAACCTCTCTGCCAGTCCCCGCCCCAGCCAATATCCTACCACCAGGAATAAATTTCCATTCACTCATCACCTTATAAAACATCTCTTCCTCTTTTTCATTTGTAGCGATAGCTTTTGCAACTCTTTTAAACATCTCTTCAGGCTTTTTTTCAACGGGTTTGCCTTCTCTGTCTTTTAAGGCATACCTATCCAAAAAAACTTTCTCCCTCTGTTCGTTCCACGCTGGAAGCATTTATTTTACCTCCCTTTGTGTAAAACACAATATTTTGTATATCGACGTCTTCTATTATACATTTTGTTGTGTTTTTTTCAAGTTTTAAATGCAATAAATAAAAACCCTTTTTTGCCCTTTTATATTAAATTTCGTCTAAAATCTTATTAAATTAAACCCAGAAAAAAATTTAAAGTCCGGCTTAACGCCGGAGAAAAATATATACAATTTCTCTAATTATTTCACTATCATACTTCCCTTTTAAGTAATCTCTCTTCCAATCTGCAACTTCTCTCTTCTCCAATTCCCTAACAATTTGCGGCCTTTCAACCCAATGCCCAAATTCTTTAAAATTCTCATCCATAAACACAAATGTAGGTATCCTAGGCTTTCCTTCCACATAGTAAGGTTTCATATACTCTTCATTTCCTTCTCTCTTGACAATTTTAAGTTCAAAAGTTTTATTATAACTCGCAATTTTAGCCACAATAGGCACATTCACTTGAGAATCTGGACACCAGGTTTCAGCAAAGGCCAAAATATTTACCTTAGGTAAAGAAGCAATCTTCTGCGCCACATCTTTTTCTAAAACAGTCTTATCATATCTTTCCCTGATACGCTGTCTTGTAATATCATCTTCAGAAGTCTCTATAAATTCATCAAAAGTAAGCCCTTTTTCAAATAAATCTTTTAAGCTCAAAGAGCTTTCCTCCTTTACTGTCTTTTAAATAAAGAGCCTAACACTGTTTTTGCACCTGAAACAGTTATCCCCAAGAAACTGCTATTGCGCGTTAAAATTTCATCCAAAGCATCTACCACTTTGTCAATTTGCTCTTTCGTGACAATTAAAGGCGGTTCCAATCTTATAACATTTGGATTGTTTAAAGTATAAGCCGTTATAATTCTATGCTTGTTCTGTAGCTCTGCCGCAATTAAAGAGCCTATATACTCACTTGAAAGTTTAGAAATAGCTCCTCCTGAAAGCTTATCTAAAAGCCCTCCTTCCGGCTGATTAAATTCTATTCCTATCAAAAGCCCTTTTCCCCTAACATCTTTTATAAGTTTTGGATGTTTTTCTTTTAATTCTTTCAGTCGACCTAAAAAGTATTCACCCTTTTCTTTGGCAGCCTCAGGAAGTTTTTTCTCTATAATAGCTTGTATTGAAGCAATCGCAGCTGCACAAGCATAGGTATTACCGCCAAAAGTAGAAGTATGCAGTAATGCTTTTTCCATTGTACCATAGGCTTTTTGCCATATCTCATCGGTGGTAATATATGCCCCTATTGGCATAACTCCTCCACCTAGAGATTTTGCAAGAGTCATTATGTCTGGCACAACTTCCTCATGCTCACAAGCAAACATTTTTCCTGTTCTTCCAAAACCTGTCTGTATCTCATCCACAATGAGATATGCTTCGTACTTTGTACAAAGCTCTCTTGCTTTTCTTAAATACCCCTCAGGCGGTACAATAACCCCACCTTCCCCCTGAATAGGCTCAACTATAAAAGCAGCTACATCTTTCTCTTTTAAAGCTTCCTCCAACGCTTTTTCATCCCCAAAGGGAACAGCTACAGTCTCTGGCACCAAAGGCTCAAAATATTTTTGGTATTTTCTTCTACCGGTTACAGAGAGGGCCCCCATTGACTTTCCGTGAAAAGAGTTCTCGCAGTAAACTATCTTTTTCTTCCCCGATGCAATCTTGGCAAGCTTTAAAGCTCCTTCAACCGCTTCTGCCCCGCTGTTGCAAAAAAAGCTCCTCTTTAAATTTCCTGGGGTAACTCTTGCAAGGTTGTGAGCAAGAACACCTGGAAGATTCCCTATAGAAGCCTGCAAAAGGTTAGGCATGTCCTTCACTTTTTCAACTGCTTCAATTACCTCATCAGGATTGTGCCCTAAATTTAAGGCACCATACCCACCTAAAAAGTCATAATACTCATTTCCTTCACTGTCCCATACAGAAACCCCTTTGGCTCTTACAAAAAGTTTATCAAATTGAAGCATAGAAAGCATTGACACAAAAACTGAATTTATATACTCCTTATAATTTTCCTTCACTTGATTTTTATTTAAAGTTAAAGCTTCCTCCAAAGTAATGTATTCCGGAATTTCCTCTTTTATTTTTACTTTTTCATCCATTTTCCTCTCCCCCTTACTTAGTGCCCATGATGATGGCAATGATGGTGATGATGAGAAGCATCAGCAAATAGATTGTCTAACTCTCTTTTCACTCTTTCTTTAATTTCCTTAACATAGGCTTCTCTTAATCTTCTTTGTTCTTCTTTTTCCTCTTCTGTAAGTCCTTCACTTTTAGATTTATGATATAAAAAATTTATCCTGTCAATCATCTCTTTGGTTATCATTTTCTCACCCCTTTATCACAGTCGCTTCGTGCCAAATGTTCACAGTTTACCTCCAAAGTTTTTCACAGAGCACACAAAATAAGTATTGACAAATATATTATATTCTTTTTTGACAAAAAACAAAAGAATTTTATAAAATATATGGATGTATTCATCACTTTTATGATATTATAACAATATAGTAGCAAATTCTAAGGAGGTTCTTGAAATGCCTTTAATTTGGATATTTTTTCTAATACTGTTGTTCCCTTTTTTTATATTTAGCTTTTTTGTGCACGCAACAACTTTTTCTTTTGCAAAATTGGGATTATCTCCCCAAATGGCAGTTTTTGTTTTTAGTTTATCTTTAATAGGAAGTGTAATCAACATTCCTATATCTCGAAAAAAAATTATTGTCCATGAAGAAGAACGGTATTTTCCCCCATTCCTTTTTTACTATCCTCCCCGCGTACAAGAACAAGTAATTGCAGTAAATGTAGGAGGAGCTGTAGTCCCCGTCATTCTCAGTTTGTACCTTTTGCCAAGGACCCCACTACTCCCGACTATAATAGCTACCATAATAGTAACAATTGTAGCAAAAGCCTTAGCAAAGCCTGTTCCTGGAGTAGGCATTACTCTTCCTGCTTTTATACCGCCTCTTGTGGCAGCTGCTTCTGCAATTTTACTGTCTTATCACAATGCGGCACCTGTTGCATATATTTCAGGAGTTTTAGGAACACTAATTGGAGCAGACCTTTTAAACATACCTCATTTTAAAGATTTGCACTCTTATGCCATAAGTATTGGTGGTGCGGGGATATTTGATGGAATATTTTTAGTCGGAGTAGTGGCTGCACTACTTGCATAAAAAGAGGCATCTTGAACCACTCAAGATGCCTCTTTTATTCATCCTTTAAGGTACTTATTAAACCAATCAGTTATCTCTTTAAGCCTTCTTATCCTGTGCTTTGGTTTTCCGCTCCTTGAAAGGTCGTGGTTTTCACCATGACAGATCACCAACCTTGACTCCACTCCAAAGTATTTAAGAGCCGTGAACATTTGAAGAGCTTCAGCAAGCCAGCACCTGTAGTCCTCATCAGAATGCAGGAACAATGTCGGAGTCTTCACTTTATCAGCATATTTAAGCGGAGAATTGTCCCAGTATTTCTCAAAGTTGTCCCAGGGAGTACCGCCCACTTGGTCTGGCACAAAGTAATAACCTATATCTGTAGTTCCAAACTCTGTAAACCAGTTTGATATGCTCCTTTGAGATACTGCTGCCTTAAACCTATCTGTATGCCCTATTATCCAGTTTGTCATAAATCCTCCATAAGAACCGCCTGTAACGCCAACTCTTTCAGAGTCAATGTCTTTGTAATTTTCAAGCACATAATCTGTAAATTTCATAATATCTTCATAATCAATTGTCCCATATTTTCCTCTTATATCAGCAAATTCGTTTCCTCTGCCATCGCTTCCTACCGGATTGCAGAAAAACACAAAATACCCTTCTGAAGCCCAGTACTGCATTTCATGGAAGTACACATCCCCATATACTGTTTTAGGACCACCATGTATATCTAATATTGCAGGATACTTCTTGCCTTCTTCATAGTCTACAGGCTTTATAACCCAACCATCTATAAAATGCCCTGGCCTCGTCTCTACCTCTACTCTTTCAGGCTTTGAAAGTTTCTTTTCCTTCTGCACCCACTCATTAAAGTCAGTAATCTGTATCTCTTGCCCGTCTTTGTACTCATAGAGCTCTAGAAGCTTTAATCCTCTAAAACCGATAAAAAGAATATTATCGCCACATACATCAAACATATCCACAGATCCATCTTTATCTATCACTTTTTCTATTTTCCCTTCTAAATTTATCCTGTTAAGATAAGCATTGTACCTCTCTGTAGATATGAAGTACAAATAATCTCCTTCTGCTTTAAAACTAAAGCCTGAACCGTACCTCACATCAGAGTTTACAGAATTTCCTAAACTCATATCGAGCTCAGGGGTTATGCACCTTCTTTCGCCTGACTCCTCTAAAATGTAGAATTTGCTGTTTTCATTTATACCGTATTTTTTCATATCTGTTCCAGCGCATATTATCTTATCTCCTAAAAAATCCACATACCTATAGGAAAAATCTGAATCCTTATTCACTTTCTTAAGTTCTCCAACCTTTAAATTGTATATATAAACATCACTTGTCAAAGGCATTTTGTCCTTATAACTTTTTCCTATAAACACAGCTTTTGTCTTATCTTTGTTGAGCTTTAAAGGGGCTGTCCAAAAACAATAATTTTTAATAACCAGAATCAAGTATTTAATACCATTAAATGTTAATATTGAACTATGCAGCAAATAACAAGAGGGTTGGGTGACAATTTTGCACCAACCCTCTATTATTATCTTCGCCAATCTTTCTATGTTATAGGCAATACAAACCAAACCCCACTCAAGCTTTACACCCTTCATACCCCTGAGCAGGAATCTCCTAAACCCTTTATTGTTCTTTATTATCCCAAATACTGTCTCAACTTCTATCTTCCTTTTTTCGTAAATCTCTTTGCCTTCTTCACTCAATAGCCTTTGCCTTACCTCTTCCTTCAATTTCTCTAACCTTGGTCTTATACTAAATCTCTTCTTCCATCTTTTGCCTTTATAACATTTTTCTCTGTGTTCACAGCCATTACAAATCTCTTCGCATTGATATACCTTCTCATAACTTACAAATCCTCTCTCATTTGCACTTATTTTCGGATACAAATATTTAACCTTCTTACCCGCAGGACAAATATAGGCATCTTCTTCCGCTATGTACTCCCAGTTTTTTACATTAAAAATATCCTTCTTAAACCTCCTTGTCTGCTCCATATCAAACGTGTTATACTTGATGTAGCTATTTATACCACATTCTTTCAGATGAAGGTAATTCTCTTCAGACCCATAGCCACTGTCTGCTACAATGTTCTTTGGCTTATGGCCTGTTATCTTCTCCACAAGCTCAAGATGTTCCTTTAGACAGACAGTGTCTGTGGGACTTTGGTGGATGCTAAAACCTATCACAAATCGGTTCTGTGTGCCGATTTGTACATTATACCCAGGTTTTAGCATCCCATTTTTCATATGATCTTCCTTCATCCTCATGAATGTGGCATCATTGTCTGTTTTAGAGAAGCTATTCCTACCATTTAAAATCTGTTCGTAATTCTCATACTTTTTAAGTCTGAAAACACAATCGTTCTTCAACACTTTTACCAACTTCTTCACTCTTTTCTCTTTCCTTTTGCTTTTAAACTCAGCCTCCTCAAGCTTTTGATTTATTTTTTCAACCCTTTCTTCTAATTGCTTGCTGTCATAGTCAGACTCTAACTTCACATCTAAATCTCCTAATGCCTTATCTTCTTCTTCATTTATCCTTTCAATCTCTTCAAGTATGCTTTTCACTTTTTCTCTTAACTTCTTTTTGAAAGTTCTTGTACTTTTAGCCCATACAAATGTGTACTTGTTTGCATTAGCTTCAATCTTTGTCCCATCAAGATAGTAAAAGTCAAAGTTTACATACCCCAACTCTACAAGAATCTCAACCACTTCGGCAAAAACATCTTCAATTGTATCTCCCAAAATTTCTTTTCTAAATCTGTTAATGGTTCTAAAATCAGGCGTTTGGTATTTGGCAAGCCACATGAAGGTAATATTCTCTTGCAAAGCCCTTGCTATTTTTCTTGATGAATAAATACCCTGTATGTAGGCATAGATTAAAACCTTTAAGAGCATCAATGGGTGGTAGCTACTTGTGCCACCACCTTTATATTTTTCTATTAAACTTGAGATGTCTAGTTTATCAATGATTTTATCAATTGTTCGTACCAAGTGGTTTTGAGGGATAAAGGCCTCTGGGTCAATTGGCATTAGATATTGGTTTGAATTGTAATTTTTGAAGACCACTTTATCATGTTTGCGAGCCATTGTTACATCACCTTGTATTATCATTTTTGATATATTGTATCAAAAATATATCACTATGTCAAAAGAGTAAAATTAAAGGGGTTACCCACTTATCTTTTTGGACAGCCCCATCTGTTATAGGCTGCAATTTATTATCACTTAATTTATAAACATAGAGCCTTCCCCTGTCTTTATTGATGACTCCTTCGCCATTCGCCCAAAAAGGAATCTCATCAAATACTTCGTAATCTTTCTCCTCTTTTCTCCTTTCAAGCTCTTTTTTCTTCTCCTCCTCACTCAAACCCTCCAAATCCTTTCTATTCACATTATAAAGTGCAATCAAGAGAAAAGTATCGTCATCAACAGGTAAAATCTCTGTAACCTTTTTAGGTATCACAAAAGCCTCGGTAGCTTCTCCTCCGTGTATGTTAATTTTGTAGTACTTTGTAAATTCCTCTCCACTTTCTGCCTTTTCTTTGTCCTTTGGATTTCTGCTACCTGCAAAAAGTATGTAATCCTCGTCAAGCCATACAAATCCTCTCTCCTCATTAAAGGAAGTCAGCTGAAAATATTTTTTAGTCTTTGTATCCAAAACCCATATGTTAGACAAATACTTGTTCTCCTCAACGTCCATTCTATGTACCACAAATGCTGCACAGCTACCACTTGGTGAATATTTTAATCCTGACAAAAATTTAAATTTTGTAAAATCTTCTAATTGTAACTTCTCCATTAAAAACGCCCCCTAATAAAATGTTTTCAAAATTATTATAGCACAAAAAAATAAAAACTCCTAAAGGCTGTCTCTATACTGAGAAGGAGTAAGCCCTGTGTATTTCATACAAAAGGAATTGTACCTTTTTTTAAGTTGTTCATATTAAAGGCATCACACCTTGCCTGTTATAAAATCTTTGTTAAGTACCTAACAATAAAATCAAAAAAGATTTTGTTTTACACCACAAATATTCCCTCTTCTCTTATTGGCTCATCCGCCTTATCCAGTTTCTCTATGTTGAATAAACTGTAAAAGTACCCTCTCTTCTCTATTAAATCGTCAAATTTCCCTTTCTCCACAATCCTTCCATCCCTTAATACTATTATCTCGTCATACCTTTTGAGTAGCTCACTCCACAACCTGTGCGTCACCACTATCGCTGTTATGTCCATATCCAGTATTGTCTTCTCTATCAAATACGCCGTCTCATTGTCCAGTGCCGCTGTCGCCTCATCCAGAGCCAATATTGACGCATTTGTTATTACTGACCTCGCTATCGCTATCCTCTGCCTTTCCCCTCCTGAAAGAAGTTTTCCACCTTCCCCTACATCGCTTAATATGCCCTCTGGCAATTTCTCTAACAACTGCCCTAATCCTGCTACCTTCGCCGCTCTTATCACTTCTTCATCCGTGTATCTGTCATTAAATAAAGTTATGTTGTCTTTTACTGTCCCGTCAAATATGAATACGTTCTGATGTAATAGCGTTATTATCTTGAATAGGTCTTTCTTGTCTATTCTCCTTAATTCTATCCCGTCCAGTTTTATTTCCCCTTCATAGTTTTCATATTGTTTTAAAAGTAACTTGAGTATTGTGGATTTCCCTGCTCCACTTGTCCCTACTAATGCGTACTTTCCTTCTTTTTTGATTGTAAAGTTTATATTATCCAAAGCTTTTGTCTCCCCTGTGTAGCTGAAAGATACATTTTTAAATTCTATTGCGTCGTTAAACGACTTTACTGGTATATAGTCCTCCTTCTCTTCCTTTTCCTGTAATACTTCATTTATCTTTTGTGATATACTCTTTAATGAGAGTATCCTATTGAGATTTTGACCCATACTGTATATTGGCATAATTATGCTATTGCTAAGCTGCACACAGGCAATCATTGTTCCTAAAGTCATCTCTCCTTTTATATTAAAGTACAAACCTACTGCAAATACAGAAAGGAAAATAAAACTACTTAAAATTTCTGACATGGTGTCAGAGGTATTTAAAAGTACGCTGTATTTAAGCTTTTTATCTTCCACCTCTTCATTGACTTTTGAAAACTTCTCATGCACTTGTTCCTCTATCCCGAAGCTCTTTATTACTTCGAGCCCTGTGAGAGTATCTTTAGATTCTATAGTAAAAAGTTCTAAGCTCTCAGAATAATCGTTTCTCATCTTAGCAATCTTATCATCAAAAATGCGAGGAATTATTACACTAAGAATTGCCATGAGTACTATCATCACAGTAATTTTGTAACTTAATATAAATAGTGAAATTAATGCAGCCACAAATCCTACTGCACTGCCTAAAAGTCTAAAGAAATTGTTAAAATAATCCTCTTCTACAATTTTGACATCATTTGAAATAATTGAAATGTACTTTCCTGTATTAACTTCATTAAAATGTTCCACATCTTTTTTAATGATTGCTCGAAATAACCTATCTTTTAGGTATATCAAAGTTTTTTTCATGTAATGAAATCGAGTTGTTCTATTTAACCAGCCAACTACCGCTTCCAATATGGTAAACATTACCGCAAATTTCACAACAGAATAAAATTTCACCAAATCACGTGTAGTTGCTACATCTATAAGCTTTTTATAAATAAAAGCAAAGTAAATATTTATCAATACGGAAGCTACTAAGAAAAATACTGCAAGCACAAACTCTTTTTTATACTTGAATAGAAATTCTCTCATACAGACCTTTCCCTCCTTCATATAATAGTGGCCAATCCCCCTTGCCTCCCTTTACTTTTCCTTCTCTTACCTATTATAATATATGGTAAGTTAAACAATTTCAACCCGAATTGATTCTGGGTGATGTGTTAAAAAATGGATGGATTCTATTATGACTTAGAGGCTTTTGGCAATGAATTGAAAGATATTCGTAAATCTTTAAGGCTTACTCAGAAAGATGTGGCAAAGCAAACTCTTATAAGCATAGACACTCTAAGGAGAATTGAAAATGGAAAGGTTATGCCTAAGCAGGAAACTCTTGATTTGATGTCTGTCATCTTTAAAAGAGACTTAAATGATCTCTTACTTAAGTACAGACTTAAAGATTACTCTTCTTTTTATAAAATAAAAACTTCCATTGAAGATAAGCTTGAAGGTGGAGAATTTGAAGATTTGAAAAAGGAGATTGAAGAGCTTAAAAAAATAATTGATGAAGGGAAAATGAGCCTTTATTACATTCGATTATTGAAGCAACTTCTCTTGTTAGTGGAGTCTGTTATTGAAAAAACTGTAAATAATGATTATGAAGAGGCTTTAGAAAAATTGATTGAAGCTATGAAAGTCACTATACCAGATTTTTCTCTTTCTAACTATATCCGCTTTGTGTACAGCAGTATGGAAGTTAGAATTTTAATGAATATGGCTATTATACTAAGAGAAAAAGAATCTTACGAAAAATGTATAGAAATGCTCCTTTTCTGCTTAGAAGAACTGGAGAAAGACAATGTAGAAGAAAGAACTAGGGTATATTATAACCTTTCCTATACGTATCACCTGGCTTCCATGTATGATAAGGCGCTTTACTCCGCAGAAGAAGGCATTAAAACTTGTACAGAAAACAAGATTTTAAACGGCTTAGGTCTCTTATACTTCAGAAAGGGAATTGCTGAATTTAAGCTTAATAGAGAAAACTACATGGATTCTCTTTTAAAGGCTGTAAATCTTTCAGAAATATGTGGGCATGAAAAGTTAAAGAAAATGGTTATAGAAAGTTGCAAGAAAATTTATAATATAGACCTGAAAAATTTTCAAAAGCTTTAATATTTAAATAAAAAGACCGCAAGGAGTAATATTTTACTCCCTGCTGTCAGGCACCACTGAAAGTATAGCTTTTATAATTTTTTATAACCACAATAGGCGTTTGCTGTTCTGAATTCCCTGAAGGGTTGTCCAGAAAAAGCTTTTCTACGTATTTCTTATCTACTCCTTTTGAGGCGCCAACGCAGTCAGCTTTATGTAAATCATTTGCGTCAATTATTACAGCATCCACTCCTGTTTTTTCTTTTATCATGTCGCAAACTTTGTCCGGGTCTTTGGGGCCTAAAACTACATGTCTATGATATGGTGGCATTGTACCAGCAAAATCGTCAATTAGCGCAACTTGCCTTCCTGCTATTATAAAAAACCAGCCTTTTCTCCCTAAGAGTTTTCCTATTCCACCTATGATTGCCGCTACTAAGATTCTAAACCATCCCACTTCATTTATAGCGCACTGCATGCCATAAGGAGAAGTGAGGCTGCCTTTTCTATCCGTAAATTTGCACAGTATCTTTGCTAAAAGCCCTGGTTTAATCTGCTCAGGGAGATATGCTCTTCCTTGGCTTATAGCAACTACGCTCTCTGCAACAGATATCAAATCTCCTGGTTCAGCTATATCTTTGGTATAATGGTATACCACCTCTACTATATTGTCCTTTTCTGTTATAATGTGAGTTCTTATTGGTATTTTCCCATTCATAGTTTAAGCCTCCATTTATCCTAAAAATTGTAACACTAAAATTTTTAGTAAATATCTTTTATTTTTTTCTTACTGTGGTAAAATATATTTAGTTTTATCACAATTATACCATAATTTTATCACACTTTTCTCACAATTTTTTTAAATTGGAGAGGGGAAAATGTTAAACAAGCTGACAAATATAAGGATTGATTCTGCCTGCAACAGCCCATCAATAAAAGAACACAAGAGCCTGCTGGTCTTTGACTTCTCTCTAGACATCCCTTCACACCAGGCAGAAATTCATGAAAACACCATAAAAATAATATTCTCTAATGTTCCCCTTAATATGCCAGAAGGCATATACAAAGTTTTGGATGGCATTATATCTTTTGTCGAAATAAAACAACAAGGGGAAGACATTGAAGTTTTCCTTCATCTTGATTTTCCATCCAACTTTGAGGTAAAGACAATAAAAGGAATACCTTCGCAATTTGAAGTGTATATAGATAGAAGTCCGCTCATAGGAGTATTAAAAGGAAGGAAAATAACAATAAATCCTGGTTTTAGCAAAAAAACTAAAAGCCCTACAGGACTCTTGATGCACATTCCAATGATGGGAATAGCAAAAAAGTTAAATTTTCTGCTGAGTAATTGCGGAGCAGAAAGCAAAATAACCTGGGAAAAAGACCCTCAAGAGAAAAATTTAAAGGATCTGGACTGTGAAATTCTAATTGACCTCTACACCGAAGCATCATCTAAAGGAGAAAGCGGATTTAAGGTATATTACGAGGCACAAAATGAAAGTTCTTTTGACCTTGCTAAATGTGTAGATAGGGCGATGGAAGAAAAGCTACAACTCCTAAACTTAGGAATTTTTGAAAAAAGGTTCGGATACAAAAACAGCATCATCCCTCTCGGCGTTGTACCAGCTATGGAAGACGTGAGAATAGACGATGCTCACCTGAGAGACATAGATTATAGAGAAAAAGTAGCTCAAGCGATATTTAACGGAATAGTAAAATTTTATTCGTAAAAAAACAGGGTTACAGCACTACCTGTACCCTGTTTTTCTCGACTTTGTCAGTTGGAGGTCATTTTTGGGCTGGTAAAAAATATCAAACCCTTGATTTTCAAGGGTTTTTTGTTTTTAGGATTAAAAAATTTTTCAAAACTGTAGGGACAATTTTTATCCTAATTATTGCCATAATACTTGACTATATTCACTTTTTGTAGTATAATGTAATAAACTAACATAAAGGTGATGCCATATGTTTCTCAAAATAACTAAAGCTGGTGGCTATGAGTATGCCAAAATTGTCCATAATTATCGCGAAAATGGTAAAATAAAACAAAAAGTCTTGCTTAATCTCGGTAGAATTGATGAACTTAAAAATGACCCTTCTTTCATTAATCTTGTAGATAAATTGCAAAAAATATTTTTAAGCTCTAGCGAAGAGACAGGTTCGATCAAGTTTTCTCCAGAAGATGTTTCAGAAGGGATTATTAAAAACTGGGGATATATTGTGTATAGGAAACTTTGGGAAGAACTTGAGATAGGTAAATTTCTCAAACAGTATAGCTCCCAAAATTCCAAGATAAAGTTTGACATTGATAAAGTGGCATTTTTAATGACAGCACAGAGATTAATTCAGCCAGTAAGCAAACTTCAAACGTACTACCGCAAAAATAGATACTTTGGATTTGAAGAAGATATTGATTTGAATCAGCTGTACAGGGGATTAGATATTCTGGCCCAGATAAAAGAGGATTTGGAGCTATATCTTTATCACAAGAATAGAGATTTATTTAACATGGTAGTTGATGTTGTTTTTTATGATGTGACAACATTTTACTTTGAAAGCATTAAGCAAGATAACTTAAGGGATTTTGGATTTAGCAAGGATAACAAGGTAAATGAGGTACAAGTAGTAATGGGCATGCTTGTAGATAAAGAAGGAAGACCAGTTGGATATGAACTGTTTCCAGGAGATACTGTTGACAGCAAGACCATGATAGAAATTTTGAGGAAACTGAAAGATAAATTTTGCATAGACCAGGTAATAATAGTTGCGGACAAAGGCCTTAACAGTAAACTTAATTTAAAGCTGATAAAAGAAGCGGGATACGACTACATTGTGGCAAGCAGACTGAAAAACATGAGTAAAGAGATTTTAGATAGAGTATTTGATGAAGAAGGATATCAAGTTTTGGAAGAGAAAAAGTGGAAATTTGACAGAGAAATATTTGGTGAAGAGTTTAGATTCAAGGTTATAGAAAGAGAGAATATTATCAAAACGGGAGAAGGGGAAATATTCAAGATACCTGAGAATCTAATAATAACCTATTCAAGCAAGAGGGCCAAAAAAGATAAAGAAGAGAGGCAAAGGCTAGTAGAAAAAGCAAAAGAACTTTTAGAAAAGCCCGGCAATGTAAGGGCAGCAGAAAAGAGAGGAGGAAGGAAATATTTAAGACGCATTTCCGAATCAGAAGAATATGTACTGGATGAAGAAGCAATAAAGAGAGATGAGAAATTTGACGGTTTTTATGCAATTCAGACCAGCAAGAAAGAAATGAGTGTGACAGAAGTTTTGAATGCATATCATGATTTATGGAAGATAGAGCAGTCTTTCAGAGTAATGAAAAGTTGTCTGGAGGTAAGACCAATATTTCACTGGACGGAAAAAAGGATAAGAGGGCATTTTGTTGTGTGCTATTTGGCATTTTTACTGGAAAGAACTTTAGAATACAGCTTGAGGTCTAAGGGGAAAGAATTAAGCAGTGATAGAATAAAAGAAGCGATAGGTTCAATGAATTTTGTGGAGATAGAGATAAATGGGAAGAAATATTTAATTAAACAAAAGATAGAGGAGGAAGCTGAAGACATATTGAAGGTGATGAAAATAAAAGCACCAAAAAATTTCATTACATATGAGGAAGGCATGGAATTAATTAGCATGAGAAAGTAATGTAGTGACAAATTTCACGCCCATTTTTTGTCAATACCTGTATTCCCAAGCTTTTTGGGTTTCGAACTGACAAAGTCAAGAGAATAGACGATGCTCACCTGAGAGACATAGATTATAGAGAAAAAGTAGCTCAAGCGATATTTAACGGAATAGTAAAATTTTATTCGTAAAAAAACAGGGTTACAGCACTACCTGTACCCTGTTTTTTAAATTAATAAAATTTTCTCCCATATCGCAGGTATAGGCATAAACTTCTACGCCTTTCATAAAAGCTTCTCTTAAAAATTGTCCAAATTGAGGGTCCTGCTCATCATTTGGAGTAAAGTATTTTATGTCATCCATTTGAATTACGAAAACAACTGCCGCTCTCATTCCTTCTTCTTTGACTTTTATGAGCTCTTTTAAATGCTTTCTACCTCTTTCTGTCGGCGCATCAGGAAATTTGGCTACTCCATCTACCTCCAAAGTAACGCCCTTCACTTCTATGTAGCAAATTTCCTTTCCATTTGTAAGTTTTATGTCAAATTTACTGCTCCCAAAGCTTCTTTCCTTTTCCACCAGTTCATATCCTCTAAACTCTTCAACTATCCCCTTTTTTATGCTCTCCAAAAACACTTTATTTGGTACTTGAGAATCAATTGATATAAGCCTTTTCTCTTTATAGGCAAAGGCAAGCTCATAAGGGGTCTTTCTTCCTTTCTTTTCCCTCACTTCTAAAAGAACATCTGCCCCTTTTACTAGTATTTCTTTAAGTCTACCTGTATTTGGAACATGAACCAGTGTTTTAATGCCATCTATTTCGACATAGGCTTCAAATCTATTTAACCTTTCTACGAATTTCCCTTTTATTATAGGATTTTTAATAATCATCACAAACCCTCATTTCAGATCCTCTGCTGTAACTTCTGCAAAACTGGTTGGAGTCTCCCAGAGAGTAAGCTTGTAGAGTTTGTAATTGGGTCCTTTGAGTTCTTCTTCTAATTCCTTCCACATCCACAGGAGTATATTTTCAGAAGTCGTGTTAAAGCCCAGCACTTCATTTAAATACTTGTGGTCAAGCTTTTTTATAATTTTTTCATTGACAATTTCTTTTAGCTTTACAAAGTCCAAAACCATTCCTTCTTCATCAGGATGACCTTCAACTGTGACCTCTAATTTGTAAGTATGGCCGTGCAACTCTTCACATTTTCCATGGTAATTGGCAAGGTTGTGGGCACTGTCAAAGGTAAATATTTTTGTAACTCTCACTTTTTACACCTCTTCACACCAATCTTTTTTGTAGAGCCATACGCCCTGCTTGTCTGTAAGACCTTGTATCAACTCATCGATGGATAAACCGTTTTTACCCAATGAAGGATTTATATCCCTTAATGGTATCAGCACAAAAGCTCTTTCCCACATGCGGGGATGGGGGATAGTTAGCTTCTCATCATGGAGAATAAGTCCATCATATAAAAGGATGTCTATGTCAATGGTTCGGGGTCCCCATTTTATTGTGCGCTCTCTTTTTAGTTCCGCCTCAATACTTGCAGTAACATCTAGAAGTTCATAGGGCGTTAGGTCTGTTTCTATTAAAATCGCAGCGTTTAGGAAATTCCCCTGTTCTAAATATCCTACAGGCTTTGTCTCATATATGGGAGAGAGCTTCTTTAAAACTATATTTTTATTTGATTTAAGCCTTTTGACCGCCTCTTTTAAATACTTTTCTCTGTCTCCTAAATTTGAACCCAAAGAAAGGTATACCTCTGTCATCTTCTCACCATCGCATCAGTCATTTTAGCCACTCTTGACATTTCTTTTACGTCGTGGACTCTTATTATATCCACTCCTTTTACTATTCCCACGGCTACAGTTGCCGCTGTCCCCTCCAATCTGTCTTCTACATCTAGGTTTAAGACTTTGCCTATCATAGATTTTCTGGAAGTGCCTAAAAGGACAGGAAGTCCCAGAATTTTTAATTCCTCTAAGCGATTCATGACCTCTAAGTTATGTTCCAAAGTTTTCCCAAAGCCTATGCCAGGGTCAACTATCATCTGGTCTCTTTGAATTCCAGCTTTCTCAGCAATTTCTATGCTCTTTTTTAAAAATTCTATGATAGATTTTACTACATCGTCGTACTCAGCCAAAATGCTATTGTGCATCATGACAACCCCTGCTTTATATTTGGCAACTACTTCTGCCATCTTGGGGTCTTTTTGTAGCCCCCATACGTCATTTACTATATGGGCTCCTGCCTCCAGCGCCCTTAAAGCTACATTCGCCTTCATAGTATCCACAGAAATTATCACATCTGAAATTTTAGAAAGCCTTTCGATTACAGGTATAATCCTTCTAATTTCTTCCTCTTCATCGACAGGAGTATATCCGGGCCTTGTAGACTCTCCTCCTACATCTATTATATCTGCTCCCTCTTCAATCATCTGCAAAGCTCTTTCAATCCCTTTTTCCAAAGTATTGTATTTACCTCCGTCTGAAAAGGAATCAGGAGTCATGTTCAAAATACCCATTATGTAGGTCCTTTTGCCGATCTCCAAAGTCTTATCCCTGCACTTTAAAATCATAACTTTCCCCCTATCTCTTGGAATTTATCAAAGCCATCACTTCCGCTCTGGCTTTCTGGTCCGTTCTAAATATCCCCCTTAGGGCAGAGGTAACAGTTTTAGACCCCGGCTTTTTAACCCCTCTCATGGTCATGCAGAGGTGCTCTGCCTCTATGACAACAGCAACTCCCAAAGGATTAACGGCTTCCATTATAGTATCCGCAATCTCGCTGGTGAGCCTTTCTTGGAGCTGAGGCCTTTTTGATAAAACGTCTACTATGCGGGCAACTTTTGAAAGACCTAAAATTCTCCCTTTTCTTGGAAGATATGCCACATGAGCAACGCCTATAAATGGAAGAAGATGATGTTCACACATAGAGTAAAGGGGAATATCTTTTACAAGGATTACCTCTTGATGTTCATCTTCTTGGAAGATCTTTATAACGTCTTTTACATCTGTGTGGAGTCCAGAAAAAATCTCTTCGTACATCCTGGCTACCCTGTCAGGAGTCTCAAGGAGCCCCTCCCTATCGGGGTCTTCGCCTATGGCTTCAAGTATCTCTCTTACAGCTTTTTTAATCTTTTCTTTATCTATCATTTTTGAATACCCCTTCTTTTTTGTTGTGCACAGCTTTAATTATATTACTTTTTGCAAAAAAAAGCCAGAATATAAAAGTTAAAAGCAGTCCTGCGACTGCTTTTAATCTTTGGGTTTCATTGTAGGAAAGAGTATTACATCCCTTATAGAATAAGAATCTGTCATAAACATGACAAGCCTATCTACACCTATCCCCAAACCTCCTGTGGGTGGCATACCTACCTCAAGGGCATTTATAAAGTCCTCGTCCATCATGTGAGCTTCTTCATCTCCTGCTTCTCTCTGCCTTAACTGCTCCAAAAATCTCTCCTTTTGATCGATGGGGTCATTTAGCTCTGAAAATGCGTTTGCAACTTCCCTGCCGTAAATGAAAGCTTCAAACCTGGAAGTAAATGCTGGGTTGTCATGTTTTCTTTTAGCCAAAGGAGAAACTTCAACTGGATAGTCCATGACAAAAGTAGGCTGTATAAGGTGCTTTTCTACCAATTCGTCAAAAACAAATGCTATTACTTCTCCTTTTTTCATATCAGGCTTTTTCAACTCCAGATTTAAATCCTTTGCTATTTTTCTCGCTTCTTCATCTGTATCAATTTTTTCAAAGTCAACACCTACATATTCTTTTATAGCATCCACCATAGTGATTCTCTTCCACGGCGGCGTCAAATCTATTTCAGTGCCCTGATAGATTATTTTTGTGCTGCCATTCACCTTCTCAGCCACATACGCAAAAAGCTGTTCAGTAAGTTCCATCATACCGTGATAATCCGTGTAAGCTTCATAAAGTTCCAGAAGAGTAAACTCGGGATTGTGCCTTATATCCATTCCTTCATTTCTAAAGACTCTGCCTATTTCATAGACCTTTTCAAATCCCCCGACAATTAACCTCTTCAAGTGAAGCTCCAGCGCAATTCGTAAATACATGTCTATGTCTAAAGCGTTGTGATGGGTGATAAAGGGCCTTGCCGCTGCTCCACCTGCGATTGTGTGCAAAACTGGAGTTTCAACTTCCAGAAATCCTCTATTGTCTAAAAATTCTCTTATTGCTTTTATTATCTTGGTCCTTTTTAAGAATACTTCCCTTACGCTTGGATTTATTATTAGGTCTACGTATCTTTGCCTATACCTTAAATCCGGGTCTTTTAAGCCATGCCACTTTTCAGGGAGAACTTGTAATGATTTGCATAAAAGCTTGAAATCCTTGACATTTATAGTGATTTCTCCTGTCTTTGTCTTAAAGACCTCTCCTGTAACACCTATGATATCACCTATGTCAAGGAGCTTAAAGATTTCGTAGTTTTTTTCTCCGACATTATCATATCTCACATAAATTTGAATTCTTCCGTCCCTGTCCTGTATATCTGCAAAAGAAGCTTTTCCGTGGCTCCTCTTGGTCATTATCCTTCCTGCTAGAGTTACAGTTTTCCCTTCAAAATTTTCGTAATCGTTTTTAATGTCTGAGGAAAGATTAGTTCTTTCAAACCTATCTATGCCATAGGGCTCTATCCCCATGCTTCTTAGAATATTGAGTTTTTCTCTTCTCACCCTTAAAAGTTCATTCAAATTCTCAAGGTCATTCAAAATGTTCTCATTAGAATTACTCATATTATACCTCCATCACCCTTTACCTTCGTATTTCGAGTATTTTGAGTTTAATAACTCCCGCAGGCACTTCTACAGAAATTGTTTCTCCAACCTTTTTGCCTAAAAGCGCTTTTCCAATTGGAGATTCATCAGAAATCTTGTTATTCATAGGATCTGCTTCTGCCGACCCAACTATAGTGTACTCCACTTCTTCGTTGTAAGTCTCATCAAATACTTTAACGGTACACCCTATGCTTACTTCGTCAAGCTTTATATCTTCTTCGTCAATCACTTTTGCGTTTTTAAGCATGGCCTCTAATGTGGCAATTCTTCCCTCAATGAAGGCTTGCTCGTTCTTTGCTTCATCGTACTCTGAGTTTTCGCTCAAATCCCCAAAGGCTCTTGCCTGTTTTATTTTTTCAGCTACTTCTGCCCTTTTTACTGTTTTTAAATACTCAAGTTCCTCTTCTAATTTTTTAAGTCCTTCATAGGTCAAAATCACAGGCTTGCTCATAGGCATTCTCCTTTTTCTTAAAATATTTTTAAAAGGTATTTTTATTCTTATGTAGGGTTTAAAATTTTTATGTGTTCAATATATTAATACACAAGCACTGCTTCCGCAGTGCTTGTGTATTTTTCATGTGGAATATTATAAACCAGGTAGCAAATAAAGTCAAGTCCAAATTAAGCGAATTTCCACGTTTCTAACTTCTTTTTAGCGTTTTTTCTCACAGATTCTATCTTTTCCATTGTAACTTCTCTTTCAAAGCTCCTGAAACCTGCCAATTTGAATCCGTGTTTTTTTGCAAGCCTTGCTATTTCATCTACCTGCTCGACTGTAAGGTCTCTTCCTAAAGAGTAATTTTCAATGCGCCCCTCCATAGCTAAAATCATTGTCTCTGCCATGCAGGCATAACTCGTCTTGGGTGGAAAGCCAAAATTAAAGTGAAAATCTACGTCCCCCGGTACTTCCACTACTCCTCCTTCTATCACAAGCACGTCATCCCTTTTGTCTGCAACTTCTTTTGATACATCTCTTGGCCTTGCCACATCGCATACAACTGCCCCGGGCTTTAAGTATTCTGGCTTTATTACAGTATCCACTGCGCTTGTCACAGTTATTATTATGTCAGCATCCTCAAGTGCCTCTTTTACGTCTGAAGTTATGTGAGCAGACATTCCTGTTTTTTGCATCAGGTAATCTCTGAAATTCTGCAATTTTTCTTTGTTTCTCGCAACTAAAGTCATGTATTTGGCATCCCTTGAGAGAATTTCAGCGCAAACCTTCCCTATGGAGCCTGTCGCTCCGATGACCACTACATGAGAATCTCTTACATCCTTGCCCATTAGTTCAGCTGCTTTCATGGCCCCCTCTATAGCTGTTGCTACTGTGTAGCTGTTGCCAGTTGTGACTGCAATGTTTGAATTTTTTGCAATTGTAATTCCTGCATCTCCTACAACAGAGGTCATAGCACCCAAACCTACAATTTCTGCCCCTAAATTTTCAGCAATCTTTACTGCTTTTATTATTTTCTTTAAAACATAATCTTCAGGCAGTTTAAGCATTTGTTCAGAAGTCAGAGGAACCGCTACAAACCATCCTTCTGTCTCAGCATATTTGCTTCTTACCCCTGTAATTTCAGATACCTTCATCGGCGGAAGGAGCCTTGTAAAGCCCTCCACCACCCATTTAGGGAATTTTTGCATCACTTTAAACTTGCGACTTACATCCTCGTATTCTATAGGATGAATTATAAAGCCGAATTTATGCACTCTCATTACCTCCCTTTTTTTGTAAATACTCTACTCTCGGCTCAAAGCCTATTTTGTCCAAAAGCTCCTCATAATCTTTAGTCGTCATCTCTTCTTGCTTTTTGCCTGCTATTGCCACAAGAACTCCTTCCATCACATTTGTACCGAAGGATCTCCCGTTTATATTAGGGGTGGTGGTAATCAAAATTTCAACCCCTCTCTGCCTCAAAGTTTCAACATCTTCTGGAGTTACAGTATTTGTAACTATGACCTTCCCTTTTAAATCTTCAGGCATGAACCTTTTTATAAACAAAAAGTCGCCTGCTATTATGTCCGCCTCTTTATAAAATCTTTCATATTTTTTGCTGTCCATTTTTAATTGCTTCTCTCCAGTAGGATATATCATTTCAAAGGGCAAACGAACCACTACTGGAACGATTATAAAAGAGAGAAAATAGACAAGCCTCAAGGAATGCAAAGGAATAGGCACATTGAGTGCGAACATCAGGTCCCCTATTATGAGGGAAGCCCCCTCTTCTTCAAAAGCCTTTGCCATTCCGTATCTATCCATTGCACTGGTGATAAGCACTTTTTTCCCTCTTAAGTCAACTATTCCTTTTTGCTGTATGTATTTTATTACTCTTCTTTCAAGGGTATTCTTAAGTCCCGAACCATCTACAATAGGGGTAATTTTCGCAGCATTCTTTAAAGGCAGAGCATCTCTTATCACATACCTCTTGTTTCCTGCAGAAAGATATAAGTCTATTCCACCCATACCAAAAGCGTCCACTTTTCCGTCAAGCTCTTTTATCATCTCTACAGCCTTTTTTAAATCTCCGTCAGTGCCAATTCTTTCGATTATAAACTTTTCCCCCAAAATCTCTATCTCTGCTTTTTTGTTCCTAGTAGAAGACCCTAAACTTATGCTTACGACCCTCTTCATTTTTTCACCCTCTCAAAGAATCTAATATGTCTTTTATTACCTTCGGATCTACATACACATCTTCTGTAAGCGGAGAATGTCCAATGTTTACAGTTATTATGTCTTTGTCAAAAATGGCTTCCATAAGCTGGCTTCTCTTGTCTGATCCTAAAAATATTATCACGTCATGAGACTGAACCTTAGCAATAAGGTCCATCACCATGTTAAAGAGCTCTGCACCGCTCATGCTTTCAGCTATGCTAAGCCTTTCTTTTTCAGATAAGAGAAGAGTAAAATTAACCCCCCATTCTTTCAAAAGCTCCTCAAGCTCTCCCTTGTTTTTTATTGGGAAACCAACCACCGCAATATTTCCGCCTTTTCTTACCTCTGCTAGATTTTCAAGACGTGATATAAAGCTTCTGTCCACTTTAAAGCGGTCTGCTACCTCTTGCTGTGAAAAACCGTTCTGCCGCATTTCAATCATCTTGTCTATGATGCTGTGAAGTTTGTTTAAATTAATTATTTTGTCCCCCACTTTTACAAATTTCATCTCACAACCTCCGATGTGCACATTTTGTGCTCACACTGATTACAATTTTACTACTTTTTAAAAAAAATTTCAAGGCAGATTCACTGCCCCCAAAATTTTTCTATAGGCTTTAGAAGAAAACTTATTATGCGATTTGCAGGAATAATCTGTATATTTAGGACATAGAGAAGATTGAGCACATACCCAGCTATAAGGAATATAAAAAACACTACGACTTCTTTTAGTCTTTTTTCTCTTAAAAGCCTTGGAACTTCCAGCATAGAAAAAAAGATAAACAAGAGAGTCAAACCCAAAATTTTAAAAGCCATCTATATCACCTCGGATGTATTGCTTTGGATGAAAGTCCAGAACGGCGGATGTGCGTCTTAACAGTTACATTAAATTTTATATCAGGGTAAATATTTTCCCAGTCTTTCACAACTTTTTTCCACACTTTAGGCTTACTTCTGTGAAGAATTTCTACAAATCCTACTACATCTGCATTGTATTTTTTTTGAAGTATGTTCAAAGCTCTCTCTATAGCAGATTTTATTTTACTGCTCACAATAACTTCTAATTGCTGTAGTTTTTCAGGCTCTGTGATGTCATACTTGGTCTCCTGTTCATTTAAATAAGCTTCTACATTTACTTTTATGTTAAATGAAATTTTATCCCCCTCAACTACAGGCTTAATCTCAGTTTTTGCTTTGGTTATCACAAGGGAGATGTGAGCTTTTTCGCCTTTTAATCCTTTATCAAGTGTTAAAGTGCTCCTTTTTAACTTGTTCATTAGCACAGTTACAGCTTTTGTATCCTGCTCTTCTAAAAAACCTATGAGCTTATCATTGTCAAAAACTGCTGAACCTACAAGCCTTACTCCAACAGCTTTACCATCTTTCTTTACAATCTCAAGCTTACCTGTGATAGGGGCTTTTTTAGGTATTTCCAGTGTCTGGATAAATTCATTTAAGTCGCATACATAAGAGGAAGAAGTGTTTGCCTGATTTGATATAATCCCAAGGACTTCTTTATAAGGATACCTTTCCAAGGTACTTGAAGAAGGAATATTAAAAAGCTCGTGTATGCTGCCTCCTGTGACAACTAAAATGTACGTCGTTCTTCTAAACTCCGGATTTCTCGTCATAAAGTCAAGAGTCTGATATATGCCTGATCTAGCAAATTTTTCATCTAAAAATATTATCTCGTTATACTGCATAAACAAAGAGCGGGGAAGCTCGTCATTTAAATTGGCAAAAGCCTTGGCAAAGTCCACTCCATTTGCTTGAAAAACAGCATAAGGCTTTCCAACAGCGCTTCCTCCCCCTGTTCCACCTCCAGGTCCTCCGCCGCTCACTAAAAGCCCAGGTTTTAAAATCTCCACTACAAGGTGAATCATTCCATCTTCTCCTTTTTCAATTCCCAAACCTTGCACAAAGGCCAGCTGATTTATCTCTCTTTTATCCCAGCATCCCTCAGTAACGAGTAAAGTCGTCAAAAGAATTAATATCATCGCTACAACTTTTTTCCCTCTCATTATCCTCTTTTATCCTCCTGCCTTATTATGTTTTTCCTCTGTATAGTTCTAGGCCTTAGTATTTTTGCCCACCACGGTACTCTCATAAACACATCAGTCAGTTCCTGAGATCTGCACGGGGTTATTGGTGAAAGATAGGGAACTCCAAAAGATTCTAAAGAGGCCATGTGAGCCAGCACCATCATTATCACCATTATTATCCCAAAAAAGCCCAAGGTCCCTGCCGCTATCATTATGATAAACCTAAGAAGCCTAAAAGTTATAGCTACATTAAAGGCAGGTATGGCAAAGGAAGCAATACCTGTCATAGCCACTACAATGACCATGGCAGGGGAGACAAGGCCAGCTTGAACAGCTGCCTGCCCTATCACAAGGCCCCCGACGATGCTCACTGCTTGACCTACCTGCATTGGAAGCCTGATTCCTGCTTCCCTCAGTATTTCAAAGGTGACCTCCATAAACAAAGCTTCTAAAAGGGCCGGAAAAGGAACTCCTTCCCTCTGGGCAGCAATTGATATGGCCAACTGCGTTGGTATCATCTCCTGATGAAATGTGGTTTCTGCTATGTATATAGAAGGAAAAAGGAGAGCTGTTATCATGGCTATTATCCTCAATACTCTGAGGGCAGAAGACAAAAAATATCTTTCGTAGTAGTCTTCTCCTGCCTGAAAAAATTGTGCAAATACAGCCGGAACAGTCAATACAAAAGGTGAACCGTCCACAATTATAGCTACTTTTCCCTCTAAAATCTCTGCAGCTATCCTGTCTGGCTTTTCCGAATGAGCGATCTGGGGAAAAGGAGAAAACGGATTATCTTCTATAAATTCCTCAATATATCCGCTGTCAATTATCCCATCAATCTGTATCTTCTTAAGCCTTTTTTTGACTTCTTGAAGAACTTTATCATCTGCGATTGATTTTATGTAAGCGATTGCCACATCTGTCTTTGAGTATTTTCCTATTTTCATGTCCTCAATCACAAAATCAGGGTGCTTTATCCTCCTTCTTAACATAGAAGTGTTAATCCTTAAGGTTTCAACAAATGCCTCCTTAGGACCCCTCACATAGGACTCAGTAGTAGATTCGCTTATATTTCTCCCTTCCCAACCTTTTGTGGAAAGGATTAATGCTTTTTTAATTCCATCGATTAAAAGGACAGTTTCTCCAGACAGCAGGTCATCCATCACATCGCCAATCTTGTCTTTTACATTCACCTCTCCTATAGTGACAAAGAGTTCTCTTACCCTTTCAAAAAATTCGTCTCTTGTTCCTGGGTTTTCATCAATTTTCTGAGTCTCAATCATGAGGGGAAATAAAACATTGTGGGCAACTAAGGACTTGTCTGCCAATCCATCTATGTAAATAAGACAGGCAGGTGTCTTTCTCCTCCCAATTTTTATATTTCTAAAAACCACATCGTTATTGCCAGCTAAAAGCGTGTTAAAGATGTAAGTATTTTCTTTTAAATCTTTTGTCAAATACATGTACTCGTAATTGTCTCGAATGTACTGGGGGTCAGGCAGTTTGCGAGCCATTTTTTCACCTCCAAAGATTATTATTTCATTTTTTGGAGAATATTATGTTTTTTTGATGCAAATAATATAAAAAAAGCACAGAGGGTTGGGATATGCTTAAAGGAATGGAACAATTTGAAAGGACGAGCGAAAAGAAAATATCGACAAAACAACTGGTATTTTTCCTTGTCACCACAGTTATATCTACAGCAGATGTATTCTTGCCTTCTTTTGTAGCATTGGCTGCAAAGCAGGACTCCTGGATTTCTATAATAATTTCCTTTCTTGTCTCAAGCAGTATTTTTGTATTTTACTACAAGCTTGCAATGATGTTTAAAGAAGAAATACTTTTTTCTTATGTTGACAAAATTGTAGGAAGTTTTTTAGGGAAAGTGATATCTTTTCTTTATCTCCTTTTTATACTTCACGGAATTTCCCTTGTGATGAGAGAATTAATAGAAATAATGGTAAACGCTTTTATGCCTCATACCCCACCTATAGTGTTTTACGTAGTTTTAATGGTGTCAGTTATGTATACTGTATCAAAGGGATTTCTCGCGATAGTGAAATTGAATGAACTGCTCTTCCCTTTTGGAATGCTTCTTTTAGCTTTTGTAATAGTCCTTGACCTCCCAAAGGTGGACATGAGAAATTTTCTCCCAATACTTGAAAATGGGATAATGGCTCCCATAATCGGTTCTGTGCTCATAACGCCTTTTATGCTGGAGACAGTGATAATACTTTTCATCTTCCCACATATCTCTCAAAAAGAAAAAGCTCTAAAAGGAGGAATTATAAGCCTTGGAATACTTGCTCTGAGCATGATGCTGGGGGTACTAGCTATAGGCATATTCGGGGCAAAGACGGCTGCCAATTTTCAGTTTACAGCTCTCGAAATGGTGAGAAATATAAGGATAAGCGACTACATCCAGAGGTTTGACTCTCTCGTCATGGCCATGTGGCTTATGGGAATTTATATAAAGATCGTAATATTCACCTATCTCTTTGCTAAAGGATTAGCCGAGACCATTAAATCCACTGATTACAGGTTTATACTTCTCCCCCTTGCCACATTGTTAATACCGCTAGCCGAAAATGTATCCGAAAGTTTGGATGGCTTGTACACATATTTTCAGAGGTGTTTCCCCTTTGAGGGATTCTGGTTTGAGGTGTTCTTCCCCCTACTCCTTTACACAATTGCAAAAATTAGAAAAATAAAATGAGAGGAACTATTCTTTATTCCTCTCATATATAATCCTCAATCCCTCTAATGTGAGCATTTCATTGACTGTATCTATTGTCTTCGATTCCTCTGCAATCATATTTGCAAAGCCCCCTGTTGCCACTACATAGGCAGAAGGTGCAAATTCTCCCTTCATCCTCGTGACTATGTAGTCCACCATTCCCACATGCCCGTAGATTATACCTGATTGCATGCTAGCGACAGTGTTTCTGTTTATAACTGTGGGAGGTTTTGTAAGGTCTATCTTCGGAAGCTTTGCAGTCCTCTGGAAAAGCGCATCTGCAGAAATCATAAGCCCGGGAGCAATTATTCCTCCTAAATACTCCCCTTTTTCTGATATCGCGCAAAAGGTGGTAGCAGTTCCAAAGTCTATGACTATTACAGGTCCACCGTAGAGCTCGTACGCCGCCACAGCGTTAACTATCCTGTCTGCTCCAACCTCTTTTGGGTTGTCGTATTTTATGTTTATCCCCGTCTTTATTCCCGGACCTACTACTATAGGCTTTGTCCTGAAGTACTTCAAAGACATAACCTGCAGAGTATTCATAAGGGGTGGAACTACTGAAGAAATTATCACATCATCAATTTCCGTAAGACTTATCCCGTTGTAACTGAGAAGCTGGTTTACCAGCATCCCGTATTCATCGTAAGTTTTATTTTTGTCTGTCGAAATCCTGAAGGAGTGAAGGAGCTTTTTCCCTTTAAATACGCCCATGACTATATTGGTGTTGCCTACGTCAAAAGCTAAAAGCAAATTTATCACCTTCTCTAATTAAAATTAAGCAGGCAAAAAGCCTGCTCTTTATCTATTGTACGCTTTTTTAACTGACTTTACTACAGCAGTTACAAGGAGAGAAGCAACAATTATTTCTGGTATCCCATTCCTCAAAGCCACAAAAGCTGCTACCTGCCAAGGCAGATATTTAAAAATTACCGCCAGGCTTAAAACACCAATAGTATTGGTCAATGTACCGGCTGCTGCAGCAATGGCGCTGTTTTTAGTCCACCTGTAAACGTAGTAAGCTACAACACCTATGAATATTCTCGGCAATATGGCCACCACAGGGTTTGCAAAAAGAGGCGTATTAGCTCTTAAGAAACTGGTTATGCCGAATATGAGCCCGACAAAAGCGCCAACAATTGGTCCTTCCAGCACCCCTCCTATTATAGCTGGAATATGCATAGTAGTGGCACTGGCAATGCCTAAAGGAATATAGCCTAAGACTGTGGTGGACAGCACAATAGCAATTGCTGAGAGCATTCCCGCAACAGCCATCTGCCTCAGCGTAAGCTTCGCAAATACCTGCTTCTCTCTTAAAGCTCTGATCTGCACATTCCACACCTCCGTTCCGGTTCCTTATTAAGGATACCGTTCCGAACGCATGACAATATTAAATTTTTAAAAGCTGTCAGGTTCGAAACCGATACCCGCAGTTTTCATTTTACCATAAAAGATGCTAATTTATCAAGAAGTTTTTATTCCATAGTGACAAGGACATCTCCTGTATTTACAGAAGCCCCTTTTGACACATTCACACTAGCTACAATCCCATCTTCAGGAGCCATTATCTCGTTTTCCATCTTCATGGCTTCTAAAATCAGTAGCACATCCCCTCTTTTTACCCTATCTCCCTCTTTTACCTTCACATCTAAGATTGTACCGGGCATAGGAGCAGAAACCACTTTAGAGCCTTTTCCTGTAGAAACTTTCTCCTCCTGTTTAGGAACCTCTTTAACCTCCACTATTTCCTCTTTTTTGCTTAGCTCTTTCTCTTCTTCTGCCTTTATCTCTTCTACCTCTACTTCATAAGTCTTGCCATTTACTGTAACTTTGAATTTCCTCATCAACAATACCTCCTTAAAAACCGTGCTTGCATCTGCTCTACTCTTCCAACTACAGACCACAGAGGAACTGCCTCTGAGGTCTCCCGTATAGACCTTATGTAAAAGGTCGTCCCTTCATCCATATAATAGGAAATAGCAGCCATAATCGCTGCGACTACTTCGTCACTAAGTTCATCCTTTACCTCTTCTCTTTCTTCTATTTCCTGCTTTTTTTCTTCTTCAAACGCCTTTTTAAAAAATTTTAAAATCCCTTCCATTCTCTATCACCCTATAGAGGAATATTGCCGTGCTTCTTAGCTGGCCTTGTTTCTCTTTTACTTCTTAACATCTCAAAAGCAGAAATGAGTCTCGGCCTTGTCTCAGACGGAATTATCACATCGTCCACATAGCCTCTTGCTGCAGCCCTGTAGGGATTTGCAAAATTTTCTCTGTACTCCTTTATTTTCTGCTCTCTCACTTCAGCTGGATTTTCTGCTTCATTTATCTCATTTTTAAACACTATATTAGCTGCTCCTTCTGGACCCATAACTGCAATTTCAGCAGTGGGCCATGCAAAAACTATATCTGCTCCTAAATCCTTACTGCACATAGCAAGATAGGCTCCGCCATAGGCTTTTCTCACAATTAGAGTGACTTTTGGAACTGTGGCTTCTGAATACGCGTAAAGCATCTTAGCCCCATGCCTTATTATTCCGCCGTACTCTTGATTTGTCCCCGGTAAAAAACCTGGAACATCTACAATGCTCAATATTGGAATATTGAAGGCATCGCAAAACCGTATAAACCTTGCTGCCTTGTCAGAGGCGTTTATGTCAAGTACCCCTGCTAAAACCCTAGGCTGATTGGCGACAATTCCGACAGTCCTGCCATTTAACCTTGCAAAGGCGGTAATTATGTTTTCTGCGTACATCTCCTGTGATTCAAAGATTTCGCCTCTATCCACTATCTCCCTAATCAATTCCTTCATGTCATAGGGTTTATTGGGATTGTCTGGCACTATTTCCATAAGCCTTTCTGAAGTCCTGTTGGGATCGTCTCCCGTTTCATACCGAGGTGGGTCTTCCAGATTATTTGAAGGGAGGTAGCTTAGAAGCTTTCTGACCATTTTTAATACTTCTTCGTCATTGGGTCCTCTAAAATGAGCAACTCCGCTCACTCTGTTGTGAGTGATAGAACCTCCTAACTCTTCTGGAGTAACCTCTTCTCCTGTAACAGCTTTTATCACTTGAGGGCCTGTTATGAACATTTGGCTGGTTTTGTCTACCATGAATATGAAGTCAGTAAGGGCTGGAGAGTACACTGCTCCTCCTGCACTGGGGCCCATTATTACGGAAATCTGAGGTATAACTCCTGAGGCCAAAGTATTTCTGTAAAATATTTGGCCGTAGCCTGAAAGAGCATCCACACCTTCCTGTATTCTGGCTCCTCCCGAGTCATTTAGCCCAATTAAGGGTGCTCCCATTTTCATAGCCATGTCCATGACTTTTGTTATTTTCTTTGCGTGGTATTCTCCCAAAGACCCTCCTAAGACGGTAAAATCTTGAGCATACACGTAAACGAGCCTTCCATCAATCGTTCCGTACCCTGTCACAACTCCTTCTCCCGGGTACTTTTGTTTTTCCATTCCAAAGTCATAGCAGCGGTGCTCCACAAAAGGGTCCAGCTCTACAAAACTTCCCTTGTCAAGGAGGATATTTATTCTCTCTCTCGCTGTGAGCTTCCCTTTTTCGTGCTGCGCTTTAATTCTTGCTTCTCCGCCGCCCTCTTCTGCTTTTGCCCTCCTCTTTTTCAGCTCTTCTATCTTTTCCTGGACGCTCATCAAGACGCCTCCTTAATAAAATAAAGTTTTAGTAGCAGTTATTATTAGTACCTACTATAATATAACATACGAGAAGAAAAAGCTCAACAACTTTCACTTCCTCTCACAAAGCTCCAGCAATACTCCATTTGCGCTCTTGGGATGTACAAAGGCAATTTTCGCCCCTCCTGCCCCATACCTTGGCACTTCATCTATGAGCTTTACTCCTTTTCCCTTCAACTCCTCTAACGCCTTTTCAATGTCATCTACCTGAAGTGCTATGTGGTGTATGCCTTCCCCTCTTTTTTCTATAAATTTAGCGACAGGCCCATCCTCTGATGTGGACTCTAAAAGCTCTATCTCGCTCTCCCCAACTGGAATAAAGGCTGTCTTTACTTTCTGCTCCTTAACTTCTTCTATCCCCGTCACTTTCAAGCCCAGCACTTCTTCATAAAACTTTCTCGCTTCTTCTATGCTCTTTACTGCTATCCCTATATGGTCTACCTTTTTAATCACATCATTCCCTCCTCTCAAGTATTTGCCTATAGAGAGCTTCTGCAACTGTATAAGGGTCAATTTCTTTAGCCATGACTTTTTGAATTTTCTGGTCAAATTCTTCGTTTCCCATTTTTGCAAACACGTCTTTCATAAGCTTATTTTTTACACTTTCTGTTATTTCCATTTTTATTCTGTTTTTCCTCCTCTCTTCAAGCTGACCGCTTGAGATGAGGTACTCTTTATGAGAATGAATTTTTTCAAGCACCTCACCTATACCCTTTCCCTCCTGTGCTACTGCTTTTACAACAGGAGGTCTCCACTCCTTTGGCATATCTAAGTCAAGCATCATGTTAAGCTCTAATACAGTCTTATCAGCTCCTTCTCTGTCGCTTTTGTTTACAACGAATACATCTGCTATTTCCATTATTCCAGCCTTTATGGCCTGTATATCATCTCCAAGTCCGGGCGCTAAAACCATCACTACTGTATCGGCTATTTTTATTATGTCTACCTCTGATTGGCCTACTCCTACAGTCTCAACAAACACGTAGTCCATCCCTGCTATATCTAAAATTCTCACCGCCATATAGGTTCCTTTTGAAAGCCCTCCGAGATGTCCTCTTGTCCCCATGCTCCTTATGTAGACATTGGGATGTGTGGTCAAATCCTGCATCCTTATCCTGTCGCCAAGTATAGACCCGCCAGTAAAAGGACTCGTAGGGTCGACAGCTATTATTCCTATTTTTTTCCCCTCTTCTACCAAATTCTTTACCAATCTGTCAGTCAAAGTGCTCTTGCCAACCCCTGGCGGTCCGGTAATGCCAACTATATAGGCATTGCCGGACCTTTTGTAAAGTTTTCTTATTATCTCCCTGGCTTTTTCTTCGTCGTCTTCAGCGTAGGTTATGGCTCTTGCTATTGCTCTTTTGTCTCTATTAAGAAGCAGCTTTTCTAATTCCATCATTTTTTTGCCAACCTCTTAACATTGGCTTTTATATACTCAATAACTGCTGACGTCGGGGTACCAGGGGTGAATATCTCTGCTATGCCGTGCTCTTTCAAAAAGGGAATGTCTTCTTCTGGTATCACACCTCCGCCTATTACAAGTATGTCCTCTGCCCCTCTCTCTTTTAGAAGCTTTGTTATTTTGGGAAAAAGTGTATTGTGAGCGCCTGAGAGTATACTCAATGCAACTACGTCCACGTCTTCCTGTATGGCTGCCTCCACTATCTGCTCAGGTGTCTGCCTTAATCCTGTGTATATCACTTCCATGCCGGCATCTCTTAGAGCCCTTGCTATCACCTTTGCGCCCCTGTCATGCCCGTCCAAGCCGGGTTTCGCCACCAGTACCCTTATAGGCCTTTCCATGTTTATAACCTCCTATTTCAGAATATTATCTGCTGTTGATACTCACCAAAAACAGACCTTAAAACATCTGTTATTTCCCCTAGCGTAGCGTATTCTCTCACTGCATCCAGTATCCAGGGCATCAAATTGTCATCGCCTTCTGCCGCCTTTTTCAAAGCCTTTAAAGCTTTTTCCACCCGCGCATTATCTCTCATTTCCTTTACTTTCTTTATCTTTTCCCTCTGCACTATTTCCACTTGAGGGTCCACTTTCAAGAGATTCTTGGGAGGTTCCTCTTCCATCTGGAATTTATTAAGCCCTACTATTATTCTCTTCCCTGACTCTATTTCCATCTGATACCTGTAGGCGCTTTCCTGAATCTCCCTCTGCATATACCCGAGGTCTATCGCTTTTACTGCTCCTCCCAGTTCATCTATCTTTTTTATATACTCAAAAGCTCTCTTTTCTATCTCATCCGTCAGGTATTCGACATAGTAAGATCCCGCCAACGGGTCTGGCGTGTCACAGACGCCACTTTCATAAGCTATTATCTGCTGCGTCCTTAATGCAATCCTGACAGAATCCTCCGTAGGAAGAGCTAGCGCTTCATCTCTGCTGTTTGTGTGAAGTGACTGAGTTCCGCCTAATACTGCAGCCAAAGCCTGAATGGTCACTCTTATTATGTTGTTGTCAGGTTGCTGGGCAGTCAAAGTAGACCCAGCCGTCTGAGTGTGGAATCTCATCATCATAGAACGGGGGTCTTTAGCGCCAAATCTCTCCTTCATTATTTTTGCCCACATTCTCCTAGCGGCTCTAAATTTAGCCACCTCTTCAAACAAGTCGTTGTGAGCGCTGAAAAAGAAGGAAATCCTCGGTGCAAACTCGTCCACATCTAACCCTGCTTTTATTGCTGCTTCTACGTATGCTATTGCATTTGCGAGGGTGAATGCAACTTCCTGTACAGCTGTCGCTCCTGCTTCTCTCATGTGGTAACCGCTTATGCTTATTGTATTCCATTTAGGCACATATTTGGAGCAATACTCAAATATATTGGTGATGAGCCTCATAGAAGGACCTGTAGGAAAGATGTAAGTACCCCTTGCCACATACTCCTTTAATATGTCGTTCTGTATAGTGCCATTCAGTTTATCAGGAGACACCCCTTGCTTTTCAGCAACCGCAATGTACATGGCAAGAAGTATAGCGGCTGGAGCATTTATGGTCATGGAAGTGCTGACTTTGTCAAGTGGGATCCCGTCAAACAGTATTTCCATGTCGTAAAGTGAATCTATCGCTACTCCTACTTTCCCCACTTCTCCCTCTGCCATAGGGTGGTCTGAATCATATCCTATCTGAGTTGGAAGGTCAAAGGCTACGCTTAACCCTGTCTGCCCTTGCTCTAAGAGGTATTTAAATCTCTTATTAGATTCTTCGGCAGTGCCGTAACCGGCGTATTGCCTCATTGTCCAAAATCTTCCTCTGTACATGGTGGGCTGTACGCCTCTGGTATATGGGTACTCTCCCGGAAATCCTAACTTTTCAAGATAATCAAGGTCTTTTACATCCTCCGGAGTGTAAATAGGTTTTATCTCAATCTCCGAGGTAGTCTTGAATTCTTCTTTCCTTTCAGGGAATTTTGCAATAGCTTTTCCTCTTTGGTTTTTCTCCCAATCTTCCCTTCTCGCCTTTATCTCTTCAATCTTTTTTTCATCGTACATAACGCGAATTCCCTCCTTTAATTTTCCCCTCTACATTATAGCATAATTTTTAACAATTGTTTACCTTTTCAAAAAAAAATAAAAAGAAAAGCGGCAAAAGTCTGCCGCTACTTAGACATTTCTCTTATAACTTCTTCTAATTCCTTCACTATTTCGCTTATTCCAAAATAGCTTTTTTGCATTTTTAGCTTGGAAAGTAGCCTTCTGTACTGTTTTAAAGTCCCCATTATAATGACATCTGAACTATCTACACTCATGTTCACACAGCCTCTTGCAACAGCAGCTTCTCCACCAGCCGCCAGCATCTCCTGTTTTACAATGTTAGCGGCAGCAGGGTGGACATCGTAAAGCTTGACCACCCTGAAAACTGCTTTTGGAGCCATTATATCAACAGAAATCTCTTCAGCTTTTATTTGGCTTAGCTCTCTTTTGGCCTCCGATAAATTATCTATCTTCAAAACCTCTCTCCTCATTTTCAGTCCCTAGAACAACCCCTTTATTCTACCATTTTCATCTATATCTATGTTCTCAGCGGCAGGGTGTTTTGGAAGCCCTGGCATTGTCATTATGTCACCTGTCAGAGCGACTATAAACCCGGCACCTCTAGAAATTCTTAATTCTCTTACGGTTATCTTAAATCCTCTAGGACGCCCTAAAAGCTTGGGGTCATCTGACAGGGAATACTGGGTCTTAGCTACTACTATAGGCATCTTGTCAAGTCCTAATTTCTCTATATTAGCTATATCCTTTAAAGCACTTGCAGTATATTCTACGCCGTCAGCCCCGTATATCTCAGTAGCGATTATGTGGAGCTTATCCTTTATAGGCAAGTTTACATCGTATAGGAATCTAAAATTAGAGGGGGTGTCCGCAGCTTTTATCACTTTTTCGGCAAGTTCTATTCCGCCTTCTCCACCTTTCTCCCAAACCTCTGCCACCGCCATATCTACACCTATTCTGTCACAAGCTTTTCTCACTTCTTCAATTTCTCTTTCTGTATCAAAGACAAATTTGTTAAGCGCAACCACCACAGGCACGCCAAATTTCCTTACATTTTCCACTTGCTTTTCAAGGTTTTCTATTCCCCTTCTTACTGCCTCTACGTCCTCCTTCTGCAAATCCTCCTTCTTCACTCCCCCGTGCATCTTCAAAGCCCTTACCGTTGCCACAACCACAGCAGCATTTGGAGTGAGACCTCCAAACCTCGCCTTCACATCGAAAAATTTTTCTGCTCCCAGATCTGCTCCAAAACCTGCTTCTGTCACCAGATAATCTGCAAGCTTTAACCCATATTTTGTCGCAATCAAGCTGTTGCATCCGTGAGCGATATTTGCAAAAGGGCCTCCATGGACAAAAGCTGGAACGTTTTCAATCGTCTGTACCAAATTAGGCTTTATAGCATCCTTTAAAAGCACTGCCATTGCCCCGTCTGCTTTTAAATCCCTTGCAGTTACAGGATTTCCATCTTTGTCATAAGCTACTATTATATCCCCCAGCCTTCTCTTTAAATCCATTAAATCGTGAGAAAGGCACAGAATTGCCATTATCTCCGAGGCAACAGTTATTATAAAGCCGTCCTGCCTTGGATAGCCGTTAGCTTTTCCTCCTAGCCCTACTATTATTTCCCTTAAAGCCCTGTCATTCATGTCCATTGCTCTTTTCCACGTTATAGTCCTTATATCGATATTTAGCTCATTCCCATGGTGAATGTGATTGTCAATCATAGCAGCCAGCAAATTGTGAGCCGCTGTAATGGCATGTATATCTCCAGTAAAATGCAAATTTATATCTTCCATAGGTACTACTTGAGAATAACCGCCTCCAGCTGCTCCTCCTTTTATTCCAAAGGAAGGACCTAAAGAAGGCTCTCTCAAGGCAATCATGGCTTTTTTCCCTAATTTTGCAAGAGCTTGCCCCAGTCCTACAGTCGTCGTGGTCTTTCCCTCTCCAGCAGGGGTGGGAGTTATAGCTGTAACTAAGATGAGTTTTCCGTCTTTCCTGTCTTTAATTTTATCCCACAAAGCGGGGGAAATCTTAGCTTTGTATTTGCCGTAATATTCCAGATAATCCTCCTCAATGCCCAATTTTGCTGCCACATCTCTTATGTGCAGCATCTTCGCTTCCTGAGCTATTTCAATATCTGATTTCATAACAAATCCCCTCCAGCTTTTTATTTTTCTCCCAAAACAACCTTTACAAGAGTTCCTTTCCCTTTCTTGCTGTAAATTTTAAGGTCTCCGTTGTACATATCAGCAATGCTCTTACAGATGGCAAGCCCCAATCCTGTCCCATCTTTCTTAGTAGTGAAAAGCGGTTCTATCACTCTTTTTAAATGCTTTTTCTCTATACCACCCCCGTTATCAGCTATTCTCAAAATCAGTTTCTTTAAGTACGGGCTGTATTTTGTGCTCAATACTATTTTACCATTGTTTTCAACAGCGTGCATAGAGTTTTGAACAATATTTAGTATGAGCTGTTTTATGTGATTTTTGTCTATCTTCATAAGAGGTACATTTCCAAACCTCTTTTCAAGTTTAATCCCTTTTTTGACCATTTCCGCTTCAAAAAGAAGCAGATATTGATCTATTACGGCATTTACATCTATCTCTTTTTCTTCCTCCTCTTCTTCATTGCTCTTTATTATCCCCAAATAGTTTCTGATAAGCCCTAGAACTCTGTCCACTTCGTCTAGTATAGTCTCATAGTAGGTAAAACTATCGGGATGCTTCACTTGCAAAAGCTGTATAAACCCTTTTATGGAGGTTAAAGAATTTTTTATTTCATGAATAGTAGTAGCTGCAAACTCCCCTGCAATAGTGTATTTCTCCGTCTGCTCCATCAATTTTTTATACCTTAAATCTTCAGTGATGTCTTTTGCAATAATAATCTTCCAATGATTGTTCATAAGTTTTCCGTATTTTAATAAAAGCACCCTTTCTTCATTCCCGTCACGAGAAGGTACAACAATTTTATCTCCCCTCAAAAGGCTTATTTCCGAAAAATCAGGTTTGTATCTTTTGATGAGGTCTAAAAATTTGGTATTTATAAACTTTACGTACTTTATCCCAAAAAGCTCACAGGCCTTGTTGTTGACATAAACTACATTAAACTTTCCATCTACTACTATTACCCCCTCTTCTGTCACCTCAAGCACATTTGCCGAAGCCTTAAACAAATCGAGCGGATAATCCAAACGTCCCTTTACATAATCCCTTAACTTTACAAATCCCAAATAGGCTACTTTTTCACCAGCAGTATTTGTAATAGGACTGAACTTTATCCCAAAAGACATGCGTATATTGTATTTTCCAGTTAATTCTATTATAAGCCCTTCTTCATAAGGGCCTATTTCCTTATATTTCAACACGCTGTGAAAAAAATAGTCGTAGTCCTCCACATCCTCATGTGTATAGCCCAAAATTTCTAACAACCTGGTATTTATGTGAACTACTTTTCCTTTTAAGTCTTTTAAGACAAAAAAATCATGAGCATTGTCAAGAAGATTGCATATCCACTGCAGCGAATTTTTCTGTGTAGAAGATGATTTATGGCTTTTCATGGCTGTTCCCTCCGCTTTCCTCCCTCATCTTCTGTAGGAAAAACGCTTCTACTAATTATATTAGACATAAACAGGCAAAATTCCTTCTTCTTTTCAATAATTTTTTTATTGTTAACTAAAGTTTTTATAAAAAAAATTGTATAAGTCTTGCGACTTATACAATTCAGGCAAAAGAAACCCCTTCTATTTCTTCTCCATTAAATACTTTTTCAAACTCTTCTCCATTGAGCTTCTCTTTTTCCATAAGGGCCTTCGCCACTCTGTGAAGTTTATCTATATTCTCTTGTAGAAGGCTTTCCGCTCTCTTATAGGCTTCCTCTATTATTCTCCTTATCTCTCTGTCTATCTCTGCAGCCACTTCCTCACTGTAGTTTCTCGTCCTTCCCAAATCCCTTCCTAAAAACACTTCTTCGCTTTTTGTGCCAAAAGTCATAGGACCTAATCTGTCGCTCATTCCATACTCTGTCACCATTTTTCTGGCAATATTGGTAGCTCTTTCTATATCATTCTGAGCGCCAGTGCTTATATCATTTAGCACCAACTTCTCAGCAGCGCGCCCTCCCAAAAGGTGAACTATTTCATCCATCATCTCTGACTTTGACATGTAGTACTTGTCTTCTTCAGGGAGAAGCATCGTGTAACCTCCAGCTCTCCCTCTTGGAATGATGGTAACCTCGTGAACAGGCGGAGTCGTGGGCAAAAGCTTTGCAACAACAGCATGCCCTGCTTCGTGATAGGCTACCAATTTTTTGTCTTTTTCAGACATGATTCTACTCCTTTTTTCAGGCCCAGCTACGACTCTGGTGATAGCTTCCTCCAATTCTGCCATGGTTATCTGCTTTAAACCCTTTCTTGCCGCCAGCAGAGCTGCCTCATTCATCACATTTTCTAGGTCAGCCCCTGTAAAGCCCGGCGTCCTCCTGGCAATAACTTGAAGGGACACGTCAGGCGCCAGAGGTTTATTTCTAGCGTGGACTTTCAAAATTTCTTCTCTCCCTTTTATGTCAGGAATATTGACCACAATATGCCTGTCAAACCTCCCAGGCCTTAAAAGGGCGGGATCCAGTATATCAGGCCTGTTTGTAGCTGCAATTACGATTATCCCTTCATTTACACTAAATCCGTCCATCTCAACCAATAACTGGTTCAACGTTTGCTCTCTCTCGTCATGCCCTCCGCCCAGACCTGCCCCTCTCTGCCTACCTACAGCATCTATCTCATCTATAAACACTATACAAGGTGCGTTTTTCTTCGCCTGCTCAAAAAGGTCTCTTACTCTCGCTGCACCCACACCCACAAACATCTCCACAAAGTCAGAACCGCTTATGCTGAAAAAGGGAACCCCTGCCTCTCCTGCAACAGCTCTTGCCAGAAGAGTCTTCCCCGTGCCCGGTGGCCCTACTAAAAGCACTCCTTTAGGAATTCTCGCCCCTAATTCAATAAATTTTTTTGGATATTTCAAAAACTCTACAATCTCTTGGAGTTCTTCTTTTTCTTCATCTGCACCCGCCACATCATTAAAAGTAACTCTTTTGTCCTTATCTGTAACCATTCTAGCTCTGCTCTTGCCAAAAGACATCACCCTGCTTCCTCCCCCGCCCTGTGCTTGCTGCATAAATATATACCAGAAGAGAATGAGCACACCTACCAAGAACAGGGAGGGAAGCATCTGAACCCACCAAGGCGGTCCCACCTGGGGCTCATATTTAAAATCCAGTTTGCCTTCCAATATATACGGGTCCACAAAAGACATAAAATTGGTTATATCAGGCACACTGCTTTCAAACTCGGTGCCGTTTTTGAATACGCCTTTCACCTGATTGCCCGAAAGAGTAATACTTTTTATCTGATTTGCACTTATATACCTTACCAGCTCTCCGTAGTCTATCTTGGTCACCTGCGGCGTAGCTTGGGAATAAAGCTGTACCATCGCATATATAGCTATGAAAATGAGGAGATAAAGTACCATGCTCCTGAAAATTTTATTGTTATCTTTCAAATAAGGCCCCTCCTTCAAACAAGTCCCACTACTTTAATCTATAATACCATATAAAGAACAAAAAACCAAATCATTTATAAAGCTCTGGCTTTAAAACCCCTATAAAAGGAAGGTTTCTGTACTTCTCCGCGTAATCAAGGCCATACCCTACGACGAACTTATCAGGGATCTTAAAACCGCAGTAATCCACTTTCACATCTGCCTCTCTTCTTTCAGGTTTATCTAAAATCGTGCAAATCTTTAGGCTTCTCGGTTTTCTTCCCAACAGTGTCTCTCTCAGATAAGCAAGTGTTAATCCGCTGTCTATTATGTCTTCCACTATCAAAACGTCCTTCCCCTCTATATCTATGTCATGGTCTTTTATTATTTTCACTATGCCAGAAGACTTGGTAGATGACCCATAGCTTGATACAGCCATGAAATCTATTGACAAAGGCAAATCAATGGCACGAGATAAATCTGACATAAACATTATTGCTCCTTTTAAAACCCCAATTAAGACCAAATCCTTACCCTCATAGTCTCTGGTTATCATCTCGCCAAGTTCTTTAACTTTCGCCTTCAACTGCTCTTCTGTTATCAAAATTTCTTCTATGTCTTCCATAGGGCTTGGCATAAAACTACCTCCTCTTTCATTCTTTAGTATATTCAATTACAAGCACCTTTGAAGTATTTTTGTCTACCTTAAACTTCTCACTCATCCTGTAACCTACAACCCACACAATTTCCTTTCCTATAGCTACAAGCGGGATGTAATCCCTCTCTTCTCTGGGTATTTTTTCATCAATAAAAAACTCTTTTAATTTTTTCGTCCCTCTCATGCCAAGAGGCGAAAACCTGTCCCCATCTTCTCTGCTTTTTACAACTATTTCCCCTTTTATTTTGTCATAATCGAAAAATTTTATATACTCCCCCTTGTTAAAATCATCAACCTGTGAAATATTAACTACATAAGCTTTAAATTTGCCAATTCCTTCTATAGTTGTAACTCCAGGAATCTTTAGCACCTCTTTAAATTTTACCTTCTCTTTCGCCTTCTTTTTTCTGATTACAAGATTATTATACATTTTTAAAGCCTCAATTTCAAAAGGTAAATCAATTTTTGATGACGTAGGTTTATCTAAAAGATTTAATACATCTTCCACATGCCCGTATTCCAGTCCATCAGTTTCTCCCTTCACGTAAAGATACATCCTTCTCACCAAACGCCTTTTAATAGCCGTATGTTGTGACTTTAAAGCATCTACATCTACTTTTATCTCTTCCCCATTTATTTCGCATATTTGATTAAAAACTTCTTCACACTTAGCTTCCAAATAATCATCTTCCTCTAACAAAATCGCCGCCATCCTAGAGAGATTTTCAACCAAATCTATCTTAAACACCTCTTCAATATGCGGAATGACCTTTAGCCTTATCTTATTTCGCGTATACAAATTTTCATAATTGGTATGGTCAATCCTGGGATGTAAATTTTTATCCTTCAGATACTTTTCAATTTCTCTTCTCTCAATCTCAATGAGAGGCCTGATAATATTGCCATTTACAGGCTTTATACCAATAAGTCCCCTAAGCCCCGTCCCTCTCAGGATGTTTAATAAAACTGTCTCTGCTACATCATTTTTGTTATGGGCTACAGCTATTTTGTTTCCTCCTACTCTTTTCAATGTTTCCTCAAAAGCCTTGTACCTTACGTATCTCCCAGCTTGCTCTTCGCTTAATCCCATCTTTTTAGCCAGATAAGGTACGTTTTCTTCAAATAAAAAAAAGGGAAGATCTAAGTCTTTACACAGCTTCTCCACAAACTCCGCATCCTTTTTGGCATCTTCTCCTCTTATCATGTGGTTTACATGAACAACATACAATTTCAAATTAAATTTTCCTTTTAGATTAAAAAGTACATCCAACATGCACAGGGAATCGGGGCCTCCTGATATTCCCATTACAATTTTGTCATCTTTTTCTATCATATTGTACTTCTCAATGGTCCTTAAAACCTTCTCAATCATACCAAACCCCTGAAAACTCATAGTCACGCTATACTATGATTATATACTATAGCTCGCTTTAAATCAAACATAAATCTTCTTCCAAATTTTTGCCACTATCACTGTCATGTCGTCTTTAGGCGTATTTTCACACCTTTCTAAAGATTTTTTCATTATATAATCCGCCATCTCCTGGGGACTTATAAAATCTGCTTCGCTTATTACCCTCAAAAGCTCCATCTCTTTTTCTCCCTCAAAGCACTCCAGCACCCCATCCGTAACTAATATCACAAAATCTCCTTCTTTTAACTTCTTTTCATGAAGGTCTGCCTCAATGTCTTCGAGAATTCCTATAGGAAGCGAACCGGACTCTATAACCTCTACTGAAGCTCCTCTCTTTACATAGCTGGCACAAGCTCCAATCTTTATAAACTCAGCTTTTCCAGTGAACTTATCTAAAAACATGATGTCCACAGTGGAAAACATCTCTTCAGCTGACCGCAAGGCTAGAATGGAATTTAAAGTCTGGATGACAAGTTCCCTGTCAAACCCCGCTTCTATAAACTTCTCCAAAAGTGAAATGGCGGTTGTGCTTTCTGCTGCGGCTTTGTATCCAACTCCCATGCCATCACTTAAAGCCACCACATATTTTCCATTGTTAAGGTCCATAAAAGAGTAGGTATCCCCCGAAATCCTGTTTTTCGCCTTGCTCACTTTGCTAACCCCAGTGATGACCTGCAAGCTTTCTGCCTTGGCAAAAGAAAGAACGCATCTTCCCTTAGAATCTATCCCGTAAAGTCTATCTTTCCTTTCATACCTTTCTCCCATTACTTCTGATATTACAGAGGCAATCTTTTTCTCCAAATCCTTTGACAAATACCCCTCTTCTCTGTACACTTTTACGCTTGTGCTTCCGCCATCTGTTTCGTACACCAGCACATCTTCCACCTGTATCCCATTTTTATCTAACTCCAATAGAATGACCTGTTCCAGCTCATCTTTAAAGGATATGTTCATGTTTACCTCCTTTGCAATGTCAGAAATAGCATCAGCAACACCTTTGAGCTGAGCCGCAATAAGTCCTTTCGCATCCTTTAGCCTCTCTCTCCACTGCATGCTTATTTTATAGATTCCAAGATAATATTTAGTAGTTGACATGAGCTCAGAAAATCTAATGCACTTCCTATAAAGCCTATTATCATTTATATCTTTCCCCTTCTCTAAATGCTCCACTAGTTCAAACATAGATTTATAAGTGCTGTAAAAATCTCTGTCCCAGCAGTTTTTATACATAACACATTGAGAACAGGTCTTATTGGCAATTTCCTCAAACAAATAGGAAATATCTTTATGGTCCAGTATTTTTTCATTTGACTGTTTAAAGGTCTTAGAAAGTTCCTCAAAAACTCCCGAGTACTCTTTCAGTTTTGCTGCAATTATTTCCTTTAATTTTCTGCTGTAATCTCTGTCATTTAAGTTTTTATTTCCTTTAATCAATTTTTCAGCTTCTTGAATATACTTCTTCGGAAAAGCTGCAAAGAGCAAAGCCGCCAATCCAATGCTATAAGGGTTTAAACTATTGCCGACTTTAAACCCTGTATAAAAAGCTACTATTGCCGCTCCTATTACAAAACCTGCAATAGTCCCAATCCTGTGCAGTTTGCGAAAACTCCCTCCCAAAAGCCCTCCAAAAGCTAAAACACCTACAATTGAAGGCGCTTCCGCATATGCAAGCACATTCAATACCCCTATAGTCGTCCCTATCGCAGAACCAGCCCCACTGCCTCCCAGATAGCTTATAAAAAGCACCGCAAAGGCTATTGCTATACTATTTAAACTAAATTTCCAAATGCTTAAATTGTGAAGCCCCAGTATAAAAACTGCAGTAAATATCCCTAAAGAAACCAATTCCTCGTTGGAAATTACTTTCCTTGTGCCTCTGTTGACAATGAAAGAAAGAGAGTGGTTAAAAATAAAAACTAATAACATCGCAATAACTGCCTCATATGAACTTAAAAAAACATCAAAATATAAAAAATTGTATGAATAGCTAAAAATCAGCCCTGAAGTAAAAAGAGAAAAAAGAGTGATAAAAGAAGCCTTTAAAGCATTAGTAGGCTTAACCCTCAAAAAAAGTTCCAATAGAAAAATTATAGCCATGCTGAGAAGATACTTAGCACTATTTACTCCTGGCACTGTCAATAACGCCAGCCACACCCCTAGACCTACAAAGAAATACTTTTTCTTATAAGCGACTAATGCCGCAAAAAAAGCTATCCCAAAAGGAAAAAGCACATAGGAAATGGAAGCTCTTCCTAGTATAAAAGCAAAAATCAAAAACAAAACTGAATTTAAAACATTTTTATAAAAACCCTTGTTGACATTTTCACTTAGCTTTCCTTTCAAAGTTTTCTTGTAAGGAAACACATTTGCGCTTTGCATACCTCCACCACCTTCTATTTTTTCTAAATTATACCATAAAGGTGGTGGATTTATTTGCTATTTTTTGTATCTCACTTCTTTTTGTTTTCGACATAAAAAAATAAAAAGCCTGTAAAGGCTTTTTTGCAGAATAAAAAATGGTGACCCCGACGGGATTCGAACCCGTGTTGCCGCCGTGAAAGGGCGGTGTCTTAACCACTTGACCACGGGGCCCCAAAGCCATTTTTTATTTTATCATATTTTTTCTTGTTGTCAACAATAAAAATTCCTCTAAAAGCTTATATTCGTAGCTATGTAGATATCTGTCCTTTCAGAAGGTTTTATCTCACCTACTATCCTATACTCTTTTTCAAGATAAGAAGACACATCCACGATGCTAATATTTGCCTCGTGATGGCTACCTCTCTTCCTGTGACTCTCCTCCACAACTTTTTTGCCGTATTCGTTGAGTTCAGATATGACAATTTTCCCTCCTTTTTTACATACCCTCACCATCTCATCCAAAACCCTTTTATAGTCCCTCATATGATGAAGCGCATTGTACGTTGCCACGACGTCAAAGGTTTCGTCCAAAAAAGGAAGGGAATGTCCATCCCCAACCATAAGAAGGACTTTCTCCTCCACTCCGCTTTCTCTTATGAACTCCCTTGCCCTTTTTAAAGCTTCTAGGCTTTCATCCAGAGAAACCACATCATACCCGTACTCAGCAAGCCCTGAAGCCATTCTGCCTCTCCCTGTCCCTATATCAAGAGCAAAGCCTTTACCTCTTCCTAATATTTCCAGTGCATCTTGTATATCTCTTTCCATCTTATCACCCCAAATTCTAAAAATTTTCTTCAACAAACTCAAAAAACATGATATAATATCAACATGCGAGGCTAATTCCAGCCTTGCATAGTCAAAAGCCAAAACAATGGTGTGCATAAGAAAGTCAACCATCGAGTAAAAGAATTAGAAAGTATTCCCCGCGTACTAATAAAATCACTCCTCCATAATTTAAATGCGGTATTTTTGTACCGCATCCTTTTTTCGCCACATCGATATGCCCCCGTATGGTATAGGGTTCTGCCAAGAGTAGTATATCACAGCCCTCCCTTCTTTGTAAATACCTCTATCAATGGATTTCTTCAGACAAAGCCTTTACCTCATACGCTTTTCCAAAATAATTCGTACCCCATACTCCTATTAATATCATAATCGCCCCAACTACATGGTACCAGTAAAAAACCTCATGCCTTATAGTCACTCCTGCTATAATGGAAATCACTGTAGTCAAATTAGCAAAGACAGAGGCTTGAGAAGCAGGAAGCTTAGAAAGCGCATAATTATTGAGAAAATATGCAACGATTGAGGATAAAATCCCCAAGTAAAGTACTGGAATTAACACTTTATAATTAGCCACACTTGAAAAGTAACTTGAAAGGCTATCCCCTCTTATCACTTTCTCAATTAAATTCAAAATATTAAAAGAGATAGCCCCAAACCACATCATAACAAATGTTATCTCTATAGGCGAAAAAACAGAGGAAAATTTCCTTGCCAGAATCGTGTAAAAAGCCGCAGACAAAACCGCTCCCAGCAAAAATAAAAATCCTAAGAGAGAACTTTTCCCACCTTCTGACCCGGTCATAAAAATTATGAATATAACGCCTGCTACAGATAACAAAATAAACAAAAGCTGGTACAAAGAAGGCCTTTCATTTAAAAATATCACCGCAAGGATTGTGACTGCAACAGGAATCAAGGCTATCATCAGCCCCGAAAGAGAAGAAGAAGTATACTTTATCCCATAAGTCTCAAAAACAAAATATATAAAAGGTTCTGCCAAAGACAATAAAAGCAATGGCTTCACATCTTTCCCTCTGTAATTCAACTTAATTACACCAAAAGCCCAGAGAAGCGTTATGACAATAGATGCTAAAAGAAACCTATATGATATAAGCTCTAAAGGAGATGCCACTTCAAGCCCCATCGCCGTAAACATAAAAGAAAAGCCAAAAATTGATGCCATACCTATTCCTGCTAAATATGGATAATAGCCCTTTATCCTCTCCAATTTAACACCCCCGCGTTTTTTAAAGCACCGATATAATTATATAACACCTCCCCAAAAAATAAAACCCAGACGAAGGGGACGGTTCCTTTCGTCTGAATTTTTCAGACGAAAGGAACCGTCCCCTTCGTCTGAAAAAGTTTTTGTCACAAAATTGGTTTTAGATGTGTTATTATTAGTGAAAAGGGACAGGGGAGGTGTTAAAAATAGAGGAGAGTTTCAAAGATATCTTTGAAAGGTATTATCCAAAAGTTTTAAAACAAATCTCCTGGGTTGTAAAAGATGAATTTAAAGCAGAGGACATTGCGCAGGAGGTATTCATAAAGTTCTTAAAAAAGCCTCCCCGGCACAATGAAAATATAGGAGGTTGGCTTTCAAAAATGGCCATGAACCATGCATTAAACTATCTTCGAACAGAAAGAAGCACAAGAATAAGAGAAATAGAAGCCTTCCAGCAGAATGAAGAAAAACTTTTGGAAGACCCCGAAGAAATAGCTATAAAAAACTTTGAAAAATCAAAGGTGAAAGAAGTTCTATTAAAAATGAACAAAAGAGACATGATGTGTTTAATACTTAAGCATTCAGGTTACAGTTATGAAGAAATAGCAGTCGCTTTGGGAATTAAAAAATCCTCCGTAGGAACAACCATTGCAAGAGCTCAGAAAAAATTCAAGGAATTATACGAAAAGGAGGTGTGAAAGGATGTGCTACGATGAAGGAACTCTTCAGGCATATTTAGATGGAGAATTAGATGAAATTACCTCAAAAAATATAGAAGAGCACGTAAAAACCTGCAGCACATGTAGGCAAAAATTAGAAGAGCTAAAGTTTATAAATGAATTTACAGCAAATGCCTTAAAAACTTCCAATATAGACTTGAATGAAGCGTGGATGACCTTCAATGAAAAATTGAGCAGAGAAAATAATAAAAGAAAGGGAGTGGTATCCTTGTTTACAAAGTACAAAAAGGCCATTGCCGCTGCTTTGATAGTAGCATTTATAGCTGCTTCAGCCTTTTTCCCGCCACTTAAAAATGCAGAAGCCAAACTTTTAAACATATTCAGGCTAAATAAGATGCAGGTTATAACAATAACACCAGAGGATATGACGCAAATTCAAAATCAGTTCTACAACAACGGTATAAAAAATATAAGCCTTAAAGACTACGGAGAGATTATAAAAGACGGTTCTTCAGAAGGGCGTCAAATTTCTCCTGATGAGCTTGACAAAGTAGAATCTGAACTTGGATATAAAATAAAACTTCCAGCAGATGAAAATTTTGAAATAAAACATGCATACATCTCAAAAAATGAAGGCTTAGAATTTATATTAAAAGTTGACAAAATAAATGAACTCATTAAAGCATTTGGCGGTACACACTTTTTCCCAACAGAACTTGATAGAAAACCCATTATTATAAATTTTGGCAAGGCAATTGATATGGATTTACAGAGAAAAGGCAGTGAAAAAGATACAGTTGTACTTAACATAGTAAAAACTCCAGAAATAGTGGTGCCAGAAGGGGTAGATGTAGACAAGGTAATTGACGCTTTAGTAAACCTTCCATTTTTACCTGAAAATATAAAAAGGCAAATCGCCGGTGTGACTGACTGGAAAGAGACATTGCCCATACCAATGCCTGTAGATAACAACACTGAAATTAAAGAAATAACCATTCGAGGAAATAAAGGCATTCTCATTGTTGAAAAATCTGGGCCTTATTTTGTAGCTTTAGGATGGACTGAAAATGGAGCGATATACAACCTCACACTCTGGCTCAATCCGACAGGAGATAAGGGGTCTATTACAAAAGAAGAGGGAATAAATACATTAATTCAAATTGCAAATTCAATGAGGTGATCAAATGGTTTTAGAGACAAAAAATCTAACAAAGCAGTTTAACGGAAAAGGCGGTTTTAAAGAAGTCACTCTTTTTGTGGAGAAAGGCAAGGTCTTTGGGTTTTTGGGACCAAACGGTGCAGGGAAAACCACTTTTGTAAAAACCGTGGTGGGGTTTTTGCACCCCACCTCTGGTTTTGCATGGATTTTGGGAAAACCCATAGGCACTGTAGAATCAAGAGAAAAAGTAGGATTTTTGCCTGAAAATTTTAGATATCACGACTGGATGACAGGAAAAAAGCTTTTGAGCTTCCATGCAGAGCTTTATAAAATAAAAAATCCAGGCAAAAAAATTGATGAACTTTTAGAATTGGTAAAATTGAAAGGTCATGAAAATAAACTTATAAAAAATTACAGCAAAGGAATGCAACAGAGAATTGGCATTGCAATAGCTCTCTTAAATGACCCCGAAATAGTGTTTTTAGATGAACCTACTTCAGCCCTTGACCCTGTAGGACGAATTGAAGTAAGAGAAATCATAAAACAATTAAAATCGCAAGGCAAAACTGTTTTTCTAAACAGCCACCTTTTAAGTGAAGTAGAAATGGTATGCGATGAAGTGGCCATAATAAATCACGGTAGAGTAATAGCACAAGGAAAACTGGATGACCTATTAAAAGAACAAACCCATGTAGAAATGATTGTATCAGACTATACTTCAGAGTTGATTGAAAAAATTTCTCGCTTATCAAAAGAATTTCAATTTAAAGAAGGTAAGCTCTCTTTTAAAGTAGAAGACAGAGAAAAAATACCAATTATAGCTAAAATGGTGATAGAAGCCGGTGCCAAGCTATATCAATTAAATACCCAAACTTCTTCACTGGAAGACTTATTCATAAACTTGATTGGAAAGGATGAGGTTTCGTGATAACCATAATAAAATACACCTTTAAAGAGATGCTAAAAAAACGGGCTTTTCTATTAGCTTCCCTTTTGTCCCTCCTCTACCTTTCCATATACGCTTTTGGCTTAAGTAAAATATTTGAACGTCCCAGCAATTCTATATATGACATCATCTTTCAATCAGAAATTTTATCTGCTGGTCTATTTTTCGCAAACCTTATAGTAGCTTTTCTCGTGGTTTTGACGTCTGTAAATGCTATATCAGGAGAAATAGAAAGTGGCACTATATATTCTATTTTGTCTAAACCTATAAAAAGATATGAACTGGTATTAGGAAAATTTATAGGGCTTAGCATTATGATTGTTTTATACAGCTCTATAATGTTTTTATCTGTTGTAGGTTTGAATATATGGTTTGGCTCTAAAATAAGCTTCGGGTGGGATAACATTTTAAAAGGTCTCTTTTTCTTTGATTTAGGTCCAATTGTATTTTTAGCTCTTATAATCGCTTCAAGTTCAATCTTTTCTACTATAAACACAGGAATAATCGCCATTATGGCCTATGGAATTGCCCTTGTTGGAGGCGTACTTGAACAAATTGGCACAGCAATGCAACAAAGTCAAGTTGGCGCCTCTGTCTCAAAAACTGGAGAAAGTCTTATAAATGCAGGGATAATTACAAGTCTCATCCTTCCTACCGATGTCATATATAGAAAAATGACTGCAGAGCTTTTGACACAAAGTAGTGGGATAAGTTTTATGACACAAGGACTCTTTGGGGGCATGTCTCAACCCAGTATTTACATGTTCATATACATCTTTTTCTACGTGGTATTTCTCCTCTATTACGGTGCAAAGCGCTTTTCACAAAGAGACTTATAAAGGCGGCTTCAGCCGCCTTTTAACTTTTTAAGCCCTTCTAAACAATAACCCAGACCAAACCATTCACAATCCTTACATATATTCATCATCTTTTCTTCTGTCATATTTTCTTTGATTTTATTCACAATATCCCTATACCTTACTACCTCACCTACTTTTATACCCAAAATCTTCAAAACAGCCCTATCCTTTTCCCTTACACTTCTAGGATAATTCTCTATCTTGCATTCCCCATCTACATTATTTGGACAAGCAGCGCAGATGTTATCCACATTATCCACAACTTTTATCAACATATCCTGTTCATTATTCAATCTTTCAATAATTTCATTCATGTTTTTAACAAATTCCTCATCATAACCAAGACCTCTGAAGCCCAACATGCACAAAAAGTGGTGTCCCCTGATTTCCATTCTAATCTCTCCTCATGCATGGTCTCCTTAACATTATATCATATCTTCTGATAATACATTTTCAAATTTTTTTGTACTTGCAAGGAGGAATTTGTACAAAAATATAGAATATATTATGTAGTAAAATTAGTGTACAAGTAAAGGAGATGTCTATTATGGATGGACTTATGACCGCCGTGGTAAAACAATACCCCAAAGAAGGGGCAGATATAGTAAAAAAGGAAATACCAAAGATAGGCCCTGATGAAGTTTTGATAAAAGTTAAAGCTACCTCTATTTGCGGCACAGACGTCCACATATACGTCTGGAATGAATGGGCAAAAAGTAGAATAAAACCTCCAAAAACGATGGGACACGAATTTGTAGGAGAGGTTGTAGAAATTGGAGAAAATGTCACATCAGTAAAAGTGGGAGACTTAGTAAGCGCAGAAACTCATATAGTATGCGGAAAGTGCAGAGCCTGCAGAACCGGCAACGCTCACATATGTGAAAATACTCTCATTTTAGGCGTTGACACAGATGGAGCCTTTGCAGAATACATCAAAGTCCCTGAAAGCAATGTGTGGATAAACGACAAAAACATACCTCTAGAGATACTATCCATACAGGAACCTCTTGGAAACGCAGTCCATACTGTTTTTTCAGGAGATGTAGTTGGAAAATCTGTAGCTGTCATAGGATGCGGCCCAATAGGAATGATGGCAATACCACTTCTTAAAAGAACAGGTGCTGCAGCAATATTCGCGATTGAACCTGCTGACTACAGGAGAGAATTGGCTCACAAGCTTGGTGCAACAAGAGTTATAAATCCTCTCCGCGAAGACGTTGTCAGCATAATAAAAAGTGAAACAGAAGGCTATGGAGCAGATGTGGTTTTGGACTTTTCAGGTAACCCAACCGCCATAAGGCAGGGTCTAGAGTACATTGCAAAAGGTGGCAGAATGTCTATTCTAGGCCTTCCTGACAATGAAGTTCCAATTGACATCACAAATAATGTGGTATTCAAAGGAATAACTATACAAGGCATAACTGGAAGAAGAATGTACGATACCTGGTACACCGTAAAGGGCTTACTAAAATCAGGTCTTGCAGAAGATTTAAAGCCAATAATCACCCACACATTCCCTCTTACCGAATACCAGAAGGGAATGGAACTCATGATAAAAGGGCAGTGCGGTAAAGTCGTATTATATCCGTAAAGGAGTGATTTTAATGCCGCTTTCACGAATAACCCAGGTTTTATCACAGGAATTAGAAGACTTAAGGTCAGAAGGGCGAGCAAAAGGAAAAGAATTTATAGTGGTGGACGTGAAAAAACCCCAAAATGGAAAGGGACCGCGATTTTTCTTAAAAGGATATGGTGATAAAGAATTTATAAGGATGAATTCCAACTCCTACCTCGGGATGCAATTTAATGAGGAAGTAATAAAGGCTGAAGAAGAAGCCGCAAGGAAATTTGGTGTAGGCCCCGGCGCAGTGAGATTTATAAGCGGCACCTACGTAACCCACAGAGACCTGGAAAAAAGGCTGGCTCGGTTCCATCAGAGGGAAGATGCAATGATCTTTAGCTCTGCCTATATGACAGTAGTAGGAATAATATCTTCCCTGACAACCCCTGAAACAGGCATAATAAGCGATGAACTCAATCACAACTGCATTATCAACGCCATAAGGCTCTCAAGACCTAAAGAAAGGTATGTATACAAGCATCTTGATTACAATGACTTAGAAAACGGCATAAGAAGCCTCATAGGCAAAGTAAAGCGAGTAATAGTGGTAACTGATGGAGTATTCAGCATGAGGGGAGATTACGCAGATTTAAAGAAGATAGAAGAAATTACCTCTAAATATGACGAAAAATTTGAAGAAAATATAATAACCATTGTGGACGATTCCCACGGTGTTGGCGCTTTTGGTGATACAGGAAGGGGAACAGAAGAAGTAACAGGTGGAAAGGCAGACCTTTTAATAGGCACAATGGGAAAAGCTTATGGGGTAAATGGAGGATATGTAGTATCCAGTGAAGTTATTACGACTTACCTGAGAGAAAAAGCAATAACCTACATTTACTCCAACCCCATCACTCCTTCAGAAGCCGCTTCTGTATTAAAAGTTTTGGAAATAATAGATAGCGATGAAGGAAAAAAGAAAATCTCACATCTTAAAGAGATGGCTAAAAGATTTAGAGAAGGGCTTTTAAATTTGGGATATGAGACTGTCGTAAGTGAACATCCTATAGTACCTCTTCTTGTGAGAGATACAAAAAAGACAATAGAGTTAGTAAATTATCTCGTAGAAAACGGAATACTCGCAACAGCCATCAATTACCCAGTAGTTCCCAAAGGTGATGAAAGCATCAGATTCCAGATAAATGCGGACCACACTCCTTCCGATATAGACTACGTTTTAGAAGTTCTAAGGCGTTATAAAGAAAAAAAGGCTCTTTGTCAATAGTTGGGGTGGGTATTTTTTCTGAATGCCCACCTATAAATTTTCTTACGTTATATGATAATATTTGTAATTATTGGTTGCAATAAAAGATATAGCTAGAAATGTGAGCAGGTATTTACCTATGCTTTTTTGTCGAAGCTCTATAATATCCTTAAATATTCTCGTTGCTAAAAACACTGTTATATCAAGCATTGCAATATAATATCCTTTTCCTGAATCGGTAAAAATTTCTATAGCCGTATGCAAGTCTTTTTAGTACTTTAATTTTATTGTTATAGCCTTCTGTTACAGAATTGGTGTAAGGTATATCAAAGGCATTTGTTATTTCTTCAAACCAACGGTTAAATACCTGTATGCATCTTTTAAATTCATCAATTTTGCTTTCTTTAGTTAACTGCATCCATCTTTTTAGTTCTATTTTTGCTTCCTTTGAATTTTTGCATTTTAACACTCTATTACTAAATTCTTCTTTTAAAAAGTGTGCCATTCTTAAGTCGGCACTGTACCAAAACATTATTTCCAGCTTTTCTTTTTGTTCGGGCGTTAAGGTATCATATTTTGCAAGAAGCAGCTTACGACTTCTTTTAAAATATCTCCTTTTATCTCTTGCTAGTTCTTTTTGCACTCTTTTCCTTACATTTTCTATTGCCCAATATACGTACCTTGTAAAGTGAAATTTGTCTATCGCTATCTTAGCTCCTTTGAAATATGTTTTTACTGTCAATAAAAAAGGTTTCCACATGTCTATAATAACCCACTTCACTTTATTCCTGTCTTTAAATCTTTTGAAATATTCACTTAGATCTTCTTGTTTTCTGTCTTTTAAAATATCTAGTATTTTTCCTCCTTTTGGATCGACAATAATACAATGATATTTCCTGCCTCCAGAGTTTCCTTTAAATTCATCTATACTGATAACTTCAGGCAATATCTTATAATCAGGTTCCACTCCTACTGTATCTAAAAGTCTCATCACTGTCGTGATTGATACTCCTGTAACTTCAGATATCTCTTTCATGCTTTGTTGTTTTTTCAGTTGTTGTAGTATGTAAATAGATAGTCTGTTGGTCATTCTATGGTAACGTGGTAAATAGTCTAAATGTTCATAGAATCTTTTACCACAGTGTTTACAAACATATCTCCTCTTCTTTAGTACTATCACTGTTGGTTTCCCGAATAATGGCACATCTTTTATTCTTTGTACTCTATAATCATGAATCTTAGACGTTGTTGCCCCGCACCTTGGACAAATATGTGGTTTCTGTTTCATCTTAATATGTAGCTCTATTCTGTTGTCATTCTCTATTATATCTTCCCAAATTATATCTTCAGATTTTAAGAAATTTGTGATATAATTACCTTGCACTTATTCTGATGCCTCCTTTTGTTAGATTGTTTTAACCACTTTCTATTATAGCAGGCATTCAGAATAAGTGCTCTCTTTTTTATAGATTTCTTTCTCCCCACCCCAACATTTATTATAGAACCGAAAAAAATAACTAAAAGCCCCATTTTCCGGGGCTTTTTTCCCTATAGACAAACCTTTTTTCATGTGATATAATTAGAAAGAAAAATTGAAAAAACCCTTTAATTTAGCCCAGCGAGGCTAAAAAGGAGGATATAAAAAGTTCCTCCTTGGGGGTTTTTCAGTAACCCATAATAAAGGAGGTTTTTTTATGCCTAATAAAGTGTACGAAATTGAAGAAACACCGCCTGTAAAACAAATGGTCCCATTATCCCTGCAGCACGTCTTTGCGATGTTCGGTGCGACCATTTTAGTACCTCTCTTGACAGGCCTTGACCCTTCAGTGACCTTATTCACCTCAGGCCTTGGAACACTGATATTTCACCTCATGACAAAAGGGAAAGTTCCCGCTTATCTTGGCTCATCTTTCGCCTTCATAGCTCCCATAATAGCAGCAACAAAACAATTCGGCCTAAAAGGCGCCTTCTTCGGCATGTTCGCAGCCGGACTCGTATACGTGGTGGTTTTCATAATAATAAGCCTTACAGGGATTGACTGGCTAGAAAAACTGCTCCCTCCTGTAGTAGTGGGCCCTGTTGTGATGATAATAGGTTTATCCCTTGCGCCTGTAGCAATAGCTCAGGCTCAGAAAGACCTTACAACAGCGCTTTTCACCGCCGCCCTCATAATCATCTTCAGCATGTTCGGAAAAGGCTTTATAAAAGTGATTCCAATCCTTTTGGGAACAATAGGTGGATATATATTCGCCATAACAAGAGGTCTTGTAGATTTTGGACCTGTAGCAAAAGCTTCATGGATTGCCATTCCCAAATTCTCTTTCTTAACAGGCCATACTCCTGAGGTCGCATGGGGTGCTGTAGCCTTAGTAGCGCCTCTGGCACTGGTCGCTATAATTGAAGACCTGGGACATGTTCTGGTAATAGGAAATATAGTTGAAAGGGACCTCATAAAAAATCCTGGATTTCACAGGGTAATGTTAGGAAACGGCCTTGCAACTTCAATCGCAGCGCTCTTTGGCGGTCCTCCCAGCACAACTTACGGTGAAAACATTGGAGTCCTCGCAATAACAAGAGTCTACAGCTCAAGAGTAATTCAAGGAGCAGCTATTATAGCAATACTTTTAAGCTTTATACAAAAAATAGGCGCTTTGATAGAAGTAATACCCCAAGCAGTAATGGGTGGAGTTACTATAATCCTCTTTGGAATGATTGCAGCAGCAGGTATGAGAACGCTTGTAGAAAACAAAGTGGATTTTTCAGACAGCAGAAACTTAATAATAGCTTCTGTAATATTAACATTAGGAGTAGGCGGCATAAAAATACCCTTGGGCAATTTTGTGTTCGAAGGCATAGGCCCTGCCACTTTAGCAGGAATACTCCTTAATCTGGTGCTTCCCAAGATAAATCTGGGAAAAGAAAAAATGAGTGAAAAAGTTAAAAGTTCAAAAGAAGCCGTCCAGAAAGCGTAAAAATAAGGCCCTCTAAATCTCAAAAGAGGGCCTTATCACTTTTTTACCTCTATACCTACTTCAAAAAGCCTGTTCCAAGGCATATATACATCAAACTCATAATCAAATTCATTGAAATTTTCTTTTTTAAATTTCTCAAGCTCACCTTTTATAACCTCAAATTTTAGCACGAAAATATACTAACTAAAAAGGTGATGTTGAACTTTGACAACAAAATATGTTTAACCATTTAGTCAGAAAAATGGCAATAATAAACTAACCAATGCAGAAAGCATCAGCTGGAAAATTTTACAATATTAACTTATGCTAGAGTTAAACTGATTTAGGAACTATTACTTCCAAACCCAACTTTCGAGCTTCATTGATAATCCGTTTAACACGAATTATTTCTTGCTTTTTTCTGACTTCTTCAAAAACTCTCTCATCATAATCAGTATTATTTTTAAGCATATTGTAAATAATAACTAACAATTTCCTCGCAAGTGCAACTATTGCTTTCTTTCCTCCACGGCGCTGCTTTATTTTCCAATACCAAGTGGCAAGATATGAGCCCCTTATACGAGTTATACTCCATGCGACTTCACAAAGTATCCTTTTGATATAAGTATTGCCTTTTGTTACTCGAGTGGACTTTTTTTTCCTGCGCTTTCATTATTCCCGGGACTTAATCCTGCCCAAGAACATATATGCTCTTGTGTCTTAAATTTACTCATATCTGTACCTATTTCAGCAATTATTGCAGCAGCCGCCGTTACATCTATACCAGGTATACTATCTAATTGTTCAATCTGCCTTTTGTATTTGCCAAGTTCAGAATTGATGTTTTCTTCTATCTAGCGGAGGTGTTCATACATTTCGTCCAAATGTTTAAGTAAAAGTTTCAAAAACTCTCTCTGGTGCTTATTCATCCTACCACTGATTGATAGTTTTATATCATTTAGTTTAGCACGCGCTTTTCCTCTAACGTAATTTTCGACTTCTTTAGCTGTTATACTTCCATGCTCTGCTATATGGTTTAGTATTGCCCTACCTGATACACCAAATATATCTGTCAAAAAATTTGAAAGCTTAAAACCGCAGCTTTGAAGGTGTTTTTCAATACGATTTTTTTGAGATGATATCTCTTCAATTATGCTTTTGCGATATCTTGTCAGATCTCTCAATTCTCGAATTTCTTGAGGGGGAATAAAGCTTCCATTTAAAAGTCCTGCTCTTAATAAAGTGGCAATCCATTCTGCATCTTTCATATCAGTCTTTTTGCCAGGTACATTCTTCATATGTCTCGCATTAGCTACTATAATTGACATGGTACCATCAAAGGCGCTTTCAAGTACGTTGTAAATTGGCTGCCAATATATTCCCGTACTTTCCATAGCAACATTATGGCAGTTCTCTGATTCAAGCCATGCTTTTAATTCTTCAAGCCCTTCCAGTAAAGTAGAAAATGTCCTTATTATTTTTTGTGGTTTCTCGTCATTGACAGAACCTTTAAGTAAACACGCTACAATAGTTTCTTTATGAACATCCAATCCACAACAAACTTCAAGTAAATCTTGCATTCTTTTCACCCCTATTAAGTTTATTACAGGGGTTGATTACCTGAGAAAATTAAGAAGTTTAGCACCCGTGCTGTTCCCATATTAGTTAATATGGGGCGACAATTGGCTGTGCTCAAAGGTAATCAGGTTAGGTTAATGCACGAGGTATTAATCCATCAAAATTAAATCAACCTTTCCCCTGTTAATCTTAGTTTAACAAAAATCGAATTTTTTGCAACTTGAAAATCTATTTTCATCTATGGTTGTGCTTTGCTAAGCATGGATGGTTAATGTAGTTTTTCGTTGTAATAAAAAATTCCTCCTTTTAAAATATAAAAAAAAGAAAAAATTTTTTATTGGAAATATATATCTGACCAACACAACAAAAAGAGCCTGTACTGTAAAGTACAGGCTCTTTTTACTTCAATTATCTATAATCCCCTAAAAGACTTATATAATCCTCTAAAGTTCCATCCTCCAAACAGGTTTCTATGATTTTTCTGCCGAGAGGATTAAGCTCTGGAACTAAGAATTTCTTTAATTCTCTCTTAAAAAATTCATTTAAAATCTGTGCTCCTTTATCATACCCCTCATCCCCGACTTCGGGCTGTCTGTTCACTTGCAGTAATTCCTTTGGTATAAAGTTTCCGTTTATTTTAAGGGTGTTTAGGGCATATCCTAAAAGGCTACTTCTCGCCGGCGTAATTTGGTCTGGTCTAAATCTTACACTTCCTCTTCTTGCAAGATATTCACGAGCTATCCATTCGGGCATAAATCCTACTTTCCACACCCCTATATATTGGTTTGGAACGAGAATATACCTTGTGCCAGGAGTGTTTATAATCTGTTCTAACAAAAGATTTGCGTGTGTGACCATTTTACCAGTAGCAAAGGGCCAGTAAGACCCTACCCCTTCACTCTCCAATCCTTCTACACCAACAATGCTCGGGTTTGCATGGCCTCTCGGCGCAACTAGTCTCCACAGCCAAGCAAGTGCAGGCGGAAGCAGGTGAACCATTCCTATTATGCCGTAAGAAGGTTTCTCTCTGGAAGTAGGAGGAGTTCTAACACCAAAGCTTCTTATGTCTACTTCTACAGGCTCGTCAACTACATTAGGCATAAATCTCCTCGGCATTATAACCCTAGGGTTAGGACAGGGCTTGCCAGGAGCGTCCATAATATGTTCCCATATGAGGCAGGTAGATTTAGGAACGCCGTCAATATTCAAGAAAATCAAAGGCTCTGGCGGATATATGCATAATTTTTCAAAATGGGGATCTGTTCCATACTCATTTATGTGATCTACTCGTATAAACCAACCCTTTTCTGCGTCCTTTATAACTAATTTTTTTCCCTGCTGTAGGGCTGGATGACACAAAGCCATATCGTCTGTAATTGGCTGTAGCTCGCAAGCCTCTTTTAAATCCACATAAATCTCTTCCCCTGTAACGATATTTTTTGCCACCTTTATGCGCCCATCCGGTTCTCTGTGAATTTGCTCTAACATTTCACTTTTTCCGCCGCCACTTGCTCCTTCATGCATTATAGTCAGTATATTATCATAAGGAGTAATCACCCTTACAGCTGAAGCATGGGCAGTAATCCAACCCTCTTTTTCTCCAATTGTGAGAAGCACTCCGTATATTCCCTTCTTAGCGCTCGGACCAAGGTACAAATTATATGAAAAAAGTTCGTGTAAATTTTTCAATCGGTTGTGCACAACGACCTGTTTTCCGTTAAAATGAGTATGTCTAAAAGGAGGAGCTAAATATACTATGGCTCTCGGTGTAAAACCTTCAGGAATTTCATTTGCTGGAATAAAACCCTGTATATCAGCTAAAGCTGTAGCAAAAAAACCTGCATTTTCTGGAGCAATTAAAAGGGAAGGATAGCCCAGTTCTTCACCACCGGACATAAAAGGCATGACAATTAACTTTTGACCTTTCAACCACTCAAACGTCTCTTTGCGCAATGTATCAAAATCATAGCCGTACCTATCTTTAAAGCGCGGCTTATCTGTCTCTCCTTCATCTGCTACAACAAGGCAATCGGGTTCTCTTCTTCTCATGTAAGGTTCAGGAAAATTGACAGCCAAACCATTTTTGCATTTGGCAACTGTACCTTCTAATACTCTCCCCTTCCCGGGGACTTCATATACTATTTCGAACCAGTCTTCTTTTCCCCCCATAGAAATCTCTAAGAGGTGATTTCGACTCTCTGGAATTGTAATCGATGAAGCTTTTTCTATTATCTCTCTGACTTCTTGTGGCAAATTTACTCTATTTAGAAAATAATCAACCGCTTCCTCCGCCTTTGTGACTGTAATCCCCACTTATACCACCTCACAGCATTAAGTATAAGAGTATTATACAATATTTTTGTCAAAATTGCAATTTCAAAATTTAATTTTGCAAAATATCCATAAATAAAAGGTTATCTCTACACATGTGTCTGCAATATTCGTACATTTCCTCTGTAATCTTTTACATTGGTGAAAGTTGTTTATCTTAAACTTGCAATTAAATTAGTACCAGCTACTAAAAAAATAGCACCCCTTCAAAGGGTGCCCACTTTACTCACTTTTTTGAAGCTCTTTCTGAAGACCTTTTAGCTTTAAAACGTAATTCATTTCAAAGACTGCAGCTTCTATTAATTTATCTATCTCTTCATCAGTAAGCTTATTCCCAATGACTTTTTTCAAAAGTTTAAAAACCTGTTCTTTCTTAATAGGACCATTGCCTGGACCTACTTGCTGTTCAACAGCCTGCACAAAAGCCTTCGCTATTTCATAGTACCTTTTTAATTTTTCCATTCCTATTTTTGTGCTCAAATAGTCAATAAGATAACCTAAAACGACCATTACAAGAAGCTGTATTCCTGCTGTTAAAATAGTCATTATCAACTCTTTCATTTCATTCCCTCCAATACTTTTATTATTACAGAAGCAAACTCGCCCCATGTGACATAACTTTTCGTGTCATGAATTTTATCAATAATTCCTTTCATCTTTAATTTTTGTATAGCCATTTCTTCTCCTGTAAATGTCGTTTTTAGGAAATTCTCAAGCCCTCTTGATATAGCTTCTGCAAAAAGTTCATCTTTTTCTAAAAGCAATTTTAGGTCATGAGGGTTTGACATAAAAGCAAGTTCTACCAGGATAGCTGGCATGTCAGTGTACTTTAATACATAAAATTTTTCATACTTCACTCCTCTGTCCTTTGTCCCAAGCATTTTTACTATTTCGTTTTGTACATATTGAGCTAAATTCCTGCCATCTACACTACCAGGGTAAGCATAAGTCTCTGTACCACTTGCTGAAGGATCTTGAAAGCTATTGCAGTGAATGGAGATGAAATAGTTCGCATGAGCTTTGTTTGCTATATCGCATCTTTGTTGAAGGTCTACTGTTTCATCCTTATCCCTTGTCATTATAACATCTATGCCGTTTTTAGTAAGAATATCCCTGAGTTTTAAAGCCACATTTAAATTTATGTCTTTCTCTTTGTAGCCCTCTATTAAAGCCCCAGGGTCTTTCCCTCCATGCCCCGGATCTACAGCTATTAACAAATTCTCCACCACCTTCAATTTTTCTCTTTTATTCTATGATATACTATGCAAGAAAAATTTACAAGTTTTATGGATAATTTTTACTTCATTCTATAAAATTGTCTATGAAAACTTAACAAAACTTTACACAATCAAGAGAAAAAATAGTGTAAAATTTTGTGCATTTCCCCAAAGTAAAATTTGATTTTTATGCTATAATTATCTCATGTAAATCAAATTCTGGCAGAATAGGTGTCCCGCGTTAAGTGACAGAGGATGGGGCATTAAAGGGGAGGTTTTTTATGAAAAAATTTACTACAAGAGAAATTGCATTTCTTGCCTTGCTAGTAGCGCTAAACATTGTGCTCACGCGAATAGCCAGCATAAGGATAGCGATTGGAGGTGTGGAAGGAATAAGGATAGGCTTTGGAGCTTTTCCTGTAATTTTTTCAGGAATAGTATTTGGCCCCTATGCCGGAGGTATTGTAGGAGCATTGGGAGATATCATTGGCTATTTTATAAACCCAATGGGCCCTTACATGCCCCATTTCACTTTTACCGCTGCCCTTGTAGGAATTCTTCCTCCATTGTTTTTAAAGCCTTTTAAGGCGCAAATCCCCACTTTCTGGCAGCTTGTTATAGCGATAGGCTTAGGGCAGACCATCTCTTCTATTATACTTACGCCCTATTTCATTCAAATGCTCTTTCATCTGCCAATGAAAATAACCGTTCCCCCAAGAATTGTAACACAAGCTATTCAAGTTCCTCTCTATGCCTTTTTTACTGAAATAATACTGAAAAAATTCCACCTAGCCTTTTCCTCAAAATTTTAAGCGGGGTGTTCCCCCGCTTTTAATCTTTTAGACTTCTTTTCACTCCTTCTTTTACCGCTTCCCATATGAACTTGCCAAGAGTACTCTCTGGACCTGCGTATTCATAAAATTTACTGCAATTTCTATCCCTAACTACTACCACTGCATCAGTGCTTGTCCCAGTAAAGTCATACCCTAATTCGAGAAGCGCCATACTCTTTGCCTCTGTAGCTGTGATTATAGCATTTATAAGGGCACTGTCTTGCAAATTCGCTTCTAAGTGTAGTATAATATTGATGGTTCCTGCGTTTATTTTCTGGTTATGGTTTTTAACACCAGCAGTTATAAATGCTGTAACTTCATTTCTCTTAACAACTCTTAATCTTTCCATAGAGACAGCCGTTATAAGCCCAAAGTACTTTCCTTCTATCCCATTATCTTGCGCAACTTTTTTGACATACTCTTTTGGATTCAATTTATCAAATTCGTCCAGCACCTTCTCAGGAATTGTATGATTAAATACAAAATCTACCTCTCCAAAACCTCCTAAGATTCCTGAACTTAAGCCATAAAAATTCCCTTTTATTATCACTATATCAGGCTTTATTATTGTTTCCATTTACATCCCTCACCAAGTTTAATTTCTAAAGATAATTATATCATTTTGAATTGGAGGGATGTATATGGTTAAAGTAGCTGCTGTAGGCTATGGGGCTTTCGGAAGCTTTGTACTAAGGTCCATATCAAAAATACCAAATGTAGAAATATACGGGGTATCGGGTGTAAATCTCGAAAAACTAAAAAATTTTGCTCAAAGTATGAACATCCCCAACTGGACCACCGACTGGCAGACACTTATATCAGACCCTGAGGTAGATGTAGTATTGGTTTTAACTCCACCTGATTCTCACCACAGTATTGCCGTAGCAGCAGCTAAAAATAAAAAGCATTTGTTTATAGAAAAACCTCTAGCTTTAAGTCTTAAGCAAGCTGACGAAATAATCTCAGAAGTAGAAAAAGCAGGCGTAAAAGCCGTGGTAGACTATATAATGCGCTATCATTCACTGTACTATAAATTGAAAAACTGCATAAAAGAAAATCCCGATATGGGCAAGATTAAAAAAGTATGGTTTTACAATTTTGCCAGCAGTGAAGGCCTGGGCCCTGACCACTGGTTCTGGAAAGAAGAAAAAAGCGGAGGGGTACTTGTAGAACACGGGGGACATTTTTACGATTTGTTCTCCTGGCTTTTAGAGGACACTCCAGAGCCTGTAGCCACTTTTGGCCATGACCCTTATGAAGACATGAGCATTGTGTACTTTCCCCAAATAGATGCTTATGGAGAATTCTATCACTGTTTTGACAAACCTGGATTACTTGAAAAAAATTTTGGAGGAATCGCTTTTGAAAAGGGATATATAACCTTTGAGGGATGGCTCCCACTTTCTTTTAAGCTCGAAAAAATTGAAGAAGGACAAGTTATCATCAAAGAATACAAATTAAAAAGAGAAAAAAATGAAGTTTTCTCTGAACTTGTCCAAAAAGCTTTCCAAGACCTTCTAAAAGCCATTGAAAATCCCCAGCATGAAGTAAGTACAAGTCTTTATATAGCCAGAAAAGCCTTAGAAGTTTCTCTAAAAGCAAAATCGCTCAAACGCATTTCCTTATATAAGGAGTAGAGAATTTCATATCCTATTGTCCTTATTTTTTTCACTTTGACATATAGTTTTAAAATATTGTTGCTCATGTAATCCAGTTATAAAAATTAAGTTAAACTTCTAACAGAAAATCATTGAACTTTTGGTGTTACATAAGTTAAAATAAAAATAGGCAAATTAGCGATTTAATCTATCAATTTGGAGAGGGACTGAAAATGAAAATATTTAATATTGGAAGAAATGACGAATGCATATGCGGAAGCGGGAAAAAATATAAAAAATGTTGTATGTCAAGAGTTGAAGAACTTGAAGTAAAACTTTCAAATTATCTTGGAAAAGATGCAGTAATTTCCCGCGAAGGCAAAGAATTTATAAAAATTTTGAGCATCTTGTACGGTATTAAATTAAACAAAAATGAAAAATACTTCAATGTAGAAAAATTATTGAAGTTAGTAGATGAAGCATGGATGGAAGAAGAAGATTACTCTGAAGATGACGTAATAACTTTTTTCCAGCAGATGACAAACTTTATATTTGAAGACAAAAGGTTAAAATACTTGAGAATACCCGGCAGGTTGTTTGTTGAATTTACTTTTAATGAAAATGAAGAAGAAAAAATAGACAATTTAATGCTGGAGCTTCACGACCAATACATAATAGAAAACTATCTTTTAGAAATTTCATATGCTTTGCAAAATTATGACTTTACCGACGAAGAATTAAAAAATTTGTTCTATTTAATAAGCCTTTCCATTACAGATGAATATCATTCATTTTTGAGGGTAATTGTAGGTGCTACAATGCTGGAAATATCTAAAGCTTTTGAAGAAATTGCTAAAATAGATAACGAGGAAAAAAGAAACGAAAAATTCTTCGAAATAGCTTCTCAATATATTTCTTTCAACGAGTATATAACTGCCAAAATGAGTGATTTAATCGAGGAGGATTGGAATAAAATTATCAAAGAACCTTTGGATCTGCCCTTTTTCACTGTATATTTGTTTTACCTTAAATTTTTATCCAAAACGCTCTCAATATTCACCACAAAAAACTTACCTTTTAGTTTAGTTGTTAATTTTTTAGTTGATACTTTAGATGAAATATTAGCCGAACCGGTTGTTTTTGAAAAATCTTTAATAAGTATTATTGATAGTTTGTACACCAAAGCCCAGCAAACTGAAAATGATGAATTAAAAAAGAGCTTTGAAATTACAGGTGAGCTACTAACTTTGCCTCCAAACGCGGAAAATTTTAAAGTATTCAAAAATCTCTTTTCTTCTAATATTTTAAGGTACGTAGCTGAGTTCCCACACAAGATTGAAGAAATTGACGAAACTGTAGAAATTGAAAAACTAATCTCTGATGAATTTTTTAACAAATATGTTTCTTATTTAGAAAATAACCAAATGACTGAAGAAAGGGATTTACTAAAAGAAGCTTATAAGAAATTGAAAGAAAATATACAAAATCTGAGTAATTCGCAAGAAATTATTTTAGAAAAAATAAAAGGCCTAATTAGAAGGGAACTGCCTCTTTGATGGATCACGCAGTTCCCTTTTAATTTAAATGCCTTCCCAAAATAACAGATTAGTTTTTATGTGGGATATTCACATTTTCATTTTTTACACAAGGAGGTATCAACAGTTGAAATAAAAAGTAAAAAATGGTATAGTTTTAATTAAGTGATGATAAGTGCTATAAGCATAAAAAAGATTAAAATGCTATGCGATACAAACAAAACTACATTGATGAACTGAGGAAAAAGGAAGATTGATAATGCCCGTTAGAACATCAAAAAGGCAAAGGGGCAAAAAGTATGATAGTGATACAGGCTAAACTCATTTTCCTAAATCAAGAAGACAAACAAATGGTATTAGACTTAATGAGAAGATGGTCATCATGCATGAGATTTGCATACAAGAGACTTTTAGAGGGTTATGATAGAAACACACTAAAAAGAGACCTTCAGGGGATGTTTGACTTAAACTCAAGATATGTAGATGATGCAATAATGAAAGCAAGAAGCACACTAGAATCTGCTAGAGAATTAGGTAAGAGTCCAAAGAAAGTCATTTTTGGAGGAAGAGACTTATTTGGAAAACTTCAAAAGCGCCATATAAATGGGAAAGAATATCAAAAGCTAAAAACAAAGTGGCAAGAAAGAAGAAAAGGAAATCTATATTCAAGAGGAGATAAAAGCAAAAAAGGAAATCTCAACACAAGAATAGAAGTAAGAAAAAATGGTACTTTCTTAAGGATAAATGTAGGGGAAAGAAAATATGTATATGCCAAAATAGAAGCAGGCTATAAAAAGAATAAGAGAAGAGAAGAACTTCTGCAGGAGATTGCAGAATCAAACATACCCTACTCTGTAGAATTAAAACTCAAAAATGGCAATATATACGCCTATTTTGCTATTGAAGAAGAATATCCAGAAATAAAAATAACAAAAGAAAAAGGAGTCATAGGAATAGACATAAATGCATATCCGGACAACATATCATGGACAGAAGTAGATGAAAAAGGGAATCTAATAAGCTATGGGAATATACCAATGCCAGAGCTTGCAAGTGGCAGTAAAGACAAAAAAGAATATTTCAGATGGCACTATGCTCATGAAATAGTAAAGATAGCAAAAGAAAAAGGAAAAGCAATTGTAATTGAGGGATTAGAAATAAAAGAAAAAGGCAAAAGAGGAGACTTTTCAGGGAGAAAATCAAGAAGGATAAGACACAATTTTAGCTATAAATCACTTCTTTCAAAAATAAAAACACTAGCAAAAAGAGAAGGGATAGAAGTAATAGAGGTAGACCCTTCTTACACCTCAATAATAGGGATGTTGAAATATGCACCGCAGTATATGATAACAAAAGATATATCAGCAGCCTATGTAATAGCAAGAAGAGGATTAGGCAAAGAAGAAAAGATACCGGATAATTATATAAAATTTCTCCACGCATTGACTGTAGAAGAATTAGAAGAATTAAAAGAGTACGTAAAGAAAACAGTCAGAAACAAGCATTTAAGAGAGAAACATATAAAGGAGATAAAGAAAGCAATAAAATTTTTGCAAAGCCTTGAGAGTGAGCCAGGAAGGGTACTGAGACCTCTGGATGGAACAAGTTTTAGTACCTATGATTTCTGGCAAGTTCTCAAGGTAGCGGTGGTAACTCCACTCTCTCCTGAGAAGGTAAAAAGAGACTTCTCTACCCTGAAAGAATTACTAATTCAGGGTAAGTGGAGAGACCCGTAAGAGCACAAGTTCCTGCTTCTTGGGGCAGGGGCTATGGCTTTCCCAAATACCGCCTGCTGGGGCTGGGGAAAGCCTGAAGGGCGGACTACAAATACCCCAGCTGCCTAAACTGTCAGTTTTGTACAGTTTGGGTAACCAGGAGAACCTTTTGTGCCCTTTGGCCAAACTGAGCCCGAATATGTAGAAAAAGGGGAACTGGTATATGCTGACGAAAAAATGATAAAAACTCGCAGGTGGATCTGGCGCCAATCAGAAATTGGAAAAATAACTGATGAAAGCACCGATATTTTCATCCCTATAGATGGCTTTACAGATTGCAATAAAGATGCTGTTTTAAAAGCAAGAGATGAAATAGCTGAATATTTTGAAAAATTTTTTGGCACCAAAACATCAGCATTTTTCCTTGACTCGAGCAATCCTTCCATAGAAATAGGCTAAATCCTATTAATATTTTATAAACTATTTTACGCTATACCCTATTTGATTCTAAAAAAAGATACTGTCTTTCCATCACTTACTGCCACAATTGTGCCACATTCATCTGTCCTGTATACGGTTATCCCCAACTCACTTAATTTTTCCAGAGTCTCTCTGTGGGGATGGCCGTATTCATTATTTTTCCCGCAAGAGATAACTGCATATTTGGGCCTCACTTCTTTCAGAAAACTCCATGAAGAAGATGAAGAACTTCCATGATGCCCTACTTTTAGTACGTCCGCCTTTAAATTATAGTTTTCGTTAAGCATTTCTCTTTCCGATTCTTTTTCTGCATCACCCGTAAATAGAAATGCAGTATCCCCATAAGTTATTTTTATAACTGCACTGTAGTTATTTAAATCTTCATAGTAAGAGCTGTTTGGAGCAAGCATTTTAGCCTCTATTTCCGTTCCTAAATAAAGTGTTACCCCTGCCTTTGCCACGTATATTGGCAATTTTCTTGCTTTTGCCGCTTTTAATACATTCTCAAATGCGCTAGTAGTCGTAGTTACTTTTGGCATATAAAATTTACCTATATCAAAATTTTGAATCACTTCTGGAAGCCCCCCTATGTGGTCAGTGTGAGGGTGCGTGCCCACCAATACATCTATCTTCCTTACGCCCTGCTTTTTTATATAATTAACCACTCTTTCCCCCATCTCAGGAGTACCAGCATCTATTAGCATTGTCTTGTCAGAAGGAGTTTTTATAAATATGCTGTCTCCCTGCCCCACATCTATGAAAGTGACAACCAGTTTGGAGGATAAATCTTCATTTGAAATTGCTGGCAATTGGCAATTGTTAGTAATTGAGTCATAAGATTTCTGAGCATTTGAAAACTCACTGTGTGGAAAAGACGTACACCCTGAAAAAGTAAATATTAAAAGCATTACTGCAAAAAGTGCTGCTACCTTTAGTCTAAACATGTGCTACTATTCCTCCTCTGTAAAAAGCTCATCTGCAAGCTTTTCAATCCTTTCCTTCCTTCTTTTTGTCTCTTCTTCATCTACCACAACTTCAAATTTAATTACATCTCCCTCCCTTACGTTTAATGGAAGAAGGTCTTTTGGAAAATTAAAAGTTTTACTTTTATACTCTATTACTGCCCATTCTTCTTCAAACCGATCTACTACACAATATTTAGAATTTTCATCACACACGTTTATCCCTCCATAGTACATTAAATAATTTAGGCTTGTGCAAAATTCAAAAGCCTTCATTTAAGCGATTCTGGAGACATACTTTTTTTCTATCACTCTTGAATTTTTTATCTTTTATGTAGGATTTCCCCTCCCATTTGTCGAATTATTATATATACAGCATGAAAATATTTCTTAAGGAGGAGGAAATCCTACATGTACCAGCTTCAATTACTTTTAAATATACCTGAACTCTTTACTTCCCAGTCTAAAATAGACTTTTATTCTTCTATGTTTAAAAATCTTGATCTGTCTTCAATACCTGAATTCCCTTCCTCTAATCATGGCCGTAAGGGTTATTCTCATCATGCAATGTTTAGAGCTTTTATTGTTATGAAAGCTGAAAGATTCGGTACAATTTCTGACCTTTTAGATTATCTCCGCAATAATCTTATCATTGCTCATCTTTGTGGCTTTAACATTTTTAAACCTCTTCCTTCTTATTGGACTTTCCGCCGTTTTATTAATGAGTTCTCTCATGATTATTTAACCACTATCTTTCAAAATCAAGTCAATATCCTCAAAAATATGGGTATTATCTCTGGTGAGTTTATTTCCATGGACTCTACCCCTATTAAAGCTAACACTAAGTTAAATAACCCTAAGTCTTTTTGTAAAAATAAATTCTCTAAAGATAATCAGCCTAAGTCTGATAAGGATTGTAAATTAGGCGTTTATTCTGCTTCTAATGATTCTTCTAATAAACGTTATAAGTTTTATTGGGGCTATAAGAATCATATTATTGTTGATGCTATCTCTGGTTTACCTATCGCTGAAACTACTACTCCTGCTGATGTCCCTGATTTTGATGTCGCTTTGTCTTTACTTGCTGATACTAATAATTGGTTTAAACTGACTGGTACTAATTTTATCGCTGATAAAGGTTATGACGTTAAGAAACTCTATAATTATGTTAGAGATACTCTCCATGGTCATTGTTTTATTCCTCTTAACAAGCGTAATTCTAAAAATCCCCCTCTGACTGATGATGGTTATATGGTTTGTGAAGCGGGTATTAAAATGCTCAAAGACGGCAAGCAATATTTTGATGGTTTTATTAAGCAAAAATTTGTTTGCAAGTTCTGCAATTCTAAAGATGACTCTGCTTGCCCTATTCAGCATCCTAAATATTTTAATGGTAAAAAGCATAGAGGCTGTACTAAGTATGCTATTATATCTTCTGATTATAGGTCCTCTATTAATAGAGACTCCCTATATTTTAAGGCTGTCTATAAATTGAGGATTGAATCAGAAAGATATAATTCCCGCTTTAAAGCTCTAGATTTTGAAAAAGTTTATGTCAGAAATATTAATTCTGTCAGCAACCTTAATACTTTTGGCCATATTACTTTGCTTACTGTCGCTATTGTAGCTATTAAACTGGGTAAATTTGATGAGTTTAAGTCCCTTGTTGGTCTGATGCAATCGGCTTAACTCTTGCTGAATTTGGTTCATGCCACTTTTTAACATTTGACTTCTACAGGATATTTATGCCCTTTTTTAGCTCCTCTTTTTATCTTTTCTTTTCCTTTACCACTTTCTTTATGTTCGATTGTCAGTCCTAATTACTATATATTGTATGTCATACATATTTTGGCTTTTGCTCGTGATTATTTTTATTAATTTTGCACATCCCTACATTAAATAATTTACTGACACTAGTTCTGTTTGAGTGTAGAAAAAAAGTGAAAAATTTCTTGTGACCACATAGATTTTTCTATAATAATTATAAACTCCTGTCTCACTTAATTCAAAGGCAGAAGCAAATTCACACCTTTATTTATAACAAACAAAAGCTTTGGAGAAAATAGCTATTGACTTAAAAAAGCTTATATAATATAATTAATACTGTCCAAAGGGATTCCGCCGGAGTGGCGGAACTGGCAGACGCACAGGACTTAAAATCCTGGGGGCTGAATAAGCCCGTACCGGTTCAAGTCCGGTCTCCGGCACCACTGTCGCGGGGTGGAGCAGTCCGGTAGCTCGTCGGGCTCATAACCCGGAGGTCGTGGGTTCAAATCCCACCCCCGCAACCAAACATGGCGGCGTAGCTCAGGTGGCTAGAGCATGCGGTTCATACCCGCAGTGTCGGTGGTTCGAATCCACTCGCCGCTACCATCCTTGCGCAAACTGTATCGTCTACCGAAAGCCTGAAATGGGCTTCAATTCTATCACGGTAGACGATTATTTTATTAATATATGCTGGTAAAATTTGTTTAATTTTGTGAGGGGCACCCGCTTCCAACACTTCTTTGTCTTTTAAAAGGTACTGTATTATTTTTTCTTCCATTGCTATATCGGAATAAGTGTTTTGTGTGGCATATATCTTTTTGTTTTGTTAGCATTTCAAAATGGTTGTTTACAGAAAGGTCCAGATTTTTCATCTTCACTTCGCTCAAATCAAAAAATCTGTTCGAATAAGCACCCCTTAAAGCAGATGTGCTTCTTTGTTTGCCCCCGCAGGAAAGATCGTAAGCCTCCCGCCTTTCGGTCAAGGGGCAAGCCTTCGGTCGGTGAGCATATCCTCCATAGTTTTGCTCGGTCCGGTATTCTCCCCGCCACTTGACCTTCGGCTCACAGGCTTTTTTGTTTTAGCTGCCGGGAGCAAACAACAATCAAAATGAAAAAGTCTGTGAAGGAGGTGCTGTCAATGGCTCTTGAACACAAAAACACCGCTTATTAGGTGGCTTTAATAATAATAACAGAATTTTATAAAAAATACTATCAAATGATTGCAAAATTATTTGAAATGTGATAAAATATTAAATGAAAGGAGTATATGCTATGACTGATATTGAGGAAATTAAAAGATTCCTCAATAAGGCTAAAGAATTGATGAAATCAGGTGCTTTCGATTTTGTCCCTCGAAAGAAAAATATGGATTCAATTAAAGAAGCTGGCCTAACAATTAAGCATGTTAAAGAGATTATTATGGATTTAACTTACAAAAATTATTATAGAGGTCCTAGTGTGGATGTAGGAAGTAATAGACAGGGCTTTATATGGGAATTTGGGTATGATATTGAAGGAACGGACTTTTACATAAAGCTTAAAATTGAACAAAGAGGGGATAAAGAATGTTTAGTGTGTCTTTCTTTCCACAAAGCAGAACAGCCGTTAGTTTATCCGTATAAGTGAGGAGGTGGAAAATGTGAAGAAATTCTGTCCTGTCTGCGGCACAGAGCAGGAAACAAAGGTAATTGAAAAAGAAGAAGTATCAACTGTCAGAGGAGATAAAATAAAAGCACTGGCAAGGATAAGAGTGTGCAGTGTTTGTGATGAGGAACTGTTTGATGAAGAATTAGAAGAAGAGAATATACAGAGGGTATATGATATATATCGAAAAAAACATGGAATACTCTCACCTGAAGAAATAAAAAACATCAGAGAAAGTTATGGGTTAAGCCAGAGAGCCTTTGCCAAGCTTTTGGGCATAGGAGAGGCTTCTATTGTGAGGTATGAAACTGGAGCTTTACCTGAAAAATCTTTGAGTAACATGATAATGCTTTTGAAGGATCCAAAAAATATGAAGAAACTTCTTGAGAAAAATGAAGATATTTTAAGCCAGAGAGAAAAAGTAAGACTTCTGCAAAGATTAGAAGAAATGAGCAAAAGAATAAAAACAATAATGATTCCGGAAGAGCTTTATAAATTAGTAGAAGAAAGGGCTAAAATAGAAGGGAAAAATGCTGATAAATTTGTTGAAGATGTATTAAAAAGGATTGTTATGTAAAACAAGAATACATGGATATTTTGTGACAAATACTTGACTTTGTCAGTTTGAAATCCAAAAGGCTTGGGAATACAGGTATTGACAAAAAATGCGCGCGAAATTTGTCACTACATTACTTCCTTATGCTAATTAATTCCATCCCTTCCTCATATGTAATGGAATTTTTTGGTGCTTTTATTTTCATCACTTTCAATATGTCTTCAGCTTCCTCCTCTATCTTTTGTTTGATTAAATATTTCTTCCCATTTATCTCTATCTCTACAAAATTCATTGAACCTATCGCTTCTTTTATTCTATCACTGCTTAATTCTTTCCCCTTAGACCCCAAGGTGTATTCTAAAGTTTTTTCCAGTAAAAATGCTAAATAGCATACAACAAAATACCCTCTTATCCTTTTTTCCGTCCAGTGAAATATTGGTCTTACTCCAGACAACTTTTCATTACTCTGAAAGACTGCTTTATCTTCCATAAATCATGATATCTGTTAAGACCTTTGTCTGCTACTATTATTACCTGGTCTATGTAAAATTTATCTTTCAGTTTCCTCAAAATTTCTATCATGGTCTTGCTGTCAACAGTGTCTCCAGGAAATAGTTCATATCCAACTGGTCTTCCTTCTTTATCTACAAGCATGCCCATTACCACTTGTACCTCATTTACCTTGTTATCCTTGCTAAATCCAAAATCCCTCAAATCATCTTGCTTAATACTTTCAAAGTAAAATGTTGTCACATCATAAAAAACAACATCAACTACCATGTTAAATAAATCTCTATTCTTGTGATAAAGATATAGCTCTAAATCCTCTTTTATCTGGGCCAGAATATCTAATCCCCTGTAGCTGATTCAAATCAATATCTTCTTCAAATCCAAAGTATCTGTTTTTGCGGTAGTACGTTTGAAGTTTGCTTACTGGCTGAATTAATCTCTGTGCTGTCATTAAAAATGCCACTTTATCAATGTCAAACTTTATCTTGGAATTTTGGGAGCTATACTGTTTGAGAAATTTACCTATCTCAAGTTCTTCCCAAAGTTTTCTATACACAATATATCCCCAGTTTTTAATAATCCCTTCTGAAACATCTTTTGAAGAAAACTTGATCAAACCTGTCTCTTCGCTAGAGCTTAAAATATTTTTGCAATACAGTTTTGAAAAATTTTTTAACCCTAAAAACAAAAAACCCTTGAAAATCAAGGGTTCAGTTTGTTGACAAAGCAAAATTTTAGCCCCTGTTTTCTTAGTACCGAAAGCAGGGGCTGTATATATCTGGATAAAATTTTCTTTAAAACTCCAAATAATGGATAAAGTTTTGAAATGTCAAAGGGCCCTTTGCCCTTCCTCCATAACCATAAGGCCATTTTCTTTAAATTCATGGCAGCAAAAACAAGCATCGCTTGCATGGACAATTTTTCCTTCCCTCTTAACGTCGTCCATCGCAAACCATGCTTCTCCTTCAAGTCCGCAAACACTCTCTCTATTGTCTCTTTCCTTCTCTCATATACTTCTTTACAATAAGGTGTATGTCTTAGGTGTTCTGCTTCTTCTACATATCCTTCCCATATGTGCCTGAATATCCTCTTTGTGTAGTCTTTACTTTGTGTACACTTTTCTCTTAAAGGACAATTCTTGCATTTTTCTGGATTTGATTTGTACTCTCTATATCCTTCTCTGTTGGTTGTAACATATGTTAATATTTCATTCTGCGGGCATATGTAACAGTCATAGTATTCATCATAAACAAATTCATGTTTTTTCATGAAACCATCTTTTGTTTTTGGCCTTGTGTATGGTACTGCTGGTATTATTTGTCTATCAAATATTGTCTTTAATATGTACGGATTTTTATAGCCTGCATCTACTGCTATTGCTTTCGGTTTTCTTACCCTCTTTTCAACTTCTTTTAGTACTTCTTGAAACATTACACTGTCGTGTACATTGCTGCTGTTACTTTTACTCCTAATACAAATCCGTTTTTATCGCAGGCCGTATGAAAAGAATATGCAAAACATTTTTCTTTCCCGTTTTTGTTTAACATTCCGCTATCTGGGTCTGTTTTTTTAATGGCTTTTTGCCATGAGCCTCTCTATCTTTGTTTATTTCTTCTTCTAGTTTTTCTTGATAAGTCCTGGCTTCTTGTTCTACTATTTCTTTGGTGTATTTCTTCTTGTTGGCACTTGCTTTTACATGGGTTGAATCTATGAATACTTCCTCTGCATTTACTAGCCCATGTTTTATTGCTTCTTCTAAAATCTTTGTAAATATTTTCTCAAATGTGTCTGTCCCTTTGAATCTTCCTATGTAGTTCTGGCTAAATGTTGAAAAATGAGGTATTTCTTCTGTCAACCCATACCCTAAAAACCATCTATATGCAACGTTTGTTTTTATTTCTGCTATTGTTCTTCTTATCGATGGTATCCCAAAAAGATATTGAATGAACAGTATTTTTATCAATACTACTGGATCTATGCTTGGTCTGCCGTGATCTTCGGAATATTTGTCTTTTACTAAATCGTATATGAAACTAAAATCTATGACTCTTTCTATCTTCCTTAAAAGGTGATCTTTTGGTACCAATTGATCTATGCTTACAAATTCTATTTGATGTCTTGCATCCTGTTTCTTTGATAACATCTTCCTTCTCCTCTCCTCTTTTGCTTCATAAAAAACAAGGAACCCTTCTCATAATAACGTGTTCCCGATATTTTGTCAACAGTCTGAACCCTTGAAAATCAAGGGTTCAGTTTGTTGACAAAGTCCTTCGTATTTAAGTAGCATTTTGTGTTAATGCTTGTAAGTTGCAAAGTGACTAAACTAAGGCTCACTTTTCGGGCTCAGGCGGGGTGCCGGCCAACTCGCTCTTCGGGCTCAGGTGGCCGCTCGCTTTGCTCGCCCTGCCTTCGCTCTTCAAGTTCGCCAAGTTTAGTTACCGCTTTGACAACAAGTCGCATTTACACACAAAATGCCACTTCTTTAGTTTGTCAACAATCTGAAACACTTGAAAATCAAGGGTTTGATATTTTTTACCAGTCTAAAATGGCCTCCAACTGACAAAGTCGAGAAAAAGTTTAAAATAGGGATAAAAGCGTCATACAGGAGGCTGAATAAACTTTGTGGGGACGGTTATTTATATTCCTTAAGAATATTCAGAAATAAGCCTGGGGTTTACATGTGTACAAAGAAGGGAGCTGAAATTTCAGGTTCAAATTTATGGGCTCCCAAACATTATGTGAATTTGGCTAATTATGAGCATGACTTAAAGGTGGTAGATTTAAGCATTGAATTAGAGCGGCAAGGAGAATGGATTTCTGTGAGAGAATTAAGGCAGGACAGCGGAACAGATATGATACCGGATGGAGTTTTAATAAAAGATGGCAAGAAAATAGCTGTTGAAGTAGAGCTCACAAAGAAGTCAGAGAGAAATTTAAAGAAAAAGATGGGCTACTACAAAAAAAGCATTGATTATGATGAGGTGTGGTATTTTGTTTCCAGCAAAGCAGTCTATGATGCAGTGGAAAAAGCAGCCAAAGAAATGGATTATGTTAAGATTTTTTATTTGAACGAGGTGCTTAAGGATGAACAGCAGAGAGATTACGCAAACAGATAGAATGGTGATACTAGCTATTGGTCTTGCAGGAGCTTTGATGTTTTTACCGGGAATTATTCTTGGATTGATGATATACGCTGCTGCTGATAGGTTAAAAAATAAGAAATGGATGGTTTATGCTGCAGTTGCAGCGGCAGTGACAGTTGTAATTTTAACTGTAAAGGATTTTAATATGCTGATATTGGATTATTTTAAGCTGATACTTGAGGCTTATAAGTCGCTTTTTAACAGCAAGATACCGCATAATTTGGATTGGAAAGTTTTAATAAAAGTCGGTATTCCTGTTGGGTTTATTCTGTCACTAATGATAGAGCTGTACACTGCGGCACAGCCTGAGTGGGTAAAGAAAAGGAAGGAAATGGGAAAGGATAAAGAAAGAGATTTTGATGACAGGCTTATAAAAAAACTTGAGAAATTGTCACAGCCAGATGATGGAACTGTTATAGGCATTGATGCAAATGGAAATACAGTAAAAGTTACAGATGAAGAGCTGAATGGCCATTGTTTAGTGTTAGGAGCTACAGGCGCAGGGAAAACCACTACTCTTATGAATTTTATTGAAAGTGCTATAAGAAGAGGAATAACCGTGATTATAGTTGACGGAAAAGGGGAGATAGGTTTTGCACAGAAAGTAAAAAATATGACAGAAAAGTGTAATCAGAAGTTTTATCTTTTTTCTATGGTGACACAAGAAGGAAATATGCACTACAACCCTTTGAGGGTTGGAAACTTTACGGAATTAAAAGATAAGCTCATCAGTTTATCCGATTGGACGGAGCCTCACTACAAATTCTTAAGTGAAAGATACCTGCAGTCAGCAATAAAGATTTTGCAGAAGACAAATAACAGAGCATTCCTGTAATGAATAAAAAACAAAGAAGAATGAACTTTGAAAAAATAAGTACCTCCTGATAAAATACAGAGTGTAAGTTTAAGAACTTACCTCGAATTATCAAAATAAACAGGAGGTACTTAAAATGAAGTATACACAAAATGAAAAGATTTTGCAAGTAACAGAAGACACATTAATTGCGGGAGTAGACATAGCAAAAGAAAGCCATTATGCCAGAGCATTTGACTACAGAGGAGTAGAATATGGGAAATACCTAAGATTTGAGAACAATAGAGAAGGTATGACAAAATTTTTTAAATGGGCAAAAGACTTGATGGAGAGACATAAGAAAAACAAACTAATAGTAGGGATAGAACCGACAGGGCAATATTGGCTATGTTTTGCCCAATACCTTAAAGACAATAACATAAAGGTAGTATTGGTTAATCCATTCCATGTAAAGAGGAGCAAAGAATTAGATGACAATTCTCCCACAAAAAGCGATAGAAAAGACCCCAAAACAATAGCAATGCTAGTAAAAGACGGGAGATATGTAGAGCCGATAATACCTGAAGGAGTATATGCAGAATTAAGGGTAGCGATGGACATAAAAGACAGGTTGAACAAACAAATAGGGATGACAAAAAATCAAATAACAAGATGGATAGACATATACTTTCCGGAGTTTAACACTGTATTTTCAGACTGGGAAGGGAAAGCAGCACTTATCACATTAAAAGAAATTCCAACACCTGAGAAGATAGCAGAAAAAAGCACTGGAGAAATCCTATCGATATGGAAGAAAGAAGTACAAAGAGGGGTAGGAGAAAAAAGGGCTATAAAGCTGATAGAAACTGCTAAGGAGAGCATAGGGAAGAAGCAGGGCATAAAGATGGCAGAATACGAGATAAAGACTCTCATTGAACAATACGAATTTCTCAAAAAACAAATTGAAGAAGTAGAGAAGAAGATAGAAGAATTAATAGTTGAGATACCAGGGGTTAAAGAACTACTAGAAATCAAAGGGATAGGGATAAATACAGTAGCGGGTTTTATTGCAGAAGTAGGAGACATTGAGAAATATGAACACCCAAAACAGATACAAAAACTAGGAGGATTAAACCTAGTAGAGAATAGCTCTGGTAAGCATAAAGGAGAAACGACAATAAGTAAAAGAGGGAGGAAGCGATTGAGGAGAGTACTATTTAATGCAGTAATGGCCTTGGTTGCAAAAAACGAAGAGTTTCGTGAACTACACAAATATTACACTACCAGAGCGCAAAACCCGCTAAAAAAGAAGCAATCACTAATAGTATTGTGCAACAAACTGATAAGGGTATTTTATGTCATATTAAAGAAAGGAGTAAAATATGACCCAATCAAGATGATGAAGGACATAAAGAGGCCAGCCTTACAGGAAGCTGCATAAAAAGTACTAACATACTATCAAATCAATTAAGGGTTAATTATCTTCTCTTCAGCTTTAACTTACTCACATCTAAAAAGCTGACCCTTAATAGGAAAATTAAAAGTGTGAACGACGTGACATAAAAGGTAAAGTAAGGAATAAAACAAAAACAACTAATCAAGAGATGGGATATTGACAACAAGAGCGGGAATTGTCATACAAGAATAATCACCATACGGGCAAAGACCCTGCAATGGAGCAGAAATGACATCCACCTCATGGCAGGTAGAACGAAGGAATTAAGGACTAAGATCCAGTGAGACATGGGAGGGTAAACCCCATGAGATAAGTGGAGCTATCCCGCCATAATATGGAAATAGGATATAAGGTTTATTAAACTTACCTATTTAATGGGTAAATAAGTAAGAAATGGTAATATAAGCCATGAGATGCTCTTGTTGTGATGAGAAATTTAAAGAAAAACTAAGATATTAAGAGAAAATAAAAGATAATAGAGGGAGTAGATTTGGTTAACATATCTAAAAAATTAAACTACAATGCTTTATTGGAAGAAGCAAAAAAATTAGTTAGGGAAGGAAAAATGGATAAAAATGAATACGAGGCTTTTTACGATATGATTGACAGCGCGAGAAAGGACATTATTGGCCTTGTGAACAGGCTTGCAGTGTTTTCAGAAAGCGAGATAGGAGAACTGCTTTCTGATACAGAAGATGAAGGCACAATTGACCTTATAAAATGCATAGAAGAAAATGCAGTAGTATTTTTTAGTTTAGACGCTTTAAGATTTTCAGAATATTCGAGACTTCTAGGAAGGCTGATAGTAATTGATTTAAAGACAACAGCGGCGAGAATGTTTGGAAGTAACAAAAAGGTATTTACAATTTTTGATGAGTTTGGAGTGTTTGCAGGGCCTCAGGTTACGGATTTTATTAATAAATCCCGGGCAGCAGGATTTCATGTCATACTATCCACACAGGAGCTTGCAGATTTAAGAATAGAGGGTAAAACAGAATTAATGGAACAGATACTGGGCAACACAAATATTAAAATCATACACAGACAGGATGTACCGGTATCAGCTGAGCTTTTGTCGTCACTTATAGGAACAAAAGATGATATAACGGTTACGATGCAGGTAAATGAAATTTCACTTACTGGAATGGGAACGGTAAAGGAAGAAAAAAGCTTTATTGTTCATCCTGATGAAATAAAGAGGCTTAAAAGAGGGGAAGCTTTTGTGATTAAAAAATTTCCTGAGTTTTTTGTAGAAAAAATACGTATAAGGAAGGTTAAAGAAATGATATGATTTTTTTTAATACTATAAATGTAAATTAAAATTTAATGATACGTCAATGGATGAAGAAAATTTGTCGTCGATCCCTAATAATGCAAAAATCACTGGAGATCGACGACAATTTTATTTTTTGTTTTCATCAAGGTAATTGATTTTATCGAATAATGTGATATAATAAAGGCAAGACACTTGACAAAGTCATTATTAGAGACAAAATTTTCATCCGCTTTTTATAAGTTCTTGAACGTGTTTTTAGCTTACCTAAGAGGGATTGAAACTATAGCGACAGCCTTGTCGTGGGGTGCCACCTTTGTGTTTTTAGCTTACCTAAGAGGGATTGAAACGAGACTAAAACTTTAGTTATTACATTGTGATCAGCAGGTTTTTAGCTTACCTAAGAGGGATTGAAACATTTCATATTCTTTTGTTACATTCATTGTCGCAAATTGTTTTTAGCTTACCTAAGAGGGATTGAAACCCTACAAAATCCAGTTCCCAATTATCCCACCAGAAAAGTTTTTAGCTTACCTAAGAGGGATTGAAACTCTAAATCCTCTACTGTCAGTTTATCAAAATTGATTTCTTGTTTTTAGCTTACCTAAGAGGGATTGAAACCTTTTTAGAAGGGTTTAATCCTTGTATAACCATGTCGTTTTTAGCTTACCTAAGAGGGATTGAAACTAAAAAGATAGTTCCCATATAGGTACACTTCCAAAAGTTTTTAGCTTACCTAAGAGGGATTGAAACTTGCTTAGCCATTCTTGTATTTGTTTTTCCGAAAAAGGTTTTTAGCTTACCTAAGAGGGATTGAAACAGGTAAAAAAACAAGCAGGATTTAATCCTGCTTTAGGTTTTTAGCTTACCTAAGAGGGATTGAAACTTACCCAAGTGCTATTCACAAAAGCGTTTATTTTGTTGTTTTTAGCTTACCTAAGAGGGATTGAAACGCTCCAACGGGTCCGATTAATATCAATCCTCTTGTATCGTTTTTAGCTTACCTAAGAGGGATTGAAACTGAAATAAGTTGAATAAAAAATTATTTACCATATAAGTTTTTAGCTTACCTAAGAGGGATTGAAACCCTGCGTGGTGCATTTATCGCCTGCTGGTAATTATTGTTTTTAGCTTACCTAAGAGGGATTGAAACTAATAAATCGCCATCATCTGCTTTCCATATTCCTACAGTTTTTAGCTTACCTAAGAGGGATTGAAACTCTGGATATACATCTGTGTATTCCTCTTCTGCTACTATGTTTTTAGCTTACCTAAGAGGGATTGAAACGGGACATGAAGCGAAAAAGCTAACGCAAAGAGAAAAAGGTTTTTAGCTTACCTAAGAGGGATTGAAACGCTGTGGTGGGTCGGGTATTAATATATCGATTTCAGTTTTTAGCTTACCTAAGAGGGATTGAAACAACTACCTCCTTGATTTTTAAATTGTGTATGTCAACGTTTTTAGCTTACCTAAGAGGGATTGAAACTTGGGCATAAGGCCCAATCCTTACATGGATGCGTACACGTTTTTAGCTTACCTAAGAGGGATTGAAACATAAGACTGGTAAGCAGATGCAAGCTACTTATGATGCGTTTTTAGCTTACCTAAGAGGGATTGAAACAACGGTACAGAAAGTTATTACAAAGTGTATACCCCAAGTTTTTAGCTTACCTAAGAGGGATTGAAACATATCCCTGTAGAAGACAATTGCTTCTACAGGGGATGTTTTTAGCTTACCTAAGAGGGATTGAAACTAGTATCCTGATATTTTTTAAATTGTTTGCTTGCTAGTTTTTAGCTTACCTAAGAGGGATTGAAACCTGTTTGAATAACATTTATGACTTTCCTTTCTACATCCTGTTTTTAGCTTACCTAAGAGGGATTGAAACCAGATGTTTCTGTTTTTGTTGTGCCTGTATATACCCCATGTTTTTAGCTTACCTAAGAGGGATTGAAACGACAGATAGAGAAGAGGAAGAATTTGTCCGCTCCACAGTTTTTAGCTTACCTAAGAGGGATTGAAACTTTCTAACGTAATAATGATATCCTATACCAGCCCAGCGTTTTTAGCTTACCTAAGAGGGATTGAAACACTGCTGGTCGTTTCTAATATTTCCCTTCATTACTTGTTTTTAGCTTACCTAAGAGGGATTGAAACCCTTCTACAGCGGCGAATGGCTATTCCCTTGCAGAGGTTTTTAGCTTACCTAAGAGGGATTGAAACCAATTAGCACTCCAAGATGCTGAAATTGGGCACGCTGGTTTTTAGCTTACCTAAGAGGGATTGAAACGTGAAAATAGCTTTGGTTGGATTAACTGCTGCGCTAGGTTTTTAGCTTACCTAAGAGGGATTGAAACTGAATATGATGAATAGTTTGTGCGGATTTACCTTCGTTTTTAGCTTACCTAAGAGGGATTGAAACAGCAGGATATCTCTTGTATATCCTGCTTGGAATAATTGGTTTTTAGCTTACCTAAGAGGGATTGAAACTTGTGGACAACTTTATAAATAGGTGGTGAAAATATGGTTTTTAGCTTACCTAAGAGGGATTGAAACACTTCCCATGTCTCTACAAGTGTTATGTTATCCAAGTTTTTAGCTTACCTAAGAGGGATTGAAACCAAAAAAGAATGATTCTAAATCTACTGGATACTGAAGTTTTTAGCTTACCTAAGAGGGATTGAAACTCCACAAATCCTCTCGACTTATCCACATCCTCCCCCGTTTTTAGCTTACCTAAGAGGGATTGAAACAATAAGGCAATACAACCTTATCGCCACCCAAAAAGCTAGTTTTTAGCTTACCTAAGAGGGATTGAAACCATTATTGCCTTGAGTTGCTCTGTAACTGTGCTAATGTTTTTAGCTTACCTAAGAGGGATTGAAACCTTATTGCTTTGTTGGTGATGACGTTAGCTTTTATATGTTTTTAGCTTACCTAAGAGGGATTGAAACTCCATTAGAAATAAAAATTTTAAATTGCCCTCTTGGTTTTTAGCTTACCTAAGAGGGATTGAAACACGCATTCTCATTAACTGTTTCCCCCGCTGCTATAACGTTTTTAGCTTACCTAAGAGGGATTGAAACAACTCTTGTGTGTATCCGTCTTTGCCAGTTTTTTTAGACGTTTTTAGCTTACCTAAGAGGGATTGAAACCTTTCTTTTGCTACTTAGAAACAGTCGAATTATACAGGTTTTTAGCTTACCTAAGAGGGATTGAAACCTTAAAGAGCTGGTGAAAATATATCCCGGCGCAAGTTTTTAGCTTACCTAAGAGGGATTGAAACCAGTCTTAAGTGCCATTGCATGAAAATCTTGCTTCGTTTTTAGCTTACCTAAGAGGGATTGAAACAGTTAACAACGACGTTAAGTTTGCCTATTTCTTCATGTTTTTAGCTTACCTAAGAGGGATTGAAACAATTCTATTTCTTGTCTAACAACATAATAATCATTTGTGTTTTTAGCTTACCTAAGAGGGATTGAAACCCTTTCTTTTTACTATTCAAGTTACCACCTTCTTTAAGTTTTTAGCTTACCTAAGAGGGATTGAAACATATAAGCGCCATAATTATTTACAACATTCACCTTTGTTTTTAGCTTACCTAAGAGGGATTGAAACTCTAGTTCTAGCTCTACTATTGTCCCAGAAGGTGTGGGTTTTTAGCTTACCTAAGAGGGATTGAAACTTTTACCTACGACTGTCAAAACTTGACAGCCACAGGGTTTTTAGCTTACCTAAGAGGGATTGAAACCTACACAGGTGAGCTAAAGTACACTGAGCATTACCATGTTTTTAGCTTACCTAAGAGGGATTGAAACTATGTTTTTGACGTTGAAAAAGCGGAAAGAGTGTTTGTTTTTAGCTTACCTAAGAGGGATTGAAACATTTTTATTCGCTTTGTTAGTGGGATGTGGTGGAAACCGTTTTTAGCTTACCTAAGAGGGATTGAAACAGCCCGCAGGATTTTTTCAATATACGCTAGGCTTCTGTTTTTAGCTTACCTAAGAGGGATTGAAACTCTGATGTATCTGGTTGCACGTCATTAATTGGCTGAGTTTTTAGCTTACCTAGATAGTGTCAAGATACTGTAGGATTTTTTTAAGACAACCCCTGAAACTTAATTAATTTCAGCCTTCAATTTATCATGCTTTTTATATGACCTGCGCATATTTTAATGCTCTCAAAATCCTGTATATTGGTGTTACTTTCCCCATATTCAAAACCGTAATATTATTTATCTTTTCATTTGTAGACGTTTTAATTCTCCTTACCGCCTCTTTTATTTGCTTCTTCGTTAATTTGTAACTTCCTGCATTTATATTCTTTTTCTTGCCCCATTCTATTTCTCTTAAGTCTCCTCCGTTCTTGCTAAATACTCTTAATTTCGCCATTAGTTTTAATCCTTCTCTGCTCCACCCCAATGGATTTCTGCTTAATCTAGCAGAAAATACATGACTTATATGGCCTTCTGCGCTGCACCCTATTACATCTTTGTCTTCACTGTATATCTTTATCCCTTCCCAGTTGTTTAGTATGTATCTCTTTGCTTCCTTTATCTTCTCTTTTTCTTTCTCTTCTTTTGCTACCTTTATTAACTCATCAAATATTTTCTTCACTCCTTCTTTATCCCCTTCATTTATTGCTCTCCATATCTTATCCCTATACTTTGGCTCTTTTGATGTTGCTTTTAATACGTATTTGTTTAAATGATATCTGTCTAGTACAAACCTTGATTTTAATATCCATTCTAATCCCTCTTTTATCCACGGTGCTCCATCTCCTGCTATATATATCTTTTCTATCTTCTCTTCCTTGTAATTTTCTTCTATGTAATTTGCTACATCTACCCATATATCTTCTGCTTTCTCTCCTACGTATGCCTTGTAATACACATTCTTCAGTACGTTCCTTCCGTTTTTCTCTTCTCTCCCTTCATGTATGTATATCAATCGCGGTGTTTCATTGCTGCCATCTTGCAAAGGTACATGGTCTTCATCTGCTTCTATGTATAAAACCCTTACTTCCTTCTTCTCTTTTATTTCTCTCTTTACTTCCACTTCCCCTATTTCCCTTATCGCGTTTAATACCGTCTGTTTACTTAATTTCTCTGGACATGCTTTCTCACTACTTTTCTCGTATGATTCTTCTATCGCATTTTCTACTAACTTTATTTTTACTCCCTTTTCTATCCTCTCGTGCCGTCCTATCTCTAATGCATCATCCACTAAATATGTATATCTACCATCTTCTCTTGATTTGTAATATGTCCTCTCATATTCAATATCCCCAAGGACTGTCGTTAATCTCTTTTTATCTTTCCTCTCTACTACCCATTTTTCTTTCCTTCTCTTATCTTCTTTTATTATCCTATCTAACTCTTCAATAATTGCTTCTATTGCCTCTCTACCTAGTTTGTCCGTAAGTTCTTTTATCTTTACCACAAGTTCTGTAATATTCATTCCATTCCTTAATAAATCCTCAAAAACATTCATCATTTCCCTAGTGAAATCTAGAGCATTTTGTAGTATAATATCCTCAAAGAAATATTTTTTCACAAGAGACACCCCTTTCTGTGATGTTTTGTTTCCAAGTTCTATTTTATCACAGGGGTTGTCTCTTGTTTTTTTCACTTCAAAAAATCCTACGATAATTTTACACTATGGCTTACCTAAGAGGGATTGAAACACTGAATTAAAAGCGATTAAAATTGCAATGGACAAGTTTTTAGCTTACCTAAGAGGGATTGAAACCACGTTGAAAAAGGATTATTGTTTGTTGGACCTGTAGTTTTTAGCTTACCTATGAGAGATTGAAACAGGATTTATGATGGAAAAGGTTTAGTAACTGTTTTGTTTTTAACTTACCTATGAGGGATTGAAACTCCAGCACCCAACTACCGTCAAGGCTGGCAATTTTGTTTTTAGCTTACCTATGAGGGATTGAAACTATGCACTGATAGCTTGTTGAGTCAAGCCTAATGCTGTTTTTAGCTTACCTATGAGGGATTGAAACCTTTTAGAAGTTTTGCTAAAATATCAGGTGGTAGTTCCGTTTTTAGCTTACCTATGAGGAATTGAAACCATTCTTTAAGGCAGTAGTTAATCTTCCTTCTTTTGCGTTTTTAGCTTACCTATGAGGGATTGAAACAAAGGTATCAGCAGTTTCCCTATGTCGTGCAGTAGCGTTTTTAGCCTACCTAAGAGGGATTGAAACTTTGTCTTCTAGCATTTTGTAAAAATCTTCCATCTGGTATAATTAAAATTTATAATTAATTATGAAGAGAAATTTTTGATATTTGAGGAATAATTAATTACTTCGATATATAATGATAAAATACGTTAGTCTTAAGGAGAGGATAGTAAAATGCCAGAGATAACAAGGTTTTATGGCATAGTAATTAAAATGTACTTTGGAGATCACTTTCCGCCACACTTTCATGCTATATATGGAGAATACGTAGGTGTATTTGATATTAATACTCTTAAAATGATTGAAGGAGATTTACCTAGAAGAGCAAGAGAGTTAGTCGTTGAATGGGCTAGCAAATATCAACGTGAACTTCTAGAAATGTGGGAGACTCATGTATTTCGAAAATTGCCTGGATTGGAGTGATGGAACATGTATAAAGTTGTCAGTGTGAAAGCAACAGATGATTATAAACTGCTTGTTACTTTTGATAATGGAATAGTGAAAGAATACGATATGAAACCAAAGCTTAATGAGTGGCCGTTTGAGCTATTGAAAAACAAAGCTTTTTTCAAAGCGGTAAAAGTTGATCCAGGAGGATATGGTGTAAGTTGGAATAGCGAAATGGATTTGAGTGAATATGAGCTTTGGAAAAATGGTAAAGAAGTTAACCACAGTTTAAATTAAGCCGAGTATGAAAAATGGGTAGTTAACTTTTATTATTAATAATAACTGCCGAATGCAAACATTTTGCAAACGTAAGGTCTAAAAATATGTTTAAATTTTAAGTTATATAAAAAAATCCCAAATGGCGTAAGGCCTTTAAAATAGAGAATTTCAGAGTTTTTTAATAATGCATATAAACTGCAAAAAGCATATTTATCCAACTATATCCCACATATCTATGACACCCGAAGTGTCCCTTCATTTATTATTATACCACTTTTTTAAGTATTATAGCTGCATTAATAGTATTTATTGCTTCTTGTGTGCTCTTCAATATTAACTTTGATTACAAAAGTAAATTTTTAAAGGTTTCTATAAAAACAGAAAAAGCTTCTTGATGAAGGTAGGATAAAGTACGTTCAAAGTTGAGAGCGGTTCGCCGCTACCATCCTTGCGCAAACTGTATCGTCTACCGAAAGCCTGAAATGGGCTTCAATTCTATCACGGTAGACGATTATTTTATTGATATATGTTGGTAAAATTTGCTTAATTTTGTGAGGGTCACCCGCTTCCAACACTTGTTTGCTTTTTAAAGAAAATTAACTTTGCTAAAAAATGGGGCTCATAATAATTTAGCCCCACTTTCTCATTCTTTTATAATATTTTTTCAGCAAAGTGTTTTATCCTTTCAAGTGCCTTTGCTATTTTATCTATAGAATACGCATACGAGACCCTAACATAACCTTCACCGCTTGGACCAAAGGCATTTCCGGGTACTACTGCTACTTTTTCTTCTTTTAAAAGTTTTTCGCAGAACTCTTCAGAAGTCATGTCTGTCTTTTTTATTGAAGGAAAAATGTAAAATGCTCCTTTGGGTTCAAAACAGTCAAGACCTATTTCGCGGAATCCATTTACGATAAACCGCCTTCTTTGGTCGTAGGTTTCCCTCATTTTTATTATATCTTCTTCGCATTCGTATATACCCTTTATGGCTGCGTACTGGGCAGTTATCGGAGCACATATTGTTGTATATTGGTGGATTTTGTTCATCGCTTCTATAAATTCATGCTCTGCCGCAATGTACCCTAACCTCCATCCAGTCATGGCAAAAGCTTTTGAAAAACCGTTTATGAGGATTGTCCTTTCTTTCATCCCTGGAAGAGAGGCTATGCTTACGTGTTTTCCTTCATAAGTCAGCTCGCTGTATATTTCATCAGAAATTACAATAAGGTCTTTTTCGATTATCACATCTACAATCTCTTCCAGGTCTTCTTTTTTCATGATTGCACCTGTAGGATTGTTAGGATAGGGTAAGATTAATGCTTTTGTCTTTGAAGTTATTTTGGATCTTAAATCATCAGGAGTGAGTATAAAATTGTTTTTTTCGTCTGTAGGTATAAACACTGGGACACCTCTTGTGAGAATTACGCAAGGAGCATAGGAAACATAACTGGGTTCCGGAATTAAAACCTCGTCTCCATCATTTAAAAGAGCTCTAAGTGCTAAATCAATAGCCTCACTTGCACCAATAGTAACCATAATTTCTTTTTCAGGGTCGTAGTTTAAGTCATAATGTGTCTTTAAAAAATAGGAGATGGCTATCCTCAGTTCAAGCAAGCCTAAATTTGATGTGTATGTGGTATTTCCCCTGCGCAGTGTTTCAATCCCCTCTTTTCTTATTTCCCATGGAGTTACAAAATCCGGTTCTCCTACGCCCAGTGATATTATATCCTTTGAGTTGGTAACAAGGTCAAAAAATTTCCTAATCCCAGAAGGTGGTATTTTCTTTACTACATCAGATATGTATTTATTTGTATTCATGGTACTATCACCAGTCTTTTATCATCTTGATTCTCTTCATATAATACGCCGTCCTCTTTATACCTTTTAAGTATAAAATGAGTTGTGGTACTCAGGACGCCATCGATCGGAGCCAATTTTTCAGCTACAAATAATGCTATTTCCTTCATTGTTTTCCCTTCTACTTCTACAGAAAGGTCGTATGTACCTGAGATTAATGACACGGATTTTACTTCTTCAAACTGGCATATTTTATGGGCTATAGCATTAAACCCCAGTTCCTGCTGCGGAGTTACTTTTACATCTATGAGAGCAGTCACTACTTCGCGATTTATTTTTTCCCAATCTATCAAGGCAGAGTATTTTAAAATTACTTTTTTGTTTTCTAATTCTTTTATTGTGCTTTTTACTTCTTCTTCGCTAATCCCTAGAATTGAAGCAATTTGATGTTCTGTAAGCCTGCCATTTTCTTGTAAAAGTTCAGCAATTTTTATGCTTTTATTCAAATTGTTACCTCCTTTCTTGGATAATGTTTTTATATTTCAAAATTATAATACTAATGTGGCGCTGATTCAATAATTTAATAAGTTAAAGTGAAAAATATTATAGGCTTTTTATTTTAAAGATGTTACGGCTAAAAGCATATTTTCAAATTTTGCTGATGATATAGTGCCATATTTTTAGGACCTACATATATAAAACCTAGTTGAGCTTAACATCAAATTCACAACGGCAGGGAAAGTGATAAGGAGTCCTTTTATTTTCCAAAACAATCGATATGTTTTTTTCATTTTTGCTTCACTCAAATCAAAAATTGGTCAAGACAGCACCTCTACTTCGCAGACGTGCTTTGTTGTTTGCCCCGTCCAAAAGATTATACGTTAAGAAATTTTGTATGGAAATGTTATAATATACGCGCTATAATTAATGCAAAAGAAAGTTTTTGAGATATGTGAGAAAAGGCATTCCCCCTTGCATGGGAGACTTTGGGAAATCTCACATAAGGAAAGGGGGAATGCCGATGTGGAGAAAAGTATAATCAATCTATTAACTATGGTAACACCAGTTGTAGGATTGTACATTGTAGTTAATGCACCCAAATTCATAACAATTAAAGTAGAAATTGCAAATTTTAGAATAGAGATAAATAGAAAAAAAGAATAGGTAGCTCACATCTACCTATTCCCACATCCCATATATTCATAACACTCGAAGTGTTTTTCTGTCTATTATTATATCATATCTTCTAGAAATTAAAGCGAGGAAATAAAAAATTAAGATAGTGTCAAGATACTGTAGGATTTTTTTAAGACAACCCCTGAAACTTAGTTAATTTCAGCCTTCAACTTATCATGCTTTTTTATATGACCTGCGCATATTTTAATGCTCTCAAAATCCTGTATATTGGTGTTACTTTCCCCATATTCAAAACCGTAATATTATTTATCTTTTCATTTGTAGACGTTTTAACTCTCCTTACCGCTTCTTTTATTTGCTTCTTCGTTAATTTGTAACTTCCTGCATTTATATTCTTTTTCTTGCCCCATTCTACTTCTCTTAAGTCTCCTCCATTCTTGCTAAATACCCTTAATTTCGCCATTAGTTTTAATCCTTCTCTGCTCCACCCTAATGGATTCCTGCTAAGTCTTGCTGAAAATACATGGCTTATATGCCCTTCTGCACTGCACCCTATTACATCTTCGTCTTCGTTGTATATTTTTATCCCTTCCCAATTGTTTAGTATGTATTTCCTTGCTTCTTTTATCTTCTCTTTCTCTCTCTTCCTCTGCTGCCTTTATTAACTTATCAAATACCCTCTTTACTCCTTCTTTATCCCCTTCATTTATTGCTCTCCATATCTTATCCCTATACTTTGGCTCTTTTGATGTAGCTTTTAATACGTATTTGTTTAAATGATATCTGTCTAGTACAAACCTTGATTTTAATATCCATTTTAATCCCTCTTTTATCCACGGTGCCCCATCTCCTGCTATGTATATCTTCTCTATCTTCTCTATCTTCTCTTCTTTGTAATTGTCTTCTATGTAATTTGCTACATCTATCCATATGTCTTCAGGTTTCTCTCCTACATATGCTTTGTAATAGACATTCTTCAGTACGTTCCTTCCGTTTTTCTCTTCTCTACCTTCATGTATGTATACTAATCGTGGAGTTTCATCTCTCCCGTCCTGTAAAGGTACATGGTCCTCGTCTGCCTCTATGTATAAAACCCTTACTTCTTTCTTTTCTTTTATTTCTCTCTTTACTTCTACTTCCCCTATTTCCCTTATTGCATTTAATACCGTCTGTTTACTTAACTCCTCTGGACATGCTTTTTTACTACTTCTCTCATATGATTCTTCTATTGCGTTTTCTACTAACTTTATCTTTACTCCCTTTTCTATCCTATCGTACCGTCCTATCTCTAATGCATCATCCACCAAATATGTATATCTCCCATCCTCTTTAGATTTGTAATATGTCCTCTCATATTCAATATCCCCAAGGACTGTCGTTAATCTCTTTTTATCTTTCCTCTCTACTACCCATCTTTCTTTCCTTCTCTTGTCTTCTTTTATTATCCTATCTAACTCTTCAATAATTGCTTCTATTGCCCCTCTACCTAGTTTGTCCGTCAGTTCCTTTATCCTTGCTACAAGCTCTGTAATATTCATTCCATTGTTTAACAAATCACCAAAAATTTCTACTACTTCCTCAGTGAAATTTAGAGCATTTTGTAGTATAATATCCTCAAAGATATGTTTTTTCACAAGAGACACCCCTTTCGTGTTTTTTGGTTTTCCACAATCTATTTTATCACAGGGGTTGTCTCTTGTTTTTTTCACTCAAAAAATCCTACGATAATTTTACACTATGAAAAATTAAAAAGACGGAAATAAACTCTTATAGAATAATCACAATTGGCATAATGGATTAAAGGTAAAATTTTAAATTGAGGTGTTTTCTATGAGCAGAATAGAACAATTAAATCGTGAGCTTACAAGAATTGTAAATGTGCTAATAAAAGAGTACCAACCTGAAAAAATAATATTATTTGGTTCATTGGCGACAAATCAAATAAATGAATGGAGCGATATTGATTTAATAGTTATAAAGGATACTGCCAAGTCTTTTTACGAAAGATTAGAAGAAGTTGTTAAAATTGCTAAGCCTACTGTTGGCACGGATATTATAGTGTATACCCCAAAAGAAGTAGAAAAAATGAAAGAAAGTATGTTTTACACTGAAGAAATATTAAAGAAAGGAAAGGTTATTTATGAAAGAAGCAAGACGATGGCTTGACTTTGCTATAGATGACCTTGATAGTAGTCCGTTCAAAGCTAGGAGCAATTTACCGCTACCAGTAGAGAACAAAAATCGTCACCTCGTAGGAATTGTTTCTTCTGAGATGACGATTATTTTTCTTTTGTACAATTTCATCTAATTATTAAAAAAGCTGTCATAAAGACAGCAAAATATCTCATCTATACAAAACAAATTATATCTTCACACCGCCAAACTTATACAAGACTGCTCCTTCTAGGTTGTCCCATTCGCTTACAGTAATTTCTTTTTTATCAAATATTTCTAAAAGAGTAAGTAAAATAGCTGTTCCAGCAATTATTATATCGGCTCTTTCTGGCTGAAGACCAGCTATTTTTTTCCTTTCCTCAAGAGAAACGGACATAAATCTATCTAAAATTCTCTTTATTTCCTCCCTCTCTAGAATATATCCGTGTACTTTTTCCTCCGAATAAATTTCCAATTGCTGTGATACTGCTGCTAAACTTGTGATAGTCCCTCCAATTCCAACAAGCCTTTCAATTTCATTATACTTGCCTATTGAATTTACCACTGTATCTATTATGTAAAGCCTCATATCGTTGTATTCTTCTAAAGAGGGAGGGTCACTTTTTACGAATTCTTCTGTAAGTTTCACTGCTCCTATACCAAAACTTTCTTTTATAAATTCAAAACCTTTATAGGCTAACTCTGTACTCCCTCCTCCTATATCAATAACCAACGCTTTATCCAATTTTATCCCTTTGACAGCACCTATATAGCCAAATAGGCTTTCAGTATCACCGTCTAGTATATCCAATGCTATATTAAATTTTGAAAAATTATCCAAAAATAGCTCCTTATTTTTAGCTTCTCTCATAGCAGAAGTAGCAAAAGCATAAATCTCATCTACACCTTTCTTCTCTGCCATTGATATAAATTCTTCTATTGTCTCCACAGTTCTCTGAACAGCACCAGGGTTTAGTCTACCCGTTTTTATTAATCCTTCCCCTAAACGGGTTATTTTTACATCTTTACGCAATCTAATTAAACTGCCATCTTCAACACTGCATATCAATTGTCTGACAGAATTTGTTCCAATATCTATCGCAGAGACTCTCATAACAACCCCCAACTTATGAAAAATCTTCGGGAGGCCCCGAAGTTAATATCCATTGCTTCTTCTGTAACTTGTATTTCTTCTTTTTGAATCTAAATGCTTTCTAAGCTGTTGCTGTCTTTCATCAGAATCCTTTAAAAATTTTAATAATTTCTCTTCAAAAGAACTGTTATTGTTGTTTCTGCTGTTTTGCCATGCAAAATCTTTTTCTTTAGGAGTTTTTTGCGGCATTGCCTTCTTTATAGACAGGCTTATTTTTCCATTTGGTTCCATGGACAAAATTTTTACTTTAACCCTGTCGTTTTCTTTCAAGAAGTCCCTGATGTTTTTCACGTATGTGTTCGCAACTTCAGAGATGTGAACCAGCCCCGTTTTCCCCTCCGGTAGCTTAATGAAAGCTCCAAAGTCTGTGATGTTCAATACAGTTCCTTCGACAATATCCCCAACTTCAAACGGCATAAAAGTAAATATCCTCCCTCTCAAGTTTTTGCTAATGGAATTATTATATATTAAAACAGAAAATATTTCAACAGGATTTTTTGACCTCTATTTCCCCTCACCACCCCCTTTGTTCTTTGAAATATCTATGTATATTATCTCTCCTTTTTTGACAAGGCCAAGCTTTTCTCTGGCTTCTCTCTCTATAAAACTATCGCTGTTAACTTCTTCTAAAGTTTTTTTCAGGCTTTCATTTTCTTTAAGCACAGCAGCCTCTTTAGCCTTTAATTCTTTATATTTACTATCCAATCTCATCAAAGTAAGCTGCTGACCCAAAAAAGTGAAGGCGAGATAAAAGATAAAGCCAAAAAGCAATATCTTCTTTGGTTTTTTCATCTCTCTCCCTCTTTCCAAAAGCCTTTATAATAGTGTAATTCGACACATTTTTAAAAACTCCTCTATTTTTTCCCTTTAAAAATTTTAAAATATTTAAGTTCCTCTCCAATACTATTTTTCGCAAAATCCCAAGGTTTTTTAAAAAACCTAATGGCAGTTCCAAAAGGTTTTAATAAAATTCCTGCCACAAACTTAAAGAAATTTACTATTCCCGTTGTGACTATAATTAAGATCTCTGTGACAAATTCGCTCAGCAAAAAGTAATACAGCAAAACTCCAAATAAAAAACCAAGAAAATTGTAAAACCTCAGTTCTATATAATTGCTCATATAGAGGAAGTACAGCATAATAACCGTACTGATGAGCCAAAATATAATATCAGCAGCTGTGACAAAGGCTTTTTTCAGATGAAATACTTTCCGCATCACTTTAAAAATATCATACAAAGCCCCCAGTATAAATCCTCCATAAACCGTAACCAAAAAAGAATAAATTTGGCTTTGTATAGTAATTACCATTTACATCTCCTCCTTTTCCTGTTATATTATATTTATCCACAACCACAACCATGAAAATTAAAAACAGGGGCGATGCAGAAATGAAGACGGTATACGTATGTGGTCATAAAAACCCGGACACTGACTCAATTTGCTCTGCTATAGCATATGCTCACTTAAAAAGAATAACAGAAGGGATAAACGCTATCCCCGTGCGGCTTGGACCTATAAATAGAGAGACAAAGTTTGTGCTGGATTACTTTGGCATAGAAGAACCAATCCTTATTGAAAATGTATATACTCAGGTTCAAGATATAAAGTTTGACAAACCTTTAATATTTAAAGAAAACACTTCTATGTTCGAAGCCTGGAACGCAATGATGGAGAAAAACATAAGGACACTTGCAGTAGTGGATGACGAGAATAAACTCATAGGAATAGCAACAGTAGGGGATTTAGCAAAAGCTTACCTCTCTTCTGCCCACGAACTATCTAAATACAGAATACCAATTGAAAACCTACTTGCAACTTTAAAAGGAGAGATTTTATTAAGATACCTAGACTATATAGAAGGAAACATACTGGTAGCCGCCATGTCAAAAGAAAATGTCCTAAAGAGGATAAAAGAAGGAGATACGTTGATAGTGGGAGACAGAGAAGACATCCAGGAAGCCGCAATTCAAAAAGGTATAAAAGCTTTGATAATAACGGGAAACAATCAAGTCTCAGAAAAAATTTTAGACTTAGCTAGAAAGCATGAAGTAACTATAATAAAAGTCTCCCCTGACACCTTTGATACGGTAAAACTTTTAAATCAGAGCATTCCTCTGTCTTATGTCATAAAAAAAGAAGACATAGTTAGTTTCAGGCTCACTGATTACATTGACGATGTAAAAGAGGTAATGTTAAAGTATAGGTACCGCAATTTCCCCGTATTAGACGAGGAAGGAAGAGTTGTAGGGCTTTTAGGAAGAAGGCACATCCTAGACTACGAAAGAAAAAATGTAATTTTAGTCGACCACAATGAGTTTTCCCAAGCTGTGGAAGGAATAGAACAAGCGAGAATACTCGAGATAATTGACCATCACAGACTTGGCACAATCGAAACAGATCAGCCGATACTTTTTAGAAACCATCCCGTAGGCTCTACAGCCACCATAATAAACCGGCTTTATGAAGAAAAAGGGCTGATTCCCGACCCGAAAATAGCTGGCATAATGTGCGCTGCCATACTATCTGACACGCTTGTTTTCAAATCACCTACCTGCACCCCTGAAGATGTGAGAGCCGCGAAAAAGCTTGCAGAAATAGCAGAAATAGATATAAACGAGTTCGGGAACCAGATGTTCAAAGCAGGAACTTCATTAGAGGGCAAAACAGTAGAAGAAATCTTCTACACCGACTTTAAAGAATTCACAGTAAACAAATACAAGATAGGCATAGGACAGGTAAACACCTTAGCCGATCCAGGGGAACTCAAAAAAGACCTCATCTCCTTCATGGAAAAAGTAAGAAGTGATAAAGGATACGACATACTGCTTCTTATGCTGACAGACATCATAAACGAAGGGTCAGAAATCCTCTTTGTAGGCGATAACAAAGAACTCCTAGAAAGGGCTTTTGATGTAAAGATACAAAACAACAGTTTCTATCTTCCTTACGTGATTTCTCGCAAAAAGCAGGTACTTCCCCCTCTTGTAAAAGCGATAAACACTCATTAGTGTTTATCGCTTTACATATCTTATTATGTCTTTGAAGCTACCAAATCGAAAATATTTAATTCCTTTTTCCTCGCAGTAATCTGCTAACACGTCTTTAGCAAAAACCTCATCAGCATGTTCCGCCACACAGAAATCAGAATACCCATCTCCTACAAAGGCAACACTATATCCCTTTTTTCTGTACTCTTTTAAAATATTGAGTTTACACATTCCACATTTATCGCACTCTTTATCTTTATAGGGAAAAGCTACTTTTATTTTTCCCCCTTCAAACCACATTTTATTGCTATAGTAGGGAAGTTTTAAATTATACTTTTTCATCACCGCCTCTATTATAAAATCGTATCCATCGCTGACAATAACTACTTCATATCCTTTTTCTTTTGTCACCCCTAAAAACTCCAGGAAATGGTCATCTATCTCTACATTTTCCATTATAAATTTAAAAAGCTCTTCTTCAGACACTTCCATTAGCTTTAAAGTCTCAATAGCACACTCTTCTGTAGACATCTCTCCTTTTTCCCACAGCTCATTGTAATACTGCCAACCTTCCTTTGCAAACTTCTCTACCATCATGTAGACAGCATCTTTTTTGGTCACAGTGCCATCAAAATCCACCAAAAAAACTTTTTTCATCCGCTCCTCTCCCTTCATCCTTTTAAGAGCCACTTCACAAATTTTATCGCCAGATCTTTATGTTCCGAATTAGAAAGAACTGCAATTATCTTGTTATGATAGTCATAGCCAATTTGCTTTAACCATCGATTATCAGAATTCACATATATCCCATAAACGCCTTTTTTGACGCCATTCACATCTTTCAAAGTTTTCACCACTTTATAATCTTTAAGGTCTAGCCCTTCAGTCTTGTCCAGCCTCAAAAAAGCTCCCTGGACCGCCAGCGCATCAAAGCTCTTTTTATCCAGTATGATGACATCTATCTGCTTTGCTGCAATTCTGGCAATCAACTTTTGAGTAAAAGCTGGATCTAATATAAGTTCTCCTTGGGAATCTCTCATCAGCTTGTAAAAATCTACTGAAGCCTCTTTTTTATCTGAAGGATTTCCTACAAGTTCTTTTGTCACTTCATGAGAAAATTGGCTTAACCTGTCAAAATCTACGCTTTCACCTATTAAAGCTATGTTTAAAACGTATTCCTTTCTATTTATCATGCTCAAAGTAAAAGTAGTCAAAACGTATATCAAAAGTAATCCCACAATTATGTGGATTTTGTAGTAATCCCATATGTACTGCAATTTCTCTTTAAAAGTCAACTCTTTAAACCAGTTTTTCTTCTCCTCTGCCATATTCTCACCTCATAGCTTACTGAACAGTTTTGCACTTTTATTATAGCAAGAAAAGGCAAAATAAAAAAGCCGCATTGCGCGACTTATCTAAACATCCTGCTTATAAATCCTCCAGACTTTGAAACAAGTCCTCCTTTTTCAGAGTAATTTAGATTTATAATTTCTCCATCTAATGATACTTGTCCCTCATCCAGATTGAGCTTGTTGATGTGAAGACCCTGCCCCCTTACAGTCAAAATCCCCATCTCTGTCTCCACAATCACAGATTCTTCATCAAAACTTATCACATTCACAACCCCCGTGATACTCATCTTCTCTCTATTTTCTATAGACACATTATGGGGCTTTGTCCCTTTCTGCACAAACCTTTTATCCTCCATAAAAGATTCCCCCTTTATTTTTGCAGCTACTATTATCTATGACTCTTGTACATTTTTTAGAACAAAAATTCCCTAATCCCATATTTTAACTATATTTATCCCTTTGAAATAGTAATTCAAAATATCCTTCGCTTTTTTACCTTCCTCTGCCATTTGATATGCTCCCCACTGAGACATACCTACTCCGTGTCCAAATCCTCTGCCTTTGAAAAAAACTCTACTTCCGTCGTAACGCACTTCATCTATCACAGTGGACTTAAGCCTTTCACTCCCTATTGCCATTCTAAAATCTGGCGCATTGACAGGAGTCCTATCAAATAGTAAAGTTACCACTCTTCCTGAAGGACCCCTTTTACCTATTTTAACTTCTTTAAAATCGCCTATACTCACCCCCATCTTCTTTAAAGCACTTAAAACTTCTCCTTTTGTAAAAGAAGCACTCCAACTTTTTACATTGTGTGGAGCTTTATCACTTTCTTTAGACTGAACACTTACAATGTAAGGAGGCTCTCCCTTTTTGTAATTAAGTCCTTCTTTTGCAAGAGCTGTCCGCCCCGCTGAATGAGAGTGAAACCAGGCATTTATAAAATCGCCATTGTACACAGCAACAACTCCTCTTGTCTCTTCAACAGCTTTTTTTATCCGTTCATTCACATTCGCCGGATTCCAGGCCTGTGCCTCTTCAAAATCTGTCGATATATCTGCACCTTTGTACTTGGACTTTTTTGTCTTAACAAAATTTAGCACATATGTCCTAGCTAAAATAGCCTGAGCTTTTATAGCTTCAATGGGCCAGTCATTTTTTATCTCCCCTGCCACAGTACCCTCGACGTATTTCTCCAAAGGCATTTCCTCTATTCTGCCTTTTTGAACCACGTAAACCTTAAGGACAGGTTCTTTATTTTCCCCTTTGCTTATTTTCGAAGGTATTTGAGGAAGATCCATCTTAGGCTTCCTCACAGGCTCAGGTTTCTTAGCAGGTCCCCTGCAAGATGTAATAGAAAAAGCAATACTTATTGCAAGAAAAACAGCCAAAATTTTTCTAAATTTATTCAAACAAAATCCCTCCCAGATACTTTTATTAATAGTATTTGAGGGATTTTGTTAAATAATTCATTCCTCTAACACTTTATACATATCAGAAGACTCTTCTTTCAATACATGCTCTTTTACTTTTAAAACCTCTACTTTCACTACCCTATCTCCCAGATGCAGTTCCAAAATATCTCCTTCTTTCACCTGGTCACTTCCTTTCGCCTGCTTGCCGTTTATAAAAACAAGCCCTTTATCACAAGCCTCCTTTGCCACTGTGCGCCTTTTTATAAGCCTTGAAACTTTTAAAAATTTGTCTACTCTCAAAATTTTCACCTCCTTAAAAGTAAGAAAATCAGGTCGAAACCGACCTGATTTTCTTTTTAAGAATTCACCAAATCCTTTAAAGCCTTTCCAGCCTTGAAGATAGGAGCTTTTGATGCAGGGATTGTTATTTCCTCTCTTGTCTGAGGATTTCTGCCCTTCCTCTCTGCCCTCTCCCTAACTTCAAAAGTCCCAAAACCTACTAGCTGGACTTTGTCACCATTTTTTAATGCTTCCTGAACTGCTTCGATGAAAGCGTTCAATGCCTTCTCAGCATCTTTCTTGGTCAACTCGCTTTTTTCAGCAATTTTCGCAACAAGTTCTGCCTTATTCACAATCAATACCCTCCTTCGTTATTTTTAAATATACTTTTACTTTTTATTTATTCTTCACAAAATCGAAAAATCCTGCTAATTTAAGCTTATTTTTCATTTTTTTTATTAAAATTATTCGCCTTCGCCTCATTCCAAAGAGCATCCATGTCACTTAATGTCATATTTTCCAACTTCATGCCTTTCTTTCTGGCTTCCCTCTCTACATAGGAAAACCTCTCAATAAACTTCTCAACCGTCTGATGAGTAGCTTGTTCAGGGTCCACATCTAAAAACCTTGCCACATTGACTACCGCAAAGATCAAATCACCTATCTCTTCCTTTATCTTTTCCTTATTTTCTCCTTTATACACCTCCTTTAATTCCTCTAATTCTTCATAAATTTTTGAAAACGCCTCCTCAACCCGATCCCAATCAAACCCCACCCTTGAAGCCTTTTCCTGCACCTTAAAACTTCTCATCAAAGCAGGCACATACCTTGGCACATCCCTCAAAACATCCGTGTAAGAATTAAGTTCCTTTTCTTCTCTTTTTTTCTCTTCCCATTTTAATTTTTCCCACTTGTCCAAAACTTCCTGAGAATTTTTTACCTTTTCTTCGCCAAAAACGTGGGGATGGCGCCAAATCATCTTTTTGCATATTCTATCTACAACTTCTCCAAAGTCGAATGTTCCCCTTTCCGCCGCTATTTGAGAGTGGAAAACCACCTGCAAAAGGACATCTCCCAGCTCTTCCACCATTTTGTCCTCTGCCTCTTTTTCAATGGCATCAACTAGCTCATAGCTTTCTTCAATTAAGTACTTCTCTAAAGTCTTATGGGTTTGTTCCCTATCCCAAGGGCATCCATCCTCAGCCCTCAAAGCCTTCATTATATCCAAAAGGTCGTATATATCGTATTTTTCCTGAAAAAATCCTTTTACAGGAGGAATGTACAGAGAAGTCAAATAATCAATCCAATCTAACCTGTCAATCTCGTATATAGGCACTTTTTCAATTTTTCGATCCCTCATCCCAGCGTTTTTTATAACTACCACTTCATGAGTATCTCCATAAACTTCTGCCAGCTTCAATTTCACTTCTGATGCAACGAACTTATCATAAACCTGCAGCACTATATTGTGGCATCTCTTATCCGGCCTTTGCTCACTTAGAGAGAGAGCATCAATTATTTTTAATCCTTCCACAGGGTCAACCTTCAAATCGCTCAAAATCGCATCAATTGATGAAACCGCAGGAACCAGTTCTATTGATATATCGGCACATCCATCGCAAAAGTTTAATATGTACTCTACAGTTTTTTCGCCCACATATGGATGTCCAGGAACCGCATAAACTACTTTTTGATATTTTTTTGCCTTTTCTATAACCTCTCGTGCTATATTCTCATACACTTCTTCAAAAGTCTCGTACTTTTCATAAAAACTGTCAAAAGTTTCGAAAATAAAGCCCTTCTTTTCCAGCTCTTTCACAACAGGATGCTTGGCAGTCCTTAGAAAAATCCGCTCAGCTTCTTCCAATTTCTTTAAAGCTCCTACTGTCAAACTGTCCATTGACCCTGATCCCAATCCTACTATAGCTAGTTTGCTCACAAATATCACCCCGAGAAAGTGTTTACGTATAATATTATATCACTTTCAGTATTTTTTATATAGTTAAATTTTTTTCTTTTCTCCCCTGTTGAAAAAGTTGCCAAATTAAATTATAATATATTTTAGCACACTTTAAAGGAGTGGTCCTTATGGATATGGCAGAATTAGGAAGAAGAATAAGGGAAGAGAGAAAGCGCCAGTTTCTAAAACAAGGAGACCTATCGGGAGGAGAATTTTCAAAAGGCTACATAAGCCTTATTGAAAAGGGGAAAATTAGTCCCTCCCTCAAAGCATTAAGTTACATTGCAGAAAGACTAAATAAACCCATAACATACTTTTTAGATGAAGACTATGTAGAAAAAGAAGAACTAAAAAAAGAACTTGAAAAATACAAGACAATACTTGAAAAATTCCTCACTGCTGAGCGCTTTTTTGACAATAAAAACTACGAGGAAGCGATTAAATTATACCTTGAAATTTTAGAAAATTCAATAGACGAGTATTCCACAAACATAATAAATTTTCACCTTGCCAAATGTTATGTTGAAACTAAAAACTATTCAAAAGCCTTAGAAGTAGTTGATAAAATTCTGCCCTATTTTGAAAAAAAGCTCAATGACGGAATTTTAGTAGAACTATACCACATAAAAGGTTTAAGCCTTGGTAACCTGCAAAACTTCCAAGCTTCTCTTGAAAACTATTTAAAAGCCTTAGAAGCTCATGAAAAATACTCATCCAAAAATTTACACTCAAAAGCTCGCATCCTTTACAGCATTGCAAACCTCTACAGCAAAATGGGAGAATTCATAAAAGCAAGAGATTATTACATGAAATGCTTAGAATACGCCACACAAATTGAGGCTGTAGACTTCATAGCTCTAGCAAACAACGGATTAGGGCTTGTAAACTATGAACTCAAACAGTATAAAGACGCAATAAAATACATAAGGCGAGCAATACTCATTAGCAAAACCCTTAACCTAAAAGCAGACATAGCTAATGAGTACAATTACTTGGGATTCGTATATACAGACCTCAAAAAATATGACATCGCAGAAAAATACTTTACAAAGAGCTACTCCCTTTATAAAGAGCTGGAAAACGAAAGAGGAATGGCATACAATTTAACAGAAATTGGTAGAATATATTACCTGAAAGGAGACCTTAACAAAGCTTTAGAGTATCTAAATAAATCTTTAGAAATAGTGACAAGGTTAGGAGAAGAAGAGGAAATTGGGAGAATCTACACAATACTTGGGAATTTGCACTTAAAAGAAGGCAATTTTGAACTAAGCGAAAAAGAACTTTTAAAATCAGCAGAAATACTCTCAAGATTGGGACTAAAGAAGGATCTGTCAGAAGCCTACAAAGGATTAGGAAATCTCTATATAGCACTTAGCAAACCAGAAGAGGCAAAAAAATATTTCAATCTATCCATAGAGCTTTTATATGAGAATTACTGACTCTTTTCCAGCACTAGAACACAGAAACTTTCGCCTCTTCTGGTTAGGTCAGATGGTGTCATTGATAGGAACGTGGATGCAAAACATAGGGCAAGGATGGTTAGTTCTTGAACTAACAAACTCCTCCTTTTTATTGGGACTTATAAGTGCTGTGCAGTTTCTCCCTATGATGCTCTTTTCCCTTTTTGCAGGAGTAATAGTAGATAGATTCCCAAAAAGAAAATTAATACTCTTTACTCAGTCAAGCTTTGCTGTTACATCTTTTATACTAGCCACTCTGACAGCTTTAAAGGTTATAAATTACTGGGAAATCTTGATTTTAGCATTGATAAACGGATTTTTAAACACGATAGACGTGCCAGCTAGACAGTCCTTTATAATAGACCTGGTAGGCAAAAAAGACCTTATGAACGCCATAGCTTTGAATTCCGCAGTATTCAATGCCGCCAGGATAATAGGCCCTGCTATAGCCGGAATCTTGATAGGCAAGCTAGGATATGCCATTTGCTTTTACTTAAATTCAGCAAGCTTCATAGCAGTTATAATTGGACTTATACTTATAACCGTAGAAGGAGTAACTCCAAAATTAAAAGACGCAAAAACGAGAATAATTGAAGACCTGAAAGATGGCATGACTTATATAAAGAATATGCCTGTAATACTGCACACAATCCTAATGATAGCAGTTTTAAGCACCTTTTCTATGAATTTTAACGTCTTAGTGCCCGTTTTTACTAAAAATGTGCTCCACAGAGAAGCAACAGGCTATGGACTTTTGATGTCAGCAATGGGAATAGGAGCTCTGTTAGGCGCATTAACCCTGGCATCAATAAGCAAAAGAGGAGTAAAGCCAGTCTACCTCTTCGCGGGAGGCATAGGTCTGGGGCTTTTTCAGATACTTATAGGGATTCAAAATAGTTACACCCTAACCGCCTTTTTGTTGGCTTTGTCCGGCTGGTTTATGGTAACCTTCACTTCCTCTGCAAACACCACAATACAGATAAACTCTGCCGACGAATTCAGAGGAAGGGTTATGAGCGTTTATTCTCTGGTATTTGGAGGAGTAACGCCTATAGGTTCGATGTACGCAGGCACACTATCGCAAAGATTTGGCCCCCATATCACCTTTATAGTAAGCGGTGTAATAGCAATGGCTTACTCCTTTTACGTATTGTCAAGATACAGAAAAATTTTTAGTGCCTAGCTTTCCTGGTTACCCAAACTGTACAAAAATGTACAGTTTAGATAGCTGGGGTATTTGTAGTCCGCCCTTCAGACTTTCCCAGCCCAGCAGGCGGTTTTTGGGAAAGCCATAGCCCCTGCCCCAAGAAGCAGGCACTCGCGCCCTTACGGGTCTCTCCACTTACCCTGAATTAGTAATTCTTTCAGGGTAGAGAAGTCTCTTGGTACCTTCTCAGGAGAGAGTGGAGTCACCACCGCTACCTTGAGAACTCGCCAGAAATCATAGGCACTAAAACTTGTTCCATCCAGAGGTCTTAGCACCCTTCCCGGCTTACTCTCAAGGCTTTGTAAAAATTTTATTGCTCTGTTTATCTCTTTTAAGTGCCTTTTCTTCAAATACTTGTTTTTGACAGTATTTTTTACGTACTCTTTTTAATTCTTCTAATTCTTCTACAGTCAATGCGTGGAGAAATTTTATATAAATTATCCGGTATTTTTTCTTCTTTGCCTAATCCTCTTCTTGCTATTACATAGGCTGCTGCTATATCTTTTGTTATCATATACTGCGGTGCATATTTCAACATCCCTATTATTGAGGTGTAAGAAGGGTCTACCTCTATTACTTCTATCCCTTCTCTTTTTGCTAGTGTTTTTATTTTTGAAAGAAGTGATTTATAGCTAAAACTATGTCTTATTCTCCTTGATTTTCTCCCTGAAAAGTCTCCTCTTTTGCCTTTTTCTTTTATTTCTAATCCCTCAATTACAATTGCTTTTCCTTTTTCTTTTGCTATCTTTACTATTTCATGAGCATAGTGCCATCTGAAATATTCTTTTTTGTCTTTACTGCCACTTGCAAGCTCTGGCATTGGTATATTCCCATAGCTTATTAGATTCCCTTTTTCATCTACTTCTGTCCATGATATGTTGTCCGGATATGCATTTATGTCTATTCCTATGACTCCTTTTTCTTTTGTTATTTTTATTTCTGGATATTCTTCTTCAATAGCAAAATAGGCGTATATATTGCCATTCTTGAGTTTTAATTCTACAGAGTAGGGTATGTTTGATTCTGCAATCTCCTGCAGAAGTTCTTCTCTTCTCTTATTCTTTTTATAGCCTGCTTCTATTTTGGCATATACATATTTTCTTTCCCCTACATTTATCCTTAAGAAAGTACCATTTTTTCTTACTTCTATTCTTGTGTTGAGATTTCCTTTTTTGCTTTTATCTCCTCTTGAATATAGATTTCCTTTTCTTCTTTCTTGCCACTTTGTTTTTAGCTTTTGATATTCTTTCCCATTTATATGGCGCTTTTGAAGTTTTCCAAATAAGTCTCTTCCTCCAAAAATGACTTTCTTTGGACTCTTACCTAATTCTCTAGCAGATTCCAGTGTGCTTCTTGCTTTCATTATTGCATCATCTACATATCTTGAGTTTGAGTCAAACATCCCCTGAAGGTCTCTTTTTAGTGTGTTTCTATCATAACCCTCTAAAAGTCTCTTGTATGCAAATCTCATGCAGGATGACCATCTTCTCATTAAGTCTAATACTGTTTGTTTGTCTTGTTGGTTTAGAAAAATGAGTTTAGCCTGTATCACTATCATGTTTTTTGCCCCTTTGCCCGTAAATTCTTGCTGCGAAAGATGTTACTATTGCTATTAAGTCTTCTGCTAGTTCTTTATTTGCATCTTCTTCGTTTTCTTTCCCGTTTAAAACTATAAGCTCCACCCCAAAGCTTTCCATGAAAAATTTAAGATATTCAAAGCCAAATCTCGCTAGTCTATCAGGATATTCTATTACAACTTTTTCAACTTCTCCTCTTTTTATCTTGTTCAAAAGCTTTAATAAGCCTCTTCTATATTCATTTACCCCACTTGCTATCTCATGTATGACTTCATACTGCCATCCTTGGGAATTAGCGTATTCTTCAAGCCTTCTAATTTGATTCTTAAGATATTCTTCTTGTTTCTTTGTGGACACTCTTGCATACAAAACTACTTTAGGTTTTGGTTTTTCTTCCAACATGCCTAATAACTTCTCTATATCTTCTTTTTTGTACCTTCTTCTTCCTTTTGGTGTTCTAACTGGGGTTATTAATCCTTCCTTTTCCCAGTTTATTAATGTAATTCTGCTTATATCATACAGCTCTTTAACCTTTTTTATAGTTAATAACATTTATCATCACCTAATCAAAATTATATCATTTTTTACTACTAATTTCAACTGTTTTGACCTCCTCTTCGTATATTCTCTTTGCCTCTTTAAACATCTCAATTGCCCTCGGCAAAAGCCCATTCACATAGGCTATAAGCACGCCGTAATTGACAATGGGCACCTTTTTCTCTTTTGCATATGAAATTCTGTACATCATCTCTCTTCTGTTTAGCATGCAGGCGCCGCAGTGAACTATAAGGCTGTAAGTCTCCAAATCTTCTGGAAAGCCCATGCCACTTGACCAGCTGAATTTCAATTCCTTTCCTGTCTTTTCTTTAAGCCACCTCGGTATTTTCACTGTCCCTATGTCATCCTCCTGCCTGTGATGGGTACAACCTTCAGCGATCAAAACTTTGTCCCCATCTTTTAATCTCTCAATCGCCTTCACGCCCCTCACCAGTTCTTCTAAATCGCCTTTATACCGAGCAAAGAGTATTGAAAAAGAAGTAAGAGGCACATCTTCCGGAACACAGGCTCCCACTTTTTCAAAAACTTGAGAATCTGTTATCACCAAAGAAGGCTTAACCTTTAACTTACTAAAAGCCTCTTCTAGCTCTTCATCCTTCACAACAAGGGCAATAGCACCGTTGTCCAGTATATCTCTTATGGTCTGCTGCTGCGGAAGTATAAGCCGCCCTTTGGGGGCAGCTTTGTCAATTGGCACCACAAGAAGCACCAAATCGCCCCTTTTTATCAAATCCCCTACAAGCCTTATACTCTCATCCTGAGGAGCCTTTCTAATTATTTCAAGTTTTAGCTCTTCAATTCCCTCTCTATTAGCAGCAGAAACTTCAATTAGTCTAAGCCCTAACCTTCTTTCCCATTCCCTTTTTTGTGTTTGTGAATAATTTGACAAATCTTTTTTATTGATTACTCCCACAACAGGAATTCCCTTATCTCTTATCTCCTTTAAAATATCTTCTTCAAACTTGGTAACGCCCTCTGCCCCATCAATTACAAGTATTGCAAGGTCTGTCCTATTCAAAACCTCGTAAGTCTTTTTCACCCTCATCTGCCCCAGAGGGCCTTCATCATCTAAGCCTGCGGTGTCAATAAGCACCACCGGGCCAATTGGGAGTATTTCCATGGCTTTTGACACAGGGTCAGTGGTAGTCCCTGCCACATCTGACACAATGGCTATCTCCTGATTTGTTAAAGCGTTTATAAGGCTTGATTTGCCCGCATTCCTTCTGCCGAAAATCCCAATATGAAGCCTTGAAGCAGTAGGTGTTGTGTTCATGGTAAATTCCCCTTTCAAAAAGCCTCACCATATTAATATTACACCTTCAAAAGTTTGTCAATAATTTATCTAACTTCACTTAATTCTTCTAATCTCCTCTAATTCCTTTTCTGATATGGAATAATTCCTAAACACTACTAAGCTTAAAAGTATCAACACCCCTGCCAAAGGCCCACAAAGCATAAGCCCTAAGGGACTTTCTGCGCTATATCCAAAGGCTTTAAAGAGAAGAGGTGTAACAAGTGACGAAATCCCCATGACCACCTTTACCACAAATCCCTGCGCTCCAAAAAACATACCTTCTCTTCTCTGCCCAACTTTAATGCCATCTAACTCCGCTATGTCTGCAATCATGGCATTGGGTATCACAAAAAACACAGAAAGAGGAATACCTGCAAGCAAAATTATCACAATAGACAAAGTCTTACTAAAAACCGTGCCAAAAAGGCCTGTAAGCCCTAGTATCAGAGCAAAAAATGCTGAAAACACCATAAAGACCTTCTTTTTCCCATATGCAAGGCTTAGTTTTGGCACAAAGAAACTGAAGAAAACAGCTACCACAAAGGCTCCCGCAATCATAAATCCAGAATTTTCAGCAGGAATCTTCAGAAGAACTTCCGTAATATAAGGCATAGCAATTGTAAGGGTATTAAGCCCAAACCACAATGCCGTAATAGCAGTCAAGTAATAGATGAAGTCTTTATTTGAAAGAGTCATCTTTATAGAGGCAAACATCGAGACTGTCGGCATATCCTCTTCTTTTACTGGTTCTTCCTTCACAAACAAAGGAGTCAGCATAAGCGTTACAAAGGCAAAACTTCCTAGTATGATTCCCATAACCTTAAAGTTAGAAATCCTAATTAAAATTCCTGAACCAGCTTCTGCCACCATGACGCCCAAAATCTGGGTTATCCCCTGCATCATCGTAAGAGTGATTCTTTCCCCTGCGCTTTTTGTTATCTCGGGAATAAGAGCAAGATATGGAGCTACCACTGCCGTGAAAGCCACAAAAAACAAGCTAAGGACAAAGGTCAGATAAACAAAATTTAATATAGATTCATGCTCTACAGGAGGAAACCAGATCATTATAAAGGACAAAAACAAAACAGGGCTTCCAAAGAGCACAAAAGGAATCCTTCTTCCCCATCTAGACCTCAATTTGTCAGAATAGTAGGCGACTATCGGATCAGAAACCCCATCAAAAATTCGAGCAACTATCATGGAAAAGCCTATAAGACCTATAGGCACAAGAATTTTAAGCCCCTGTGTGTTGAAAGCAGGAGGAGTGTAATAGTATTGATACCATTTCACCGCCGTCTGAGTGAAAATTGATATTCCCATGTACCCCAAAGAATACATAAAAAGCACGAAAAACCTTCTTCCCTTCATCCTCTTTCTCCTTTCAATAAAGGTTTATACACTTTTTCATAATAGTCCCTTTCAAAGGCATCATTTCTATCTCCAAAATACTCTGCTTTTTTCCTCGCTTCATGAAGCTTTGCCATGTCAAGGTCAGCTGTTACCAAAAAATCTCCTTCATAGTGGGGAGACACGGCCAAAACCCCATCCTCATTTTCAGTTATATCTATTGGAGCAAAAATCCCTGCTCTTCCTGTAAAGTGGATTCCACCTATCCACCCGTTCAAAGAAGCTTTGGCACCGTACACATAGGACTCCTGAACCCTTGGCCATATGCCCCTTAATGCCCTCCAGAAATTGTATTCCTCATTGTTAGCTATTGGCAAAAGGACTATATCAGCCCCCATTTCATAAGCCATCCTGAAAGTTTCAAAATAGGTGGCATCCATGCAAACAGGGCAAGCTACTTTCCCTACATCCAGTAAAAACACTTTAAGTTCATTTTCTCTATCAAGCCCTATCTTCTCCTCAAAATCAGTGAGGTGAATCTTCTTCTGCCTTCCTAAAATTTCTCCTTCCCTCGATATCAACGCTCCTCCGTTGTAAAGCCTGCCGTTTTCATTTATTATGTAACTTCCAGTATAAATGTAAATCCCATATTTCTTCGCAAGTCCTTTCATTAATTCCTCTAGAGCTTCCTGATAAGGATCTGCTATAGACTCAAATATAAACTTGAGAAGGCCTTCGCCTCCACCTTGAGAAGCACTCATTCCTTCCTTCTTAGATCTGCCGTTTAGATATTCATCAATCTTCTTAAATCCAGGAATTATGCCAAATAAGTCAAAAAAGTTGTACTCCGGAAAAACTACTATGTCGCTATCTTTTAAAGCAGCCTCCTCCACAAAATTTTTAAGCCTTTCTGCATATTCTTCAAAAGAAGTGGTCAATTTGATTGCCCTCTGAACGCATGAAACCCTCACTTTTCTGTAATCCTTACTTCTCCTCGCAATACCAACTACCCTACCTACATAGTCCTCTGCCTTTTTGGAAGACATTTTCTTCTTAAAAATGTACTTTAACACATTCATCTTCATCACCCAAAAATCCCTTTATAAGCTTTGACATTGAGTTTACTCAAAACGTCAAACTTTAAAACAGCCTTTTTTCTCTCATTTTCATCCAGTTCTGCCCATATAAAAGTCTCCTCTCCTTCTTTTGCCAAAAAACCGTCATCATCTTTTGTCATTTCCAGCGGAGCGTGAATTGCGGACTCAGAAAAAAATTCTATCCCTTCAAACTTGCCTTTGAAGCCACTTTCCACTGCAAAAAACAGGTTTTGCTGTACATTTTGCCATACGCCAGCTATCTGCCTTGCAAAATTTCTATTCCCTTTAATTGCCATAGGTGCAAGTACGAGGTTAACCCCTTTTAAAGCAGCATATCTCGGTACTTGCGGATAAAACCAGTCTGTCGGAAGAATTATAGACACCTTAAAGCCTTTTACCTCAGCCATTTCAAGGTCAGTTCCCCTTGAAAGGCCGTAAAACTTCTCCCATTTTGAAAGGTACAGTTGCCGTTGAAAAAGCATTACATCCCCTTCCATCACCAAAAAAGAAGAGTGAAAAATCTCATCATCTTCTCTCTCAAAAAAACTTCCAGGGCATATGGCAATATTCTTATATTTTGAAGAAAGGTCTTTCATTATCTCAACAAAATCTCCTCTGAAATACCCCACTTCCCCCAGAAGAGCAGGGAAAACCGCAATATCAATTTTTTGCAAACAGCACTCCCCTATTACATCCTCATACCAGCAAATCCAGTCTTTCTGAGATTTCAGCTTGTAAACTACGTCTTTTTTCAAAACTACAGAGGCAACCTTCATAAAATTCACTCCTCAAAAAGCACTTTGTAAAGAGCCATTGCAAGATACCCTGCTCCTGTCGCAAAGCCAACCCCGGTCTTCGCTTCTCCTGTGTCTTTGTCAACGCTCTCCGCTAAAAGCCCGTAATCCATATTAGCCATCTTAAGCCAGCCTAAAGCCTCTTCCCTCTTTAAAGGATTTAGTAGACTTCCACAAAGACCCAAACCTGACGGAGTATTCGGATGATGGTCACAGGCTAATTCTTTTATCTTCGCATCTTTAAAGTAATACTTGTATTTCGGCGAATAATAGTAATCAATCGTATTCTTAAATATCTCATCCTTGTAGTCAACAAAACCGTAATAATACATAAGCCCTAGATTGCCTGGCGGGTCATTGTAAAGCCTATAGTTTCCCTTCCCATCAGAAGACCAGGCAAATATCTTTTTCCCTTCTACTTCTACCACCAAGTATTCGTATATTCCTTTTTCTATCCCCCTTATCTTCTTTTCAACTTCTTCTGCTTTTTTGTACCAGTTAAGCTTTACATAAAGGTCTTTTAAATTGATAAGCCCTCTCCAGAGTATTACGTTGTCTATTGTCACAAAAGGATATTCTGAAGGGTCATCTGAAGGCAGTAGAAAAGTTTTATAAAGCCCTGTTTTGGGGTCATATTCTTCCTCAATCCTTCTATACACCATCTCCAATGCCTTTATAAGCTCCAAATCATCCAAATCCACATCCATCTCCTTAAGCAGTATAAAATAGCTAGCTGCCTCATCTAATTCAAATCCTGGATAAAGCACTGTGCCGTCTATGTAATGAGCATGGTCTCCAGCATTTTTGCTGTGCCTTAATATCATCTCCCTCGCAATAAGATTGTGGAATTCCCTGTCAATAAGCTTTATTGCTGGAAAAGACCAAAGAAAGCTGTCTCTTTCCCAAAAAGCGCCTGAAACGTAATACCTCGGGCTCCTTGATGTTAAAGCCACATAGCTATCCGATTCCATGTCTTTGCCTACCGCAAAAAAGTAGTTGAAAAATAGGTTCTTGTTAAGTAATCTCTCCAGATATTCATCTTGGGAATATTTTATGTATTTCTTCTCAAGCCATCTGTAAACTTCCTCGTATATCCTTTCAAAACCTTTTCTTTTGAGATGAATCAAAGTGGTAGAAGCTCCATCCATATCAGAATTTACCGCTATGTAAAAGCAGTTTTTGCCATTAAGTTTTAGCTTAAGGATAACACCTTCTCCCTCATCGCTGTAGTCAAACTCCTTTTCTGCTCCAAAGGCTAGAGAAAAGGCTACATTATAAGAATAGACGTTTAAAGCAGGGTTTTTAAGCCATTTGTCAATTTTAAACTCCTTTTTAAAATCAATCTCATGGGAATTAAAACGCAAAAAGCTCAATTTGTCAGGATGAACTATTAGGTATACTTCCATTTCTTCAGAACTTTCAAATTCGTAGACAAAACCTTTTTCTTTCAGATCAGCGTAAATTTTTATTAAAACACGACTTCCATCCGAAAGGTATAATTTGATAGAAGGAATGTAAGAAAATATCTCTTCTATCTCACTTTTCACTATTTCAAGTCCCTCACCTTTTTTGTAAAAACGGGGTTCAAACAAAGCTTCTTCTCCAGAAAGTTCAACAAGTCCTTTATTTGAAAGAGAAACAAAATTCAAACTTTTTATAGAAGCATCATTTATATCTATCTCAGGCAAACTTATATAGTGATTTCCAGCATACAATACCCTCATATTTTTGTCAATTTCACTGGGTCGTGTAACAATTTTATTCACCCTAACCCCTCCTGTTAATTTTCTTTTTATCTTGAAAAAAAGTTTTCACCTTAATTGTACTATTTTTTCTAAAATAGGTAAATAAAAAGATAAAAAATAGGCGAATACTTTTTCGCCTATTATGCTAACCTACTGCGAATATTTAACCCCTTATCAATGGCATCCTGCACTATTTTATGACAGCACTTGCCTAGAGGATTTTTCTTTTGACAATCAGAATTACTCATTGCACCAGTAAGATTTATGACTTCTTCCATAGTGTTGGCACCATATTCTACTACTGCCTTTATAATTTCTTCTTCTGTCACTCTGCTGCAATAACAAGCATATTTAGGATTAGCATCTTTCTTAAAGCATAGCGGCACTTTCACAAAATTTATTTAAAATCTTTTCCTCCATAATCCCCATACTCCTTTGTTCTAAAGCTTAGCATAACATGATTTTAACTTATACTTTAAATCTTCTCAATCTTAAAGCATTTGTTACAACTGACACTGAGCTAAATGCCATTGCCCCTCCTGCTATAGCTGGAGTTAAAAGGCCCATCGCAGCAAATGGTATGCCGATTGTATTGTATACAAAAGCCCAGAATAAATTTTGATATATATTTCTCATGGTAGCTTTGCTTAATTTTATAGCGGTCACAATACCCATAAGATTTCCACTTAAAAGCGTTATATCTGAGGTTTCTATCGCCACATCTGTACCTGTACCTATCGCTATGCCAACATCCGCAGTAGCTAAAGCAGGAGCATCATTAATACCATCTCCCACCATTGCAACTACTTTTCCCATTTTTTGAAGCTTCATAATCTCCAAAGCCTTATGTTCTGGCAATACTTCTGCCAACACATTTTTTATACCAACTTGTTTTGCTATTGCCTCAGCAGTCCTTTTATTATCTCCCGTAATCATGTATACTTCAATACCCATAGCTTGTAACTCTCTAATAGCTTTTGCCGAGTCACTCTTTACAGTATCTGCAACAGCTATAATGCCATAAACTCTGTCGTGAGATGCCAATATCATTGCTGTTTTACCTTGTGATTCTAGTTCTTCAACCTTATCTTCAATTGACGTTATATCAATATTTTGTCTATCCATGAGCCTTCTATTGCCAATATAAAACTCTTTTTCATTTATCGTAATGCATATACCATAGCCTGGTATAGCCTCAAATTTCTCAGGGTCTTCCAATATTTTGAATTTTTCTTTTGCTTTATTGACAATTGCTTGTCCCAATGGATGCTCAGAATTTTTTTCCGCAATTCCCGCAATTTTCAAAATCTCATCTTCGGTGAAATCTCCAAGAGCTACTATGTCTGTAACTTCCGGTTCTCCTTTTGTTATCGTCCCAGTCTTATCAAATACTATTGCCGTTATTTTCCCTGCCCTCTGCAGATGTTCTCCTCCCTTTATGAGTATACCATTTTCTGCTCCTTTTCCTGTCCCTACCATCACAGAAGTGGGAACTGCAAGTCCAAGCGCACACGGGCAGGCAATTACAAGTACTGATACTGCATTTATTATGCCCGCATTAAAATCTCCATACCCAAAATACCAAATTAAAAATGTGGTAGCAGCTATGGCTATAACTGTGGGTACAAAAATACCAGAGATTTTATCAGCAATTTGTTGAATTGGCGCTTTTGATCCTTGGGCATCTTCTACCATTTTAATAATTTGCGATAGTACCGTATCTTTACCCACTTTTGTCGCTTCAAATTTAAACGTTCCTGTTTTATTTATCGTAGCGCCAATTACTTCATCACCAACGCCTTTTTCTACAGGAATAGATTCACCAGTTATCATAGATTCATCTATTGTGGAACTACCCTCAACTATTTTACCGTCAACTGGTATTTTTTCGCCCGGCCTTACAACAACGATATCCCCGACTTTGACTTCTTCAATAGGTATATCTAATTCTTGCCCATCCCTTATCACTCTTGCGGTCTTTGCTCGTAGTCCCATGAGGTTTTTTATTGCTTCAGATGTTTTTCCCTTGGCTATAACTTCAAGCAGCTTACCTAATGTTACAAGCGTTATGATAACTGCTGATGCCTCAAAATACAAGTAATTGTGTATCTCATGAGAGGGTTTAGTAAATACATTGTACAAACTATAAAAATATGCTGCAGATGTTCCCATAGCTACCAAAGTATCCATATTTGCCGTCATATTTTTTAAATTGTTCCAAGCACCTTTATAATATCTAAAACCTACAATAAACTGAACAGGTGAAGATAAAAATACCTGTAACCATGGATTATCAAGTATTCCACCTGAAATTTTAAACATTCTCAAAACCATTGATATTACTAACGGCACAGTTAAAATCGCTGAATATATTACAAGTTTCCTTAATGTATTTATTTCTCTCTCCTTTATCTCTTTTTCTGTGTCAATACTTACTCCAGTCTTTTCTTTTGTATCATATCCTATATCTTTTATCGCTTTAATCATTTTTTCTGTATCAATTTCATTTGAATCATATTCGACAATTGCCGTCTCAGCTGCAAAATTAACTGATGCATTGCTTACACCAGGCAGGTTTTTTAAGGTTTTTTCGATTTTGGCAGCGCAGGATGCGCAGGACATACCCATAAGTGCAAGCTCTACTTTATCTTTTATTACACCATATCCTATATCTTCTATCTTTTTCTCAATATCGCATATATTAATTTTATCTGGATCATATATAACTGTTGCTTTTTCAACGGCAAGATTTACATTTGCGTCTAAAACTCCATCTAAGCTTTTAAGCCCTTTTTCTATTTTGGTTGCACAAGCTGCACAAGACATCCCAGTTATTTTTAAATTAGCTTTTTCGGCCATATTTTCATCTCCTCTTCATCTCTCAGCATTCTTATAGGAAATTCTTCCACATAAAAGGAAATTCCAAAATTTTATCTAACTTTTCTTTCTATTATTCCGCCTCCCACAACAATATCTCCATCATAAAAAACTACTGACTGCCCCGGTGTAATAGCCCTTTGTGGATTGTCAAATTTCACAAAAACCCTCCCATCTTCAAGTGGTCGTATTACTGCATCTTGCTCTTTTGCAGTATACCGTATCTTTGCTTTTACTCTCATTTCTTTTTCAAGTTTGTCAATTGAAATAAAATTATTATTGTAGGAAATGAGTTCATCTCCATATACTTCGTCACCGTATCCTAGTACTACCACATTATTTTCTGCATCGATATCGACAACATAAAGAGGTTTACCTACTGAAATTCCCAGCCCTTTCCTTTGTCCTATTGTATAATGTATAATTCCCTTATGATAACCCAAAAATCTGCCTCGCGTATCACGAAATTCTCCTGGTTTTATTTCTTCTTTGGCATTTTCTCTAATAAATTTTCCATAATCATTATCAGTTACAAAACAAATTTCTTGACTATCTGGCTTTGATGCAACAGGAAGGCCTAAATTTTTAGCTAACTCTCTGACTTCATCTTTTTTATATTTACCCAGTGGAAACAAAATATGCTCAAGCTGAGTCTGAGTAAGATTATATAGGACATACGTCTGGTCTTTTGAAGTATCTACAGACTTCTTTAATAAATACCTTCCTCTCTCTTCATCGTACTCACAAATCGCATAATGGCCCGTTGCTACGTAATACGCATCTATCATCCAGGCTCTTTTCAAAAGTTCTTCAAATTTTATATATTTATTGCAAGCAATACAGGGATTGGGAGTCCTACCTTTTAAATATTCATCTACAAAATAATCTATTACTTTTTCTTTAAAAACATCCTTAAAATTCATTACATAATATTTAATGCCAATCTTATTCGCTACTCTTCTGGCGTCATTAACAGCAGCCAATGAACAACAGCCGCCTTCAACTCTTACTGCTTCCTCATCTTTGTCCTGCCATATTTGCATCGTAACACCTATAACCTCATATCCCTGTTCTTTTAAAAGATATGCTGCAACAGAGCTATCAACACCTCCGCTCATTCCCACAACTACTCTGCTGTTTTTCTGCATAGATAAATTCTCTAACCTCCTGTAGATTCTCTCATACAATCTGTGATATTGACCTTAATCTTTTAATAATTTGTGGAAGTACTTCTAAAACTTTATCTATATCTTCTTCTGTGTTATCTTTACCAATTGTAAGTCTTAATGACCCTCGAGCTAATTCGCGAGAAAGCCCAATTGCCAGAAGCACATGAGAGGGCTCCAATGAACCAGAAGTGCATGCTGAACCACTTGAAGCACATATTCCTGCCATATCTAAGTTTAAAATAAGGGATTCGCCATCTACAAATTCAAATGATACATTAACATTGCCTGGAAGCCTTTTTGTTGGATGCCCGTTTAACCTCGCATATGGTATTTTTTCTAATATTCCGTTTATAAGTTTATCTCTTAAAAATGTAAGTTTATTTATATGAGAATCCAAATTTTTCGTGATAAGCTCTATCGCTTCCCCCAGTCCTACTATTCCTGCAACATTTTCTGTGCCCGCTCTTCTATTCCTTTCCTGTGTTCCACCTTGTATAAGCGAATGAATCTTTACACCCTCGTATAATATGATTTGGAAATTATCAAGAAGTTTTTTTACTTCTTGATAATTGAGCGTGCCTTTGCGAAAATTAATTTAGGTTGGTCTGGGGTCACTCTTAACACCCCCTGTAGCTTTTCAAATACAGCCTACTCAAGTAAGAGTGAGACCCCTGCGGTGCAGTACTAGTTTCTCACTCGTGAGCTGAGCCAGCAGGCATTCCGGCCCCTAGATTCAGCAGGCTAGGGGTGCACCCCCGGTTGCCCTGTCAAGCTCTTATCGCCCGCGAGGCTGTTAGGTACTGCACCCGCAGGGCACGCCCCTAATCCTGGCCAACCAAAGGAGGGATATCTGGTGGCTCAGGTTATCTTTGCAGGCATCGATGTCAGCGCCTCTAAGCTGGATCTCGTATGCATCGATGAAAATGGTAATCAACTTTCTCCTGCTAGGTCTTTCTCCAATAATGCTGAGGGCGCAAATGCGCTGGTGGATACTTTAGTTTCACTAGCAACTAAATCCAATGTCTCGCAACTTAATCTTGGATTAGAAGCTACTTCTATCTTCAGTATTCCACTTAGAGATTTCCTTTTGGATGCACCTCAGTTAAAGCCTTATTCGGTCCAGGTGTATGAAATTAATCCTTCTCTTGTATCCGGGTTTAAAAAAGCTTTCGGCTCAAGACTCCCTAAAACTGATGCCTTAGATGCCTATATAATTGCTGAGAGGCTTCGCTTTGGACATCTTACTCCATACAGCCATGAAGTTTCTGTTACTGCACCTTTGCGTCAGCTTACAAGGCTTAGATTACATCTTGTCGAACTCCTTGTTGATGAGAAAAATCGAGCTTTGAATTTGCTCTTTTTGAAATTCTCTAATTACAAACAGGACAATCCCTTTACCAACGTCTTTGGCAGAGCGTCCATTGAAGTCCTGAAAGAATTTACCCCTGATGAAATAGCTCAGATATCCATAGAAGAACTTGCAGAGTTTATTCAGTCTCACGGAAAAAACAGATTCACTAATCCTGAAGAAATTGCTACTGCTCTAAAGCAAGCCGCAAACCGTGCTTACCGCCTAAACTCTAAAATGGAACAGGCCTGTGAGATAGCTCTTTCTTTAACTCTTCAAAACATTGAGCATCTCAAAAGGCAGATTAAAAGCCTTGATAAGGTTATTTCCAGAGAGCTTAAAGCTATCCCTCAAACACTTACTACAGTTAAGGGTTTAGGCGATGTGTCGGCTGCAGGAATAATCGCTGAAATAGGCGATATTAAGCGTTTTAAAAACGAAGCCTCTCTTGCTCAGTATGCTGGCCTCACCTGGACCCGTTATCAGTCGGGCGACTTTGACGCTGAAGAGCGTCGTTTGACAAAGAGCGGGAACAAATACCTCCGCTATTACTTGGTCATGGCCGCAAACTCGTTGCGGGTGCACAACGAGGAATACAAGGCCTATTATCAGACCAAGTATCAGGAGGTTCAAAAGCACCAGCATAAGAGAGCGCTGGTATTGACTGCCCGCAAACTTGTTAGGCTGGTCTTTGCACTGCTGAGCAAAGGCCAAATCTACAAAGGGGCGGTGAAGAGTTAATTTTGTCTTTTAAAACCTATTAATTGCTACTTTTGAAGCCAATTTTTACCATATTAATTGGCTAAGGGTATTATTGTCTTTTTTTGCTTTGATAATTTTATTTTCCAATTTTAAGGTATTGACATATTACCGTGAGTCTTTTTTATATATAATGCTCCCACGCCTTTAGGTCCATATATTTTATGGGCAGATAGAGATAACAAATCAACATCTAATTTTTTTACATCTATTGGTATATTACCAACTGCTTGCACAGCATCAGTATGAAAATATACATTTTTCTCATGAGCTATTTTGACAAGCTCCTCAATTGGCTCTATCGTACCTATCTCATTATTGGCAAACATTATAGAAACAAGGATTGTTTTATCTGTAATTGCCTTTTTTAAATCTTCAGGTTTTACAAGTCCATATTCGTCAACTGGAAGATATGTTACTTTGAATCCTTCTTTTTCAAGATATCGACAAGTATTAAGTACTGCATGATGTTCAATTTCCGTTGTAATAATGTGATTTCCCTTATCTTTTAACGCATATGCTACACCTTTTAATGCCCAATTATCAGACTCAGACCCACCACTGGCAAAATATATTTCATCAGAATCTGCCCCTAGTGCTTTTGCCACTTTTTCCCTCGCTTCTTCAATAGCTCTTTTCGCTTCTTGACCATATGAATACGGAGAAGATGGATTACCAAAAACATCACTATAATATGGTAACATCGCCTCTAATACCCTTTTATCAACTGGTGTAGTCGCAGCATTGTCTAAATAAATTCTATCCACAAAAATCGCCTCTCTCTATTATTTTCTACTTCTTAGTATCTCTCTTACCTTTATAATTTCATCGATAATGTCAAGATTTAATGTGTCAGGAATAAATCCAGCTCCTATTCCTTGTACCTTAATTCCGAGTATTCCGATAAGAATTATAAATTTTCTCTTTTTAAGGTATCACAATCTTATCTCAATGTCAATAGGTGCATTTACGCATCCAAATTGCTATTCCTTATCAAACTGAATGGGCGGTATCAAGCCGCCCAACATATCTTTTCCTTAGTCAGTTGCAAATTATTTAGAAAAGTTAACACCGATGTTTCACAAATTCCACAAAACATCCTCCTACTTTACACTTTAAATTTTTTAATAGGTATTACACTTCATATCCTGTATCAATAATTGCTTTTTTCATATCATCCACAGAAACTTTAGCAGGGTCATATGTTACCGTAACATTACCTTTATCAAGGTCAACAACAGCTTTCAATACCCCATTTAACTTCTTTAGTGCATTTTCAACAGACATTTTGCAATGGTTGCATGTCATCCCCTTAACATTTATGACGATAGTCTCACCCTTAGGTCCAAACAAACCCATGATTCATATCCTCCTTTTTTAAAAGTTAATAATATTTTTATTTTTTATTAAGCAATCTTAAGGAATTAAGGACTGCAAGGAGTGCAACACCTACGTCGGCGAACACAGCTTCCCACATTGTAGCAACCCCTAAAGCACCAAGTGCTAAAACCACTACTTTTACTCCTAATGCAAGAAGAATATTTTCCCATACTATTAACTTTGTCCTTTTGGATATCTTTATAGCTGTTACCAGTTTTGACGGTTCATCTGTCATTAAAACTACATCGGCTGCTTCTATAGCAGCATCTGACCCGATTCCTCCCATTGCAACACCCACATCAGATCTCGCTAAAACCGGTGCATCATTTATGCCATCACCGACAAATATGAGCTTGCCTTTTTTATTGTCAGCATACAATTTCTCAAGTACGCCAACTTTCTCATTTGGAAGAAGTTGTGAATACACTTCATCAATCCCTAATGAAGCACCGATTTTATCGCTGACAGCTTTGTTATCCCCCGTAAGCATGACAATCCTTTTAATGCCCATTTTTTTGAGACTTTCTATAGCTTTTGAGGAATCTTCTTTTACTTCATCGGATATAAGGATATAACCACAGTATTTGTTATCTATAGCTACATGGATGATAGTGCCTGTTGAGTCACCGGTAACACAATCAATATTTTCCATCTTCATTAATTTAGCATTGCCCACAAGGACTTCTTTTCCTTCTATATTTGCTCTTACGCCATTTCCTGAAATTTCTTCATACTTTTTTATTTTAGATCTGTCTACTTCTTTCCCATAGGCTTTTAAAATGGATTCTGCTATAGGATGATTTGAAAAACTTTCGGCATATGCTGCATATTCTAAAAGCGCATCCCTGCTCATGCCATTTACAGATTTAATTTTCGTCACCTTAAATACCCCTTTTGTAAGGGTACCTGTTTTATCAAATACAACAGTTTCTACATCGCTTAACGCTTCCAAATAGTTACTTCCTTTTACAAGGATGCCATTTTTTGAGGCAGCACCTATACCAGCAAAAAAGCTTAAAGGAATCGATAACACCAGTGCACAGGGGCACGATATTACAAGAAAAATAAGTGCTCTATATATAAATTCCTTGAAGGTTGCTGCTGGTATAATTAAAGGAGGAATTACTGCAATAATCAATGCCAAAAAAACAACAATAGGAGTGTAATATTTGGCAAACTTTGTCATAAATTTTTCTGTAGGAGCTTTCTTACTGCTAGCCTCTTCAATAAGTCCTAGTACTTTTGAAACAGTTGATTCTGCAAACTCTCTGGTTACTTCTATTGTGAGAAGTCCATTTTTATTTATAAAGCCACTTAAAACGTCCGCGCCTTTATAAACCTCTTTTAAAACAGATTCTCCTGTTAATGCAGAAGTATCCACCATCGATTCCCCTTCGATTACCTTCCCATCAAGTGGTATTTTTTCACCAGGCTTTACTATGATGACGTCTCCCGGTCTTACTTCTTGTGGTGAAACCCTCTTTATTTCATATCCAATTTTTAAGTTGGCATAATCGGGACGAATATTCATTAACTCTTTAATAGACCTTTTCGAACGGTCAACAGCAATATCCTGCAGAAGTTCCCCAATTTGGTAAAAAAGCATTACGGCTACACTCTCAGGATACTCTCCAATAGCAAAAGCACCAATTGTCGCTATGCTCATGAGAAAATACTCATCAAAAATCTGCCCTTTCAAAATATTTTTGGTAGCTTTTAAGACGACATCTCCTCCTGCGATTATATAACTTATAAAAAATAAGGTAAATTTGATATAACCCAATAAATTAAATAGCAATGCTATTGCAAACAAGATAGCAGAAATCCCATATTGAATGATTCTCCTGTATACTTTATTAGAGTCATCATTCTCAAAAGAAAGCTTACAACTATCAGAATCACAATTTGCGTTCAGTGGACTTCCTTTTGCATCTAGGGCACAACTTCCACAACCAAACCTCTCTAAAACAAAGGCCCTTTTATTATTTTGCATAGTATTCACCTTTCCTGATTCATTCATTAATATGGTCAAAACCCTGTTCAAATATTTTCTTTACATGGTCATCCGCCAAAGAATAATAAACCACTTTTCCTTCTTTTCTGAATTTAACAAGCTTATTTTGCCTTAGTATCCGAAGCTGATGAGAAACTGCAGACTGGCTCATACCAAGAAGTACAGCAATATCACAAACACACATTTCTGATTCAAATAATGCATAAAGAATTTTTATCCTTGTAGTATCTCCTAATACTTTAAACAATTCTGCAAGGTCATACAATTTTGTTTCCTCTGGCATAGCTTCTTTTACTCTATTTATAATATCTTCATGTATTACGCTAACTTCGCAGATTGGGATTTTGCTGTCTTCTCTTTTCATAGGTATCTCCTCTTTGCTTTAATATATGAATAATTGTTCATACTTTATTATATAATAATTTTTGCTTCCTTTCAAGAACTTCAATCTCTAATCCAAAAACTAAAATACAACTTCCAAGCTAAAATATTTGTTGAACATTCTATTTCCTTTTAAAATTCTTGACCGAATAATTCAAATGTGTTATAAATAATCTTACCGCACAATTTTCGAGATTTGGTTTCTACGGGGGTATCAAGAATGACAGTAATATTTGTAGGAAAAAACAATCAAATTACAATAAAAGCTCCAAAAAATGTTGAAAAACTCGCGAAAGAGTTGGATATAAATTTAGAATCACATGTCTTTATAAAAAATGGAGAAATAGTTACTCCAGATGAAATTCTTCAAGATGATGATGTAGTAGAGATAATATCAGTAGTTTCTGGAGGTTAGTAGAAGGAGGCTTTACCAATTGAAGTGCATAAGATGTAAGAAAAAAGCAGTTATCACTCTAAAAAGGCATAATGCAGCCTTCTGTGCTGAGTGTTTTTTACATTATTATAGAAACCAAGTCTTAAAAAACATTCAAAAAAATAAAATGTTTAAAAATGACGATAGAGTTTTAGTGGTAGTATCTGGCGGCAAAGATAGTATGGCTCTGTGGGACGTTCTAGCCAAGGAAGGTTATAACGTTGTCGCAATGTATATAAATCTTGGAATTGGAGAGTATTCAAACAGGTCTCAAGAGGTGGTTGAAAATTTTGCAAAGAAAAACAATCTTCCACTCATTGTAAAAAATATTAAGGAAGAATTCGGGCTTGATATATACAAGCTTTCAAAGACTTTAAAACGAAGCCCCTGTTCCGTATGTGGAACAATTAAAAGATACCTGTTTAACAAAGTAGCTTACGACAATGGATTTTCAGTTATTGCAACAGGTCACAATTTAGATGACGAAGCAGCAACACTTTTAGGCAATATTTTGAATTGGGGAGAAAGCTATCTTGCAAGACAGGGACCAGTTTTACCTCAAACTCACCCGAAACTCATAAAAAAAGTAAAGCCTCTTTATACTTTAACAGAAAAAGAAAACATGTATTACGTACTTTTAAACAAAATTGAATTTTTACATGAAGAGTGTCCTTATTCAGTTGGAGCTCGTTCAATTCTTTATAAAGAATTGCTAAATGAACTGGAAGAAAAAAGTCCTGGCACAAAACAGCGTTTTTTGATTGGCTTCCTTGAAAAGGGCAAAAAGCATTTCAAAGAGGTAGAAAATATTGAATTGAAGGAATGCAAAACTTGTGGCCATGTCACAACAACGGAAGAATGTTCTTTTTGCAGACTTACAAAAGTTTCTAATACCGTTAGCTAGTGTAGAGATTGTACCTAAGGCTGGTAGTATAAAAAATTCTTAAAACCAGCCTTTTTCTCGACTTTGTCAGTTGGAGGCCATTTTTAGGCTGGTAAAAAATATCAAACCCTTGATTTTCAAGGGTTTTTTGTTTTTAGGATTAAAAAATTTTTCAAAACTGTAGGGACAATTTTTCTCCTAATTATTGCCATAATACTTGACTATATTCACTTTTTGTAGTATAATGTAATAAACTAACATAAAGGTGATGCCATATGTTTCTCAAAATAACTAAAGCTGGTGGCTATGAGTATGCCAAAATTGTCCATAATTATCGCGAAAATGGTAAAATAAAACAAAAAGTCTTGCTTAATCTCGGTAGAATTGATGAACTTAAAAATGACCCTTCTTTCATTAATCTTGTAGATAAATTGCAAAAAATATTTTTAAGCTCTAGCGAAGAGACAGGTTCGATCAAGTTTTCTCCAGAAGATGTTTCAGAAGGGATTATTAAAAACTGGGGATATATTGTGTATAGGAAACTTTGGGAAGAACTTGAGATAGGTAAATTTCTCAAACAGTATAGCTCCCAAAATTCCAAGATAAAGTTTGACATTGATAAAGTGGCATTTTTAATGACAGCACAGAGATTAATTCAGCCAGTAAGCAAACTTCAAACGTACTACCGCAAAAATAGATACTTTGGATTTGAAGAAGATATTGATTTGAATCAGCTGTACAGGGGATTAGATATTCTGGCCCAGATAAAAGAGGATTTGGAGCTATATCTTTATCACAAGAATAGAGATTTATTTAACATGGTAGTTGATGTTGTTTTTTATGATGTGACAACATTTTACTTTGAAAGCATTAAGCAAGATAACTTAAGGGATTTTGGATTTAGCAAGGATAACAAGGTAAATGAGGTACAAGTAGTAATGGGCATGCTTGTAGATAAAGAAGGAAGACCAGTTGGATATGAACTGTTTCCAGGAGATACTGTTGACAGCAAGACCATGATAGAAATTTTGAGGAAACTGAAAGATAAATTTTGCATAGACCAGGTAATAATAGTTGCGGACAAAGGCCTTAACAGTAAACTTAATTTAAAGCTGATAAAAGAAGCGGGATACGACTACATTGTGGCAAGCAGACTGAAAAACATGAGTAAAGAGATTTTAGATAGAGTATTTGATGAAGAAGGATATCAAGTTTTGGAAGAGAAAAAGTGGAAATTTGACAGAGAAATATTTGGTGAAGAGTTTAGATTCAAGGTCATAGAAAGAGAGAATATTATCAAAACGGGAGAAGGGGAAATATTCAAGATACCTGAGAATCTAATAATAACCTATTCAAGCAAGAGGGCCAAAAAAGATAAAGAAGAGAGGCAAAGGCTAGTAGAAAAAGCAAAAGAACTTTTAGAAAAGCCCGGCAATGTAAGGGCAGCAGAAAAGAGAGGAGGAAGGAAATATTTAAGACGCATTTCCGAATCAGAAGAATATGTACTGGATGAAGAAGCAATAAAGAGAGATGAGAAATTTGACGGTTTTTATGCAATTCAGACCAGCAAGAAAGAAATGAGTGTGACAGAAGTTTTGAATGCATATCATGATTTATGGAAGATAGAGCAGTCTTTCAGAGTAATGAAAAGTTGTCTGGAGGTAAGACCAATATTTCACTGGACGGAAAAAAGGATAAGAGGGCATTTTGTTGTGTGCTATTTAGCATTTTTACTGGAAAGAACTTTAGAATACAGCTTGAGGTCTAAGGGGAAAGAATTAAGCAGTGATAGAATAAAAGAAGCGATAGGTTCAATGAATTTTGTGGAGATAGAGATAAATGGGAAGAAATATTTAATCAAACAAAAGATAGAGGAGGAAGCTGAAGACATATTGAAGGTGATGAAAATAAAAGCACCAAAAAATTTCATTACATATGAGGAAGGCATGGAATTAATTAGCATGAGAAAGTAATGTAGTGACAAATTTCACGCCCATTTTTTGTCAATACCTGTATTCCCAAGCCTTTTGGGTTTCAAACTGACAAAGTCAAGAGAGATTGTACCTAAGGCTGGTAGTATAAAAAATTCTTAAAACCAGCCTTTTTTCTTACACAAAAGTCAACATTTAAAATTACAAACAAAGTAAGGAGAGTGAAAAATGCATGAATCCTTTTGATGTAATGCTTAAAAATTATTTTGATGAAAAGATGCTTGACAAGCTTTCAAGAGTAAAAATTCTTCTCATTGGCTGTGGTGGACTTGGTTCAAATGTTGCAGTGATGCTTATAAGAAGTGGTATTAAAAACCTCACAATAGTCGATTTTGATGAGGTAGACATCTTAAATCTCAACCGACAAAATTACTTTTTACACCAGGTAGGAGAAAAAAAGGTATTAGCCCTTAAAGATACTCTCTTTAAAATCAACCCCCACGCAAACATAGCAGCCAAAAATATAAAAATTGATGAGTCAAATTTAGATGAGTTAATCCCTCAACATGATATAGTTGTGGAAGCTGTTGACAATGAATTTACCAAAACGCTGATTTTTAAAAAAGCCCAAAAACATAATAAAAAAGTGGTTTTGGCTTCAGGTGTCGCAGGATTTGGTGATTGCGAAAATATTAAAATAAAACGGGGTAAAAACTTTTCAATTGTGGGTGATTTTGTTACATCGATTAATGAAAAGAAACCTTTGGCACCCAAAGTCATGGCAGTCGCCGCAATACAAGCAGATGAAGTATTAAGGATGATAAATGAGCTGGAGCAAAAATGATGATATAATTATTTTTCTTCAAGTATTTTTTTTCGTTCCAGATACTCTTCTTCGCTTATTTCCCCTCTTGCATATCTTTCTTTTAAAATTTCTAATGCATCACTCTTGTGACTTCTACTTCTCGTACCTCGAAATGATGATATAATAAAATAGATTGCTACAATTATTAAACCTATTTCTATTGCTGACCAAATAATACCCCAAATGAATACATCCGCTCTATATCCCCATGCGCACATCATACGCATCAATTGTCTCTCCTCCTTTACAAAGGAATTTTAACAGTAAACTTACTCCCTTTATTTATCTCGCTTTCAACGCTTATTTCGCCTCCATGGGCTAGTACTATAGCTTTTGCAATCGAAAGCCCTATTCCACTTCCACCTGTTTCACGATTTCTTGATTTTTCTCCTCTGTAAAACCTTTCAAAAATAAAAGGAATATCATCTTTTGATATGCCCATTCCATTATCTTCTACAATAAATACTGCATAATCACCATCTTTATAAAAGTCTATTTTTATTTTGCCACCTACAGGAGTATATTTATTTGAATTTGATATTAGGTTAACGAAGACCTGTGCTATCCTGTCCTTATCACCAAACAACATAATGTTATCTTCGATGTTCTTTACAACTTCTTGTTCTTTTTCAGCAAAAGATGCTTCAAAATTTGTCAAAATGCTCTTTACTAATTCGCTTGCGTCAAATTTGATTTTATTAAGCTTTAACATATCAGATTCAAATTTATTCAATGTTTCAAGGTCTTTTACAATATTTATAAGCCTTAAGACCTCTTCATTTAAACTCTTCAATCTTTCATGCGTCGGCTCCCAAACCCCATCAAGCATTGCTTCAATATGACTCTGCAATGTTGTCAATGGTGTTCTAAGCTCATGTGCAATGTCAGAGGTCATTTGTTTTCTTAGTATTTCTTGATTTTTTAAAGATTCTCCAAGATGATTTATTGCAGCTGTGAGCTTAAATAGCTCATCTTCTTTAGGTATATCATAAACCTTTGCAGTAAAATCACCTTTTTCAAGCTTTTTAGCAACTTCCGTAATATTAATTAATGGTCTTGTAATATAATTTGACACATAAATACTTATAGTCAATGCTATAAAAATAGCTATCACCGTTGCTATAACATTATATCTGCTAATATCACATAAAAACTTAAAATCCAAGTCACTCATCATTATCGGCCCATAATAAATTATATCTACATATCCCACTGTTTTTTCATCTACAATGATGGGAAGAGTTTTTTCAGAAATATTTTTCTTATTCCATTTTCCCATCATATTCATCATATATGACATTGAAGAAAAATCCCATATAATTTTGCCATCTTTATCTCTAAGCCTTAATCCATATCCTTCCATCATAGCTGCATGCCCAATTTCACGCCCTGTCGTACTTTTCCAACCTCCCTCAGATTTATACACTGCAGCAAGAGTGTTAGCTATATTGCTAAATTCTTTATCTGTTGACTTTATAACATAATTTCCAAAGCTATTTATTATTAAGATGTTTGTTGTAATACTTACAATAACAATCGATATAAGAGCTATTGAAATAAATACAATAGCCGCCCTTGTTCTTAAATTATTTCTAAACATTTCCATCACCAAATTTATATCCAACACCATACACTGTTCTAATATACACTGGATTTTTCGTATCGTCTTCAATTTTTTGTCTTAAATTTTTAATATGTGCATCAATCGTCCTGTCATATCCTTCATAGTCAAATCCCATAACTTTTTCAATTAATTCTTCTCTTGTAAAGACCCTATTTGGATTGCGAATTAGAATCTTTAAAATTTTAAATTCATTTGGAGTAAGATTTACAACCACACCCTTTTTCCTCACTGTATGTGCTCTTAAATCGACCACAAGGTCATCATTATTAAAAGACATTACTTCAGCAAGAGGCACATCATCAGTTGTTCTTCTTAATATTGCTTTTACTCTCATAACCAATTCACGTGGGCTGAATGGTTTTGTAATATAGTCATCAGCACCTATAGAAAATCCATTAATTTTATCACTTTCTTGAACTTTTGCCGTAAGCATCAATATCGGAACATTGGAAAACTGCCGTATTCTCTTGCACAGTTCCTCCCCTGAAATACCTGGCAACATGAGGTCCAATATAACAAGGTCTGGTTTTTCTTTTTTGAATGTATCCAAAACGTTATTGCCATTAGTTTCAGTAATAACACTAAATCCCTCACGCTCAAGGTATGACTTTACAACTTCCAGTATTTTTATTTCGTCATCAACCACAAATATTTTCTTATTCATCTTTCATCCACCCTTTATTATTTTGCAGCAAAATTATGAATAACTTATGAAGATAGCTTGATAAACTTCTTTTAATATATTATACATCACAGTTTGCAAAAATCTAATCGCCTACTTTTGGAAATTATTTTAATTAAACTGTATTTATTTTCTCTTCATATTTTCTTCAAAAGTAAGCCTTAAAATAAAAATGAACCCAAGTTAACAGTTTTTTAATAAATAGAAAGGAGTTGAAATGTATGGGGCTTATATTAATCTTGGCAATTGGCTTTTATTTGTACAAAACAGGTGACCTGCAAAGAATAATTAATAATTTAAATGCAAACAAAGATTGCCAAGTGAATGAAGCAAAGAAAATACTTGATATACGTTTAGCCAAGGGAGAAATTACAGTAGAAGAATATAACAAATTAAAAAGCATTTTGTAAAATATAAATATTTGGAGAGGAGGAGAAAATAATGTTTGGAGGATATATGATGGGTGGTTTAGGTCGTTGGTTTGGAGGATATTATCCTTGTGGTTATGGAACTTGGTTCGGTGGTGGACTTACCAATATATTGTTCTTGATTTTAATAGGTGTAGTAATTTACTTGGTAGTAAAACAGATTAGAAATGTTAACTTTTTTAAAAAACACGATACAGATCCTAATAATGAAGCATTAGAAATTGCCAAGTTAAGGTACGCTCGCGGTGAAATCACCTTAGATGAGTATATAGAAATAACTAAAACTTTAAAAAAGTGAGCTAAATAATCAGATTGAAAACCCCCCCATTTTTCTGAATACAGAAAAGGGGGGTTGTATTTGTATATAATTTGCCTTTTTTTAGTATAATAAGTGACAATAATCACAGATTTTTGATAAACCCCTTTGTATAATAAATTAAATCTTTAGTTATACCCTTTGTTGAAAAGCTGCAAAAGCAGTAGTTGGGGAAGCCAGTGAAATCTTAATTTTATCGTTAAAAAATTATTTTAGAAGTTCTTGTCAAAAATAAGAATTGATATTATAATGGAATCGTAATCAATATAAAATTGTAATGTGTATTAAGGAGGAAAAATAAAATGGATGCCAAAGAGATAGTATTAAAAACTTTAAGAGAATCTTCAAAGCCTCTGCGTCCTAGTGATATTGTGGAAAAATCAGGCCTTGACAAAAAAGAAGTTGAAAAGGCTATTAAAGAATTAAAAAAAGAAGATTTAATAATGTCTCCTAAAAGATGCTATTACTCTGCAAAATAATCTGTAAAAAAAGAGAGTGCAGATTTTACACTCTCTTTTTTCTATAACCAAAACTTTCTGAAACTACTCTTCCAATACTATTTATCCTAGCAGTTATACAACTAAAGCAATGAGCAGGAGTATCAGCAACACAAATTTTTCCCGGATACAGCCGGATATAATGCATACAACTTTCTGTATTCTCCCTCTGTCACATTGGGCATTACAACATTTGCTCCACAACGAAGTGCTATCATTCTTCCATTAGGATTAAATTCATTATGGCGTTCAATATTCAAAAAATTTGTGCATACTTAAATATCTTTCCCCAGTATCAGACTCGTTTTCCTTTCCCAAGGCAATTTGCAACTTCAACTGCCGCAAAAACATTTGCGCCTGAAGAAATACCACAAAGAATTCCTTCTTGTTTTGCAAGTTTCATTGACATTTCAAAAGCATCTCTTTCTTTTACCTTTATAATTTCATCGATAACGTCAAGATTTAATGTGTCAGGAATAAATCCAGCTCCTATTCCTTGTATCTTATGAGGTCCAGGTTTGCCGCCTGACAATACAGGAGATTCCTCTGGTTCTACTGCAAAAATTTTTATATCTTTGTTATATTGCTTTAAAACTTTCCCTACTCCGGATATTGTTCCCCCTGTGCCTACACCTGCTACAAATGCATCTACTATTCCATTTGTATCTTTTAATATTTCTTTTGCCGTTGTAAGTTCATGTATTTCTGGATTCGCAGGATTTTTAAACTGATCTAACATTATATAATCAGGATTTAATTCCAAAATTTCTTGTGCCTTTTTTATGGCTCCTTTCATACCCTCTGCACCGGGTGTTAAAACAAGCTCTGCTCCATATGACAAAAGTAAATTTCGTCGTTCTATACTCATCGTATCAGGCATTACAAGAATCAACTTATACCCTTTTACAGCACTAACCATCGCAAGACCAATGCCTGTATTTCCACTGGTAGGTTCAACAATTGTCCCACCAGGTTTTAATCTTCCTTCTTCCTCAGCTTTTTTTATCATATTTAATGCAATTCTGTCCTTAACACTTCCACTTGGGTTAAAAGACTCTAATTTTACTATGACCTCCGCTGAATTTTCAGGAACAACTTTATTCAACCTAATCATAGGTGTATTGCCTATAAGCTGAGTTATATCCTCATAAATTTTATTTTCTCTTCCCGACATAATTTTTTTGCCTCCTTTTAATTCATAGTATTTAGATAGGAATACTATGATTTTATTTTAAGATATCACAATCTCAGTGGATTGTCAACAGTTTAACAACTCTTCATAAAAATTCATAAAAATTATTTAAATTTGTGAGATATATCACAGTAAAATTTTCAATACAGGGTAAAATATAATCAGGTTATTTTAGAGAAAAGGAGGCATTTCCCATGAGTGAACTTATTAATAATAGAGAATACAGGAGGGAGCTTTTAAAAGAAGTTATAAAAGAACTTCATAGAGGTAAAAGTGTTGCGGAAGTTAAAGAAAAATTTAAAGATGTCATAGATGGAATAACTTCTACAGAATTGTCAGCAATAGAACAAGAACTAATAAATGAAGGACTGGACGTAAAAGAAGTACAAAGGCTATGTGATGTCCATGCTGAAGTGTTTAGAGAGTCATTAGAACAGCTAAAAAAGCCCGAAACAATTCCGGGGCACCCAGTACACACCTTTAAAGAAGAAAACAGAGCAATAGAAAAACACATTAATGAAAATATAAAACCTGCTCTTGAAAAATTAAAAAGCAGCGGAAGTTTTGAAGACGCTCAAAAGCTATTAGAGCATATTAATCTTTTGATGGATATAGACAAGCATTATTCGAGAAAAGAAAACTTGCTCTTTCCGTACCTTGAAAAATACGGCATAACGGGACCTCCCTCTGTCATGTGGGGTGTTGATGATGAAATAAGGAAAATGCTCAAAGACTTGAGAACAACCCTTATTAATTATGATAATTCAAAAAAAGAAGAAATATTACAGCATGCCAATGCTACATTAAACAAAATATTAGACATGATTTTTAAAGAAGAAAATATACTTTTACCCATGGCATTAGACACCCTTACAGAAGATGAATGGATAAGTATAATGGAAGAAAGTGATGAAATAGGATATTGCCTTATTGAACCAGAGATAAAGTGGCACCCAGAACGTGTCAATGTTGAGAAAAAAGAAAAATTTAGTGATGAAGCATCCCAGAGCTATATAAAATTTGATACAGGTATTTTAAAGCCAGAAGAAATAAGTGCCATATTTGATAATCTCCCTTTTGACATAACATTTGTAGACAAAGATGACATAGTAAAATATTTTTCCAACACAAAAGACAGAATATTTGCAAGGACAAAATCCGTCATTGGTAGAAAAGTTCAATATTGTCATCCACCTGCAAGTGTCCATATTGTTGAACAGCTGCTTCAGGACTTTAAATCAGGCAAAAAAAGTCATGAAGACTTCTGGATAAAGTTGGGCGACAAATATGTATTTATAAGATATTTTGCTATAAGAGATAAAAACGGTGAATACATAGGTACTTTAGAGGTGACACAGGATATCGCTCCTATAAAAGCAATAGAAGGAGAAAAGAGGCTTATGTCTTAATAAATTTGGCTCTTTGTCAATAGTTGGGGTGGGTATTTTTTCTGAATGCCCACCTATAAATTTTCTTACGTTATATGATAATATTTGTAATTATTGGTTGCAATAAAAGATATAGCTAGAAATGTGAGCGGGTATTTACCTATGCTTTTTTGTCGAAGCTCTATAATATCCTTAAATATTCTCGTTGCTAAAAACACTGTTATATCAAGCATTGCAATATAATATCCTTTTCCTGAATCGGTAAAAATTTCTATAGCCGTATGCAAGTCTTTTTAGTACTTTAATTTTATTGTTATAGCCTTCTGTTACAGAATTGGTGTAAGGTATATCAAAGGCATTTGTTATTTCTTCAAACCAACGGTTAAATACCTGTATGCATCTTTTAAATTCATCAATTTTGCTTTCTTTAGTTAACTGCATCCATCTTTTTAGTTCTATTTTTGCTTCCTTTGAATTTTTGCATTTTAACACTCTATTACTAAATTCTTCTTTTAAAAAGTGTGCCATTCTTAAGTCGGCACTGTACCAAAACATTATTTCCAGCTTTTCTTTTTGTTCGGGCGTTAAGGTATCATATTTTGCAAGAAGCAGCTTACGACTTCTTTTAAAATATCTCCTTTTATCTCTTGCTAGTTCTTTTTGCACTCTTTTCCTTACATTTTCTATCGCCCAATATACGTACCTTGTAAAGTGAAATTTGTCTATCGCTATCTTAGCTCCTTTGAAATATGTTTTTACTGTCAATAAAAAAGGTTTCCACATGTCTATAATAACCCACTTCACTTTCTTCCTGTCTTTAAATCTTTTGAAATATTCACTTAGATCTTCTTGTTTTCTGTCTTTTAAAATATCTAGTATTTTTCCTCCTTTTGGATCGACAATAATACAATGATATTTCCTGCCTCCAGAGTTTCCTTTAAATTCATCTATACTGATAACTTCAGGCAATATCTTATAATCAGGTTCCACTCCTACTGTATCTAAAAGTCTCATCACTGTCGTGATTGATACTCCTGTAACTTCAGATATCTCTTTCATGCTTTGTTGTTTTTTCAGTTGTTGTAGTATGTAAATAGATAGTCTGTTGGTCATTCTATGGTAACGTGGTAAATAGTCTAAATGTTCATAGAATCTTTTACCACAGTGTTTACAAACATATCTCCTCTTCTTTAGTACTATCACTGTTGGTTTCCCGAATAATGGCACATCTTTTATTCTTTGTACTCTATAATCATGAATCTTAGACGTTGTTGCCCCGCACCTTGGACAAATATGTGGTTTCTGTTTCATCTTAATATGTAGCTCTATTCTGTTGTCATTCTCTATTATATCTTCCCAAATTATATCTTCAGATTTTAAGAAATTTGTGATATAATTACCTTGCACTTATTCTGATGCCTCCTTTTGTTAGATTGTTTTAACCACTTTCTATTATAGCAGGCATTCAGAATAAGTGCTCTCTTTTTTATAGATTTCTTTCTCCCCACCCCAACATTTATTATAGAACCATAAATTTTAAAGGGGACAGCTTTAAAAACTGTCCCCTTTATTTTCTCTACTCAAAAATTACTTTGCACTCTTTAAAGCCTCTGCAGCTAATTCTTTAAAAGTTTGGGATGTATGTGTAGCTCCAGTAACAGTATCTACTTTATCAGGGTCTTGCTTCTCAATAAGCTGCTGTTCCAATTTCTCATATGCTTCTTTTGGTGTAACACCTGTCTTAGCCTTCATATTTTCTGCATATTGCTGGTCATCTCTCTTTAACTGGCCATCCTTATTTACTTCATTATAAGTCACGGATGCTATTTTACCGTCTTTTACAGTTATCTCAATCTGTCCCTTCCATCCGTGCTCGTCAAAATTAGGTTGTTCCGCTTTGTAAGTACCATCTTTGTAAGTACCAGTTGCTGTTTTAGAAGAACAGCCACTTATTGCAAACGCCAAAAATAATCCCACTAATACGAGTGTTAAAATCCTTCTCATAAAATCACAGCCTCCCTTTTAATACAAATTTTGTGTAAAAATATTATACTGTTTTGTTAAAATAATGTCAATGTTTTTCACTTCACCTCCCCTCTAAAAAATATCTTAATAAAACCTAAAATCTTGATGCCAGTGAAGATAAAATCATTATGAGTCCTACAATTTGATATATTTTTATCGTATCGGCATTTGCTTTTACCAGTTTTGGTATTTCGTCATAATATTTGCGGGCAACATTTACAGACCTCACAGCTAATGGAATTGTTATAAAGGTCACAATCCATATTGGATTTTTAGTAACTAAAGCTATTAAAGCAAGAGACAGATAGGCTGCTACATAAAGAGCTGCGTACACTATCACTCCTTTTTGTTTGCCAATTCTAACTAACAAATTGTATTTATGTCCTTTGAGGTCTGCTTCATAATCTGGATACTGGTTTATCCAAAGAACATTGGTTATTAAAAACCCTATAGGCAAAGAAACTAATAAAACATCTATACTTACATGATGAGTCATCACTAAATACATCCCTATAACTATCAAAGGCCCAAAAGTTATTCCTACAGCTATTTCTCCAAAGCCTCTGTAGCTTAATTTAAAAGGAGGCAAACTATAAAAAACTGCTATTAAAACTCCAGCAAGCCCTACAATAAATACACGAGGTTCTCTAAATATGACAATAGCTAGCCCTATAGCACAAGAGACAAGTATTGTTACTAAGGCAATAATTACTGTTTCTTCGACTGTAAGTTTACCTTCGACTATAGTTTTCTTCCCTCCACTAAAAGGAGTTCTTTTATCTGGAGTTACAAAAGTATCTACCCCAGATTTATAATCAACAAATTCATTGACTGCATTTTTACCTATCTCAATAAGGTAAATGCCTATAACTGAGACAACAAACCAGAATAAGTCAAACTCTCCCGTTTTACCATAAGCATAGGCAGCCGCTACAAACATAGGCACAGTAGATGCTATCCATATCTTAGGGTCTGCCAACTGCCAAAAACCCTTCCATACCCTTAAAAATTCCTTTTTATCCATAAAACTTCCTCCAGAAAAATGGAATTACTTAGTCATTAAAGTATATTCTGGATCAGTAATCCTAAAATTTCCTTTTAACCCAGAAGTTATATACACTTTTTTATCATCTGTCACAAATATTGCTTCTACTCCAGGTAAATTTTCTGCAACCTTCAGACCCTCATCTAAACCCATAACAAAAACTTTTGCTAGTGCATCACCATCTATAGAAGTATCTGTTATTATAGTAACGCTATATAAGTGATTATCTGCAGGATAACCGGTAAAAGGATTTAATATATGATGATATAATTTCCCGTCTTTTTCAAAATATCTTTCATATACCCCTGAAGTGACGACAGCTTTTTCACCAACCTCTACTATCCCAAAATATTCACCTCTGGGTTTAAAAGGAGTTTGAATCCCTACGCGCCAATTAGTTCCATCAGGTTTTGTACCAATTGTAAGGACATCACCGCCCAAATTTATAATAGCATGCTTTACACCTTCTTTTTTTAAAACTTCTGCCACTTTATCTGCAGCATAGCCTTTCGCAATACCTCCCAAGTCTATGCTCATACCTTTATCTTTTAACATAACGGTCATATTCTTTTCATCTAAAACTATATTTTTATAGTTTACAAGAGGAAGTTTAGCTTTTATTTCTTCCGCTGAAGGCACTCTGGCTTTATCGGTACCAATATTCCAAAGATTTACTATAGGACCTACCGTGATATCAAAATAACCTTTTTCAATTTCAGAAAAATGTATTGCTTTTTTTATAACGTAAAAAGTATCAGGAGACACTTTTACGGGTCTAATCCCTGCGTTTTTATTAATTTCACTTACTTCACTATCCTCTATAGTGACGCTCATTTTCTTTTCTATATCTTCAATGGCTTTAAATCCATCATCCAATACTTTTTTGGGAACCTTGTCGTATACAGTCAAAGTACAATAAGTATCCAGTGCAAATTTAGTATCAGATATAGGTTGAGAATTTTTATTTGAACACCCAGAAAATATAAATATTAGTAGAAAAATACTAAAAAGTGCTATAAATTTTTTCATATAATAACTCCTCCAAAAATAAGGCCTTTAACCAATTTTAGTAATTTCTATATAAAAGCTTAGTCGTCACATCAATCAAAATTTGTTTTGGTGGAGAATCTTTTAACATAGCTATTTTGTCAAAAGCTTTTTTAGTATACTTCTCTGCTAACATTTTTGATTGGGTTATCCCACCATTTTGTTGAACAAATGCAACAATGCGTTTTATGTCATCCTCACAATAATTTCTCTTTTTTATCAACGATATAATTTTTTCATCTCTATTTCTTTCTAAAGAATAGATTAAAGGAAGTGTAAAGACACCCTGTCTTATATCATTACACAAAGGCTTCCCTACAACACTTTCTTCCCCAGTATAGTCTAAAATATCATCTATAATTTGAAAAGCTATCCCAATATTATAGCCTATACTACCCAATATTTTGGACAACTCTTCTCCACAGTTGCTTTCATAAGCTCCCACATAAAAACTTAAAGCGAAGAGAGCAGCAGTTTTTGCAGCTATTCTTTTTAAATAATCGTTTATTGTAATATTTATGTCATATCGGCTTTCAAATTGAGCAATCTCTCCTTTGCATATTCTTGAAACCACTTTAGAGACTTTTTTTAAATTCGCAACATTGATATTATCTGATAAAAGCAAAAAACTTTGAGAGAAAAGAAAATCTCCAATAAACACTGCATAATCTTTACCATATTCTGCCTGAATAGTAGGTTTACTGCGCCTTATTAAAGCATTGTCAATTATATCGTCATGCACTAAAGTCGCCATGTGAAGCATCTCAATAGCAGCTGCTAAAGGTAATATCTTTTTTCTATCATAATTTCCAAATTTAGCCGATATAATTACAAAAGCAGGCCTTAACATTTTGCCACTATTATTTACCATATCTAGTAGTATATCGCTAATTAATTTGTTTGAACTTTTTACACGCTTTTTCATGATTTTTACAACTTCTACAAGTTCTTCTTTTACCTCTAAATTGTCATTCCAAAACTTATCCATTTAACCACCTTTAACCTTTATCAAGAAAAATTTAGTATTTTAATATTTTTAATTTGTTCCAGTGTTTTAAAAGAAATTTAGAAGATAAACCCACAAAGATACCAGTTCCTATCCCCGCTATCATCAACACAGGCAGATATATCATTATCTTTATATTTTGAACTATTGCAGAAGCCACCAACATCTGCCCAATATTGTGAAATACTCCCCCTGAAACACTTACTCCTACTTCACTAACATGATTTTTCCCAATGTTTTTGACAAGATACATAACAATAAGACTTAACAAGCCCCCTCCTAAACTGTAGAAAAAGGTAGAAGGCGAAGAAGCAAAAAAAGTAGCTAATAGTATTCTCACAATGAGAACAATTAATGTATCAATAAAACCAAATAAATACAAAGAGGTAACAGTGATTATATTAGCAAGGCCTAATTTAGCACCAGGAGCAATAAAAGGAACAGGCAGCATTCCTTCTATAATATATAAAATCAATGAAGTAGAAACTAGTATTGATAAAAAAACCATTTTCTTAGTCCTGGACATATTTGTATATTCAATAGGTAACTTCGTCGACCTCGACACTTTTATCCCCCCTTATCTCTACCACAATCCTAAAGGGGAGACACACTATGCTTTGCCCTGGTTTATCAATAAATCCTTCTTTCATACAGATTTTATCCGGACACTCGGCATGAATAACCTGAACTCCCCCATTTTTGACTAACAATATATTTTTACCTTGTTTTGTAACTATAGGTATTTCTTCTTTATGATTTACATCATCCAATGACACCTTTTTGTACACTTTACCATCTATCATTATTACCGCATATTTATGGTGATACTGTTGGGTTGCTGATATTCTATAAAACACCAACAACCCAACAGATAAAACCGCTGCAAAAAGTATAATAAAAATATCACCTTTTTTCACATCAAGTAGCCCTCTCTTTAACTTTTATCAACTTATATAAAGATATGTTTTTCGAGCAAAGGTAGTCTTCTTCCACCAATTTTTTATCCATGGAATTACATAATAGTCGAGGCCAAAAGACCTCCCTGCTCCTCCCATTAAAGCTATAGCAGCAAAGATATACCACAATATTGACTTATCTGCCATTGCTGACAAGATGAAATTAAGTGCTAAGAATATAGAACCAGCAGATGCAAGGAAAGTAAACAAACCCGCTATTAAAGCCAATCCTATTGCCACCTCTGCTAATACTACCATGACCTGGAATAAGAAAGCATGGGGTACTACAAAAGTATCCATAAACCACTTATAAAAAGCCGGCGGTTCCTTTAATAGAGGCTGCAAAGTTTGAACAGCAGTAGCTCCAGAAGTAGTATTAGCAGTTGCGCCGGATACATCAGAAGCAGTTATGATAAATATTTTTGACGGGTCAAGCCATCCTTGCTGTATTTTATTTATGCCTTCAATAAGCCACAAAGCGCCTACATATATTCTCAAAAGAACAAGCCAAAAAGTAGGAACATGGGCTGCAATATGCCCTCCCAATATTGATCGATGATTCTTAACTTCAAAAAACTCATGATAAATGTACGATAACACAGCATCAATGCCTGCTACCCCAAAAAGGTAGTGCATGTTCACAAGATGCTTAATAGCCATTGCTAAAAAACCCGTCAAAGACACACCCATAAGTTCTGCTACTGCATATCTACTTCCTATGGATACCATAAATCCATGATATTTAGGTTTAAAAGGTTTTTTCTCTTCCCCTTTTATGTCTGCCACTATATTATGAACAGCAGTTTCCGCTGACTGCAGCGCTGTCTCTACAACTTGAGGTATAGGTTTCCCATCTATTTCATAATACGCCAAGTCACCTATCACATAAATGTTTTCTTTTCCTACTGCTTGCATGTATTCGTTTGTTTGGACTCTGCACCGTCTATTTAATTCCAGCCCAAAATTTTCAACACATTTATTGCCTTGAACTCCACATGTCCATATTAAAGTTTTTGTTTCAATCTTTCTCCCATCTTTTAACACAACATAATCCCTGGCTACTTCCACAATAGGGGAATTAGTTAAGACCTCTACTCCTTTTTTATTCAAAAACTTTTGCGCTTTAGTAGCCAGTTTAGCATTTAAATTGGGAAGTATTGTATTTAAAGCTTCTACTACCATAATCTTGATTTCACTGCGGTCTAAGTTATATTTATCACACAAACTTTTTGTCCATTCCATCAATTCACCCGCAGTCTCAATTCCTGTAAATCCCGCTCCAGCTATTACAAAAGTAAGCATCTTCTTTTTTTCATTTGGATCCTTTTCTACACTAGCCTTTCTAAACATTTCTTCAATGTGTTCCCTCGTTCTAATAGCTGCCTCCAAACTCCCTACATTAAAGCCATATTCAAATACACCTGGTATACCAAAATCACATGGCTCACTGCCAATGCCTAAAATCAAATAATCGTATTGATATGCGCCTTTTTTCCCAATCACTTGCTGTTTTTCATGATCAATTTTTTCTATTTCGTCAAGTATTATGTTTACTCTCTTGCCAGCAAAAACCTTATGTAAATAAATGCGGACACTGTCAGGTTCTATTCTAGAACCAGCTACTTCATGTAAATCTGTTAACAAAGTATGATAAGGTTTCTTGTCTATAAGTGTTACTTCTATATCAGGATTATTTTTTAATTTTTTATTCAGTAATTTCGCTGCATGTAAGCCCCCATACCCGGCCCCAATGATGACAATTTTCTTGTTATTACCCATATAAACACCTCTTTGATTGATATAATTATAACAAATTTTCTAGTTAATATTTTATCATACAAATTACATTTTGTCTATGGTCTGACAATAAAAACGTTGTCTTTTTCACTAAAAAAATTTATAAAAGCATCGTTTATAAAAAAATATACCCCCGCCCGGTATTGATTAAAACTTTAGTGTTGTTTTTTCCTGCACTGTTTCGCATACGGAAAAATTAATGAAACGCACCTACTAAATAAAAATCCTTAATATAACAAATAAAGGCAGGTATTTAAAAAATACCTACCTTATCTATTAAAAAGTCCTTTATTCAAATTCTTTCATTGCCTCTTCAACACTCTTCTTTCCACACAAAATTATCTTTTCCCAAAAGGCCCCTTAAGCCTTCGCTTTGCCCTGCTCCGCAACTTCCTGCTGTTTTTTCTTGAGCTCCTCTTCATCAGCTAAATAATAGTGCCTTATAGGCTTTAAGTTCTCATCTAACTCATAAACCAGAGGAATACCTGTAGGAATATTTAGCTCCATTATTTCCTCATTAGAAAGATTGTCCAGATACTTCACAAGGCCTCTTAAACTGTTTCCATGAGCTGCTATTATCACTCTCTTGCCAGACTTTATAGTCGGTGCAATTGTGGACTCCCAGTAGGGAATAACTCTATTTATAGTGTCTATCAAATTCTCCGTGAGAGGAATCTCATCCTCAGAAAGGTCAGCGTACCTTGGGTCATTGCCAGGATATCTCGGGTCATCCTTAGTCAAAGCAGGAGGTCTAACCTCTGCAGACCTTCTCCAAAGCTTTACCTGCTCTTCTCCATATTTTTTTGCGGTTTCTGCCTTATTAAGCCCCTGAAGAGCTCCATAATGCCTCTCATTCAACCGCCAGGACTTGTAAACTGGTATCCACATGAGGTCCAGCTCATCTAAAACTATCCACAAAGTCCTTATTGCCCTCTTCAAAACTGAAGTAAACGCCACATCAAAAGTAAATCCCTTCTCTTTCAAAATCTTTCCTGCCTGCTTTGCCTCTTCAATTCCTTTCGGCGAAAGGTCTACATCTGTCCAACCTGTGAACCTGTTTTCCATGTTCCATATGCTTTCTCCATGGCGAAGTAAAACTACTTTGTACATGCTACACCACCTTCTCGTCTTTAAATTTTATTCCAAAAGGCTATTTTTATTATACCTCAATGAATAAATAAACACAACAAAAAGCTCTTACACCATTTCCCTGAAAAGGTTTGACTTATCTTTAAAAATATTTTACAATCAAATTGGCAAATATTATACAAAATGGGGGAGAGGTAAATGAGGTGGTCTTTGGATGTCCTTTATACTTCCTTTGACAGCGAAGAATTTCAAAAGGACAACGAAAAAATAATTTCATCGATTGAACACATAAGGTCTTGGACTGAAGAAAACTTGCGAACATATGAAAACTCTAAGGAAAAACTCGAATACTACATAAGATTTAAAAATGAACTGGGAGATTTAATGGTAAAAGTAAGAGGATATTCTGCTTTATCTTTAAGCGTGGATGTAAAAAATGAAAAGGCATTAAAAGCTTTGGAATCTCTTGAAAACATCAGCACAATGCTTGCAGAGCCAGAGACCAAATTCAAAAGATGGCTTTTGAACATGCCGAACTTGGAAGAAACAATCCAGTCTTCCTCCTATCTTAAGGAACACGAATTTTTTATAAAAGAGACAGTCAAAGAAGCAATGCACCTACTTTCAGAAAAAGAAGAGACGATAATAGCAAAGATGAAAAACACAGGGTCAGAAGCATGGGCAAAACTTCATGACCTTTTGACCTCTACACTTCTTGTAGACATAAATATAAACGGCGAAGAGAAAAAATTGCCTCTTTCCGTTGTAAGAAATATGGCTTATGACAAAGACCCTTACATAAGAAAGACAGCTTATTTTGCCGAATTAAATTCCTATAAAAAAATAGAAGACGCTTCAGCAGCGTGTCTTAATGGAATAAAAGGAGAAGTAATAACTGTTACAGAACTGAGAAAATACTCATCTCCTTTAGAAATGACTCTTCAGCGTTCACGCATGGATTTTGAAACACTTGAGGCAATGCTTGAAGCTATAGAAGAGTATTTGCCAGAATTTAGAAGATATTTAAAAGAAAAAGCCCGCCTTTTAGGCCATAAAGATGGACTACCTTTCTATGACCTTTTTGCTCCAGTAGGAAAATTGGACAAAAAATTTACATTTGATGAAGCGAAAGAATTTATAGTAGAAAACTTTAACTCCTTCAGTGAGGACCTTGCACAATTTGCTAAAAAAGCCTTTGAAAACAGCTGGATTGATGCAGAGCCAAGAGAAGGCAAAAGAGGAGGAGCCTTTTGCTACAACCTTCATCCAATAAAGCAAAGCAGAATACTGGCAAATTTTGATGGGAGTTTTTCTAATGTTCTAACTCTGGCTCATGAATTAGGGCATGGATATCACGGCCATTTGCTAGCAAATGAAACATTAATAAATTCAAGATACCCGATGCCTATAGCGGAAACAGCATCAATTTTCAACGAGCATATTATAGTGAATTCTGCATTAAAAACAGCTTCTAAAGAAGAGAAATTATCAATTATAGAAAACTCACTGCAGCGCTCAACACAAACCATCGTAGACATTTACTCAAGATTCTTATTTGAAGATGAAGTCATAAAAAGAAGAAAAGACCATTCTTTATCTGTTGAAGAATTAAAACAAATTATGATAGAGGCTCAGAAGAAAACATACGGGGATGGTCTTGACCAAAATTACCTGCACCCTTACATGTGGATAAACAAGCCCCATTATTACGATGCCGATTTAAACTACTACAACTTCCCATATGCATTTGGAGAATTATTTGTAAAAGGCCTAATTTACAAGTACAATCAAGAAGGCAAAAAATTTGTAGAAGAATATAAAAACCTTCTTTCTCAGACAGGGAAGAAAAATCTCTATGATTTAGGAAAAATTGTAGGATTTGACTTGCACTCTAAAGACTTCTGGAGAAAATCTTTAGATGTCATAAAAGAAGAAATCGACCAATTTATATCTTTAATATAATTCAAACACTGGAAGAGGTTCTTCTCATTCGAATTTTATTTTGAAGTAAAATATCTAAAAGGGGACCCGGGTTTTGTACAAAGAGCGGTCCCCTTTCATATTTTAAAACTCCCTATTTTCATAAAATTTAACAGATAATAGACATGAAACTGTCAGCACAATAAGGGCCAAAGCAATTATAAACAACATTTTCACTGTATCTGATTGATTCATTATAAAAGATACAATATTTTGAAACCAATCATAATTTACAAGTTTTTCAAAAAGTCTTATAATATAAGATATGCCATAAGAAAATCCAAAAATCAAAATAATGTACATAATCCCAGAAAAACCATGTCCAAATTTAAACATTAAAGGAAGGTATATGCCATTTAGAAAACTCACCGCCAGTATGCCGTAAATTACAGCTTTAAAATTGATAGGATATACATAAATAGGAAAGCCTAGTACTTTTGTAGCTGCTGCAACTAACAAATAAATAGCTATGCCTATTGCTGAATAGACAAATATAGACAGGTATTTTGCCAATACAATTTCATGCCTTTTTAGAGGCAAACTATTTAACAAAATATCAGCTTTGTTTGTCTCATCAGCTGAGCTTGTTACTATCAGCCCCATGTATGCCATACCCACCATTATTACTACCGCTGCGAAATTTCTTGCTTCTTCTGGGAAAGTCGGCACCCATACTATAAGAAAAGCAGCAGTAAACAGTAAAATTTTTTTGCTTATCAGTATATCTTTTAAAATCAAACTGAACATTTAAACTCCTCCTTTGTAAAATATAACATCACATCTTCTAAAGTAGGTTTCTCAACAATGACAGTATCTTTTAAAAGCTTTCTTATTTGCTTTTTATCCTTCACTAATCCTTCAAACCCAAACTTATTTTCCTTAATTCCTACAAAATATTTTTTAGTATCCTCATTTAAAATGTCTTTGCTGCCCTTGACAATGCCGTAATTTTCTATAATTTCATCTTTTGTGGTGCTAAATATTATTTCACCTTTATTAATCAGGGTAATGTAATCGGCAACTTTGTCTAAGTCAGAGGTTATATGAGTTGAAAAGAAAATACTTTTGTTTTCATCTTGTATTAAAGAAGAAAAAATGTCCAAAAGCTCACTTCTTATCAAAGGATCCAGCCCTGAAGTCGGCTCATCCATAATGAGAAGTTCAGCCCCATGGGATAGCGCTATCGCAAGGGCAAATTTTATTTTCATCCCTCTGGATAAACTCTTTATCTTTCTTTTAGCAGGCAAATCAAATTCTTTTAAATACTTCATAAAAGCTTCCTCATCCCAGCTTTTATACAGGGGGGCTATAACTCTTTTCATCTCTGAAATAGTTAACTCTCCATAAAAATAACTTTCTTCATATACAAAGCCGATTTTTTCTTTTATTTCCTTTTCATGTTTTATATTGTCCAACCCAAAAACTTTAATTTCCCCTCCATCTCTTTTTAGCAAATTCATAATAAGCTTAATAGTCGTACTTTTCCCTGCCCCATTAGGTCCAATGAAGCCCATAATAAACCCTCTTGGCAGCGAGAAACTTATATCTTTCAATGTAAACCCTCTAAAATTCTTCCTTAAATTCTTAACCTCCAAAATTGGCTCCACCTTTTAGACCTCCTTATACAAAATCTCTAACATCTCTTTTATCTCTTCTAAGGATAAGTTTACTGCTTTTGCAGCTATAATCGCTTCTACTAATTTTTCTTCTACAATTTTTAGCCGTTTCTCACGCATTAATTCCTTGTTTTGCGCTGCTACGTAAGTGCCCTTTCCGGGAATTGTAGTAATGAATCCTTCTTTTTCAAGTTCATCATAAGCCCTTTTTGTTGTAATTACACTTATCTGCAGTTCTTTTGCCAAATTCCTAATAGAGGGAAGTAGTTCTCCCTCTTCAAGTTCACCCTTTAAGATTGCTTCTTTGATTTGTCTGACAATTTGTTCATATATAGGCTCTTCCGATGAATTAGAAATAATAATGTCCATCTATTGCAATCATCTCCTTTGTGTTATTACTGTATATGTACATTATATACAGTAATAACGGTTTTGTCAATATCGTCATTAAAATTTGCCTAGGACAAAATATCTATAATAAGACTACTTAAATTGAAGAGAAAGATATTAACGATAGGGGAATATAATACTGAACTAAAAATTTATGTGTATTATAATACACATTAGGAGGTGTATAAAATGAGGACGAACATAGTTATAGATGAAAGCCTCATTAAAGAGGCCTTAAAACTTTCTGGATTAAAAACTAAAAAAGAAGTCGTTAATTTGGCTCTAAAAGAATTTGTGGAAAGCAGAAAAAGGAAAAATCTAATGGAGTTAAAAGGCAAAATACAGTTTGATGAGGATTATGACTACAAAAAGATGAGAGAAGGAAAATGATTTTAGTAGATACATCCGTTTTGATAGCCTTTCTTAAAAGATTAAAAGAATACTGACACAACATTTTTAACAAGTCTCAAACAAAAGGAACCGTCCCTGGTGTTTGATTAAATTTTTGGTGAACCTATTGTCTTTCTCTTTTTTAAAATATTTTTTATATCTATCGCCTCATATACATCTTCATCTATCGCATCGCTGAATTTTTTAAGTTCTTCAAGCGGCAAATCTTCAATAGCTAAATTTCGTTCTAATGCATATAAAACTACTTTGCCTGTAATTTCATGGGCAGTTCTGAAAGGAATACCTTTTGACACCAGATAGTCTGCAAAATCTGTAGCATTCATATAACCATATTTTGCAGCTTTTTCCATGTTGTCTGTTTTTACTTTAATTGCCTTTATCATTTCTGTAAATACTTCCAAAGACATTTTTAAAGTGTCTATTCCATCAAACAAGGCCTCTTTATCCTCCTGCATATCTTTGTTATATGCAAGAGGGAGCCCTTTCATCACGGTAAGTATTGTAATCAAATCTCCGTAAACCCTGCCGGTTTTCCCCCTTATTAATTCTGCTGCATCAGGATTTTTCTTTTGCGGCATCATACTGCTTCCTGTTGAAAATCTATCGTCCATTTCAATAAAGTCAAATTCCTTTGTAGACCACAAAATTAATTCCTCACAGAATCTGCTCAAATGCATCATTGTTATAGAGGCAAAGCTTAAAAATTCTATTACAAAGTCTCTATCGCTAACCCCGTCCATACTGTTTAAGGTTATATCATCGAACCCTAAAAGAGAAGCGACATAATATCTGTCGATATTAAAGGTAGTACCAGCAAGAGCACCAGAACCCAAAGGCATTACATTGACTCTTTTCATCATATCATCAAGCCTTGACAAATCTCTTTTAAACATTTCAACATAGGCAAGAAGATGATGGCCAAAAGTCACAGGCTGTGCCCTTTGCAAATGTGTATATCCCGGCATAATCGCTTCTTTATAAGTTTTAGCCATTTCTTTTAATGTATTTATAAGTTTTATTAAATCCTTTTTTATTTTATCTATCTCATCTCTTAAATAAAGCCTTTCATCTGTCGCAACTTGGTCGTTTCGACTTCTTCCTGTGTGAAGTTTACGCCCTGTATCGCCTATTTTCTCTACAAGAAGCCTTTCTACATAGGAATGAACATCTTCATCCTGAGGTATTTCTTTTAACTCGGATTCCTCAAGTATTTCTTTAAGCCCTTTTTCTATTAAATTAAGCTCCTCTTCTGTTAAAACGCCAGCCTTGTAAAGACCCTTTGCATGGGCAATAGAGCCCATTATATCATACTTTAAAAGCCTTATATCAAAAGAAATGGAGGAATTGAAATCCTCCATTAGTTTGTCCGTCTCGCTTTTAAACCTACCTCCCCACAGCTTCATCCATATCCTTCCTTCCCATTTCCATCAAAGCCCTAATTTTTAAAGAAAGCCCAAAGAGGTTTATAAATCCTTCTGCGTCTTTTTGGTTGTAAACTTCATCTTTACCAAAAGTCGCAAATTCTTCGTTGTAAAGAGAATAGGGAGATTTTGCACCCGCATTTATGACATTTCCTTTATAAAGCTTTAGCCTTACAACACCCGTTACATTTTTCTGCGTCTCATCAATAAAAGCATCCAAAGCTGTTTTGAGAGGTGAAAACCAGAGGCCGTTATAGACCAGATCCGCATATTTCTGTGCTACCAAGTCTTTAAACCTCATCGTTTCTTTATCAAGTACAAGGTACTCAAGTTCTCTGTGAGCAATATAAAGTAACGTTCCTGCAGGTGTCTCGTAAACACCACGAGATTTCATTCCTACAAGTCTATTTTCAACAAGGTCAACTATCCCTACCCCATTTCTTCCTCCAATTTCATTTAATTCTTCTATTAATTTGACAGGGCTTAGCGTTTTCCCATTTACCTTTACAGGAATGCCCTTTTCAAACTCTATATAGACATATTCCGGCTTATCTGAGACTTTCTCTGGAGGAGTAACTATATCGTAAATATCACTTTTAGGCTCATTCCACGGGTCTTCAAGATCTCCTCCCTCATGACTCACATGCCATAGATTGCTGTCTACACTGTATATTTTTTCTTTAGTTACAGGAATAGGTATTCCTTTCTTTTTAGCATATTCTATTTCATCTTCCCTCGATTTTAATTCCCATATTCTCCATGGTGCTATTATTTTTATTGAAGGATCAAGAGCACGTATTGAAACTTCAAACCTCACCTGGTCATTGCCTTTGCCTGTCGCACCATGGGCTATCGCCTTGGCACCTTCCTTGTGAGCAATTTCTACAAGTTTTTTGGCAATTAAAGGCCTTGCCATTGAAGTTCCCAGAAGGTATTTTCCTTCATATATAGCCCCCGCTTTTAATGTAGGAAATATATAGTCCTTTACAAACTCCTCTTTGACATCTTCAATATATACTTTGCTGGCACCACTTGCTAAAGCTTTATCTTTTATATACCTTAGGTCTTCCCTTTGCCCTACATCCACGCATACTGCTATTATTTCACATTCATAATTTTCTTTTAACCATGGTATAATCACTGAGGTGTCAAGTCCTCCCGAATATGCCAGTACCACTTTTTCACCTTTTAACATTTTTCACACTCCTCACGAAAGAGAATTTTCTATATTGCCTTTTCGCTCTCTATATACTTATCTATCAACACCGACTTTTCAGGCAAAATCGTTGATATATTTCCAGAGTAGCAAGTTTAAAATCTTATCTCACTAAGCACATCATCTAGTATCTGTAAAGCTTCATCAATTTCTTCCTCCGTCACGATGAGTGGAGGTACAAACCTCAAGACATTGTGACTTACGGAATTTATTAAGAGCCCTTTTTCAAGTGCTTTTAAAACAATCTCCGATGCATCCTCCAAATCCACTTCACATCCCACCATAAGTCCTTTTCCTCTTATTTCTTTCATGACTTTATGTTTCTTTTGCAAAGTTTCTAGCCCTTCTCTAAAATATTTGCCTTTTTTATCAACACTTTCTAAAAATCCATCCTTTGTCACCTCATTTAATACTGTAATCCCAGCCGCACAAGCTAGAGGATTACCGCCAAAAGTAGAAGCGTGATCTCCTGGCTCAAAAACAGCTTTATCTTCTTTTGCTACTATCGCTCCTATCGGAAAACCACCTCCTAGCCCTTTGGCTAAAGTCATAATGTCTGGAACTACACCGTAATGCTCATATCCGAAAAGCTTTCCTGTACGCCCTATTCCTGTCTGAACCTCATCCAATATAAACAGGAGGTCATTTTCATCGCATATCTTCCTTACCGCTTTTACATACTCTGGTGTAGCCTCGTGTATACCCCCCTCCCCTTGGATAACTTCGAGCATAATCGCACACACTTCATCGTCGACAGCCTCATAAAGGGCCTCAATGTCATTTAAAGGCACATATTTAAACCCGGCAAGGAGCGGTCCAAAACCTTTGTGATACTTCTCTTGCCCTGTGGCAGTAAGCGCTCCAAATGTCCTCCCGTGAAAGGAATTTTTGGCGGTTATAATTTTATATCTTTTGCCGCCGTATTTTAACGAGGCGTACTTTCTAGCAAGCTTTATAGCCCCCTCATTTGCTTCTGCACCACTGTTCGCAAAAAACACCTTTCCTCCAAAAGAATTTTCTGAAATCATTTTAGCAAGCTCTATCTGCTTTTCATTCCAGTAGAGATTTGAACAGTGAATTAGAGTCTCTGCTTGCTTTTTAATAGCTTCGACCAGTGCAGGATGACAGTGCCCCAAAGAATTCACAGCAATACCTGCCACGAAGTCGAGGTAAGCATTTCCCTCACTATCCCATACTCTTGTACCTTCTCCCTTGACAAGCATAATAGGATATCTATTGTAAGTATCCATCAAATATTTCTTTTCATAGGTTATCATCATCAAAACATTCCTTTCCTATCATTGTTCCTATCCCCTCATCCGTAAAAATTTCTAAAAGAAGAGAATGGGTAAGCCTTCCATCTATTATGTGTGCCCTTTTTACACCATTTTCTACAGCTTTTATGCAGCACTCCAGCTTTGGAATCATTCCTCCATTTATTCGCCCAGAATCCATCAATTTTTTAGCATGTTCCAAGTCCATTCTGGAAATCAAGCTCTTCTTGTCCTCCACATTTTCTAAAACCCCTTCTACATCCGTGAGAAGAATCAATTTCTCCGCCTTTAAGGCTTCTGCTATCTTGCCAGCAGCCGTGTCGGCATTGACATTGTAAGTCTTTCCATCATCCCCAAAGGAAACCGGAGCGATAACAGGTATATAGCCTCTATCAATAAGCATCTCTATAACCTCAATGTTTACTTCAACTATTTTGCCAACATACCCCAGGTCTCCGTTTGATAGGTCTTTTTCTGCCTTTAGAAGTTTTCCGTCTTTCCCACTTATTCCAACAGCCACGCCTCCCAGTTCATTTATCATTGAAACTATCTCTTTGTTTATCTTTCCAACAAGCACCATTTCTACAATCTCCGCAGTCTTTTCATCCGTCACCCTTAGCCCGTTTACAAACTTTGATTCTATCCCCAGTTTTTTTAAAAAGCTGCTGATTTCGGGCCCTCCACCGTGAACTATCACAGGATTTAAACCCACAAATTTCATAAGTACTACATCCTGCATAACCATTTTCTTTAAATTACAGTCCAGCATAGCACTGCCGCCATACTTTATCACAACTGTCTTGCCGGAGAATTTTTTTATATAGGGGAGCGCCTCCACAAGGATATGTGCTTTTAAAATCTCGTCCCCAAATTTTTCTTTTCTTATCATGTCCTGTAACTCCCATTTATTTTTACATAATCGTAAGAGAGGTCGCATCCCCAGGAGGCAGCCATAAACTCTCCGGCTTTCATGTCAACTATTATGAAAATTTCCTTTTCTTTTAAAACTTCCTTAGCTAAAGATTCATCAAAGGCAAAAAAACTGCCATTTTCACAAACCTTAATTGCCCCTTTTGCGCTTTTTAAATATATGTCCACTTTGTCCACATCAAAGTCTGCTCCAGAATAGCCCACTGCTGCCAGTATCCTTCCCCAGTTGGCATCTTCCCCAAAGATAGCTGTCTTCACAAGGTTTGAATTTACAATGGCTTTAGCTGCAAGTCTTGCGTCATTTTCCGTCTTAGCATTTATTACATTTACTTCTATAAGCTTAGTCGCTCCCTCACCGTCTTTTGCGATGAGTCTGGCAAGAGTTTTATTGACGTATTCCAAGGCTTTGTAAAATAAATCAAATTCATAGGTCCCCTCCTGAATGGCTTTATTTTCTGCCATTCCATTTGCCATCACTATCGCAGTATCATTTGTGCTCATATCCCCATCAACAGAAATCATGTTATAAGTCCTATTGACAGTATTTTTAAAGGCTTTATCCAATGTAGTCTTCTCCACACTGGCATCTGTAAGTACAAAAGAAAGCATTGTAGCCATATTGGGATGTATCATTCCGGAGCCTTTTGCAAAACCTGTCATTGTAATATCTTTTCCTTCAACATTAAATTTCACAGTAACAGCCTTCAAAAATGTATCTGTCGTCATAATAGCATAGGCTGCATCATATCCTCCTTCTTTTGATAGGCTCAATGCCGCCACTTCAATTCCTTTCAACACTTTTTCCATCGGAAGAGGTACGCCAATCACTCCTGTAGAACAAACTAGCACATCTTCTTCCTCTATCTTGAGGACTTCTGCTACCTTTTTTGCCATAGATTTTGCGTCCTCAATTCCTTTCTCCCCTGTACATGCATTTGCATTGCCGCTATTTATTACAATTGCCTGGGCTTTCCCATTCTTTACTCTTTCCATATCTAGGATAACAGGCGCCGCTTTTACCCTGTTCGCGGTAAACACCGCCGATACGTTCGCCAATTTCTCAGAATATATTAAAGCTAAGTCCTTCTTACTTCTCTTTATGCCTGCAAATACACCTGAAGCCACAAAACCTTTGGGCAATTCTATTTTTCCATCTAAAATCTCCATCTGCTCCATCGCCTCGTTCCTACACCCCTTTTAATATTAATGCTTTACTATGGATATACCGGCACTATATCAAGTCCTGTTTTTTCTTCTAGCCCAAAAATTATATTCATATTCTGGATCGCTTGACCTGATGCTCCTTTTACTAAGTTATCAATGGCAGTCATTACAACTAAAGTACCTGTCGCTTTGTCAACTTCAAAACCTATGTGACAAAAATTCGAACCATATACATTTTTAGTAGAAGGATAAGCCCCAGGCTTTAGCACCTTCACAAAATACTCATTTTTATAAAATTCAGCGAAAACCTCATAAATTTCCTCTTGATTTAAATTTTCTCTTAGCTTGCAATACATTGTACTCAAAATTCCCCTGGTCATAGGTGTCAAGTGAGGTGCAAAAACCACCGATACCTTTTCTCCCGATGCCTTGGAAAGTTCCTGAACCATCTCGGGCACATGCCTGTGATTTGCCACATTGTATGCCCTTATATTTTCATTACACTCTGCATATATATTCTTTTGTGAGGGACTGTGCCCCGCCCCCGATATCCCCGATTTTGAATCAATAATTATGTTTCCCTCTATGACCTTCTCTTTCAAAAGAGGAACAAGTCCTAATATCACACTGGTAGGATAACACCCCGGATTTCCCACCACATCAGCTTCCCTTATGCTGTCTCTATAAATCTCAGGTAAACCATACGCTCTTTTTATCCCATCATACCCATCGTATTCTCCGCCATACCACTCTTTATAAATTGAATAATCGTCAAATCTGAAATCCGCTCCTAAATCAATCACTTTAACTCCTTTTTCTACCGCTTCTCTCGCAATCTTAGAAGCGTAACCCGCAGGTAATGCTGTAAAAACTACATCGCACTTTGAAACTGCCTTCTTAACCTCTACATCATCTAGAAAAATGTCATAAAACCCTGTAAGGGATGGATAGACATCTGCTATTGACTTTCCTGCGTAACTTTGAGACGAAATGTACTCTATTTTTACTTTTTCATGCTTTGAAAGAAGGCGCATAAGCTCTACTCCAGTGTATCCAGTTGCTCCAAATATCCCAACTTTTATCATCCGGCTGCCTCCCTTTGTAAATATATATACAGTTTAATTTATATTTATGCATAAATCCGTAAAAAATAACCGCTGCATAAATAAACTATTTTATTTATATTTATGCAGCTTTTACTTACCATTATATCACCGAAAAAAATTTTTTCAAGAGTTTTTTCAAAAAATTCTCCTTCCTAAAATTTACAAAAACTATCTTGTTGTCTTTTTTAAAAAGATGTACCCAAAAATTAACACTACAGAAAAAGCTAATATAGAATTATAAAGAAATACCATTTTTATTCCATAAAGGTCGCTTAAAAATCCTCCCAATAAACTTCCAACAATCCTTGAAATACCCATGCCTACTAAATTGTTCATGGTCTGCCCTGATGCTCTTAATTCTTTTGGAACTTCTTGATTAATATAGGTTGCCATGGAATAGTATAATACTATAAAAATTAATCCGTGTAAAAGCTGAAAAGGTAAAAACAAACAGGCTTTTGATATAAAAAATATAATCAACCATCTGATTGCAGCTACTGTGCTAGCCCCTATCAATGCCCATCTTGTACCTATCTTTTTAAGTATTCTGTCAGCATATAACAAAAACGGTATTTCACTCATTGCAGAAATAAAATAAGCCAGCCCCAAAAGTTTGTTGCTTCCTCCTATTTGCCTGAAGTAGATGGGAAAATACGTATAGTAAAACCCTAGAGTAGTCTGAATTAAAAAATTAAGAGCCATCAGCACTACCAGATTTTTATTTGAAAAAAGTCTCCATATGGAGATTTTCTCTTTTCCAAACTGATGCCCTTCTACAACTGGAAGCTTAAAAAGAATCATAAAAGCTATGAACATCACTAAAATATTCAAAGCAAAAATGCTCCCAATATACCTTTGCGCAAACCATCCAGCTATAATTGACATTACCGCATATCCAATTGTGCCCGCCATCCTAATCGGTCCAAAGCTTTTATTTGTCTCACTTAAATACTCTAATGTTATGGCATCACTTATCGGACCAGTAGAAGTCTGGAAAAATGTGAAAAGCGTTATAACAGCTATAAGATAATAAAAGTTACGGGACAAAGGAAACAACGCCATAATGAAAATACTGGCTAAAAATAAAATTTGCAAAACAAAATTTTTAGACCTCGCCCTGTCACTTGTAATTCCCCAAAATGGCTGAGCTATTATAGCGACAAAAGGACCTAAAGACATTAAAATTCCAATTTCACTCTTACTATAACCTATGTAATCCAGATAAACCGGCACAAAAGTGCCGTAAATAGCTCCACCCATAAAAAATACTGCGTAAAAGATTATGAAATAATAATAGATAATAGCTGAATATCTCATTTATCTCCCTCTTTCTTTTGTGGATGAAATTTGATTTTACATAATTGATTCTAGTGTAAAAACTCAATTTTAGAATCTGCTTTTCTGTACTTTGACAATTTATTTAGGTAAATTGTGGTAATTTACACCTATGATAACAAAAATCCAGTGTAAAGTCTGCCGAGAAAAGCTTACATTTTACCTTTATAATACGTTATTACCATTTATTGGGCCAATATGGGCACACTTCCCCCTTGGATCTCTGGAATAGCTTTTTTAGCTCGCTCCAACATGTATCTTGCAAAACGCTTAAAGTTCTGGGCCAATACCTTTAAGCCTACGTTTACTCTACATTTTACAAGTCCCCTTACTCGAAGCTTCGAAAGACCATGACCCCTCTTCAAGGCTGAATTGGTACCTTCTATTGCAGCTCTTTTGCTCTTGTCTTCCTCACACCTACATTCTATCTTTTCCCGTTGTTTGGCTGCTTCTATCGATTTTAGATTTATCCTCACCACGTAATCTTTTTTCTGTTCTTTGCAGTAACATTGATTTTTTAATTCACACATTGCACAGGCTTCTTTTGGAAAATGGGCCACCGTCTGCCCCTTCTTAACACCAGCATGGATGGGCATTATTCCCCTTGGGCACTTCGTTATCACTTTCGTTTCTTCATCTATTTCATATTCGGTCACTGATATCCTAGAAATAGGCTTCCTGCCGCTTAAGTCGGTAAAGTGGAGTTCCACACCGTTTTCTTTTGCAATTTGCACTACTTCTTCGGAGTAATAACCACCGTCTACATAGACTTCTTGGCATTCGGTATTTTGTTTTACAATAGGTAGTCTTTCTTTTAAAAGTTCTACATCGCTTTTTATGTTCTTTTCTACCGTATAGTCTGTTATGAGCTGGAAGGGATTTTCTTTTGAACAGGTTTCGCTAAGGTTTAAAACGTATCCACTTTCAGCTTTGTTCCCCTTCTTGCGATAAGTAGCATCCTCATCGTATGCTGACTGAAGAGAATCGCTGGGTATGCTTTTGCTGTCTTTGGCCTTGAGCTTCTTGGTTTTTTCGTCGTAGTACGCCTGTTCTGACAGGAATCTTGCGAGGATTCTATACGCATCGGATTTTTCGAGTCCGGGAATGTTTTCGATTGTTTCCTTTGCTTCTTGGCACAGATTCAAGAGCATTTCGAGCCTGCTTTCGCTTTCTGAAGGCTTGGTTTTGTGTATCACTTCTGTCTTGAATTCAGGGTTAAGAACTTCTTTCAGGTTCTCTGAAAGTCTATCTTCAGGGATGGATTTTACTGCCCTGTAAAGTACATCAAAGGCAAGGGCGATTCTTCCTGCTTTTTTGATGTTTGACATGAACATGGTGGAGTCCATGCGCTGTTCTTTCATGGATATGCCTGCTTCTTTGGCAAAAATCCTGGTAAGATTTAAAAACTGCCCGAATATCAAGTCTTCTTGTTCAGGATGTTTTATGAGGTATTGGTATATCCTTGATCTAAAGTCATACAAGGTTTTCTCTGAAAGGTTCATACTTCCCAATGTTCTTATTCCTACGGCATAGTTTATCAGGTAATTGAAGTTAAAGTTTTCGATAAGTTCATCATCAGAGTAGTTTTTAAGGTGTTTTATATATTCCAGGGAAAGGAGTATGTTAACCGGGAAGTTAGGCCTTCCTGTATCACTGTATAAAACCGAAAAGGGTTTTTCATCGATGTTGCAGAACACGTATTTATAGAATATGGGTGCCCATGATTTTTCTAGTTTAGCCTTTATCCTTGAATCCATGAAGTTAACACTTTCAAATAATGATTGTTGGAGATGGTCGCTGTTTTCTCTAAACAAGTGCAACACCCCATTTGTTGTAATTTTTGCTTCTTTGATTCTAACATAATTCTATGAAAATTTGTACTACCTATATTTTTATGTTTATTTATTCAATCTATTTTATATTTATACTTTTTCATAAAGAAAAGAGGCTTTTTACACTAGAATCATAATTATAAAAAAACTTACTCCAAATAGCAAATGCATATTGACAAATGATAGTGTCAAGATACTGTAGGATTTTTTTAAGACAACCCCTGAAACTTAATTAATTTCAGCCTTCAATTTATCATGCTTTTTATATGACCTGCGCATATTTTAATGCTCTCAAAATCCTGTATATTGGTGTTACTTTCCCCATATTCAAAACCGTAATATTATTTATCTTTTCATTTGTAGACGTTTTAATTCTCCTTACCGCCTCTTTTATTTGCTTCTTCGTTAATTTGTAACTTCCTGCATTTATATTCTTTTTCTTGCCCCATTCTATTTCTCTTAAGTCTCCTCCGTTCTTGCTAAATACTCTTAATTTCGCCATTAGTTTTAATCCTTCTCTGCTCCACCCCAATGGATTTCTGCTTAATCTAGCAGAAAATACATGACTTATATGGCCTTCTGCGCTGCACCCTATTACATCTTTGTCTTCACTGTATATCTTTATCCCTTCCCAGTTGTTTAGTATGTATCTCTTTGCTTCCTTTATCTTCTCTTTTTCTTTCTCTTCTTTTGCTACCTTTATTAACTCATCAAATATTTTCTTCACTCCTTCTTTATCCCCTTCATTTATTGCTCTCCATATCTTATCCCTATACTTTGGCTCTTTTGATGTTGCTTTTAATACGTATTTGTTTAAATGATATCTGTCTAGTACAAACCTTGATTTTAATATCCATTCTAATCCCTCTTTTATCCACGGTGCTCCATCTCCTGCTATATATATCTTTTCTATCTTCTCTTCCTTGTAATTTTCTTCTATGTAATTTGCTACATCTACCCATATATCTTCTGCTTTCTCTCCTACGTATGCCTTGTAATACACATTCTTCAGTACGTTCCTTCCGTTTTTCTCTTCTCTCCCTTCATGTATGTATATCAATCGCGGTGTTTCATTGCTGCCATCTTGCAAAGGTACATGGTCTTCATCTGCTTCTATGTATAAAACCCTTACTTCCTTCTTCTCTTTTATTTCTCTCTTTACTTCCACTTCCCCTATTTCCCTTATCGCGTTTAATACCGTCTGTTTACTTAATTTCTCTGGACATGCTTTCTCACTACTTTTCTCGTATGATTCTTCTATCGCATTTTCTACTAACTTTATTTTTACTCCCTTTTCTATCCTCTCGTGCCGTCCTATCTCTAATGCATCATCCACTAAATATGTATATCTACCATCTTCTCTTGATTTGTAATATGTCCTCTCATATTCAATATCCCCAAGGACTGTCGTTAATCTCTTTTTATCTTTCCTCTCTACTACCCATTTTTCTTTCCTTCTCTTATCTTCTTTTATTATCCTATCTAACTCTTCAATAATTGCTTCTATTGCCTCTCTACCTAGTTTGTCCGTAAGTTCTTTTATCTTTACCACAAGTTCTGTAATATTCATTCCATTCCTTAATAAATCCTCAAAAACATTCATCATTTCCCTAGTGAAATCTAGAGCATTTTGTAGTATAATATCCTCAAAGAAATATTTTTTCACAAGAGACACCCCTTTCTGTGATGTTTTGTTTCCAAGTTCTATTTTATCACAGGGGTTGTCTCTTGTTTTTTTCACTTCAAAAAATCCTACGATAATTTTACACTATGTTGACAAATTATTTCATATGTAATATAATTATTACACATGAAATAAAAAAATTAGGAGGTTTTTGAAATGGGATTTGTTTATCTTATACTCGCCCTTTCTATCACTTCAATAATTTTTTTAACAGCAATTGTTCTTGAAATAAACAAGCTTCAAGCCCAATCCATTACTCTTTCTAAACTAAATCAAGGCACTCAAGAGAAACTGATCTCTTTAAAGCAAAAGGCAGAATCTATTGAAAAATTACTTGAAAATATAGAATAAAAAGGAGGATTAATATGGAAATGGCAGGCACATCATTATTTACAATCATCACTCTTTTTACCCCTTTCATTTTAGCAGTTGTCTTTGCAATTTTCTCAATATTCGTCTTTGTAAAAATATCAAATATGCGAAAGCAAAATGAGTTATATATAAAAATGTCAAACGATCTATTAAATGAAATAGATGGAGTAAAAAGTGCACTAGAAAAAATAGAAAAGCTGTTAAAGGACGTTGATTAAAATGGTCGAACATAGGCATTCTCCAGAATATCTGGATCCTATAAAGGTTACAAAAATTTTTGATGCCCTATCCCATCCTGTAAGAATAAAAATATTAGGCATTTTGTATGAAAATAGGCAGTATATAAGCGAACTTGCAAGAATAATAGGCATAAGCAGACCTCTTTTATACATTCATCTTCGCAAATTAGAAGAAGCAGGGCTTGTAAAAGCGAGTATGGAAATCTCCAGTGATGGAAAAGCCACAAAATATTATGAATTAACTCATTTTGATATGAGACTAACACCTCAAATGCTTCATGAAATCTCTAAAGAAATTAATTTAGAAGATGAAAAATCTCAATAACGAAAACCCTCAGACAAAAGGAACCGCCCCTTTTGTCTGAGGGTTTTTACTCATTTCTACATACTGATCTAAAATAGAAATTCAGCCTCAGCAGTTTTAAGTTCGCACCATAATAAATCTTTTACTCAAAATAGCAGCTAAATAAATTATTATAACCAGCATACTAACTTTTTCTAATACTCCGAAATATGAAGCGAAAAATACCAATATTATGACAGACATGCTGCCAAATATATTCACCCATGTATCTTTTATGACTTCATATATACTATTCTTTTCTATCGGTATATCAAAGGCTACGTTGTACATACCTATTTCTATTTCTATAATGCTTCGCAACACCTTAGAAAATTTTTCGCCTTTCAAAGATTTTTTATACTTATATAAGTAAATTTGCTTTAAAACATTTGTGAACATTACAGTTGTAAAAATTACATAAGTTCCAATCTCACCGCCTCTTCCTTTAGCATGAACATAAAATGATATCCCAACTATAAACCACACAAATGTCCTAACTTTTGACCTACCAATCATTTTATATATAATCCCATCGTCTAGAGGAACTTTGCGCCATCTACTAAAAAACATTTTTCGCTTTTCTACAAAATTGATTATTAAAGGAGGAATTTTATCTCTATCAGACAATTTGTAAATATAAAGTACCACTTGATATAAAGATTCGAGTAGAATTAAAATGGCATTAAACCATACCACTAACATAATAATAATCTCCTCATAGATATTCTCCTTTAGTAATAATATTCAACTGTAGTCCCGTATTCCCTTCCAATCTCTAATGTTTGGACTTTTATAGGTTTTGTATAAGTTCCATCAGAATAATGTACTAATGTAACATAAATTACATAAACATTCTCATAATTGCTCCAGGCTTTCCACATCCACGCTCCCGTAAAAGTATCTTGTAAATAGTTATTATTAAACCATGATATTAATGTGTTTGTAAAGCGATCTATAACAAAGCTCGTAGGGAATCCTAATTTATATTGATAAGCCAGAGAAGCTACAATAAAATCAACTGATAATTTAGCTACATATCTTGCCAATTCATTATTGTTGTGCCTATAAATTATGTCCGAAAGTAAAATACCTCCATCAATGTCAGCCTACCTCCCTCTCTTAACATTTTCACTCCTTCCCTAATAATTCTAAGGACTACCGGTAGTTCCTTCTATATCCATGGTATCTTATTTCCAGCATCTTGTCAATTGACTAAAAGTATAAATTTTTTCTTAAAATAACACTTACTCTTATGCTTTAATATAAAAACTAGGTTTTCATCCTCCCAAATATTAGAGTACAATCTAACATTTTTTATCCCCTATAGAGTAAAAGAAAAAACCAATTTTCCCCCTAAAAACAAAAGCCCAGACAATGCTTCTTGTCCGGGCTTTTTATATTTCAGACAAAGGGAACCTTCCCATTTGTCTGAAATATAAAAATTTGTTTACTATTTTTTACTTAATAGATTGCCAAAAATGCTGCAAATAACTATCTTCAATCGGCCCATTAACGATTTCATAGGTATATCCATTTATTATGATCATGTTTTTCTTATCTTTTTCATCAAAGGCTACAAATCCACTTTTATCATGGAAATAAAAATTGATTGCATAATAAGAAAAATCTACTCTCCCCTTTAAATGACTATTCATCTTATATTTATATTCTCTTAGCCATCTGGTTAGTTCCTTAATTTTTTCTTCATTTTCTGTTACGTTAGATTGTCCGTCCTTTAATATTTCTACTTTGTAAACACTATCAAGGTTAAACCCGATCGCTTCATCAATAGTTTTTATTCTATAATCATATAGATTTTTAATTAAAATAGCAGCAAAACAAACTATCAAGACTAATAAAATAACTTTTACTTTTTTATCCATTCTCTTCCACCTTTAATTTCCTATTCTAAACTCCTCAAATTCGATATACTATAACTCATATTTTACCGTTTTTAAATATATCAATGGCATTATCAACTCTGTACCTGGTACAGGTGCCGTTGCTGTGATTGATACTCTTCCCACAAAATAATAAGGTCCACTTTTCTTACCATAATCATTTATTTCAAAAGTCTGTATTTGCCTACCAGGATTAGGAGGAGTAGCATATAAATGCCCATAAGGTTCATTCACATTTTCTATTGCCATATTATCAAGAGATGTATTTGCGTTGATATAACCATATATATTGTCAAAATAAAATCTAGCTTCAGGATCATCAAATAGACCTGTGTAATACGTTAACGTCCCATCAAGGCTTCCAGAAGAAATTACAAATGGATAACTTATAGGATCAATTACCATATGCTTTGTATGTTTAATTACTGAATAGAAAGGTGAAACTATTCTATTAACACTTTTTTCTATTTCAATAGTTTGTATTTCCTTTTCTTCTGAAATCTCAACCATTACCAGATCGTCTAAGCTAAGATTCTTATTTTTTAATTCTTGATTATAAATTTGAAAAACCTCACTTAATTGGGCTTGTGGAATATTCGTTTTTGTTACCAAAAAGTATAATGGTAACTCTTTTCCTTCTATCACACCCGTGATAAAATATTTGTTCATTACTATAGAAATAGTTGCTTCATCACTCCCTATAATAGCTTTCCCCTCATAAGTGTAAAAACTTGATTTCTGATGTATGATACTACTTTTGTATTCAGCTGAAAAAGAAACATAAGTATTGCTCAGCTCAAAATAACCAAAAATTTTATTATTGGTTATTTCTATGCTACAATTATTTAAAACATTATCCATCTCTAAATATCCTCTTGAAGTTTTGTAAGTCATTCCCCTCCATTTTACTTTTGGTCTAAAATTATCCGTCGCTCCAAATACAACTGTTGTTGAAAATATTAATATCAAAGTAAGTAATACTGTCACTATCCTTTTCATTTAATTTCATCCTCCTACCTTAAAATCTTAGTCGTAAACAAAAAGCATTTCTCAAATTTCTTCCCTTTCTTAACATTTTCACCCCTTTCCTAATAATTCTAAGGACTACCGGTAGTTCCTTCTATATCCATGGTATCTTATTTCCAGCATCTTGTCAATTGACTAAAAGTATAAATTTTTTTTAAAATAGCCTTTACTTTTGCACTTTAGTATAAAAACCGAGTCTTTATCCTCTAAAATTTGTACTAAAGTACAATATAACAATTTTTATCCCCTATAAAGTAAAAGAAAAAAAACAATTTTCCCCCTAAAAACAAAAGCCCAGACAGTGCTTATTGTCTGGGCTTTTTATATTTCAGACAAAAGGAACCGTCCCCTTTGTCTGAAGTCCCCTTTGTCTGAAGGGTATCTTTATAATAAAGTGCCAAATCTTTTTATAAACCTGGTTTTCACGTACTGAGCCAAAGTCAAATATGCCAGTATTGTTGGTATCAATACTATCCCAAAATATGTTAAAGGTAGAGGTCTCATGCCAAGCTGTGCTCCAAATGTAGTAAACGGAACAACTGTTCCAACAAGTATAGCTGTCATTGTAAAGAGGAAAAGAGGCCATGCTGGCATGCTCTGTATAAATGGTACCTTCTCTGTTCTCAACATATGCACAACCATAGTCTGTGTCCACAAGCTCTCTACAAACCAACCAGTCTGGAAAAGAGAAACAAATTGAGCTTTTAACTCAGCAGGCAACAGGAAATAAGAGCCTCCTATTACCATTGGACCGACCACAAAAAACATCAAGGCGTAAGTCGTTATATCAAAAATGGAACTGGTAGGTCCAAACCAGATCATAAAATGCCCTATGTTTGCAGCATCCCATTTTCTCGGTTTTTCAATGTATTCTCTATCCATTCTGTCCCAAGGTATTGATGCCATTGAAAGGTCATAAGTTAAATTGAGGAACAAAAGTTGTAACGGCGCCATTGGCAAGAAGGGTAAGAAAGCGCTGGCTACAAGCACCGAAAATACGTTGCCAAAATTGGAGCTTGCCGTAATTGCAATGTACTTCATGATATTACCGAAGATTTTGCGCCCTTCTACTACCCCTTCTTCCAAAACCATCAAGCTCTTCTCTAAGAGAATTATATCAGCAGACTCTTTGGCAATGTCAACAGCGTTATCAACAGAAATTGCTACATCTGCTTCTCTCATGGCAGGAGCATCATTTATTCCATCCCCCAAAAATCCTACTACATGTCCTTTGGTCCTCAATGCCTTGATTATCCTTGCCTTTTGCATTGGAGTAAGTTTTGCAAAAATTGTGGTTCTTTCTGCTATTTCAGCCAGCTCATCATCTGTCATATTCTCTATCTCTTCACCCAAAAGTACATTCTGCACAGGTATTCCAACTTCTTTACAAACTTTCTTTGTCACTATTTCATTGTCACCTGTCAGAATCTTCACTTCAACTCCGTGTTCTTTCAAAGCCTTTATAGCATGAGGGGCTGTCTCTTTTGGCGGATCGAGAAATGCCAAAAATCCCATCAATACCATCTTGCTCTCATCTGCCACACTGAACACGCCTTCTGGAGGAACTTCGTTCTTCTGTGCCACTGCCAGCACTCTCATCCCATCTTCATTCAGTTTTCTCACCATTTCCAAAGCCTCTTCTTTTATCTCTTCTGTCAATGGCACTACTTCGCCTTTATACTCAACCCAATCACAAATGGAAAGCATCTCCTCTACAGCGCCTTTAGTAACTAATTGCCTCTTTTTACCACCAATCCCATTTTCGCTCTCTAGCACGACAGACATTCTTCTTCTTACAAAATCAAAGGGTATTTCATCGACCTTTTTATAAATCTTCTCAAGCTCTGATCCCTTCATTCCCTTTTCTTCGCCGCATTCTAAAATTGCTATGTCAAGAAGGTTTCTCAAGCCTGTCTGGTAGTAACTATTTAAAAAGGCATGTCTTAACACTCTGTCATCTTCATTCCCATGGATATCCAGGTGCTTTTCTAAGACTATTTTATTCAAAGTCAAAGTTCCAGTTTTATCTGTGCAGAGTATATCCATCGCTCCAAAATTCTGTATTGCATCAAGCCTTTTCACTATAGTCTTGTGCTTTGCCATTGCTACAGCACCTTTGGCGAGGTTTGTAGTCACAATCATTGGGAGCATTTCAGGTGTCAATCCCACTGCCACCGCCAGTGCAAACAGCAAAGCGTCAAGCCAGTTTCCTTTTGTCAACCCATTGACTATAAAAACTACTGGGAACATAGCTGCCATGAATTTGATAAGGAGTCTGCTCACATTGTCAATACCCTTTTCAAAGCTCGTCATAGCTCTTTGGCCGACCAGTGTCTTTGCCATTGAACCAAAGTAAGTGCGCTCCCCTGTCGAAATCACAACCCCAATCGCAGAACCGCTGACAACGCTCGTTCCCATAAAACATATATTTTCTAAATCGGATATAGATAAGCTTTCAGCTTTTCTCTTCTCTTCCTTCAAATTCGGATATTTCTCTACAGGTTCAGACTCTCCAGTTAAAGTAGCTTGGTTTATGAAAAGGTCTTTTGAAGTAATGACCCTCAAATCCGCCGGTACCATATCTCCTGCTGCAAGGTGTATTATGTCCCCTGGAACTATCTCTTCCATTTTTATTTCCTTTACACCTGTTTCTTTCCTTTTAACTGCTGCTGTTGTGTGAACCATAGCTTTTAGTTTTTCAGCCTCTATGTTAGAGCGATACTCCTGCACAAAGCGCAGAAGTCCGCTAACTAGGACCATTATAGAAATTATTATGATGGTGCTCCAGTCCCTGTCTTGAGGTAAGACGAACAAAACGTCAGTTATATATGATACAATTGCCAGAAATACGAGGATTCCTATAAATGGATTTATAAAAGCTTTCACAAGCTGGACATACCAAGGAGCTGGTTTTTCATGAGCTACTTCATTTAGACCGTACATTTCAAGTCTTTCTTCTGCTTCTTCTACAGTCAATCCATCTCTATCAGTCCCTAAGCTTGCAAGCACCTCATCAATATCTTTTTTTGCAAAATTTACTAGCTGAGCAAAAATTGCATCACTTGCTCCGTTTTTCTTTGCAATCTTTATCATTTTCCTCACCTCCAAAACACAATAGTAGGGTATAGGTTGCTGCTACTACAACCTTCCAATTACAGTATTTGTTTTTGTGGAAAAAATCTTTCACAAAGAGACGATGGAATTAAAAGGAAGACAGTGTTTTGGAGGTATATGTAACAGGGCATTAAAAGAAGGGGAGGGAAACCAGAAAAAGGGCTATACTATGATTACCGGTGAGAAGAATGGAAGTGGAGAAAGTTCCCCATCCTTCTTTAATGCCACATTACATATACCCTTTTTACTTATGCTACTACCTCCACCGTCCATTCTTCTCACCTCCGTTTTTCCGCAAAATTTAAAAAGCCTCTCTCAACGAAAGAAAGAGGCTTTCCATCCAATTTCCTTCGTTGAGCTTTGGCACTATACAGCTTTGGAGAAAACTCCAGCTGCATTAGGCAAAACCTTGATTCGGTAATGCCTGTTCACCCGTTACCATCTCTCGATGTTTCCGGGCAGCAGCCTGTATCTGTATAGGAGCCTCACCTAACGAGGTATTAAATTTTCACGCCCTTTTACATTATATTCTTCTTCTTGCACAATGTCAACTTATTTTCAAAAATTTTTACACAAAAATTCTTACACTCATAAAATGAGTAAGATAAGCAAAAGCAATGCCTATTGTAGAACCCATTAAAACATCGGAAGGATAGTGAAGCCCCATGTATATTCTAGAAAGTCCAACAAGTACTGCAAGAGAAACAAAGATAATTGCAAGGTTGGGAAAGAATATTGAAAAAGTCATTGCGAGAGAAAAACTGGCAGTCGCATGTCCAGAAGGAAAAGAATAATCTTTTAATAATTGACGAAAAGTGTTAGCATTTGCAAGCACCATATAAGGGCGAGGCCTTGTGTATTTTCTCTTCAACAGTTGCACAAAGAGATGACTACTTATGAGGGAAAACAAAGCCTCTATCGCAGACGTTTTGACATTATTTTTACCAAAAAGGGCCAAAAATACTGTCACAAACACGGTGAAAACAGGGCCACCCGCATGAGTTATTTTGGGCATTATTTTATCCAAGAGGCTGCATTTTATCCTCTCATTGATGTAGAAAAATATATTTCTGTCCTTGTCCTGCAGTATTTTTCTTAATTCCATTGACAGGCCACCTCTTTAAAAGTCTTCATTTCTATCTTATCATAATTTTTATAAAATGTCTCTCTTATGAGCTCACCCTCAAATTCCTCCATGTTAATTTCACGTTAAATTTTAAAAAAATAAAGGGGCCCTATCCCCTTTTTAAGCCAAAGCTTTTTTCTTAACTTCTTCTATGGCATTTCTCACTTGAGGAATTAAGGAAACTGCAAAACAAATCAAAACCTCTGTTCCTATGATACTGCCATTAACTAAAAGTGAATACACTATGGGATTCATACCTTTTGGAGCATAGCTTGCAAAAAAGAATATTCCAGACAAAAAGTGGGAGAAAAATCTTCCAAAACCACCAACCAAAATTCCCAAACTTAAATTTTTTCTAAAAAAGCCTGCAAGCCCTAAAGCACCAAAAGCCAAAGGATAATCCAAAAGCACCTGTACCCATTGTACTATAAAAGGATCTTGAATTAGTTGTAAAAGTCCATAGGCCATTCCAACGACAATTCCTGGACCGGGACCGTAGTAATAGGCAAAAACAAACAGTGGAAGCATGCTGGCAGGCGTAATAGATCCCCCTTGGGGCCAGTGGTAAAACCTTATATAAGATAGAACAAAAGCTATAGCAATTGAGAGGGCCCCATAAACAAGCATTTTTGTGTCAAACTTGACACTTTTTCTCATAAGATACAAGAGAAAAGCTGCCAGCAAAATTGCTAGGATTACAGAAAGGGTTACTGGTTTTATCTCTGCAAAATCAGAAAATATGCTTAAAATATAGGACATAAACAAAAACACCTCCATTTTTAGGAGGTTATGTTCGCTGAAAAAAGGCACCGCCTCATGCGGTGCCTTTTGAGCCCGCATTCCCTACGGAGGCATTACCCTCATCAGGTTCCAAGGGTTCGGCATTTCTGCCGTCTCAGCCTTTTCAGGCTCCCCCAGCGGACATAACCACCCGTATTTTGTTTTGCTTATTTTTAACTTTACCACTTTTTATGCTATGTGTCAATACTTTTAACTTACAAGCTGCTCCTCTTCTCTCTCAAACTGGCTGTTGTAAAGTTTAGCATAGAAGCCGCCTTTTTTGAGAAGTTCTTCATGGGTTCCCTGTTCTACTATATCTCCATGGTCCATAACGAGTATTAAATCTGCATCTTTTATTGTAGAAAGCCTGTGAGCGATTATAAAGCTTGTGCGCCCTTTCATGAGATAATCCATCGCTTTTTGTATCTGTATTTCAGTTAAAGTATCTACGGAGCTTGTAGCCTCATCCAGTATGAGAATTTTTGGGTCTTTTAATATGGCTCTTGCTATTGTAATAAGCTGCTTTTGTCCCTGAGAAATGTTAGTACTCTCTTCATTTATCATCATGTTATATCCACCAGGCAGGCTCTTGACAAAGCTGTGAACGTGTGCTGCTTTAGCAGCTTTAATCACTTCCTCATCGGTTGCGTCAAGTCTGCCATATCTTATATTGTCCATGATAGTTCCATTGTAAAGCCAGGTGTCTTGAAGCACCATTCCAAAGAGGGACCTTAAATCTTCCCTTGAAAATTCTCTTATATCGTGACCGTCAATTAAGATAGCACCTTCATTTACATCGTAAAATCTCATCAAAAGCTTGACAATTGTAGTTTTTCCTGCACCGGTAGGACCAACAATTGCAACTTTTTGCCCTGCTTTAATTTTAGCAGAAAAGTTATTTATGACTATTTTATCTGGCCTATAGCCAAATTTGACATTCCTAAATTCAACGTCTCCTTTTATATCCTCCAATTTTATCGGCTTAGGATTGTCAGGCACTTCCTCCTCTTCTTCCAAAAACTCAAAAACTCTCTCAGCACAGGCTGCTGTCTGCTGAAGTATATTGGAAATATTTGCAATCTGCGCAATTGGCTGAGTGAAAGACCTAATGTACTGTATAAAAGCCTGTATATCTCCCACTTCTATCGCATTTTTGATGACCAACCAACTTCCTAAAACTGTAACAGCGACATACCCCAAATTACCTATCACATTCATGAGGGGCATCATAACACCTGTCAAAAACTGTGACTTCCAAGCAGCATCATACCAAGTGCTATTAAGCTCATCAAATTTGGCTATACTCTTTTTTTCTCCATTAAACGCTTTTACTATGTGATGTCCTCCATACATTTCCTCCACATGCCCATTTACATGCCCTAAATAATCTTGCTGCTCTCTAAAATATTTTTGAGAATACTTTACAATAAAAGCAATTACTAAAGAAGACAGAGGTATAATCAAAAGAGCAACCAACGTCATAAGCCAGTTTATTGTAAGCATCATAATCAAAACGCCAATAACTGTGGTCACAGAAGTAATTATCTGTGTCAAGCTTTGATTGAGAGTCTGTGTAATTGTATCTACGTCATTTGTGATACGAGAAAGTATTTCTCCTTGATTCGTGCCTTCAAAATACTTTAAAGGAAGTCTATTAATCTTCTCAGAAATTTCTTTTCTAAATCTATAGGTAACTTTCATTGCAACACCGGACATTATTAAGCCCTGCAAATAGCCAAATAAAGCGCTTAGCCCGTACAATCCAATGAGGATTAAAATTATCCTTCCAATATATTCAAAATCTATTCCGCTTCCCTGACCTGTTATTCTGTTCATCACACCTTCAAAAATCTTAGTGATAGCTTTGCTCAATATTTTAGGTCCTGCAATGGAAAAGGAGGTACTTAATATTGCCAGTAAAATTACCGTTATTATAGAGATTTTATACTCAGACAAATACTTTATAAATTTTTTCATCGTTCCCTTAAAATCTTTTGCTTTTTCTGCCCCGCGGGCTAAAGCCCGAGGTCCTCCACCCCTACCCATATGTGGAATTGGCGGCATTTTGGAATCTACTTTTTTGTCTCCGCTCATGCTAATTCCTCCTCCTTAAGCTGCGACAAAGCAATATCTCTATAGGTTGGACAAGTCCTCATTAAATCTTTGTGCTTACCTATGCCAACAACTCTTCCTTCCTCCAAAACAATTATCTGATCTGCATTAAAAAGGGTGGAAACTCTTTGAGATACCATTATGACAGTGCTGCCTTTTAGCTTTTCCTTAAGAGCTTTCCTTAAAGCTGCTTCTGTCTTAAAGTCAAGGGCAGAAAAGCTCTCATCAAAAATGTATATCTCAGGTTTTTTAACAAGGGCACGAGCAATGGAAAGCCTTTGCTTTTGACCTCCTGATACGTTTGTTCCCCCTTGAGCAATTTCTGTGTCAAACTTTTTGGGCTTTTCATTTATAAACTCCATCGCCTGTGCAATCTCCGCTGCTTCTATTAACTCTTCCTCAGTAGCCAGGTCGTTACCATATTTCAAATTTGACTTAATAGTACCGCTGAAAAGCCAGCTTTTCTGAGGCACGTACCCTATTCTGCGGCGAAGGTCCTCTTGTTTCACTTCTCTTACATCCACCCCATCCACCAGCACTTGCCCTTCTGTGACATCGTAAAATCTCAGTATCAAATTAACTAAAGTACTTTTACCAGAACCAGTTCTCCCTATTATGCCAACTGTTTGCCCCGGTAAAATTTTAAAGCTTATATCCTTTAGAGCATAATCTTCAGCTCCGGGGTATTTGAAAGACACATTTCTAAATTCCACTGTTCCTGCTTGTGTTTCATCAAACTGCTTTGGATTTTCTGGATCTTTTATAGAGGGCTCTGTCTCCAATACTTCAGCAATACGTTCTGCTGAAACAGAAGCTCTCGGAATCATTATAAAAAGCATTGAAAACATCAGGAAAGCAAATATTATCTGTATAGCGTACTGCATAAAGGCCATCATGTCTCCAACTCTCATGCTGGAATTTTCTATTTGATGAGCCCCTACCCACACTATCAAAAGAGTTACACCATTCATCACAAGCATCATTGAAGGAAACAGTATCGCCATAGCGCGGTTTACAAAAAGGCCTACTTTGGTCACATCCTGATTTGCTTTGTCAAATCTTTCCTCTTCAAACCTTTGATTGTTAAAAGCCCTTACCACCATTATCCCTGATAGATTTTCACGTGTAACTAAATTGAGCCTGTCAATTAATTTTTGCATCAACATGAATTTAGGCATGGCAATAGAATACAGGACTGATATTATCCCAAAAAGTACTATAACCGCCAATGCTATAATCCATGACATTGAAACACTCTTGCTCAAAGCCCTGAAAACTCCACCTATTCCCATTATAGGAGCGTAAAATACCATTCTTATCATGATTACAAGCAGCATCTGTATCTGTGTAATATCATTTGTAGTCCTCGTTATCAAAGAAGCAGTGGAAAATTTGTCAAACTCTGCATTAGAGAAGTGCTGGACTCTAATAAACAAGTCTTTCCTTAAATCTCTCGCTACTCCTGCAGCTGTGCGGGATGCAAAAAAGGCTACCATAATAGTACTTGCCGCACTTAAGCCTGTTATCAGAAGCATAAGAAGTCCTGTGTGTAAAATGTAGTTCATCTGAATCCTATCAGTATTTATGCCAATTGCTTTATACTCATTTTTAACTGCCATTGTGGCAGCCTGAATTATCATGTCATCCCCTAAAACTTCAAATTTTTTATTCATTTCATCTCTTATCTGAAGAAGCTGTTCCTCTGGCATTCGTGAAATTATCGCAAACAGGTCCACATTTGCAGGTATTTTCTTCCCATTAAATTCTATTACTCCATTTTTGGCATTCTCTTTAGCCTTCTCAATTCCCGAAACAGCAAGAAATGCCTTTCCTAAGGACAAATTTATCTTGTCAATTTCTGATTTGTCTATATTATTAAGAACATAAACAGGTTCTTTTGAAAGTATAGGATATTTTTTAACATACTTGTCATAATCAGAGCTCATCTTGTTTACGAGTGTGTAATTTTTCAAAATCTCCTCTTTTTCACTGGGAGTGACAAAAAGCATTAGCTTATCCATTTCACTTTTTCTTATTGCTTCAGGAACTGCATTTGTTATTCCACCCTGCTGTATACCGTTATTGACTATTTTAGACATGTAATCAGGTAGCGCCAAGTCACTCATGGCTTGAACAAATATGAAGAATACTGCAAGTAAAATTAATACTGCATAGGGTTTCAGATATCTTGCCAGCTTTGTCATATAGTCACCTTCTCCTCCTTAAATTTTTGCTACATTTAGTTATCTTGTAATCTTTTCCTTCTTTATTTCCATCATCTTTTTAAATCCTCATTACCTTTCATTTCTAACACTTTTTTTAACACTTCTAGTCCCTCTATTATCTTATTAAGGTCCTCTTGACTTGCCCTGCTTATCAATTCTTCAAATTTTCTTTCCGCTTCTTTAAAATGCCTTTGAAACTTTTCCTTAAATTCTGGAGTTACACTTACATACACCACTCTTCTGTCTTCTTTGCTTCTTATCCTCTCAACCAAACCCTGTTTCTCAAGTCTGTCAAGAATACCGGAAACAGTGCTGTTAGAAAGCCCCAATTTTTGACTTAAATCGCTTACTTTCATCTCTCCATAATGGGCTAAAATCCCCATGAGCATTCCCTGAGGGCCTGTTATGTCATACTCCTTGCATTCGTATTTCATCATCTGCTTTATTGTGTTACCTATTTGTTTTAAAAGCTTTAGTATTTTTAAACCATTGCTTATCTCTTCCATTTTCACCACCGCATTTAAAATTATTTCGTATACGAATATTTCGTATACAAATATTTTTGACACAAAATATATTTTACTCCTCCCAATCTAGTATGTCAATATTCTCTAAAGCTTTTCATAAAAAAATAAAGACTGCCTTAAAACTAAGACAGTCTGAAGAGTTTCACATATTGCGCAAAATACTTAAAACTTCCTCCACTTCATAAGTATTTATCACATCCCTGGCTTCAAGCCAGCCTTTTCTCGCAATTCCCACGCCATATTTGACATCCTCAAGTCCATCAGCACTGTGAGCATCAGGATTTATGGCAAACTTTACGCCTTTTTCTTTTGCGTATTTTATATACCTCCAGTCAAGGTCCAGTCTAAAAGGATTTGAATTAATCTCTATTATCTTTCCATAGTGAGCCGCTGCATCAATCACTGCGTATACATCTATTTCGTAACTATCCCTGGCAAGCAAGAGTCTACCTGTTGGATGCCCCAAAATTTTAGTGTATTTATTCTCCAACGCTTTTATGACCCTTTTAGTCATTTCTTCTTTGCTCATTCTGAAGTGAGAATGTATTGAAGCAACTACCACATCAAACCTTTTTAAAATTTCTTCTTCATAATCCAGTGAACCGTCAGGCAAAATATCAGATTCTATCCCTTTTAAAATAACTATATCAGGATATTTTTTATTTAATTCATCTATCTCCTCCCACTGTCTTAAAAGCACCTCTTCAGTGAGGCCATTTGCATAAAAGGCGGATTTGCTGTGGTCAGTAATCGCTATATACTTATACCCTAGATCTCTTGCCTTTCTCACCATGTCTTCTAGAGAATTTCTCCCATCGCTGTAAGTCGTATGCACGTGAAAAACTCCTTTAATGTCCTTTTCCTCTACCAAGACGGGTATCTCCCCTTTTTCTGCTGCTTCAATCTCTCCCATGTCCTCCCTCAATTCAGGGGGAATATACAAAAGGCCAAGCTTAGAAAATATCTCTTCTTCCTCTTTACACTCTATGAGATGGTCTCCCTTAAAAAGTCCGTATTCATTCATCTTTATACCCATGGATTTTGCCCTGTGTCTCATTGCAGTATTATGCTCTTTGCTTCCAGTGAAATGGTGAAGAGCATAAGGAAACTCCTCTTCCTTCACAACCCTCAAGTCCACGTTTATCCCTGACTTTAAAACTACGCTAGTTTTAGTCTCTCCCCTTGCAATTACTTCCCTCACTCCTTCATAATTAACAAATGCATCCATGAGCTTTAAAGCTTCCTTTGAAGTTGCGAGTATGTCTATGTCTTTGACTATCTCCTTTTTCCTTCTCAAACTTCCGGCAATTTCAGATTTGATAGCAAGGCCCGTACCATCGATATATTCTTTAATCTTAGTAGCCTCTTCATAGGCTTCAAAGTAGAGATGGTGTCCGCTATATTGCTTCACAAACTGTATTCCCTCCAATATCTTTTTCTGTGTTTTTTCTCCAAAACCTGGAAGCTTAAGCAGTCTATTTTCAAGGCAGGCGTATTCTAATTCCCCAATCGTGGTTATACCAAGTTTCTCATAAAGCGTCTTTATTTTTTTAGGCCCCAAACCAGGAATTTTTAACATCTCTATGAGGCCAGGCGGTACTGACTCTTTTAATTTTTCGTAATACTCCATTCGCCCGGTGGTTATAAGCTCTGTAAGCTTTTTGTTAAGCGCCTCCCCTATCCCTTTCACATCTTTTAACCTGTCTTCTTTAACAAGCGTCTCCAAATCTTCATCGAGAAGCTCAATCACCCTTGCAGCATTGTAATAAGCTCTTGATTTAAAAGGATTTTCCCCTTTAAGCTCTAACAAAAGTCCAATCTCATTTAATATATCCACAACAGTCTTTTTATCCATAACCCACCACTTCTTTTCTAACCACTTTTCTCCCTTCTTTCCTGTCTGTATCTATATATATCACGAATGACTTCTCTAAAGTCTTCCGCTTCCCTAGATACTTCAAGCATATAATTTATGTAAAAACTATGGTCGTTTATTATAATCTTTTTCCCTCTCAATGCTTCCCATGCAACAGTCGCATTAGCTATATTTAAAACAACAAGGTCTACATCCCTTTTAAGCAAATCCTCCAGTTCATTCCACAAATTATATACAAATCCCTCATCGTATTCCTTTAAATAAACCGCTATGTCTATTATACCATAAGGTCAATAAAAAATAATGGCACAATTGACAAAATTATTATCAATTGCGCCATTGTAATCTCTTATCCAATTCCCTCTGGCTTCTTCTTATCATCCACCAATCTTAACCCCTTCATGCTTAAGTAAAAACTTTTTTATCTCAATCCCCCCTCCAAAACCTGTCAAGTTTCCGTCGCTTCCAATAACTCTGTGACAGGGAATTATAATGGGAATAGGATTTTTATTAAGAGCCTGCCCTACTGCTCTCGCTGCTTTGGGTTTCCCAATTCTTCTTGCAATTTCACCGTATGTCACAACAGATCCATAGGGAATTTTCAAAGTCTCCTCCCACACAGCCATCTGAAACTTCGTACCTTGCAAATCCAGCTTCACATCAAAATTCTTCAGTCTCTTTTGAAAATACAGGTCAAGCTCTTTAATGCACTCTTCAATATAAAAATCGGTTCCCTCTTCAAAATCCTCTAATGGAAATTTTTCATTTTCAAACTCAATTTTGCATATACCTTTGCCAGAAGAAAATACTGTAAGAACACCTACCGGAGAGTTAAATCTCTTGTAAATCATATAAAATTCCCCTTTGTCAGCTTTTAAAGTAAAAAAATAAACTTGCACAGAAAAAACTTCATATAAAGGTGAAACCAAATAGTATTATTCTGCGTCTATAATATTGGGGAGATTTCGTCAGGGAGAGATAAAAAATGGAAAGAAGGTTTTACTTAATTATTATTCTAGCATTAAGCCTTCTATGCCTTCTCCTTGGAATAATGCTTTTTATAACAGCATTTTATCCTAAAATATGAGGTAGGGGAAAGCCCTACCTTTCAAAGTAGCTGGCAACCTCTTTAAGATACTCTATAATCGGAAGGTGCTGTGGGCATACGCTCTCACAATTGCCGCACGCTATACAAGAGCTAGCTCTTGCATCCCCTAAATCCTCATAGGCTTTGCGATTCGCCTCATAAATATTGTACATGTGCGCTTCATTGTAAAGCTCGAAATTTCTCGGTATGTTGACCCCATTTGGACAGGGCATGCAGTAATTACATCCCGTGCAAGCAATAGGGGAAAGCTCTTTATATTTATTTCTAACTCTTGCCACAATCTCCAGCTCTTCAGAAGTCAAAGTGCCAATCCCAGACCTGTTCGCGCTCTCTATATTTTCTTTCAACTGCTCAAAAGTGCTCATGCCACTTAAAACAACAGAGACTTCAGGCTGGTTCCAAAGCCACTGGAGTGCCCACTCAGCAGGACTCCTCTTCACTTTTGCTGTATCCCATATCTCCTGCACAGCTTTTGGAGGATTGGCAAGTCTTCCTCCTCTTATGGGCTCCATTATCACAACTCCCAATCCTTTTGATGCAGCATACTTTAACCCCTTTTCTCCTGCCTGCACATCTATGTCCATGTAATTGTACTGTATCTGGCAAAAATCCCATCTGTCATAGTAGTCTATTATTTCTTTGAAAACGGGAAATTCGTCGTGAAACGAAAAACCTATGTATCTTATTTTTCCTTCCTGTTTTTTCTTTTCAGCCCAGGCTAAGGCATCAACTCTTTTCATATTTTCCCATTTGTTTTTATCTAAAGCGTGCAAAAGGTAAAAATCTATATGGTCAGTCTGAAGCTTTTTAAGCTGTTCATTTAGATATTTGTCCATATCCTCTTTTTCATTTATAAGCCATGTGGGAAGCTTAGTCGCAAGAAAAGTCCTCTCTCTATATCCCTCTTTCAATGCTTTTCCTGTGACAATCTCGCTGTTGCCTCCATGATAAGGCCAGGCAGTATCGAGATAATTCACTCCATTGTCAATAGCATATCTTATCATCCTTATGGCTTCTTTCTCATCTATTCTGCTGTTGTCATTGTCAATGACAGGGAGTCTCATCAATCCAAATCCTAATGCAGACACTGCCACATCCAATTTTCCAAATTTTCTATATTGCATAATCCTCTCCCCTTTCCCTGCAAAGTTGTAAAGTAATTATATCACATCTTTTTTTGAGAACAAAATTTATAAAAAAGAAAAGGGCAAAAGCCCTATTAATGTAGATTCACTCTCTTTCTTTCCTATACTTTTCCATTATTTCTGAGAAAATCTCCGCATTTGTTGGCGGTGTATAAGTTATTGCATTGGCACCTGCTTCTATGGTCTTCAAAATTGTCTCTTCAGTAGGACCACCAGTTGCTATAATTGGTATATCAGGATCTATGTCTTTTATCTTTTTCACTATATCAGGTGTCTTTTGTGCTCCCGACACATTAAGAATTGTAGCGCCTGCCTCTATTCTTCCTTTTATGTCTTCCTTCTCAGACACTATAGTGACAACTATCGGTATATCGATGGTGGCTCTCATCTTTTTTATTATATCATTCGCCGTTGGAGCATTTACAACAACACCCATGGCACCGGAAAATTCAGCGTCAAGAGCCAGATTTATAACTCTTTTCCCCTGTGTAAGCCCTCCTCCTACGCCGCAGAAAACAGGTATGTCAGCTGCCATTATGAGAGCATGAGTAATTACAGGTTGTGGTGTAAAAGGATATACAGCCAAAACGGCATGAGCATTGGTGTTCTTAATCAAAGCCACATCTGTCGTAAAAACTAAAGATTTTATCAATTTCCCATACACCTTTATACCGGAAGCCTTTTGATGTATTATCTCAGGCACTAAAACCATTTTCTGCCTTAAGGGAGAAGTTATCTCTGGAACAAAATCATCAGCCATACTCATCACCATCACTTTATTTACTGGTATAGTATTATATTAACCAATAAATATCTCCAATTCAATAGGTTTTTCCCAAAAGATAGTGTCAAGATACTGTAGGATTTTTTTAAGACAACCCCTGAAACTTAGTTAATTTCAGCCTTCAACTTATCATGCTTTTTTATATAACTTGTGCATATTTTAATGCTTTTAAAACCCTATATATTGGCGTTACTTTCCCTATATTCAAAACTGTAATATTGTTTATTTTTTCATTTGTAGACGTTTTAACTCTCCTTACCGCTTCTTTTATTTGCTTCTTCGTTAATTTGTAACTTCCTGCATTTATATTCTTTTTCTTGCCCCATTCTACTTCTCTTAAGTCTCCTCCCTCTATTATCTTTTATTTTCTCTTAATATCTTAGTTTTTCTTTAAATTTCTCATCACAACAAGAGCATCTCATGGCTTATATTACCATTTCTTACTTATTTACCCATTAAATAGGTAAGTTTAATAAACCTTATATCCTATTTCCATATTATGGCGGGATAGCTCCACTTATCTCATGGGGTTTACCCTCCCATGTCTCACTGGATCTTAGTCCTTAATTCCTTCGTTCTACCTGCCATGAGGTGGATGTCATTTCTGCTCCATTGCAGGGTCTTTGCCCGTATGGTGATTATTCTTGTATGACAATTCCCGCTCTTGTTGTCAATATCCCATCTCTTGATTAGTTGTTTTTGTTTTATTCCTTACTTTACCTTTTATGTCACGTCGTTCACACTTTTAATTTTCCTATTAAGGGTCAGCTTTTTAGATGTGAGTAAGTTAAAGCTGAAGAGAAGATAATTAACCCTTAATTGATTTGATAGTATGTTAGTACTTTTTATGCAGCTTCCTGTAAGGCTGGCCTCTTTATGTCCTTCATCATCTTGATTGGGTCATATTTTACTCCTTTCTTTAATATGACATAAAATACCCTTATCAGTTTGTTGCACAATACTATTAGTGATTGCTTCTTTTTTAGCGGGTTTTGCGCTCTGGTAGTGTAATATTTGTGTAGTTCACGAAACTCTTCGTTTTTTGCAACCAAGGCCATTACTGCATTAAATAGTACTCTCCTCAATCGCTTCCTCCCTCTTTTACTTATTGTCGTTTCTCCTTTATGCTTACCAGAGCTATTCTCTACTAGGTTTAATCCTCCTAGTTTTTGTATCTGTTTTGGGTGTTCATATTTCTCAATGTCTCCTACTTCTGCAATAAAACCCGCTACTGTATTTATCCCTATCCCTTTGATTTCTAGTAGTTCTTTAACCCCTGGTATCTCAACTATTAATTCTTCTATCTTCTTCTCTACTTCTTCAATTTGTTTTTTGAGAAATTCGTATTGTTCAATGAGAGTCTTTATCTCGTATTCTGCCATCTTTATGCCCTGCTTCTTCCCTATGCTCTCCTTAGCAGTTTCTATCAGCTTTATAGCCCTTTTTTCTCCTACCCCTCTTTGTACTTCTTTCTTCCATATCGATAGGATTTCTTCAGCACTCTTTTTTGCTATCTTCTCAGGCGTTGGAAATTCTCTTAATGTGATAAGTGCTGCTTTCCCTTCCCAGTCTGAAAATACAGTGTTAAACTCCGGAAAGTATATGTCCAACCATCTTGTTATTTGATTTTTTGTCATCCCTATTTGTTTGTTCAACCTGTCTTTTATGTCCATCGCTACCCTTAATTCTGCATATACTCCTTCAGGTATTATCGGCTCTACATATCTCCCGTCTTTTACTAGCATTGCTATTGTTTTGGGGTCTTTTCTATCGCTTTTTGTGGGAGAATTGTCATCTAATTCTTTGCTCCTCTTTACATGGAATGGATTAACCAATACTACCTTTATGTTATTGTCTTTAAGGTATTGGGCAAAACATAGCCAATATTGCCCTGTCGGTTCTATCCCTACTATTAGTTTGTTTTTCTTATGTCTCTCCATCAAGTCTTTTGCCCATTTAAAAAATTTTGTCATACCTTCTCTATTGTTCTCAAATCTTAGGTATTTCCCATATTCTACTCCTCTGTAGTCAAATGCTCTGGCATAATGGCTTTCTTTTGCTATGTCTACTCCCGCAATTAATGTGTCTTCTGTTACTTGCAAAATCTTTTCATTTTGTGTATACTTCATTTTAAGTACCTCCTGTTTATTTTGATAATTCGAGGTAAGTTCTTAAACTTACACTCTGTATTTTATCAGGAGGTACTTATTTTTTCAAAGTTCATTCTTCTTTGTTTTTTATTCATTACAGGAATGCTCCATTCTTGCTAAATACCCTTAATTTCGCCATTAGTTTTAATCCTTCTCTGCTCCACCCTAATGGATTCCTGCTAAGTCTTGCTGAAAATACATGGCTTATATGCCCTTCTGCACTGCACCCTATTACATCTTCGTCTTCGTTGTATATTTTTATCCCTTCCCAATTGTTTAGTATGTATTTCCTTGCTTCTTTTATCTTCTCTTTCTCTCTCTTCCTCTGCTGCCTTTATTAACTCATCAAATACCTTCTTTACTCCTTCTTTATCCCCTTCATTTATTGCTCTCCATATCTTATCCCTATACTTTGGCTCTTTTGATGTAGCTTTTAATACGTATTTGTTTAAATGATATCTGTCTAGTACAAACCTTGATTTTAATATCCATTTTAATCCCTCTTTTATCCACGGTGCCCCATCTCCTGCTATGTATATCTTCTCTATCTTCTCTTCTTTGTAATTGTCTTCTATGTAATTTGCTACATCTATCCATATGTCTTCAGGTTTCTCTCCTACATATGCTTTGTAATAGACATTCTTCAGTACGTTCCTTCCGTTTTTCTCTTCTCTACCTTCATGTATGTATACTAATCGTGGAGTTTCATCTCTCCCGTCCTGTAAAGGTACATGGTCCTCGTCTGCCTCTATGTATAAAACCCTTACTTCTTTCTTTTCTTTTATTTCTCTCTTTACTTCTACTTCCCCTATTTCCCTTATTGCATTTAATACCGTCTGTTTACTTAACTCCTCTGGACATGCTTTTTTACTACTTCTCTCATATGATTCTTCTATTGCGTTTTCTACTAACTTTATCTTTACTCCCTTTTCTATCCTATCGTGCCGTCCTATCTCTAATGCATCATCCACCAAATATGTATATCTCCCATCCTCTTTAGATTTGTAATATGTCCTCTCATATTCAATATCCCCAAGGACTGTCGTTAATCTCTTTTTATCTTTCCTCTCTACTACCCATCTTTCTTTCCTTCTCTTGTCTTCTTTTATTATCCTATCTAACTCTTCAATAATTGCTTCTATTGCCCCTCTACCTAGTTTGTCCGTGAGTTCCTTTATCCTTGCTACAAGCTCTGTAATATTCATTCCATTGTTTAACAAATCACCAAAAATTTCTACTACTTCCTCAGTGAAATTTAGAGCATTTTGTAGTATAATATCCTCAAAGATATGTTTTTTCACAAGAGACACCCCTTTCGTGTTTTTTGGTTTTCCACAATCTATTTTATCACAGGGGTTGTCTCTTGTTTTTTTCACTCAAAAAATCCTACGATAATTTTACACTATGTTCCCAAAAAACAGTGAAAAAATCAGATAGGAATCAGACAAAGGGGACGGTTCTTTTTGTCTGATTTAAAAGAGCTCTTGAAAAATTCAGTCGTAAGGAACCGTCCCTTTTGTCTGTTTTGATTTATTATTTTTAAACTAACATCTTTTTAAAAACCATTTTCACACTTACAATTATAAAATTTCTTAACTTGTCCTGAATTATTTACAACTTTTTTTGAAGACTTATTGATTTTTTGTAAAAATTTATTATAAACGGTATTAAATTTTTATGATACAGCATAAAATTTAAATAGGTAATTTAAAAATCACTAAAATTCACTGCGATTTTTTAATGTTTTTTTAATTTTGGTTGCACAAAATTAAATCCTTTCACAAATGTTTTACATTTTTAACAGCTATATTGCCAACTAATATTAAATATGCTATAATAGTAATCGTCTACAAAATAAAAACAAAATTAAAGGTAAGGGGGATTTTTGAAGATGCTAAGAAAGAAATGGCTTCCTCTTTTAGTGGTGCTCGTCTTCGCCCTATCAGTTGTCCTATCTGCTTGCAGCAAACCACAGGAGACACAACCATCCGAACAGCCCAAGCAAGAGCAAACAACTCCAACAGCTTCTGTCCAGGACAGCGACAACTGGACAAAAGCAAAAGACCCTTCAAAAATACCAGAAGCTTCAAAATCTCGTACAGACACTCTCATAATAGGTCTGCATGAGCCAGCAGGAACATTTAACCCACTCTTCTATGAGACAGCTTATGACAATTACGTCTTAAGCGCTATATTTGATGGCTTAATAGAAGTAAACTTTGACGGAACATATATACCTGGCCTTGCAGAGAAGTGGGATTTGGACAAAGATAATAACACTGTCACCTTCCACTTAAGAAAAGGGGTACAATTTAGTGATGGAACGCCTTTGACAGCCCATGATGTAGAATTTACTTACTACGTATTAGCAGACCCAACTTACGATGGACCAATTGACCTCTCTCCTGCAGGTATAGTAGGATTTAAGGAGTATCAGGAGGGCAAAGCAGATAAAATTGAAGGTATAAAGGTCTTAGATGACTACACAATACAAATTCAATTAGAAAAACTCATGGGAACTAGCTTGTCAGATTTGGGTATACCTGTAATTCCAAAGCACTACTATGGAAAAGACTTTAAGAAGGGAAATCTTGAGGGCATAAAGGCTTTAATGCAAAAGCCACTTGGTTCAGGGCCATATGTATTTGACAAATTTGTACCTGGTCAGGAAGTGCGCTTAGTAGCAAATGAGCACTACTGGAAAGGTGCTCCAAAAATTAAGAATTTGATCTTCAAGACGACCACAGACGAAACAGCAGTTCAAGCGTTACAGGCAGGAGAAACAGACTATGAAACTTCCAACATCACAGCTAAAAAAGACAATGTAGAGCTTCTTGAAAGCCTGGGATTTGTAGACTATGCACTGTTGCCCACAAACGGATATGGGTATATCGCTTTTAACTTCTATCAGCCAAAGTTCCAGGATGTAAGAGTTCGCCAGGCTCTGACATACGGTCTTAACAGAAAAGCTATAGTTGATGCAGTATATCAGGGGCTGGCAGAAGTGAGAAACGTTCCTCAGTCAAAAGTGTCCTGGGCATATCCACCTGAGGATGAAATAAATCCATATAACTACGATCCAGAAAAGGCAAAACAGCTTCTTGAAGAGGCAGGCTGGAAGCTGGGACCTGACGGGTATCGCTATAAGAATGGTGAAAAGTTCACAATCCACTTCCTGCAGTCAACACCAAACCCTGTTAACGACGCTTTAGTGCCAATTGCTGTTGAAAACTACAAACAATTAGGTATTGAGTTTATAGCAGAACCCATGGAGTTTAACTTAATAGTTGATAAGATCAAAAAGGCTAAAGAAAAGACTTTTGACATGTACTTCATGGCTTGGAGCTTAAGTGCTGAACCAGATCCATACAACATATTCCATTCCAAAGGGTCACAGAACAGAAACGGATACTCCAATCCAAAAGTTGATGAGCTTATTGTAAAAGCTCGCGAAGAGTTAGATATGAATAAGCGCAAAGAGCTCTACCATGAGCTTTACAAAGTGCTCAATGAAGACCTGCCATACATCTTCATGTACCAGAGAAATGACCTCAATGCCAAGAACATGAGAGTAGTAGGATTCCAGATTTCATCTTTCAGAGATTTCACTTACTCGCTCTATCAGGCAGAACTTCTCCAGTATTAAATTAAGATAGAAAAGCCCGGACTTAGGGCCGGGCTTTTCCAATGCATTTAGGAGGGGATTTGATGACACAGTTTATAATAAGAAGGCTTTTGCAGAGCATTCCGACATTGATAGGAGCATCCATAATAATATTTTTAATTTTTGCTCTTGCTCCTGGCGATTACGTAACAAGGCAGTTTGAAAACCCTAAAATGACTCCAGAGAGAATGGAACAGTTAAGAGCGCTATATGGCCTTGACAAGCCCTTACCAGAAAGATATTTAAGATGGGCTGGAAACATGCTAAGAGGCGAAATGGGAGACTCTTTAATGTTTAAAAAACCGGTTATAAGCGTGATAAATGACTTTATATGGAACTCTTTCCTTTTAGGAGTTGCCATAATGTTTTTTGAATGGTTGATCGCCTCAATAATAGGCATATACTCGGCAGTCCGACAGTACTCTGTCTTTGACACAATAGCTACTTTGATAATTTTTATGTTATATTCCCTGCCATCTTTCTTCCTGGGACTTCTTTTGCTTAAAATCTTTGCTGTGGACTTGAGATGGTTCCCAGTAGGTGGCATGATAACCACAGGTTCAAACTACACTGGCTGGGCTCATATAATGGACGTGGCAAAACACATGGTACTTCCCGTTGCAACCTTGACTTTGATAAGTGTAGGAGGATTGAGCCGCTACTTCAGAACCAATATGCTAGAGGTCATCAAACAGGATTATATAAGGACAGCAAGAGCGAAAGGATTAAAGGAAAGGACTGTTATTTTCAAACACGCTTTGAGGAATGCACTTTTGCCTTTAATCACTCTCTTTACACTTGAAATACCAAGTCTCTTTGCAGGTGCAATGATAACAGAGAGAATATACAACTGGCCGGGAATAGGAAAAGTAGTCTTACAGGCAATTTATGTGAGGGATTATCCTCTCTTCTTAGGATATACCATGTTAATCACAGTACTCACAATCTTGGCAAATATACTGGCAGATGTATTATACGGAATAGCCGATCCGAGGGTAAGGCTTAAATGAGGAGGGATAAAGTTTGGAAAGACCAACTCCGACTCTCGATTACAGGAAGAAAAACAAAAAAAGAGGCGGTACTTCACTCTGGCAGGACGCTTTTCGCCGCTTTATAAGGAACAAATACGCTATTTTAGGTCTTGTAATACTGACCTTTATGGTTTTATTTGCCTTCATAGGACCTTATTTTTCGCCGCATCAGGACGTACCCGATGTGACAAAGGCAAATCAACCCCCAAGTAAAGAGCACTGGCTTGGAACAGATAACCTTGGAAGGGATGTCCTCTTAAGGCTTATGCTCGCAGGGAGGATATCTCTCACAATAGGTATAGCCGCTACTTTGATACTCCTATTAATTGGCGTGACTTTGGGGTCTATCTCCGGATATTACGGAGGATGGCTTGATGTCATAATAATGAGAATTGCAGATATCATATACGCTATGCCTGGGCTTCCAATATTGATAGTGATGGGTGCCATAATGTCAGATTTGAAGATACCTCCAGCTCATAGGATATACTATGTTATGTTCATACTGGGTATTATCTCATGGGTTGGAGTTGCAAGGCTTGTAAGAAGCCAGATTTTAAGCTTAAAAGAGCAGGAATTCATGCTGGCAACAGAAGTTTTGGGTTTAAGAGATAGCAAGAAGATAATAAAACACCTTCTCCCCAACGTCTTGCCAACAGTAATTGTCGCCGGAACACTGGGAGTTGCAAGTTCTATAATCTCAGAATCTGCTCTGAGCTTTTTGGGCTTAGGAGTCGTACCTCCAACACCTTCTTGGGGTTATATGCTTTCTGCCGCCAATAATATGATAGACTTTGCAAAGCGTCCGTGGCTATGGATTCCGCCAGGCGTTGCCATAATGCTTACTGTCCTTGCTATTAACTTCGTAGGCGACGCTTTGAGGGACGCTTTTGACCCAAGACAAAAGATTTAGGAGGAGTTGAAATGGCAAGAAATATTGTAGAATTTCGCAATCTTAAAACCTACTTCTACACCGAAGAAGGTGTTGTAAAAGCAGTAAATGACGTCAGCTTTTCAATTCGCGAGGGTGAAACAGTCTGCGTCGTTGGGGAATCAGGGTGTGGAAAAAGTGTAACCGCTCTTTCTCTAATGAGACTGATCCAATCTCCTCCTGGTAAAATCGTAGGTGGAGAGATAATATTTGATGGGAGAGATATCCTCAAATTAAGTGATGCTGAAATGAGAAGGATCAGGGGAAATGAAATAGGAATGATATTCCAGGAGCCTATGACCTCACTAAACCCTGTTCTCACAATAGGAGACCAGCTGATGGAACCTTTAATGCTTCACAAACACATGACAAAAAAGGAAGCCTGGAACAAAGCTATTGAACTTATAAAGCAGGTTGGAATTCCCCGCGCTGAACAGATTATGACAAGCTATCCTCATGAGCTAAGCGGCGGAATGAGGCAGCGCATAATGATAGCAATGGCCATAAGCTGCGACCCCAAACTTTTAATCGCTGATGAACCTACAACCGCTCTAGATGTTACCATACAGGCTCAGATACTTGACCTTTTAAGAAGGCTCAAAGAAGAGAAAAAAATGGCTCTCATGCTCATAACCCACGATTTAGGAATTGTGGCTGAAATGGCGGATTACGTGGTGGTGATGTACGCAGGGAAAGTCATAGAAGAAGCTCCAGTGAGAGAGCTTTTCAAAAACCCCAAACACCCATACACGAGAGGCCTCTTAAAAGCAAAGCCTGTGATTGGAAGAAGGCAAGAAAGACTTTATACCATACCAGGTCAGGTGCCAAACCCGATAGACCTTGGAGATTTCTGTTATTTCAGCGACAGATGCGAATACACAATGGACGTCTGCCGAAAAAAGATGCCTCCTCTTGTCGCTGATGAAAATGGTCATAAAGTGGCCTGCTGGCTGTACGAAGGAGAGTGGAAAAAATGAGCGAACCTTTGATTGAGGTAAAAAATTTAAAAAAGTACTTTCCTATAAGAGGAGGAGTTTTGCAGCGCACAATAGGATACGTAAAAGCCGTAGATGGAGTAAGCTTCACTATAAATAAAGGGGAAACCTTAAGCCTTGTAGGAGAATCTGGCTGTGGGAAGAGCACTGTAGGCCGTACTATAATAAGGCTTTACGACAAGACGGATGGAGACGTTCTTTTTAAAGGTATTCCTATACATAGCCTCAAAAAAAGCGAGCTTAGAAAACTTCGCCCCAAAATGCAGATGGTATTCCAGGACCCCTTTAGCTCTTTAAATCCCAGGCTTAGAATAGGGGATGCAGTAGGAGAAGCCTTATTAGACCACGGCCTTGTCTCAAAAAACGAATTAAGAGATAGAGTAATAGAAGCATTAGAAATGTGCGGACTGGCTTCATATCACATAGATAGATATCCCCATGAATTCTCTGGCGGTCAAAGGCAGAGAATAGGAATAGCTCGCGCACTCATTTTAGACCCTGAATTTATAGTCTTAGACGAGCCTGTCTCTTCTTTAGACGTGTCAATACAGGCACAGATAATAAACCTTTTGATGGATTTGCAGCAACAAAAAGGCCTTACTTATCTTTTCATCTCTCACGATTTGAGCGTGGTGGAACACATAAGCACAAGAGTTGCTGTAATGTATCTGGGCAATATTGTAGAGATGGCATCAAGAGATGAACTCTTTGACCATCCACTGCATCCTTACACGCAGGCACTTCTTTCTGCAGTGCCAATACCTGACCCGGACTTAAAAAGAGAGAGAATAATACTAGAAGGAGATATACCAAGTCCAGCAAACCCGCCAAAAGGCTGCAAATTCCACACGAGGTGTCCTTTTGCAAAGGACATATGTAAAGAACAAGTTCCTGAGTTTAGAGATGTAGGAGGAGGGCATTATGTAGCTTGCCACTTAGTATAGCTACATGCCCTCCTCCTTTTCTTGACTTTGTCAGTTCGAAACCCAAAAAGCTTGGGAATACAGGTATTGACAAAAAATGGGCGTGAAATTTGTCACTACATTACTTTCTCATGCTAATTAATTCCATGCCTTCCTCATATGTAATGAAATTTTTTGGTGCTTTTATTTTCATCACCTTCAATATGTCTTCAGCTTCCTCCTCTATCTTTTGTTTAATTAAATATTTCTTCCCATTTATCTCTATCTCCACAAAATTCATTGAACCTATCGCTTCTTTTATTCTATCACTGCTTAATTCTTTCCCCTTAGACCTCAAGCTGTATTCTAAAGTTCTTTCCAGTAAAAATGCCAAATAGCACACAACAAAATGCCCTCTTATCCTTTTTTCCGTCCAGTGAAATATTGGTCTTACCTCCAGACAACTTTTCATTACTCTGAAAGACTGCTCTATCTTCCATAAATCATGATATGCATTCAAAACTTCTGTCACACTCATTTCTTTCTTGCTGGTCTGAATTGCATAAAAACCGTCAAATTTCTCATCTCTCTTTATTGCTTCTTCATCCAGTACATATTCTTCTGATTCGGAAATGCGTCTTAAATATTTCCTTCCTCCTCTCTTTTCTGCTGCCCTTACATTGCCGGGCTTTTCTAAAAGTTCTTTTGCTTTTTCTACTAGCCTTTGCCTCTCTTCTTTATCTTTTTTGGCCCTCTTGCTTGAATAGGTTATTATTAGATTCTCAGGTATCTTGAATATTTCCCCTTCTCCCGTTTTGATAATATTCTCTCTTTCTATGACCTTGAATCTAAACTCTTCACCAAATATTTCTCTGTCAAATTTCCACTTTTTCTCTTCCAGAACTTGATATCCTTCTTCATCAAATACTCTATCTAAAATCTCTTTACTCATGTTTTTCAGTCTGCTTGCCACAATGTAGTCGTATCCCGCTTCTTTTATCAGCTTTAAATTAAGTTTACTGTTAAGGCCTTTGTCCGCAACTATTATTACCTGGTCTATGCAAAATTTATCTTTCAGTTTCCTCAAAATTTCTATCATGGTCTTGCTGTCAACAGTATCTCCTGGAAACAGTTCATATCCAACTGGTCTTCCTTCTTTATCTACAAGCATGCCCATTACTACTTGTACCTCATTTACCTTGTTATCCTTGCTAAATCCAAAATCCCTTAAGTTATCTTGCTTAATGCTTTCAAAGTAAAATGTTGTCACATCATAAAAAACAACATCAACTACCATGTTAAATAAATCTCTATTCTTGTGATAAAGATATAGCTCCAAATCCTCTTTTATCTGGGCCAGAATATCTAATCCCCTGTACAGCTGATTCAAATCAATATCTTCTTCAAATCCAAAGTATCTATTTTTGCGGTAGTACGTTTGAAGTTTGCTTACTGGCTGAATTAATCTCTGTGCTGTCATTAAAAATGCCACTTTATCAATGTCAAACTTTATCTTGGAATTTTGGGAGCTATACTGTTTGAGAAATTTACCTATCTCAAGTTCTTCCCAAAGTTTCCTATACACAATATATCCCCAGTTTTTAATAATCCCTTCTGAAACATCTTCTGGAGAAAACTTGATCGAACCTGTCTCTTCGCTAGAGCTTAAAAATATTTTTTGCAATTTATCTACAAGATTAATGAAAGAAGGGTCATTTTTAAGTTCATCAATTCTACCGAGATTAAGCAAGACTTTTTGTTTTATTTTACCATTTTCGCGATAATTATGGACAATTTTGGCATACTCATAGCCACCAGCTTTAGTTATTTTGAGAAACATATGGCATCACCTTTATGTTAGTTTATTACATTATACTACAAAAAGTGAATATAGTCAAGTATTATGGCAATAATTAGGATAAAAATTGTCCCTACAGTTTTGAAAAATTTTTTAATCCTAAAAACAAAAAACCCTTGAAAATCAAGGGTTTGATATTTTTTACCAGCCCAAAAATGACCTCCAACTGACAAAGTCGAGAAAAAAGTAAGGTTCGCGATGGTCTTCGCTTCAGCCAGTACAGGTCCTTTCGCGCCATTTGGCACTTCACAACCTGTACTGACCTATGCTCGACTGCTATGGATACCTTAGAAGTCTTATGCACTTTCCATAAGACCTCCAGTCTAAGTACACTGCAAAGGCGCGTACTTTGACCTGCGGCACCCATAGCAGTCTTAGCTCGACTGCAATGCATCCTTTTTAGCTTATAGCTTTATCAAGACACATTACAATCTGCCCTCTGACTGACATTCGCAATACCGAACATCAATCTTCGGCCGGCCATTTAAGGCTTACGCCTCTAAATGACCTTGGCTCAACCACCGCGAACCTTACATTATTATGTTTTCCTTTTCCCCGCACAATATTCTAAGAATTTTTATCTATTTTTGGAAAGTTAATGCAATAACTTTTGTCTGGCCTTCTAATTCCTCTTTCTTAACTTCCAGCTCAGAAGAGGGGATTTGTTCTCCATTTGTGAGTTTCAAGAAGTTGTCTACTGTGTCTATTGGAAAATCTATGTACTCTGTCTTGTAGTGCATTGGAATTGTAATCTTTGGGTTTAACTGCTTCATCACTTCTACCGCCTGTTTTGCATCGATGGTATAATATCCTCCTACAGGGATAAGCAAAACATCCACAGACCCTATCTCATTGACCTGCTTTTCCGTTAAGACATGTCCTAAATCTCCCATGTGGCACACTCTTACACCGTCAATCTCAAAAACGAAAACTATGTTTTTCCCCCGCTTTGCCCCCTGCTCTTCGTCGTGGAAAGTGCTTATTCCTTTTATTTTTATTCCTTTTATGTTGTGTTCTCCTGTCCTGTCCACTATTTCAAATTTCCCTTTTACAGCTTTAAAGTAATTGTGGTCAAAATGGGAATGAGAAGAAGTGACAATATCTGCCCTCACATCCGGCATAGGGTATCCTACAGAATCGTCAAAAGGGTCTGTCACAATTGTGGTCCCATCTTCGGCAGTCAATTTAAAGCAAGCGTGTCCTAACCATTTTATTTTCATAAAAGACCACCTCCTAAAACCTATTATAACACAAAAAAGGCGGCAAAAACCGCCTCAGTTTGTTGACAAAGCAAAATTTTAGCCCCTGTTTTCTTAGTACCGAAAGCAGGGGCTGTATATATCTGGATAAAATTTTCTTTAAAACTCCAAATAATGGATAAAGTTTTGAAATGTCAAAGGGCCCTTTGCCCTTCCTCCATAACCATAAGGCCATTTTCTTTAAATTCATGGCAGCAAAAACAAGCATCGCTTGCATGGACAATTTTTCTTTCCCTCTTAATGTTGTCCATCGCAAACCATGCTTCTCCTTCAAGTCCGCAAACACTCTCTCTATTGTCTCTTTCCTTCTCTCATATACTTCTTTACAATAAGGTGTATGTCTTAGGTGTTCTGCTTCTTCTACATATCCTTCCCATATGTGCCTGAATATCCTCTTTGTGTAGTCTTTACTTTGTGTACACTTTTCTCTTAAAGGACAATTCTTGCATTTTTCTGGATTTGATTTATACTCTCTATATCCTTCTCTGTTGGTTGTAACATATGTTAATATTTCATTCTGCGGGCATATGTAACAGTCATAGTATTCATCATAAACAAATTCATGTTTTTTCATGAAACCATCTTTTGTTTTTGGCCTTGTGTATGGTACTGCTGGTATTATTTGTCTATCAAATATTGTCTTTAATATGTACGGATTTTTATAGCCTGCATCTACTGCTATTGCTTTCGGTTTTCTTACCCTCTTTTCAACTTCTTTTAGTACTTCTTGAAACATTACACTGTCGTGTACATTTGCTGCTGTTACTTTTACTCCTAATACAAATCCGTTTTTATCGCAGGCCGTATGAAAAGAATATGCAAAACATTTTTCTTTCCCGTTTTTGTTTAACATTCCGCTATCTGGGTCTGTTTTGCTTACTTTCACTTCTTTCGTCTTTATTTTCTTGATTTTCTTTAATGGCTTTTTGCCATGAGCTTCTCTATCTTTGTTTATTTCTTCTTCTAGTTTTTCTTGATAGGTCCTGGCTTCTTGTTCTACTATTTCTTTGGTGTATTTCTTCTTGTTGGCACTTGCTTTTACATGGGTTGAATCTATGAATACTTCCTCTGCATTTACTAGCCCATGTTTTATTGCTTCTTCTAAAATCTTCGTAAATATTTTCTCAAATATGTCTGTCCCTTTGAATCTTCTTATGTAGTTCTGGCTAAACGTTGAAAAATGAGGTATTTCTTCTGTTAGTCCATACCCTAAAAACCATCTATATGCAACGTTTGTTTTTATTTCTGCTATTGTTCTTCTTATCGATGGTATCCCAAAAAGATATTGAATGAACAGTATTTTTATCAATACTACTGGATCTATGCTTGGTCTGCCGTGATCTTCGGAATATTTGTCTTTTACTAAATCGTATATGAAACTAAAATCTATGACTCTTTCTATCTTCCTTAAAAGGTGATCTTTTGGTACCAATTGATCTATGCTTACAAATTCTATTTGATGTCTTGCATCCTGTTTCTTTGATAACATCTTCCTTCTCCTCTCCTCTTTTGCTTCATAAAAAACAAGGAACCCTTCTCATAATAACGGGTTCCCGATATTTTGTCAACAGTCTGAGGCGGCAAAAACCGCCTTCTTTACATTCTTTCAGGAGCAGTGACTTTAAGTATGTCAAGAGCGTTCTTTAGAACAGTCTTTACAGCTAAAATCAGAGCAAAGCGTGCTTTCATTAAATTCTCCTCTGCTCCTTTCACCCTATGGCTGTTGTAGAAAGAGTGGAAAAGAGAAGCAACGTCTATGACATACCTTGTAATCCTGTGAGGAGCCAAGGTCTTCGCAGCTATAGTTATTTCTTCAGGAAAATAGGCAAGTTTCTTAATCAAATCCACCTCTTCCTCTTCTTTTAAAAGCCCGAGGTCTACATCTTCTATATTTTCTATCTTAACCCCCATCTCCTCTAACTGCCTTATTATAGAGCAGATTCTCGCATGAGCGTACTGCACGTAAAAGACGGGATTTTCATTCGTCTGCTGCTTAGCTAAATCCAAATCAAACTCTATTGGGCTGTCAGGAGACCTCATATTGAAGAAAAATCTCGCTGCGTCTTTACCTACTTCCTCTATCAAATCCCTTAAAGTGATCATCTTTCCCGTCCTTTTAGACATCCTGACTACCTGTCCACCTTCTATAAGCTTGACAAGCTGCATCAAAACTACATCCAGCCTGTTGGGGTCTATCCCCAAAGCCTTCATAGCCCCTTTCATAGGAGCGATATGCCCATGATGGTCTGCTCCCCACACGTTTATAACCCAGTCGAATCCCCTTGTCACAAACTTGTTTTTGTGATAGGCTATGTCGGAGGCAAGATACGTGGGGATTCCATTTGACCTTACCAACACGTCATCTTTCTCAGCGCCAAAAAGGGTCATTTTAAACCACAATGCCCCATCTTTTTCGTAGGTATAGCCCTTTTCTGTAAGCTCCTCTATCACTTTATACACTTCTCCGCTGTCATAAAGGGACTGCTCAGAAAACCACACGTCATACTCTATTCCGTAAAGCGCCAGATCCTCTTTCATCTTCTCTATATTCTTTTTAAGCCCATATTCTATTAAAGCTTTTCTCCTCTCTTCAGAAGGCACGTCCTTATACTTGTCTCCGTATATCTCTAAAAATTCTTTCGCTCTGTCTATTATGTCCTCTCCGTGGTAACCTCCTTCTGGCACCTCTGCATCTATTCCAAGAAGTTGCAAATACCTAGCCTCAAGGGAATATCCAAACTTCTCTATCTGATTCCCCGCATCGTTTATGTAAAATTCCCTTGAAACGTTGTACCCCGCGTAATCGAGTATGGAAGCCAAAACGTCTCCTATCGCTCCCCCTCTAGCATTTCCCATGTGCATCGGACCTGTAGGGTTAGCAGAAACAAATTCCACCTGCACCTTCTTGCCTTTTCCAAGGTTAACCCTTCCATAATCTTTTCCTCTTTTGTGAATCAATTTAAGCGTCTCAATCAAAAAATTTTGGTTTAAAAAGAAGTTGATAAAGCCTGGCCCAGCAACTTCAACCTTCTCTATAAAGGTACCAGAAGTATTCATTTTTGAAGTTATAATCTCTGCAATTTTACGAGGAGCCATCTTCGCCTCTCTTGCCATAACCATTGCAAAATTGGTAGCAAGGTCTCCGTGCTGCTTTTCCTTTGGCTCTTCCACTTCCACATCTGGAATTGATTCAAAATTGAGCAATCCCTCTTTTTTAGCTTCATTTAATGCTTTTAAAACAATATCTTTTATCTCTTCTTTAGCTTTTTGAACAATATTCTCCAACTCAATTTACCTCCCGCACTTTTAGATATAGTTCATTGTTGCTTACCTTTCTATTGTTGAGGTCGAGAACATACTTTATGTTTACCTCTCCTCCACTCTCCCCCATATTTACATTCACGTCTGTAGAGAGAACTCCTAAAAGAATTTTGCCATAAGGTGTCTGATAATCTGTCTCATGCCTTTTATTTTTTTCAAAGACCATTTTGGACTTGTTCGTGCCAAATCTGAGCAAGGTAACCTTGTCTCTAGTTATTTTCAAAGTAGTAGTGGTGCCATCCATGCCTGACAATTCGCTCTCTTCATACACCACGTAAAAAGTATTGCCCTTTATATAGAAATTCCCTTCTGTAACAAGTTCTATAGTGTCAACTTCTTCCCTGTCGTTCTTCTGAGTGCCCTTCACAGAAATAATGGCCTTTTTCAACTGCCTCTCCCCTTTTTGCCTTCAAAAAATCCTTTTCTATTATTTTTTAACATACAATCCCCTTATTTTCAAGTACGCTATTCAAAATGATAGTGTCAAGATACTATAGGATATTTTTTAGGTTTCCATCCATTATTTTTTTATATCACACTTTCATATATTTAAAACCGTAATATTATTTATCTTTTCATTTGTAGACGTTTTAACCCTCTTCACTGCCTCTTTTATTTGCTTCTTCGCTAATTTGTGACCTCCATTGGGGTTGATGAATCATATACTGAACTTCTTATGTCCCTAGTTATCAATGGCTACTCAGAATCTTCTCTCTTGAATACCTTCAAAAATCTCCAACTGCCCTACTCTGAACAGGAACTCAATAAAATTAAAAATGACCTTAAAAGTGAATTAGACCTTTTTAAACAAAGAGAATTGCCTGAAGCAGTCTTTGCATTACTAATTAATGCCTCCTATTGTGAAATTAAAGATGGCTCAAAAGTTAAAAAAGCTGCCTGTTACATAGTCCTCGGTATCGACATGGAAGGCAAAAGTGATGATTTCCCAGGTATAATTGAAACAGTCAAGGCTTTAATCCTTATGCTGACCACCAGCTCTGTTTTGTGCATCTTCAAAGAAATATTCGTAAATGTATAACTAATGTTGTAGAAAGTGTCAACAGCTCATTGAGAAAATTCGCATAAAAGTGAGTAGATGTTTCAATTCTGTCGACGTGCTTGAAATCAATATTTATCTGCAGAGAAAAAATTTAAAACAGATAAATGATTTGATTTTTGATTTTTTCGCGGTGAGGTCCTTTTTTCTACATTTATACCTCATTTTTACATTATCCTCCTTGACTTATTTAGACCACAAACAATACAATATAATACACTATCAAAAGTATTGCACCTAGAGGAACAGCAATTCGTGCCCATTCTGTACTTTTTATTTTTAATTTACCCGCTGAAATGATGTTTGGAATATTACCTGGAATTAACATCCCTCCACTAATAAGCATTCCCATTAAAATAGCTCTTATCTGTTCCGGCGTCATTGATGGAGAAATTTCTGCTGCTGCTAGCGTAGCATTATCAACAATTGCAGAAATTGTATTTGCCCAGTATAAAATCTCACTTTTCATTTTAACAATATATAAATCAATTATAGGCTTAAAACCTGTTCCCAGTAGCTCTAATGCAAAAATAAAGACGAATACTTTAAAAGCTCTAATGAATACTTCTTTTATATTCTCATCTGCCTCAACATCTTCTGTAGGCTCACCTATCCCACTTTCTCTTTTTGCAAAAAATGTTCCTATTAATCCAAGAGCTAAAATTGCAATTATTATCTCTATACCTATTAATCGTGCAAGATAAAAAAAGTCGGCATGTAACTTGGATACAACAATAGTAGCCAGTGGCTCCCCTACAGGTGTTAAAGCAGCACCAAGGCCTATGGAGAAACAAGCAATGACAATCAAATTTATTTTGTTTTTTCTAGTAAGAGGCAAGTAGTTTACGACTTCAACCAAAACCAAAGAGGCAATTATTGCTGTAATAATGCTTGACATGAGCCCAAGTATCACGATTATAATGAATGCGAAAAGTCTCAAAGATATTTTATCTGCAACTTTTTCAACACCTATTTTCAATTTTTCTTTTAATAATGTAAAAATTAACCCTGCAATCAAAACTGCCAAAGTTATATAGTAAATGAGTGGATTTTTGAAAATATGGAAAAACAATTCTACACTAAATTGTTTTGACACAATTACAGATATAATTCCCATTGTAAATAAAAAATATTCCAGATTGTGTTCTACTTGTTTTACCACAAATGGCAATAACAGAATAAGTACTAAAATTACAACTAATGCTGTTACCATATATATACCTCCTCTTAAATTTTGCACTATCATCTGTCAGCATTTTTGTAGAAATTCCTTCACCTGAAATAATACTTTAATGCGCCTGCAAAATTTGTTCAAGTTGTTCAATGGTGGGTATACCTTCAAAAACTTCTTTACCATCCAGTATCCAGGCAATTTTACCACCTTTTATATTGTATTTAAGGAGATAAAGAAAAAAGAAAAAATTCCTCGAATCTACAACCTCAACCTCGATTTCTGGGTGGTTTTTGTAAAGATATTTCAATACTACTGATAAATTTACAGGGTCATCCGCCGATGGATGGACACTAAAGTCTTTTACTTCTCTCAGATCTACGTTTACACATCCTGTAGTATTGCTAAAAAATTCACCAAAGACCAAGAGGCGCCGTTTAGCGCCTCTTTTTTTAATATCATTCATAATTACTTTATGCCTTCTCCTCCTCTGTTTTTTTCTTAATTAATGCTAGGTAAGCTTCCACAACCAGCCACACAGCCAACACAATAAGGATTATAGAAACAATTCCCAATGGAAGTGTAGGACCGCTAAGATTAGCCTTGACTAGCAGTATTAATGCTGCCAAAGTCGTCACAATCATAAACACCATGGGTAAACCAGTAAACCAAGCCGGTTTCTTTAATCCCTTAATTATGAAGGCTGTTATGCCTAATAATGCTAGACCTGCAGTTAATTGATTAGCTGAACCAAATACCGGCCAAATGAGCTTCCAAACTGGAGTTTCACTGGTTTTCATAAATACTAATACCAAAGCTGCCAAAACCGTAATAAGTGTTGCAGTATATTTATCAAGTTTACCTGCTGATAACTCTTGAAGCTGATACCTGCCCAAACGCGTCGCAGTATCCAGTGAAGTAAGTATAAATGTGTTAATGGCAAACATTCCAAAGGAGATACCAACTTTTTCTGGCAAACCAAATAAACTCCAAAACTTAGCAAAACTGACACCGTAAGTGTACTGTGGATTAGGTGGCAAACCTTCAGCAGGAGACAAAATTTTACCAGCCATTATTACAGTAATCAAAGCTATAACAGCAACTACCCCTTCTAATAACATACCTCCATAACCAATAAACTTGGCATCTTTTTCATTTTTCAGCTGTTTTGCCGTTGTTCCACTGCCCACCAAAGAGTGAAATCCACTAATCGCGCCACATGCAATGGTGATAAACAGGATGGGCCACAGGTAGTTACTGCCACCTGCATACCAGCCTTTGAAGGCCTCCAAGTTTACAGGATACTTGCTACCGCCAAATAAGATGCCTATCGTGCCGATAAGCACACTCAAATACAAAAACCAGGAAGAAAGATAATCTCTAGGTTGGAGTAATAACCAAACGGGAAGCACAGAAGCAGCCGAAATATAGACAATTAATATCCAACGCCATGTATTAACATCCAGCTTGAACACAGATTGCACCCACGGTGAATAGTTGCCCCAGAAAATTGCGCCTATCACAAATGGAAGCATAATAACAGTGACCCAGCCCAAGGATAAATTGTACTTATACACCAGCAAGCCGAAAATAACAGCAAGCACTATATACAGAACTGCACTGAAAGCAACAGCAGGATCCCCCGCAAAGGAAACAACTGCCAGTTCCAAAAAAGCTGCCACCACCAGCACTAATGCAAACCAAGCAAACGCATTGAATAATGTTTTAGCACGTTTACCTATGTAGCGGTTTACCAGCTCTCCCACGCTAAGACCTTTGTGCCGTATGGAACCTACAATAGCACCCATGTCATGAACACCGCCAAAAAAGATAGAACCAATCACAATCCATAAATAAGCTGGAAGCCAACCAAACATGGAAGCAGCTGTAATAGGTCCAACTATGGGACCTGCACCTGCAATACTGGAAAAATGGTGCCCTAAAAGAATCATTGGATGGGTTGGTACGTAATCGATGCCATCGTACAATATTTTCCTGCTTCGTTACTACTGAAATTTTACACTATCTACCCCCAGTAAAAAGGGGGTATTTTTACATTTTTGTTCCTCTGTCGGCCGCCTTAAGCAACAAAGTAGTCTCAAAAGTATACATATTTCTGGCATACTCTTTATGCCTTTCAACGGCATACTCAATAAGCTTATCAATCAATTTCTCAAAAGAAATCCCCAAAGGTTTCCACAAGTAGAAGGCAAATGAACCAGGAATTGTATTTATTTCATTTACATACACCTTCATGGTCTCTTTTTCTAGCAAAAAGTCTATTCTAGCTAATCCGCTGCAATCTAAAATTTGAAACACTTTTTTAGCCAGTTCCTGTATTTCTTTAGTCTTTTCTTCAGGAATGGGGGCAGGAATCTGCCTCGTAGTACTTCCTTTGCCGCCTTTTTCTTTTCTCATGTATTTGTCCTGATAGCTTAAAAATTCCTCCCATGGCACGGGCATCTCACACAGAGATACTTCTAAATCTTTATCAATGCCCATGACAGAACAATTCACTTCCATAGGGTCTTTTACAGCTTCTTCTACTATTATCTTTCTGTCGTAATAAATGGCAATTTCTATAGCGTCAAAAAGCTCATCCCTATTTTTGGCCTTGCTTATGCCTATACTGGAACCCAAATTAGCCGGCTTGACAAACATCGGATATTTTAGCTTGCTCTCAATCAAATCTAGCATAGCTTCTTTGTTCTTTTCGTACTCTTTTCTCAAAAACCACAGGTAATTAACTATGGGAAGATTATTCGCTTTGAAAATATCCTTCATTATCACCTTATCCATTCCTGTCGCTGAGCCTACTACTCCGCTCCCCACATAGGGTATATTTGCTAGTTGAAATAATCCTTGCATAGTGCCATCTTCGCCGTGAGTTCCGTGAAAAGCAGGGAAGATGACATCTACGTCTATGTAATCATACTCTTTTGACATGAATTTCTTCCTGAAAGGGTAGTAATACAATTTGTTAAGCCCTGGCACAGGAGGCAGCACAACCTGTTCGCATTTTTTTAAAAGCGAAGGTATGTCTTTGTAATTAGAAATGTCCAAAAGGTCTTTGCCAGTATACCATCTCCCGTCTCTTCCCACGTATACCGGTATTGGCTCATACTTTTCCTTGTTCATATTCTCAATGACCTGGAGCCCTGTAATTATAGAAACCTCGTGCTCCACTGATTTTCCTCCAAACATCACAGCCACTTTCAACATAAAAATCCTCCTCATCCTTCATAATTATCAGGCAAGTCATTTTCAAAAAGCACCACATCTCCCGGTTGAAGTAGCGTCTGTAAAACTTTTGTAGCCTCATCCAAGTTAGCCACAACAAACATTTTTTCTTCGGGAAAACTGGCTTCCTTCAACCCTTCAAAAATAGGTCTACTTCTCTTTTTCCCGACTAAAATTGCATAGTCACAGACCTCTGCAATGTTTTTCCCAAGATTTTTATTCTCTTCATACTCTTTCTCCCCCAGTTCCACCATTCCTGGAGTTACGATTATCCTCCTCTTTGCATCCATCTCCTTAAGACAGGCAAGGGCCTCTTTTGCCCCCTCAGGGTTTGAGTTAAAGGCGTCGTCAATAACAGTTACGCCATGAGGAGTGGATATAAGCTGAAGCCTGTGGGGAACAGGTTCAATTCTGGAAAGGCCTCTTCTTATCTCTTCCTCGTTTAGTCCTAATGCCAGTGCCACAGAAATCGCAGCCAATAAGTTACTCACATTGTGCCTTCCAAGCAGTGGTACCTCACATTTTATTCTCATCCCATCTTCAGTCACCGCGTCAAACTTGAGGCCTTGTCTAGTATTAATGATATTCTCAGCCCACAGAAAATATTTCCTTTCAATTGGACTTTCTGTGCCATAGAATAATTTTCGCACAGCAAATTTTTCTCCAAAAGTCCTGCAGTAATAATTATCCCCATTCAGAACGGCAATCCCATCTTCTGGCAAACCTTCTACCAGTTCAAACTTAGTTTTAGCAACATTCTCTATCGTTCCAAAAGTCTCCAAATGCTGAGGCCCTATTGATGTAATCACTCCTATCTTGGGATTCGCAAGCTTTACTAGAACTTTTATATCTCCCCTCTGTCTCGCCCCCATTTCACAAACAAAAATCTGATGGGTATCTTTTAGCTCATTTCTGATGACCTTTGTGACCCCCATAGGCGTATTATAACTTTCCGGAGTCATTAAAACAGAAAATTTTTCTGAAAGAACAGCTGTTATAAAATGCTTTGTGCTTGTTTTGCCGTAGCTCCCAGTAATGCCTATTGTAATTAAATCCTTCATACTCCTTATCTTGCGCTGAGCTGATTTATAATATAAAAACTGAATAAATTTTTCCAGTGGAAGGGTAATTACCAGGCTGAGTACCATATATGCCGGCAGTAAAGCCGTCAAAATCAGCACTTTTGCAGAAAAAACCTCTGGAGCTTGAAAATCTTCTTTTAAAAAGTAAAAGGATAAAGCTATAAGAAGCCAGAAAGTCAAAAAAAGCCTTGTCGCTCTGGCAGTAAAGACCAAGGTTTTTTTTGCCTTTTTTTTAGTCGTAACTTCTTTGTAAGTCATATAAAAAAACAGCGCTATAGGTACTAAAATGATAATTTCTGAAGGAAGTCTAAAAATACTCATAATAAAGACGATACCCGCACTCAAAAGTGCAAGCAATGACTCTTTTACCCACCTGTCATAATTTCTAAAATGCCACTTGAAAAAATTTTTTATCTTGTAGCCTTCCAGCTGTGCCATATGAAGCTCCTTCTTCCCGTAGAAAAACACAACCAAGATAAAAGATAAAACTACAAGAGCTATCCCAATCAAATTTGCCACTCTTATCACCTCAAGAAATAGCTTACGATTATGATAAAATCATTTAGCCTCTCCAAATAAGAAAAGTGTCCTGCATTTTCAAAAACCACCAATCCCGCATCAGGAATTTCTTTTTCCATAATCTTTGCAAATTCAATGGGAGTTTCCCTGTCCTTATCGCCCCATATGAGAAGTGTAGGTGCCTTTATCTTTTTTAAATATCCCCTCAAGTCCTGATTTATCACTTTAACAAAAGTACCTCTTAAGCGGCCTGCCTCTTTGTAGTCCTTTGAACCATATCTTTCGTATAATTTTTCCACCGCATCCTTTTTGCCCAAAAGCAAAAGCAGGCTTTTTATAAGCTTAAACCTGTATACCCTGTAGTAATACTTCCATCCCCTTCTGGGAATTAAACCTGCACTATTTACCAAGACAAGTTTATCAACCACCTCAGGGTGGAGAGCTGCTAGCATTATAGCAACGCGTCCGCCAAATGAATGGGCTATTATACTGACCTTTTCAAGCCCTAATTTTTCTAAAAACTTATATGTAATTTCCATATACCTTGTGACGTCCCAATCTCCATCAGGAAAGTCAGACCTTCCAAAGCCCGGAAAATCTATGGCGTACACTTCAAATTCTTTTGACAGGGCATTAAATACGGGTAAAAAGCTATTCGAATTTCCTCCCCATCCGTGCAGAAATAAAACTTTTTTTCCCTGCCCTTCTTTCTTGTAGAAAATATTTATCCCGTCTATATTGATGTACACTTTTTTCACTCCTGTAGTAAAATTGCTAATATATATTATAGCATTTGTGCGCCAATTATAATACCACATTAATTTCTTTTTAAAAAAATTTCTACATAAAAAGCCGGGAAACATTCCCGGCCGAGGGTTTAGAGGGTGACTTTTCCGTTGTTGTAGTTTTTAACTAGCATCTTCTCTGCTCTCTGAATTGCAAGTTTCACTAAGTTACCGCAGTCCCTTGAGGTTACGCTTCCCCAACCTTCCCTCATGACTGTGTCGTAAACGCCGAGTTCCTTCGCCAGCTCGTACTTGAGCTGGTCTGACATCAACCCTCTGCGTCTACCCATTTTTATCCCCTCCTTTTTAACCCCTCACACTTATTTTGCTCATCAAAACCTCCTTTATGTTATTAACTACATGGTCAAATCCCCATGTTCTGTTTTTATCACCTTCAATATCTTTTCCTCGTTCCCATTTATAGCATTTATATATACGTAAAAAGTATCTCCTCTGTAAGTTCCTTTAAATTCATAGGCTAAAACTTCACTCCCGCCCTCCAGTGGAATTAAAGCCAATTTTGTGCTCTCTATCTTTAGATTTTTATTGACCTTTTCTCTTGCCTGCTCTAATGTGAGCTTTGGCTTTTCTAATTTTCTCTTTACGTGGTTCATGTAATAGGCTGTGGCATCAAATCCTATTATGTCTCCGTTGTCCAAAGCCACTTTAACTTTTACAATATCTGGATAAAGATAGAGTTCATTTTCAACAGGTACAAAGTTAAACTGAATGTAGCCTGGCGCTTTCATGGAATAGGTACTTTCCATGTCTTTAAATCCATGGGTTTCCAAAAATTTCTTTGCATGTTTTAAAGCCTGAGATGCTGAAATATTTACTTTTGAAGGGCTTCTCTCATCCATCATCCATACGACATGGCCGCCTTTTCTGCTGACATTTATGTAAACAGGTGGCTTTCCAGGAGGTTTCAGTTCCACCCCGTAAGTCTTTATCTTGCCATTGCTGGGGCTGTACTTACTTTCAGACTCTATGTTCTTTCCGTAAAATTCTCTCGCTATCTGCAAAGCCCTGTCATAAGAAATCTCGGGACCAGTAAGCCCTTTAGGAGTAAGTTTCATAAGGCTTTCTGAAAAGGGTCCATCGTATATCAATGTAGGGAAATTTGTCATGGTTTGATTTACGCTGTTCATCCTGACATTTAAAATCTTGCTGTCAATCTGGGCCATTTTCTTTGTGCCCTGTTTTCTCAGATTCCCCAGCTCATACCCTCCCTGTACCTTCTTGCTGAGGTCGTGAAGATTCTTGCCCAAAAAAACCGCATAGTTGTGCAAAGTAGTTATAGTCTTTAGGTCCTTATCTGAAAGTTTTCCTCCTGATGCTATTTTTTTTGTGAGGCTGTAGGCGTAATCCCCCACCTGCACTAGAAATTTTGATGTGTTGTCTATTTCAGGCTGGCCAATAGGCAACTGGCTCAAATGTTCCTGACCTGAAAAAGCCTCCCTCCATATTTCGTCCAGAATAGAAATAGTAGTCTTATCAGAAGAGGCCACCATCAGCTTCCCCATTGAAGTTTCTATATTTTCCACATTTGAAATGAGCTGATAGAAGGATCGGTCATACTGAGCCTGAAGATACCGGTGGTAAGAAATTTTTTCTAAATATTGCCTGTAGCCCCAGGCTCCCAAAGCTAAAACCAAAATCAGCACAAAAGCTGTGAACCATCGTTTTAACATAATCTCCACCTCACCTTGCAAATATGTGACGTCCTATCTGAGTCAATATGGGTCTTGTAAATATCCAGTAATTCGTCACTCTCGCTGCATTGTAGTAATAGAGAGCTCCTCCTGTCGGGTCCCAGCCGGATACGGCATCTATTGCTGCCTTTATGCTTTCCTCAGTAGGAGGAAGCCACATCTGCCCGTCTTCTACAGCAGAAAAAGCCCCAGGCTGAAAAATTACTCCTGGAATAGTTTTGGGAAATCTCGGGTCTCTTACCCTATTCATTACAACAGCCCCAACAGCGACCTTTCCTATGTAGGGTTCTCCTCTCGCTTCACCATTTATGAGCATTGCCAGAAGATAGACATCATCACTTATGCCTGCAGAAGAAGTAGCTCTATAGGCTGCCAAATCCTGTGCAGTAGTCGTAAACCCCAATGCCACTTTTGTATCGTCATCAACAATGCCTGTCACTGCAAGGCCGTTATAGGCCTGAAATTTTCTGACTGCAAGCCATGTCTTAACGCCAAAAAAACCGTCCACCGGGCCGTCGTAATATCCCCAGGCTTTAAGCCTTGCCTGCACTTTAGCAACATCGCTTCCTGTGTTTCCCCAGTATAAATTAGACATAGCAGTTTTGGTCATGCTTATAGCTGTATACTCAAAGACGGCTGTCGTAAAAACGACCAAAATGGCTATTATAACCTTAAAGCGCACTCTAAAGCTCAATTTTCTCTTGCCTCCTTTCTTGCGTCTGTAAATATTTTTTGTAGTAATAAAACTATTATTCACTTAAAAAATAAAAGGCCCTTTTCAAGGCCTTTAAGGCGCCAGAGCCATTTTTAATTTTGAGTAATATTTTTCAATCAATTCCGCTATTTTAAACTTCACTTTGCTCCTATCAAATTTTTCTTTGTCTTCGCTCACAAGGTATTTCATTATCTCTTCTGCCGTCTTCTCGTCAGTAAAGCCGTGCTTGGCATCTACAATGCAAAGGGGCGGGAAAACCACACACCACCAATTTTTACCTTCACCTTCTCCTATCACAACTTTAAGGGCGGTATACTTCCCTGCTGGGACTGTCAAAGCGCCATAGTATCTGGTTGGGAAAGGAAATATTCCGTAGTCCACTCTGACTTTATAATCTTTCCCCTCTTCTTTTATTATTTTTTCAGCCACTTTTTCTATATTTACCAGGTTTTCCTTTATCACCCTTTCCGATTCCTCTTTTGTCTTTAAACCTTCAAGCTTAGGAGCTAGCTCAACGAGAATAGCATCTCTAACCTTGAGCTTTAATTCCTGGTCTTCAGGAGAATCGCTGTTGGCAATCACATGAAAGCGTATTAACTTTTTTGACCAGCTATCAACATTTGTCCTATTTTCTGACGTTTTACCCGAAATTACTAAAATACTTATAATCGCAATTAAGAGTACCGCAATTATTTTTTTCATCTTAACTTATCATCTCCCCAATTCTCACCGTATTCTTTACAATTTAAGTATTGACAGCCTACAGAGAAAATATACGTATTACCTGAAAAGACCTATTCTTCTCACATGAGAAGTTACATCAACTTTTATTTCTATTTCTGGAAATATTTCATCCCAATCTTTCCCAACTTCATCCCACAATGAGGGATAAAATTTCTCAATATAATCGCCAATTCCAAGCATGTCGACTTTTAGTTCTTTTTGGAATCGATTTACAGCTTTATAAACCATACTTTTTATTTTCCTGCTAGTTTCTCTCTCTATTAAATTCACAATATCTCCTTTTATCATCTCACCATGCTTTTCAAAAGTATACTCTGTCACATCTCCTTCTACATCCAACTTTACCCTGTAAATAATCTTCCCATCCTCTACTTTAACTCCTCTTCTTCTTATCACATTTGACACATTAAAAGGCACTTTTACTTCTTCTTCATCAGCTGGCACACTTACAGTCACATCTCCACCCTTTACAAGACCTGTCAAAAACATATAGCCCATGTTTTCATCATCTTCCATCCACCCGGCAAGCTTGTAATCCTTGATAATAGCTGAACCTGCAATTTTGACCTCATTTTTCCCGGCCACTATTCTGGGAATTATTGCATTTCCATTTGTTTCATGTAGAGATTTTGTAATTTTATTATAGTCAACAGAAGGAAAAATTGAGGTCAAGTTGTAATGCTTAAATATATCCCTTATATAGGCTCCTGTATTGGGCTCGAGGTCGTATTTTTTTAATAGTATATCCTGTGCTTTCCCAGGTGTGACAAGAAGATAGACTTTTCTACTCAGCTCATAACTTCTGTCTAACGAATCTAAGACCTCTTGAAACCTCGTTTTGTTTTCTACTACTTCTTTTCCAAAAATGATTGCCTGAGTATGCCCAAGATACAGGGCTTTGTCCAGTCTTGTACTTATGTGGCGGGAGGCAGAAAAAATCGTATCTGCCACTTCAGACACGGCAAAGCTCGGCTTTTCACTTCCACCACTGCCTCCGCCTCCTGAACCCTTTGCCAGCTGAGCTACGTTGGGGAATTGAAAAGTCACCACGTACTTTTTATTTGAGTTGGACAAATCTATCCCAATGGCCATCACAAAAGCTCTGTCCTCTATTTCAATTTTGTCCCAGCATCCTGTTAGAACAAAAATTAGAAAAATTAGTAAAATAAAAAGCAGTGTTTTGCGCTTCACTTTTTATCACCCAGCCCTTTAAGTTTTACAAAAAAAGCTAAGATGATAGGCAAAAACGATATAAAAAATATAGATAAATACTGAGATACAAAATTAGCGTACTTGTAGAGAGTCACTATAGAATCAGGAATTAACGCCATTAAGTACATGGGAGGGATAAGCGGCAGAACGAGGTACGAGTGTTCCCTTGCCTTTATGAGCTTTGATAAAACCAAAACTGCAAAATAATGGAAAGAATAAATAGAAGTAAAAATTGTAAATGTCCAAATTGCCATCACAATTCCTTCGACATTTTCTATGAAAAACACTGGAAAGTTTATGGATTTAATCAAAGTCAAAAAAGGCCACAGCTGTTCTTTCGTTTCCTTGTACCCAAAAATCCCTATGACAAAAAAGCATATATACATGTAAAAAAGCGTTGTAGAAATTATAGAGGCATTCACACTTTTTTTAAGTTTCTCTTGATCTATCACATATGGAAAGACCATGTAAAGAAGCTCAAAACCTACAAAACTATAAGTAGTTACAAAAACTCCTTTTAAAAACTTCATAAGTGACACTCTCATAAAGGGAAGAAAGTTGGTTAAATCCACATCAGATAAAGCCGGCAAAAAGAGGAGCAAAAGAGGTATTACCATAATGGGAAACAATATCTCTGACATCCTCGCAATTGGCTCAAGACCGTACCTCACAAGATATGCAGAAGCAAAAAGCATAGTGATTATTATGGTCTCAATGGGAGTGCTGGGAAGCAAGTATATCTTCAGCACTTCGCCAAAAATTCTCACATCGAGGCTCACAAAAACGCTGAAGTAAAATATCAAAATTACGCTAAGCACAACTGCTACAGGCTTTGTCACGAGTTTTGAAGCATATTCAGAAAAAGTCTCTGTAGGAAATTTAGAAGAAATCCAAAGTATCAGCCTTGCGAAGAATAAAGAAGCAAGTCCTCCCCCCAAAATAGCTAAAAGTCCATTCGGACCAACTTCCTTTGAAACATCTGCAGGAAGGCTCAGTATCCCTGCTCCAACCATTGTAGTAAAGAGCAAGATTGCCACTTGATTTGAAGAAATTTTGTCGTTATTTTTTATCATCTCTCCCTCTCCTGTCCTCTTCCAAGCTTTCTATTTTTTCTTCTCTCAAATCTACCATTTTTCTTTTATCAGGCGTGTTCAGTATTTCAGGCCTCTCCTTAAAATACATAAGGGGAGCCCGTATTAAAGTATCCGCAAGATCACTCAAATGTATCTCTACAAAAGGAGAAAGATACGGAACTCCAAAGCTTTTTAACACCACGAGATGCGTCAAAACCATTATAAGCCCAAGCATTATCCCGTAAAGCCCAAAGATTGCTGCCAGAATCATAAAAACAAATCTCAACATCCTAAAAGCAATTGCTGCTGAATAGCTGGGTATAGCAAAAGACGCCACAGCTGTTACCGCCACCACAATGACCATAAGCGGACTCACAATACCCGCCTGAACTGCAGCCTGTCCTATGATGAGACCTCCCACAATGCCTATTGTCTGCCCTATCGGCGCAGGAAGTCTAACTCCCGCCTCTCTTAAAAGCTCAAAAGTAGCTTCCATTATCAAAGCCTCAAAAAATGCAGGAAAAGGTATGCCCTGACGAGTAGCTGCCACGTAAAGAGTTAGCTTTGTCGGTATTAAGCCGGGATGGTAAGCAGTAAAAGCTATGTAAACTGCTGGAGCTGTTAAGGCCACCAGTGCCGCTAAAAATCTCAAGACCCTTAGCAAAGATGATATCATCCACCTCTCGTAATAATCCTCTGCAGACTGGAAAAGGGTAGCTAAAGTAGTTGGAAGTATCAAAGCAAAAGGAGTGTTATCCGTCAAAATAGCCACTCTTCCCTCCAGCAAAGAAGCCGCCACCTTATCCGGCCTTTCTGTACTCAAAACCTGCGGAAAAGGCGAATGCCAGTCTTCTTCTATGAGCTGCTCTATATACCCACTTTCAAAAATGCCGTCTATTTTTATATTTTTAAGCCTCTCCATCACTTTATTCAAAACATTTTTATCCACAATATCTTCCATATAAAGCACAGCGACATCTGTATGGGTTCTTTCACCTATTTGTATCTGTTTTATTTTTAAATTCGGATCTCTTATTCTCCTCCTAACCATCGCAGTATTTACCCTTATAGTTTCAGTAAAGCCATCTCTTGCACCTCTTATGACTGTTTCAGCCTCCGGCGGGGAGATAGACCTCTTCTCCCATCCTTTGCTGGATATTATGACAATATCAGGAGAACCATCAAACAAAAGCGCAGTGTCACCGCTTAGTATTGAAAGAATGCATTTGTCTAAATCATTGACCTCTTTTATATCTCCTCCGCTTATAGTCCCTTTTTTTATCACCTCGTACAGATTCCCTTTTATCTTCTCAATAGAGGGATCTGCTTGCCTCGAATCCAAAAGAAGCGAATGAATCACATGGTCATTTACCAGAGCTTTGTCAATAAGCCCATCTATAAAAACCACTGCCAAGTTAAACTCCTGATTTTCTCCAACCCACAGGTCTCTGTATATAACATCATCACAATCTTTAAGCTTTTCCTTTATGTAATTGAGATTTTCTTTTAAACTTGGTGAAGAAGGTCTGCCTTTTTCTTCTTTCTTCTGGTCTTTCTTCTTAAAAAATTTATCAAAAATCCCCATAACACTCCCTCACATTGGAAAAAGGATTCTCAGAATAAGTGCAATTACACCTATCAATATGTAAAAAATTCCTATTCCCTTGCAAATCCTTGAATCTCTGTCAAGCCCTTTTCTCTTCAAAAACTTCGGCTCCACAAAAGCCTCATAAATTCCCACAATGAAGACAATTGCAAACATATACACAGTAAAATACTGCCTTATAAAATGAAGAAGCTGCCACATACCATTCACCCTTTCTCTCTCATATATCATTTACAGTAAACAAAAAAATATGCAAAATAAAAAAATAGGCTTTTCGCCTATTTTAAAGATACTTGATTGCCATTTTAACATCTTCTTCCTTATCTACGTCATTCCCTATCTCAGGATATTCAGAAATTATGGCTTTGCCCTTTATTCCAAACAATTCTTCTACTTTCTTTTCAATATGAGAGATCGAAACTCTTCCTATCAAAAATAAAAACAGAATCTTCCCTCCAAGCAATTTCCCTAGCTTCCACGGCTTTTTTCTGTAAGCGATAAACTTTTTAGCTTCTTTCACCAACTTGTCTATCACAGCAGGATTGACATAAAAAATATTTCCGCCAGTAAAAACTCCCTCTTTCACCCTAGCATAAGTCCTTTTAGCATCAGGAAACTTTTTTAAATTATCTTCCTTCCTTATGATAGGATAGCATAAGTCCGCTCCTGTCTTTTCAGCCTTTTCAATAAAATCGCACACAGCCTCTCCTGTCAAAAAAGGTATATCACAAGTCAAAATGATAACTCTTCTGTCATTTTTAAAAGGCTCCACTCCCCTTAACACATTGTCCATTATGGTATCTGTTTGTGGTACTATAATGTCTATACCCTCAACCTCTTTAAGCCTCTCAGGGTCCCCTACTGCCGCAATCTTTTCTATTTTATCACACTCTCTCAAAGCCTTTACTACATAAGAAATCATGTATCTCCCCTTAAGGTTCACAAATGCCTTATCAGGCAGTTTGTCCTCCTTGGTACTGCCGGCCAAAATAACAGCGTTCATCAGCCTCACTCCTTATCGCTGAAGTACTTTGAATCCTTTACTACTTCTTCCTGAAAATTGTGAACGTGCTTTTCTGCCCATTTTCTCGCCCCGCTTGCATCTCTTTGTTCAATTAGCTCAGCTATTTTTTTGTGTTCCTGATAGATCCTCTTTGCCTTCTTTTCCTCAGTGATGTATTTTACCCTGAACCGGTGGACATGCTCTTGTAAATTATTCATTATCTGTATTAATTTGTCATTACGGGATGCGGCAAAAATTAAATCGTGAAACTCTTTATCAAGCCTTATTAACGCTTCTAAATCTCCCTCTTCCATTTTAATTCTAAACTCCTCTACGATCTTTTTGAGCTTCTCTACTTCCTCATCAGTAATCCTCTCTGCAGCAAGAGAAGCCGCCAATCCCTCTAAAGAACTTCTGACCTCCAACACGTTCAACAGGTCTTTCGCATTCAAATCCGCCACATACGCTCCCTTTCGAGGCACCATTACAACAAGTCCTTCAAGCTCCAGCTTTCTTATAGCCTCTCTAACAGGAGTGCGGCTCACCCCAAGCTTTTCTGCCAGCTGGACTTCCATAAGCCTTTCTCCTGGCTTTAGCTTCCCTGTTATTATAGCTTCTTTCATGTAGTCAAAAACCAGATCCCGTAGCGGCTTGTAATTTTCCAGAGTAAAAAACTCGCTCATAATATTTCTAACCCCTTGTCTATAGTTTTAGAAATGGCAACAAAAGGATAAACTCCCTTAAGGTCATGATAAGCCCTTACAAGCTTTTCAACATCATTAAAAACACCGTATACCGTAGGACCGCTTCCTGTCATAGAAGCAGATAGAGCTCCTTTCTCTATCAAACTTTTCTTTATATCTTCAATCACTCTATACTTTTGAGAGGTCACTCTTTCAAGGTCATTGCTTATATTCCTAGCAATTTCTAATAAATCTCCCTTCTTCAAAGCCTCAACAAATAAAAAAGTAGAGTTTAAGCTTTTAAACCCGGAATCATCCCATTCAGTGTAGACTTCTTTTGTAGAAATTTCTAAATCAGGCTTGACAAGAAGCAAATTCAAAGGAATTCCCTCTAAATCTTGAAGCTTTTCTCCTCTTCCACTAGCAAGCTTTGTTCCTCCCTTAAGGCAGAAAGGCACGTCAGACCCTACTTCTGACGCTATTTCTTCCATCTCTTTTTCTGTAAGGTTTAAATTCCAGAGCTTATCTAATGCTACAATTGTAGCAGCAGCATCTGCACTTCCTCCAGCAAGGCCGGCAGCCAAAGGAATATTTTTAAAAAGCTTTATTTTTACACCTTCATTTAAAAAATACCTATCTCTTATCGTATTAAAAGCCTTCATTATGAGGTTTTCTTCTCCTTTGGGAACTCTCTCATGGTCGCATTCAAACAAAATTTCCTTTGCTTTCTCAAATTCAATCACATCAGCCAGGTCAATTGACTGCATCACACTTAAAATTTCATGATATCCATCTTCCCTCTTTGACAAAACGTCAAGCGTGAGATTTACTTTTGCATAGGCCTTTATTCTAAGCTTCATTTAACTCTCCCTACTCAATATTATAGTTTCATATTATACATTATACAACAAATTTTCTGTAAAAAAAATACGCAGTAGACTGCGCATAAAAACTCACTTTTTAACAGGAATAATCAACTTCTTTCCCTCAAAAACCTTATCCTCTTTAAGGTCATTAGCCGTAATTAAATCCTCCACATTGACCCTATACCTTTTCGCTATATCCCAGAGGCTCTCTCCTTTTTGTACCATGTAAATAATTATGCTGTGACGCACCTCTTCTCCTCTTGGCATTTCAATTTCTTTGAGGTCGTAAATCAACGTCATTTCTTTTTCTGCCAAAACCTCAACGCAGCTATCTATAGCAAATTTAAATTCCAGCTCTTTTAAGCTGTTTATTTCATAAGACACATAAGCTGTAGAAACCTCTGTCAGTACCTCTCCCACTTCTCCTTCTACCTCTACAAATGTCCTAAACGGATACTCATCCCTGTAACCCTTTATGCCGCCATCTTCTGATACATAAAGCAGGGTGTAGTTTAATATCCCCTCTAAAATCAGCTTATCCCCATCTAAAGCGTAATCTGACACTATTGGTAAGGCAAAAATTTCTAAAACCTTCCTCACCACAGAAGGAAGTTCAACCTCTGTCTTCACCATGAACTGAGAAGAAAAGCTCTTTATATCCCCCAATACCTTTATATTTTCCTTCAAAGGTTCAACGTACTTCTCTATCCCGTAGGCATCCACAGGAATTTCTCTTTCCTCTTCTTCCAAAACCTCCACTCTTACCTTCAAAGTAACCTCTACATCTACAAGCCTGTTCTCTCCCTTTTCATCTTGAGTGACCGTAACATCCACATTTATTACATCTTCGTATGTATTGGCTTTCATGTAACTTAATGTCCCCGGAACATCTATAAAATTAGCATAGTTTAAGGTTGCTTCAAGACTTTTTACTTCATTTTCTTCAGAGACGTACAAAATCCTGCACTGCACTTTCCCCTGAACTATAACCTTGTTTTCAGAAAGCTTTACTTCTTCAGGCACTACTTTCACTTCTTTTTTTATGACCTTCTTAATGGGCCTATCTTCATCCCCTACTTTCACCTTTTCCTTTACAAAAACTTCTCCGGTGTTCTGCCCTACCGTATGAACAAGTTTTACTCTTTTCTTTAAAGTCTGCAAAGCTAAAGCCTCTTCTCCACCTATCACTACCTCTCTCTTATCAGAGACCAAAAGCCTTGACTGTATTCTGACCACTGCTTTTACATTTACCTTTCTGCTGTTTACAAGCCTGTAGTCGATATTTTCGACAGAGACCCTTGCAAGACATCTGGACCTTTTGTCAATCGCTTCATCTTCTATGCTGTGAGAATAATCCACCTCTTTTTCGATCGTCTCAATCTCTCCGTCCTTTTCGCTTATGTAAATGAGTTCTAAATTAAGCTTCCCTTCAAATTGAACTTTCCCTGAGGTCACAAAAACCTCTTCGATGTAACTTCTAGGGTTTACTGCCAAAATTGTCAGTATATCCGGGTCGTTCTCTGGGACAATAATATCACCCTCAACTAAGAATTCCGTATTGTAACTCCCTGCCACCACATCAAACTCCAAGATATCTTTATAAACCTGCGGCATAAGTTTACCTCCTTAAAAAGATATATCACTTCAACAGAATATGCTAGTATAATATATAGTGGCAGAGATAAAATTATGCCAAAAAAATAAGACCGAAAAACTTCGGTCACTGCAGACAGGGAATTCTTTTATTCTCATCCATTACAGTAAGTTCAACCGTTTCAGTCAAAATGTCAGAATAGCTGTAGGATACCCTGCGGGTCGTACCATGTCCATCTAGCACTACAATAAAAATGCTGGGATAAGTCTTCTCCAGTAGTCCTTCTTTTATTATCGTCTTTTTTCTTCCTCCATTGGTCTTCAGCCTGACCCGCGCCCCTACGTGCTGTTCCAATTGCTTCTTTATCTCATCAAGGGTTGATCTGTCAGCCACTTGCATCAACTCCTTAACAGTGCTGAAAATAGTATACCACAATTTTCAGACAATGTCAAGGGCATAATATTATACCAAGGTACATGTCTTCTTGTCAACAAGTATTTTTATTCAAAAAAATAAAAAAACCTGCAAATAGCTTGGGTATTTGCAGGTTTTTAAGCCCTTATGCCACAAATTCTTTTAATACTTTCCTTTAGGCACGCCATATCTGAACTTTCCCATCGTCTGCAGGCCTCCAATTCCAGCCGCACCAGTGATAGTGTGCTCTATCAAGTCCTCTATTTTTACGAGTTCATTTATATGGGAAAAAGCCACTTTTTCACTAACAAGTACCGGATCCAAACAGTGGATTAGCACCCTTTCTGGTGAACTGGCGTAATTCGCTCCTGCCTTTATCAAAGCCTCATAATTGGACTGACAAGCTCCAGCAAAAATTACCAGGTTATCAAGAGAAGGCTCGTATTTTCTGGCATTTTTAACTGCCTCAACAAAATATTTTGAATTCCTATAGCTCTCCAAGTCCCCGTAATCTCTGGCACTGCTTTTTATGCTGTCATGGCCGGTAATAACTAAAATATCTGGCCTGTACCTTTCCAAAAGGTCATAGACCTTTTCCGGCTGTTCCTCTTCTTTTAAAACTACCCCCACCACTTCCATGCCGACTTTCCTGTAAGCCTCCATGCATATATTTAAATACTCTTCATCTCCGTCGATGTGAAGGACCTTTCCTGGCCTTCCGTAGGGTTCCTGGCGCACTCCTCTTGCCATGCCTTTCTTTCGCTGAAGGCTTTTTGACTGAGCAATTTTTTTTAAAAGGTACTCTGCCTTTTCCCTATAAGGCCTATCGTATTCCACGATTTTAGCTCGGGAGGCTTCAATCAGGTCATCTTCAGGTGCATCTGCTATTATCCTCATGTTAAGCCCGTGCAGAAGGTAATATCTTACTCCTTTGTTATCTATGACATTAATGACTCTGAACAAAATGTCAGAGCCATAGGACTTCCTCATCACAATGTCATTTATGCGAAAAGCCATAAAATACCCCCCTGCGTTTTCTTCATATTCCATAATATGCAGAGGGGTATATAAAAGGTGTATATAGTTTTATTCTTCCATCTGTTTGCCCAAAAAAGCTGCAGCAGTTTCAGCAATTTTTGCCTCCACTTCTGTCACAGTCTCTCCAGGTTCTTTTGTAAATATCACAACACTTCCTATAGTATCCCCTCTAGAAATTATAGGGACAATCACCTGAGAAGTTATGCTAAACTCCTGCCCTTCGGCTATTTTAATCGGCCCTTTGTCTTTCCCTGTTCCTAAAATTACTGTCTTTTTCTCCTCCAAGTAATTCTCTAGTTCCTGGCTTATGGGTTTATCTATAAGCTCTTTTTTGGGAACCCCTGCTACAGCAATTACTGTATCTGTATCAGTTATGCACACAGCGTGCTTTGTAGACTGGTATATGCTATCAGCATATTCCTGTGCAAAGTCGCTCAATTCACTTATAGGAGAGTACTTCTTTAGGATTATCTCCCCTTCTTTGTCGGTAAAGATTTCTAATGGGTCCCCTTCTTTTATGCGAAGGGTTCTCCTTATTTCCTTAGGTATGACAACTCTTCCCAAATCGTCTATCCTGCGAACTATTCCTGTAGCCTTCAAAGTAAATACCTCCATTTCCTAAAATTTTTAGCTCAAGATTAGTATTTATATTTTTCCATAAATTTATGCGCAAAAAAGAGCTGGCAATTATATGCCAGCTCTACCCTACTTTCACTTTTATATTTTCAGGAAATTTCTGTATTTTAGAAGCCTTTACGAGTTCGTCGTACTTTTCTTTTATGACCTTGTTCTTTTTGTCATTTAAAAGGTAGCTCTCAATTGTTCCTTTCACTTCATCAAAAGGCTTCACAGTAATTCCTTCTGATTTTATTATGTGATAACCGTACTGCGTCTTTACAGGTTTAGAAATCTCCCCTGGCTTTAAGGAAAATGCTGCTTCCTCAAATTCCGGCACCATCACCCCATGGGGAAATTCTCCCAAATCTCCGCCATTATCCTTTGTAGCTGTATCAATGGAATATTCTTTTGCTAAAGCGGCAAAGTCTTCACCTTTCATAAGCCTTTGATATATATCTTCTGCCGTCTTCTCATCAGCCACGAGGATGTGACGAGCTCTCATGACCTCAAAACTCTCTTTGTGCTCATCATAGTATTTTTTAAGCTCCTCCTCAGTAACTTTCACATCTTTAGTGTACTCTGCTAAAAGCTTGTCTATCAAAAGATATTCTCTTATCTGCTCCTTTGTAACTTTGCTGTTAAATTGCTTTTCCTTGTTATACTCTTCTTCTACTTCCTTATCCGTGACAGTGATGTTTCTCTTTTTAGCCTCTTGAACAAGAAGCTTTTGCGCCACAAGGCTGTCTAAAACATTTTCTTTAACAAAATCCAGAAATTTTTTGCCTTGATAGTCCTGATTCCAAATGTCTTTTGTGTAGGTGGGTGCACTTTCAATCTGCTCTTTCACCTGTTCAAAAATTTGCTGGTACTCCGCATTAGTAATCTTTTCTCCATTCACTACCGCGACGACATCCCCAGATACAGCTTCTTTTTTAGAAGAACATGAAACAAGAGACACTCCAACAAAAATAAGAGCTAAAAATAAAGCGATTCTTCTTCTCAAAATTACAGCCTCCTAATTTTAAATTTGACATAGCTTTATTATATCTCATTTCTTTGCCAACTGCAAATCTTTCATTTTTTCTACCAGTTCTATCAATTCTTTCAGCAAAGTCTCTTTTTTGTTGTATTTATAAGTAAGATAAGGTGGATGCTGGCTTGAAAAAGTGAGGTTGCCCTTGTACTCTCTTACCATTTTTTCTACAGTTTCCATGTCAACAGAGTCTTTATCTTTAAACTTTAAAATTACGCCACTCGATTTTTCACTTATTTCCACGATGTGAAGTTTTGACGCAACCGCTTTTATATAGGCTATATCTAAAAGTGCTTCAACAGGCTTTGGATAATCGCCAAACCTGTCTATAAGCTCATCTTTTACCTCCATCATATCTTCTCTTGACTCTATAGAAGCTATCTTCTTGTACATTTCAAGCCTTAAGTTTTCATCCTCAATGTAAGAGGAATCGATGTAGGCGCTCACTTTTAAATCTATAGTGGTAGTTATTTCCTCCTTTGGCTGTTCCCCTTTGAGATTCCTTATGGCCTCTTCTAAAAGCTTAAGATAAAGGTCATAGCCAACGGCATCAATGTGCCCGTGCTGTTCTGCACCGAGCAAATTTCCCGCTCCTCTTATCTCCAAATCCCTCATGGCAATTTTAAAACCTGAACCAAATTCAGTAAACTCTTTTATGGCATTAAGCCTCTTTTCTGCCACCTCGCTTAGCACCTTATCTTTTCTGTAGGTAAAATAAGCGTAAGCCAGCCTATTTGACCTTCCTACCCTTCCCCTCAGCTGATAAAGCTGTGCAAGCCCCAGCTTATCCGCATCGTACACTATTATGGTATTCACATTTGGTATGTCAAGCCCTGTCTCAATTATAGTGGTAGTCACAAGTACATCGTATTCCCCTTTCAAGAAATCCACCATAACCTGCTCCAGCTTGCTTTCTTCCATCTGCCCGTGGGCAACTGCAATTCTGCAATTTGGCACCAATTCCTTTATAAAATTAGCCATTTTCTCTATCCCCTGTACTCTGTTGTATACAAAGTACACCTGTCCTCCTCTTCCCACTTCTCTTAGAATAGCGTCCTTTATGAGCTCTTCGTTAAATTCCACCACATAGGTCTCCACAGGAAACCTGTCCTCAGGAGGATTTTCCAGTATGCTCATATCCCTAATTCCAATTAAGGACATGTGCAGTGTCCTAGGTATAGGAGTTGCAGAAAGAGTCAAAACGTCTATGTTTTCCTTAAGCTTTTTAATCTTTTCCTTGTGGACCACCCCAAACCTCTGCTCCTCGTCGATTATCAAAAGCCCCAAATCCTTAAATTTCACATCGTTTTGCAAAAGCCTGTGGGTTCCGACTACTATGTCAATAGTCCCGTCCGCCAGCCCTTTAATTATCTGAGCCTGCTCTTTTGGAGTCCTGAAGCGGCTTAACATTTCTATCTTAACAGGGAACTCCTTAAACCTTTCCAAAAAATTGGTATAGTGCTGATAAGCTAAAATAGTAGTGGGGCACAAAAACGCCACCTGCTTACCATCAGCCACCGCTTTAAAAGCAGCCCTTAAAGCCACCTCTGTTTTCCCGTAACCCACGTCTCCGCAGAGAAGTCTGTCCATTGGCTTATCCTTTTCCATATCTTCTTTGATCTCTTTTATGCACCTTAACTGGTCTTCAGTCTCCTCATAGGGAAACTGGTCCTCAAACTCCTTCTGCCACGGCGTATCGGGAGAAAAGGCATGTCCTTTCGCCATCTGCCTTTTAGCGTAAAGCTGGATTAAATCCTTTGCCAGGTCTTCTGCCGCCTTTTTAGCTTTTCTCTTAGCTCTTATCCACTCGCCTCCTCCAAGCTTGTTAAGCTTTGGAGGATTGTCAGTAGGCCCTACATACTTTTGAACAAGGTCTAATTGCTCAACAGGCACAAATAGCACATCGCCTCCGGCGTAAACTATCTTCAAATAATCCCTTATGACTCCGTCCACCTTTATCTTCTCTATCCCTTCATACTTGCCAATGCCGTAATTGACATGCACTACATAGGAGCCCACTTCCAACTCAGTAAAACTCTTTATCCTCTCAGCGTTTTTCATCTTAACAGGCTTTCTAGCCCTCTTAGTTTGCCCAAATATTTCGCTATCGCTTATAACCGCAAATTTAGCATCCACGTATTCAAACCCTTTTGTGATGAAAGCAGGGTATATCACCACCTGCCCTCTTTGTATGTCATATTCATTATCCTCCACCACAACAGAGTCAATGCCGTACTCCTCCAAAGTCTCCTTCAAAATCTTTGCCCTATCCTTATTGCCGCTTAAAAGAAGCACTCTATATCCAGTCGCTTTGTAGTACTTAAGGTCCTCCACAAGAAGGTCCATTTTTCCGTGGAAAGAGTGCATAGACCTTGATACAAAATTAACAATCCTTTGCGGGTGAAGTTCTCCCTCCGGCTTCGCTAATGTGTTCATTATTACCAAAAAATTGTTTTTGAGCCTTTCCTCTACTTCAGTGTAGTCAAAGAAAATTTCTCTCTGCTCAGGGATCACTTCTCCTCTTTCTAGTAAATTTTTGAAATTTTCATTAAATTCTAATTGCAGATTACTTACCCTCTGCCTAATCCTGTTTGTCTCATCCAAAATTACAATAGCATCTTCTCCTACGTAATCTTTGATGGATTGAAGGTCTTCGTAAAAATAGTTTATGAGCACCTTTATGCTCTCCCTCTTTTTCCCCTGGCTTATCTCTTCCATTATCTCGTCAAACTTCTCTCTTAACTTTTCGGCCATTCCACTTTTTGTCTTCCTGATTTTTGAAAGATATGAATTTAAGTCCTTTGACAGAGAAGATATTCCTCTTCTTATGTGTTCTTCTTCCACTATAAATTCAGTAGCCGGAAAGATAAAAACTTCTTCTGCTGTTTTAATAGACCTCTGTGTCATGACATCAAAAGTCCTCAAAGAATCCACTTCATCGTCAAAAAGCTCTATCCTGAAAGGATACTCTTCAGTAGAAGGAAAAATATCGATTATCCCGCCTCTTACGCTGAACTGCCCTTTCCCTTCCACCATCTGCACTCTCTCATATCCCATTACCTGTAATTTTTTCAGAAAATCTTCTAAGTCAATTCTATCGCCAACTTTAATGGTGAACTGATACTTTCTAAAAAGGTAAAAAGGAGGCATCCTTTCCAGTAAAGCATCTATAGAGGCGACAACAGCGTGAGGCCTGCCATCAGAAAGCCTTTTTATCACTTTAAGTCTCTCAAATACGATTTCGTGGCTTGCTGCGTCTATTTTGTAAAACACTATATCCCTTTTAGGGAAAAGAGAAGCCTCCCCTTCATTAAAGGAGTACAGGTCTTCGTATATTCTCCTTGCCTCCACATCGTCAGGGGTTATCACTAGGACCTTTTTATTAAATTTCTTCATGAGATAATGCGCTATGTGAGCTTTTTGAGAATCTGCAAGGCCGTATATCAAAACAGGTCCTCTTCCTTGCTTTAACTCTTCCTCTATCGCTTTTACTTCTTTTAATTCTTCAATCTGCACTGTAAACATGTTTTATCACCTCAGCATAAACCTATTCCAAAGCAAGTGAAGAAGTGAAGCAGATAAAATCGCCACAAAAAGGTTAACTTTTTCAACAAGCACATAAGAAATTACTCCAAAAATTGAATGGCTCAAGATGCTCAAAACTGCAGCCCTTCCATTTATTTTATATGAAGCTTTTGTGTAATCATTTACTGCCTCTGCAATCCCAAACATAAAGTGAGAGGCAAGAATAGAAGATGTCATATACCCAAAGACAGTCTTTGAACTCTCTTCAATAAAAGGGACGATGTAGATTACAGCCCTCTCACCATACCTTTTCACCACAGCGCTATTTAAAAGATATGCTACAACAATACCTGCCATTCCTGATAAAATCCACATCCTCAAACTCCTCTAGCCATTAAATCTGCTCATGGCATGCTCTATTCCATTCTCCATTATATCAATCACGGCTTCTGCTGCTCTTTCCACCGCCTCATCTATCACCTTTTTCTCTTCTTCACTAAAACGCCCCAGAACGTGCCTTACAAGGTCGCCATCTTCTGGCTTCCCAATACCTATCCTCACTCTAGGAAAGTCTTCGCTGTTTAGAAGATATATTATTGAGTTCATGCCATTGTGACCACCTGAACTTCCTTTTCTCCTTATCCTTATTTTTCCCACCTCAAGGTCTTTATCATCATATACCACAATTACATTTTCAAGCGGAATTTTATAAAAATTTACAGCATCGTACAGGGCTTCGCCACTCAAATTCATAAACGTCTGAGGCTTCAAAAGTATCACTTTTTCGCCTTTAAAATGCCCTTCCCCCATGAGGGACTTGAATTTAAGCCTTGAAACCTCTATCCCAAGCTTTTTTGAAAGGGCATCTATCACCATAAAGCCTACATTGTGCCTCGTGCCTTCATATCCTTTTCCCGGATTTCCAAGACCAGCTATTATGTACATGCTCTCACCCTTCCTTATAAGATTAATTATACATATGTAGTCAATAAAAAACAACCTGCCGACTGTAAAGTCGGCAGGCAGGTGCGTGGGAGGCCTTTTATTTTTTATTGAAAGTTTGCACTGCTTTGCAATTTTACAGCAACTGTGAATGTTCTTCCATTTCTCCAGATGGTGACATTTATAACATCTCCAACTTTGTGGCTGTTTATAACGCTCTGTAGGTCTTCAAAAGACTTAATCTGCTTGCCATCCGCTTTTATTATCACATCTCCTGGTTGAATTCCTGCTTTTTCTGCACCGCTTCCAGGCTGAACCTGTACCACATATACTCCTACTGGCAGGTTGTATTGAGCTGCATCTTGTGGCGTTATTGTCTGAGCACCTATTCCCATCATAGGCCTTTCAACATATCCATGTTTGATTAGCTGCTCAATTATGGGTTTAGCTTCATTTATTGGAATGGCAAACCCCATGCCTTCAACTGGAGTGCTCTGCCCCTGGAAAAGCCCAAATGGGTCTTGGATGCTAGGTCCTATAGAAGTAAGCTTGACACTTGTTATACCTATAACCTCTGCTTTGCTGTTTACAAGAGGTCCACCGCTGTTACCGGGGTTTATAGCCGCATCTGTCTGTATGAGTTTTACAGGCCCGTAATCACTTTGCAAGTTTCTGTTGAGTCCGCTTATTATCCCTGCTGTCACTGTACCTGCAAAGGAATCTCCCAGAGGATTGCCTATAGCTATTGCCAGTTCACCAGGTTGCAATTTAGAAGAATCTCCAAGTTTTACAACAGGTAAATTAGGAAGGTTAATCTTTAAAACTGCAAGGTCTGTCCTTGGGTCTTTACCTATCAATTTCGCATCAGCACTTCTGCCATCTAAAAGTTTTACTGTAATCTTTGAAGCTCCTTCAATGACGTGATTGTTTGTGACAATATATCCATCTGTGCTTATGATAAATCCAGAGCCACTTCCTTTAGGTACGTATTCTGTTCTGTAACCACTTCTATAAGCGGTGCTTGTGTCAATTTCCACAACTGCTGGGCTTACAATTTTATAAATATTAGGTATCAAATTTAAAATACCGCTTTCGTCTGATGAAGTAGCATCTAGAGGTAAATATCTTGTAACAACTTGTGTTGACGCATCATTTTGGGCTCCATAGTATTTCATCACAGCTCCTGTCACACCGCCACCAATTATAGCGGCGATTAAAGCAACTGCCACAAAAGAGGCAATCAGCTTTCTTCTGAACCTCTTGACCATTCGCCCTATGCTCTTTTTATTGTTCCTGAACTCCACTTTTGGAACAGGAGAAGCTGTGTCAACAGTAGGTTTTTCCGACATCTCCTGTGGCATATCTTCTAAATTTTCCTGAGGAGGGACTATGCTCTCAGGGTCTTTCTTTTCAATGTTATTTTCAAAATCCCTTTCATAGTCCATGCTCATCCTCACTCACTCCCTTTCCTTTTCTTGATTCTAATTATACCTCCTCTTTATTAACAAATTATGAACACCATGTAAAGATTTTGGGTAGTTTTTATTAAGAATTTTCCACACTTTCATCTTGAAATAAACATGCGGCCCAAGAATTTCTCTTGGACCGCTATGATAAGGGAGGTCAAGGAGAGGCATTTGTCTCTCTCGATTGTTATTATAAACTCAAATTGTTAACAAACTGTTAACAAAATGTAAATATTTTATTGTAATTTCTTAAACTTTTTTTATCGGAAGAGTGAAGGTAAAAGAAGTCCCTTTCTTAAGCTTACTTTCTGCCCATATCTCCTCTTTGTGAGCCTCTATTATCTTCTTCACAATGTAAAGGCCAAGACCAGCGCCGTCCTTTCCTCTTGACTTATCCGCTTTGTAAAATCTTTCCCATATATGCTCTAAATCTTCAGGAGATATACCTATTCCATTGTCCTGAACAGTGATAAAGACCTTATCCCCTTTAACCTCAGTAAAGAGGTGAATAATGCCCTTTGGCTTAGAAAACTTTATAGCATTGTCTATTAAATTTGTCAAGACCTGCTCTATCTTGTCTCTATCTGCAAAAACAAACCTCCTATCCTCCTCAAAATCCACCTTTACTGTAAGGTCTTTTTCTACTATTCTTTTTTCAAACTTTATAATGCAAATTCTTATGAGCTCATTTATGTCAAACTCAGTTCTATTAAGAGGAAACTCTCCCGACTCAAGCTTTGTCATCTCCAGAAGGTCATTTATCAACCGGGACATCCTTCTCGTCTCTTCCTGCACCACTTTGAGGTAATCATAAGTTTTTTCTTTAGGGATAGTCCCATCCAATATGCCGTCTATATAGCCTTGTATTGAGGTTATTGGAGACCTGAGCTCATGGGAGACATTTGCGACAAATTCTTTCCTCATATCTTCGAGCTGTGCAAGTTCCCTTGCCATCACATTAAAGGACCGTGCTAAATCCCCTATCTCATCCTCTTCAAAATGGTCAACTCTTGCAGAAAAATTCCCTTTTGCTATCTCTCTTGCAGCAAGGCTCATTTTCTTAAGAGGCTCAGATATTCTGTTTGAAGTGTAGGATATCAATATAAAGCTCACTACAAAAGCCACTCCGCCTGATAAAAGCATCAAAAGGAAAATGTTCAAAACCGTCCTGTTCATCTCTTCCAGTGATGCGTGCATGAATATGGCTCCTTCAATATGCCCCTTTATCACAAGAGGAACTCCAACTGTAAGCACAGGGCTTGTAAAAGCCCCTCCAAAATAGCCCTTCTTTACAATGGATTCTCCTTTTAAAATATTTTGTATATCAGCCTTACTGAGAGTAATCTTCATCCACGGCTTTCCCTGCTGAGACTGGCTGTAAACAAGGCCCTCCTTGTCCACAATCCACACTGTTGCATTAATAAGTCTTGTCACAACATTAAGCTCCTGATTCCACTTATCTAAATTTATATCCCCTACCGCAAACTCGTTCAAAATAGCGTTTATCTCCTGTGCCTCTTCCAGCATTATTTTTTCTTTTTCAGCAAAATAGTAATTCTGAAACATAATGTAAAACATTATAGAGACGACAGCCAAAGTTATGGCAACAATTATTATGTTGCTTATAAAAAGCTTTTTAAAAAGCCTGTTTTTCTTCAAATTCAGTTCACCTCAAACTTATAACCTACTCCCCAAACAGTCGTGAGCTTCCAGTTAGGTCCTTCTCCCATCTTCTCCCTCAGCCTCTTTATGTGGACATCCACCGTCCTGCTGTCCCCCATGTAGTCATAGCCCCACACATTCTCCAAAAGCTGGTCCCTTGTAAACACTCTATTGGGATGTGTGCAGAGAAAATAAAGAAGCTCTAGCTCTTTCGGCGTAAGGTCAATATTTTTCCCTTTGTAGATGACTTTGTACTCGCTTAAACTAACGTACAAGTCAGGATAGGACACAGATTTATCCTCACTTTCTCCTTCGTATCTTCTCAAAACTGCTTTAACCCTTGCTACAAGCTCCTTCCCGTCAAAAGGTTTGACAATATAATCATCAGCTCCAATCTCCAACCCCAAAACCTTGTCCAAAGTGTCTCCTTTTGCAGTAAGCATAATTATTGGCACTTTAGAAAATTTTCTTACTTCTTTGCAAAGTGCAATTCCATCAATTCCCGGAAGCATTATATCGAGTATTACAAGCTTTGGAGGCTTTTCCTGTATTTTTCTCAAAGCTGTCTGCCCGTCGTATATCTGCTCCACTTCAAAGCCCTCTTTTTCAAGATACAAAGAGACAATTTCGCATATATTCCTGTCATCATCCACCACGTAAATTTTTTGACTCTCTCCCACAAAACCACCCTCTGTAAAAAAATTATCTCATGCCTAAAATTATACCATAAATAATTAAGAAAGGCACATAAAGTGCCTTATGTGAAAAGCTTGCTGACAGACATGCCCTCGTGTATTCTCAAAATTGCCTCTGCAAAAAGCGGCGCAACTGACCTTACTTTTATCTTGTCAATCTTCTTTTCTTCAGGGAGAGGAATGGTATCAGTTATGACGACTTCCTTAATAGGGGACTCCTTTAACCTCTCAATTGCAGGACCTGAAAGCACACCATGTGTTGCACAAGCGTAAATCTCCACCGCCCCGTGATCTAAAAGGGCTTCTGCTGCCTGTACAAGCGTCCCTGCAGTGTCAATTAGGTCGTCTACAAGTATCGCTTTTTTACCCTTGACATCGCCAATTATATTCATAACCTCGGCTACATTCGCTTTTGGCCTTCTCTTGTCAATGATGGCCAGAGGAGCATTTAATTTTTCTGCAAAATACCTGGCCCTTGTCACACTTCCATGGTCAGGAGACACAACCACCACATCATCTCCCAATTCCTTATCCATGAAGTACTTGGCAAGAATAGGCCCACCTAATAGATGGTCTACAGGAATGTTAAAATACCCTTGAATCTGAGGAGCGTGCAAGTCCATCGTGACTACTCTGTGGGCTCCTGCTGCTGTGATGAGGTCAGCTACCAGTTTAGCAGTTATAGGGTCTCTAGCTTTTGCCTTCCTGTCCTGCCTTGCGTATCCGTAATAAGGTATGACTGCGTTAATCTCAGCAGCTGAAGCTCTTTTGAAAGCGTCAATCATTATGAGAAGCTCCATCAAATTGTTGTTCACAGGAGCACAAGTCGACTGAATCACAAAAACGCTTGCTCCCCTTACGCTCTCCCCTATTCTCACACTTATTTCTCCATCGCTAAATGTGCCAACTTCTGAATCTGCCAGTTTAAGACCCAAGTGTTCAGCTATTTCACTGGCTAGCTTAGGATTTGAATTTCCCGTAAAAATCTTAAGTGAGTTAGTATACCTCGCCATTTTTACACTAAAGCCTCCCTTTTTTTATTCTTTCCTCTACCCAGCCCTCTTTATTGGTCTGTCTGCTCCTCGCAATGGCGAGGGCTCCTTCAGGCACATCTTCTGTAATAGTAGACCCCGCAGCAATATACGCATTATTGCCAATTTTCACAGGTGCTACAAGGTTGACATTGCAACCCACAAACACATTGTCTCCTATAATGGTCTTGTGCTTCTGCTTTCCGTCATAATTTACAGTGATCGAACCGCAACCCATGTTGACATTCTTCCCAAGCTCTGCATCTCCTACATAAGTGAGGTGAGGCACTTTGCTTCCCTCATCAATCACAGACTTCTTTATCTCAACAAAATCGCCAATCTTGACATTATTTTTTATCACAGATTCAGGCCTTATGTGGGCAAAAGGCCCTATTTTAACATTGTTGCCCACACTTGATGAGAGCACTACCGAATACATAACATTGCATCCATTTCCAATGGTAGAGTCCACAATCCTCGAACTAGGCCCTATTTCACAGTCTTCCCCTATCTTACTCTTACCCTGCAGAATAGTTCCTGGCAAGATAACTGTATCCCGTCCAATTTCAACTTCTGCATCTATATAAGTGCTGTCTGGGTCTATTATCGTTACTCCATTTTCCATGTGCTTTTCATTTATTCTCCTTCTCATCACCTTTTCCGCAACAGAGAGCTGAACTCGGGAATTTACTCCTATTATCTCTTCTGACTCCCCAGCCAAAGCGCCGATTTTTCCTCCCATATTCCTTATAATCTCTACAGCATCTGTCAAATAGTATTCTCCTTGAGCGTTATCATTAGTTATCTCCTTTAAAGCAGCTCTCAATTTCGCGATATCCACAACGTACATCCCCGAATTTATCTCTTTTACTCTTTTTTCTTCTTCGCTTGCGTCCTTTTCTTCCACAATCTTTACAACGTTTCCACTTTCATCCCTTATTATCCTTCCATAGCCTGCAGGGTCGTCAAAAATAGAAGATAAAATAGTAACATCATTTCCTTCGCTGATATGATACTCTACAAGCTTTCTCAAGGTGTCAGAAGTGATAAGAGGAGTATCCCCTGTGAGTATTAAAACCATTCCCTCAAGAGGCAAAAACTCTTCTGCCATCATCACAGCATGGCCTGTTCCAAGCTGAACTTTCTGGTATGCGTACTTCACCTCATCCCCAAGCACTTCCTCTACCATTTCCCGGCCGTGCCCCACTACAACGATTACTTCCTTGCTGCCTGCTTCTTGTGCTGCCTCCACTACCCATTTTACCATTGGCTTGCCACACACTTTGTGGACAACCTTTGGATACTTTGACTTCATTCGTTTCCCTAACCCAGCCGCCAGAATCACACTTACTAGCTCTTCCACTTTACCCACCTTCTATAAAAAATCTACTATTCCACCCTATACTATTTTAACTATAATTCCCGCAAAGTTCAACAAAAAAATAAAAAGGAGACGAGCTCCTTTTTATTCCTTGTTAGAATTGTTTTCTTTTGCTTTCTCGTATTCTTCAAGAATAGCCTTCTGCAACTTATTCCTCGTATCTGAGTTTATAGGGTGAGCGATATCTTTAAACTCCCCTTCAGGAGTTTTACGGCTAGGCATAGCAATAAACAAGCCATTTTGCCCTTCTATAACCTTGATGTCGTGAACTACAAATTCATTGTCAAAGGTCACAGAAACAACTGCTTTCATCCTGCCTTCGTCGTTTAATTTCCTCACCCTTACGTCTGTAATCTTCATTGAGTTCACCACCTTCCTGAAGCATAGACCTGTGTTGAATTAGGAACTGCCTTTTCCTGCTTCATTGACTGCTGTCTTTTTCTTGCAATCTCCGCAAGAATCAGGCTTATCCCTCTCTTTAATATATTCGCCAAAAACTTAAAATTTCCTTCATGAAATAAAAATTTTTATTTTAAAATCCAATCACTTATCTCTATCTCTACAATATTCTTCTCTTCCTCCACATTTTTTAACACAAAAATAGAGATGTAATTGTCTATCAACTTCTCCCTAGGTTCCTCTGTCGCAATCATAACTCCTGCCCCCACAACATGAGCATCAAATTCTTCCATAAGCTCTGTCATGCCCTTCAAAGTGCCTCCTGCCTTCATAAAATCGTCCACCAAAAGGACTTTTGCTCCCTTGTCAAGAGCCCTTCTTGCCAACGACATAGACCTTATATGCCTTTGAGAACCTGACACATAATTTATGGACACAAAAGAACCTTCTGTCACACGGCTGTCTTTCCTCACTATCACCAGTGGCACATTCAAAACCCTTGCGCACATGAGGGCAATAGGTATCCCTTTTGTCTCCACAGTAACAACAGCTTCAATCTCTTTTTCAATAAAGGGATACACTAAAACCTCAGCAATTTTACTCACAATGGGAGGAGAATAAATCAAATCAGCTGTGTACAGAAAACCCCCTGGAATTATCCTTGAAGGGTCTTTAAGCTTTTCACATACCTCTTTCACAAAAGGCACATAGCTTTTTAAACTTGAAACAGGGATATACTTGACTCCTCCGCCAGCCCCCGGAAAAGTCATCAATTTCCCCATATCAAATTTTTCTAATATCTCTTCTAAAATATCTATATCTTCTGAAGCCGAAGACTTAGCTATATTAAACATATCCATAAACTGCTCGAGGTTTACCAATTTGTTGGGATTGTCAGTAAAAAATTTGAGAAGAGCCACAAGCCTCTCATACCTTTTATACTTTTCCATCAAAAATTAACCTCCAATTCACAAACTTTTATACTAAAATTATATTTAAAAGTTCACTTTTCTGCAACATGTGGTATAATTTTTTTATAAAACAGTGACAGCAAAAAGGTCTCCAGCATATTCTAACCATACGATGGCAATAATATGAAGTAGAAACGAGAGGTGCATCTTATGGAAATAGATCTTGAAAAATTTAAAAGAATTCATTTTATTGGAATTGGCGGTATAAGCATGAGCGGGTTAGCTCATATACTGCTGGAGGAAGGACATACAATAACAGGCTCAGACATAAAAAACTCTCATTTGATTGAAAGGCTCGAAAAAGAAGGGGCAAAAATAAATATCCCTCACATGGCAGAAAGCGTGATAGGCGCTGACCTTGTGGTATATACAGCTGCAATACACGATGACAATGTGGAATACCAAAAAGCAAAAGAACTGGGAATTCCCATAATAGACAGGGCTACACTTCTAGGCCTTATAATGAAAAAATACAGGTATGGTGTTGCTGTTGCAGGAAGCCATGGAAAAACCACCACAACCTCTCTTATTTCAGTAATACTTGACAGAGCAGGCTATGACCCAACGGTCTTGGTTGGAGGAGAAATAGATGCAATAGGCGGAAATGTGAGGGTAGGAAAAAGTGAATACTTCGTCACAGAAGCCTGTGAGTACACAGATAGCTTCCTCAAATTTTATCCCTACATAGCTGTAATACTAAACGTAGACTCAGACCACTTGGACTACTTCAAAAACATTGACAATATAAAACAATCCTTCAGACAATTTGCAAGCCTTGTTCCTCCAGATGGCTTTGTAGTAGCCTGCAAAGACGATGCAAATACAATGCATGTAATAAAAGGCTTGGAGAAAAACATCATAACATACGGCATCAACGAAGAAAGCGACTGGCAGGCAAAAGATATAATTTACGATGAAAAAGGCTGCGCAGGTTTTAATGTTTATTACAGAGGAAAATTTATGGGGCATTTTAAGCTCTCCATCCCTGGCAAGCACAATATATACAATGCTCTCGCTTCTCTTGCTGTAACTTACCTTCTAGGAGTTGACACAGAAAAGGCTAAAGAATATATAAAAGAATTTAAAGGCACCCACAGAAGATTTGAAGTCAAAGGAGTAGTAGAAGGGGTTACAGTTGTAGATGATTACGCTCATCACCCTGCAGAAATACGTGCAACCCTTGAAGCCGCGAAAAATTATCCTCACAAAAGGATAATAGCCATATTCCAGCCCCACACCTATTCAAGGACAAAAGCTTTGCTCTCTGACTTTGCGGAATCTTTTGATGCTGCTGACAAAATAATAATAACTGACATATATGCTGCAAGAGAAAAAGACACAGGAGAAGTATCTTCAAAAGATTTAGTAGATTTGATCTTCAAAAGAGGAAAGGACGTCCTTTATATAAAGGATTTTGACTCCATCGTAGAATATCTAAAAGAAAACACAGAAGAAGGTGACTTAGTCCTCACAATAGGAGCTGGCAACATATACGAGGTAGGAGAAAAATTTTGGGAAGAGAACAAAAAATAAAGGAGAAGATTTACTCCTTCGGGTAAGTCTTCTCCTTTTTTATTTAATTTGGTCCAAAATAAATTCTTTAATTTTATTTGCCACATCAAAAGCCTTTTCTGCTTCATTTTTTGTTACTTTTTCATTCACTTCATATAATGGATATCTGACCTCGTTATAAAAAACAGTTAAAAATTTGCAATCATCAAAAAAATTCATGAAGCCCTCATCATACACGGCACACATTTTACATAAAACAGTCAAATCGTGTGTTTTTCTAATAGACGTTCCTTGATATATTAAGTAGCCTTTTAAATACTTCTCTGCTGCCTGTTGGCAATGAAAAGCTACCGTATCATACATATCATCAAATTCTAAAAGAATCTTTGCTGCTTTTAAGTCTTGCTCTGCTTTTTTAAACCATTCTTGATAATACTTCTCCTCTGTCATATAATACAACCCCTTTGGTATTAATAAGGTAGGCAAAACTTTGTTTGTGTTGCACGTGTTCTTCCCACTCTTCAGGGGTATAAACTACTACATCTATTGGAATATCGTGCTCTATTTCATATATCTTCATTTTCATTTCCCTTTTATTTTCTGTACTTATAATAATACACAAATCTATATCACTTTCTAAATTTTCTTCTCCTTCAGCGCAAGATCCAAATAAAATTATTCTTTCCGGGTTAAACCTCTCTATAATTTCATTTTTCAATTTTTCTATTTCTTTCTCATATATATCTAGATTTTCAGCCAGCTTTTTACTCATAAAATTTCACCTCTATCTGGAAACACAAGATTTTCTCTCTATAAGTTTTACCGGCACAATTATATGATCCGATTCAATCTCTTTTTGCTTTAACCTTGCAATTAGAAGTTCTGCTGATTTTATCCCCAGCTCAAAAGTGGATATATCTATCGTTGTGAGAGGTGGATTGGCAAAAGCAGACAAAGGAATATTGTTAAAGCCTACTATAGAAATATCCTCCGGCACCCTAAATCCCTTGTCAATAGCAGCTCTTATCACGCCAAAAGCCATCACATCGTCTGTGACAACTACTCCTGTAGGCTTTGCCCTCTCAAGTATTTTCATCATAGCCCTGTATCCGCCGTCTTCAGAAAATTCCTCCTGCTCCACCAGCTCCCTCTTAAAAGTCAATCCATTTTCTTCAAGAGCCAGCTTATACCCATCCAGTCTGTCCAAGCTCACCACATACTCCAGTGAACCGCTTATAAAGGCAATTTCCCTATGGCCGTGCTTTATCAGGTAAGTGGTGGCAAGCTTGGAAGCACCTATATTGTCATTGTCAACCCAGTAAACACCTCTAGCATCAAGAGGTTTGCCTATCACCACAAAAGGAAATTTTTCATCCCTTAACCACGGTATCAGCTCATCTGTAGTTCTTGAGGACAAAAGAATTATCCCATCCACCCTTTTCCCTTTTACCATCCTGATAACCGCTTCTTTTTCCTCTTCTTTATTCCCGGAGGTTGACAAAAGCAAATCATATTTTTCCCTGTGAGCTACAACACTTATACCCCTCATGACCTCAGGGAAAAAGGGGTTGGAAAAAGCTTCTTCTGTGGAACGGGGCATAATAAGCCCTAGAGTATTTGTCACCTTGCTGGCAAGGCTTCTGGCAATGGCATTTGGGTAGTACCCCAGTTCTTCCATTGCCTTCCAGACTCTTTCCTTTGTCTCCTTGCTAATTCTAGGACTATCAGCTATAACTCTAGAAACAGTAGAAGGAGCCACATTCGCTCTCCTCGCTACATCTTTGATTGTCACATTCACTCTTATCACCACCCATATGAAACCGATTGCATCCGTATTTATTTATATTCTACCCTATTATTTCACAAAGGTCAACACCTTTTATTGGGCTATTTTTACCATTTGCCACGTGACTCTATACACAAATATTAAAATAGAAAGGAAAAAAGGCCAGTATAAAAAGACTTTTACGTCCTCTTTTACCCTTGTACCTCCTTTTATCACATACGGTGTAGTCATAGCGGTAAGTCTTCTCAAAAGAGCATAAAGAATCATCCCTGAAAAAACTGCAATGACACCGTAGAATAAAACCGCCGAAAAGGGTATGCTTATTCTTCCCACACCTGATACATCAGCCATACCTGACTGAGAAATAAAGTAAGACAAAATAGTTGAAATAGCATTATTTGTAAAATGCACTATCATTCCAGCAAATATAGAATCCGTCCTGTAAACCACATACCCCAGTATAGTTCCCAAAAACAATATGCTTAAAAAATTTTGCACATTCAAATGAAGCATGGCAAATAAAATTGCTGTAATAACAACGCTCTTTATGGATCCTCTCATTTCAAAGCTTCTCATTACAAGGCCTCTCATAAAAATTTCCTCACAGCAGGCTGCCACCAGCCCAAAAATTATTAATTGAACAATGAGTTCATTAAGGTCCTGAGCAGGAGGAATCTGCATCACAGGAACTTTCCCCAGCTTTGAAAGAAAATAATTTGTCAGAACTGCTAAAAATCCGGACACACCCCAGGAAGCAATAGCAATGAGTACAAGAAGGAGGACAAATTCACTTTTTAAAGGATTTAACCTTAGCACATATTTTACATCATAGCGCTTAATTAAGAGATAAACAATTACAGGAATTAACACAAAAACAATTTCAGTAATCAATATCCCAATGTACAATGACGCTTTTTGAACCAGATAACCTAAAGTTATGAAAAGAACCATAACAGAAAAGTACAACTTGCCTACATCTTTTTCATCCGGCCTCATTCCACCACTTCCTCATATCTTTTCTACATGCCCTCATAAATTTTACCACAAAAAGAATATAAAAATAAGAATTAAATGTGAAGTTTTTGTGAATCCTAATAATTGCAAAAATTTATCAATGTGCTATAATAAATAATAGAAAAATATGGAGGTGATGTAAAATGAGCTTAATGAGAAGAGGAAGAGACTGGTGGGACTGGCCCTTTGACATCAATATAAGAAACCTGCCCAGCATTTTTGACATAAATTTCCCTTCCATTTCAGGCCTATTCTCTAGACCCCGAGTAGACATAGTAGAATCAGAAACAGAAATAATCGCAACTGCTGAACTTCCCGGTGTTGACAAAAAAGATATAGAAATAAATGTGTACGACAACATACTGGAGATAAAAGGGCAGACTTCAGTAGACGAAGAAAAAGAGGACAAAAACTATTACATCAGAGAAAGATATTATGGAAGCTTCGCGAGGAGAATTGAGTTACCCGCAGAAGTGGACCCTGAAAGGACCACAGCTAAATTTGAAAATGGAATACTCAAAATCACAATGCCAAAACTCCATCCCAGCAAGCCAAAGAAAAGAAGAATTGATATAGAGTAAAAGAGGCAAGTTACTGCTTGCCTCTTTTACTTTTCCTGCTAAATTACGCGGAGTGATATTTTTATGAAAAAGTACTCTTGAATTGTACCCACATAAAAAAATAGAAGAGGCAGGTTTTAATCTACCTCTCTATATACTTCTTTTTTTAATTTAACAATTTCTTTATTTCTTCTTTTGGCAACTCAGTTATTTGAGCAATTTTATCAATATCCATTCCTTCTTTTAATAGTTTTTTAGCTATCTCTATACTTTTGTTTCTTTCTCCTTCTTTTATTAGTTTTCTGTAAGTTTCAGAATCCTCAAGCCTTAACATTTTCATCACCTCCGCAAACATTCTATCAACAGCATCCTTCTTATAGACCAATTCTGCTAATATTCTGGCTCTGGCTGCTATTTCTCTTTTTCTTTCCATATCCAAAGGAATATTTTTTATTGCTTCTACACATTTCTTTAGATAATTGTTCTTTTCCTTCCTGCCTTTTCTTTTTATCCATCAAAGGGAGAAGTGCAAATAATTCGTAATAATTAGTTTGTATTATTTCAGAAAACTTTATTTCCCCTACATCAATTATTTTATATCCGTAACTTAAAAAATTTTCTTTGCCAAAATCAAAATCTATCTTATTAACCATATTTAAACTGCTTTTCCCTATGTAAATTACGACCTGATAAGGCATCAAATTGTATTTCTCCATTATCTCAGTAGCGTATCTCAGCATTCTATAAAGCATTTTATTATCATTATCAGATTGAAATTCTATATGTACGGCAATAACATTTCCTCCACTTGTAGTACATTTAAAAACCATATCGCTTTCTCTGGTTTCAACTCTAGGGAATTCTATACTAAGTTCTTCCATTTTAACATGCTGTATTCCCAAAAAATAGCTCAATATATCATCTGCTAAGTCGGAAAACAATTTTTCAATGTTGTATCATACTTATTCCCCAAAATTCTTCCCCCTCAAAGTTTTTCTACTCTAATTATACCATAAAACTTTCTTTAAAATAATCCTTCAATACCAATCTTCAAAAATAAATACTATTCGTAAAAATCTAGTCTATCGATTGAATTGCACGTAAAAATGTGTTACATTAAAATATGTGAGGGTGATTTTTATGAGTAAAAATAGGCAAAAAGCAGAGATGCAAAATATTACTTCATCTTTGCCTAAAGATTTATTGCAAAAGATAAAACATATAGCTATAGATAAACAAACAACAGTATCTGGTCTTTTAACAGAAACTCTAGAGGAAATAGCAAGAAAAGAAGATTTATATGCAAAAGCTATGTTGCGCCATATAAGTATGTTAGAAAAAGGTTTTGACTTGGGTACTGAAGGCAAAATTACCTGGGGCAGAGAGGAATTATATGAAACATGAAATTGCAAAATCCTCACCATCAGAACCAATCAAAACAACTGTTTCAGTAGCAAGCAAAAAATGACCCAGAGGAAGTTAATTACTTTTCCTTACCTCTGGGTCAATTTATTTATCCCCTTATTGCACTTTCTTTTTAAGAAGTGCAACCATTAAGGCAGTTACAACTGTTCCGACTGCTATCACACCAATGTAAAGAAGCGGATTTGAAACAGCTATAGGTATCACAAATATGCCTCCGTGAGGTGCTCGAAGTTCTATGTGGAAAAGCATTGAAAGTGCGCCTGTAACTGCAGAACCTACCATTATAGAAGGTATTACCCTAAATGGGTCTGCTGCTGCAAAAGGTATAGCACCTTCTGTTATAAAAGATGCTCCCAACACCCATGCTGCTTTACCTGCCTCTATCTCTTCTCTTGTAAATCTATCCTTAAATAAAACTGTTGCAAGTGCAAGGCCAAGTGGGGGTGTCATGCCTGCTGCCATAACTGCTGCCATTGGCGTGAACACATTTGAGCCCAAAAGTCCTGTTGCAAAGGTATAAGCTGTCTTGTTAACAGGACCACCCATATCAAAAGCCATCATAAGTCCTAATATTGCCCCGAAAATAACCGCATTTGTTGTGCTCATACCTGTAAGCCAGTTAGTCAAAGATGTCATAATAGCTTTCATTGGTGAACCAATCACATATATCATTAAAAGTCCCACTATTAAAGTAGACAATACAGGCAATATCAACACTGGCATCAAACCTTCTAAAGTCCTAGGAAGCTTGATTAATTTCTTCAAATAATCTACTGTATACCCTGCTAAAAATCCCGAAATGATACCGCCTAAAAATCCTGCCCCTGTTGATACTGCTAGCATACCGCCTACCATACCAGGAACAAGGCCAGGTCTATCGGCTATAGAAAATGCTATATACCCTGACAAAATTGGTACCATCAGCGCAAATGCTGAACCACCGCCAATCTTCATCAAAGCCCAAGGAAGAGTTCCTTCTACTTCAAAGGCCTTATATCCCCAGAAGAAAGAAAGCGCAATCAAAATACCGCCTGCAACCACAAAAGGTATCATGTAGGAAACTCCTGTCATGAGGTGCTTGTAGGCCCCTGTCCTCTGAGCTGCTCTTTCTTTGTGAATCTCCTGTACCTTCTCCACATAGTCAGTAGGTTTTTCCATCTTTAAAGCCTTTTCAATAAGACCCTTTGCATCTTTTATGGCATCTTCCACGCCAACCTCTAAAACAGGTTTCCCCGCAAATCTTGATTTGTCCACCTTAGTTGATGCAGCAATAATAACAGCATCTGCTTGTCGTATATCCTCTTCTGTAAGAGCATTTTCTGCACCTATTGAGCCTTGAGTCTCTACCTTTATGTCAACTCCCATCTCTTTTGCTGCCATCTGCAGATTCTCAGCCGCCATATAGGTATGAGCAATACCTGTAGGACAAGCCGTTACCGCCACAATCTTTTTCATAATTACTCCCCTCTCTCGTATAATATGATTTGGAAATTATCAAGAAGTTTTTTTACTTCTTGATAATTGAGCGTGCCTTTGCGAAAATTAATTTAGGTTGGTCTGGGGTCACTCTTAACACCCCCTGTAGCTTTTCAAATACAGCCTACTCAAGTAAGAGTGAGACCCCTGCGGTGCAGTACTAGTTTCTCACTCGTGAGCTGAGCCAGCAGGCATTCCGGCCCCTAGATTCAGCAGGCTAGGGGTGCACCCCCGGTTGCCCTGTCAAGCTCTTATCGCCCGCGAGGCTGTTAGGTACCGCACCCGCAGGGCACGCCCCTAATCCTGGCCAACCAAAGGAGGGATATCTGGTGGCTCAGGTTATCTTTGCAGGCATCGATGTCAGCGCCTCTAAGCTGGATCTCGTATGCATCGATGAAAATGGTAATCAACTTTCTCCTGCTAGGTCTTTCTCCAATAATGCTGAGGGCGCAAATGCGCTGGTGGATACTTTAGTTTCACTAGCAACTAAATCCAATGTCTCGCAACTTAATCTTGGATTAGAAGCTACTTCTATCTTCAGTATTCCACTTAGAGATTTCCTTTTGGATGCACCTCAGTTAAAGCCTTATTCGGTCCAGGTGTATGAAATTAATCCTTCTCTTGTATCCGGGTTTAAAAAAGCTTTCGGCTCAAGACTCCCTAAAACTGATGCCTTAGATGCCTATATAATTGCTGAGAGGCTTCGCTTTGGACATCTTACTCCATACAGCCATGAAGTTTCTGTTACTGCACCTTTGCGTCAGCTTACAAGGCTTAGATTACATCTTGTCGAACTCCTTGTTGATGAGAAAAATCGAGCTTTGAATTTGCTCTTTTTGAAATTCTCTAATTACAAACAGGATAATCCCTTTACCAACGTCTTTGGCAGAGCGTCTATTGAAGTCCTGAAAGAATTTACCCCTGATGAAATAGCTCAGATATCCATAGAAGAACTTGCAGAGTTTATTCAGTCTCACGGAAAAAACAGATTCACTAATCCTGAAGAAATTGCTACTGCTCTAAAGCAAGCTGCAAACCGTGCTTACCGCCTAAACTCTAAAATGGAACAGGCCTGTGAGATAGCTCTTTCTTTAACTCTTCAAAACATTGAGCATCTCAAAAGGCAGATTAAAAGCCTTGATAAGGTTATTTCCAGAGAGCTTAAAGCTATCCCTCAAACACTTACTACAGTTAAGGGTTTAGGCGATGTGTCGGCTGCAGGAATAATCGCTGAAATAGGCGATATTAAGCGTTTTAAAAACGAAGCCTCTCTTGCTCAGTATGCTGGCCTCACCTGGACCCGTTATCAGTCGGGCGACTTTGACGCTGAAGAGCGTCGTTTGACAAAGAGCGGGAACAAATACCTCCGCTATTACTTGGTCATGGCCGCAAACTCGTTGCGGGTGCACAACGAGGAATACAAGGCCTATTATCAGACCAAGTATCAGGAGGTTCAAAAGCACCAGCATAAGAGAGCGCTGGTATTGACTGCCCGCAAACTTGTTAGGCTGGTCTTTGCACTGCTGTGCAAAGGCCAAATCTACAAAGGGGCGGTGAAGAGTTAATTTTGTCTTTTAAAACCTATTAATTGCTACTTTTGAATCCAATTTTTACCATATTAATTGGCTAAGGGTATTATTGTCTTTTTTTGCTTTGATAATTTTATTTTCCAATTTTAAGGTATTGACATATTACCGTGAGTCTCTCTTAGTTTAATTTTCAAAAGCCTTTATGACATCCTCTGGTGTTGAAGCCTTCTCCAGCGCCTCCCTCACCTCCTTGTGCATCAAAGCCCTTGAAAGCTCAGCTAAAACCTTAAGGTGTAGCTCATCTGAATTGTCTGGTACGGCAATCAAGAAAAATAGATAAGCGGGCTTTCCATCCATTGAATTATAGTCAATCCCATTTTGGGATTTGCCAAACACAATTGAAGGCTTTTTCACAAGACTGCTCTTGCCATGAGGTATTGCTACCCCATAGCCTATTCCCGTAGAAAATTCCTCTTCCCTTTTCTTCACAACCTCTAAAAAACCTTCTTCATCATCTACCACATCATTTTCCTTTAAAACCTTAACCAGCTCTTTTAGCACTTCTTCCTTTGTCTTTGCCTTCAAATCAAAAACCATCATCTTTTCATCCAAAACATCTTTTATATTCATTTTCCTCACCTTTCTATCTTTTCAATTTCAATCTTGTCTTTTAATGCATTTACCTCACTAATAGTGCCTGCTCTCGTACCTTCTTTCATGACAACAGAAGTTGACAAGGCTGCAGCTATTTTGATTGTCTCCTCAAGAGAAAGTCCTCTATATATCCCATGGGCAAAACCTGCAACGTATGCATCCCCTGCCCCAACAGTTCCTTTCACTTCAACCTTTAGAGGTTTCACTCTAAATACAGCATCCTCAGTTATCACAATGCTTCCTTTGCTTCCCATAGAAATTGCAACTATTTTTATTCCTTTTTCGTTTAACTTTTTCCCCTCTTCAATAATTTCTTCTAGAGTCTCAAGCTTTTTCCCCAGCACATCTTCCAACTCATGCACATTAGGCTTTATCATAAAAGGTTTTTCTTCTATGCCGTAAAAAAGAGCTTGATTGTCAGCATCAAGAATAATTTTTAAATCTCTATTCTTTAATTCTTTAATTATCTCTTTATAAAAAGTTTTAGGCACTCCCAGTGGTAGGCTTCCCGATAGTACAAGCACTTTAGATTTTTCTGCATATTTAAATATACTCGCCTTAAGAAGCTCTATCTCTTCTTCACTTACTTCAGGACCATACTCATTTAAATCCGTCACTTCTCCTCTTGAAATATCAGAAATCTTTATATTAGTCCTTGTATCATTTTTTATCCTCACAAAATCATTTTTTATTCCTTCCTCTTCAAGACAGTCAATTATATAATTAGCATTGGGACCTAAAAAGCCCAAAGCCACTACCTCATCTCCAAGATTTTTTAAATTTTTTGCTACATTTATCCCCTTTCCTCCAGCATCAACTCTTGAACGAATCACCCTATTTACACTGCCAAGCTTTAAATTTTCCACAATCACTGTCCTATCAATTGCTGGATTTGCTGTCACTGTCGTTATCATTACTTTCATCCCTTTCAAAATTTAATATCTCTATATTTGCCTGTTCATATTTTTCCACGATCTCATAATCTATTTCATCATCAGTTATTATTGCCGTTATATCTTTAAGATCTGCAAATTTCACAAAAGACTTTTTGTCAAACTTAGTATGGTCTGCCACCACATAAATTTCACTTGCTACATCACACATCGCTTTTTTAGTATTGGCCTCAATTAAATCTGGAGTCATAAGCCCATCTTCAAGAGATATGGCATTTGTTCCTATAAACGCCTTATCAACTTTAAACTGTCTTATTACCATCTCAGCAATAGGGCCAACTAAAGCCTTAGTCTTCCACCTCTGTATGCCCCCTGTGACGATTATTTCAATATCTTCGTATTTCGAAAGCTCTATTGCAATCAAAGGAGAATTCGTGACAACAGTAAGCCTCATATTTTTTAAATTTCTTGCAATCTCTAAAGTAGTAGTGCCTGAATCCAGAATAATAGTATCCCCTTCTTCAATGAGGGATGCAGCAATTTTCCCTATCTTTCTCTTTGCCTCAAGCTCCACCCCTTCTTTTTCAAAAAAGGCTGGCTCATAGTGAGTACCCGTTCTTAAAATAGCTCCACCGTGAGTCCTTTGTATGAAACCCTTTTCCTCCAGCACATGCAAATCTCTTCTTATAGTAGATTCAGACACATTAAATATCTTACTTAACTCCGTTACACTTATACTCTTATCCTTACTTATAATTTCAGCAATCTTTAAACGCCTTTCCTCCCCAAACATCCTATCAGATACACCCATATTCATTCACATCCATTCAATTTAATCCCGCTCAAATATGAATGATTTTGCTTAATTTTGATTATATACTACCGATTTTGATTTGTCAATGGGCAAAAAAATAAAACAGGCATAAAAGCCTGCTTTTCTTTTATCACTTTAATTTCTTATACAAACTCAATGCCATGTCATAAGCATCCGCCCATGTTACAAATTTTTTATTTTTCATATACTGATATGCTTTATCAGAAATTAACCCCTTTTGATGAGCTAATTCGAATAATTTACCTTTGTTTGTAGCTATTTCGTTTTTATACCCTCCATAGGTCAAAAGTATTTCTGCTGCATCCTCTTTTGTTATAGGTTCTTTTATAATAAACTTTTGTAAATCAGAAGCATTCTCTACCACAATATCAGCCTTTTCAGGTATAGCTCGTTTTATGAGATTTGATATTAAATAATAGAAAGAAATGCTATAAATATCCTGATCAAATTTATAGTCGTTTGTATAACCGGGTACAACAAGCCCCCAAGTTAGCACCAATTTTAACCCTTCAAAAGACCAGTGTTTTTCTACAGGATTTTCTACCTTAAATGGCTTTAAATAAGCTCCTTGACTCACAAGTATTGATTGAATGTTTTTTATGTCTTCTTCATTGTTTATTATCTCCTTGTAAGATTTATTTTTTGTTATGGAGTACACTGCTGCTACACCGGCAGCATCACCTTCAGCCATACCAATAGGTATAGTACGGGCTGAACCTGCTGCAAGGTGGCTGTAAGAGGCAGACCTTCCCACTACTAAAAGATTTTCCACCTTTTGTGGTACAATGCACCTAAAAGGTATCGCATATTGAAGTGGTTTTCCATAAACATAACCATAATCATCTGGAGAAGTAGCTTGGATATCTACAGGATATGAACCTATCGCTATCCTATCTTCGAAATCTCTATTAAACACCACATCAGTTATAGAAAGAGTATAATATCCCTTTATATGCCTTGTCTCCCTCACATATAATTCCGGTGCAGTACCGGCAAGTGCTACATTTTCAAAGCCGGGTATATTCTTTTTCAAAAATTCCACAATGTAAGGAAGTTCCGCTTTTGCCAATTCCATTCCTTTTGCTTTGGATTCAGGGTCCAAACCATTAACGCCAAATATCAAAAGTGCATTGATTAATACTGTTCCATCGTCTTGCTTCCCTATATTAAGTCCTCTTAGTCTCAGCATTTTGGTAGTCGGTTTATAATTCTTCGTAATAGTAGCAAAGCCATTTGCGGAAGTAGAATCAATATAAGTATCTGGTATTTTCTTTTCCTGCTTTATTATCCTGGTTAACTCGCTCCAGTTAATACCTTTTAATTTAAAGACAAGAGTGACAGCTTGAAATCTATCTTTCATTCCTATATCTTCGGCTCCAACGGTATAAGGTACCCCAGCTGCTGCCGCAACATCGGCATCCTGCGTAGCATCTATAATTCTTTCTCCATAATAACATATATTTTTCCCATCTTTTTCTACAACAACGCCTACAATTTTGTTTCCTTCCATGATAGGTTCTTTAAAAATGGTATTCAAAGATAAAGTGATATTAGGTTGGTCTTTGACCAGTTTCATAAATACCTTCTTTGCTCTTTCCACATCAAAAGAAGTTACAGAACCTATCCCTTTGAAAAATTCTTCAAAAGTACCCCTTGTAAGGAGTTCCCCTTTGGGTCCTCGGCTCATATCTATAGTATTTAACATCCCATAAGTCATAAGCCCGCCAAGTCCATCATGCTTATCTATGAGCAAAACTTTAGCACCATTTTTTGCGGCAGAAACGGCAGCTGCGACTCCTTCTGGTTCACCCCCCACCACTATGACATGATATTTGTCTCCTTTTTCCTTAGGAGGTGTAATATTAGGAGGTGGAGGCAATTGTTCTTTTTCTTCAATCACCTCTGCTTTTGATGAGGCATCAATATCTTTTTTTTCATAGCTACAACCTGTTATAGACGTTAAAGAAAATGTAACAGTAAAAATAATTGCAAGCAAAATTGCAAAATACTTTTTCCCCAAATCTATCACCTCAAAAGCACCATATTATTTTATCCTTACCTACAAAATCATTTTACCACCAAAATTATTTTACTAAAAGCCTATTTATCTGTTCAAATAAAGATATAAAGTTCTAGTAATATCATAGGTATCAGCCCACGTAACTATATCCCTATTTTTAAGCCGATTGTATACTTTTTCCGATAATATATCTTTTTCAAAAGCAGTATTTAGAAGGTTTTCAGCATTTTCCTCTGCACCTATTTTCACTCCTGCATAAGATAAAAGCATTCTCATAGCATTTAATTTATTTATTGGAGTTTTTCTATCTAATAACTTTCCCTCAAAAAGGTCCTGTACCCTTTGCACATTTTCTTTTTTAGAAGGAACTGCTCTTAAAATCATATTAGAGAGCATATAATTATAGGCATATCCATTTATTGGTTCTTCAAATCTGTAGTTATTGTCATATCCAGGAGTAAATCCTGAAGGAAAAAGTCCCCAATGAAGTACAAATTTAAGCCCCTCTATTGACCAGTGCTTTTCTGCCACACTGTCAATTTTAAATGGTTCCAAATATGCACCTTGTTTTATTAATATTTCCTGTATATTTTTAATATCTTTTATGTTTTCCGCAATTTCTTTAAAAGTCAGATTATTTTTTATAGAGTATACCGCCGCAACTCCTGCTGCATCTCCTACTGCCATGCCTATAGGAATAGTCCGGGCAGAACCCGATGCAAGATGGCTGTATGAAGCAGACCTCCCCACTACAAGGAGATTCTCTACCTTCTGCGGCACGATACACCTAAAAGGAATAGAATACTTCGATAGAGCACCATAAACATATCCAAAATTATCAGGTGAAGTAGCTTGGATGTCAACAGGATAGGAACCTATAGCAATTCTATCTTCAAAATCTCTATTAAAAACCACATCATTTATGTCAAGAGTATAAAGTCCCTTTATATGCCTTGTTTCTCTTATATAAAGCTCTGGAGCAAATCCAGCCAGTTCTACTTTCTCAAAACCGGGAATGTTTTTTCTAAAAAAATCTATTATATAAGGAAGCTCTTTTTCTGCTCTTTGTTTTCCTTCTTCAACAGATTTCTTATCAAGGCCATTTACACCAAAGATTAGAAGGGCATTTACAAGAACTGTCCCATCTTTCTGCCTTCCAAGATTTAATCCTCTAAGTCTCAATAGAGGATCATGTGGCTCATAATTTTTTGTTATTTTCAAAAATCCCCATGCAGAGGTATCATCTATTCGAGTATCGGGTATTTTTTTCTCTTCATCTATTATTTTCTTAAGATTATCCCAGTCAAGACCTTTCAATTTGAAAATTAAAGTAGCAGCCTGAAATTCATCCTTTAAACCTATATCCTCTGCTCCAACAGTATAGGGAACACCTGAAGATGCTGCAACATCCGCATCCTGTGTAGCATCAATTATTCTTTTCCCATAATATTTTACCTCTTTACCATCTTTGACTGCGACAATTCCAATTATTTTATTACCCTCCATAATGGGTTTTACAAAATCTGTATTTAATGAAAGCTCTATATTGGGATATTCTTTAACCATTTTCATAAACAATCTTTTTGCTTCTTCCACATCAAAAGAATATTTTGCCCCTATTCCCTCAAAAAACTCTTTAAAAGTCCCTTGTGTGAGTAAAGTCCCATCAGGACTATAGCTCATATCAAGGGAATTTAGCATTCCGTATGTCATAAGCCCGCCCAAACCGTCATGCTTATCTATTAGAAGAACTCTCATAGCATTTTTAGCTACAGATACAGCAGAAGCGATTCCTTCCGGCTCACCGCCTACTACAATCACATCATAACCTTCTTTATCCATTCCTTTGTATGAAATGATACTATATACTGTCAGTACCACAAAAAATATTACAGTAAGTCCAATAAATACTTTTTTATACAAACCATTCTCTCCCCATTTGAAAAATATACCACAGAAATTGTAACATAAAAAAAGAATAAAGAAAAGAGTCCCCCACGGAGGAGGACTCTTTAATTAGGTTATAATTATTCTTTCGATACTATAACTATTAGGTTGACCTTACCAATAGAGTTAGTATACAAATTAACTTTTGCAGTAGAGCTAATGTTTGCAAGTCCAGTTACTACTGGGGTTGTACCTGTAGCATCGATAACTACTACATTAGGATCAAGTAATGCATAACCACCTGTATAAGTTACCCCATATACTGAATAATTAATAGTAATTGTAGTAGGTGTATTACCATTCAATGGTGTCACAGGTGTAGGCAGTTCTGTTACTTTACCACTTGTATCCAATGTTAATGTGCACACACCTGTTGGTATAGTTGATCTACCACCATTTGTCAAATCAGAGGTAGCATTATATGTCTTGGCAATACCATTCTCAAGTACATTTAATACTGTATATGTTGATGTCGCAGTTGTTACAGTGCTATAACCAGTGATATATACAACTGGCTTTACAGCTTGAGTAGGTGCTGGCATATTAGCAAGTATAAGGAGTCTCAAGTTCCTATATTGGTCAGCATCAATATATAATCCCTTGTAGCTTCCTGATTGTAAATCAGAAAGTTTAACCGGTGCCAATGCCGTTACCTTTCCGCTTGTTGAATCAACTGTTGCATTCAATACTATTGTACCTGAGGATACATAGTATACTGTTTGATTAACAGTAAGTGCATTGTTGCTTAGATTTGTAGTATCAAGAGTATATGTTGTAGGAGTTGCTGGTGCTGCTACTACAGTTGACATTGTATCAATCTGACCACTGCTATTAACAGTGTACTTAACTATGCTACCTGGTGCTGCATATGTTACAGTACCAACATTATTAATTACTGTTCCATCCTCAGCTTTATATACATTCGCGTACACTACGTTATATGTTTGTGTTGTTCCGTCTGTCTTGGCTATGGCTACTTGTGTATTCCACATATCCTTGAAATTTTGTGAAGCAACTACTGCACCATAATTTGTTGTAACTGTTGTTGGCGTTGATGTAGCAGTCCATTTAATAATTTCATTATTCTTATCCAGTATAGCTGTACCTTGTGCACCTGGTTTTATTGAACTTACTATAGAAGGATTCACAACATAAGCTGTACCGTTTATCGTTGCACTTGTAGTAGTACCTGATACAGAGATCTGAGATACGGTACCAGTTACACTATTTCTTACCACATATATTACTGGTAATGGCGTAGAAGCACTTGGTAAATAGTAAATAACATCTCCCGCTTTAATATCTGTAGCTTTTGTCACTGCACCTACTACTTTATATGCATTTCCGTAAGTATCATTTAAAGGATATACATTATCAATATATTGAGCACCTGAAACTACATTATTTCTTACTACATATGGTGTTACCCCTGCTGTAGCAGCTGTCACTATCGCATAATCATATCCTGGTTTACCATCATTGTTGATAAGTGTTACTTGTGAACCTATATCAATTGCGCCATAAACTGCGCTCATTGTAGATTTTATCCCATCTATTACAACCGGAATATTCACTACACTTATCAAATTGTCTTTGAATGTATAAACTCCATTATTTACACTTACAGCTGGGTCCTTTGTGATCGCGAATGTCTTTATATCTGTCGTAACTACATCAACCGCAATAGGATTGCCAAACCTTGGCGAATACACTCTTACAACTTTTCCTAAATACTTGTTAAAATCAACTGTACCTGCATTTATTAACTTATCTGGTCCAAAAGAATAAGTACCATCGTTATTTAATGTAGCAGCTTCTACTTTTACCTGCCCACTTGGTACTGTATTATCTACATCCGGAGTTGCAACTACTAAGTAAGTATCAACATTTGCAACTTTTGAAATAAGTTTAGGACCATAAACTGGATTTCCATTTGCATCATATCCACGGAATGTTTCTGTTTCTAAAGCTTTGTTTAATACTAAAGCTACTTCGCCACGATTTATAACATCATTGAAGCCAAGATTAATTCCAGCTGTCAAGCCAAGTTCTACTGCTTTTGCAAGTGTAGGAACACCCCATTTTACATCGGTATAGCCGAGTGCTCTTATTGCAAATGCAAGTGCCTGACCGTAAGTGAGGTTCATATCAGGTGCAAATTTGCCATCTCCTACCCCATCAGTGATTTTCAGATCTTTTGCTACGTTGATGTAGCCTACTGCCCAGTGGTCTTTAATATCTGTGAATGCTGGCGGCTCACTTGCAGCAGCCTGTGCTACTTGCTCTAAGCCCAACATTCTTATTACAAATGTGACCATCTGTGCCCTTGTAAGTGGTAGATCTGGACCGTATGTGCCATCACCCATACCTTGGGTAATACCTAATGCATAAAGGCGGTCCACTGCTGATGCGTATGGCGCATCGCTTTTCACATCGGTGAATGGGCTTGCTGCAAATCCTACTGCCATAGCGCCAAACACCAATGCGAAGGTGACGACGAACGCTATTAACTTTTTGAGGCGCTTCATACAGTTAATCCTCCTCCTTGTATTTTGTTTTTTATTTTATTTTTGAAAGGCATATGCCTTTCAAAAATTTTTACCTATGTAAGTACATTTTACTTATGTTGGTATTTTACTGGCTAAGCAACCTGATTATATTATAGCATCCCCCCTATTTCGAGTCAATAATTGTTACCAATTTGTAATATTTCTGTAATATTGCTTTAACAATTTGTTTGTCTATAAATATATATACTCCACATCATGGAAAATTCCTTCTTTATTTTAAATAAATCTTCATGTAGATTTCCTCTGTTTTCTGCTGAAGTTTGAAAATAAATAAAGAGGAATCATTATTGAACCCGCGTATTGTAGCTATTAAATTGTTGTGGTCGTAAATTTCAATGTATTTCACTTGACCTATAAATTGAATAGGATATGAAGCTAATACCTCCTGTACATGGTTTTTATCAAAGGGTATGTCTTTGCCTAATATTCTCAGGGGATATTGAAAAACTTTATCATTTATTTTCTCTTCTTTTCCATATATCGCCACAGGTCTTGGAGTATAATAATCAAGATAAGAAGCAATCGCTTCATCTGCCGTAACAAATTCAAGTTTGCCCTTCTTTATGTAATTTTCTGTTACCCATTTAAGATGGTCATCAAGTATTTGAAAATGGCCTCCTTTTGTACTCTGCCATCCTCCATCTCCCATCATAAACATGGCATGTGTAAAACCTAAGATAATATGTACACCCGGTTTTATACTACCGTTTTTCTCATCCTTTAAGTATAATTCATAAAATCTCTCATTTAATGTTTTTAAATCCATATAATCGTATAAAAGTACCTTGGATTCATCAACTGAAAGTTCCACCATTCCAATATCATTAAAATTTTTCGCTTCTTTACTTATATCTGAGGCATCAGCAAAATATACTTTCTTCTGTGACTCTCTCGCATCACTGCTGGCATATATTCCTAAATTTTGTAAGGCAGCTGTTGATAACCGGCTATCTTCTCCCATTTCACCAAAATCAAAAGAACCCATACGCACTGTGAGAGGCTGACCATAATAAGTGCTATAGAGTTTATTCAATTGACCTTGATAAAAAGCTATTGCACCAATTCTTGTCGTTATGTCATCAACTTTTAGAAGTGGGGATAAGGAATGAGCCCAACCATGCAAATTGTGATTAGCCCAAAAACCGTTTGTGTTCTGGTCATAGCTTAAATAGTTCCATGGAAGATAGGGACAATAATCCATGTGAGGGTGTAATGTATATTGATGCCCTTGTTTGATGCCATTTATCATGGAAAATATCACTTTATTTAATGTATCATGCCAAACTTTTTTATCATTAGCATCGGTTATAAGATTATTGGCAATCCATTTCGCGCCATCAATAACCGGATATGCAATAAAATGTGTCCATTTTGCTCCGTATCTATCAGCTATTTCGTTCAGAGCCTGTGGTTTTTCCACTAATTGTATATTAAATTCTTCTGGGTCAAGCCAACCGTTTCTATTACCCCATTTTTCAATGTATCCTGCACTATCTATTGGTTCTAAATCTTCTGTCATTACATAAAAAATTTTGCCTTCTCTATGGTCAATTATAGTGACAGGAATTTGACCTTCACTATAATGTTTATCTGACTCTACAACTACTTTGACGATCCAGGGTTTATTAAAATTTACTTCACTAGATCGATTGGCTTTCAAATTCCATTCTATATTTTTTATTTCTCCCGGTTTTAATTCACTAATATATTTTTCGTAAGTTTCATCAGAGGGGATAACCACACCATAACCATATGGCTCTATCAATCTTAAACGGATATTCTCAATAGACGTTGGTGAAGTATTTTTTACATATGCTACTAATTTAAAATTATCCCCCACTTTTAATGTACTTTCTTTTTTAGGAATTCCTAAAAGCATCAGTTTAACAGCAAGATTTGTTGCTTTTTGTGTTATTTCTTTCTGAGGAATATTTTCAGGGTAATGTGCAGAATAAATAGACTGATATTTGAAATTAGCAAAGTTATGGGGTATAGATTCTCTACCATTAAAAGTACCATCCACTAATAATATTAAATGCTGCCCATTTGAAACTGTTATTGTTACATTTACCTCATCAATTCCCTCGGGATTTAGCCCCTTGCTTTTTAGAAAATCTGTTAACTTTATGTTTTTGTCTGCACCAACATAATTAGGACTAAAACTATTTTCAAGAATTTCATAATTTTTATCAATTTCCTTTTTAGGAAACACTACAAAGCCGTAAACATGGTTTTTATTTTTTTCCACAACATCAAGTTTTACTTCACCAAATCCTGCATGAGATAAAAAACGGAAGGCTAAAATATATTTTTCTAATTGTTCTTTTCCAATAGTATAGTGTATTCCAATTTCTTTGCCATCCTCTGCTACAATTTCAAGATAAGTAGTATTATGATATTTTTTGAAGGAAATTTCTCCATTTTGAGGATTAATAGGTTTATAAATAAAAGTAGAAAGTTTTTTGCCATTTTGATTTTCAATTTGTAAGTGTTTTTGTGTAGAAGTGTAAGGGGTAATATTCCACAAAAATAAAAATAACGCTATGATAAATAAGGTAAACACCGCGACTTTTTTCATCAAGTTTCCAATCTCCTTATTTAATTGTTGTACATCCATTATTATACTCTATTGCTAAGTATACATCAAATATTTTTGCTCTTAAAAAAGATAAAATTAAGGAGTAGCACTTGGCTACTCCTTAATAATTTGCAAATAAGTTTTTGTGTTCATCAGTAAGAGTATTCCACTTGTAGACAGAATACCCTATGGCATTTACCTCTCTTGCTCCGTCAATTCCTCCTCTTAGCTCCTCTAAAGCTGGAAGGCTCAAGCCTTTTTCTGCATAGCCCTGCAGTATCACTTCTATGTGAACATCATCTCCTGCCAATGTCCTCACAATGTTGACAGAGTCCATTACAAAGCTTTTTGCATCATCGTAAGTGTAAGTTCTGTTTGAGATGTTCCAGTAGTCCATTAAAGCTATTGCATCAAAGTATTTTGCCATCGTAGCGTAAGGATAACTGGGTCTATACTGAGGCGGGAAAGGGATAGCTATAAAAGATACATTTGAAGGTAGCTTACTTCTCACTTTTAGGGCATAGTCCTCAACTATCTGAGCAGCTTTTACTGGATCGTTCTGAGGAAGCTCTTCAATATTTGCGGCAACAGCGTCTACTGTATGACCGCTGGGGGTAACGTATGTTGCTACCTTAAGTGTCAGGTCAGCATCATAAGAAGGATTTTTCAAGTTTGTATAAAGCCAAGCTATAACCTTTATGCCTGCTCTGTGAGCTGCTGGAACCACAGTGTCCAGCCATGCCTTCCATTCATCCGGAAATCCTGATGTGGAAGTTGCAACTTCAAGATAAATGTGAGTTATGTTAGAAGCTGCAAAAAGGTTTATATCTGATGCTGTAGGCGGAGTAGTGTATATGCTGTACCATACTCCTTTCCCAGCATAAGGCAATGTAGAAAGCGCCTGTCCTATATTCCCTCTAGAAGGGATCGTGCCTGTACGCTTGTCTACTCCTGCGACATAATCTTTCTTTTCTACTTTTTCATAAACTGTAACGTATGAAGCATAAATCCAACCTACTGTACCGTCTTTGAGACGAACATTATACCAATCTCCTGATTTATTTAATGCTTCTAAAATTTCTCCTCTATTTACCTGTGTCATAATGTCATACTGAGTTCCAGGACCAGTTCTTATGTTTACTATGCTTCCACTCACCATAAGAGGCGGTAGAGAAAGCTTTGGAGTATCAGCAGGCGGAAGAGGATTTTGAACATTTTGCGCAGTTGGAATTATGTTTATTATCAATTTGCCATCTTGGGTTACTAAATCGTAATTGGCATCTTTATTTAGTGTGATTACTATTCTTGCTAAATTAGAAGAAATTTGGCTAGGTAAAATTCCCCTTACTATTTCATCATCTACACCAAAGCCTCGAACTTCATTTTTTATTACTGTATTATTTAATTCTACAAAAATGGCATTTTTAGCTGTTTGCTTTGTGACATTATAATCAGGACTATCAGTTGAAATAATTATAGATTTTATTCCACTTCTGCCATCAAATTTTATGCTATCAACAGTATAAAGTTTAGAAGGAGTTTTATTGTTTTGGCTGCCAGAAGTAATATTTGTATTAGCAGAAGGTGGATTGGTGTTCGTAGGTTGATTGCTTGTCCCTGTTGAAGAAGGCTGTGCATTAGGCGCTGAAGATTCATTTTTTGGTGTTTGTGTTTGATTATTTGAGGCTGTGCTGGAACTTTGATTTGCAGGATTATTAGAAGTATCATTTGGAATTACCAGCCATCCTGCAATCCATCCTGTTGTTCCATTTGGAAGTTTGACCTTGTACCAATTTCCTGACTTGTCAAGGACACTCAAGGCAGTATCCTTTTTTGCCTGTGTAATTATTCCATAGTTAGTGCCCGGACCTTTTCTTATGTTTACATCATTGGCATTTACTTTGATAGAAGAAAGTAAAGGAGTCGCCGTCAGCCATCCTGCAATCCAACCTATTGTACCATTTTGGAGTTTGACTTTGTACCAGTCTCCTGATTTGTCGAGTACATTCAATAGGGTGTTTTTATTAACCTGCGTTATTATACCATATTGTGTACCAGGTCCTTTTCTGATATTCACATAGTCACCAGTGGCAACTAAATAAGAAGGCAAATTCTGTATAGAAGATACGGCTGCATACGCAAAAGTTTGACTAATCATTAAGAAAATTAGTAAAAACCCAAAAAAATATTTTAGCTTTTTCTTCAATTCATCCCCTCCTCATTTGTTTTTTATTCTAATTACATTGTAGGCTATTTATGTTACAGCTTTATTTCAAAAGCATTACAATATGGTTACAAAAACTAAAAAAATTCTACATTATGCGAGTAGATTTACGAATTCCTCCGCTGTTATTATTTTTATGCCTTTATACTCTTTCAGTTCTAGTAAATGGTGGTCTCCTGAAACTATAAAGTCGCATCTACCTTCAAAAGCACATTCCAGAAAGATATTGTCCTTCGGATCTTCCTCTATTATGTTAAATTTTTCTTTTGGATGAACGAGCAAAACCCAATCAAGAGAAAGGAGCTTATTTAAAAAATCAAGGCGCATTGAAACAGTCCCTAGGACAGAAAATTTATCTCTTGTTAAAACTTCTGCGTATTCTTCTACAATTTCTGGGCTTACTACAGGGTCAAATTTATTCAAAATCCAATAATTAATTATTTTTGCAGGATAGCTTTTTTTACTGATAATACCGGAAATTAATACATTCGTATCAATTACTGCTCTCATTTTCTTACTTCCTTTATCTCTTTTTCTACGTCCTTTTCAGACAGTCCTGCTTTTTCTGCTTTATCTCTAAATTCATTTAAGATTTGCATGATTTCCAGCTGTTTTGCTTTTTTTTCAAACTCTTTTAATTGATTGTACATAGAATAACTGATTAGCACTCCCTTTGGCTCAGATCGGGAAGAAACAATTATTACATCGCCTTTCTCGACTTCTTTTAAATATTCTCCTAATTTAGGCCTTAATTTGTCTATTCCAATAACTTTTTCCATTTGTATCACCTCATAGATTAATCTTAAAATTAATCTCTAAATGTATTATATCGTTTTTTATTTGATTATTCAATGAAAATTTAAAGGCTGGGAGTCCAGCCTTTACTCTATACTATTTATTTTTAAGTTAAGCATTGCCTTTACAAAATCTTTGAAAAGAGGGTGGGGTTTTAAAGGCCTTGATTTAAACTCTGGATGGAATTGAGTCGCTACAAAATAAGGATGGTCTTTTAGCTCTATTATTTCAACAAGCCTCTCATCTGGAGAAATGCCTGAGATCACAAGCCCCTTAGAGGTCAAAATTTCCCTGTACTGGTTGTTAAATTCATACCTGTGCCTGTGTCTTTCATAAATTAGTTCATCTTTGTATGCCTCATATGCCTTTGTTCCCTCAATGATTTTGCATGGATATACTCCTAATCTCATTGTACCGCCTTTTTCATCTATGTCCTTTTGCTCAGGCATTAGGTCAATCACGGGATGAGGGGTATGGGGATCAAATTCGGTGGAATTGGCTCCTTTTAACCCTGCCACATTTCTTGCAAATTCTATGACTGCACACTGCATTCCAAGACACAGCCCTAGATAGGGAATTTTATTCTCCCTCGCATACTGAATTGCCCTTATCTTTCCTTCTATCCCCCTGTCTCCAAAGCCACCGGGCACAAGGATTCCATCTGCGCCTTTTAAAAGTTCATCAACTGTTTTGTCATTTACTTCTTCTGCATTAACCCATCGGATGTTAATAGCTGTCTTATGATAAACCCCTGCATGTTTTAAAGCTTCTACAACGCTTATATAGGCGTCATGTAAATCTACGTATTTGCCTACAAGCGCTACCTCTACCTGATGTTCGGGATTCTTTTCTCTTTCAACATATTCTCTCCATTCTTTTAAGTCAGACTGCCCAAAAGGTAAATTCAGCCTTTTTATTACATATTCATCCACTTTCTGCCTTTCAAGTTCCAGAGGAACTTGATAGATCGATTCTACATCCCTATTTTCAATAACTGCTTCCACACTTACATTGCAGAATAGGGCAATTTTTTCTCTCAATTCCTGAGGAAGGGGAAGCTCAGTTCTGCAGATTATCATGTCTGGCTGAATACCTATGGACCTTAATTCTTTTACGCTGTGCTGTGTAGGCTTTGTTTTTAGTTCTCCAGTGTTGCCCAGATGCGGAACAAGCGTCACATGTATGAACATGACATTTTCTCTTCCCTGCTCAATAGCCACCTGCCTTATTGCTTCCAGAAAAGGAAGGCTTTCTATGTCTCCCACCGTTCCTCCAATTTCTGTTATCACTACATCTACATTTTTTTCTTTCGCTACTCTGTACACTCTTTCTTTTATTTCATCAGTGATGTGGGGTATTACCTGAACAGTAGCGCCAAGATAATCTCCTTTCCTTTCTTTTGTAATAACAGACCAGTACACTTTGCCAGCAGTCACATTGCTGTTTTTTGTAAGATTCACATCTATAAATCTTTCATAGTGCCCTAAATCCAGGTCTGTTTCTGCACCGTCCTCTGTTACAAATACCTCCCCATGCTGATAAGGGCTCATTGTCCCAGGGTCTATGTTGATATATGGATCAAATTTCTGCATAGCGACAGAAAATCCGCGGCTTTTTAGCAGTCTCCCTAATGAAGCAGCAGTTATACCCTTACCTAAAGAGGAAACTACTCCTCCTGTTACAAAAATATATTTTGCCATCTTTTTTCACCTCTTGATGAGTATATCGTTTTTTGAGAACAATTTTTTAATTTTTAACACATAAAAAAATCTCTATTTTTGAGATAAATAGAGACTTGTACCCCTTTAATAAGAATTTGTATCGTGCTTTTTTGCTTTAAAACTTTATCTTTATCCATTGAAAGACACCTCATAAACCCATACGTACTTTCTCATTATATAGGATTTGGGTGGAAAAGTAAAGCCCCTACTTAAGTCTTTCAACAGTTTCCATTATTTTTCCATATACATCTTCTGATATCCAAAATCCTTTTAATATCAATTGGTCTATTAAGCTCATTAAATTGTTGACGTAACCTTTTTTAAATCCTAAAAGAAGAAGACCTAAAGTTCCAATTGTATTTATTCCCATCGATTGTGCTTTATTTCTTGCTAATAAATCATCTAATAAGGCAAAATCTGCATTTAATTCTAGATAAGAAACCATCACCTCCACTTCTCCACGGTGGAGTCTTCCTAACATAGATAGCACCACCATTTGATTTTTTACTACATACAATCTATATTTGCCTTTTTGCAATAAATGATTAATGTTAACAAGGATTTTTTCTTTTTCTCCTTTCTTTCTAATTTCATCATATACAGAATTTGGAATGTATACTTCAGAAAAAAGCTTCTCTAAAAGGTCTAACTTATCTATGCTATTAAGAAAAATTAAAGGACTAGTGTTACACACTATTTTCACTTTTTTCATTCCCTTCATACTTTTCCATTATACGTAAATCCAATTCATAATCTTCTTTAGAGTAATTCTTTACTGGAATCCCTTTGTTCTTTAAAAGCTCTATAAAATCTATTAGACTATAACCTGCTAATTCTGCAGCTTTACCTAAACTTATTACCTTTTCTACATATAAACCAATTGCAAGAGCTTCTTTTAATACTTTATCAAGTGATACAAAAGAGGAAAAAGCATCTATTTCGACAAAAAGCTGCTTGGGAATTTCCAGTTCTATAGTAGTTTTTTGTTCTTTCATTGTACACACCTCACGTATAATATGATTGTAACTCTACTAAACAGACTTCTTTAAAATTCTCACACAGACTTTTTTAAACAAATTCGTTTAATATTTATTTTATTATACCACAAATTGATTTCCTTTTTTCAAAATATTATAATGGCACGATAGTGTCAAGATACTGTAGGATTTTTTTAAGACAACCCCTGTAACTTACTTAATTCAGGGCTTCGTCTTATCATGTTCTTTATATGACTTGCGCGTATTTTATTGCTCTTAAAATCCTGTATATTGGCGTTACTTTCCCTATATTCAAAACCGTAATATTATTTATCTTTTCATTTGTAGACGTTTTAACTCTCCTTACCGCTTCTTTTATTTGCTTCTTCGTTAATTTGTAACTTCCTGCATTTATATTCTTTTTCTTGCCCCATTCTACTTCTCTTAAGTCTCCTCCGTTCTTGCTAAATACTCTTAATTTCGCCATTAGTTTTAATCCTTCTCTGCTCCACCCTAATGGATTCCTGCTAAGTCTTGCTGAAAATACATGGCTTATATGCCCTTCTGCACTGCACCCTATTACATCTTCGTCTTCGTTGTATATTTTTATCCCTTCCCAATTGTTTAGTATGTATTTCCTTACTTCTTTTATCTTCTCTTTCTCTCTCTCTTCCTCTGCTGCCTTTATTAACTCATCAAATACCTTCTTTACTCCTTCTTTATCCCCTTCATTTATTGCTCTCCATATCTTATCCCTATACTTTGGCTCTTTTGATGTAGCTTTTAATACGTATTTGTTTAAATGATATCTGTCTAACACAAACCTTGATTTTAATATCCATTCTAATCCCTCTTTTATCCACGGTGCTCCATCTCCTGCTATGTATATCTTCTCTATCTTCTCTTCTTTGTAATTGTCTTCTATGTAATTTGCTACGTCTATCCATATGTCTTCAGGTTTCTCTCCTACATATGCTTTGTAATAGACATTCTTCAGTACGTTCCTTCCGTTTTTCTCTTCCCTACCTTCATGTATGTATATCAATCGCGGTGTTTCATTGCTGCTATCTTGTAAAGGTACATGGTCTTCATCTGCTTCTATGTATAAAACCCTTACTTCCTTCTTCTCTTTTATTTCTCTCTTTACCTCTACTTCTCCTATTTCCCTTATTGCGTTTAATACCGTCTGTTTACTTAGCTCCTCTGGACATGCTTTTTTACTACTTCTCTCATATGATTCTTCTATTGCGTTTTCTACTAACTTTATTTTTACACCTTTTTCTATCCTATCGTGCCGCCCTATCTCTAATGCATCATCTACCAAGTATGTATATCTTCCATCCTCTCTGGATTTGTAATATGTCCTCTCATATTCTATATCCCCAAGGATTGTCGTTAATCTCTTTTTATCTTTCCTCTCTACTACCCATTTTTCTTTCCTTCTCTTGTCTTCTTTTATTATCTTATCTAACTCTTCAATAATTGCTTCTATTGCCTCTCTACCTAGTTTGTCCGTCAGTTCCTTTATCCTTGCTGCAAGCTCTGTAATATTCATTCCTTTGTTTAATAAATCGTCAAAAATGTCTACCACTTCTCTAGTGAAATTTAGAGCATTTTGTAGTATAATATCCTCAAAGATATGTTTTTTCACAAGAGACACCCCTTTCGTGTTTTTTTGGTTTTCCACAATCTATTTTATCACAGGGGTTGTCTCTTGTTTTTTTCACTCAAAAAAATCCTACGATAATTTTACACTATGTAATGGCACTAAAGAGATAAGAAAGGAAGTGGTTTTATGGCAGCAGATTACCATGTACACATAGAAAACGGACCATTTACTATTGAGTGGCTCAAAGAATTTGTAAATCAAGGGTTAAAAAGAGGTTTAAAAGAAATAGGAATCTCTGAACACGGACATAGATTCAAAGAAGGTTTTGAAGTATACAAAAGCAATGGATTCAGAACAGAGTGGATAAAAACTTGCATGGACCAAAGCATTGAAGATTACGTGGAACTTATCAAAGAAGCAAAACAAATGGGTCTTCCAGTTAAGCTGGGAATTGAAGCCGATTATTTTCCGGGAAAGGAAAAAGAAATAAGGGATTTCCTAGCTCCTTACCCGTGGGACTTTATAATAGGCTCTGTTCACTGGATTGACGATTGGGGAATAGACCTTGAAGAATCAATAGAGGAATGGCACAGGAGAAATATTGATGAAGTATATTTGGAATATTTTAATATAATTGAGAAAATGGCCAAAACAAGACTTTTTGACATAATAGGGCACATTGACCTCGTGAAAATTTTTGGATTTAGACCCAATTATAAAGTTTTTGAAAAGATAGAAAGAAATATTGAAGAAATCTCTAAAACTAGCATAGTGATTGAGGTTTCAACTGCGGGATTGAGAAAACCTGTTGGAGAAATTTATCCTTCAAAAGAGATAATGGCGATGATTAAGAAATACAATATCCCTGTTGTAGTAAATTCCGATGCCCACTATCCTGAACATGTGGGATATGAATTTGAAAAAGCCTATAACTATGTAAAAGAATTCGGTATAAAGAGGCTTTATTATTTTGAGGGGAGAAAAAGAATACCTTACAATATTTAAAGGAGCAAGAATAACCTTGCTCCTTTATTATTTGTACACATCCCCTCGTATAATATGATTTGGAAATTATCAAGAAGTTTTTTTACTTCTTGATAATTGAGCGTGCCTTTGCGAAAATTAATTTAGGTTGGTCTGGGGTCACTCTTAACACCCCCTGTAGCTTTTCAAATACAGCCTACTCAAGTAAGAGTGAGACCCCTGCGGTGCAGTACTAGTTTCTCACTCGTGAGCTGAGCCAGCAGGCATTCCGGCCCCTAGATTCAGCAGGCTAGGGGTGCACCCCCGGTTGCCCTGTCAAGCTCTTATCGCCCGCGAGGCTGTTAGGTACTGCACCCGCAGGGCACGCCCCTAATCCTGGCCAACCAAAGGAGGGATATCTGGTGGCTCAGGTTATCTTTGCAGGCATCGATGTCAGCGCCTCTAAGCTGGATCTCGTATGCATCGATGAAAATGGTAATCAACTTTCTCCTGCTAGGTCTTTCTCCAATAATGCTGAGGGCGCAAATGCGCTGGTGGATACTTTAGTTTCACTAGCAACTAAATCCAATGTCTCGCAACTTAATCTTGGATTAGAAGCTACTTCTATCTTCAGTATTCCACTTAGAGATTTCCTTTTGGATGCACCTCAGTTAAAGCCTTATTCGGTCCAGGTGTATGAAATTAATCCTTCTCTTGTATCCGGGTTTAAAAAAGCTTTCGGCTCAAGACTCCCTAAAACTGATGCCTTAGATGCCTATATAATTGCTGAGAGGCTTCGCTTTGGACATCTTACTCCATACAGCCATGAAGTTTCTGTTACTGCACCTTTGCGTCAGCTTACAAGGCTTAGATTACATCTTGTCGAACTCCTTGTTGATGAGAAAAATCGAGCTTTGAATTTGCTCTTTTTGAAATTCTCTAATTACAAACAGGATAATCCCTTTACCAACGTCTTTGGCAGAGCGTCTATTGAAGTCCTGAAAGAATTTACCCCTGATGAAATAGCTCAGATATCCATAGAAGAACTTGCAGAGTTTATTCAGTCTCACGGAAAAAACAGATTCACTAATCCTGAAGAAATTGCTACTGCTCTAAAGCAAGCTGCAAACCGTGCTTACCGCCTAAACTCTAAAATGGAACAGGCCTGTGAGATAGCTCTTTCTTTAACTCTTCAAAACATTGAGCATCTCAAAAGGCAGATTAAAAGCCTTGATAAGGTTATTTCCAGAGAGCTTAAAGCTATCCCTCAAACACTTACTACAGTTAAGGGTTTAGGCGATGTGTCGGCTGCAGGAATAATCGCTGAAATAGGCGATATTAAGCGTTTTAAAAACGAAGCCTCTCTTGCTCAGTATGCTGGCCTCACCTGGACCCGTTATCAGTCGGGCGACTTTGACGCTGAAGAGCGTCGTTTGACAAAGAGCGGGAACAAATACCTCCGCTATTACTTGGTCATGGCCGCAAACTCGTTGCGGGTGCACAACGAGGAATACAAGGCCTATTATCAGACCAAGTATCAGGAGGTTCAAAAGCACCAGCATAAGAGAGCGCTGGTATTGACTGCCCGCAAACTTGTTAGGCTGGTCTTTGCACTGCTGAGCAAAGGCCAAATCTACAAAGGGGCGGTGAAGAGTTAATTTTGTCTTTTAAAACCTATTAATTGCTACTTTTGAAGCCAATTTTTACCATATTAATTGGCTAAGGGTATTATTGTCTTTTTTTGCTTTGATAATTTTATTTTCCAATTTTAAGGTATTGACATATTACCGTGAGTCTTAATTATCAACTTCGAAAATTATCCTATAATCTCCTACCCTTAGTCTGTATAATTTTTCTTTTTTAGAAGTTTTTAATTTTTTAACATCACCTTCAAACGGTAATTTTTCTATAGCTTTAATAACTCTCTCGACAGTTTTTCTATCGTGTTTTTCTAATTCTTTTAATACTTTCTTATTTACGATAATTCTGTACTCAAACTTAATTGTCTTCTATCCCCAGTATTCTTTTCGTTTCCTCAAGTGTTACATAATCTTTCTCATCCTCATGCAATTGCTCTAACATTTTTTCTTCATCTATATCAATTTCTTCTAAATCAAGTGTTTTTTCCCATTCATCGAATCTTTTTAAAAGTTCCTTTTTCTTCTTTTCTTTAAGATATTCAGCAAAATCAATTACCTCAGATAATTCACGCTCATTTAATGACTTAATTACCTCATTAAGTTTTTTTACCATGTAGCTATTGCTCATTGATATCACCTTAACCCAAGATTATTTTAATCCTGTACTTTTATTATATCATTATTCCAATATTTCAAAAAGGCTACAAGTATTTTCACACCAACCCTTTTACCGCTTTTGCTTTAATTATGCTATTTAGTTTGTTTAAAGATTCCACGGCCTCCTCTGGAATTTCTTTATCGGTGCTTACAAGCATAAGGGCTGTACCGTCATTTTTATTGGGGCTTACCTGCATAGTAGAGATGTTTATGCCAAAATCTCCTAATACATTTCCTATGTGGCCTATAACTCCCGGCTCGTCTTTATTCTTGACAAAAAGCATGTACTCTGTAGGCTCAAAATTCACTTTGTGCCCCATATACTCCACAATTCTCAATTCTTCTCCATATGTAGTTCCAGCAAATTGTGTCCTTTTGCCATTAGTATCTGTAATTTTTAAAATGACAAGGCTGGAATAGTGGTCTATCTCTTCAATTTTTCCCTCTACAATTTCTATGCCCATTTCTTTTGCTCTTAACTTTGCATTCACAACACTTACATCTTCCTCTAATATAGGCTTTAAAAATCCTTTAATAGCATACAAGGTAACAATTTCTGTATTGCCCTTTGCAACTTCTCCTCTGTATATGACTTCAATTAATTTTGCAGGTGTTTCATTTATCTGGTAATAAAGGGCTCCCAGCACTTCTGCCAATTTCATGTAAGGTTTTAACTGAGAAAATTCATCTGATTTAAGTCCAGGAAGATTTACTATGTTGCCATAGAGATTGCCATTTAACGCTGATATGACTTCCTGCGCAATTGCTATGCTGATATTTTCCTGCGCCTCATAAGTAGAAGCTCCTAAGTGAGGTGTAAAAACCACGTTGGGAAGTTCTAACAAAGGGTTGTGAAAATCCTGATGCTCCACATTATACTTTGGCTCTACTTCTAAAACATCCAGCCCTGCAGCTGCCACTATGCCTTCTTTTATAGCGTTGTAAAGCGCTTTTTCGTCTATAATGCCACCTCTTGCAGCATTTACTATTCTCACACCTTTTTTCATTTTTTTAAATTCTTTTTCTCCTATCATCTTTTTTGTCTCTTCAGTCTTGGGAATGTGAATAGTGATAAAGTCTGATTGCTCTAATAGCTCATCCAATGTAACTCTCTTGACACCGCACTTTTCAAATCTCTCATCTGGCATGTAGGGGTCATAGGCAATCACTCTCATATTGAAAGCCGCAAGGCGAGATGCAACCAAAGAACCAATTCTACCTAATCCTATTATACCAACCGTTTTACCGTTTAGCTCTACTCCTTTAAACCTATCCCTTCTGAAATCTCCGTTTAAAGCTGCATGGTATGCCTGTGGTATATTTCTGGCAATGGCAAGCATAAGGCCAATAGTGAGCTCAGCAGCGGCAATAGTATTTCCTGCAGGAGTATTTACAACTAGAATGCCTTTTTCTGTTGCCGCGTCAACATCAATATTGTCAACACCATTACCAGCTCTGCCTATGACTTTCAGCTTCTCTCCCTTTTCTATAAGTTCTCTGTCTACTTTGGTGGCACTTCTAACTATTATGGCATCGTAATCTTTTATGACTTCTAAAAGTTCCTCCCTAGAAATATTGGTCTTTACGTCAACATCAGCGTATTTTTTAAGATAATCGATACCATTTTCTGAGATTTTTTCTGTGACAATTATCTTCAAAATCCTTTCCCTCCCCTTTCTTCAATTCACAGTGAGGATATGGCATCTTTTAGGGCATATAATGCTTTATCTAACATTTCATCTGTCAGATAACCCATGTGGCCAATTCTAATAATCTTGCCTTTTAAAGGCCCCTGTCCTCCTGTGATTAAAACCCTGTGCTTTTCCTTCATATAGTTTATTATATCTGATGCTTTGTACCTTTCTGGAACTTTTATAGCAGTAATTAAATTAGAAGCTACCTCTTCACTAGGAAGTAGGTATAAACCCAATTCCTTTACATATTTTCTAACTTTTTTGCCATACTCGGATTGTTTTTTGTATACATTATCTAATCCTTTTTCTAAAAGCATATCTGTCGCCTTTGCTACAGCCATTATTGTGGATACAGCAGGAGTAGCAGGCGTATCAGGCTTAGGTTTTAATACTCCTTCTCTCGCTTTTCTAAGGTCAAAATAGTATTTTGGAAGATTGGATGTTTTAGTCATTTCCCACGCCCTGTCACTTAAGGCGATGAAACTCAAGCCAGGAGGTGACATTAAGCACTTCTGGGAGCAAGTAATGACAGCATCAATGCCCCACTCATCCATTTTAAGTGGTATTCCCCCCAATGAACTTACTGCATCTACTATCACGGGAACATTGTATTGATTAGCGATTTTTGCTATATTTTCTATATCATTTGTCACTCCTGTTGAGGTCTCATTGTGTGTAACTAAAAGGGCTTTGTAATTCCCTTTTTTAAGCTTATCCTCCAATATATCTAAATCTACTGCATTTCCCCAGCCAAAGTCATAAATTTCTGCGTCAAGCCCATAGGCTTTAGCTATATCATAAAATCTCTCTCCAAAATATCCTATACTTGCAACTAAGACTTTGTCTCCCGCGGAAAAAAGGTTGGCCACAGCTGCTTCCATTCCGCCCGTTCCTGAAGAAGTTAAAGTTATAACTTCATTTTTTGTCTGAAATATTTTCTTTAAATTTTCGTTAAGTCTAGAAAACAATTGATAAAATTCTTCTGTCCTGTGATGAAAAGGCTGCATACCTGCAATTTTCTTCACTTCTTCTGGCACCATTGTCGGTCCCGGCGTCATAAGTAGCATATCTTCCATTTTCCCACTCCCCGCCACTTGGTGTATATTTAATATGATAAATCAATAAAGTGAAAAATGCAAGTGAAAAATACATGTGTCCGTGAAGTAAGGACAAAAACCTTAAATATAAACAGCTCCTTAAGACACTGTCTTAAGGAGCTGCCAGACTGTTATTCAATTAATACATTGTCAGTGCCCTATAGGCATTAACAAGGCCATATCCAAAATATATATCTTTTCCTGGTTTCCCGATCTTTTCAGCTGAATTTTGCAACATAACTTTTACTTGTGAAGGAGTTGCATCTTTATGTTTAGCAAAAAGCAACGCCGCCACTGCAGAAGCCTTTGGAGTTGCCATTGAAGTACCAACATACCAGCTATATCCGGGCCTTACATAAGTATACCCTATTACTTGACCTTTGTCATTGTACTGATACTGAACAATTGGCACAGAGCTTAAATTAAATTCCTTAGTGTATAAACGTTGGTTTATATATTCATCAAATCTTCCTTCGTTCAGATATTTGTAATATAATTCCAAGTTACCTCCCGGCGCAGCTACATCCACAAAGCCAGCTCCGTAGTTGGAATACATAGCCAATTCGTCATTGGGCCCTGTAGCAGATACAGTTACAACATTTGGCAGAGAAGCTGGCGTATAAAAACCTGCACCTTTAAATTCATATCCATACGGACTATATTTTTCATTTGCATAGTCTATAACTTCTTTTCTATTTGTAGCATTTAATCCATCATTACCTGCTGCAACGACAATTAATGCTCCTTTCTTTTCGGCATATTTGGCTGCCCTCATGTAGGCAACATAATCAGCTACATCATTTCCAAGCTTTATCCTTTCACCTGTATCAGGGTCAGTCCACCAAACCTGTCCTTTTATGTATATTCCGCCAAGGCTCATATTAATCACATTAACCCCGTCATTTGCTGCAGCAATTAAAGCCTTTATAATCCAAACATTATAAGCCCCGCCTTCTGCACCAAAAACGCGATAAGCTCTGATTCCAACATCAGGTGCCACTCCCAAAATTGCTCCGTTTCCGGCTATGGTTCCGGCTACATGAGTTCCATGGCCATTTCTATCCTGTACATCATACAAATTACCTGTTTCTGAGAGGTCAACTCCGTAAATGCCGCCCTTTGGCACAAAATTTTTTGACCCTGGAAGCAAATTAGCTTGTATATCTGGATGATTTAAATCAATACCAGAATCGATAATTCCTACCACTACTTCATGATTGCCTGTACCTAATTCAAAACTCTTTCCATTGTTTGTAACACGCTTTATATCCCACTGATACATATTGTAATACACAGCTTTTTCTAGATTAACACCGTCCATTTCTAAAGGAATACTTTTTATTTCCGGTAATTCTGTTATCAGGGAAGGAGTAACTACTAAAATTGAGGGATGTTTTACTGCCTTCTTCACAAAAGATGCAGGAGCTTTTGCCTGTATGACTCCAATTTCCGGAATTTCGTAAATAACTTCCCCTCCAAGTTCTCTAATAATCTCTGAAGCGTTATTTGGCAATGTTTCATCTACAAAAACAACAGTAAAAGGAAGTTCTTCAGATTTCAATGTATCACCAAATCCAAGTTGCGGTGCAGCAAAAGTAAATAATAGTACAAAGGCTATAAAAAATACCATTAACCTTTTCATACTAATCCCCCTTTTCCCTCTTTAATTAACCTAAAATGATTAGACTTCTTTAAGCTTTTTACCTCTTTTCACCTCCTTTTTTCACATTCCTAAGTTTTATTGCTTATCTTGTGTTTCTTTTTTTGTTTTAAAGTTAAATTTTAATATTATTAATCGGTTTTTTAAGGGAACTCGTTCAGAAATGTTTATGTATATTATAATGAATAAACTTACATTTGTCCCTGGTATTTCCTTTGTTAAAGTTTGAAATTCAGAAAAAGTACTGTAAACAGTAACTCTATATTCAATATTATTCTACATAAATCATGATTTTCCTTCTTTGGAAAATTAAAATTTTTTATTTATTGATTTTTTAACCTGCAGGATTTCCTGCATTTTACAAAAATTAAAAAGGCCACAGGTTTTGACTGTGACCTTTTTAGATGATAAACAGAAGTTTTAGTTTTAATAATGTAATTTACCTCTTTATTGAAGCAAGAAAAACTCTTATAATGTCTTCCATTCTATCTGATATGAGCTGATAAGCGTTTTTCATAGCTTCTTCTAAAGACATAGGTCTATTAGTTATACTAAAAAGAGCAGTTACTCCTATGTTATACAGGCTTTTGTAATCTTTTCCTAAACCGCCTGAAAGGATAATCACAGGCTTACCGTATTTTTTCGCCAATTTGGCAATACCTGCTGGAGCCTTCCCAAAGGCTGTCTGAAAGTCTGTATTGCCTTCTCCTGTTATGACTAAGTCCATTTCTTTTATTTTTTCTTCCAGTCTGGCAGTCTCTATTATTATTTCAATCCCTCTTTTTAGTTTGGCGTTTAAAAAAGCCATCAACCCAAAACCTAACCCTCCTGCAGCTCCTGCTCCGGGCACTTCTGAGTAGTCCTTACCAATAACTTTTTTAGTCTCATAAGCTAAGTGCTTTAAGTTTTCATCTAGTATTTTTATCATCTCAGGCGTTGCGCCTTTTTGAGGACCATAAACATAAGATGCCCCTTTTTCACCGCATAAAGGATTGTCAACATCTGATGCCACAATAAATTCACTTTCATATATTCTTTTATCAATAGAGCTTATGTCTATCTTTTCAATTTTATATAGCTCTCCTCCTCCAAAGCCTATTTCATTGCCATCTTTATCTAAAAATTTTACTCCCAGAGCCTGAGCCATCCCAACTCCGCCGTCATTTGTGGCACTTCCGCCTATTCCTATTATAAATTTGCGGCATCCTTTATCTAAAGCAAGTTTTATAAGCTCTCCCACTCCGTAAGTTGTCGTCTTTAGGGGGTTTCTCTTTTCTTCAGGAATAAGGTATAAACCGGCACAGGCAGCCATTTCAATGACAGCTGTGCCATCTTTCAAAATCCCGTAAAAAGCCTCAACCTTTTCCCCTAAAGGGCCATTGACATCTGATCTTATTATCTCTCCTCCCACAGCGTAAACTAGTGCTTCAACTGTTCCTTCTCCTCCATCTGCAATTGGAATAGATATTATTTCTGCGTCAATAACTCTTTTTATGCCATTTTCCATAGCATGGCATACTTCTTTTGAAGATAAACTTCCTTTGAAAGAATCCGGTGCAAGCAGTATTTTCAAATGCACATCACTCCTACATGTTTCTCAAAAGCTCCAAAGCTTTTTCAAGGTTAGCATCTTTGTTATTTAAGCTGTCTATCATTTTTAAAAGGGCATTGTACGTGTTCTTGTCAAATACACCTGTTGGGGAAAGCCCTGCTTTTTTCTGAAGTTCTTTTACAGCATTGGCTGTTTTAGGTCCAAATATGCCGTCTTCCGGTCCGGCATTAAATTTGAGCAAATTGAGATATTTTTGTAATATTTTAACTTCATTTCCCCTTGAGCCAATCTTCAATTCTCCGGCAAATTTTATATCAGCAGTATACTGCACATTTTTCACATAGACATCAGGAGTTAAACCTTCTTTTCCAATATACCTTCCTGAAGGAAGTTTGTAACGGGCAATTGTGAGTTTAAAGCCGCTACCGTCCTGTAGAGGTACTACTGACTGAACAGTCCCCTTTCCGTATGTGTTTTCTCCCACCAAAAATCCTACCTTTGTGTCCTGTATTGCTCCCGCCAGTATTTCCGCAGCAGAGGCAGTGCCTTTATTGACAAGAACAGCTAGTTTATATTTAGGCTTAGTCAGGTATGAGTAATAATCCTCTTTTTCATTTCTCCTTTCTATTGTGACAACAATGCCCTGTGGCACAAAAAAGTTTGCAGCGCTCACCACTTCAGTGAGAAGCCCTCCAGGATTGTTTCTTAAATCGAGAACAAGCTTTTTAACGTTGTTTTTATCCATAAAAAGTAAAGCTTTTGCCAAATTGGCTGTAGTATTTTCATTAAATTCTGTTATTTTTATGTACCCGATTCCCTCTTCAAGGAGTTTGTAAGAGACAGGGTTGATGTGAATGACCTGTCTTATAAGTTCGATTTCTTTAAGAATACCTCCTACGTCAAAAGTGATTTTCACCTTTGTGCCGGGGTCTCCCAGTATCATGTTTACTACATCTGTCAATTTCATGCCTTCCACGCTTTTGCCGTCAACTGCTTTTATGATGTAACCGCTCTTCACACCAGCCTTTGCAGCAGGAGAATCTTCAATCACTGAATCTACAACAATTTTCCCATTTTTTTCAATAAGCACCATCCCTGTGCCGCTAAAAGTTCCAGAAGTGCCCCTTTCAAATTGAGAAAATTCTTCTTTTGTAAAGTATGTACTGTATTCGTCGAGACTGCTAAAAATTCCTTTTAAAGCAGCCTCTTTCAATTGTTCATAGGTGACATTGTCAATGTAGTTATCAGTTATGTATTTCATTATAGCTCCAATATCTGCTAATTCGTTGTAAAAGTCCTGGTCTTGCGTAGATACTTCGGCATAAGTGTAGGATGTAAATGCTAAGAAGAAGATGAGCAGAAGTGTAAAAATTCTAATAGAAAATTTTCTCATTCCTTCAAAACCTCCATTTCTCAACAAAATTCTTCTTTCTCTATTATAGCACACTATAAAAATATGGCTCTTTGTCAATAGTTGGGGTGGGTATTTTTTCTGAATGCCCACCTATAAATTTTCTTACGTTATATGATAATATTTGTAATTATTGGTTGCAATAAAAGATATAGCTAGAAATGTGAGCGGGTATTTACCTATGCTTTTTTGTCGAAGCTCTATAATATCCTTAAATATTCTCGTTGCTAAAAACACTGTTATATCAAGCATTGCAATATAATATCCTTTTCCTGAATCGGTAAAAATTTCTATAGCCGTATGCAAGTCTTTTTAGTACTTTAATTTTATTGTTATAGCCTTCTGTTACAGAATTGGTGTAAGGTATATCAAAGGCATTTGTTATTTCTTCAAACCAACGGTTAAATACCTGTATGCATCTTTTAAATTCATCAATTTTGCTTTCTTTAGTTAACTGCATCCATCTTTTTAGTTCTATTTTTGCTTCCTTTGAATTTTTGCATTTTAACACTCTATTACTAAATTCTTCTTTTAAAAAGTGTGCCATTCTTAAGTCGGCACTGTACCAAAACATTATTTCCAGCTTTTCTTTTTGTTCGGGCGTTAAGGTATCATATTTTGCAAGAAGCAGCTTACGACTTCTTTTAAAATATCTCCTTTTATCTCTTGCTAGTTCTTTTTGCACTCTTTTCCTTACATTTTCTATCGCCCAATATACGTACCTTGTAAAGTGAAATTTGTCTATCGCTATCTTAGCTCCTTTGAAATATGTTTTTACTGTCAATAAAAAAGGTTTCCACATGTCTATAATAACCCACTTCACTTTATTCCTGTCTTTAAATCTTTTGAAATATTCACTTAGATCTTCTTGTTTTCTGTCTTTTAAAATATCTAGTATTTTTCCTCCTTTTGGATCGACAATAATACAATGATATTTCCTGCCTCCAGAGTTTCCTTTAAATTCATCTATACTGATAACTTCAGGCAATATCTTATAATCAGGTTCCACTCCTACTGTATCTAAAAGTCTCATCACTGTCGTGATTGATACTCCTGTAACTTCAGATATCTCTTTCATGCTTTGTTGTTTTTTCAGTTGTTGTAGTATGTAAATAGATAGTCTGTTGGTCATTCTATGGTAACGTGGTAAATAGTCTAAATGTTCATAGAATCTTTTACCACAGTGTTTACAAACATATCTCCTCTTCTTTAGTACTATCACTGTTGGTTTCCCGAATAATGGCACATCTTTTATTCTTTGTACTCTATAATCATGAATCTTAGACGTTGTTGCCCCGCACCTTGGACAAATATGTGGTTTCTGTTTCATCTTAATATGTAGCTCTATTCTGTTGTCATTCTCTATTATATCTTCCCAAATTATATCTTCAGATTTTAAGAAATTTGTGATATAATTACCTTGCACTTATTCTGATGCCTCCTTTTGTTAGATTGTTTTAACCACTTTCTATTATAGCAGGCATTCAGAATAAGTGCTCTCTTTTTTATAGATTTCTTTCTCCCCACCCCAACATTTATTATAGAACCAAAAATATAAGCGCCCTAAACAAATGAAGGCGCTTTTAAAACTTGTGCTCCATTGTTTTCACATTTTAACCTGTAGGCCCTGTACAAAAGCCCTCTTTCTTCATATACTTTTCCAACTTCCTTTAAAATCCTCTCAGAGTTTTCCGGGGAAGAGATGGCCATAATGGTCGGACCTGCACCGCTTAAAAAAGCAGCATAAGCACCTGCCATCAATGCTTTTTCAAAGCAGTCCTCCATGAAAGGAACGAGCTTAGCTCTATATTTTTGGTGAAGCATGTCTTGGGTGGCAATTTTTAAAAGTTCATACTTTTTCTCAATCAATACGCTCACTAGAAAAACCGTCCTTCCCGTGTTAAATACAGCATCCTTAAAGTCCACTTTTTCAGGCAAGACTTTTCTTGCAATTTCTGTCCTTACCATTTCCTGAGGTACAAAGGCTAAAAAATCTATGTCATCCTCCAAGGCTTTTCTTGCATAATAAACTTTATTTTTATCAAAAATAGATACATTCAACCCTCCATTTAAAGCGGCTGTGACATTGTCCGCATGTCCTTCTATTAAAGCCGCCAAATTGAGTATTTCTTCTCTTTTCAATACTCTTCCTATCAATTCGTTTGCAGCTAGTAGACCACCTACAATGGCTGCTGCACTGCTCCCTAATCCCCTTCCCAGTGGAATTTCATTCTTTATTTTTATCCTCAACCCTTTATTAAAAACCCCTATTTTTTTAAAAATCACTTCTGCCGATTTATAAACCAGATTATTTTGGTCATTTTCTATATCTTCTACCCCTTCCCCTTCTACAAAAATCTCCAGACCATCTTTTATGAACTCCATCGAAATCTCTGTATAAAGGTTCAAAGCCACACCCAGCACATCAAAACCCGGGCCCAAATTAGCCGTAGATGCCGGCACCATCACTTTTACCATTCCGCCTGACATGTCACTATCCATACAAAACTTCCTCCAATTCCTTTAGATTTGGCTGTATTCTCTTTACCTCTCCCCCTAGTTTAACAGCAGTATCAGGGTCTTTTAAACCATTCCCAGTAAGGATACACACCACAGAATCTCCTTCTTTAAAAAATCCTTCTTTGTACTTCTTTATCACACCCGCTATGGAGGCTAAAGAAGCTGGCTCTGCAAAAATCCCCTCTGTTTTTGCCAAAATTGAATAAGCCTCAAGTATTTCCTCATCCGTAACTTTATCTATCACGCCCCCCGACTCATCCCTTGCAGCAACTGCCTTCTGCCAGCTGGCAGGATTGCCAATCCTTATAGCTGTGGCAATCGTCTCAGGATTTTCTATTACTCTTCCTTCCACAATAGGAGCCGCTCCTGCCGCCTGAAACCCAAGCATTTTGGGAAGCTTTTTTATCTTCCCCTTTTTGTAGTATTCTTTAAATCCCATCCAGTAAGCAGTTATATTTCCTGCATTGCCCACAGGAAGAGAGACATAGTCTGGTACTTCTCCCAAAGCATCACATATTTCAAAAGCTGCCGTTTTTTGACCTTCCAGGCGATAGGGGTTTATGGAATTCACCAAAGTAATTGGGAATTTCTGCGAAATTTCTCTTACCAATCTCAGGGCATCATCAAAATTTCCATCTATTGCAATAACTTCTGCCCCATAAGCAATTGCCTGTGCGAGTTTCCCCAGAGCAATTTTACCGCCAGGGATTAATACCACACTTTTAAGGCCTGCTTTTGCTGCTGCAGAAGCAGAAGTGTTGCCTGTTGAGGCGCAAACAACTGCATTAGACCCTTCTTGCTTTGCTTGAGATACCGCTACCGTCATCCCCCTGTCCTTAAAAGAACCTGTGGGATTTAGCCCTTCGTATTTTAGATACACCCTTATACCCGGCAAATATTTTCTTTGGAGGTTAAAAGCTTCAATTAAAGGTGTGTTGCCCTCTTTTAACGTGACAATATTTTCATCCTTTATGGGAGGCAAAAACTCTCTATAAGCTTTTATAATTCCTTCGTACGCCATTTTAATCTTCCCTCACTTTTATCACACTTTCTATTTTTTCTACTTCCTTTAGCTCCTCTATCTCTTTTAAAGCTTCCAAAACCTTACCTGTATTTGCAATGTGAGTCACCAATACAATTTCCGCTGTCTCTCCCAAAGACCCTTTTTGAACTACTGAAAGAAGGCTTATTCCTTTATTTCCCAAAACTCCTGTGATTTTGCTCATGACACCAGGCCTGTCAAAAGCGATAAGCCTTATATAATATTTGGAAAAAGTATCTTCAATAGGTATTAAGTCTACCTCTTCACAGCCATTTTGTATTACTATGTGATTTTTCACATCCATTATGTCGGCGACCACTGCGCTGGCAGTAGGCATCATGCCGGCGCCCTGCCCGTAAAACATAACTTCTCCTACCGCATTTCCATCCACAAGTATTGCATTAAAAACGCCATTGACTCCGTTTAAAGGGTTGGTGTTTCTTATCATAACGGGATGAACCCAGGCTTCTAAGCGCTCTTTTTCGTCAATTCTGGCATAGGCCAGAAGCTTTATGGCATAACCCATCTCTTCTGCATACTGTATATCTGATTTAGAAATAAAACTTATGCCTTTAGTATAAATTTTTTCCGGCCGTACAAATTTGTTAAAAGCCAGCATACACAAAATGGCAAGCTTTCTCGCCGCATCAAAACCTTCTATATCGTTTGTGGGGTCTGCCTCTGCATACCCTTTTTGCTGCGCATCTTTTAAAACATCATCGAAGTCAAGGCCTTTCTCCTTCATTTCTGTAAGGATATAATTAGTCGTACCGTTTAAAATTCCTTTTATCTCGTATATTTTGTTCGCAGCAAGGCACTGCTTCAAAGGCCTTATGATGGGAATTCCGCCTCCTACTGAAGCTTCATAAAGAAGGTGTACTTTCTTTTCTGTAGCAAGCTTTATAAGGTCTTTTCCGTACTTTGCTATAACTTCTTTATTGGCAGTTACCACATGTTTGCCTTTTTGTAATGCTTTTGTTATATATTCTAAAGCGGGATGCTCTTTTCCCATCACTTCTACTACAACGTCTATTTCCTCATCTTCTAAAATATCTTCTGCATTAAAAGTTATCTTCCCTTCTGCAAGAGGAGTTCTTTTTTTACTGGGGTCTTTTACAAGTATTTTCTTTATCTCAATTTTTTCGCCTATCTTTTTTTCAATATTTCTTCCATTCTGATCTATCAAGTAAACTACACCTGTTCCTACAGTACCTAGTCCCATCAGTCCAATTTTCATATTCTTCCCCCTTATTCTCCCAAAACTTCTATTTTTCTAACTCCAGGCTGTTTCGAAAGCTCTTCTATGAAATCCTCCATACTTGTTTCCATATACTGCGTCAATAGAGATTGTTACACTCGCCACTCCCATAGAAGGAATGCTCTGATTTATTGTGACCACATTCCCCTTTCTTTGGCAACCACATCGAGAATGGAAGAGAGCACCCCAGGCATGTGCTCCAAGACCATGGAAAAAGTTATAATTTTCCCTTTGCTGAACTTAGAAAAGGGAAATACATAATCCCTGTACTTGTAAAAAGCACTTCTTGATATGCCCACCTGTTTTACCGCTTCATTTATTGTCTTGGCTTTCCCTGACTCCAAAAGTTCTTTCACCTTTATGGTTTTTTTGATTGAATCAGAAAGAATTTCCTCCCTTACTATGTAGAGCTTCCCGTCCTCTCCATCATCCCACCTCCATGTCTTTATTTTATGGACATTAAATCCATGTATGGAATACATTTTATCACATTAAATTCAAAAATCAAGAGCGTTTACGTTTACTAAAAGAAATGCGTATGTAATAGAGATATAGTGAAATATATCTCAAAATATAAAATATCTATCCATGCGTTTCACGTATTACTAAACAAGGAAATTTGCGTTTATTTTGTAATTAGAAGATATTTTATGGTAAAATTTTTTATTATTCCTTCAAAATATAAAATATGCCCTATCCCAGATGGATCTTGAAAATTCGAGGTCTTTAATCAAAATCTTCCGAATAAATATGCGGATAAGTATGACTTTTACCCAAAAAATAGTGCAATTTTTTTAAAAAAAAGAAGGATTTTTTTAAAATGCGTCGAATATATTATTTGTAAAACCATATCAAAAGGTTTTAAACCCTCAGTTTTTGCATTAATACGTTCTTTTCTTTCAAGCAATGAACTTGTGGAATGTGGTATTTCTGAAAGAGGGGGGGATGTGTTGGATTGGGATATGTTAAAATTTTGTAAGTATACAAACAATTTTTAAAAAGGGGGGTATATCTTAATGGCAAATTCAACGTCTTCTTATTTGTGGCGTAAAAAGACGCTTGAGATGGTGCTTTCTGAAACCGAAGCTGAACAATTCAAATTAAAGAAAACATTAACAGCTATTGACTTAATTGCATTAGGTATAGGCGCAATCATAGGTACTGGTATATTTGTTATTACTGGTGTTGCCGCCGCCGAAAAAGCTGGTCCCGCAATCGTGCTCTCATTTATTTTGGCAGGATTGGCTTGTGCTTTTGCAGCAATTTCTTACGCAGAACTTGCATCCATGTTCCCCATAGCAGGTTCTACGTATAACTACGCATATATAGCAATGGGTGAATTTTTAGCTTGGGTAATTGGATGGGACTTAATACTTGAGTACGTATTTGCTCTTCCTGCAATTTCATTGGGTTGGTCTGGTTATTTCACCAACCTCCTTGGAAGTATAGGAATAAACATTCCTGCATGGGCAGCTAACTCTGCATGGCAAGCACCCGGTACTGGCGGTCTTATCAATCTTCCAGCAATAGGAATCCTTCTTGCCATCGCAATTTTAAACTACATTGGAGTAAGAGAAACTGCTACTGTTAACAACATTGGTGTTGCTTTCAAGGTATTTGTGGTACTTTTCTTCATATTCACAGCAGTTTGGTATGTAAAGCCAGCTAACTGGTCTCCTTTCTTGCCATACGGATGGGCAGGCGTATTCCACGGCGCAGCAATCATCTTCTTTGCATATATAGGATTTGACGCTGTTTCCACAGCAGCTGAAGAGACAAAGAATCCAGCAAAAGATATGCCCATAGGAATTTTAGGATCTCTTGGAATTAGTACCCTTTTGTACATCGCTGTTTCAGCGATTTTGACGGGTGTTGTTTCATACACCGAGTTGAACGACCCAGCCCCTGTTGCAAAGGCTCTCAACTTAATAGGTCTAAACTGGGCAAGAGGACTTGTTTCACTAGGTGCCATTGTAGGTATTACAACAGTTTTGCTTGTTATGTTCTACGGCTCCACAAGAATTATCTTTGCTATGTCTCGTGATGGATTACTCCCACCTATTTTCTCAAAAGTTCATCCAAAATATAGAACACCTACTCTCGCTATATATCTCATAACGATTGCAACAACTTTAGTAGCTGGATTTTTCCCAATTGGCATAATCGCAGAACTTGTAAATATAGGAACTATGTTGGCATTTGTATTAACTTCCATCGCTACAATAGTATTAAGATACACACAACCTGACTTGCCGAGAAAATTCAGAGCTCCTGGCATGCCATGGACTGGTATTTTGGCAATAGCTTTCGTACTTTCACTTATGGTATCTCTGCCATGGGAGACATGGGTAAGACTTATTGTATGGTTCGTAATAGGGCTCTTCATCTACTTTGGATATGGTAGACACAACAGTATACTTGCTAAACAGCAGACCCAGCATTAAAGAAATAAAAAGGCGGCGATTTTGCCGCCTTTTTATTTCTGCTTTCTATATTTCGATTAATTCGCTTTCAATATTTCTTAAAGCCATCCCTATTTTAGATTTTATACCCCATTTCTTTAGCATGTTGGTTACAGTAAAAAAAGCAAGCTCAGGTGTATTGTTAACCTGACTTAAATGACCCAAAAAAGCCATCCCTATCATTTTCATTTGGAATAATTTTACCAATGTCTCTCCTGCCGCTTCATTGGAAAGATGCCCCACATCTGATAAAATCCTCTTTTTTAATGGCCAGGGATACGGCCCTTCTTTGAGCATTTTCACGTCGTGGTTTGACTCTAGCAAAATAAGGTCTGATTCCATGAGATTGTAAGCAACTCCTCTTGTCATATACCCCAAATCAGTAGCTATAGAGATCTTTTTCCCTCCTGCCTTAAAAGAAAAGCCCACAGGTTCTGCAGCGTCATGAGGTTTTTTAAATGGCTTTATCTTTATCTCCCCTATTTCAAATTCTTCTCCCGTAACAAAATACAATCTATTTTCTTCCTTAATTTCTTTTATGTCTCTTTCCATTGCTTCCCAAGTAGCTTTGTTAGCATAAATAGGAATATTATACCTTCTGGAGAGCACTCCCGCTCCTAAAATGTGGTCTTTGTGTTCGTGAGTTATGAGTATCGCAGAAATTTGCTCTGGACGCACTCCAATATTTAAAAGAGCCTTTTCTATAGTCCTGCCTGTAAGCCCCGCATCTACAAGAAGGTGAACATCTTTGTAGCCTATGTAAATAGCGTTGCCACTGCTTCCTGACCTCAGCGAACAAAACTTCATATAGCTGCCCTAAAAAAGAGGCGCTCCCCCTTTCGTCTATATCACGATTCAATTATACCACAAAATTATCCACATGGCTTTTGTGTGTAAATTGTTTCAGCAAAATCATACCTCATTTACTATAATCTTTAGATTTCTAACAGCAAGTTATTAACATATTCACAACACCCTGTGGATAACTCCTTAATTGAAAAAGAGGGGAAAATCCCCTCATATTGTGAGCGCAACATTCCGGCCCTCAGAGATAGCGTGAACAATTTTTCTCACTTCTTTTGCATCCCCTATCAAATAGAGCTTCTCCTCAGGCACAAGCTTCTTTACTTCCTCATAAAGAGTCCTGTTGGGCCTCATGCCGACTGACAAAACTATTGTGTCAGGAAGAGGAAGCTTCCTTTCTCCTTCCGGTGTCTCTGTTACAAGCGACTTGTTCACTTCCTTGAGCTTAGTCTTTACGTAAATTTCTACATCTCTTTCCTTTAACCTCTTCATCAAAAGATTTTTCTCAAATACCCCCATATCTCTTGCTACTTCATCTAAAAGCTCTATCACCATGACTTTTTTGCCTTTTTCAGAAAGGTAGTCTGCTGTCTCCATACCTATCAAGCCGCCACCGATTATAGCGACAGTCTGCCCCGTCTCTTTTCCTTCCTTGAGCACTTCTGCAGCAGTCACGTATCCATACTCTTTAAGCCCTGGTATTGGAAGAACTATAGGCTCTCCTCCTGTTGCAAATATTATTGCATCTGCTTCCCACTGAGCTACTTCTTCAGCAGTCACTCTGTGATTTAGCTTTATCTCAACTCCTAATTTAGGGAGCACTTCCTTGTAGTACTCTACAATTCCCATGAGTTCTTCCTTGTGAGGTGGCATTGAAGCTGCGATGAGTTGACCACCTAATTCTTCATTTTCGTCATAAATAGTTACTTTATGCCCTCTTACAGCAGCAGTATAAGCTGCCTCAAGCCCAGCAGGCCCAGCTCCTATTATGAAAACCTTCTTGCCAGGATTTTCAGCCTTAGGTATCTCAATCTCGTCGCTCCTTCCAACAGCCGGGTTTATGTTGCAACCAAACCTTCTTCCTCCTCTTAGCTCGTCAAAACAACCCTGATGGCACGCAAGGCAGCGGCGTATCTCCTTAAATCTCCCTGAAACGGCTTTGTCAAGGAATAGAGGGTCAGCAACTAAAGGCCTGCCTAAAGCCACAAGGTCAGCCTTACCTTTTGAAAGTATCTCTTCTGCAATATCAGGGCTATTTATCCTTCCAACAGCTATTACAGGTATATTTACTTCTCTCTTTATCTTTTCAGCATAATCCCATGAAAGACCCTTTTTAGTGCCCAATGTCTGCATGGTGATAGGTGCAGCCTCACACATAGTGCCTAAAGATACATCAATAGCTGCTACTCCTTTTTCCTCTAATATCTTGACAAGCTTTATTGTATCTTCTAATTTCCATCCATCTTCTACAAATTCCTCTGCACTTATTCTAACAATTACAGGAAAACCGGGTAATTCACTTCTAATTTCTTCTAAAATTTCTATCCCAAATCTTATTCTATTCTCAAAACTCCCACCGTATTCGTCCTGCCTTTTGTTGGTATGAGGAGATAAAAATTGGTGAATAAGATAGCCATGTCCAAACTGTATCTCCAAAAAGTCTGCCCCTGCTTTATAAGCCCTTATCGCGGCATCCACATAGGCCTTCTGCCATTTTTTTATTTCTTCTTTTTCTATTGCTTTAGGCTCTACGCCAATGCTCGGGCACATTACAACAGAAGGCGCAATAAGAGGCATTTTCGTCGCCATGGGATTTGCAACTCTTCCAGCATGATTTATATATACTGCGACTTTGCTACCAGCCTCCTGTAGGGGGCTAATAAGGCGTTTTAATCCATCTACCAGCGAATCATCGTAAATCCCTAACTGGCGCGGAATTTCTTTGCCGGATGGGTCCACGTATGCAGATTCTAAAACAATTAAACCCACCCCTCCCTTTGCTCTGTTAAGATAATATCCTATCAGTTCTTCCGTAACCTGCCCCTCTACTGTAGCATACCCTGTTTTAACAGGAGCCATTACAAGGCGGTTTTTAAGCTCTATCCCCCCGAGTTTTATGGGTTTTGTAAGCTCCATATTCTCACTCCTTCTCTGCTATGAGTTTTAAAATAATGTTCATAATTTATTTATTCGACACAAAAAAGACAATTCCTTCTTGTTTTTTTCTCTATCAAAGGGAAGGGTATACATTTTTAAGCGTTTTTCTCACTTTTCAGATAATCTAAAATATCTTTTAAGCTTGCAAAAGCTACTCCAATGCTTGTATCTGCAGCACCATAGTAAATCATAAGCTTATCTTCTTCTTTTCTGTATATTGCCCCTGTTGGAAACACTATATTCACTGCATTGCCAATTCTTTCATATTCTTCCTGCGGCGCAAATACCCACTCTCTGCTTCTCCTTATCACCTTCTGTGGCTCTTCTAAGTCCAAAAGTGCAAGTCCCACTCTGTAAACAGCTGTAGAAGCAGTGTAGCGAATACCGTGATAAATTATAAGCCATCCTTCTTCAGTTTCAATAGGAGGCGCTCCTAATCCCACTCTGTGGCAGTCCCACATTCCCGGCCTTGCTGGCAGCAAAATCTGGTGCTTGCCCCAGTAGGTGAGGTCATGAGAAAAAGAAATCCAAATGTGTCCCTCTCCTCTGATTATTGGCCTATGTATAAGGGCATATCCGTCTTTAAATTTTTTGGGGAAAAGGCAGCCGTCTTTGTCCTCAGGCGGCACCAAAACTCCTTTCCTTTCAAATCTTTTAAAGTCCTCTGTAAGCATTAATGATATTACAGGACCACCTGGAGAAAAAGAGACATAAGTTATGGCGTACTTTCCCATGTCCTCTAAGTACACAATCCTAGGGTCCTCAAGTCCCCACATCTCCTCACTGTAATTTACGTCTGGCAAGAGAGTGGGCTTATCTGGTATCTCCCAATTTGTAAGGCCGTCCCTGCTTTTGCAAAGTGTAAGATGAGAAAATCCGTCTTTGGTCTCTACTCGGCATAAAAGATAGACATAGCCGTCAAATTCTATTACTCCTGGATTAAACACTGCATTTGCATCATAGGGAATATCATCTCTTGTGAGTATGGGGTTTTTCTCATACCTTACAAAAAGCTCCTTATCGCGCATTTTTATCTCTCCTCAGTTTTTCTATTTGGAGGGAATACACTTCTCTTAATTTTACAAAAAATTCTGTATATTCTTTTGTCTTGTAATCTGGATAGGTCCAAGGAAGAAATTCATATTTGCCTTTTGTATAGTAAAGGGTCACCTCTGCAAAGATGCCTTTCCCAAGGTATATCCTGTGGTAAAAATTCTTGGTTGAGAATAATACCACTTTCGCCATATCTATGTAACCAGGGTCTATATTGACTTTTCTTTTTCCTCCCTCAGAAAAAATTTCTTCTACGGAATTTGTGAATAGCTTCCATTCATATGATTCATCTGGAGTAAGAAGCTTTTCAAAGGATATAAAGCGCTTTTTTAAATCTTTTCCCATCTCTTCTTCATAGTAATTTGTAAAGTCAAAGGGAAAAGGACCGGCTTCGAGGTCTATCTCTCCCCATTTTTCCTTTAAGCTCTCTATCGCTTCCTTTACTACATCCTCTTCTTTGTATATAAAGCCACAGAAAAGTTTTACAGGCATTACTTCTTTCACTTTCCCCAATCTAACTTCCCTCCTAGCTCATTCAAGTATAGCTACAGCCCTTACAGGGCTACCGTCAGAGCCCTTTATTTTAAGAGGCAGCGCTATGAATAAAAATCTCTTTTTGTCTATAGCTTCTAAATTTGTCAGATTTTCTATTATTCCCACTTTGTTCCTCAATAGAATGTGGTGAACAGAGAAATCTTCTGTTTCCACAGGGTCAGGAGATATAGTATCTAGCCCTATTGCCTTTACCTTTTTGTCTACCAAAAAATGGGCGAGCTCCTCTGTGAGGTATGGAAATTCTTTTATATAAGCCTCTTCTCTCCAGTATTTGCTCATTCCTGTGCGGAAAATGACTATATCTCCCTCTTTTAAATCTACACCCTCCAAAAGTTCTGGCCTCATCAATCTATCTGGCAAATGAGGCACATCTACTATAACAGCTTCTCCTGAATAAAAGTCAACAGGAAGTTTTTCAATTGTGTCTCCTTTTTCTATGAAGTGAGCCGGCGCATCGCAATGAGTTCCTAAATGTACGACATCTTTCAGCTCTGTAAGTTGGTACCCGTCCTTTTCTACTTCAGCAAGTCTTTCTATCTTAATTTCCGGCTGACCAGGGTATTGAGGCATACCCTCTTCGATGAAGTGGGAAAGGTCTATCATCCTCATGGCACTTCCCCCTTGTTTTGATTACTTTGACTTCAGTATAGCATATTAAAAAAATAAGACAACTACTTTTTGCGATTAATTATCAATGTTTGAGGTAGAGACTTTATCGCTTAAACTTAGCAAAATAACAGCACTTATAATACAAGTTATCCCTAAAAATTCAAAGAAATTAAAAGGCTCTTTTAATACAAAAACTCCAATTAAAGTTGCCACAACAGGCTCCATAGTGGTAAATATCGCTGCTCTTCCTGCCTCCATAAAAGTAAGAGCTCGAGTGTAAAGAAAGTACGGAAGTGCAGTAGAAAAGGCACCAAATAAAAGCCCTAGAAGAATCACATGGGTATTAAAAAAGATGGAAGGTTTTGTTAATACAGAAGAAATCGGGAGAAGAGCGATAGTTGCAATCAAAAAGGTAAAGGCTGCAATCCTCTCTGGTGGTATATGCCCTGAAAGTGGCTTTGCAAAAATAGTGTACAAACCATAGCCAACTGCTGATAAAAGCCCGTACAAAACGCCAAGCCACGATATTTCTTCACCAGTAATGAAAGACCTTAAAGCTCCTGAAACTAATAAAACCCCTGTAAGAGTAAGGATTAGCGCTACACCTTTTCTTAAAGTTATCCTTTCTCCGTAAAAAATTCGCGCAAGGACCACTACAAAAGCGGGAGCAGTGTAAAGAAGAGCTACAGCTATAGGAAGTGTAGTAAGCTTAATTGCCTGAAAATAAGACCAGTTAAAGAGAGTAAGGCTCAAAATGCCTGTCCCAAGCAAATACTTCCACGACCACAGAGGTAAGGAAAAAGATTGCCTCAACACTGCAATAATAGAAAAAGCAAGTAAGGCCCCAAAAAACATGCGCAGAAAAGCCACATCAGCGGTAGTAAAACCCAATTTAACTATCATTCTGACAAAAAGACCTGTCGTCCCCCACAGTGCACCTGCCGAAAGAGCAAGCACTTCCCCTTTTTGCACCCTTATTTTCTCCTTTCTTTTCTCCTAGCGATTATGTCATTATTCCACTTCATTATGATTTCTTCAATTTCCTTTTCTGAAAGGGTTGGCTTTAAATACATGCCTTTATCAAGCCTCTGCCTTAAAGCCTCATAAAGTATTATGCCTGTCGCCACAGATACATTCAGGCTTTGCACCATACCCATCATAGGTATAACAATTCTTTCATCCGCAAGATTTAATATATCCTCCGACACGCCTTTTAGTTCATTCCCAACCACCAATAAAGTAGGCTTTGTATAATCTATTTCCCGGAAATCTTTTGAGGACTCATCCAGCCAAGTGACAACAACCTGCAAATTTTCCCTTTCTTTTAGCTCCTTTATCGCCTTTTCTCTGTCATAAACCCTTTCAATAAAGAGCCACCTGTTTGCTGCCATTGACACCGCTTCATTTATCTCTATGCCCTTTTTTGCTTCAGAAAAATAGTATACTCTCATCACTCCAACAGCATCGCATGTCCTTAATATCGCCGAAAAATTGTGCTCGTTCGTCACATCATCCACAAAGACGACAAGGTCTTTTTGCCTTTTCTGCAAGACTTCATAAAATCTTCTCAATCTGTCTTCCAGAACTATTATTTTATTAGATTGCATAAGCTATCCCTGCCTTGTGTGAAATTTATACTTTTAGAATATCACCTGCTACAAAAGGTGTGTTTGAAAGTAGCTCATTATGCCCTTTCACACAAGACACCTTTATTTATAATTTAGCACATTTTAGAGGGATTTTTAAAGTAATATTATGTATTTCTATAAAAATTGCATATTGGAGAATGATCTGGATAATTTGATTATATATAAATTTCCGTTTTTTCCTCTTTTTTATTCTAAATTAATCCCTATATCTAAACTTCCAACTAAAAATTAAAAATTTGACACGTACACACGTCTAATTATTTTCTCTTCTAGGAAAAGTCCATATAAAATACTCCCACATTTTTTGTATAAAAATTTTCCCCAATTTATCATTTTATCTTAATACCATTGTATTTAATGGTAATTCTTTTACCTAAATTACCTCATACTATTCTCTCATTTAACTTTTTATAATATTTCTAAGAGATATAAATTTTCCCCTCTTTAACATAAGGCTTTCCATAATTCTCTAAATTATTTAAGTAAAACAAAGTGAAACACTGTTTATACAAACATCTACATTGGAATCTTTTTACCTAATGTTTCTAAATACACCACTATAAATATTCTACCTTTAACTTTATAACAACCACATCTTTTGCTGTATTTTTAAACTTTTAATACCAAGTGCATCCCTGTCAACTACTGCATCATCACCCTCAGGCGCATATATTGCTTTGTGTAAATGGTTATGTCTCTCCACCACTTTTAGATTGCTATTGAGTACTTCTCTATGAATTGCTGTCGCTGTAATGTATACTTCGCTTCTTAATAAGTTTACATATTATATATTTATGACCTCCTAAACCAGAAAACCCCTCACAGACCCTCTTGCTATAGCTTTCTTACCAACAGTTTTACAATAAAGAAAAATTTTCTCTAGGATTTACTTTATAGCTTTCAATGTACTTTAAAACTACTCTTGCATTTTTATTGTTATTTTTAAATTTCAGATTTGTAAGAAGTTCCATAAACCTAATTCCTAATACCTTTACACGAGCATGTGTCTCTTATAAAAAACGATATTATCAATACTGAGTAAATTTCCTACGCGATATTTTTAAAGTATATATGCGTAACAGGTAAATAGCTTTTTAAGACCATGTTTCAATCCCTCTTAGGTAGGCTAAAAACGTAGCCAGTCCTTATAAAGAAAAGTTGAAGAAGGAGGGTTTCAATCCCTCTTAGGTAGGCTAAAAACTTTAAACTGCCTATAAGCCTCATACTCCCTTCTTTAAGCCTGGTTTCAATCCCTCTTAGGTAGGCTAAAAACTCCACGTTGACGGAACTCCACCCTCAGCGTACCCCTGTTTCAATCCCTCTTAGGTAGGCTAAAAACACGGATTGCAAGAGAAGGATATTACTCTTGCAATAAGGTTTCAATCCCTCTTAGGTAGGCTAAAAACCTACTTAGAAACAGGCGAATTATACAGTGATGATATTGTTTCAATCCCTCTTAGGTAGGCTAAAAACCTTTTTTCTCAGCTTCAAGACTTCTAAGTTCAGCTTGTTTCAATCCCTCTTAGGTAGGCTAAAAACGAAATTGAAGTGCCTATAACACTAATTCAACCGCTGAGTTTCAATCCCTCTTAGGTAGGCTAAAAACATCCTTTACGGGGATATGTGAGGGAATGGAAAGAAATGTTTCAATCCCTCTTAGGTAGGCTAAAAACTTTGGTCAATTGGGTGTTGGTGTTATTGGAGATTCGTAGTTTCAATCCCTCTTAGGTAGGCTAAAAACATTTGTTTCGAATTTCAAATAAACCTCTATTACTTCGTTTCAATCCCTCTTAGGTAGGCTAAAAACAAATTGACCCCGATTATGTTAGACAAGGCGAGACATCTGTTTCAATCCCTCTTAGGTAGGCTAAAAACGGGCTTAAAGATGTTTACTATGCATTGCTTACTAAAGAGTTTCAATCCCTCTTAGGTAGGCTAAAAACCGCCCAAAGCCATTGCCTCATAGCTCGCAACACACGGTTTCAATCCCTCTTAGGTAGGCTAAAAACGATATTTTCGTTTGCGTCGGACCTGGTAGCAGCATTTCGTTTCAATCCCTCTTAGACTCCCATGCCGCAAATGCGGCACCAGCAGAGGATGAAAATGTCCTTTTTTGATGATATAATCAGTACAGCGGCTGGTGAAGAAAGGTCGTTCTTAACTTGGTGCTTTGAGCCCGACTCATAGACAGACTCCAACGACCAGGTGCACCACAGATTGTTGCTCCCTTTACGGGAAGCACGTAGGATAGAATAACCCCTTATGGTTGTTGCACCAGCTCTTCAATTTTACAGTCGCTATCGTTCAAATTTTAAAAAAGGAGTTGGTTCTTTCATGGATTTAGTTTACTCTCACGTTTGCGGATTAGATGTCCATAAAAAGAATGTTGTAGCTTGTATAATAACACCAGAAGGTAAAGAAATCCGCACTTTTTCAACTATGACCGATGACCTTATTGCATTAAAAGAATTTATTAAAGCTAAAGGTTGTTCTGTTGTTGCTATGGAAAGTACCGGCTCTTATTGGAAACCTATTTACAATCTACTTGAGCTTGAGAGCATTAAAATCCTACTCGTCAATGCTAAGCATATTAAAAATGTCCCTGGTAGAAAAACCGATGTAAAAGATGCTGAGTGGATAGCAAGTCTCTTGCAACATGGCCTTTTGCAAGGCAGCTTTGTCCCAGACAGAGAACAAAGAGAGCTTCGCGAACTTGTCCGCTATAGAAAAAGCCTCATTGAAGAAAAATCAAGAGAACTTAATCGCATACAAAAGGTTTTAGAAGGAGCTAATATCAAACTGTCTTCGGTAGTCTCTGATATCAACGGGGCATCCAGTCGTTCTATACTTGAGGCTATTATAAATGGTGAAGAAAATCCCGAAACCCTAGCTGAGCTTTCTCAAGGCAAGCTAAAAAATAAAATGGATGAACTAAAACGCGCTTTAAAAGGCTTGATCAATCATCACCAAAGGATGCTTCTGGAAATACAGCTTAGACATATTGATTACCTTGATGAAGAAATAGCAAAATTAGACGAAGAAATTAAAAATCGAATGCTCCCTTTTGAAAAAGACCTGGCACTGCTGGATACAATCCCTGGAGTCGGAAGAAGAACTGCAGAACAAATAATAGCCGAAATCGGCACGAATATGGAACAGTTCCCCTCTGCTGCTCATTTGTGTTCTTGGGCAGGACTGTGTCCAGGTCATAATGAAAGTGCTGGTAAACAAAGGTCTGCAAGAACTCGAAAAGGTAACCAAAAATTGCGAAGCTCTCTTATTGAAGCTGCCAGAGCTGCCTCAAGGGCAAAAGATACTTATCTCTCAAGTCAATACCACCGCATCGCTGCTCGAAGAGGAGCAAACCGAGCAGCAGTTGCAGTGGCACATAGCATTTTAATTATAGTTTATCATATTCTCAAGCGAAAGCAACCATATATTGAATTAGGTCCTACTTATTATGAAGAGAAAAAGCGTAATATGATTATTCGTCAATCTTTAAAAAAGCTAGAGTCTTTAGGTCTTAAGGTCACGGTCGAATCTGGAATGTCTTAATTTTTTATATTTTATTTATATAGATATATCCATTTAGTTTCATATTTATCCCATATTTTTACATCAGTATGGGCTTAGTTTTTTATTGCCTTTTTGAGAGACACTATTTTCAGGATAGTTACCATAGTAACCAAAAAAATGCAAAATTATTTCTTTATCTTCGGCAAATTCTATAAACTTTTTGTTCAAATCAACTTCTCCAAAAACATATATATCCCTTACACTTTCTACGGGAAAATATTTTTTCTCCTTTTCTCCTTCTACACAAATGGTATTATCTTTTCTATACAATCTCCCATTAGCAAAAAGGTAAAGTGTTTTCTGCAAATACTTTTCACCTCACTTTTATTACTATTTCATTAATCATACCTATGCCCAGCAAAATTCGGCATAGGCACATTTGGAACAATAACGTCCTCTGTGAGGAGATGGAGGAAGCGGTTGGTTTATCAATTCTAAAATTTCCTGTTTTACCTTTTCTACTTTTCCTTCCCATTCTGGGGTTAAAATCAAAATCTCTTTTTTTCTCTCCTCTGGAAATAAAAGTTCTCCTTCAGCCTCTATCCCCATATTTTTTAATTCATAAAGATAAAAAGCTAACTGCATTCGTGCAGCCTCTATAGCTTTAGAAGTTTTCTTAACTTCAGCTATCACTAAAGTTTTTTCGCCCCTTTTAATCATATCTAAAGCCAGGTGTTCTACATGCACTTCTTTTCTTTCCCTACTATAGGCTTGTTTTTGAACTAATCTACCTATCTGTAAAAATATATTATCTTCGTCTGGACATACCTGTCGAGACATAAGCCATACCTGACGTGGACATATAAAAAAGGCCTGTACGTAACTGCCTATAACCTTAGATAGTTCTTCTTCCAAAGAAAATAAAGTACTCAATAGATCCACGTCCCTTCTTCCTTAAGTTTAAATCCAGTATTTGGGTCATAAAACTCATCTACTAAATCTCTGGAAAGATAGGGTATGGTTTTGCCTATATCTATTTTGTTTATTAAGACTTTAGCTGGTACAGAAATAATGTATCGTCCAAAATCCTTTTTTATTTTGTAAAAGGCTTCCCAGCGCGCTTTTCGATTAGAGGCTCTAACTACTTCTTTTTGATAAAAATTCCAAACTTCTTCTGCCTTATCATCTAACGCAACATATACACTTACAAGGTCCCACCGATTTTTAATCAATTGAAAATCGCTAACACCATAAGTATCATTCTGTGCTTTAGCAAACCGGCAGTAAGACATGGCCTCCAATAGCCCCATACTTTTACTTTGGTCTTTTTTCTCCCTGACCATTTCAAAAAATTGTTCCACTAAAACAGGGAATTCTTTTTCATCAAATTCTCGCCTTTCTGAAAAAACTTGCTTGGCGCAATGAATATGAACTCCTCCATAAACCGATGGAGCCATAATTTCGCCTTTTTCATTTACCAATTCAAAAAGCCTTACTGTACCCTTCTCATGCTTAAAATTGCGATTACATCTCCCCGCTGCCTGTATGACCGAATCGATAGGTCCAATATCTCTCCAAACCTCATCAAAATCCAAATCCACACCAGCTTCCACTACTTGGGTAGATATTACAATGGATTTCTCTCCTTTCCTCAGTATCTCCTTGATTTTCTTTATCCTCTCCTCTCTTTGCAAAGGTATTATATTAGTGGATAAATAATAAACATCAGCTTCAGGCATAAGCTTAGTTAGTTTTTCATAAAATTCTATTGAACTTCTGATAGTATTAGATATCACGAGATAAGACTTGTCTTTCTGATAATTATTGACAAAAATTCTAACTACATCTTCTATACTTTTTTCTCCACCTTCAATTTTTAAGCGAACTCGAGAAAGTTCATTAAAGTATCCAATAATATCTTGGGCTTCCCCTGCCAACTCTATAGCTTCTCCAGGACCAAACCACTCTGGTCTGGTAGCAGTCATGAGAATCAACCTTAAATCAAAATATTCTGCTGCTTCTTTCAATACTTTTACAACAAGAGGCCAATATTCCACCGGTATATTCTGTACCTCATCCATTATTAAAATAGAGTGATTAAGCTGGGAGAATTTTTTGAGCATTCTATTTTTATTCCCTATCAAAGTATGAAGTAACTGTACAAAAGTGGTAACTACCACTTCACTTTTCCAGCTTTCTATAAGGAGCATAGCTTCGTCAAAGGCTCGCATATCTTCTTCTTTATCTTGATAAAAAATTTCGCTCAAGTGATGATGTTTAAGTAAGTAAGGAGAAGGAGCAAAAGAAAACTGCTTCACAGTTTTAGAAAAAATTTGATGCATTATTTCGTAAGTTTGATCTATTATGCTTGTAAAAGGCAGCGCATATATGATTTTAGGGGCTGTGCCATAGATTTCTTTTAAACGCTCTCTTAAAATAAATGCTGCGTTTATAACAGCCAGAGTCTTGCCACTGCCAGTAGGAGCCGTAAGAGTAAAAAAGCGTTGTTCAAGAGGTGCGTCTTTTATTCGTTCAGCCGCCTGTTCAAAAACTTTTTGCCGTATGTCAACAATTTTAGGTTCTCCACTGGGAGTAAAATGTTTTTCTTTATATATGACTACCAAATTAGAAGGAAAATCTACTGGTTTAACTTCTTTGACCCGTCCGCTGTGAAGTTTATCATTATTTATTAGTACAGAAAAGAGAGAAACCATTTTGAAATATTCATTTAACTCCTGGTTTTTTGTGGTTTTTTCTCGATAAAATTTTCTCCATTTTTTATAAAGGGAAAGATAAACATCTTTCCAATCGTGAAAAAATTCGTCTAAAAGCTCTTCCCAGTTTTGCTTCACAACAGAAGGGACAGGAAAGTCTTTCGCACTTAACATTTTTATTAACCACTGCCTGGCTTTATTTAAAGAAAAAGAAACAGCTTTTGCATGTTTTTTTAAGTCTTTTATTTGCTGTTCTATAATTTCTAACCGTCTGGCTTTATTGGGATCCAGAGCTTTTTCATAATAATCTTCCATCTCTAAAGGAGATATTAGGTATTCTTCTATATTTCCCAAATCTCTGTGATGCCAGAGAACTGACATAAAAACCATTAATTCATCCCAATCTTTTAATCCTTCTTTGCCTGTTAAAAATGCACTCCATATGGCTGAAATAAAAGCATGATCTTTATAGGGATTAGTTTGCTCTTTAAGTAAATAATCCTGAAAATAAGTAGTATATTTACCAAAATCATGACCAAACCCAGCAATAGTAGCGGGAAAAACCAGTTCTTTCCCATTGGGTAGTTTGCTTATATCTTCTGCAGATTTTAGTGCAACTAAAACCAAATGTGCACCTAAGCGATAGCAGGCTACTCGCTCTCCGTAGACTTCTTTGTGGGCATAATAGACCATAACTCTCCCTCCATAAAAGCCACATTTTCTTCTCCTGAAGGCAGAGAAAAACTATACGCATCAATTGAGAGTATAGCTTTCCAAGGCTGCCCCTTGGTCTCATAGATATAACTTCTAGGGGGTAAAAGATTTCTGCCTTCAGAAAAAGCTTCAGGAGCTTTTTCTCTGTTTAATGTAATCCCATTAGTGAAAAAGGGCTTTTTTAAAAAATCAACCGTTAAAATAGAATGGAGCATGACCTCTTCCCCTGCAGGGATTACTTTTGAAGGTTCACCAAAATATACTAATTGAGTCTGAGCAATAAATTCTGTCAAACCCAGGTAAAGAGGAAAATACGGCTTATTCTGTTTTAGCCTTTTTGCAACTTCCTCTGTTATTTCTTCTTCTTTATGCCCAAAATAGATACGGTAATTTAGCATAGGAGCTCCTCCTCCGGGGAGGAGAAGCTCCAGAGGTACCTGGGTTCCTTTCATGAAACCTAATTTTTTCATCACATTTAAATCCTCTTCCTTAGTTCTAATATAATTTACTGTCTGAAAAAGACTCCGCACTGGAACTTTTATAACTACTCCAAATCTCGCATTGTCGGGATTTAATTTTTCATAATAGCTATCCCTTTCCCACCCCAAAATAGCTGCTATTATCCCCATCAACACTGTTCTCGGAGGAAAAGGATAAGATAAAGAAGAAGTATTAGTATAATATTTGCGGAAATGGGCGAAAGGCCCCCGCAAATCAAATACAGCTATCTTCATATCTTCTTCTCCCTTCTTAAACCAGAGATATTACTTTCGAAGATCCCAATATATTTTCCAACATCTCAGAAAATGTTTGTTCTTCTCCATTTACAAGTGTCATCAAATCTACATCTTGCCATACGAATACCCTGTTAATCTTTTCTTTCATACCTTCCAAATATCTTGTAATTCCTCCAATTTCTAATTTTACATCTTGAATAGAGCGCAATCCTTCCTCTTCAGAAAGTCGGAGATATTGTCTCAAATCTCCTATAAAGGTCTCATCATCCGTATATTCAAATCTGACATAGAGGCGAGGATATTGCCCAATTTTGGAACGAGTAGCCAATAAAGGAATGGCTTTAAGCATAGCTTGATCTAAAAGTTCTAAATCCTCATAAGTAGTAGCACCTAAGGGATTTTCTCCTGCCTTTTTGTACATTTCCCTTGCCCGGCGTGCACTGATAATCCCGTGGAAGGCAATCAAAGAATAATAAAGTCTATAATCCTTGCCAAAAGTGCCCTGACCAGCTTGCTGTCTGGAGGAAAATTGGGAAGAAATAGTATTAGATTCTACTAATTGAACTCTATTGAGAGAATATCCCCAGTTAAACTGTACTGGTCCAGTAAGAGTTATCCCTTCTCCTTCTCCCTTTCGCTCACCTTTTATAGGCATGGTAGCTCCAAAAAGGCGTACATCAATTAGTTTTGTAAGTAAAATTGGCAGATCAGCACTACTAACGCTATCTTCACTATCCCTACCCAGGACCTTTTTTATCCTATCCTCGGCTTGCACTACACCTTCAGCTTTAGTCACATAAATAGTCTGGTCCTCTCCCTTGGCTTGGAAATAATCGTACAAATAGTCTCTTATGTAGCGTTTAAGCCTCACATCGGAAACTAAGTTTCGCTCCTTCTCTAAATCCATTCTTGGTTTATTTTCATCATCGGGGTCTCCGTTGGGATTGCACATCGTCGCATCGTAAATAAACAATATTTCTCCGTTCTTATCAACAAGAGTTCTCATAAAATCATTCCTCCTCTTCTTTTTCTTCTAAATTTTCTTTTTTACCTGACATTCTGGAACCAAAAGCATACCCTGACAGTATATAAAAGACGTTTTCCTCAGATGTCAAAGGCCAATCTTTTTCACCGCGGTATTTGTCCATGAGCTTTTTCATCTCACTGTAAACCTGCTCATTGAAGCGAAGTTTATCATACTGTCTTAGTTTTTCAAAAATCAAGTTGGACAATTGCTGAACTTTTTGCCAGCTCATACCTTGATAGTTGATTTTGTCTAAAATAGGTTTGCTCTTATGCCCTGAAGAGTATTGTCCCTTGCCTACTTCGCTTATGAGATAGCCCATCAAAAAGAGAGCAGCTTGAGGCTCAGTATATTTCATCTCTAATAAATAGTCTTTTATCTCTGGTTTCACTTCCATCATTTCTGATACTTCCGGCAAGTTTTTCACCCCTTTTAATAATTTTTCTTCCTGTAAAAGTTTTATTAAAAATCCAGCTCTTAAAATTTCCTGGCTTAAAATCCACTCCCTATTTTCTGAAGTAATTCTTCTCCTCTCCTGATTAGTACCAGCTAATGAATCTGTTAAATAGATACGTGCCAGTGTTACAAATTGAGTTATAAGAAAATCATAATCTAAAGGGTCTCTTTTAAGCAGTCCGTTATAAAGGTAAAGTAACTTCTTATGCCCTGTCTTATCACCCTCCTTCAAAGGTAATAGATAATAAAGCTTAGTAAGGTCAAGCCACCAATCTTTCGAATTGCCCCCCAATAATTTAGAAGCAATGTGAGAAAGCTGGTTACTTTTTCTAAAAATCTGGTATAATCTGCTCGGTGCCACATCTTCAATTAATCCCAATACCCTAAATTCACTTTGTGCTTTTTGATAGAAAAGGAAAGTTAACAAAGCCCTATCCTCTATCCCCCCTTCTTCCATTTCTTTAAGCATTTCTCTAAGCTCTTTTTCAAATTCTTTTTCATCCGTTATATTTCTCACCTGACCAGTAAAATCTACAACATTTTGTGTTTTCTTCTTTAGTTTTTCTACTAACTTAGAAAAATCTCCTTTCCATTCTTCTAAATCATGAGTTAAAAGAAAAGAAGGCAAAAGTAAGAAATTTAGATTTCCTATTCCAAATCTTAAATTGCTGAGCATATATCTTTCAGCCACCAAGAGAGAATTAAAGCACTCTTCACAAATGAGAAAATTTCGAGAAAAACCTTTCATATCTAATTCAGATGCAAAACCAATTTTATCAGTTATATAAGGCTTAAAAAATTGGAGTCTTTTAAAAGCAGTAGGACTGACTCTGTCTTTCTTTTCTCCACAAATCGAGCAATATCCTTCAATCACTTCCTTTTCAAATCCTTCTGTACGATATTCAATTATCACTTTGTCATAGGGTGGTAAATTTACTAAAGGTTTATCATTTAAAACTATTGTCCACAGGGCTATTTGCCCCTTTTTTACTCCAATTTTTCTAGCAATCCCTTCTGACAACTCTTGCGCTACTAATTTGGGTAACTCTTCATCTTTAATCAAATTTTTAGCTTTTTTTATGACTTCCTTAATTTCTTTTTGCGCCTTTTTATCAGTTTGCTTCTTCTGATATTGCTCTAACTGTTGTAAAAATTTATCCAGTTCATTAAAATTTTCTTTTAGCTTATCATCTTTTAAAGGAAAACCAATTTTTCTAATGTCAAATAAGCTTTCACCATTTGGTAGCACAATAAAATATTCTTTTAATAATTTGTATATTGAAAAAGCCAATTCCGAATTTTGCCTGCCCCGGCGTAAAAGGGTCTGATAAAGATTAGAAAGCGTGGAACCCATAAGATAATTTAAATTGCTGACAGTAAGAAATATCTGAGGTATATTCCCTTTGGCATTGCCTACAAAGCGCCAGCGAAGCAAAAAATCTTTTCTAGATTTATCTTCCTCTGGAATCTCCTCAAAATCAAAATTAAATTCTAATTTTCCCCCTTTTTCAAAGAATTGAAGTTTGACCAAATATTGTTTTTCATCCTTCTTAGGCGAAGTCAAATCTTCTATGAGGTAGGAAAGCATTTCTTCATCAACGCCTAAGTTTTTGCCAATAAAAGTTACTGCCTCTAACATTTTTATCCCTCTCTCTTTAATGATTGTATCAATTCTCTCTGAGCTCTTTCGTCTGGCTCAAATCGACCATAACCTACAGCAGTTTTGGCTCCTGCTCCAGCCCAGTTAAGTGCTTCTTTTATCCATTCCTGCAATTTAACCATATCTTCTTTCCCTTCTTTACCACGAGGAGCTATGGCAAAGACAAAAGTTTGTTCAGGAGCTACTGTCAAAAAAGGTATGGGCACAGGGTCATACCAGTCTCCCGGCGCTTTTTCGATTTTATTTTTCTCTTGCAAATAATAGGGGCTGTAATGGGGTGTCATTACATCAGCTTCTAATTTAATAGCTTTTATTGGTAATACATCAAAGAAAATAACGCTCCCTGCTTTATCGGATTTGCCCTTGCCTTTAGGTCCAAAGATTTTCTCTATTTCTTCCGGATCTACCTCCCCCCATTCTTCTGCCCAGGAACGAATTAATCCTTTGAAGGAACTCCCCGGAAGGTAAGGCACTCCCAAAGTATGATGCCATACAAAGCCATTTTCCATAGGATGTTTTCTTCCTAACCCAGTAACAAACCTCCACTGGGTTTTGTAACACATATAACTTCCGCCCAAAGTTGTCACAAGAGATAAAAGGCGAGTAAGAGCTTCTCGTATAAGTGATGGATCACCTATAGCATCATTAGCCACTGATTTAATCCATTCTTTTTTCCCATCTTCTGGTATAGTCCAATCTTTTCTCCACTGGTAAAAAAATTTATCATACCAAAGACCTGTGTTAAAATTTCTTTGGCATTTCCTCCACATTTCTATATTTTGAGCTTCTTGATAAAGAGGAATCATGATATTTCCCCCTTCTCAACAACAGTCTCTTTTTTGAAAAAAGCTACAGCAAATTTTTTAAGCCATTCCAAGTAAGTTAAGGCTTCTATCTGGGCCTTAATATATGCCTCCCTGTTACTGTTGACAATAGCCTCCATAAGGTCTTTTGCCTTCCGATAAGGAGCTTGGGGATGGTCTCTGCAAAGCCACCCTTGTATGGAGTTGTACAGGACATAGTGGAGGTCTTCCTTATCACCTTCGGCCTGGGCTAAAAGAGTAGCCATGGCTTGTCCCAACCCATTTGCCAAAATCATCGCAGGCAAGCTTTCTACATATGAAGCGTATTTATTCTTATCTTCAGAGGAGTAACGGCTGTCCCTATCTATCTGCCTAATTTCATCCAGAGCATGTCTAGCCCTCTCTTGAGCAATAGAAGGCCTCATTTGGATTCACCTCCAGAAAGCCACTGTATCCTACACCAACCCTGACCTATTGTCTCATTCCCTCCTACTTGAAGATATGGATTATTTTTGAATAAAGATTCAACCTCAGATAAGCCCTCTTGATTATCTGTGAGCTTTCTTTCAAAAATCAGAGAATAAAATAGCGTATCACTTGGAACTACCTCTTCATACCATAGATTTTCACTGGTCTTATTTTTATTCAGTACATTCCGGGCATTAACAGGTAGTCCGTACTGAGCGAAGTACTGAAACTCTTTATCGTTTATAATCACTAAATGATTTTCTATTCGTTTTTTAACTGAATCGTGGGGAATAAACTTTTTTAAAGTTTCTACTATTTTCTGGAAAGAATCTTCCCCTTTGTTCGTAGGAAAAACTATTTCTTCTAAAAATAAGTCCCCCTCTTCTTCTTCAGTCAAAGCTTTATCTCCCGGGTCAGGTATATTAAAATCCAAAGTTAGACCTATCAACTCTCCATCTCTTTTTAGACGCTCTAAAATATAGGGGCAAGTAACCCACTTAAAGGGGCCTGGTAGAGACCTCACAGGTAAAAGAAGAAGACGTGCATCGGTTATGAGCAAAGACCCAGCCTGGTCCGATTCACCGAAAATACGCCTTAATTTTTCTTCCCCCTCCCCCCACATCTGTTCTGCCTTGTCTCTTAAAGCTCCTTTTAGACTAGAACCTAATATAACTGGGTAACCTGTAGTTTTTTCTCGAGCTACAGGTAAATCCACTGCTCCCACTACTTGCCCTACTCCGGGATGCAAACTGGTCTCCGCAAAAAGAGATAAAATACTACCCTTCATCTTATCTCCTCCCATCTACCTATAATTATCTGGTTGAAACCATAATCTCCTCTCGGTTCCAAGCACTGCCCATGAAGTTTACTCAACTTTTCTTTTATATCCTCTCTATTTTCTGCTTCATAAAACCATAGGCTGCCAGGCGGAAGAACAGGAACTAAAGGCCTGGGTTCCTGTTTTTTTAAATCCCATCCTCCGAGGTATTGAGCCTTACCTATGCATGCTGATACCGCTTTGCTGTGAATTTCATTATTAATTTCTGAAGGACCGTAGAGTATAACGGTATCTAATTTTTCAAACCATCCAGGTGTAATTAGTAAAGCAAAAAAACGTAATTTCCCATCTTTGTCAGGATAAATTTCCGGAAATGAGGGTAAAACCTCTTCAGGAAAACCTGTAACTACTTCAACCCTGGCCAGGCGCCCTTCTCCACCTAAAGCTATTGCTTTGATGCCAGAAATGTCCCAATCATCAGGAATGCCTCCTACATATATGGCCAAAGATGTTTCTTTTTGAGGTCTTACATGAACTACATAGTAAAGATGGCCCTCCTTGGCGGTGCGGGTTTTATCGGATCGCTCCAAACCTATGCGGGCTTCATTCAAATATATCTTGTCCCTGGGCAATATATCTTCCTCATTGGGAAGGCCGCCTTGTATCACCTTCTGAAGACCTTCTCGAGATATATACTCCCCTTCTATTACCTTATATCTTTCTCCACCTTCACCTGCTATAACAGGAAGGCGAACTTCCCCTAAATCGCAACGAACCTTGGAACCGGGCACCAATCTCAAAAATTCCTTGTCTTTTTTCAGAAGTAAAAGAGGTGCAGGAAAATAAGGCTGATTTTTGTACAAGAGATAAGGACCCCTAAACTGAATCTCACCCAAATCCTCTGAATCGCCCAGCTCTTTAGGCCATAAATTAGGCTTTTCAGGAGACCACCCTCTCCTTATGGCTAAACTATATCTTACTGCCCCCTGTAGGGTGGTTATAAAGGGTGGAAAAAGGCTCTGTACGCTACTGTATCCTCCTTCGCCCGCATGAAATGAGACTCCGCCCCGGAAAAAGAAAGTGTCCAAAGCTTCAAAGGACCACCTGCTCCAGTTCATACCCCCACCCCTTTCTGGCTTAGAAATTTCACCAGCATAAGACCATCAGTCTGAAAACTGGCTTTGTCTACTTCCATCAAGTACCCCTTCCCATCTTCCTTTTCTTTTCTTTTAACCCTCTGGCAAAGCTTTAAAATATTCTTTGCTTTTTCTCTTGCTGTAGGCCAGTCCACTTGGCGCTCCCTATTTTTCCTGTATTCTGCAGCCAAAAGGTCTACCAAATGCTCTTCAGATATCCATTGTTCCGGTAGCTTCCCCTCCTGAGAAAACAAAGGTTCTATTCTCTCCCGCAAATTGTAAAAGAAAGTAAAATTGTATTCTTTAGGCTTGTCTCCTTTGGACAAAGCATTTAAAAACTCATCAAAGATATTGCTGTTATGGGTTTTGATGAACTCCCAAGGAGCAGACCAAGTTAAAACTCGCCCCGATCCTTTCCAAACAGTTACAGCTAAGCTATCTCTTCCAGTTTCATCTTTAGCTACTCTATCCAGTAGGTCATGAGCTTCCTTTATAACTCCTGTTAATGGAACATTGTAGTGGGCATATACTAAAGCTGCCGAAATAGTGCCTTCACCATCTTCCTCCAAAACTTTGTAATCATCTCCAAAGGTTTCCCTAAAAGCATTGACGTATGCTTCCCGCAACTTAAGAGCCAGAGATAGCGCTTTTTCCAGAGAAACCATTGCTAAGACGTCATCTCCTCCGGCATAGACCAAAACTCCATTATGGAGTTGTACAACATCTTTTACGTTTTTAGAAAAACTATTCAAGGCAGAACTAATCTTTTTGGCATTGTACCTTCGCAAAAGAGCACCCATTCTATCTCCATCCATCAAAAGAAGAGCATAGAAGGAAGAAGGCTTTTCTCCTACCTTGTCCGTAAGCTCCTTTAAAGCTTTTTGACATTTTTCTCTCTCATCTTTGGGATCTTCCCCACCTTCTTGCACCCAGAGATTGGGATTACTCAAAGCAGCTTGGTGAAAACAATTGCCATTCAGAGAGAGAAATTCTCTCGTCTGGGTATCGCGATTTGCGATTTCTCTCAGCGAAGGGAAAAGCTCTAAATCTTCCTTATGTGTAGCTCCAGGAAGAGAAGAAGCACATTCTGCGTATTGTCTCACTATTTCTGGAAGATTTTTTGCTGCCTTTATTATCCACGGCAGAGCTGACAAATACGGAGTAGAAGGATAATTTTTCTGCTCAGGATCCCATCCTATAGCTTCATGAGCTACCAAAGGGAAAAGCCTTTTGATTAACCCTATAGCAGAAAGTCTTTCCCTTTCATCCAGCTCGTACCCGCCCACTTGTTTTCTTAAAGATTCCCAAAAAGCATCCTGTTTTTCTCTTTCTCTTATGCGCAAATACCCTGAAAGTTCCTGAAAATGTCCCATCAGAATGCACTTATCACCAGGTTCAGGAGGCAAGATACGTCTGCGCCAGTTTTTCTTTCGATCTAAAAGATCTATTTCTTTTTCATCCCCCAAAGCCCAGTTTATTTCCCAAAAATTCTCAACCTGACGCCTCCATATGTTTTCCGTATCCGCACCTTTATGGGCTACGGGTTTAACAAACCTCTCCCAAACAGCTTGAGCTATCTTTCCCCATCCCCTCTTTACAACCTCCACGCATTTCTGGGGTTCAAAATCTTCTGGCACTATTGCCATAAAGCGATTAGGTAAAGTGGCAATACTTGGTCCTTTTTGAATTTTCATACCTTCTTTTACCTCTTTTATAGTTTTTAGTAACGGATCTACTTCTTCACCCTGGTCGGTTACTGCAGGAAATACAATTTCTCCATTACCCTCTAGAACTTCTATAATTGCAAGGCCCGAAAGATATGAAAGGAGGAAAGAGCCAACCCAGAAGTCCCTGGTCTTTCTGGCTTGCGCAACAAACTCTTGAACGGGACCTATGGAAAAATGTAAACTCACTTTACTCATTTGGCCATACCACCTTGGCTCTTAAAGTAGGGCGCTTCAGGAAATCGGAAATTACGTCGTAGTTTACCTGGGGGGTTATAATCCTTGATTGCCCACCCCCCTTGATTTCTACCATTACATTCTGAGGTAAAAACTGAGATGGAATTAAACTAAGTACCGCCACATAATTACCATCAGCTAATTTATGAATATGAATAAACAAAGGGCTCGCTCTTCTCTTTTGTCCTTTTGAATGTGGTTCTATAGAAACTTTTCCTTTACCGCTAAAAAAGTAATTATGAGGTAAACCAAAAACCACTCGCCGTGGAATTCTGTTAATTTTCTTTCCATTTAAGAAATCCAGTATTAAGTCATGGTCATCAGCAAAATTTTGCTCCGCCTTCTCATTCCAAGGTAACATATGTTTATCTTTTGAAGCTCGACCATAACTCCGATATCTCAGCAATTCCACACCGATCTCATTTAAAAGTGCAATGGGATCACTATTTCCCTTTTTTATAAATATTTGAGTTTTAGTACTAAAAGCTGTATATGGAGGCAAATCACTGCTTTTGCTTACTATGTTTAGAAATTCTCGGATGATATTTTGTAACTCTTCTACATTACGAGGCTCATTCCACTCTTCATTATTTTCAACTCGCAGAGAAACCAGAGAAAGAGAACCAAAGCCTCTCCTGGACCTGGCTCCTGCTCCGCCAAAAAGCCCCAGAGCCTGCAAAGATTGTTTCAAAAATTTTAATTCTTCTTCTGATACAGATTTTTTCAAGAATAAAGTGAGAGTAAAACTCCTGCCGTTTTCAATATATGACCTAATTAATTCTCCTTTTTCTGTCAAACCATACCCTAAGTAATTTAATCCATAAGTATATTTATTGAAAATCTGTTTCTTATTAGGTATAAGCGTATTATCATCAATTTTCATAAGAAACTTGGCTTGTCCCTCAGTACTGCCAAAAATACTATTTTCTACCTCAAAAACTTTTTTTAGAGAACCCAGCTGGGACCAAGCAACAGCCCGAAACCAAAAACGTAAGAGTCCTTTCAGGCTGGAAGGCCTAAGCTCTGTATCAGTTCTATTATCAGCCCCACCTATGAACATAGGTGTGCTTATATAATATGTAGCTTCAATTCGCACTTTTCCACCCCTTTTCTTTTGCCAATCTTAAAAATAAATTTACCCCCGCTTTCTCGCCCCTACTTTATTGCCTGTATTTGCTAAAACAAATTTTTACTTTTTAGTTCTTTCCCTAATCTAAAAGTTTTTCCAACATTGAATAAATTTCTTTTAATTGTTTTTCAATGCTGGTTGGTATTTCTTGAGCGCCCTTTGTTTTACCGCAGTGGGCAATGCTATTCCGTAAATCCCTGATTTGTCCCCACAGTTTAACTAATTTTTCGCTCTCAGCCAATTGCTCAAACCATTCTGGTACTAAAGCTTCCTCCCCTTTTTTCTTTTTCAAACTACTGTTTAGGGCTAACTCTATTGTATTCGTCCTGTAATCCCTATCCAACCATTCTTCCTTCAGATTTTTGTAAGCTACCAAATCCACTATCCATTCTCTAGTTAATAAAACTCCCTCTGTGTATCGTCCCTTATCTATATAATGTCGAATAATCGCTAATTGGCGTCGTAGATTCTCCCCAGTTAATTTCTGTGAATCGCCTTCATAAGCCAATTCCTTTATTTCCCTTTTTATTTCGTCTAAAACTACCCCAAAAGGTTTAGCCCAAGTCTTTACTTCGTCTGAAGCCTGCTCAAACAAAGGCAATAATTCTTGAGAAAATTCCATAACTTTTAAAGGACGGAGCAACTGCAAAGTCTGTGATATTTTTTTGAGCCCTTCTCCTAATTTCTTTAATTTAGTTGGTCTCTCCCCTTGCTGATTTTCTTTCCAAAGCCTATTTTGTGTTTCAGCAATTTGTTCTGCCAAAAAAGCAGCATCACTTCTTTGTCGCAAAAACTCTACTCCAATCATCCAATCAAACAAATCTATCAATTTTGTTAAGTCAAAAATAGGAACCCTATCTTCCTCTTTTGCTTCATAAGCGCCGTATAAAATAGCTTCAATTTTTACTCCTTTGACCCTTTTTAAGTAGACAGCTGCCGTAAATACTATTAAAGGCAAAGAGCGAAAAGCATGGGTAATATCCAGAATAACTTCGTCTCCTTTTTCTACAACTTGAGTACATATATCAAAGATTTCCCAAAGTTCCTCTTCTGATTTTCCTTCCGGAATTTTTCTTTCCTCTAATTTAACTTTATTTTTTAACCGTTTTTGTAAAGTTTCCCAATAAGTCTCTTCTTCTAAAGGTTCTGGAAGCACTTGGTTGCATTCGGGGCACTGCTCTCCTTTGGGAGGTCTATAATTTTTAGCCGATGGAGTTAGTAGTACTATAACTTCCTCAGGTTGAAAAATTTCAGCAACTGCTTCTGGAAAAAGATGGGTTTTTATTTGTTTATCTTTCCAGACATAAATAACTTCTTTATATTGTCCTTTGCCTAGAAAACTTATTGCTTTTTTCATCACTTATCCCCTTTCAAATTTAACTTTTTTCTTAACTTCCTCTTTTTCTCCTTGCCTCCTCCCTCACTTGGTGTAAGTTAATAATCTCTGCAACTTCAAACTGGAGGGGAAGGCTTCCTTCTACTGGGCGAAGGCGTAATACTGGAGGAAAATAACCACACCTTCCGTGTACCTCTGCTAAAAGAGTTACTGCGCTTATGCTGAGAGATGGTGGATTTAGTATAAAAGGTACTGTTTGCCATTCATGAGATGTAAACCCTACTCTATCTACTAATTCAGCAATTTGAGGAATTAAGGGTTTCTGCTGGTCTATATAAGCATCTATTTCCATAACGCGTTCTATTTTTTGCCCCAATTTTTCTTCTAGTTTTTGAATTTGGTCCTCTGTTAGAGGATGTGAAAAATTTATGAGAAACATTGCAAAAACCCTCCATATGTAGTTATTCTTATAGATCTTTTAAGGCAAAATAGGGTGCAAATTCTGCAATGAGAAGATTGCGATCTACTTTCATAGAGGGATAATCCATCCACTCCTTTAATTTTTCATAAATACTTTGCAACTGGTTTGCTATTGTCTGCTCTTTTTTATGAAGAATTTGAGATATAGATGCATTGTCATAACCTCTACACACAAGCTCAACGACCTCTCTTTCTGCAGGGGTAAGCCAATGATCTAAAAACTCCTTCCTCCTCTTCATCTCCGCTTTTTTAGTCAATTTTTTATACCAAGCCTCAACTTCACTAGGGTCCCCTATCTCCGCTACTGTGCGCATTAAAGTAGAAGCTTCTGACCAACGTATTACAGGTATTTGCACTAACCAGACTTTTTCCTCACTTGAAAGATGAAGTTTGCGCTCATTCCCCGGTTCCCAACCTTCTGTAATAAGATACCATAAACGATCTTCATCCCCAAACAAAAGCTGAGCTACCAGCATTCCTATTATGCCCATTATTTTTCGTCCGCCTGAAATAAGAAAATGGATTGTGAAACCATTTTGTTTAAGTTCTCGAACCTCTTTATAAATAGTACTTAGCAAAGCCTTTATACTTTCTTCTGTGAGAAAATCCTCTATCACCTCATCACGGGAATAAAGTTTTACAGGTACTTTAGTAAATTCCATCTTATAGAATTCCTTTAAAAACTCATCATTTAAAATTCTTAGTGCATCAAGTACTTTGGGGCTCTTGGTATATATCACAATTACCTTACTAAGTGGATACCCTTTTTTTAACAACTCATCTAAAGCAATAGTGACGACCTGTGGTTCACTTCCTAAAGTTGCTATTAAAACTTCTTTTTGTTTTTTTAGCCTTTCCTTTTTGTTTGGATTTTTCATGATAATTCCGCCCTCTTCCACCTTGTCAATTATTTTATCCAAATTGCTCAAATTTTTCTATGTAATATGTTACTATTTTAAATAGTAATTCCTTCACCCTATTATCTCAAAACACCCGAACCCTTGGGAATTTTTAGCCCCTAAGCCCGTGTAATAGGCAAGCTCCAGAAGTTCAGGCGTTGTTTCTACATCGTATATACCCATCCACCCTTTTACATAGACATTTTTGTATTTAATCACCTTAGAATATCTTCTGTCTTCTTTTTCCGTCAAAGGTATAAGCTTAAAATGGGGATTTTTAGGTTTTATCTTGTACACCAATTCATACTTTTTTACAAGATTATTTAAAAGCAAGGGAGAAAATTTTTCATCCCAGGGCGAATAATAATAAGTGTATTTCTTCTCTCCATTTCTTAAGGTAGTATACATCACAACTGGAGAGATAAACTTTATCCTGGCCTTTTCTTTAAAAATTGGAGGATTTTCTATATTTAAAGAATTTAATGTAAACTTTTGTCCATTAAAATGACAATATTCTCGCTTTAAAATATTTTTTGAAATATCAATTATCACTTCTTCCAAAGGAGATGCAACAGTGAATTTAAATGGAGGCTTTATTATTATCTTCTTTTGTCCGTTTGGCTTTTCTACAATTTGAAATTCCCCTTCAATTCTAGAAAATGTAAACAATTTAAACCGCCTTTTCTCATACTGAAAGCCAACATCGTGGAGAAAAGCAGCAAAATCTGTATCGCCCATCAAATCGTACAAAAGCCCTTGTACTATGTAATTGTAATGAATGGGCAGTATTAAATTTTTTTCTCCTGTAAATTCCAGAGTTATTCTCATCTTCAACACCTCATGCACAATTTCCAGTGAAGATATGGTTATATTGGTTTTGTATGTATAATATTCTACACCAATTTCCATTTTCCTTCTTAATTTTTAAAAATTTTTTATTTGTCTCTAAATCCTTTTTGTCGTATAATCAGTATTAAGGGAGGGAAAATGATGGAAAATGTAAAAAGGTTTTTCATATTTTTCTTTTCTTTTATCCTCTTTGTCCTACTTACACCCCCTATTGAAGGGTATGGTCAGGAAAAAGAAATAACTGTAATCCTAGATGGATATCCAATAGAATTTGGCACAAAGCCCTTATTAGAAGAAGGAACCACATTAGTTCCTTTCCGCGCTATTGCTGAAGCTTTAAATGTAAACGTAGACTGGAATGATACTTCCCAGACAGTGACAGCTACCTATAAAAACTCTATCGTCAAACTTCAAGTAGGAAATAAAATTGCCTATAAAAACAATACCCCTTTTAAGCTCCTTGTAGCACCTAAAATTGTGAACAATAGAGTCCTCATACCTCTTCGCTTTTTCAGTGAAGCTTTCGGTTTTGACGTTAAGTGGGAACAGGAAACTTATACAGTAAAAATAAATTCTCCAGCTAGAGAAATGTCAGTAATAGGCTTTTACGCCTTAGGCGATGAAAAAACCAGCAGCTGGACAAATTTATTTGGGAAGAAATATCCCGAATACGATACTGGCAATACGCAGCATTTTACCTCCATAGCTCTTGGATGGTACAGCTTAGACAGTTCAGGCAATCTCTTGACAAAAAGTTCTACAGGATGGCAAAGGCCAGAGGGGTGGGAAAACGTTTTAGAAGCTTTATCAAAGTACAAATTAAAATCAGAAATGGTAGTACATGTAACAGATGGGGACGGCACTCTTTCTAATTTACTTTTTTCAGATGAAGCCGTAAGGAAAGCTATTTCTGCCATTTCTGAAGAGGCAAAGCTATACGATGGAATAAATCTAGACTTTGAAGGTCTGGGACTTACCGAAAAAGAAGAAGATATAGCTAAAATAAAAGAAAAATTTACAGAGTTTGTGGAACTACTCCGTGAAAAAATAGGCTCATCTAAGACAATTACTTTAACTCTTCATGCTCCAAATAGCGCTTACAAAGGGTATGACTATAAACTGCTGGGGCAGGTAGCTGATAAAATCATTGTGATGGCTTATGATTACGGTCAAAAACCCGAACCTGAAAAACTAGTGATACAGGCAATTGAAGAAACTTTAAAGGAAGTACCAAAAGAAAAAGTGATTTTAGGAATTTCTATACCCAGCGAAACTCCTCTTGACTTTGTCAGTTTGAAACCCAAAAGGCTTGGGAATACAGGTATTGACAAAAAATGGGCGTGAAATTTGTCACTACATTACTTTCTCATGCTAATTAATTCCATGCCTTCCTCATATGTAATGAAATTTTTTGGTGCTTTTATTTTCATCACCTTCAATATGTCTTCAGCTTCCTCCTCCATCTTTTGTTTGATTAAATATTTCTTCCCATTTATCTCTATCTCCACAAAATTCATTGAACCTATCGCTTCTTTTATTCTATCACTGCTTAATTCTTTCCCCTTAGACCTCAAGCTGTATTCTAAAGTTCTTTCCAGTAAAAATGCTAAATAGCACACAACAAAATGCCCTCTTATCCTTTTCTCCGTCCAGTGAAATATTGGTCTTACCTCCAGACAGCTTTTCATTACTCTGAAAGACTGCTCTATCTTCCATAAATCATGATATGCATTCAAAACTTCTGTCACACTCATTTCTTTCTTGCTGGTCTGAATTGCATAAAAACCGTCAAATTTCTCATCTCTCTTTATTGCTTCTTCATCCAGTACATATTCTTCTGATTCGGAAATGCGTCTTAAATATTTCCTTCCGCCTCTCTTTTCTGCTGCCCTTACATTGCCGGGCCTTTCTAAAAGTTCTTTTGCTTTTTCTACTAGCCTTTGCCTCTCTTCTTTATCTTTTTTGGCCCTCTTGCTTGAATAGGTTATTATTAGATTCTCAGGTATCTTGAATATTTCCCCTTCTCCCGTTTTGATAATATTCTCTCTTTCTATGACCTTGAATCTAAACTCTTCACCAAATATTTCTCTGTCAAATTTCCACTTTTTCTCTTCCAGAACTTGATATCCTTCTTCATCAAATACTCTATCTAAAATCTCTTTACTCATGTTTTTCAGTCTGCTTGCCACAATGTAGTCGTATCCCGCTTCTTTTATCAGCTTTAAATTAAGTTTACTGTTAAGGCCTTTGTCCGCAACTATTATTACCTGGTCTATGCAAAATTTATCTTTCAGTTTCCTCAAAATTTCTATCATGGTCTTGCTGTCAACAGTATCTCCTGGAAACAGTTCATATCCAACTGGTCTTCCTTCTTTATCTACAAGCATGCCCATTACCACTTGTACCTCATTTACCTTGTTATCCTTGCTAAATCCAAAATCCCTTAAGTTATCTTGCTTAATGCTTTCAAAGTAAAATGTTGTCACATCATAAAAAACAACATCAACTACCATGTTAAATAAATCTCTATTCTTGTGATAAAGATATAGCTCCAAATCCTCTTTTATCTGGGCCAGAATATCTAATCCCCTGTACAGCTGATTCAAATCAATATCTTCTTCAAATCCAAAGTATCTGTTTTTGCGGTAGTACGTCTGAAGTTTGCTTACTGGCTGAATTAATCTCTGTGCTGTCATTAAAAATGCCACTTTATCAATGTCAAACTTTATCTTGGAATTTTGGGAGCTATACTGTTTGAGAAATTTACCTATCTCAAGTTCTTCCCAAAGTTTCCTATACACAATATATCCCCAGTTTTTAATAATCCCTTCTGAAACATCTTCTGGAGAAAACTTGATCGAACCTGTCTCTTCGCTAGAGCTTAAAAATATTTTTTGCAATTTATCTACAAGATTAATGAAAGAGGGGTCATTTTTGAGTTCATCAATTCTACCGAGATTAAGCAAGACTTTTTGCTTTATTTTACCATTTTCGCGATAATTATGGACAATTTTGGCATACTCATAGCCACCAGCTTTAGTTATTTTGAGAAACATATGGCATCACCTTTATGTTAGTTTATTACATTATACTACAAAAAGTGAATATAGTCAAGTGTTATGGCAATAATTAGGAGAAAAATTGTCCCTACAGTTTTGAAAAATTTTTTAACCCTAAAAACAAAAAACCCTTGAAAATCAAGGGTTTGATATTTTTTACCAGCCTAAAAATGGCCTCCAACTGACAAAGTCGAGAAAAAGAGCAATTAACCACTGCCCTGGCATTGCTCTTTCCAAGATAACACATTAATTTTTCTTATATCAAAATCTGTAAATACTTGATAATCACAAAAATCTAATCTTCCTCTAACACATTCCACAAAGATTGCTTTTTATTCTTCAAAACAATTTCATCATCTTTTAGTTGAAGGGGCATAACAGACACAACAATGTGCTTTTCTTTTAACAGCTCTTTTTCAATAAACAACCATGTATGATTGTGCAATAGCTTTTGCCACCACTTTGGTGCAGTAAATTTTGGTATAATTACAGTTATTATATCTCCCTTTTGATAGTTATACTCTTCTGACTTTATATATTCTAAAAGTGGTTCGATGATTTTTCTGTAAGGTGAGTATCTGATAACTAAAGGAATAGAACAATTTAACATTTTATATCTTTCTTGCAATTTCTTTGCTTGCTCCTCGCTTATAGAAACATTGAATGCAATTACATTATCAGATATAGTCCTTGCAAACCTTAATGCTCTTACACTTGCTTTGTTTAAACTTTCTATTGGAACAATTACTCTATTTCTATAGATATTGTGTTCAATATCTAACAATTCTTTATCAGCAGGTGTTATTCTGAGCTGGTCAGCAACAGCAATATAATGAAGTTTTACTTTTACCATTGCAAGAACAAGTACAGGTATTAAAAGAACAACAATCCAAGCGCCTTCTTTGAATTTGGTTATTGCAATTATAATGACAACAACAAAGGTAGTAAGAGCTCCAAACCCGTTTATAAAAGCTTTTATGTGCCAGCTATTACCTTTATGTTTGAGCCATCTTACAAACATGCCACTTTGAGACAATGTAAATGATATAAATACACCAATAGCATAAAGACCAATTAAGGCCGAAACATTGCCTTTAAAAATGACAATTAATAAAGCAGATATTAATGAAAGAATTATTATTCCATTTGAATAGCTCAATCTGTCTCCTTTCATACTTAGTTGTCTTGGAACAAATTCTTCCTTTGCCATGACAGCTACAAGCATTGGAAAACCTGCAAAAGCTGTATTTGCAGCAAATACAAGAATTATAAATGTTGTTGCAGCAACGAAATAATACATAAAAGTTTTGCCAAAAACTTCTTGAGCCATTAAAACAAGCATTGCACCTTTTTCGGGATTTACTCGATAGTAAGTCGCCAGTAAAGATGTCCCACCAAATAATATAAAAATTATCAAAGATAAAAGCATAAGAACCATTTTTGCATGTTTTGTAGCAGGCTCTTTAAAGTTGGGAACAGCATTAGCAACTGCCTCAACACCTGTTAAGGCAGTACATCCACTTCCAAATGCTTTCAAAAGCAAAATCATTGTAACAGGGTGTATTGGATAATTTATTTTTGGTTCAGGCGGTATATAACCAGTTTTGAGCTTGAAAAATCCCGCGATTATTAGTGAAACTATCGCCAACATAAAAGCATAAGCCGGAATACCAAATATACGTGAAGATTCTCTTATTCCCCTTAAGTTTCCTATCATCAATAATAAGACTAAAAGCAAGCATATCTCCAATTTATATGGTCTTAACACACTGATAGCAGTTACAATTTGATCAACACCAGATGATATAGAAACAGCAACAGTAAGTATATAATCAACTGATAAAGCAGCACCAGCAATGATTCCTGCTAAAACTCCAAGATTGTCCTTGGCAACAATAAAGGCTCCACCACCGTTTGGATAGTTATCAATGGTTTGACTGTATGAAATCATAAGAATAAAAAGTAATACAATTATAGCTAGTGAAAGAATAGGGATTTTTTCAAACGCTAAAATTCCTACAGCAGGAAGTAATGCATATAGCATTTCTTGCCCTGCATATCCAACGGATGATATAGCATCGCTTGACAAAGTCGGCAAACCCCATAAAACACCGTATTTTTCTGATTTTTCAACTTCATTTGGCAATGGTTGTCCAATTAAAACCCTTTTAATTTTTTCGAGCAAGGAAATCCTCTCCTTTGCCGATAATTTGAAGTATTAAATGGTTTTACAGTCAACTATATTATTATATTACCTTATTGCAACAAATTCAATTACTAACGTAGTTCATCCGTGTCAAGATTTTGTAGTGTAAATTGCAATATTAAACGCAACATTTATTTACATTAAATTCCATTATTTCATAATCATGTATGATACTTATATGTACTTCCCCTATAGGGGAAGTACAGTTCCATAATTTTACATTTTAACTAAATCTGCAATAACTTCTGTTTTAACTTGAATTCGGCAAGTAGCAAGCAAATTAAAAATTCAATTTCCATAAATGTAAAAAAACGGTGTTTTATTATAAGTTTTGCACTTTGATAACTGCATATTTACATTGAAAGAATAAAAGCTATATCGTTTTTTACAGTTAATTTACTCTTTTAAGGTATAGCAAAGCTAACCGTCTACTTGATATGGCGGTTTCTATCATTTGGTATATTTTTTGGTATATCCTATGTGTTTACTATGTTAAGCAAAGTACCATTAGCGCTTTTCGTATATACGTTATCACAGTTTTAAGAAACGGATTATTAGGGTAACGTATATGCCTATAACGCCCTTTCCCAACAAGATTACCAGGTACACTATATAATATCCGCCTTATTGTGGTTATCTCATGATGCTTCATAAACTCTGGCAAGATAGTCCTCTTGAACCAATTGTGGAGATTGTAAGCAATCATTTTGATAAGCAAAAATATTTCGTTGCAAAATTTGTTTCTTTGACTGTTTTGATCAAAAGCAAATCCTTCTTTTAGTTCATCTATTTTGTTTTCAATGTCGCAGCGTTGGTTGTATTCATGAAATATCTCTTCAGGTGTCATGTACTCAATATTCGTTACTATAGCTTGATATTCATATTTGAATTCGTCTATATCCATACAAATCTGCCCTGTTTTGGGCTGTGGCAGTTTTTTGCGTATAATCACAATTCTGCGTGCTTTATCCCATTTAGGCATTTTTGCATATATTTCATTTACACTAAAGGTCTTATCTATTTCAGTCCAAGGATAAAGGTGTTCTCTTTGATTGACGTAGTCTATAAAGCATCTGATCCATGCCTGATTTTTAGCTTTCATTACATATTCATAACCTTTAGATTCAAAATACAGTATATTATCGTAATCAAATGCTCCACGGTCAACGCGTACTCGCTTAATTATCCAATTTTCAGGAAGCTGTTCTTCGCAAGATTTTACAAAATCTAAGAAACCATGATTTGTGTGATGTTTACCTTCTTCAAGAGTAACATTAACAAGTTCATCAGTATTAGCAATAATGCCGATTTTCTCTTTGAAAGATGGTCGACCATGGTACCTTGGATTATAACCTACTGAAGCACCTTCCTGCTCTCCAAATATAGTACAAACTGTATCATCAAAATTCATAATGACTTCACGTTTTGTTCCTTTAGATTGCAAGGAAAGCAAAGTCTTGTTAATAAGTCTTAATTCTTCAAGAGAACTTTCAGGCATGGCTTTAATTAAGTCTCTGCATACTTTTTCGCTGGGAACTTTATGTCCTTTAATTTCTGTGTATGCATTATCATATCTTAGTTGGTCCATGTGAAGAAAGCGAGTATTCCCTTGAATTACAGAATCAATCATAAAGTCAATAATCTCGGCTGGTTGGAAGACAGCATTTGGTGCTTTTTTAAAGGATAATATGCTTGAAAGAATTTTATTAAAGCCGATTTTTTCTTTAAATGCTTGGATATAGGTAAAAGTTACATTGTTTGATACTGTAAAATTGTCAAAAGTTGCTGGCAAAATATATTTTGAAACCCCCTTTTCTTTTGTAAGATTAAGTGTTAAACTCATACTATGGAGATTCTCCTTTCTGTTAATGTTTTTGTTTAACACTTAAATTTTATCAGAAAAAGGAGAATCTCCATATATTTTTTGTAAAAAATTTTTCACTTAATTTAGTCCTCAAATGGCTCTATTTGAGCATTTCATAAATTCACTTGCCGAATCCAAGTTTAAATTTTTTGCTCCCATTTGTTATGCTAGTTAATAGCTTGAGCTATCTCTTGCAAAAAGAATTCTTCTGGTGTCTTATATCTTAAAATTCTTCTTAGAAATCTATTACACCAATCTTGTACTCGCTCTACGGTCCTTCCGGTAAGTCAGCTATTGTGCAACCTCTAGGTATAAATCTCCTCACTAATCCATTGTGACGTTCATTTGTGCCTCTCTCAAATGCAGAATATGGATGAGTAAAGTATGCCTTACTGCCATATTCTTTTAGCATCTCATCTAGCTCTGCAAATTCTGAGCCATTATCTACCGTTATGCTCTTGAATATCTTTGGAAAGTTCTCTTTATATTGTTCTTTAAGTCTATCAAATACCTTTTAATTGATAAACAGTCCTTTTTATCTATCACAAACATATATTCATACCTTGTAAGGCGCTCCGTTATTGTTAATAAAACTTTATCATTTGTTCGTTTCCCCATTACAGTGTCTATCTCCCAATGCCTAAAAACTTCTTTTCTGTTTATTTCCTTTGGCCTCTGTGGTATACTTTCTCCCATTGCAAATAACCTACTACTGCATCTGGCGACCATTTGTCTTTTAATATTTTTTCCTCTATAAATCTTAGAAATTTTTCTACTTTGGCTATTTTGAACTTTGCTTCGCAATTTTTTTTATTCTTCTTATATACTTCATACCCAATTTTCGGAAAATATTACAACCTTTTAATTTATTACAGGAGTGCTAAATTTTGATATGAACTTTAAAATCATTGCCCTTGTATAATTTACTAAAAAACTGTAAATTTCTTTTTTATCCTTTATATTTACTTTTTCTAAAAATATGGGTTTCCCAATGCAAATTTTAACTTTTGCCCTTTTTGGAATCCATTTTCCTGGAGGAAGCACTCTTTCCGTCCCTATTATCGCTATAGGAAGGATAGGTGCATTTGTTTTAACCGAAAGGAAAGCAAAACCAGGTTTAAATTCTTTAACATTTTCATTTACGCTCACCCCGCCTTCCGGAAAAACGCCGACTATATTGCCGTTTTTTAGCAAATCTATTGCTCGTTTTAATGTCCTTAAATCTTGCTTTTTTTCTTTTACAGGAAGCACACCCACAAGCTTTAAAATTATATTTAAAAACGGTATTTTAAATAGGTATGAAGCAGCAAGAAAAGTTATATAATAAGGTAATATAACCATTAGTATTAATGGATCCAATATGCTTTTATGATTTGATGCGATTATAAGAGGCCCTTTTTCAGGAAGGTTTTTCTTTCCTTCAACTTCAATTTTGATAAATATTTTAAATAAAAAATAAAATATCCACTTTCCTAAAAAGTAAAAAAATTTTCCTATAATCTTCATAGATCTTCACCCGATAAACTTATGTGTTGTTATATAAGTCCATCTTTTGAATTGGTCAAGTCCAAATTTTTGTGTAAAATCCCCCTGGTTAGAATATGAACCTTCTTTATCACCACCGTTCAATTCATTGTACTGCTTCCGCCCCATGGTGTCAAGGATACGCTACGCCGGGCTTTTGCCCGTCCTTGACACCATGGGGCTCCAGCAGTTATCAAAAACTAACGGTGGTGATAAAGGTCATTTTATTGAAATAACCTTATCTTTCGATTTTTTTGAAATTTCTTTTTGCCACTCGAAATACTCAGTCATATCTAAATACTTCCTCCCTGAAGCCCATTTTTCATCTTGTTCCATTAACAATGCTCCTATTAGACGAATGCCAGATTCTCGACTTGGGAATATTCTTATAACTCTTTCACGACGACGAATTTCTTCATTTAGACGCTCTAACATATTAGTAGTGCGAAGTCTCCTTCGATAAGGCTCAGGAAGTTCTAAAACCGCTATTGCATCTTCAAATCCTTCTTCTAAAATCTCCATTGCTTTAGGAGCTTTATCCCTATATTCATCTAATACTTGATTTAATAGCATTCTCGCTGTTCTGGGATCTGGTGCTTCAAATATGGCTCTTAGTTTGGCATGTATTTCTTTTTGTAAAGCTTTTGGAGTCTTATCAAGGATATTTCTCATAAAATGTGTTTGGCACCTTTGCCACGTAGCTCCCTGGAAGTGTCGACAAATAGCTTGTACAAGTCCACTATGATGATCGGAAACTACCAAATCAACTCCATGGAGCCCTCTCTGCTTCAGCCATGAAAAGAATTCACTCCAGCTATCTTCTGATTCACTGTCTCCTATCATAAGGCCTAATACTTCTCTATAGCCGTCTTCATTTATGCCTACAGCAATTAATACGCTGCGTTGACGAACACGTCCCTCTTCTCTTACTCTTATCACCATTGCATCAACTATAACAAAGGGAAAGCTTTTTTCTCTTAAAGGTCTTGAATTCCACGCTGTAATAATAGGATCGAGATTTTTGCAAAGCTCGGAAATTGTGGATTTTGAAAATTCAGTTCCACAAAGTTCATAAGTGATTTCTTCGATTTTTCGGGTAGATACTCCATTAACCACCATCTCCATTAGTGCCAACAAAAGGGCCTGCTCACTTCTCTGGTAACGGTTAAAAAGGTCAGTGGTAAATTTGCCATTGCGGAGTCTTGGAACTTTCAAGGTGAGAGTTCCAACTCTGGTAATTAAACTTCTTGAATAATAACCATTACGATAATCCTGTCTTTCTTCTGTCCTTTCATAAGGTTCAGCTTTAACTTGTTCAGTAGCCTGAGCTGCTAAAATTTGATTAAGTACAGACTCTAATAATTTAGCTAACTTTTCATCTTTTGTTCCTTTTACAAAAAGATAATGCAAAATTTCAGAATCTATGGTAATATTGTATTGAGCCATTTCCTATCCCTCCGGTTAGATTTTTTGGTTTGTTTCTATTTCTATTCTAACCAGGGGTGGGGAATGGCTCAACCCCTTTTTACACAATTATATAGACTTAACTTTTGAATTTCACTTTATATTATAATACTTTTTAAATTTTCCCAATAAAAATGTTTTGTAAATAAAGGGGTAAATAAAATAGGTCAAGAAAAGCCTTGGCCCGCCTATCTTCAGAGTATTTAATTTAGCAGCTTTTTTATTTCTTCTATTGAAAGTTCAGTAATCTCTGCAATTTTGTTAATGCTCATGCCTTTTTAATAATTCTTTAGCAATTTTTAATACTTTTTTCTTAGCACTTTCTTTTATCCTTTCTCCTAATATCACTTTGTACGTTTCTGATTCCTTAAGTTTCAACATGTTCATCACCATCTATTAAACAGAAAAACTAATTTAGCAGTTTTTTATTTTTTTAAAGACAACTTAGTAATTTTTGTAATTTTGTCGATATCTATGCCTTTTTTAACATTTCCTTTGCAATAGCAATTTTACTATTTTTTTGTCTAAAAATATAATACCAAAAAATTACTGTCTATATAACTCCTATATTTCTTTTCTTTCTGCCGTCTCTTGTTTTAAATTCGATATTTCTTTCATTAAGCTTTCTTTTGCAAAATTAATTAGCTCCTCTTCATCTTTGCCGTTATCGGGATATGTACTTATACCAAAATACCATTTACCCGGCAGTTTACCTTTAACTTTTTTTATTACAACCACTGCGCCATTAGCTCCTGTAACAGGAAGAACTAAAGCCAAAGTATTTTTATCAATCTCAAATACTGTATCTATGTCTCGAAGTCTGTTCTTTACCTGTTTTGCTATTTTTGAAATTTCTACTCTGATTTTTCCTTCGCATTGTGCCAGAACTAAAGAAAGATTTACATTGCTTCTCTTGGCCCGGTTTATTTCTTTTTTTAGCAGCTCTTTAAGTTCCGAATAGTGATCTTCTTCTTTAACATATCCTATTAGCTTTACTACACGTTTTACAAGCTCAGCTGCTTTAAAGGGCTTAATGAGATATTCTACTGCACCAACTTCTACTGCCTCTTTAATTGAAACTGGTGTAGCATCTCCACTTAATATCATCACCGGAATGTTTTTATATTCCGCCTGCGATTTTAGTTTATGTATAAATTCAAAACCATTCTGATTCGGCAGATTAATGTCTACAATTACTAAATCAAATAATTCTTTTCTATTTTTTACTTTCAATATTGCTTCTTCAGCAGTAGCTGCAGTTTCAACGTCATATCCTTCTGCCTCTAATATATTTTTAGCCATAAGCCGTATTAATACAGAATCATCTACTACCAGAATATTCTTTTTACTTTCCCTTTCCTCCATAGACTCCCATGCCGCAAATGCGGCACCAGCAGAGGATGAAAATGTCCTTTTTTGATGATATAATCAGTACAGCGGCTGGTGAAGAAAGGTCGTTCTTAACTTGGTGCTTTGAGCCCGACTCATAGACAGACTTCAACGACCAGGTGCACCACAGATTGTTGCTCCCTTTACGGGAAGCACGTAGGATAGAATAACCCCTTATGGTTGTTGCACCAGCTCTTCAATTTTACAGTCGCTATCGTTCAAATTTTAAAAAAGGAGTTGGTTCTTTCATGGATTTAGTTTACTCTCACGTTTGCGGATTAGATGTCCATAAAAAGAATGTTGTAGCTTGTATAATAACACCAGAAGGTAAAGAAATCCGCACTTTTTCAACTATGACCGATGACCTTATTGCATTAAAAGAATTTATTAAAGCTAAAGGTTGTTCTGTTGTTGCTATGGAAAGTACCGGCTCTTATTGGAAACCTATTTACAATCTACTTGAGCTTGAGAGCATTAAAATCCTACTCGTCAATGCTAAGCATATTAAAAATGTCCCTGGTAGAAAAACCGATGTAAAAGATGCTGAGTGGATAGCAAGTCTCTTGCAACATGGCCTTTTGCAAGGCAGCTTTGTCCCAGACAGAGAACAAAGAGAGCTTCGCGAACTTGTCCGCTATAGAAAAAGCCTCATTGAAGAAAAATCAAGAGAACTTAATCGCATACAAAAGGTTTTAGAAGGAGCTAATATCAAACTGTCTTCGGTAGTCTCTGATATCAACGGGGCATCCAGTCGTTCTATACTTGAGGCTATTATAAATGGTGAAGAAAATCCCGAAACCCTGGCTGAGCTTTCTCAAGGCAAGCTAAAAAATAAAATGGATGAACTAAAACGCGCTTTAAAAGGCTTGATCAATCATCACCAAAGGATGCTTCTGGAAATACAGCTTAGACATATTGATTACCTTGATGAAGAAATAGCAAAATTAGACGAAGAAATTAAAAATCGAATGCTCCCTTTTGAAAAAGACCTGGCACTGCTGGATACAATCCCTGGAGTCGGAAGAAGAACTGCAGAACAAATAATAGCCGAAATCGGCACGAATATGGAACAGTTCCCCTCTGCTGCTCATTTGTGTTCTTGGGCAGGACTGTGTCCAGGTCATAATGAAAGTGCTGGTAAACAAAGGTCTGCAAGAACTCGAAAAGGTAATCAAAAATTGCGAAGCTCTCTTATTGAAGCTGCCAGAGCTGCCTCAAGGGCAAAAGATACTTATCTCTCAAGTCAATACCACCGCATCGCTGCTCGAAGAGGAGCAAACCGAGCAGCAGTTGCAGTGGCACATAGCATTTTAATTATAGTTTATCATATTCTCAAGCGAAAGCAACCATATATTGAATTAGGTCCTACTTATTATGAAGAGAAAAAGCGTAATATGATTATTCGTCAATCTTTAAAAAAGCTAGAGTCTTTAGGTCTTAAGGTCACGGTCGAATCTGGAATGTCTTAATTTTTTATATTTTATTTATATAGATATATCCATTTAGTTTCATATTTATCCCATATTTTTACATCAGTATGGGCTTAGTTTTTTATTGCCTTTTTGAGAGACACTATTTTCAGGATAGTTCTTTTAGTGAGGCTCTATTACAAGCCTCACTTTTTATCCTCCTCCCACTTTATATTTTATTTCTATTTTTTATTCGCTCTTTACGCAATTTCTTCCTGCGCCTTTTGCTTCATAAAGCATGTTGTCTACTCTAATAAGAACTGTGTCAATGGTATCAGTATCCCTGTATTCAGTTACTCCAAAGCTTGCTGTTACCCTGTCTATCCCCTGCAATTCTATTGTACTTATTTGTTCTCTTAGTTCCTCAGCCAGTTCAACTGCATTATTCAAGGAAGTTTCAGGCAGAAGAATTATAAATTCTTCTCCTCCCCAGCGTGCAAAGTAATCTGTTTTTCGTATCCTTCCCTTTACTGTATCGGCAACACTTTTAAGGACCATATCTCCTGCAGCATGCCCAAAACGGTCATTTACCTTTTTGAAGTGATCCAGGTCAAACATAATAAGTGAAAAGAGCTTTTTATTTCGTTTTACTCGCTCTATTTCCTGCTCCAGCATCTGCATGAAAAAACGTCTGTTATATATGTTTGTGAGGGGATCAGTAATAGATTGGCGGTAAAGTAATTCCTCAAATCTCTTGCGCTCGCTTATGTCGCGAATTATGCCTATTGCATGCCATGAATCTTTAATTCTAACGGCAGAAAGTGAGAGCTCTACATCAATTTCATGTCCATTTTTGTGCCTTGTCTTCATCTCAACTGTCTTACCTACAACACTTCCTCTCCCTGTTGAACGGAATTTTTTAAATGCTTCTCTATAAGCTTCGTACAACCGCATATCTTGTATCATAAACATGTGTAAATCTTTACCTATTATTTCTTCTTTTGAATAACCAAGTATGCGTTCTGCTGCAGGGTTCCAGAAGGTTACTTTACCTTTGTCATCAAGCATAATAATAGCATCTCCTGCCGATTCCATTATGGTGCTTAAAATCTCATTCCTTTCTTTCAGTTCTCTTTCTACTTTTTGGCGCTCTGTTATATCAATCACAAGTGCTACAAATACTTTTTCTTTATCAAACTCTACAAGTTCTAAATGGATTTCTACTGGATATAAAGAACCGTCTTTTCTGCGGTGCACTGTGTCAAAGATAAGCTGCTTCTGTTCACCTTTTAAAAGGGGCTCAAGAAGTTCTTTAAAGCTTTGTAAGGTAAACTCCGGTGTTAAGTCAACAGGAGTCATTTCTTTAAGCTCTTCTTCAGTATATCCCAAATTTCCCCTTGCTCCACGGTTTACTGCGATGAATTTTAGTGTCTGTGGATGGAATATGTAAATTTCATTGAGTGAGTCTTCAAAAAGATTTTTATAAAATTCAAGCTCTTTCTTTGCTTTCCATTGTTCAGTAATGTCAAAGATAATCAGATGCATCAGTGTTTTTCCTTGATAATCTACAGGGGATGAATATACTTCTACTAATCTCTCTTCTCCGTTAGCTAACCGTTGGAAGCAAAGGCAGGGATTACAGCCCTTCTTTAAAGCTTCCGAACATCTTTGACCACCATCTGCGGTAGAAACGCCAACAACAGCTTCTATATCCATCTGCAGCATAGTTTCTCTGGAATAACCGTAGAAATTACAGGCAGCTTTGTTAGCATCAATGATGCGTCCGGTTTGTGGATCAATAAGTATCATTGCTACGTCATGATTTTCAAACATATTGCGGAACAGCTCTTCTCTCTTTTTTAGCTGCATTTTAGCTTCATAGAGCTTAAAGGCCATTTCTATTTGAGATATGAGTACATACTCGTCTACACCCTTGAGAACATATCCGTAAGCTGAAACTGACTTTATTTTTTCCATTATTTCTTTACTGGCATTGGCAGTGAGAAATAGAATTGGAATATCTTTATGCTGCTGAATTATTCTTGCTGCATCTATCCCATCGATTGCTCCTTTAAGTTCTATGTCCATAAGAATTAAGTCTGGGCTTTTGATGTTATTTATTACTTTTTTAACAGCCTCTTCGCCTGATGTGACTATCTCTGTTTCGTATCCATGCCTGGTCAGAATATCCGCTGTTATCTGCGCATTAAGTCTGCTATCTTCTACAATGAGGACCTTCTTCAGGTAAAAAGCGTTCATCATCTGGTACCTCCAACCTTTTTGCAAGTACCTTTGAAAAATTATTTATAATTTTTATTTTCCAAAGTACTATTGTACTCTTATCACTTGAAAAGTGCAATAAAATTTTCCTGTCATAGTGTTTATTTTCTCCCGGTTAAAAAGTCTGCCACCTTTTTATATGTCCCACTTTCATCCTCGAATATCCGGTTTCTCCATTTTAAGTCTTTTTGGACTCTTCCATTTGCCAGCTCCAGCTAAACTTCCAAAAAGTCCTTTTGGAGCCGTCCACACCACAGTAAGGGCACCAAATGCAAAGAGAAACATGAAATACCAGGGAACCCAGAAAAGTGTTTTCCATAAGTTTCTGTCGTAGCCATAATTCAAAAAGGCAGCAACTGACATCTGCACCACCCCTGCAACCGAAAGAAGCGTCCCATACCAGGCTGGAATTGGACTAATTCCCAGAGGATAATGGAAAAATATACTGCTTATAGCCCACAAAAGTGTGCCAAAGACAAAACAAAATGCCCATAAGTATCCCAGTACAAAGTCAAAATAGACAGGATAAAGATAGCGCCAGCGCCAGTTTTTAAAAATATCTTTATGAGTTCGCAGTAAATGCCAGCCTCCAAGAGCCCAGCGCTTGCGCTGTTTCCAGTATTCTCTCAATGTTGCTGGAGACTGTATTAAAGCTACTGCCTGAGGTACAAACCAAACTTCATAGAAACGCTTTTGAATCTTCCAGGTTATATCAATATCTTCAGTCGCAGTATATGGTGAAAAACTGCCAACTTCCTTCAAAACTTCTGTTCGAAATGCTACAACACATCCTGATACAGTTAACACCCTTCCCAAAACTCTCTGAGATCTTTTTATAAGTCCAATAATGGAAGAAAATTCAGCTGCCTGCAGCTTTTCAATAAGATTTTTCCTGTTGACAGATATAGGATTGCCAGTGACTGCTCCCAGTCTTGGCTGTTTTAAAAAGGGATAAACCAGGTATTTGAGTGTATCTGGTAAAAGAATTGTGTCAGCATCTATTACCACGGTAATAGATGTTGTTACCGCAACCGACAGGGCAATATTTAAAGCATTGGCCTTTCCCTGATTTTCAGAAAGTCGCAGGAGATGAAAATTGGGATTTAAGTCAACAAATCTTCTAATAATATTCGCTGTGTTATCAGTGGATGCATCATCTATAAATACTACTCTGTAATCCGGGTAATCTAGAAATTGTAAAGCCGTGCATGTTGCTGCAATACTTACCTCTTCATTATGACAGGGTACAAGAATAGTAACTGACGGCCAATTTTCCGGCCATTGAGTAGTTTTTTCTGAATGACTTTTCTCACGCCTCCACCAGAAATATATCCCTGCAGATGTCCAGATTATGCTCATTGCAAGAGGATAAGCAAATACATACCAGCCCATGACTTCCCATACTGTCATTTGTTTTCCTCCTCTTTAGGTATGTACTCAGAAATTTCATGAATAAAGTCCCAGTACAGACCTTCCTTTGCTATTCTTTTTATAACTTCCGGTGTAATTTCTTCACCCTCAGAAATAACAACATCTCCACTTGGAGTGCAAAAATTCTTTTTCACAATCAACGAAGGAAAGGAGGTTAAATAATTCTTTCCTTTTACAGAAGCAAAGCTTCCAAACAGGCTTTCATTGGTCTCCCGATGTATGCACTTTTCTTCAATGATCTTTTCTATATCTGTAGCTTCTAAAGAAAGTTCTTTCCATGCTAATATCGGCGCTTCAAAAACCGGCATTTTTAATTTTCTTTTGTTTTTCCTGTAATGCCTGTAATAATGATACTGGGCCCATATAAACATAATTGCCCAAATAATAACAGCCCACTCAAGAGACAAAAGAAAAGCAAAGGCTGTGGAATACACAGCCTGCGGTATAAAAAGATTTTTTCTCCAGACATATGCAAGCAAAAGCCAGCCGAATGCACCTAAAATCCAGATAAAAGCTCCTATAATCCACGACCATACACCCAAAGTAAGAATTATCAGTCCGGTGCTTTTAAAAAAGCCTGCTAAACCTTTAAAACTGCCTTTTACTTTACTTTCAAAATTATTATTTATTATTCCCATAAACTCTCCCTCTTTTCTTCCCACACAATCGGTTTTAGTATATCATATCGTTTTTCAGAAATCGACAATTTCTACAAATAGATAATAATTATTCTCTGCTTACAAATAAGGATTTTCGTCAAGAGTTTGAATGGGTATTTTTTCGAACATATGCTTCATTTAGAATAAGTCAAGTCTTATTTGTCTAAAAAAGAGGTTAAAAGACTCCCCATCTTCTAGTTAAAATAAGAATAGAAGCAAGGCAGAGATCTAACTGGAGGAATGAGGAATTGTTCTAAAATTCCATCTAATTTATCTTCTTTTTTTGTATTTCATCATTTATTCTGTGTTCTGGGGTTCTTCAGGGCTTATCCACCATGCAACTAGATGTACTATAAGTCCTGTTCCCCAAAAAAGTGTTGCGAATGCCCAAATTAATCTTACCAATGTGGGCTATATTTTCCTATACCTCCACATACCCCACCAAACATTTTCCCTTTTTTCATTCAGTATAATTTTTTCTCCTTCTTTACTTTTTTGAAATCCGCTTCATCAGTTCTTATTTACCACCCCTCAGGTATCTCCAGCAAAAGTCCCTCTCCTTCCCATGAAGCCTCAAAAGGAACCATTTCTTCTATCATTATGATTTTTTCTACACCACGTTTATTTAACTCTTCCAGAGCTGCCTCCATTGCTTTGTTCACAATTTCTATGGTTGTTGCTGGATTAAACCAAAAAACTGTGCTTGAAACATGCTTATTTCCTGCATAGACAACTGCTCCAACTGCATCTGGAACAGGTGCTGTGTATGGGAAATGGCCTAAAAAAGATAAACACGCTTTTATTTCTTCTTTTCCGGTAATTACACTGCTTGGACCAGTTAATATTTGTTCTTCTATCAAGAAATCAGACATAGGCTCAAATACTGGAGCAGCAGTTATCCACGAATCCGGCTGGAAAGGGTCTAGATTTTCTTTCTTGAAAAATTCTTCTGCCCGCTCGACATTGCCAAGTGTTAATTTAAAGGGAATGTTATTCTTCTTTAAGAAAAGCAGTGTCGTTTTTAAACCGCGCAAATATTTTGCATATTCATCTGCTTTTATGCTTTCTCCAATTACAGCAAATTCCTGTGGACTCTCTGATATTTCTTCCAGTTCATCCCAGTATTTCTGCATTTTTGCCTGTATGTCCGGACGCTTAAAATACTCTTTAAACGTGTAGAAAGGTACAGCTATTTCATTAGAAGGTAATGAATTAAGAGACTCTTTAAGCTTTTTTGCACTTTCCCATATTACTGGATCTGGCCACCAGCATATTAACCTATCCGAATTTAGTACCTCTTTTTCTAAATTTTCCTGCTGCTTTGCTGTAAAGAACTTTTCTCCGTATTTTTCACTTAAGCAGGCCGCTATTATTAAATTCCCTTCTTCCCATAAGTTTACAACGGGAGGCAGCAGCTTTTTTCGTTCTTTTTTCGAATATATGTGCCATGTTAAATCCGCAAGATCTTTTGCTGCTTCTTCCTCATCAGCTGTTGTCTCTTCTTTATCAATGACTGCCTTCAGAGGATTCCATTCTCCTGAATCGCTCTGTTCCGCCACTAATACAAGATCAATTTCGGTATCATTTATATAAGGAAAAACTAAATCAAAACTGCGCTGTTTTCCGCCCTTAGATTGAGAATAGTTGATTATAATCTTGTCTTTTCTGTTTACTATTTTTCTCATTATTAGCTCCCCGCCTCTTTTGATTCTTTTTAATTACATTTTAAATTTTTTTGTGTACAGTATCAACTGTTTTTACGTGCACAATTAAAAAAAACAGAGCTAAAGTTTCGGTGTTTTAAGCTTACCTTTTGAATATGATTATGAATATAAAAAAATAGAGCATTTATTCTAAATGCCCGCTGTAATAGAATAAGAAACAAAATTAAAGGCGGGCATTAAAAAATATATCCACCCGAACTATTGACAAAGATCTCATTTACTATAAAACCAAAAAATAGCTTTATTCAATATTTTCTCAACTTATGAGGCACTCTAATGTTTTTGCCTTTCACAGACTTCTTTGCATGTAAAAGTCAATATATTTTTGTACAAAAAGTGGAATATAATTTTGTACAAAAAATGTACTAAGATGCATTTGAAGAACTGTTAAAATATTCAACTTTTGACTTTAATCTATATGAAGGCCCTTTTATTGATATAACATGCGAATGATGAAGTAATCTATCCAATATTGCATTGGCTAATGTTGCTGATCCAAATACTTCTGCCCAATTAGAAAAGGGCATATTAGTTGTAATAATAGTACTATGCTTTTCATACCTTTTAGATATTAGCTGAAAAAATATATTTGAAGCATCTGTGTCTATTGGTAAATACCCTACTTCGTCTATTATTAACACTTTATACTTTGAAAAATGTTTTAATCGGATCTCTAAACGGTTTTCTGCTAATGCCTTTTTTAATTGAGACATTAATTCTTGAAAATGAATAAAATATGTAGAATATCTGTGCTTAGCACATTCTATCCCTATGGCGGTGGCAAGATGTGTCTTGCCTACCCCGGGGGTTCCTACAAACAATATATTTTCGTTATTTTCTACAAATCTTAAGCTTTTTAAATCAAGAATTTCTTGTTTGTTTATGCTTGGTTGAAATTCAAAATCAAAATCATCAAGTTCTTTTAAAAAAGGGAAGTTTGCTACTTTAACACATGCAAGTATTGCTTTTTCTTGTTTTGATTTTATTTCTAAATTGCTTAGTTCATATAGAGCATCTATAACACTTTTTTCTCCTGATTTAATCAGGTTTAAGTACATATCTATATTATTTTTTATGTTATTTAATCCAAGCTCTTCTAAATTGTTTAATAGCTTAATATAGTTACTCACATTTTCACCTACCTATGCAATAATTTATCTAATTCGTTAAGATTATTTGTGCATATTTGTTCAATATCTTCTCTATTTTTGATGAGATTTTCCATTAATTCTCTATAATGAGATTCATGATAATTTATCTTTTTATCACTTAATATATGGACAGATATCAAATCTGCGTTAAAATATACATGTAACTCATTTTCTACTGTTTTAAGAGTTACAGTTTTGTTTATATATTTTGGAGGGACTGAGTATCTACTCCCTTTGTAATATATCGTAGAATCTTTATGGACAATTGCTTTTTGTTCGAAGTTCATATAACTTTCTATGATATCATTACTTGGTAGCGGAGATAGATACTCCTTCTCTTTTTGGAATAATATTATCGGTTGTATCCCTGTTGATTGATTTGTGGATTGATTAACTTTTTTGTTTATTTCATCAATTATCTTTATTAAATCTTCTTCATTTTCAAATTCACCATTGTATGGCAGTAACCAGTCAATAAATTTGTTAGATGATTCCACCTTTCCTTTGGTATATGAGTGTCTTGGTTTACATAAGCGTATCTTAAAGCCAAAATCATTTGCAAATGCTTTTATTTTATTATTTATCTTCCTCCCCTTGTTTGTTATATCAACTACTGTTTTCATATTGTCAAAAAGTGTTTCCTCCGGAACACCTCCTGTAGCTTTAAATGCGTTTATCAAGCATTCAATTACATCTTGTTGAGTTTTTGCTTTCCTATATTCAAAGTAGCAATATCTTGAATATCCAAGTTTATAGTTAAATACATTAACAACGAATTCTTCTCCATATCTCGAAACTAATTTTATGTCTTCCTTCCAATCTACCTGGACCTGTTTCCCCGCAGGAGTTTCAAATCGTGGATGACCACTTGCTTTTTTAGTAGGTTTCAACCCCTTTCTCTTTACATATTTGTTGAAATTAGAATATGTTCCAATATCATAATTTTTAGAAACAAAGTATTCATATACTCCCTTTACCGTAACCCCCTTTATCTCAAGCTTTGCTTTTATTTCATTGTAGTATTTGTCTAATTTGCTTTGTTTGTTTCTTGTTTTTGGTTTGCCTTCATATCCTTCATAATACTTTTTAACAGTTCTCCTATCTATTCCATATTCCCTTGCTAATTCTGAAAAATTAGGTTTTATCTCCATAGCCTTAAATATACTAATTTGACCTAATAGATTTTTCATTTTTGGTATCCCTCCTACAAACAGAAGGATACCAAATTTATGTACAAATTTGTACATTTTTATTTTCCACTTTTCGTACATTCTTATTTTATCATTTACATTTGCAGAACTGTTGTGGTTTATACCTCCTAGCAATTCATTAAGATTTGGTACACAATGTTCACCCGTTTTTCAATATTTTTTCTGTTATCCCAGTAATCCCTTTCATAAAAACTGTATTTGACCTGTTCGACAAAGTAGTAGACATAGTTAAAAGAAAAAGCCCTGAGGACTTTTAATCACCAATTTTATACATATTCCAAGGTATCTTATCCATGAGGTAATTCCGGTAAATAGAATCTGCTCCCATAAATATATACCTCAAATTGTCAACATGAGGAATGTTCACTTCAATCCATATTCTATTTCTCTCTATAAAAGGTTTTGACGCTATCACGTTTGTCAGGGAATTCTCTGCTCTCTTGTACTCGTACAGTTCCCCATTTACTACCCCTAAATCTATCCTCTTTATGTCACCTGGGTCTTTATAAAACAGCCTCATTTCAATATGGTATATCACTTTTTTAGAAATTGGCTTTGCCGATTCTAAACCAACGTACAGCTTGTTGTCATGGTAAAAAGCTGCAAGTTTAGCTAAAGCAGCACTACCGTAAATCTCCTCGTTTAACATCCCACCTGCATACACCTTAAGAAGTGTATAGGGCAAATTAGCTCCTTTCAAATCAGGCATTGATAAAACAACCGGAATATTTATGACAGGTTTTGTTGCAAAAAGCTCTGTCTTTCTCACAAAAGCCATCAAAAACGACTCCATAACCTCTGTTTGTGTCTTGTACTGCTTTATTGCAATCCGTTTCATGTCGATTTCCTTTGGAGTAAGCTCAAAAGCCTGCCATTCTGTGTTGCTGTTTTTCATGTCTACTGGAGGCAACATAGGCCTATTTTTTTCTGCCATCCAAGGAACAGGCCATTGAGGGTGGTGAACTAAAAACATGTGTTCTCTGACATTTAAATTCATAGCAGTAATTGTATATCTTACAAAATTGCTCACTGCCCAGTGGTCAGGGTGTGTATCGTCAGCTATAGGATAATATACGTCTGTCGGCTTAAAATCTTTTATTATCTCAGTAAGTTCATCCACTAAAGTTTGCCCTGTATAGGGGGCACCTGGCTTATAAACAGTGTCATAGGGAGCATAAGCTACGCGAGTCCCTCCGCTCACACGGGGCTTGCCATTATCCCAATACTGGCTCCACAAAAATCTCGTGCTTCCATCTGCAAATCCCAAAAAAATTAAATCTTTTCTGGGAAGTCCGAGAATTCTCATTGCAGCAATGCTCTCCTGCTGGCGAGCCAATCCCAGCTTGTAAAAATCTCTAGGGGTAGGATTCTTTTTGCCACAAAAAACCATTGCAGCCTTTTCATAGCTTTCTCCACTTGTGACAATTACCGCTTTTACAGGTCTTCCCAATTCTACAGCTCTTTGTATAATACCCGCCATACCTAAAGTTTCATCGTCTGGATGAGGAACTACGACAAGTATTCTCTGCCCCGGGTCATCAAAGGTAGGCACAGTAGTTTTTTCTGTTAAATTTGTAACAGCCATTCCCCAGTTCATTATATAGGAGATTCCGATAAGCAAAGCAGTAAACAAAGAAAAATATATAGTTCGCTTTGTAATCATAAATTTCCCTCTATTTTGCTTATTATTTTTATTACAATATACCTTCTGCATATTCATACAGTCACTTGTTATAATATTTAGCAATACACCTTTAACATAAGATTAAACTCTATCGGCCATATGGCTTTTGTAATTTTTTATAACCACAATAGGCGTTTGCTGTTCTGAGTTGCCTGAAGGGTTGTCCAAAAAAAGCTTTTCTACATATTTTTTATCTACTCCTTTTGAGGCGCCCACGCAATCAGCTTTGTGTAAATCATTTGCGTCAATTATTACAGCATCCACTCCTGTTTTTTCTTTTATCATGTCGCAAACTTTGTCCGGGTCTTTGGGGCCTAAAACCACATGCCTATGATATGGAGGCATTGTTCCTGCAAAATCGTCGATTAGCGCAACTTGTCTTCCTGCTATTATAAAAAACCAGCCTTTTCTCCCTAAGAGTTTTCCTATTCCACCTATGATTGCCGCTACTAAGATTCTAAACCATCCCACTTCATTTATAGCGCACTGCATGCCATAAGGAGAAGTGAGGCTGCCTTTTCTATCCGTAAATTTGCACAGTATCTTTGCTAAAAGCCCTGGTTTAATCTGCTCAGGGAGATATGCTCTTCCTTGGCTTATAGCAACTACGCTCTCTGCAACAGATATCAAATCTCCTGGTTCAGCTATATCTTTGGTATAATGGTATACCACCTCTACTATATTGTCCTTTTCTGTTATAATGTGAGTTCTTATTGGTATTTTCCCATTCATTGTTTTGTCCTCCATTTATCCTAAAAATTGTAACATTAAAATTTTTAGTAAATATCTTTTATTTTTTTCTTGCTGTGGTAAAATATATTTAGCTTTATCACAATTATATCATAACTTTCTCACAGTTTTATCACAAATTTTTATATTTGGAGAGGGGAAAATGTTAAACAAGCTGACAAATATAAGGATTGATTCTGCCTGTGAAAGCCCATCAATAAAAGAGCACAAAAGCCTGCTGGTATTTGACTTCTCTCTAGACGTCCCTTCACATCAGGCAGAAATTCATGAAAACACCATAAAAATAATATTTTTTAATGTTCCTCTTAATATGCCGGAAGGTGTATATAAGGTTTTGGATGGCATTATATCTTTTGTCGAAATAAAACAACAAGGGGAAGACATTGAAGTTTTCCTTCATCTTGATTTTCCATCCAACTTTGAGGTAAAGACAATAAAGGGAATACCTTCGCAATTTGAAGTGTACATAGATAGAAGTCCGCTCATAGGAGTATTAAAAGGAAGGAAAATAACAATAAATCCTGGTTTTAGCAAAAAAACTAAAAGCCCTACAGGACTTTTTATGCACATTCCAATGATGGGAATAGCAAAAAAGTTAAATTTTCTGCTGAGTAATTGCAAAGCAGAAAGCAAAATAACCTGGAAAAAAGACCCTGAAGAGAGAAATTTAAAGGATCTGGACTGTGAAATTCTAATTGATCTTTATACTGAAGTATCACCTAAAAAAGAAAGCGGTTTTAAGGTGTACTATGATGAGAAAAATGAAACTTCTCTAAAGCTTGCCGAGTGTATTAACAAAGCAATGGAAGAAAAATTACAACTCCCAAATCTGGGAATTTTTCAAAAAAGTTTTGGCTATACAGGAAATATCTTCCCTATTGGCGTTATCCCGGCAATGGAGAATGTGAGGATAGACGATGCTCTTTTGAGAGATGTAGATTACAGGAATAAAGTAGCTCAGTCAGTGTTTAATGGCTTAATAAGATTTTATTATCAAGTAAGAGGCGGCAACTAGCTGCCGCTCTCTCGCACCCCCCACGTACTACTTTGGTGGTCTGAATCCTGCTGCTTGTGCTTCTGCTTCTGTTTTGAACCACACTTCCGCTTTTGTTTTGTTGTACCATGGATCTCCGGGAATATGGTATATCTTTTCTCCTTTGCTGTTGATATTGCCCTTAATTAATCCCCTACCGCTGCTGTCTACATATAAAGTCTTCGATAAAGATGTATTTGATGTGCTGCTGTTTCCACTGCTGCCGGCTGTGTAATCTCCCGGTTTAACATTGAATGAAATTGTCCTGCCGTCGCTTACCGCAACAATAGTACCGCATTCATCTGTTCTGTATACTATTATCCCCAGCGATTTTAGCTTTTCCATTGTCTCTTTATGAGGATGGCCGTAGTCATTGCCTTTGCCACAAGATATTACTGCATACTTAGGATTTACTGCTTTTAAAAATGCCCATGTTGTAGCTGAAGAGCTTCCGTGGTGGCCTACTTTTAAGACATCTGCTTTTAGGTTATATCCTTTATCAAGCATTTCCTGTTCCGATTCTTTTTCTGCATCTCCAGTAAACAAAAATGCAGTATTTCCATAAGTTATTTTTATAACCACGCTGTAGTTGTTTAAATCATCGTAATGACTGCTGTTCGGTGCCAGCATTTCAGCTTTTACTTCATTTCCTAAATTTAATACAACTCCTGCTTTTGCGACGTTTATCAAAAGTCCCTTTGATTTTGCTGCTCTTAATACATTTTCAAATATTTTTGTGGTTGTTGTTACTTTGGGCATGTAAAACTTGTCTATTTGAAAGTTTTCTATTACTGCCGGTATGCCCCCTATATGATCTGCATGAGGGTGAGTTGCAACAAGTATGTCTATTTTGTTAATTCCACGGCTTTTTATGTAGTTCACCACTTTGCTTCCCATTTCGGGTACTCCTGCGTCTATAAGCATTGTTTTGCCTGACGGTGATTGAATGAATATGCTGTCTCCCTGTCCTACGTCTATGTAGGTTACTGTAAGCGTTCCTGACACTGATATATTTCTACTTTTATTAGACTGCTGTTGGGTTGTAAGGTTATTTGCTTGTGTATTTGTCTGTTGTGTTTGAATATTATTTACTTGCTGTGTTTGAACTGTTTTTGACGAGTGCTGAGCATTTGTTGTACTTGAGCAACCTACAAAGGCAAAAATAAAAATAAAGGTCAAAAGTAATGCGACTAATCTCTTTTTCAACATTTCAAAATACCTCTCTTCTATAATTTTTTCGTAAAAATTTTAGTGGATACATATATTATTCCTGAAATTATACCGGTAATTGCACAAACAATAATATCATTTTCATCATAAATAATTATGTTATACAAGTAAAGATATGTAAAAGTAAAAATTGAAATTATGATAAAATCCAAAATTGGAGAAACTTTTTTAATAAGCTTTTTTCTCAAAAAGTCTTCTGCAAAAATTAGTACTATCACCAGGATGGTAACACTAATATATTTAGTTGTTTTTAAATTAATTAAAGCATTCAATCTATACTCACCTTCACTTCTCTTTTTTAAGTTTTAAATATGGCTTATTTTGTTGCATGATAATAATTCCTATAATTCCTAATCCAATACCTACTCCATTAAATATCCCTCTCAAAAAATCAGTAATATAAATATGCCTGCTTAGATATGTTGTAGCAGATACTACAAATATTCCTAATAAAACTACAAACAAGCCTACTTTATTTTTTTCCATAGTATTGTCTCCTCTACTTTTCTTTCTTTTTGAAGATTATACTAAGAATATACAATCGGTACTATAACAGCAGTAATTAACAGCACAAACATCAAAACAGCCACCCATGTACCGCTGAAAAAGGAAGCAAATAAGCCGATAATACCTGCAATGAGCCATAGTTTCCCGCCTAGCTGATGCGTCTTATTCCATACCTCTTCATCTGCCAGCGTCCATGGGGTTCTTATTCCTACAAAATAATTATGGCGAAGTTTACCCATAGCACTTCCAAATCCAATCAGCATAAAAGGAATAATAAGACTGCCTATTCTACTCATATCAATTCTATAACCTAATGCGGAATATGCGGAAGTAAAATATACTGCTGATAAAATAATTACTAAAACTACCCTTATTACTCTATAAGCTCCAGCAAATTTACCATAGTTGGTTCTTTTAGGGTCAATAAGGGGTAAACATACCATTGCGAAATATATTATGGTAATGATAGAGGGAAAAAGAAATATGTCCTTTTTGGGGCCAAATCTATCGACTTGCCCAGAAATATTCCAATGCATTGGAATTTTATCTGGTAAACGTCCCAAAACAGCAAATGTAAAAATCCATATCAATATGATAATTCCAATTAACCACCAATCTTTTTTGATTTCGTATTTCACATCATAGTTTTCATCCATACTATATTACTATTCCTTTCTATGTGGATGACAAATTTATTCCTCTGTAAACAAATCTTTTGCAAGGTCTTCAATAATTTTTCTGTGCTTTTCTGTTTCTTCTCTGTTTATTTCGACGTCAAACTTAAGTACATCGCCTTCTTTTGCTTCTTTGGGAAGGAGCTCTTTGGGAAAATTGAAGGTTTTGTCTCCATATTCTATTACTGCCCAGTTCCCCTCAAAGCGGTCTATAATGCATAGTTTTTTCGTTCTTTCAGGCATCGTTAATGCCTCCTTCTCCTTGTTTATCTACCACTATTATACCACATTGGAAAGTTATATGACATGGGCTGATAAAATAAAAAACAGGCTTTGGATTTGCCTGTTAGTATATTACCATCTATTCGTAGTGTGTCCACATCCTATAGATTTTTACAACTTTTTCTCCTTCCAAAACTTCGTATATTATTCTATGCTGAATGTTTATTCTTCTTGAAAATTTTCCTTGCAAATCTCCCTTTAATTTTTCATAAGGGGGAGGATTTTGGTACGGGTTTTCTTTTAATATTTTCAAAATTCCTTTTGCTTTTTTATCCAATCCGCATTCTTCTAGTTTCTTTGCATCTTTTAAAGCATATTTTGAAAACTTTAGTTTATATCCCATCCTAAGTCTTCCTCATCCTTCCATTCATCTAATGGAGCTTTATCTGCATCCATAATACTTTCTTTTAAGTTAGGTATTGATAACAAATATAATGTTTCTTGAATTGCGTTCCAGTCTTCTTCAGAAATTAAAATTGCATTGCCTTTTCTGGAAGTTATTTGGATTGGTTCGCTGTTCTTCCTTATTTGCTCAATTATTTTATATATGTTCTGCCTTACTTTTGTTACAGGCATTGTCTTCATTTAAATCACCCCTCGTATAATATGATTGTAATCCACATTAAAAATTTAATAATAAACACACAAATTAAATCCTTAAAAACCATTTTCACCCTGGTAAAACAATCTCATAATTAAATTTCTCATTTTTATTTAAATGGTCCTTTGTCTCTGATAAACTTAAAAGTGGAAGGTCCTTTTTAAGTTTACTGAGGTAATTTTGAACTCACCTCTGTGGCATGCTGGTAAAGCAGCATTACCACTCGGCAAAGACTGAACCTCTGGAGTTATTTGAGTAATACATACTCGTTTGTTGTGCCTCTTTAGCTTATCTGACCATCGCTTGAGCATCGATGGTCAGGCACCCTATAAGCTAAATCTGAGCACTAATCACGGCGAGGGTGTATTACAAATAACTCTCAGAGACAAAGGACCTTCAAAAAACTTTTTACAAAAAGGAGCGTGAATTTATCCATGAGCTCTACACTTATCGTGGGCATTGATATCTCTAGCGAATTAAATGCTGCTTCCTTTATTGATGAGGCCGGTAACCGCTTAGTTAAAAAAGCTTTATTCTTCCCCAATGATTTAGATGGCGCTCAACAGCTTATAGATTTTACTATCTCTCTTGCTCAACAGTTCAATATTTCATCCATTAAATTTGGCATGGAAGCTACTTCACACTATGCCTGGCATTTGCATACTTTCCTGGCTTCTTCTCCTGAACTTGCTCCCTTTAATCCTCTATTCTACGTCATCAATCCTTCTATCATTAAATCTTTCAAGGGTGCTTATATCCATCTCCCTAAAACAGATTCTGTTGACGCAACTGTTATCGCTGAATGTGTTAGATTTGGTCAAGTCAAACCAACTCCGCTGCCAGATTTAAGATACGCCGCACTGCAAAGACTCACTCGCATGCGTTATCATATTGTCCGCAGCTTGGTCCGTGAAAAAAATCGAGCCCTAAGCCTTATTTCTTTCAAGTTCTCAACCTATCCTTCAGAGTGCCCTTTTAGCAATATATTTGGTAAGGCTTCCTTAGCTATCATTGAAAATTTTACTCCTGATGATATTGCTTCCATGCCTCTTGATGACCTGATCGACTTTATTGTGAAAAACGGCAATAACAGACTCTCAGATCCTACTCAAATCGCCAAAACTTTAAAAGCTGCTGCTAACAGAGCTTACAGGCTTCACCCTGATCTTGCTGAAGCAAACGACTTAGCTCTTTCTATGACACTCGAAAATATTCGATTCCTTGAATCCCAACTTAAAAAGCTTGACGGCGAGATATCAAGACAGCTTAAAGCTTTTAATCAAACTCTAACTACTATCCCCGGCATTGGGGACGTCCTTGCTGCTGGTATCATCGCCGAAATTGGAGATATCAAAAGGTTTAATAATGAAGCTGCTCTTGCCAAGTATGCCGGCCTCATCTGGAATAAATATCAGTCAGGTAATTTTAATGCCCAGGATACTTCTTTGGTTAAGTGTGGTGATCAGTACCTGCGATACTATCTTGTTGAAGCCGCTAACTGTGTTAGGGTGCACACAGTGAGGTTTAAAGAGTACTACAACAAGAAATATCGCGAGGTACCTAAACACCAACATAAACGTGCCCTCGTCTTAACTGCTAGAAGATTAATCCCTCTGATCTTTGCAATGCTCAGCAAAGGTCAAATATATCAAGAAAGAGGTGTTGTTAGTATTTAAATACTCTTTTGTTAAAAATTAATAAAGAACTCTATTTTGGAACTTCCAATTCCATTTATTGGTATATTGGAAGAAGGGTATTTTTTTGTCTTTTTGCCCTTTAAATGTCTCAAAAAATTTTTAATTACCCCCTTGACATTTTACCGTTTGTCTATGAAGAATTATAACGTACATAAAAACGTACGTCAATAAGATTTTTTAACTTTTTTAGCTTTTTTGGTACCTACATAAAATAAAAAAGATAGGTTTTGTCCCTGTTCTTGGAGTATCGCTATTTTTTATTCATTTTTTTGATACAATTATTGTGTATAGATTCGAAAACTATTTTTTGCCTGCCTATAAAACTATACTTTCTAGATTTGATGGAAAATGGAATGAAGCGGTAAAAGAAGCCGAAGAATATTTAAAAAAATGACAATTAAAAATTTTTCTTAATTTGTTTTACTTTACTTTTTTTACATATTTTATATATAATATCATTAAAAGTTTTTAGTGGATAGGGACAAGAAATAACTGGTTTAAAAGCAAAAAATAATAGCTACCCTTAATAGAATAGCCTACTTAAACTCTTTCCTGCAAGAAGAAAAAAGGTACACTAAAACAAAGTATTTAAAGACTCACGGTAATATGTCAATACCTTAAAATTGGAAAATAAAATTATCAAAGCAAAAAAAGACAATAATACCCTTAGCCAATTAATATGGTAAAAATTGGCTTCAAAAGTAGCAATTAATAGGTTTTAAAAGACAAAATTAACTCTTCACCGCCCCTTTGTAGATTTGGCCTTTGCTCAGCAGTGCAAAGACCAGCCTAACAAGTTTGCGGGCAGTCAATACCAGCGCTCTCTTATGCTGGTGCTTTTGAACCTCCTGATACTTGGTCTGATAATAGGCCTTGTATTCCTCGTTGTGCACCCGCAACGAGTTTGCGGCCATGACCAAGTAATAGCGGAGGTATTTGTTCCCGCTCTTTGTCAAACGACGCTCTTCAGCGTCAAAGTCGCCCGACTGATAACGGGTCCAGGTGAGGCCAGCATACTGAGCAAGAGAGGCTTCGTTTTTAAAACGCTTAATATCGCCTATTTCAGCGATTATTCCTGCAGCCGACACATCGCCTAAACCCTTAACTGTAGTAAGTGTTTGAGGGATAGCTTTAAGCTCTCTGGAAATAACCTTATCAAGGCTTTTAATCTGCCTTTTGAGATGCTCAATGTTTTGAAGAGTTAAAGAAAGAGCTATCTCACAGGCCTGTTCCATTTTAGAGTTTAGGCGGTAAGCACGGTTTGCAGCTTGCTTTAGAGCAGTAGCAATTTCTTCAGGATTAGTGAATCTGTTTTTTCCGTGAGACTGAATAAACTCTGCAAGTTCTTCTATGGATATCTGAGCTATTTCATCAGGGGTAAATTCTTTCAGGACTTCAATAGACGCTCTGCCAAAGACGTTGGTAAAGGGATTATCCTGTTTGTAATTAGAGAATTTCAAAAAGAGCAAATTCAAAGCTCGATTTTTCTCATCAACAAGGAGTTCGACAAGATGTAATCTAAGCCTTGTAAGCTGACGCAAAGGTGCAGTAACAGAAACTTCATGGCTGTATGGAGTAAGATGTCCAAAGCGAAGCCTCTCAGCAATTATATAGGCATCTAAGGCATCAGTTTTAGGGAGTCTTGAGCCGAAAGCTTTTTTAAACCCGGATACAAGAGAAGGATTAATTTCATACACCTGGACCGAATAAGGCTTTAACTGAGGTGCATCCAAAAGGAAATCTCTAAGTGGAATACTGAAGATAGAAGTAGCTTCTAATCCAAGATTAAGTTGCGAGACATTGGATTTAGTTGCTAGTGAAACTAAAGTATCCACCAGCGCATTTGCGCCCTCAGCATTATTGGAGAAAGACCTAGCAGGAGAAAGTTGATTACCATTTTCATCGATGCATACGAGATCCAGCTTAGAGGCGCTGACATCGATGCCTGCAAAGATAACCTGAGCCACCAGATATCCCTCCTTTGGTTGGCCAGGATTAGGGGCGTGCCCTGCGGGTGCAGTACCTAACAGCCTCGCGGGCGATAAGAGCTTGACAGGGCAACCGGGGGTGCACCCCTAGCCTGCTGAATCTAGGGGCCGGAATGCCTGCTGGCTCAGCTCACGAGTGAGAAACTAGTACTGCACCGCAGGGGTCTCACTCTTACTTGAGTAGGCTGTATTTGAAAAGCTACAGGGGGTGTTAAGAGTGACCCCAGACCAACCTAAATTAATTTTCGCAAAGGCACGCTCAATTATCAAGAAGTAAAAAAACTTCTTGATAATTTCCAAATCATATTATACGAGCATTCCTGTAATGAATTATTTGGACTTTGAGAAATAAAAAACCTCCTGCTATAATGGGAATTGGAAAACGAGAAGAAATAGCAGGAGGATGATAGGCGATGTTAAAATCTCAGATACAAAAGATAGAATCCATAACCCCTGAAGTAATGATAGTAGGAATTGATGTGGCCAAGAAGAAACACTGGGCACGTATATTTGACTACAGGGGTTTGGAGTTAACCAAAGGATTCTCTTTTAAGAATAACATAGAGGGATTTAATCGTCTAGTGGGGAAATTAAGTGAGATAAAGGAAGAGAAAGGATTGGAGAAGATAATTGTTGGTATGGAACCTACAGGGCACTATTGGAAGGCGTTGGCGTGGTTTTTAAAAGAACAGGGAGTGACGGTAGTACTGGTCAATCCTTATCATGTAAAGCAAGTTAAGGAGCTGGATGATAATACACAAACTAAGAACGATCCAAAGGATGCTATGGTTATAGCAAGGCTTGTGAAAGATGGGCGTTTCAGTTATGCGTACTTGCCTGAAGGGATTTATGCGGAGTTAAGGGTATTAAGCACTATGAGGCAGCAAATAAGAGCGAAGTTAAATAGTGCAAAGAATGCGCTGGTTTCAATTTTGGATGAATATTTTCCTGAGTTTACGGAAGTGTTTAAGAATTTGGATGGCAAAGCAGCAATGCACATTTTGTATCACTATCCATTTCCGCAGGATGTGCGGGAATTAGGGGTTGAAGGCATATTAGAGGAATTTAAGAAAGCAACAAAGAGAGCTGTTGGGCAAAAGAGGGCAGAAAAGCTGTACGAGGCAGCAAAAAGATCTGTAGGGGTAAAAGAAGGTTTAGCAGCGGCCAAGATAAAAATACGGCTGTGTATAGAGGAGATAAGGTTTTTCAAGAAACAGCTTGAGGAAGTAGAAAGGGAGATGGCAGTTAGATTACAAGAGACAGGGATAGGCAGATACATATTGAGTATTCCTGGTATTGGTATAGTAACGGCGGCAGGCATATTAGGAGAGATAGGTGATCCGAGTCGATTTGAGAGTTGGAAGCAAATCAGGAAATATGCTGGTTTGAATCTAATAGAGGACAGTTCAGGTGAGCGGAAGGGAAAGACAAGGATATCGAAGCGAGGTCGAGCGATGTTGAGGAATCTTCTGTATCAGGTTGCAGTAGTAATGGTAAGCAAGAATAAAGAGATTAAGGCTTTATACACTTATCTTAAGACGAGGCGAGAGAATCCGCTTGAGAAGAAGCAGGCTCTGATAGTAGTGGCTGTGAAAGTGATAAAGATTATATTTACGCTAGTGAAGAAGAAAGAGGAGTATGATGGGAAGAAAGTATTAGGGATTTTTAGGGAGAGGCAAATACAAGCTGCGTAGAGATATGATGATAAAATTGGTGGGGGATAAGCAGTTTACCCTCCATTAGGGCATAGACCCTGTATACGAGCAAAGCTGCACCCCCACCAGTTCCCTAAGGCAGTACGAAGGAATGTAAGGGCAAGGACCCAGAGAGGCATGATAGGGGATGCCTAGGGGATAAAATTGATATAGTAGTATTAATTTTCACGGCGCTGCATTTATGGAGGAAGATAAAAACAATAGTAGTGCTGTGAAAAGGGTAGGTATTGCTGTGTTTTATTAAGGCGGTAAAAGAAATTTCAAATAGCTGCGTAATTTTAAGATATTTGCAGCTATTTGGAGATAATAAAAAATTTTATTGAGATAGGAGTTGTTATTATGAGTAGAGTTTATTCAAACTAAAAAATTTTACCAATTTGTAATATCAAATGAACGAAAGAATGGTATAATGAGGATAGAAATATTTTGAAAAGAAAATATTAAAAGACAAACGGTAAAATGTCAAGGGGGTAATTAAAAATTTTTTGAGACATTTAAAGGGCAAAAAGACAAAAAAATACCCTTCTTCCAATATACCAATAAATGGAATTGGAAGTTCCAAAATAGAGTTCTTTATTAATTTTTAACAAAAGAGTATTTAAATACTAACAACACCTCTTTCTTGATATATTTGACCTTTGCTGAGCATTGCAAAGATCAGAGGGATTAATCTTCTAGCAGTTAAGACGAGGGCACGTTTATGTTGGTGTTTAGGTACCTCGCGATATTTCTTGTTGTAGTACTCTTTAAACCTCACTGTGTGCACCCTAACACAGTTAGCGGCTTCAACAAGATAGTATCGCAGGTACTGATCACCACACTTAACCAAAGAAGTATCCTGGGCATTAAAATTACCTGACTGATATTTATTCCAGATGAGGCCGGCATACTTGGCAAGAGCAGCTTCATTATTAAACCTTTTGATATCTCCAATTTCGGCGATGATACCAGCAGCAAGGGACGTCCCCAATGCCGGGGATAGTAGTTAGAGTTTGATTAAAAGCTTTAAGCTGTCTTGATATCTCGCCGTCAAGCTTTTTAAGTTGGGATTCAAGGAATCGAATATTTTCGAGTGTCATAGAAAGAGCTAAGTCGTTTGCTTCAGCAAGATCAGGGTGAAGCCTGTAAGCTCTGTTAGCAGCAGCTTTTAAAGTTTTGGCGATTTGAGTAGGATCTGAGAGTCTGTTATTGCCGTTTTTCACAATAAAGTCGATCAGGTCATCAAGAGGCATGGAAGCAATATCATCAGGAGTAAAATTTTCAATGATAGCTAAGGAAGCCTTACCAAATATATTGCTAAAAGGGCACTCTGAAGGATAGGTTGAGAACTTGAAAGAAATAAGGCTTAGGGCTCGATTTTTTTCACGGACCAAGCTGCGGACAATATGATAACGCATGCGAGTGAGTCTTTGCAGTGCGGCGTATCTTAAATCTGGCAGCGGAGTTGGTTTGACTTGACCAAATCTAACACATTCAGCGATAACAGTTGCGTCAACAGAATCTGTTTTAGGGAGATGGATATAAGCACCCTTGAAAGATTTAATGATAGAAGGATTGATGACGTAGAATAGAGGATTAAAGGGAGCAAGTTCAGGAGAAGAAGCCAGGAAAGTATGCAAATGCCAGGCATAGTGTGAAGTCGCTTCCATGCCAAATTTAATGGATGAGATATTGAACTGTTGAGCAAGAGAGATAGTGAAATCTACAAGCTGTTGAGCGCCATCTAAATCATTGGGGAAGAATAAAGCTTTTTTAACTAAGCGGTTACCGGCCTCATCAATAAAGGAAGCAGCATTTAATTCGCTAGAGATATCAATGCCCACGATAAGTGTAGAGATCATGGATAAATTCACGCTCCTTTTTGTAAAAAGTTTTTTGAAGGTCCTTTGTCTCTGAGAGTTATTTGTAATACACCCTCGCCGTGATTAGTGCTCAGATTTAGCTTATAGGGTGCCTGACCATCGATGCTCAAGCGATGGTCAGATAAGCTAAAGAGGCACAACAAACGAGTATGTATTACTCAAATAACTCCAGAGGTTCAGTCTTTGCCGAGTGGTAATGCTGCTTTACCAGCATGCCACAGAGGTGAGTTCAAAATTACCTCAGTAAACTTAAAAAGGACCTTCCACTTTTAAGTTTATCAGAGACAAAGGACCATTTAAATAAAAATGAGAAATTTAATTATGAGATTGTTTTACCAGGGTAAAAATGGTTTTTAAGGATTTAATTTGTGTGTTTATTATTAAATTTTTAATGTGGATTACAATCATATTATACGAGGAGTTGAGTGCTATTGAAGAAAAGTTTTCTTTTTTGCTGGTATTTGCTATACTTTTAACTGGTTGCAAAAATAGTTTTAGTGATTATGGGAAAAACAATAGTTAAGTCTCAGATAATGTATTAAAGGTTAGTAAGTACTGGAGTACTGGATGGGCTCATACATTAAATGGAGACACCACGTGGAAAATATCAACAAAAAATAGCCACTTAACGGACAAGAGGATTTTTTAACGTTTATGGCGTTTTTTATTAGTAAAATTTTTAGGAGGGATTGATCGCATGAAAAGATTTTTTATTGGTCTATTGGTTTTGACACTATTATTAAGTGGATGTGGAAATAGTGTTATAAAGAATAATACTAAGCAAACATATGATTTTCTATATATTAAAATGATGACACAATATGATGGTTGGGCTTTAGAAAGAAATAAAATTTATGTTACTAATGACAAAGGTAAGAGTTGGATTGATGTATCACCTGTCAATAAAAATGACATTTATTCATGGTACTTTTTAAATGAAAATTCTTCTTGGGTGCTTTATTCAGATGGAACCTTATATGAAACCAGAAACAAAGGTAAAAGTTGGGTCAATGAAAAAGTTCCTTTTACAATGGGTAAGTTATTTTTCCTTCAAGCAAATGAAGGGTTAAGTGGTTGGATGTTAAAAGAATATGGACCAGCGTCTGGAAATAATCCTGTTGATGTGTATAGAAAAATAGATGACAAGTGGGTACTTATAAGCAAAGGGAAAATGCCTAATGATTCTCTAACAGATGATAATTCACTTCCATATGAAGGAGAAAAGACATCTTTAATTTTTTTACCGGATACTAAGACTGGTATTATCACAGTAGAATATCGTACACCGGGAAAATATGGATTATATCTAAGCAGTGATGGTGGTTATACATGGAATAAAAAAGATATACCATTACTTTCAAAATTTAAAGATGATACTATTTTATTTTACTCTCCTAAATTTTTTGGGAAAGAAAAGGAAATCTCCGTAATTCTTCCAGTTTGTATTTACGATATTAAGAATAACAACTACCAAATAATTTTTATGAAAAGTAATGATAATGGTTCAACATGGAAAGAAGTATCGTCATTTTTGACGAAAGAAAAACCTATTGAAATAAATTTGGTGGATAAAAACAATTGGAATATTTTAATGAACAATGTATTGTTTATCACAAATGATAATGGTAAAACGTGGAATAAAGTTAACATTCCTAAGAATACAGTACAAATACAATTTATAGATTCTAAAAATGGATGGGCTTTAGTTAAGTCACAATTGGGTACAAATTTATATTACAGTAAAAATGGTGGACTTTTATGGGAAAAACTTTTTTAAAAGAAGAGAAGGCGATAAATTTATTATAAGCCTTCTCTTCTTTTCATTATGTTCCATCTATATTTTATAGTTTCCATCCTCCAGCTGCATCGTTTGATACGTCTAAATCTACTTTTATTGAACAAAGTGTTTGATTTGAAGCTATCTGCCTTAAATGATATCCGGGCCATGGGTTTGCGTTTCTGCCATTACTCCAACGCGGTGCATATGCTTGGAAAAAGTAGGTTGCAATCCCTTGTTCTTTACACCATGTTAGTACATCATAACTTCCATAAACACCAATTTTATAATATACAACTTGTTCGCCAGCCTTTCGGCGTTCGTAAATATACTGAAGGTATCCATCATTAATTCCTTTAAAATAATCCAAAATACTTTGCTTTTGGTCCGTAGTAGCATCAAAATCAACTGCAAAGTATATAGGAGTATCAACACTTTGTCCTAAATCAGCCGCATAATGGAATGCATTATTTCCATCTAATTTGCCTTGATTGTACGTAAAATAACTAGGACTATCAGCAGGGCCATCTTCCCATATGGATATGATATATAACCCTGCTGAAGAGATTTTACGTGCTTCATTTGCTGTTAAAGCTTTCCATGTGTTTATAACTGCAAAGTAACGTCCTATAAATGTTTTACCTTGATTTTTTAAACATGTTAAAGCATTTGATACATCTGTAGCTGTATGAATTCCATTACCCACTTTTTTCACCTCACTTTCATTAGTTTTTTAGAAGGAATTTATCGGCCGATTTATCCTTCTATATATTAAAGAGTGTTTTTATATTGATTTTACAACCTCCAATCAAAAAAATTTTTCAGTTTTTTTAAAGCTTTGTTTTTTGCTTTGTTCACTGCCTGTTGAGAAATATTTAAATCCCTTGCAATGTCCTTTTCTTTTTCGCCGTTAATAACCGATCGTATTATTATTTCTCTTTGCAACGACGTTAATTGGTTTAATGCCCTTCCAACAGTTGTTTTTATGCTTATTTCATCATATACATCTCTCTTGTCTGGAATATTAGCATCTAACACTAACAATTCGCTTTTTTGTATTTTGTTTTGATTTTTTGACAGTCTTATATATTCGTTTCTTATGCATGTTTTTATATACCTGATTAATTGCTTGTCTGTTGTTATGCTTATTGTTTTTCCATTTTTAATGATTTCAATAAATTTGATCAACAGATCCGTTTCAGAACCATCACAGTCAAGTTTTCTTTTGTATTTGTTTATAAGTGGCATAAATTGTTCTATTAGCATCAGTAAGGTTTCTTTATCACCTTCTTGTGCCTTTTGAAAAATGTCTTCAACTTTGCTTCCCATTTGTTACGCCCGTTATGCTGTGCCAGCTTCCTATTGCTGATGTTGTTGCTAATAGTGAGTTTATAAGGTATAGGGGAATATCTTTTATAGAAAATTGTTTTGTGATTATAGATGTTGTTAAAATGATTGTGAATGATATAATTAAAACCAAAAGCCTTGTTGGTATTTTTTTAAATGGTTTTAAATCTTTTATAAATTGTACTATTAACGTCGTTGCTGTTATTGTACCTGCTAATGTGCCTAATGTATCATAGGTGAGAAATTTATTCAAGGCTATCACCTCCAACAAAAAAGGCTCACAAATCCAATATGGAAGTGCAAGCCTTTTTATGAGGGAAAATTGGTGATAAAAAAGAAATAAGCCTTGCATTATCCCTAGTTCTACAAGTGTTTTGTGTTTATAGTATGTAGGTCTTTGTAGTTTTTTTCGTTAAGCACTAATCAAATCTTCTTCCTTTATTGTTTTTATGCTGCACTCAGGAAACATTTCTTTAAACATCTCTTCCTGCTCCTCTAAGCACAGTATCTCTATTTCTGTTGTTTTCGTATAGCGGTACTGGGCAAGTATTAAGTAATTCCTTATTTTTGCTATTTTTTCTATGTCGTTCAGAATCAATACCACAACCTCTTTATCATCTGCGCTGAAATCTGCTTCTTTCCAGTTCGGTTCTTTTAGGCTATTTCCGTAAACGTTTATGGCTGCTTCTTTTATTAGGTCTCTTCTGCCGTGCTCTTTTAAAAGCTCCACTCCGTACGGATAGGGTAGCAACAGCTGCTCCTTTAATCCCAGTCCTTCTACGCCGTATCTCTTCCTTGCTTCTGGACTTTCGTAAAATACTATGCTTCTGTATATACCTAACTTGTACAGCTTTTCCTGTTCGCTTTTTACTGCGTCTATCTTTTCTCTGCTGGGCTCTTTCCCTATGCTGTACACTGCGTACTCTGTACGCCCTATTAAAAAGCCTAGAAAAATGCTGCTTCTGTATATTGAAGCCTTCTGCTCTTTTATTTTGCGGCTGTCTACAAAGTGCCAGGCCGTTCCTAAAAAGTCAAAATAAAGGTCGCTTATCCTCTGTACACGTTCTTTCTGTCCATGCGCTGTAGGTATCCCTTTCCTCTTTAAGCCTATGCTCCTTACGTACTCTATCCCCTTTGAGCCCAGCATTACGTACCCTTTCAGCCTTCTTACATAGTGGGCTTTTCTTAAAAGGGCTATTCTTTTTAAGTAATAGGCTTTTGTTTCATATATGTGAGAAAGGTTTTCTACTTTTATCATGCTCAATTCCGCTAGCATTTCTAAAAGCTTTTTGTCACGTTCTGTTAACTCTACATTTACAGGCATTATGCACTCTCCTTTCTGGTCTTAAATAAGTTTCGTTAAATTTTTAACAAAGTCTTAATTTTATTTTTCTTCGGGAATTATTAACCATGCAACCAGGTGCAAAATAATTCCTGTGCCCCAAAAAAGTGAAATGAACGCCCAGATAAGCCTTATTATTGTTGGGTCTATGTCCAAATATTCTGCTATTCCTCCGCAAACACCGCCTATTATTCTGTTATTTTTGGAACGAGCAAGTTTTTTCTTCACCTCAATTTCTCCTTTCTATGGCCCTGTACATTGCATCTAAGTTCATAACAAATTGATTGACAAAGGCAATTACTTCTAAGTCTTCATCAGATATTTTGTACGTTCCAAAGCTTGCTGTAATCTGTTCGCCTGAACTTTTATCATCACCCAATATGTATCTATAATCACAGCCATACAAACCTGCCAGTCGTTCTAAAATGTCTATGCTGATTATTCCTGTGCCTTTTTCATAACATGCAAGCTGTTTTTGATTGATTCCCAGATACTTTGCAACCTGTTTTTGAGTAAAACCTCTCTGGCTGCGCAATTCCCTTAACCGTCTGCCTATTTGTCTGTACAGTTCTTTCTTCATAAACATCACCTCAACGTTTTATGAACTGGTATAAATATATTCTCAGCACGTTCAAAAAAGAAAGCAGAAAAGCCAAAAGTTCAATGAAAGCTTTATAAGGCTCTTGAAAAGTCTGCTTTTCTTCTGCTGTACTTTGTTGAATGCTCATGTGCCGTGGTTTTGCACCTTCTCCTTTGATGAAAATTCTCTTCCACTGCCTGAAAACCTTCTGAGCCTTCCTGTTTGCGTTTTTTGTGCCATATCAATGAAATTCTTCTCACTTCGTACCTTCCTTTACCTGCCCAAAACCTTCTACAGCCTTCCTGTCTGTTTTTCACTACACCGCTGTAAAAGTTCTTTCTACCTGGTACTTTTCTTCCTCTGCCTTAAACCTGCTGAGCCTTTTCGTTTGTGCTGTTCTGTCCTGTTAGTGCAGTTCTTTCTATTTAGTGTTGTTCTTTTACTGCCCTAAACTTCGGCAACTGCCCGCCTGCTTATCAGCAGGCAGACAGTTGCCTATTTTGAGTGAGCTGCTTTAAAAATAATCGAAATTCTGGAGAGTTCTATTAAACACCAGCCCTTTTCCTAGCTATCGATTATTTTCTCTATTATTTAACACTGAAAAGCAACTCATTTTTAACCATTTCAAAAATTTTTTAAGGTATCTTTTGGGGGTACCTGTCTTTTTTTAATGTTTTTAGGGATATATTTTTAGGCATTTTTCAGTGCATTTTTGAGTGCAAAAAAAGACAGGTAACTTGGTCAAGTCCAAATTTTTGTGTAAAATCCCCCTGATTAGAATATGAATCTTCTTTATCACCACCGTTCAATTCATTGTACTGCTTCCGCCCCATGGTGTCAAGGATACGCTACGCCGGGCTTTTGCCCGTCCTTGACACCATGGGGCTCCAGCAGTTATCAAAAACTAACGGTGGTGATAAAGGTCATTTTATTGAAATAACCTTATCTTTCGATTTTTTTGAAATTTCTTTTTGCCACTCGAAATACTCAGTCATATCTAAATACTTCCTCCCTGAAGCCCATTTTTCATCTTGTTCCATTAACAATGCTCCTATTAGACGAATGCCAGATTCTCGACTTGGGAATATTCTTATAACTCTTTCACGACGACGAATTTCTTCATTTAGACGCTCTAACATATTAGTAGTGCGAAGTCTCCTTCGATAAGGCTCAGGAAGTTCTAAAACCGCTATTGCATCTTCAAATCCTTCTTCTAAAATCTCCATTGCTTTAGGAGCTTTATCTCTATATTCATCTAATACTTGATTTAATAGCATTCTCGCTGTTCTGGGATCTGGTGCTTCAAATATGGCTCTTAGTTTGGCATGTAATTCTTTTTGTAAAGCTTTTGGAGTCTTATCAAAGATATTTCTCATAAAATGTGTTTGGCACCTTTGCCACGTAGCTCCCTGGAAGTGCCGACAAATAGCTTGTACAAGTCCACTATGATGATCGGAAACTACTAAATCAACTCCATGTAGCCCTCTCTGCTTCAGCCATGAAAAGAATTCACTCCAGCTATCTTCTGATTCACTGTCTCCTATCATAAGGCCTAATACTTCCCTATAGCCGTCCTCATTTATGCCTACAGCAATTAATACGCTGCGTTGACGAACACGTCCCTCTTCTCTTACTCTTATCACCATTGCATCAACTATAACAAAGGGAAAGCTTTTTTCTCTTAAAGGTCTTGAATTCCACGCTGTAATAATAGGATCGAGATTTTTGCAAAGCTCGGAAATTGTGGATTTTGAAAATTCAGTTCCACAAAGTTCATAAGTGATTTCTTCGATTTTTCGGGTAGATACTCCATTAACCACCATCTCCATTAGTGCCAACAAAAGGGCCTGCTCACTTCTCTGGTAACGGTTAAAAAGGTCAGTGGTAAATTTGCCATTGCGGAGTCTTGGAACTCTTAAAGTGAGAGTTCCAACTCTGGTAATTAAACTTCTTGAATAATAACCATTACGATAATCCTGTCTTTCTTCTGTCCTTTCATAAGGTTCAGCTTTAACTTGTTCAGTAGCCTGAGCTGCTAAAATTTGATTAAGTACAGACTCTAATAATTTAGCTAACTTTTCATCTTTTGTTCCTTTTACAAAAAGATAATGCAAAATTTCAGAATCTATGGTAATATTGTATTGAGCCATTTCCTATCCCTCCGGTTAGATTTTTTGGTTCGTTTCTATTTCTATTCTAACCAGGGGTGGGGAATGGCTCAACCCCTTTTTACACAATTATATAGACTTAACTGGTAACTTTTAAAGTTCCTGCAAGATTTTTAAAAGTTTTTCTGGTATTTTTTTGTATTCTAAAAGGTATATTTCTGTTTTTGGATTTTTACTGTACTGAGCATTAAACCCGAAAGAAATATGTTTGTAATTATCATCTGGCACTATACCTGCGTATTTAACACCATCTATGATAGGTTTTATATCTACATTATCAACATCTGAGTATTCTGAAGGCAAGTAAAATTTTATGAAAACAAATATATGGTCAAAAAAGATTTTGTTTTTTATTGTGTTCAAGCTATATGCTATATTATTTATCCACCTTTCCTTAACAGCAGTTCTAGCAGATCCAGTAACATATTTTGAGGGGCGATCTGGGACAGTCAGCTTAACTATCTCATTATTATCCAGCAGTTCAACTTTCACGTCGTCAGCAGGCAAAACATTGCTAGGTTTTAAGCCTGCTTTAATAGAGTTATTTACTGCCCAGTAGAGTTCCATTCTTGCTTTCTCAATAGCGTTGTAGCACAAAAGAAGATGATTGAAATCAAGAGATACTTTATCACTTATTATCTCTTTCTCCATTAAGACCTCTCCTTTCTATTTTTTGATTTTGCAGTACCTAATAAAAAAGAGACTGGCAAATACTTACATGTTGAGGAAGTCGTTCACCAGTCCCTTTAAAAGTTCTTCATTGTTTTTCTTTTTTCCGTTGGTATCAGCTTTTAGGGGTACAAAGTCTTGATTTGGAGTTATTTTTTCTACATGATTTTTTAATATTTCTTTTATCTCTGCTATATCTTTTGAAATCTGCTCTATTTCTGCAATGTTTTTTGAAATTTGTTCTATGATGTTTTTGTTTCTTATATAAAAGTACAGTGCTTCTCTAATGAAATTAGTTCGATCTTTTCCTTTTAAAGAAGAAAGAATAATATCCAGTTCTTTATCTTCCGCTCTTGTCCTAAAACCGTACTGCAATTTTGTTAACACCACCTTTGCTAGTAATAGCAAGGCTTTTAAAACTTAAAGTTGCACAAATGCCAACACTTATGATAACACCGTTTTTACCAGTAGTATCAAGTTCTACAATGAACAAAAGTATAAAAATGTTAACAAATGTTTTGTAGAACAGCAAAATGCTGTTAACAAATTCAATTTTAAAATTCTTCTAAGTCCTGCACTGCAAGGCTTTAAACCCGTTATCAACACTGTTAACAAAAACACATTTTACAGCCCATAATGGTTGATACTGTTAGAATTAAGAGTGTTACCAAGTTATTTGTTTATTTCTGCTATCTTTAAAAAACCTAGTGCATTTGCAAACTGAGCATCCTTGACAAGTACTACATCCGCATGAATATTTTTCAGGTAAGGATATAAATCACTGCCACCGCCACCTGCAATAAACACAGTGCTCACTCTATCAAAAACTTCCTTCAAGGTTGCATATATTCTCTTTTCTATCAATCTTGCGAGCTCTTTCTTTAGTGCAGTTAATTCTTCTGTAAAATCAACGTACTTTCCCTTAAAATAAATACTTTCCTTTTTGAAGATTGTCATAAGCCCTGCTGTATCAATAGTTGCTCCTGTTTTAGCAAGGTATATTTGTTCTATCGCAGTAAATATTTTGGAAATTCCTGTATCAATAGTTCCTGATAAATCAGGAAGAAAATGAGGTCTATCCTCTATTAGGAAAACAATGTAATCTGTTGTTTTGAAACCTATGTCAATTAAAACTATATAAGAGTCTGTATAGAGGTATCTGTCTAAATCTTCAAGCAAAGCATAGTACGCTGCGCCTGCTGCCTGAGGGAAAACAGTAACCTTTTCAAATTCTATTGTTTTCATTAATTTGTGCTCCGGCAGTGATATTAATGCTTTGTAATTTTTCAGCTCTTCTTCAAAAGCTTTTTTGTGTGCCTGGAACTGCTTTAAAGGAAGTCCTGTTACAAGGTTAATAGGCTCCTCTGGTTCACTATCCAGCGTCAGGAGCATAACCGCTGTTGACAGCAGTGCCTTTGCTTCCGGCTGAGTGTATTTATCTATGTCTAATGTGAAAGAATCAGAAAAGCCTTTTCTTCTTGCAAGATTGCCTACGTAGTAAGAATTTTCGCCTGTTTTGTCAACTATTCTAACGTGCAGATTTTCTATTATATCGTTTGTGTTGAAAATACCCGCAAGAGGTCTGTCGAAGCCTATTGATACAATTGAAGGAAAAAGTATTCTTTTGTTCTGGCTGTTTACTCCTTTTACGTACCCAAAACCTAAATCGAGGCCAATGTTCATGTGTAAAACCCTCCTCAAATGAAAAATTTTAAACACTGAAAAGATTTTCCAGATCTTCTATTGTGATTTCTTCAAAGTCTTCGTCAACAAAGTTAGTTTCTTCTACAGGCTCAGCTTTTTCTTCTACAACTTCTGGTTCTGATACAGGTTCTTCCTGTTTTCCATTTTTAGGTCTTGCGAGCAAAGAAATTTGTTCTGCAACAACTTCCAGTATACGCACATTTTTCCCTTTGCTATCTGCATACCTTCTTGCCTGTAATCTCCCTACAACTGCGATTAGTGTGCCTTTTACTGCATACTGCTCCAGTATTTCTGCAAGTCTGTTCCATGCCACAATTGGTATAAAGTCCGTTTCACGATTACCTTCCTTATTGGTGTAGTTTCTGTCTACTGCAAGTGAAAAATGGACAACAGGATGCCCAAAAGGAGTTATAAGCTTTTTCAAGTCTTTTGTTGTCCTTCCTACCAGTACGACTTTGTTAAGACTCACTTTAAAGCATCTCCTTTCTTCATTTAAGATTATACATTTATTTATTACTATTGTCAATAAATAAAATTAAAAGAGGTAGGATTTATTTTCCTACCTCTTTTTCTACCTTTTCCAGCCTAAATAGTTCATTTACATCAACGCCAATAGCGTAAGCCATTTTTAGTGCAATTTCTATGCCTGTACTCCCTTTTCTTATTTTTACTATGTTGTACATTTCCTGTGGGCTCATATCTAGTCTCGCTGCAAGTTGCGCTCTTTTTAAGCCTTTTTTCTTAAGTACATCATCTACATATACTTTCACGTCCATTTTTTTTAGCTCTTCTTTTATTTGTTCATCCTGTTCTTTTTCCTCTTCGGAAACTCTGGTATAAAGAGCTTTGCCGGGTTCTTTATACTCTTCATCAATTCTTCTTAACGTATAAAGCCTGTTTACATCCACACCTAATGCATAGGCCATTTTTAAAGCTGTTCTTATGCTTGTTGACTGATTTTTTGTAAGTATGTGAATGTAGTTTGCAGATACATCCAGCATGTTTGCAAGTCGCCTTAAAGATATGCCTTTTTCGTTTAAAACTTCCCGTATATGGTTTTGAAATCTGTACTGTTTTAGTATGTCCCTTATTTCTTCATCTTTTTTTATCTCTTTCAGCTCTTCCAGAAGTTGATCCTTGCCTTTGAAGTCTTCTGCCCTTTCTGTTATGTCTATAAAAAGCTGTGTATCCAGAAGAAAAATGTTACACCTGGGACAGGTAAGTACAGGCACATTTTCAGCCCTGTGCCCGTCTACTTCAAAAGTTTTGTATACAGTTACAAGTTCTCCTCCGCATTTTGGACATCTGATTGGACGAGTCATCTTTTGCACCTTCTTTCTGTTTCTATAAAGATTATATACTCATTTGTTGATTTTGTATACCTCCAATTCTATAAAAATGTTTGCAATTTCCGGATCAAACTGAGTTCCAGAGTTCCTTTTTATTTCTTCAAAAGCTTCTTCAAGGCTCAAAGCCTTTCTGTAAGGCCTATCGTTTGTCATCGCATCAAAAGCATCGGCTACTGAAATAATGCGGGAAAACAAAGGAATCTCTTCGCCTTTTAAACCTATGTAACCCTGCCCATCAAAGTGTTCATGATGGTAAAGAACTGCTTCAGCAATGGTATCATTCATTTTTTTGCTCTTGATATACTCATACCCGTAAAAGACATGTTTTTTGACGATTTTTTCTTCTTCTTCATTCAGCTTTTCAGGTTTATCAAGAATTTGTTGGGGAATCCACAGCTTTCCTATGTCATGCAGCTGCGCTGCCAGCAGCAGCTTTATTAAATCGCCATATGACATGCTTAAGGCTCTTGCAATTTCTTCACATATTTTTGATACACGCATGTGGTGCTGTTTTAGCTGTTCCTCGATAGTTGTTGTGTTTGTTACTGCGGTATACAGCTTCAAACGGCTCCTCCTTTCTTTTAAAGAGTTTTATATAAAAAAGAGGCAGGAATTGTCTCGACTTTGTCAGTTGGAGGCCATTTTTAGGCTGGTAAAAAATATCAAACCCTTGATTTTCAAGGGTTTTTTGTTTTTAGGATTAAAAAATTTTTCAAAACTGTAGGGACAATTTTTCTCCTAATTATTGCCATAATACTTGACTATATTCACTTTTTGTAGTATAATGTAATAAACTAACATAAAGGTGATGCCATATGTTTCTCAAAATAACTAAAGCTGGTGGCTATGGGTATGCCAAAATTGTCCATAATTATCGCGAAAATGGTAAAATAAAACAAAAAGTCTTGCTTAATCTCGGTAGAATTGATGAACTTAAAAATGACCCTTCTTTCATTAATCTTGTAGATAAATTGCAAAAAATATTTTTAAGCTCTAGCGAAGAGACAGGTTCGATCAAGTTTTCTCCAGAAGATGTTTCAGAAGGGATTATTAAAAACTGGGGATATATTGTGTATAGGAAACTTTGGGAAGAACTTGAGATAGGTAAATTTCTCAAACAGTATAGCTCCCAAAATTCCAAGATAAAGTTTGACATTGATAAAGTGGCATTTTTAATGACAGCACAGAGATTAATTCAGCCAGTAAGCAAACTTCAAACGTACTACCGCAAAAATAGATACTTTGGATTTGAAGAAGATATTGATTTGAATCAGCTGTACAGGGGATTAGATATTCTGGCCCAGATAAAAGAGGATTTGGAGCTATATCTTTATCACAAGAATAGAGATTTATTTAACATGGTAGTTGATGTTGTTTTTTATGATGTGACAACATTTTACTTTGAAAGCATTAAGCAAGATAACTTAAGGGATTTTGGATTTAGCAAGGATAACAAGGTAAATGAGGTACAAGTGGTAATGGGCATGCTTGTAGATAAAGAAGGAAGACCAGTTGGATATGAACTGTTTCCAGGAGATACTGTTGACAGCAAGACCATGATAGAAATTTTGAGGAAACTGAAAGATAAATTTTGCATAGACCAGGTAATAATAGTTGCGGACAAAGGCCTTAACAGTAAACTTAATTTAAAGCTGATAAAAGAAGCGGGATACGACTACATTGTGGCAAGCAGACTGAAAAACATGAGTAAAGAGATTTTAGATAGAGTATTTGATGAAGAAGGATATCAAGTTCTGGAAGAGAAAAAGTGGAAATTTGACAGAGAAATATTTGGTGAAGAGTTTAGATTCAAGGTCATAGAAAGAGAGAATATTATCAAAACGGGAGAAGGGGAAATATTCAAGATACCTGAGAATCTAATAATAACCTATTCAAGCAAGAGGGCCAAAAAAGATAAAGAAGAGAGGCAAAGGCTAGTAGAAAAAGCAAAAGAACTTTTAGAAAAGCCCGGCAATGTAAGGGCAGCAGAAAAGAGAGGAGGAAGGAAATATTTAAGACGCATTTCCGAATCAGAAGAATATGTACTGGATGAAGAAGCAATAAAGAGAGATGAGAAATTTGACGGTTTTTATGCAATTCAGACCAGCAAGAAAGAAATGAGTGTGACAGAAGTTTTGAATGCATATCATGATTTATGGAAGATAGAGCAGTCTTTCAGAGTAATGAAAAGTTGTCTGGAGGTAAGACCAATATTTCACTGGACGGAAAAAAGGATAAGAGGGCATTTTGTTGTGTGCTATTTAGCATTTTTACTGGAAAGAACTTTAGAATACAGCTTGAGGTCTAAGGGGAAAGAATTAAGCAGTGATAGAATAAAAGAAGCGATAGGTTCAATGAATTTTGTGGAGATAGAGATAAATGGGAAGAAATATTTAATCAAACAAAAGATAGAGGAGGAAGCTGAAGACATATTGAAGGTGATGAAAATAAAAGCACCAAAAAATTTCATTACATATGAGGAAGGCATGGAATTAATTAGCATGAGAAAGTAATGTAGTGACAAATTTCACGCCCATTTTTTGTCAATACCTGTATTCCCAAGCCTTTTGGGTTTCAAACTGACAAAGTCAAGAAAAGAGGCAGGAATTGTCCTGCCACTCAGCTTATTTACTGCGCTTCCCCTTGCTTAGGCTTTCTTAAATGCATCAGCAATTATTTCTTCTACTGCCCAGCCGTATTTTTGATAAAAGTCTTCATTTTTCTTTCTCCATTCAGGCGACAAACGGACAGAATGAACTTCATTTGAGTCTGTACAGCATGTTATTGAACATCTTGTATTAATTTTTTCACTTATCACCCTGCAGTGATAAACTCTGTACCAGCTCTTTTCTGGTGTGTATATTTTCTCAATATTAATTTGAAGATTTTTTAAAAGCTTTTTTGCTCTTTTCTTTGCAATAGCTTCTCTAAGATAGAAAAAAATAATTGAAACTGCCAGCAGTACCAATGGCAGTCCCCAAAACACAATTCCTGCAGTAAGATAAGCTGTGTCCCATCCTTTTATAAAGCCTGCAGTAATGTATCCTGCTAGTGTCAAAAAGTATATCCAAATATACATGTCTACCATGTAAAACCCCTTCCTTAAAAAAATAACCCGTATTACGGTGATTTTTTGATTTTAACCCTCACACATGTACATTAACTGTTTTGTCTTTTTGTCTGTTTTTTAAACACTGCAGCAAACCCAATTCCTTTGACATTGTCATAGCCCATATAACTGTACCCCTGTCCCTTAGCTTTCATAACAACAGCAGCAAGCTCTTTCCATGTACGAATACCCTGAACGTACATTTTATCCCCGTCTTTGTATTTCTTTAACATTTTCTCACCCTCTTTAAATCTGTTCTAATAATAAAGAGGCGGTTACTCCGCCTCTTTGTATGCTTTTATTACACTTTCTACTATTCCCTGCCTCAGCTCTTTAGTCAAAGGGAAAGCTACAAGAGAGCGTCTGCCCTCTTTGTTGACATGATCCGGAAGTGCCACAATTAACCCGTTTTTACTCTGTATCACACGAGTAACTATTGCGAAAGAATCATCAAACACTACTCTCGCAAAGCCCTTTAACCTGCCACTTTCATACTTTTTGAACGTAGTTTTTGTTACCTTCATTCAAATATCAGCTCCTTTCACTTTTTTAAGATGCTAAAATTGAAGTTAAAACAGCAGCAACAAAGATTGAGGGTACAAAAATTACTTCTGTCCTAAAATAGGTTCTGTCCTTGATTCCTTTAAATATTCCGTACGCAGTTGCTGTCATCCCGGCAATAAGAAGTAAAACTATAATATTGCTTCCAAAAAAGAAGGCCAGTGCAGTGAGTAGCTTCACATCACCTCCTCCCAGTTTCCCATTTGTGATGATATATATTGTAAAAAGTATTGCAAACGCAGTAAGCATGTACACAATACTTTCTGTAAACCCTGCTGGATTTAGAAAGGCATTTAGAATTATTCCATAAGTTAATACTGCAGCCGGTATCCAGTTGTCTATTTCCTTCCTTTTAAAATCCGTCCATGCTGCATAGGCTGTCAGTACAAGTACTGGAAGGCTTAGAGTAATTGAATGCATTTTGCTTCACCTACCTTTCCAAGATTTTTTCAAGCTCTTTTATGGTAATGCAGTTAAAGTCTTTGTAGTAAAGCTTCCACTGCCTGTTTGGAGAGTTTATTACAACAAGAAAGTCTTCATCCAGTTCTTTTATTCGCCTTGCCTCACTTACAAGCCCGGATGATACTATAATCTTCTTGGTCGAGTTTTCTAAAACGGTACTAACAATTTCGTCAACTTTATTAGGTAAGTCGAAGATTATAACGTCAAAAGCAGTTCTTGCAAATCTTATAATGTTTTCCACATCCTCAGGAGTTATATCTTTTATAAAACTCAATTTAGGAGGAGCCTGCAGGATTGAAATATTTGGGCTGTATTCAATGAGATTCTTAAAAAAGCTTTCTTTTGTCCTTTCTTTCAAATACACTCCTATATGAGGAATAACAGGCAAATCCAATAAAAAGCTTAAATCAGAGCCTCCATCCTGAAAATTGAAATCTATTACAAGAATTTTTATGTTTTTATCAAACATTTCCATCAGCCTTTTTACAACAGTGGTTTTTCCTGTTCCACCTTTTACGCTCCAGACAGAAATTATTTCCTGCCTGAATACTTTTATCTTTTTGTCGTTTGTTGTGTTTTTTAAATAATCTTTAACATTGATTGCGTTATCAAAAATTCCTGAGACATCAAATCCGTCATTTATTATCACATCATATTTTTTATGTTTTGCCCTTATCAAAGCTGACTCAAGAGATAAAGCAGCATCGCAGGGCTCCTTATTTTTTACTGCCTCAATTGTTTTTGGATTGTTTGATATAAGAAGGTTCAAAGGCATCATCTCCTTTCTTCTCTTTTGTAAAAGGCATACAAAAAAGGAGTATAACGTGCTCCAACGTTATACTCCTTTTAGCTGCATGTGAATAAGCTGTTAATAAACCTGTGGATAAGTACAAAGTTATTAACATAGTCTTAATCCTTTAACTGATACTGCGGTATTATCTTTTCATAATCTGTCCAGTGAGGAGATTTTGTATACTGTACGTCCTTTACTGTCTCATACGTTACTGTTGTCTCCCAGTGTGAAGTATCCTTCCAGTAACCTGGCTGATCTACAACTGTTTTCCAGTAGCCCGGCTGAACTACAACTGTTTCCCAATGTCCGGGTTGATCCACAACCCATATCTGCTCTGTTGTGTAGTATCCGGGATGCCATACTTGACGTGTTTCATAATGACCTTCTATCCAATACCCTACAGTCTGCCAGTGCCCTGGTACATAATAAGCACTAGGATCACCCTCAGGAGTATCACTATAATACCAACCACCCGGATGGTACCAAAGGCCAGGTACCCAATAACTATAATACTGCCAATGCCCCGGTACCCAAACTGATTCTGTAGAATAATAGCCTGGATGCCATACCTGACGTGTTTCCCAGTGCCCTTTTTCCGGCACCCATACCTGACGGGTTACAGGTGGTACCCACTCCTGATGTGTCTTTGGAGGAACCCATACCTGCGACTGAACCCACACCGTTTTTGGTACTGCTACCTGCTTTGTTACCTCAACATATCCACCTTCATGCACCCATTCTCTTGTTAGGCTTTGATTTGTACTGCTGTCCTGCAAAATTGCTGCGCCTGATATTCCATTGCCCTTTGCAGGAATATAATCTGCCCAGCCTGAAGTCTGAATGTTCGAGTCAGGTACAGATTTAAGATTTGAATCTGCAAAAGCTGTTATGTGAAATAAAAGCAGAAAAACAATCACCGCTATTGCAGTTGTTCTTTTCAAAAAGGTTCACCTCCTTATAAAAAAATAACACCCTGCAGGGTGCTAATATCTTACAACAGCAATTATTTTGCCGTCTTTCACAAGCATTCTTACAACGTCTCCTGCTTTAAAATCAACTGGGTTATATTTTTTAATGTCTTTAAGGTTGTCAATAGTCTGTTCTGTTGTGTTTCGTGTTACAGAATAAAACTTGCCATTATTTAACGTAATTCCGTCATTGTTTGCTTCTTTTACAACATCTATTATTTCAGTCCCTTCTTTTACTTTTGTTTCTTTGTGCCCTGTATAAACTACAAGATATTTTTTATCACCTGCTGAGACAACGTACGCTTTATTTCCTCTTTTAATGTCTGAAGTACTGCCTACTCCAATAATTACATCATTGAGATTTACTTTTTCACTGCCTACTGTTACTTCACTGCCTTTTACCTCTTTTATTTCCTGAAGCTTTTGTGTCTCAATCTTTTTTGTCTGTCCGCAGCCTATTAGGCTTAAAGCCAGAACTGTTATTAAAGCATAAATTACGTATTTCTTCATTTTATCATCACCTCTTCCTTTTTATTTATTTATTCTCTTAAGTGCTGCTCTTCCTTCTATAGAAAATACTACATAGTTATTTCCCGGCTGGGCATCCCGCAGTTCGTAGTGTGATGTGTCAACCCACTGAGGAGAAGAATAGTTGAGAGGCATATTTTTAGGAGCAATCATGCCGACATCCTGCCAGTCCCGCCCATCCTGAGAAAGCTGCCATGTTTCATCAGTGTGAAGAATCACGTTTCCACTTGAATCTGCTATTGAAGCTATAAATGCACCGGGATTGTCTTTTCTACTGCTTGTTGTAAAAGAAAAACTGGCAGCAGGCCGTCCCTGATACAGGTTTTGCACGTACGCTTTCACTTCGTGAGTACCTGCTGGCAGAAAAATACTTGTAGAATAACCTGTACGCCAGTTGTTACCACTTAGAACCTGTTTACCATCAACGTACAAGGTAAAAACGTCATCCGCAGTGGCAGTTATAGTTACTGTTTGAGGTTTAGAGAGGGTAAAGCTCTGCTTAAACCAGTAAGCACCGACATTTTCAACACCCCAGATCCATTTTGCGTTACTGTCTTTCCAGTTTTGTATTACTCCCCAAGGGCCCGTCCCATATACATTAACTGATTGATTGTAGCCTGTTTGAGGTACATAGTTGTTTGTGTAGTACCCTGACCTTACTAAAACCTGCTTTTTTCCCGGCAAAACAGGCTCTTTGTACTTTGTTACCACGTCTCCTGTAATTACTAAATATTTACCTTCTATATGTGCAGAGGCATTTTGAAGTGTGTAGCCTTTTGAGTTAAAAAATTCTACAGCTTTGTTTGCTGCTGCCTGAAGCAGGTTAACATCTATTTGTCCTGTTGTATTTAAATTTTGAAACTGGTACTGATATATTTCCCAGGCTGCTTTATTTGCTGCCTCGTCTGCAATTGTGTACAAATAGCTTCGTTCTAAAATAAGGCGGGTAGTATTGGTCTGGTACATATAAAGCATCAATGCTGTTACAAAAACAAGGAAGAAAAATACAAGCATTCCATTGCCTTTTTTATCTCTTAAAAAACTTTTCATGGCCTTTCCTCCCATATTTGACTGCTTGAACCGTAAACTGTTTTGGTCTGAAGTGCAGAGAAGAACTGCGGTACAGGGAATGAAACCTGAACTGTTACCGGATCTCCGGGTTTGTTAGGTGTCTGCACCATAGTAACCTGAACTTTCTGCTTCCATCCCAGAATAAATCCATTCGCAAAGTTTTGCGCAGTTTGTACCGCTGTTGCATAGGGGGTTGGACTCCTTGCTGCTGATCTGGCTGCTTCAAATGCTGCCTCATTTACAGCAAGCTGAAGCACTCCAAGGACAGTGAGCTGGATGGCCATTGCAAATAAAAGCATAAGAACCGGTATTAAAGAGGCAGCTGCAACATATTCAGAAATTCCTCTTCTGTCTTTTAAAAGCCTTCTAATCAAAGTTATGCACCTCCTTTTTGGAAGCAAAAACTGCATTCTCTTTTTCCTGTAAAAATTAATTTGCATAAAAAAAAGAGGCAGCTGCCTGCCTCAAAAGAAAAAGAAAGTTTTTATTTGCCTGCTGCAATGTTTGAAAACATGGTTGACATGCTGCTGAGTGTATTGTTCCAGAGGTTGGATATTGTAGTTCTTGCATTAGGTATTGCGAGCACTGCTATTCCTGCTACAAGTGCTAAAAGTGATGCTACTGCGACGTACTCATTTAATCCCTTTGTGTCTCTCTTTAAATTTGTTAATGCTGTCATCACTCTTTTGTAAATGTTGAATGTGAGGGCATTGTACATGTGAAAACACCTCCTTAAAAATATCGTTCAATAAAAAAAGGCACACCCTCAAAGGGTATACCTTTAATGAGCTCCGAATACACTTGAAAAACTTACTATAAACGGGAAAATCACAAACACAAGAAGCGGAACAAAAAAACCTATAAGTATTGGAATTGCTATTACATTGTCAAGCACAGACGCTTTTGCTGTTTTTTCGTTTATTCTGTCTTCTTCAATGTCTCTCAAAAGTTCATCAAGCTGCTCTGCAAGCCCCTGAGACGTTTCTGAAGTCTTTATGAGTATTTTTACAGCACGCTGAAAGTATTTGTTTAAACTTTTCTCAGCAGCTTTTTCAAGGCTTAAAGAAAGAGGTATGCCGGCATCGGCTTTCTGCAGCGCTCCCTGTATTATTTCTTTCATGTACCCCTTTTTGTTCTCTACAATGTACCTCATTATGTTTTCTACAGGCATTCCTACAGAAAGGCCTGATACAAACGTTTCAAGAATAGCAGGAAGTTCATTGTCTGCCATAAGCCTCTTCTTGTATTTGTTAATGGTATCTCTGTAGCTTAAGTACATTATAAAAGGCAGGCCAATCATTAACACCAAAAAAGGTTTTAACAAAATAGGATTTAAAATGAGGAGAAGTAAAAAAAGAATCAATAAAAATCCCAAAACAAGCGAAAAAGCCGAAAACAGCTCAGCAGCAGAAGTTACGCTCATAAACAGCACATTGATTTTCCCTACGGCCTTTATCTCCTTATCTATTCTCGTAAAAAGGTCTTCCCCGGTTATTTTCTTAATTGCTTTTTCTCGTAAAAGCTTCATTCTTCTACCCCTTCCTTTATATAGAACTTACCTGTTTATCAATAGCTCTGAATACAAAAACTGTAGTTATTACATAGCTTAAAATTATATAAAGCAGTACCAGTTTTCCTGCTGTAGTAGTAAATGCTTCTGCGTACATTGGACCCGATGTGTAGGTGGAAAGCATTAAAAGAATTGTAATTGCAATTATCATTATTACAGTGCTTTTTGTGCTTTTCATAAATGAGCTTATTTTGTTGTTCTGCCTTATTCTTTCTTTTATCCTGGCAGACATTTTCTGACATATATCTGCCGTGTTTGCCTTCATCTGTCCTGCAAATACCATTGAGTCCACCCATGCCTCCACAAGAGGACTTCCTGATTCTTTTGCAAAATCTTTCAAGGCTTCATACAGGCTTATTCCTGCATCAACTTTTGCTACAATCTTTTTGATTTCATCTTTCAGAGGATTTTCTGTGGTATCTATCACCTTTTCCAGAGCATTTACGATGTTTCCCGATATTTTTAGATAGTCTGCTATGTCCTGAACTGCTTCGGCAAACTGCAGATTAAATTTAACGTATCTTTTCTGGGCAATTTTTTCAAGGACAAGCGGTACGGATATAAAAATCAAAGCAGGAGCTAAAAATGCCCATAAAATTTCATTTTTAATAATAAAGAAGGCGAATAAAAATGCATTTAGAATAAGCAAAATCAAAATAAGATTTTCAGCATCAATCTTTTTAATTCCCGCTCTTTTGAGGAGAATATCAAAACTATTTAACACTTTCCCAAAACCTAAAGTTTCTAAAGTGTTAAATTTTCTTTCCTTTGGCGCTATGAGCTGTCTCTCCATTCTTCTTATTATTTCCTGTTTTTTGTACTCTTTCAGCAGGTACAAAAACATTATGATGGAAAAAGCACTCAAAGCAGTTATCAGTGAAAGCAGCAGTATCAATTTAGGCACCTCACTTCCTGCTGGTTTAATTTATTTTCCTGAACAGAAAAAGAAGGTTCAGGCAGTTTTAAATTTTCTCTGTAAATTTCCAGAATGTCATTTTTTATTATTTTTCTGTACGCAAGATAAATCTGGTACTCTTTTTGAGATTTAAAAATTTCATAGGACATTTTCATCTGCTGCTTGAAAGTTTCTTCTATGCTCTGCCTTATTGCAAGAACTGCTTCTTTAACTTCCTCCATATTGTCATATCCATAGTTTTCTCCATAATTTTTTGCGACTCTTCCCATTATTCTGCCAATGCTTTTAAGAAGCTGTCTTGAAAGTTTTATCTGCCTCACATAGGCTTTTGCTATGTCTGTTTGAAGTGCGTTCATATCATAAAGGTACTCCAGCAGTTTTGCACCTAATACTGCAACTGCCTGCCAGTACCACTGCTCATTTTTGAAGGATTTATTAAATTCATCAGCTATTTCTTTTTTCTTCACAAAAGTCTCATCTGTCAGGAGCTTTTTTGCATAGTGAACAAAATAGCTGAAATATCTTGCCTGCCAGATGCCGCTTTCAAAGTGCTCAGGGTGTTCAAGCCTGTACCTTGTAAGCACTCCTGCTCTTACTTCTTTCCCTTTGGTGTTGTCGTTTATCCAGCTTATAAGCCTCTGCTTGGAGGCAAAAGACTCATCTGTACTGTCATCCATGAGTTCTGAGTAGTGTATTCTCGAACACTGCTCTGCCATAAAAACTTCAAATGCAATGTTGTATCTTTTAAGTATTTCTTCTCTTATTTTTGCTTCATAAAATAGCTCTGGTTCTTTATAAATCACTGCCGGAGTATGTTGTGTACTCAACTTCTATCACCTCATCTTCCCTTATTCTCCATTTTGAAAGCTTTTTTATACCTTCCTCAAGGGTTTTTATTGCCCTTTCTAAAAGCATCTGTGTGTTCTTTTCATTAACAGGGTTGCGCTTTTCCAAAAGAACTTCTACAGCTGCAATTCTGCCCGCAACTTCCTTTGAGAAATCTGAAAGAGCATGTGTGAGCTCAAAGCCCCATTTTTCTTCTTCAAATGATCTTTCATATTCACGTGAAAGCTCTATAAATTTGTCTCTTTCTTTTTTCAGTGTTTTATTCATTTCTTCAAGCTTTTTCAGGCTTTCCAAATACTCCTGATTTTTCTTTTCCAGCTCTTCTTTTTCTTTTAATACTTGATTGAGTTTTTCTGTTATGTGATTTGACTGTCCTGTTATCGCTTTTAGAGCTTCTTTTAGCTGTCTGTAGTCATCCGGCTCTTTCTCTATAATTTGAGGCTTTATGTTTTTAAGCTTTTCCTCAAGTTCTTTTTTGGAGTGTTCCAGTTTTTCTTTTTCTTTTTTAAGCCATTCTACAGCTTTCTGCAGGTTGTAAGATGTGTTTTTATATTCCTCCAGCTGCTTTTTTATTTCCTGCACCTCATTTCTTTTGAGTTCTGCTATTGATTCTCCAAGTACGTCGAAAAGTTCTTTCTGCTGTTCCGGTTCAAGATATGCGAGTTGTTCACCAGCTTTTGTCGTTAATTTGCCTTTTTCGACAAGTTTTTGAAGTTCAGGTATAAGTTCATTTAGCTTTTTAAGTTCACGCAATCTCCTTTCTTTTAAACCCATTATTTCAGCGAGTTCTTTTTGAGAAATATTATTAGAATAACTGGAATTTTCTTCATATCTATCGGCACCGAGTGCCGTTTGATATGAAGAATTTACCAATACGCTTTTTCTGTCTCCACCTCTTTTTATGCCATATATCCTTTCCAACTCTAAAATACATCTTGCCAGCTTCATAGGATTTAAATTGCCTATGCCTCTCTGTCTTAAGTTTGTCTCAATCAAATCTTTTAGCATCCATTCCTCTTTCGTTAATCCATCTCTGTCCTCATAGGTTCGCACTTCGCAGGGAACTTCTTTTAAACCTATTTCCTTTGCTGCTTTTAATCTCTGATTCCCTGAAATGACTACATAGTCCTGTGTTACTATGAGAGGTACTATTATCCCGCTTGTTTTTATGCTTTCTATAAAGTCTTTCCAGCGCTCGCCCTCTATGTCGTCAAAAAATTCTTTATTGCGTTCATGCTCTTTTAACAGTTCAATTTTTATCATTTCCATAAGCTGCACACTCCTTTGAATTTTTTTATTTTAAATGCTGAAGCTTTAATAAAAGCTCTAAAGCCCTTTTAAGCCCTGAACAGTAGCCAGACCAGTAATTAACAGCTGACTGCGACTCTGACTGTGCTCTTGTTTCAAATGCCCACTTAATTTCTCTGTCAAGAACATCCAGCACTTTTTGAAAAGTAATTTCAGACATATCTTTGCATTCCCTTTTCCTGCAAATTAGTGAAAATGTTAATTTGCATAAAAAAAAGAGGCAGTTAACCTGCCTCAAAAGAAAAAGAAAGTCTTTACTTGCCTGCTGCAAGGTTTGTGAACATGGTCGACATAGAACTCAATGTATTGTTCCAGAGGTTGGATATTGTGGTTCTTGCCTGCGGTATTGCAAGAACTGCTACCCCTGCTACAAGTGCTAAAAGTGATGCAACTGCGACGTACTCGTTTAATCCTCTTACGTCTTTCTTTAAGTCTGCCAGCGCTGTCATTACTTTTTTGTAAATGTTGAATGTGAGTTCATTGTACATGCAGAATCACCTCCTGTAAAAATTTGTTCAATAAAAAAGGGACATACTTTTGAAGTATGCCCCTTTTTCACCACTTAATGTATTTATAATCGAGAATGTAGTTTCCTTTTTCATCAATACCCCTGAGCTCTGCAACTTCTTTTACTGCACGTCCTATTACATCACCTTTTTCATCTTCTTCAAGGCCTATAAATACGAGAACATCAACTGCTTTTGAAATAAGCCTTCTTATTGTCCTGTCATCTATGTTTTTGAACTCTTTTATGAGCATTTCAAGCTTATCCAGAGCCATTTCAACATTGTCAGCATGTATTGTTGTAAAAGATCCTTTGTGACCGCTGTTAAGGACATTTATAAAGGTATATGCTGATATTGGTGTTCTTATCTCTGTCAAAATGATTCTGTCCGGATTTGCCCTTAAGCAGTCATAAAGTATATCTTCGTACGTAATAGCTTTTGCCCCTTCCTTTTCTTCCCTTGTTTTCAGGTAAAAAACATAAGGAAGAGGCAGCTCCATTTCTCTTGTGTCTTCAAGCACTGCTACTATGTGTTTGGGCTGAATGTAATATGTCAGAGCATTTACAAATGTTGTTTTACCTGCTCCCGTTTCGCCTATAACCACAATGTTTCTTCTGTTCCTGACACACATCTTGAAATACTCTGATAGAGTGCCGCTGAAGTTTTCTTCTTCTTTTGTGCGCTTTTTTACCATTTCTATTGTGCCTACGCTGTCATTCAATCCCCGCAGTCCATATATGAGTTCATCAAGGTTTTTATTTAAGCTTGTATGTTTTCGTATGATTATATAGGGTTCCAGAGCTTCCGGCGGAATTATTACTTTTACACGGGAGCCGTCATAAAGCTCAGCGTCCTTTGACGGCTCCGCGTAGGAAATGTTCTGTCCTGAGTTTGCTATTATTCTTTCGTATATTACTCTGACTTCTTCCATGCTTGCAAATCCTCTTTCATCATCGTACTTCACTCCGTTTTTTACATACATCAGTCTTGTCCCAAAGCTTATTATGTCCGTTACTCCGTCCATTTTGAGGTACTTTTCAAACGGCCCAAGCATGTACATTTTGTTGTATACTTCTTCGGCAATGGTATAAAGGTTGTCCAGATAGTGGGGAAAATTCTGTTCAAGATATTTTTTTACTTCCAGCCTCAAAAGCCCTTTTAAATCATTTGTGTTCTGATTTTGATAGTTTAACATCTGAGGCCTTACTGCATTCACTATTAGGTCTATATCTACTTTCCGGGCTGTATTTATTAGCTTGGAGCGCTCTGAAAGGCTCATGAGTTATCACCCTTTACTGCAGAAGGTTCTGAAGTTCTGCAAGCACTTTCCTTCTCTTTTCTTCTTTCTCCTTGTATTCTTCAATCACCTTCTGTAGCTCTTTTATTTCTTCTTCCTTCTGTTTTATTATCTCTTCCTGCATTGAAAGTCTTCTTTCATATATTTCTTTGTTTCTGGCAAGTATGTTTTTAATTTCATTAAGAATGGCATCAATTTCACTTTCTGATTCCTGCTTCTGTGAAATTTCAAAAGCTTCCGGCTGGTCTTGTTCCGGTACTGCAGATTCTCTTTCTAATTCCGCTTTTTCTTCTTCAAACATATCTCTGCCTCCTTCAGCATTGATTAAACTATCAATTATCTCTCCGGGATCTATAGGACTTCTATATATGTCCTTAATCCCAATTTCTTTAGCAGTTTCCACAAGGCTGTAGTCTGAGTCTCCTGCAAGGAGGATTACCTTTTTCCCTGCAGAGATTAAACTTCTGATGTAATCTTTATTTGAAATATATGAAATTATCGCTGCATCACATTCCGCAAGACTGTTTACCGCCTCAAAACTTGATTTAAAAATGTCATCAAGGTCTTTATAACCGGTATTGATGTAAACTTTCATAGGATAATATTCACTCCTCTCTTTGGATATTTTTTCCTGTTCTTTTTCAACACCACTGGATTCTTCAGCAGTTTCATATTCCGGTTCCGTCATGTTTTCAGCTGCAGGTAAAGGGCTGATTTCTTCGGGTGTTTTTTCTGCTACTTCGGGTATATTTTCAGCAGCAGGCAGTAATTCAGGTTCTTCCGGAACTTCTTCAACATTTAAAGGTTCAACAAAAATTTGTTTTGTCTGTTTTTTCCCGAAGAATAAAAAGCCTTTTCTTTTTTCATGGAAAATATCCGGATACAAAACATCTAAAATATTTTCAGCATGTTTTAGCATTTTGGAATTTTCAAAACTGTTCAGATTTTTAATGTATGGAACTTTGTAAATAACAGGCAGCTTGAGCTCAGTTATGTTTACGTACGTCAGTTCTTTTCTCTGCACTTTATTTACAACCATTTTCACTTTCCTTAAGTCTATAAACCCGTTTGCTCTTGCCCAGTCAATATTTCCTACAGCACGGCTGCTGACAGAGGGATTGTCTTCTACGATAAACAGTATGTCTTTCGACATGTCAAAAATATCAATACAGCCTTCAACAAATGCGGGCTGTATGTCCACTATGACAAGCTCATACCGGTTGTTCAGCTCCTCCATCATTTTTCTTAATTTATCAGGCTTTATCATCTCATATGTGTCAGGATAGCCTCCGACTATCACATCAAAGCTCTGTTTTAATGGCCTCTGTACTGCCCAGTCAATGTTTCCATTGACAGCCTCAAGAATATTTTTCTTGCGGTCTAAATCCAGTATTGAAACAAAATCACCGGGAGAAAAGTCAAACTCAATAGTGCATGTCTTCAGCTTCCGGCCTGCTGTCTTCGAAAGTGCAAGAGCTATTGTTGTTTTGCCAACACCCCCTTTGGGGGAGAAGATTGAAATTATCATTTTTACATCACTCCTTGAAAATTTTGAAGCTGTTCGACTTGACATAAGGGGCTATCAGTGAGGCTTTGTCGGGTGTTGTTTCAAGCACTGCAATTGTGTTTACAGTACCGTTGACTGCTGATGTTGTTTGCTCTATTGAGTAAACCCTCAGCCCGCTTACTGTCTGATTTGCACCTCCTGCAGTGTTTGATAAAAGGACAAGACTTATTGTATCTCCGACAGAAATAAGCTTTGCGTCTTCATAAGGAACATTTATGCTTATTAAAACATTACCGGGAGTTATTTCAAGACCTTTCTGCATAACTATGCTGCGTGGTATGAAGTCACCCTTTACACGTGAAGTATTGAGGCTTCTGCCTACAATCTCCTGAGGATTCTTCACCAGATCTGCTGCAAGGCTTGCAGGAATGCTTTTTGTAGTAAGCATGTCCTGAGTTATTACTGTTCCTGCGTTTATCGGCTTTGCTGCCACAACAACATTTACAGTTCCCTGTGTGCTGTTTAATACTAAAAAAGCTGCAAGGAAGATAAACACCGCAGTGATAATTCCTATTTTGATTACCTTGCTCAATTTCCTTCACCTACCCACTCTTTTATTTTTTTGTGGTAAAATTCAAGCTTCTTTTGGTTTAAGAGGTAAAGCTCAATGCCGTCTTTCACTTCATCAAAAGGCTTGATCGTCTGCTCTGCTGTTTTCAGGATTATATATCCGTCATTGTTAACAGGTATTGGAGCATAAACTGTGTTCGGCTTTAAAGATATACCAAAAAATTTCTGGCTTACCGGGATGTCTCCCATGAAGCCGCCGTTTCCGCTTATTCTGTCTATCGAATACTGATTAAAAAGTTTGCTGAAGTCTTCTCCGTCTTTAAGCTTTTGATATACCATATCCGCTGTATCTTTGTCTCTAACTGATATTTCATATACCTTCACTGTTGTATAGTAGTCTTTGTGTGTTTCATAAAATTCTTTTACTTCTTCGGGCTTTACTGTAATGTCTTTTGTGTATTTGTTAAAGAGCTTATCTGAAAGGAGAATATCTCTTAAGTCTTCTTTTGTAAGCTTTGTTTTGTCTTTAATATTCTGCCATGCTTTATTCAGCTCTTCGTCAGTTACTGTTATCCCTTCTTTCTGTGCTTCGTACTCAACTGCTTTTTTAGCTTTTAAATTTTCTAAAGCCGTTTTAGATAGTTCTTTATCATCCACGTTTTTAAAGCTGTCTTTTAAAAATGTTTTTTCTTTTTCCAGCTCAGCCTGTGTTATTGGTATTCCATGAACGCTCGCTATCTGCTTTGAACTGCATCCTGACAGAATTGAAAGTACAAATACAGGCAGTATTAACAGCAAAATTATTTTTCTCAAGTTTTTACACCTCCTCTTTTCCTTCTCCATTTTCTTCATTACTGCTGTAAAGTTCATCTTCAACTGTTTCTATTCTGTCTTCAAGATAGTCATATACTGCATCAAGGTTATCTATTTTATCATTGAGTTCTTCTATGCTGCTGGCAACTGCCTCTAAAAAGTCAAAAAACTTTTTAAAAATTTCTCTTTCCTCAGTGGAAAGCTGAGAGGCAGCTGTAAACCCTCTCAAAAATGCCAGTTTTTCTTTTAAAGTCATCTGTTCCATTTGCATTTCACCTGCCTTTCGTTTAAAAGTTATATAAAAAACAGGCATTGGGCCTGTTTAGCCTTACAGTGCTATGTTCCTCAGCTCATCGTCAGAAATGTTTTCTTCACCTTTAATCAGCTCCAGCACTTTTTCTGCTATTTCTTTTGAAGTCAATTCAGCATCATTTTCATGTCCAATTACGTACATTGCCTTTTCTGAATAGGTGGTTATCAGAAACAACGCCACTGCTTTTTGAAGTTCTTTTGTTTCTGCCTGTCCTCGCTTTACTTTAATTACTGCGATTTGCCTTTCTAACAGCAAATCTATACTCTGCATAACACTGTCCGGATTGGTTTTTAATTCCTGCTTTAATTTGGAGTTACTGCTCATGCTGTTGATATTTTTAATAACACTGCTCATGAATTCAGATTTGTTGAGAAATATTATATCGTCATTCTCTGCCAGTACATTTTTTACAATTTTTGATAATGTCGGTATGAGATTTGGTGACAGAGGAACATAATTCTTGTACCGGTATTCGGCAAATCTTAAGGCTGCCCGATATTCCAGTTCTGCTTCTTTCTCCAGCAAACTGCTCAGTTCTGTTACCTGCTTTTTTACAGCCTTTAGAGAAACCATGCTATTCCTCCTTTCTTTTGAAAAATACTATTTTACCACTTCTGGCTTTCTGCTCTGCGCTTTGATAGAGCTTCTCAAGTTTATCAATAAAAATCAGCAAAGTGGTTGAAAAGTCGTTGTATTTGTAATCAGGCAGTTTCTCAATGTCCATAAGCTCCAATATGCCTGTTGCATTTGCAATAACCTTTTTGATTTCTTCAATAAGCTTATCTGCAAGCTCACACTGTTTCTTTGCTTCAATTCCGTACTGCTGCTTCAGCTGTTCCAGTTCGTACCTTATATTTTTGACCTCTGCTTCTGCTCTTGCTTTCTCTTCCAGTGCCTGCCTTTTTTCTTCAATGGCCTTTCTGCGCAGTTCATCAAGCCTGTTTTTTTCCTGCTCAAGTTCGTTGAGGCGCTTTGTTAACTGCTCTGACTGCTCCTTAATTGTTTTTAATGTGCTTTTTAATTCTTCATAATCATCAGGTACTTTTTCAATTACTTCAGGCTTTATTTCAGCAATTTTCTTCTCAAGCTCCTCTTTTATTTCCTCTGCTTCTTTCTTCTGCTTTTCAAGTGCTGTGATTTTGTTCTGCATGTCTAAATACTGCTTCCTGTATTCCTCCATCTGCTTTCTTAAGCTTTCTATTTCACTTCTTTTAAGATCAGCTACTGCATCACCGAGAGTATTATAAAGTTCTTTCTGCTGTTCAGGTTCAAGATATGCAAGCTGTTCTCCGGCAGACGACGACAGTTTACCCTGTTCTACTAAAATTTGAAGTTCAGGAATAAGTTCATTTAATTTCTTGAGCTGTTGTATACGACGTTCAGTTAATCCTATGTTTTGAGCAATTTCTTTTTGTGAATTTCCAGAAATTAAATGCGAAACAGTTTCGCTTTGATATGAAGAATTTACCAGTATGCTTTTTCTGTCTCCACCTCTTTTTACACCATATATCCTTTCCAACTCTAAAATACATCTTGCCAGCTTCATAGGATTTAAATTGCCTATGCCTCTCTGCCTTAAGTTTGTCTCAATCAAATCTTTTAGCATCCAGTCCTCTTTTGTTAATCCATCCCTGTCCTCATAGGTTCGCACCTCGCAGGGTACTTCTTTTAAACCTATTTCCTTTGCTGCTTTTAATCTCTGGTTGCCGGATATAACAACATAGTCCTGTGTTACTATGAGGGGTACTATTATCCCACTTGTTCTTATACTTTCTACAAATTCCTGCCAGCGCTCCCCTTCTATGTCGTCAAAAAATTCTTTGTTGCGGGGATGCTCTTTTAACAGGTTAATGTCTATAATTCGCATAAAAATTCCTCCTCTCTGCTGTTGTTTTTAAAAATAAAAAATGGCGTTTTTTCCTGCCTCTTTTATTCCAGTTCTAAAACATAATCGAAACTTTCTATCCGCTTTGCATTTAAAAAAGAGGATGCTTCCGGATGCTCTTTCAGGTACTGCTCTATGTTCTGTCTGAACTTTCTTTTAAATTCTCTGTCAAGATAGCTGTCCAGCTTAACAGAAAGAATTTTTAAAATTGTGAAAAACAGAAGGAACACTAATATAATAGCAGCTTTGATTAAAAGTGAATGTAGATCTGTTCCAATTAGAACCGCAAAAAATTTTTTATAAGCTGCTGTTATTATCAAAAAAATAAATACCAATTTTATGTACTTTTATTTATTTTTTTATTACTTACTTTTTCTAAGTTTGTGAACAATTACAATAATAAAGTCTAATTTACAAACAAACTGTAGCTGTTTTTGTTTTGTATTATCTTGATATTAGCCAAAAAAATTTCATGCAAATCTTTTGCTGAAACAAAAATTTCATTATCACACACTATAATAGGATTATTTGTTTTTATTGCTTGCCCTTTAACATAAACTGTGTTGGTTTTGGCATCTATTTTTACTACTTTTTTATAAGTTAAAGCAGCTTCGTCTTTATCATATTGATACTCAATATGATAACTTTCAAGTACATATCTTATGGGTATGTATATTTCACCATCTTTAATAAAAGGAGATACATTCATATTACGAACGTTGTATTTTTGATTAAAAAGTACATCAAATAAAAGATCTCCAATATTCATACTGCCTAACATTACTCCTTCTTTATATTTTGTTTGCCCAACGGTAAAAATACACCCATTAGCCTGTTCATACCAATTTGAAAGATACCAAGCGGTTGAATAACCTATTACAAAGGCTAACAACAAAACAAGTATTTTCTTCACTTTTGATCTCCCCTTGCAGTTTGTGTTTGATAAAAATATATGTTTGTCATAAGAAAAAGAACTTCTCCCTTCTTTTTGTTTTTTTATTAAAAAATGCAAGAAGATTCTACCTTCTTTTACTGTTTTATTTATACCCATATAAAAAGGCAGGAACGCTCATATGAGTATTCCTGCCTTTTCTTTAAAAAGTAATTGTCTCTGTCTGTATATTTGTCTGCTGCCAGTTTGGATTGGATGTCTTAAAGCCGGGATTACTAGAAGAGTTCTGATTATCCTGGAAGAACGTTGCATTAAAGCCGTTTACAGGTATATGAACATATACGCAGAAGTATTTATCAGTTCCATTGAGGTACAGCTTAAAGTACAGTGTTGAGTCTTCCTGCCCTGCTTTCCTGTACATAAACCTGAACGTTGCCTGCTGGTTTGCTAAATCTATGTTCTGCATAACTGGATATTCTGTTTCCCAGTTGTCATCTTCCAAAAGGTAATTTGTGTATCTGTGTATGTTGTGGAAAGCCACAACCTTTGTTACGTATGCTGGTGTACGTACTTCTCTTGGGCCTGTCGGAGTATCTATAATTGAACCTATTTCTACGTTCTTCCACTTTATAGTAATGTCCATGTATGCAGGATAACCTTTTTCATCTGTATGCCATTTCGTGAATACAAAATTGGGTGTCTTGTTTATTGTTATAGTTGCATGTACGGCATCTGCTGTGACCTGCCTTACCGGAGGTGTATTATTGGAAGCTGCTGTATTACTACCTGAAGGTGATGTGCTTACTGCAGGAGGATTATTATTCTGCGGAGAACTGCTGTTCTGTGGTGGAGGTGTCGGAGATGTTCCATCAGGGTTGTCGCCCGGTATTCTGAATGTCGCTATGCCTGAGCTTGTGGCGTAGTTTAAAACCTCATTTACAAAGTCTTCGGCAGTACCAAAAAAGTCAGCAACAATAAGTGCAGTCCCCGGATTTTCAATAACATCATGACCTACATAGTCGGCCATTGCCTGGTAAAACTGTTGTAATTTTACCATTACCGGTGCGCTTTTGTCCAGTCTTCCCACTACTTCTTCTGGTATATTAATGTCACGTGCTCCTATAACTGCAAATATAGCTTCATCTATTGCAGGGTCTCCCGTTATAACATATCCTTTTCGGGGCTTCCAGTCCCAGTTGTTTGCGTACTGAGCTGTCTTTTTGGTAAACTGCAAAATAAATACCCCTGTCTTTTCATCATACATGAAACCTGCCTGCTTTAAGTAGTTAATTTGATCTTGAGTTAAACTTTTGTACGGCACTACGTACGCTCCGTCGCCTGCCCAGCCTCCCTGAAATTCCACCCCGTTTACAAGCATTTCTGAACCATCCGGTTTTACTATTCTTACTGTGCGCATGTCACCTATTATGGCTGCATTGCCTAACATTGTGGAGTTGGTAGCATTACTATAATATGAACTAATATTTCCGCCACTTCCGCTGCCGTTATATCCGCTGTAGGTGCTGCCGCTGTAGTTGAAAAATCCGCCTGTTGCATTTATTGCATCCAGAAGAGCCTGCTTTGTGCTGCTGTCATTTAAAAGAGATGTTGCAATGACTCTGTCACCCATGCGTACAGCATCAACGTTATTTACCTTACCATTTGATATTGCTATCAGAGAATTGGAGGTACCGTTGTAGTAGTAGTTAGTGCCGTTTACCGAATACCCCGGAGATACTGAAATTGTGTCTCTCTGACCGGTATCGGTTGTAATTGATGCACTTAGTTTTCCACCGCTTGAAGCTACCTTTTCCGGTGGCACAAGGTGACCGTTGTCTGTCATTATTCCTGTTGTTACATATTTTGTTCCGTCCGGGTTGGTAACCTCTATCTGATTGCCTCCCAGCCAGTGTACTTTTGTGCCATCACTCATTGTATAGTCAGCGTACACCGGCATAACACAGGAAAGCAGGAAAATAATTAAAACTGCTGCAGCAATTTTTTTCAAAAAGCTCACCTCCCATTAAAAGCTTTATCAAATAAAAAAGGATAGGTTTTTTTGTTACCTATCCCCTCTTTAATAATTTTTATTTAATTTAACAACTTTTTCATTTCTTCTTTAGAAAGTTTGGTTATTTCTGCAATTTCGTCGATATTCATTCCTCTTTTTAACAATTCTTTAGCTACTGCCAATTTAGCTTCTTTCTCTCCTTCTTTTCTCCCTTCTTTTCTTCCTTCTTCTATCAACCTTCTAAAAGTTGCTGACTTTTCTAAATTTAGCATTTTTATCACCTCCGCAAACATCTTATCAATAATTTCCTCTTCGTACACCAATTCTGCAAGTATTTTAGCTCTTGCAGCCACTTCCCTCTTTCTTTCCTGCTCTAGAGGGATCTTTTTTATCATCTCTGCGCATTTTTTTAGATAAAGTTCTTTTTCTTTTTTTCTCCTTTCTTTGTCCATCAAAGGAAGCAGTGTGAACAGTTCGTAGTAGTTAGTCTGTGTTATCTCATCAAATTTTATTTCTCCCACATCTATTATCCTGTACCTGTACCTCAAAAAATTTTCTTTTCCAAAATCAAAATCCACTCCATCAGCCATATTTAAGTTGTTTTCACCTATGTACACAACAACCTGATAGGGAACCAGTTCATGTTTCTCCATTATTTCAACAGCATACCTCAACATCCTGTAAGGCATCTCTTTGTCATTATCTGACTGAAACTCTAAATGCACAGCAATGGTGTTTCCCTCTTTTGTAATACACTTAAAAATCATATCACTTTCTCTCATTTCAACCCTTGGAAACTCCACGTTAAGTTCTTCTATTTTAACATGCTGTATTCCTAAAAAATAGCTCAAAATATCATCCGTTAAATCAGAAAACATATCTTTCAACGTTATATCGTATTTCCCCACGATTTCTCCCTCCATCGTTCCCTTATTACAATTATACCACACTTAAAAAGAAAGGGACAGACATTTTTAAAGCCTGTCCCTTATTGTGTCTATCCATTCTAAATCCCATTTTTGCGTTGCAGGGTTGTATGCTCTCGACTTTGTCAGTTGGAGGTCATTTTTGGGCTGGTAAAAAATATCAAACCCTTGATTTTCAAGGGTTTTTTGTTTTTAGGATTAAAAAATTTTTCAAAACTGTAGGGACAATTTTTATCCTAATTATTGCCATAATACTTGACTATATTCACTTTTTGTAGTATAATGTAATAAACTAACATAAAGGTGATGCCATATGTTTCTCAAAATAACTAAAGCTGGTGGCTATGAGTATGCCAAAATTGTCCATAATTATCGCGAAAATGGTAAAATAAAACAAAAAGTCTTGCTTAATCTCGGTAGAATTGATGAACTTAAAAATGACCCTTCTTTCATTAATCTTGTAGATAAATTGCAAAAAATATTTTTAAGCTCTAGCGAAGAGACAGGTTCGATCAAGTTTTCTCCAGAAGATGTTTCAGAAGGGATTATTAAAAACTGGGGATATATTGTGTATAGGAAACTTTGGGAAGAACTTGAGATAGGTAAATTTCTCAAACAGTATAGCTCCCAAAATTCCAAGATAAAGTTTGACATTGATAAAGTGGCATTTTTAATGACAGCACAGAGATTAATTCAGCCAGTAAGCAAACTTCAAACGTACTACCGCAAAAATAGATACTTTGGATTTGAAGAAGATATTGATTTGAATCAGCTGTACAGGGGATTAGATATTCTGGCCCAGATAAAAGAGGATTTGGAGCTATATCTTTATCACAAGAATAGAGATTTATTTAACATGGTAGTTGATGTTGTTTTTTATGATGTGACAACATTTTACTTTGAAAGCATTAAGCAAGATAACTTAAGGGATTTTGGATTTAGCAAGGATAACAAGGTAAATGAGGTACAAGTAGTAATGGGCATGCTTGTAGATAAAGAAGGAAGACCAGTTGGATATGAACTGTTTCCAGGAGATACTGTTGACAGCAAGACCATGATAGAAATTTTGAGGAAACTGAAAGATAAATTTTGCATAGACCAGGTAATAATAGTTGCGGACAAAGGCCTTAACAGTAAACTTAATTTAAAGCTGATAAAAGAAGCGGGATACGACTACATTGTGGCAAGCAGACTGAAAAACATGAGTAAAGAGATTTTAGATAGAGTATTTGATGAAGAAGGATATCAAGTTCTGGAAGAGAAAAAGTGGAAATTTGACAGAGAAATATTTGGTGAAGAGTTTAGATTCAAGGTCATAGAAAGAGAGAATATTATCAAAACGGGAGAAGGGGAAATATTCAAGATACCTGAGAATCTAATAATAACCTATTCAAGCAAGAGGGCCAAAAAAGATAAAGAAGAGAGGCAAAGGCTAGTAGAAAAAGCAAAAGAACTTTTAGAAAAGCCCGGCAATGTAAGGGCAGCAGAAAAGAGAGGAGGAAGGAAATATTTAAGACGCATTTCCGAATCAGAAGAATATGTACTGGATGAAGAAGCAATAAAGAGAGATGAGAAATTTGACGGTTTTTATGCAATTCAGACCAGCAAGAAAGAAATGAGTGTGACAGAAGTTTTGAATGCATATCATGATTTATGGAAGATAGAGCAGTCTTTCAGAGTAATGAAAAGTTGTCTGGAGGTAAGACCAATATTTCACTGGACGGAAAAAAGGATAAGAGGGCATTTTGTTGTGTGCTATTTGGCATTTTTACTGGAAAGAACTTTAGAATACAGCTTGAGGTCTAAGGGGAAAGAATTAAGCAGTGATAGAATAAAAGAAGCGATAGGTTCAATGAATTTTGTGGAGATAGAGATAAATGGGAAGAAATATTTAATTAAACAAAAGATAGAGGAGGAAGCTGAAGACATATTGAAGGTGATGAAAATAAAAGCACCAAAAAATTTCATTACATATGAGGAAGGCATGGAATTAATTAGCATGAGAAAGTAATGTAGTGACAAATTTCACGCCCATTTTTTGTCAATACCTGTATTCCCAAGCTTTTTGGGTTTCGAACTGACAAAGTCAAGAAAAGAAAGGGACAGACATTTTTAAAGCCTGTCCCTTATTGTGTCTATCCATTCTAAATCCCATTTTTGCGTTGCAGGGTTGTATGCTCCATCAAGAGCTGCAAATTTCCATTTACCATCTTGTTTCACAAGCAATGCGTGCCTGTAAACTGTTCCCCATACTCCGGGGTCATTGGGTCTGTCAGCTTTTTGAATTACAGAATAATATACACTTGCAATATTACCCATTGTTGATATTTTTATGACTTTATATGAATCAGGCTTAATCCAATATGCACCTAACGGATATACATAAGTTCCGTCTGAAAGATTACCGCCTCTTAATAAAATACTGTCAACTGCACCGTATTCAGCTCTATTACCAAAAGCTCCACCAATAATTGGCCCTTTGTGTCCGTCTGTGTCCCATACGCCCATCTTGGTATTTTTGTATATATACTTATCAAGGTTTGGCAGAAAACCATCTTTACATTTATCACTAAGTATATTTGCTTTATCGTTTATAACTGTCGGTTCTGTCCATGGATACAAATTGTACTCCGTAACGTAATCTTTTGCTTCCTGCTGGTATTCTTTTAGTGCATTATCAAATATTGGATTATGCGTACCTATACCTATATACTTCCCGTCAGGCCCTTTATAAAAAGTTGTAGGTATCCATGCCTGTGAAAGCTTTGCAAAGGCCTGCTCTGCACGTGAAATTACTTTTATCGCTTCTTCTTCTGTTAAATCGCAGGGCAGCAGTTTTATCAATCTTGTCAGCATTACAACTGCTTCTGCCCTGTTCGCATGGGCATTTGGCCTGATGAAGGTACCATCTGGATAGCCTCTGAGTATTTTTAAGCCCACTGCATTGGCTATTGCAGGATAATACGGATCACTGCTGGAGTAATCTTTAAAACGTGGAGTTTCGTTCGCAGTCGGAATATTATACGACTTCGCAGCATTTGAAAGCCATATCGCTATTTCTTTTCTTGTAATATTACCGTTTGGATTAAAGATTCCTTTGTAATAATCAAGTGGTATGATATTCTTATTTACAAGCTGCATTATAGGTTTATAGTACCATGCATCACTCTTTACATCTTTAAAAGGATTCTGTACTGTAGCAGCATCCAATCCTAATGCTCTTGCAAGCATTGCTGCAAATTCTGCCCTTGTCAGTGTGTTCTCAGGCATCAGTGTTCCTATTACTCTGCAGGTAACTACTCCTGTCATTTGATAATACCGCTCTGCTGTTGGTGGGTCTGCAGGATAACCTCTTATTATCTCTGCTGCCACAGCCAGCTCTAAGTTAGGCATTGCCCAGTAAAAAGGCCCATCTGGTTCCGTATACTTGTAAAAGTCCTGCACAGCGTAAAAGTCTGCTGCAAAGCTGGGTACTGAAACTCCTAATACAAGAGCTAAAACTAACACAAAAGATAAAAATTTTTTCATCTAAAAAACACCTCCATTAGAAATTTTATCACATTTTTCTCAAAAAAGTAACCTTATTACAGCATCCTCAAGCTCAACAAGAGCTTCATTTATGTCATCTTTTGTTGCTTTCTGCCCCAGAAGCTTCATAATGCCTTTTATTTGATTTAAAGCAGTTTTTTCTTTTGTTTCATCCATTTTTGTTACTGTTATTTCAATATTTCCTCCAGCAGGAATATCCTGCTCTGGTTTACCCACCTCCTTTACTACTTCTCCCGAAAAGCGTACTTTTTCTTTTAAACCGAGAAAAAGCCTCTGCACATCCGAAAATTTTGCAGGATTTTTTACAGCATTCACAACTTTCTCAGGAGTTACCGGATCAAATACAATGTCGTATATGCCAAGTGCCAGTGCATACCCTAAATGCTTTGATTCTTCATTCCCCGGCAAAAGTATTACTCTTTTGTCCTTCTGCCTCAGGGCAAACAAGAAATCTTTAAAGGGGAGTTTTATATCTTCATGTGGTGCCAGAATAACCGTATCGTACAAGTCTCTGCTCTTTTCTTCTAAGAGGTAATCTGCATAAAAGATTATTTCTGATTCTATTTTATTTTCCTTCAGCTTGTGCTTTAACAGTTCATCCAGTTTTTCTATGCCTGTGCATATAAATACCATTTTACAGCACTCCCGTAGACGGCTTTAAAAGGTTTTTAAGCCTTTTTTGAATGTGCTGACATATAAAAATGTGTCTTAAGAAAATAACTTTTATTGTAAGGCTTTTAAAAGCCTCACACAATTTTATACAGCCTTATTGTATGAAAATCTTTCTTCCATTTCTTTTCTGTTTTCTACAAGCTTATCCACTATTTCCTTAGAGTATCCCAGTCCTGCCATTTCCGATATGACAAGAGCTTTTATTAAGAGCTTCTCTTTCCTGCTGGAAGGTTCAAGCCGTTTTATCTTCTCAAACAGCTTGTAGAAAAAAGCAGCTTCCATGTCATCCATTGCTACCACCTTCCTTATTTTTTCTTCAACCTTTTTTGTATTTCTTCTCTAGCCTCTCTTACCTGATTAAAAAAGCTTTGTCGCCTTTCCTGCCAGCCTTCGGGAAAATAGGCATCAAAGCGTGCTTTACAAAAGCCGTCTGTTGGATCAGCTTCCTGTGGAGGTTCATTCTGCTGATTTGAAGACATCCTTCTGACTCTATATGCATAAGCAGAATAGCTGTAGCGTCCCAGCAGGCTAAAAAACTGCTGAATTAAAAAACCTATTAACCACATTATTAAAAGATTTCTCACTAATGGATGCATGTGAAGATAGTTCACAACTTCCTTTGCCCATATTGGCATCTTCTGTGGTATTTCAATTAAAGTAGCTCCTTTTATTGCATCTGCTAAATCGACTGCCTGCTTTAAAGCTTCTTTCCAGTCTCCCAGAACAGCTATAAGCCCTGTTGTGAACAGAAAAAGACCAAACCAACCTGCAAAAATGACTGCTACCACATAAGCAGCTTTTTTGAAAAGTTCCAGTCCTACATAATATACAAACACAAAAGGAAATAACAGTATATTTATCATAAACATTAAAGTATCAATCAAATTGATTCTTTTCATGCTTATCCACTCGCTTCCTTAATAAAATTCATTCTAACTGCTTACTTACATTATACACCTATTTGTTAATTGTGTCAATATTTTTCTTTGTACTTTTCGGCAATTGACATGACCTGATCCACATACCACCATGCATGGTTGTAATTCCATATTGCTTTTCTTAATGCATCTGTATCACTGTAGCCCTGCTTCTTATACAGATTGTAATTTGAACTTAAATAATGGGCAGCGGTATAAACTGCGTCAGAAGGATCAAAAGGACTTATTATGCCGTCACCGTTACCGTCAACACCATACTCGCTGAATGTTTCAGGTAAAAACTGCATCATCCCCACAGCAGACGTGTTGTAGTCCGGCAGATAAGGTCCAACAGCGTTTGGGTTAAAGCTTGATTCCTTGTAGGCTATTGCTGCAAGTACAGTCCACGGTATTTCATATTTTTCTCCGGCTGCCTTGAACACAGGAATCAATTCATTTGGTATTTCGCCCGGCTTTATATCATATTTCTGCCATGGAGGTACTCCTGTTCCCATTGAATAGTCTGAACTGTCCAGCAGCCACTCAATATTTTCTTTGTTCTCCATAAATGAAGCTGCAGTTTCCAGGAGCATTCTTCTATTAAGTTCTGCAACGTAATAAACTTCTCCACCGGAAAAGCTCTTAATGCCTGCAATATACAGTGACGGATCTACAGGCTGACCGTTTTCCCTAATTTCAAAATGAAGGTGCGGACCTGTTGAGCGCCCTGTGTTTCCGGATAGGCCTATAACATCTCCCTGTTTTACTTCTTTACCTTCTTCTACTTTTATTTCAGAAAGGTGCCCGTAAATTGTTGACAGGCCGTTTGCATGTCTTATAACAACTGCTTTCCCGTATCCGCCGTATTCTCCTGCAAGGACAACAACACCATCAGCCACGGCTTTTATTGGCGTTCCGGAAGGTACTCCGAAGTCTACTCCGGTATGGAATTCTCTGCTGCCCGGATTTTTAGGATCTTCTCTCATGCCAAAAGGAGACGTGACAGGATAATCTCCGTCAAACGGCTTTATTATCTGCCCGCCTTTAACAGTGCATTCCTGTACATTAAAGTTGTTTGTTTTGGCATTAATATAGGCATATTTGGCAATGGCAGCATCCAGTCTTGTCCAGTCAGGATAAAAATCCATTCCTGTTTTTGCTAAATAAAATGTTTTTGTGTATTTTTTGTAATCTGCCGTCTCTGTATGATTTTCTGTAAACTGAAGAGTATAGTGAAGTTCATATATTCCTGCATAGGTATTTACATAAGATATATATTTTTTTGGCATTCTTACTTCGTAATATTTTGTCTGCCAGTTTCCATCTTTATCTCTAATACTTTCCCAAACCTGGGTTACTTCATCATAATCAAAATATGTGAAAACAGGATTGAGATCCTTTGTTATGTTCACTATCATGTTTCTGTCAAGGGTATCGTTCCAGTCCCTTGCATAAAGCTGAAGAGCGTAAGGTACTGCCCATGGAAGAAAAAACTGTTCTTCCATTTTGTCGCTGGACAGTACAGGAGGGTTAAGGACAGGCATCATTTGCTGAACTGTTCTACCGTTCGCTGCAACAGTATTATCTCCATAGGCAGCACCAAAAATTCCTAAAGCAGTAAATGCACCAAGGGAAATAAGACCCAGAAAAATCACTGCCATCCAGAAATAAGGATTTGTGATGAGATAGCGAAGTATATATCTTTTTATGGTCCCTTTCAGGTAATTTTTTAAATAATCACCCAACATCAATCACCTACTGCTTCCATCTGAAAGTATCGGGATTTTTTGATATATTCTTTATCCATTCATATCCCTTTTGCACTCCTGCTCTCATGCCTTTTGCTGCTGTTTCTCCTGCTTTTCCTCCGATCTCTGCTGCCTTTGTGCCTAGAGGAGAGAGCAGTGTTGTACCAATTATTTTACCTGTTCCATCTGCTGCATGTTCGGTACCTGTTATGTTTTTTATTCTGTCTCCAAGACCTGCTCTTCTGTATGGAGTGTAGCCGTGCTCCTGAGCTTCAACTTCTGTCCTGAAGGTTTGGACAGGCTGAACACTGTCATATCCCTCATCATCAGGCATGTAATATTTTAAAGTTCCATCTTCAAGCTTTACTCCTTTTATCAGGCCGTTGCCTTTTTCATCAACGTACAATCTATTCGGATCATCCGTTGCATACCTGTATCTCACTGTTTGACTTCCAAAACTTCCGACAGTGCCTGCTAACCTGCCTCCTGCTGAACCTACAGCTCCTACCAAACCTCCGCCTATGGTTCCAAAGTCCCTTACGGCACTTCCACCCAGTGCAAGTCCCATAGAACCTCCTACTATTGAACCTAATGCGTATCCTGCTCCGCTCAGTATATCTCCTGCTTTTTCTGCAGTGGACAATACTTTTTGATACCCTTCTCCCGGAACGCCTTTTTGAGTTAGCACATCTCTTCTTGATAGCCTTTTGGCCGATGGAGCAGTAGGATAACCTCCCGTAACAGCGGAAGGATAAGCCCCTGTATTCGATATATCTTCTCTTGCAGGAGAAGGAGCCTCAGGTACAGTGGAGTAAACTTCTGAATCTCTTCTGTGGCTGAAAAGAGCAGAAGTTTCAGCTTCTATTTCTTGCCCTCCGAACAGGCTGTTACCACCACCACTGCTGCCTCCTCCACTACTTCCTGCACCATTATCTCTTTTTCTTTCTCTTGAAGTGCTTTTAAGACCTGTCCTTTTTCTCCAGCCAAAGCCCTGCCCGGCAAGAGAAATAATGGATGCCATGCCCGCAAGTCCGCTCATGGCAAGTCCGGCATAAAACTCTTCATTGACTCCAAGCCACCTTAAAAAGCCCATGAAAAGCTGCCTTAAAACTGCTGCAGTGGGTATCAGTGCAACCAGTCCAAAGAGCTGGGCCCACCATGACGAAAAATCAGAAGATAAACCCGGAGAAATCAAAGCAGCATAAAGCGCCAAAACAAGAGCATGAGAAGACTGCATAAAAGCATTTGAAACAATTTCACTGACCACTATGCTTAAACCACCACTGTAACTCGATATGCTCCAGCCCCATACTGCTATGGGAACGACCACAAGCATGGAAATCAATACAAATTTTCTTATGGTGTACAGAATGTTGAAATATATCATCAATCCCACAAAAGCTGCCTTTACAAGCGCAGTTGTAAAGACGCTGTTTGTTTGTATGCTGTCAATAAAGTCCCAGCCAGCCTGTGCAAATTTACTTCCTCCGTATGCTGTAAGCAGGTTCTTGAAAAGCTCTGTTAAATAGGCATTGCCCATAAAAACAAGCTGGGACAGGACAGGTAAAAACCATATAATACCATAAGCCAAAACAGTTAAGCCCATTTTCTGCATTGCATCAGCTCTTTTTGAAGGGTTAGTTCCCGCTGCCATAAGCCTGAACCCTGCCACAATCATTGATATTACTGCAAGCCCGCCTGTTGCAGCTTCTATTATGTGATACCATTTCATTGCAAGATCCCACTCATCTTTAGTGAAAGGAGCCGTTGTGCTGTTCGGCAAATAAAAAACCAGCTCATTAATAGTTTTAAAGCCCAAAGCCCTTGCTGCATCCACTATCCCATTAAAAGGTACGGCAAGTATGCGGTCAATAAATGTATCAGCAAATGCAAAAGCTGGGACCATTAAAAAAAGAAAAAGCACAAAAAGAAATATATTAAGTTTGTTCGTTCGGATTCGTTGAAATAAATTCTTTTTCATAATCAGATGCCACCACCCTTACAACTGTAGAATTTCTGCCTGCTTTCATCAAAGCTTCACCTATGCCTGAAGACATAAGAAACTCTCTTTCTCCTCTTGAGAGATGAAATACTTCCTGTACTGCGTCTATGTCTGTTGGTGACTGCCTTAAAAGAAAAACTGTTGCTGCGTTTGTTAAAACTGCTTTACCTTGAGGGGAATTTGCAAATTCTATAAAACTTTGTGAGGCAAGTGTTAAAGATGTATTTCTCTTTCTTGCTCTTCTTGCAAGGTTTTCAAGAAAGTTTGCAGTATGCTCATACTTCATAAACATCCAAGCTTCATCAACTATGACAAATTTTCTCTGCTTTATATCTTTTTTTACGAATTTCTCCCATACCCAGTTTGTTACTACATAAAGAGCATAGGTTTTTAAAAATTCATCCATAATTCCTGATACGTCAAAAGAAATTAACAGGGCATCTTTCAAGTCAACATTTGACTGCCCATCAAAAAGCCCCATTGTGCCTCCTCTTAAATAAGGCTTTAAAATCTGTGCAAGTTTTTCTCCTCCGGGCTTTTTGCTGAGTCTCTCTGTAAAAGATGAAAGCGTCGGCATCTGTTTTGGACGAAGTCCTATATAGTACTTTCCGTCTATTTCCTGGGAGCTCTGCTCATACAGGCTTTCCGGGTTTCTTGTTATTCCACGTGCTCTGTACTCTTCCAGTACTGCTTCTTCTATTAGTGAGAGTTCATAGGCAGTAAGTGGAGTTTTGCTGATTTTCTCTATTATCATGCTTACAAGTCCTTTTATTTCATTTGCCTTCTGCAAAAGATCTATAAATTCTATACCTTCATCATCAATGTCCACTTCTATATCAAAGGGATTTATAATGTGTTTGCAGTTGGGTTCCAGCTTTATATGAACACCCCCGATTCTGTCTACAACAGACTTGTATTCTCCTTCCGGGTCTATAAAAACCGTTCTAACTCCTAAAAGTGCACTTCTTAAAGCTAACAACTTCATCATAAAGGATTTGCCTGCACCTGCCTGAGCAAACACGGCTATGTTTGCATTAGGCAGTATCGGAGGACCTATAAACGGATCGAATATTACAGGAGAACCCGTAAAAAGATTTATCCCAATAGGTATACCCTGCTTGTGAGAATACTCCGGAGACGCAAACGGGAAAAGTGAAATAGCTGCTCCTACATTGAAGTTTCTTGACGAGTCTGCCAGGTAATTTTCAGCTGTCGGTACAAGGCTTTTAAAGCCCTGCTCCTGCCTGAATACTGCTGAACGTGCTTTTATTGATTTGCTTGCCAGAACTTCTTCCAGTGTTTTTGAGTTGTGTTCCAGCTCTGCCGGGCTGTCCCCGTATATGGCTACAACAATTGTTACGTAAAAAAGTTTGTCCCTGTTCATTTGAATGTTTTCACGCAAACTTTCGAGGCTTTCGGAAGCTCTCTGGAGTATCCCCAGTTCTGCGATATTCCCTTCCTCTTCGTCCAGCATAAGCTGTGATTGAAGCTGTACTATTTTGTTAGTCAGCTTTTTTATTGCATTCCCGCTGGTTTCTGGATAGATATGGATTGAAATGTTTGCATTTGAAAACAGCTTTAAGTCGTCGAGCCATCCAACCCTGACTGATGCAGGATAGTTTGTGAAATAATAGATTTTCACATATTTGTTATTAATCTGCATATAGTTTCTGTCTATATATATCCCGTCGGGAGCTATTATCTGTTTTATGTCTGATACGTGATTAAACGGGTCGTAAAAATCGTTCTTTTTCTGCTTTTCATCTTTTTGTTCCCGTGTTTTTGGCTGCTGTTCTTTTAGATTTCCATCATCTTTTAGTCTCTCATTCTTTCTATTAAATAGGCTGAACTTCAAGTTCCACACCCTCCTTCATGAAGCTTAGTGCTCCATTTTCTATAAGAGTAGAAGCATAAATTTTAGTTGAAGGATTAAGCACTGCATGAATTAAGTCTATAAGTTCATTTGTGTCTAAAAGCCTTGGGTTTAATCCACATTTCATTAAACCATCCATGACTAACTGAATCCTTCTTGATATTTCTCCTCTTACTTTCGCATAGTCGTTTTCTTTATCGTCGTAGGTTATTATGAGATAGTTCTGATTTATCATCGTATTTGCTGCGTAAAAAGACAAAAACCTTTCAAGTTCGTATTCGTACCTCAGCATTGATTCTGGCATTCTATGTCTGTTAGCTCTAAATGCCTGTATTGAGTCTTTTAAATTAATCCTCTGCGTTAAAGAAAGTATCTGTATGGGAAAAGTTATGGATAGAAGCATTGAGCCAAAGGCATCTTCTAAAGCGTTCTGCTCTGCAGGAGTAAGCAGAGCAAAGTTTATTGGATCAGACGTGATTACTGCTCTATACCTGTGGCCTTTCAGAATAATGAGGCCGTCTTTTATGTCTTCAATGTCCAGAAATTCAGTTGTCCTTTTCAATTTCTACACTCCCCTTCCACACATATTTTTTTCTTGCAGAAAAAACTGAACGCTGTAAGAAATGTATTTATCAAGAGTCATTCCGTCTTTATCGAAGTTTGCTCCCCACAGCCCCAGCAAACCAAATAAAACTGCTGGAATTGCCGCAATTCGTATGTTAAAGTATTTGTACATTTCTATAAAAACAGCTATTCCTAAACCTATGCCTATTACGAGGATAATAAACTGTCTTAATGAAAGTTTCCCGCCGAAGATTTTATCTTCTTTCATTAAGTCCAATGGCACCGGGTACATTCTCATCTGCATCACCTCTAGTAAAAAAATTAGGACTATCATAAACGATAGTCCTAACTAAGTAAACACTTTATTACTGCGGTTTAAATCCAAGTGCAATTCCCACAAACCATTTTGCCCCGAGAGCAACAATAGCTCCAAGTATAGACCACAGAAGTCCCGTCATTGCCTCGGAGCGCCTTGCAGGGTTTGTAGAGCTTGCCATGATTTTGTAACCGTTCCATGCGATAAAGCCTACTGCGACAACTACTGCAACGTCCATAAGGGCATTGACAATATTCCAAATAAAGTTTTTTATTCCACTTGTGTCCACAGCCGTAACGCCATTATCTGCATATGCAGCAGTCATTAAAGAGTACATAAAAGCTGTGGCAGAAGCAAAAAATGCTTTTATTTTTTTACGCATGGATATTCTCACTCCTTCCTGAAAGTATTATTTAAATGACTGGCTCACAACCTGCAGTACGCCAAAAATAGTCGGAGTTGCATAGTACAGAAGCACTCCCACTGCAACTCCTATCATGCCTCCTGCCCCTGCACGCCTTAAAGTAGATGCATGGAATATACTACCAAGTATGAACATTATGATTGACACTGTGAATATGAATCCTGCAAGAGGCATAATGATGCTGCCAATAACCTGAGTTAGCACTGCAAGCGCATGTGCAACTTTTGTGGCAAATTCCTGAGGTGTTACCGGATGAATGTTTGCAGGTTGAATGGGAGTTTGAGGCATTTTCCATCACCTCCTTAAAAATAAAAATGCAGGCTTTTAGCCTGTCTATGAACTCGGTGTTATTTCTCTTTAAAAATTGCTGCAGAGTTAAAAAACCACATAAATCCCATTCCAAACACTAAACCTATAAAAAGGCCTGTTCCAAGTCCTGCTGCAAACTGATACATATCTATCATCTCCCTTTTTGAATTTTAGTTGTATAAAAAATCCAGTAAGGCATTTCTAATTTTTCTGCTATTTCTCAACCTCTGCAGAGCTCTTTTTTCGATCTGTCCGGCACGCTGCTTGGAAATATTGAGAATTTCTGCTATTTGTTTTAGTGTCATGGGTTTTCCATTTAAGCCGTAACGCATTTCCAAAACACTGCGCTCTTTTTCAGGTAACATTTTCAAACATTCTTTTAAGATTTTTCTTAATTCTTCTAACGAATAACTTCTGTCAATTTCATCTTCGTTTCGTTCATTTGGAATAATGTCCAGCAGCTCCGTATTATCATCTTCATACAGCTGCTGATTTAAACTTACTGCAGGATTTTTTAAGTTTAATAGATTTACGACTTCCTCCGTTTTCATTCCTGTTTCTTCAGCAATTTCTTCCGGAAAAGCTTCTCCTTTAACCTGCTCAAGCTTTAGCTGAGCCAACAACACCTGATTAAGCTTTTGATAAGTTTTTACGGGCAAATGTATTGTTCTGGAACGTCCCCATATATAGCGCTGGATTTTCTGTTTTATGAAAAAAACTGCATAAGTAGAAAATCTGTAACCTTTTGTATGATCGAAACCTTCTATCGCTGCAAGCAAGCCTATAAATCCTTCCTGTATCAAGTCATCTAATTCTACTCCGTAAGCTTTTGAAAAATTAACAGCAATGTTTATAACAAGGCCCGTATTTCTTTCAACTATTTCATCCCTGGCTTTTTTGTCTCCATTTCTTAATCTTTCAAAAAGCTCAAATTCATCGGTTTTTTCTTTAGTTAACACGTTCACATATCATCACCTCGCTTGAAATAAAAAAGCAGGCTTAACGCCTGTTCCTTTTCATTGCCCTACAACTATTTTGACAAATTCCATAGTTCCCATGCCAACCTTCTTTCCCAGTTTTCTAGCTGTTTCATTAGTTATAGTTTTTTTATCGTACTGAATAAACTTTCTGTATGGAATAACATAAATAGAGTTATATTTCCAAAAAGCAAAAATTAAAAAGGCTTTCCCGCCCGCCTTTTCGAAATCTGAAAGAAAGTCTTTTTCTTTTTCAGAAAAATGAGATTCGGTAAGCTGTATTCTGTCTGAAATGGTTTCTTTGCACTCCAGTGCAACAGGAATACCTTTTACAACGCCCAGAAAATCCACAGGAGCACCCTTTTTGGGGAAAACTCTGCCTCCATAATTGCCCCATAGAACATTCTGCTTTAAGAGAATTCCCTGTCCTGACAGTCTCAACTGTACTGCAATGTTTTCTATGAATTCTTCCAGTGCACCGCCTTTCTGCATGTATCTACATCCTTTCTTAAACCCTGTTTTAGATTAATAACAACAATAACAATGCCCAAAATTAGAACTATTATCAGCAAAATAAGATTTACCCTTAAGTCCCACAAGATTAGCGTATTGTTAAAGGTGGGAGTTATTCCATAAGGTTGAACCATTTTTGCAACCCTATCCGCAACATTAAGCAATTGAAAATCGATATAAACTTGAAGCGCTGTTGAAACAAGAAAAACTATAACTATAAAAATTCCCATTTAATATATCTCTCCTTTTTACTTATTCTTTTAAAATAGTGGGTTTTTCATCCAGTATCCATAACTTAACATAAGCATTTTTTATATACGGGCTTACAACAAATTTCACTTTATCGCCTTTTCTGTAAGTACCGTCTAAAAAGAATCCAATTTCTCCATTTACAATTACCAGCTGCCAGTCCTGATCTGTTCTTACGTCTGTAACTGTACCTTCCAGCAGAAAAGCGGGTTCCGGATTTTTGTAGCCAAAAGGTTCAAAACTGTCAAAAGCCTTAACTTCTTCTAAAGATGGTACTCTTGTTAAAATGCCGTCCAAATCCTTTACTTCTTCTTTGGGCGGATTCTTTTCTGTGTATTTGTTTAGCAATTTTTGAATTCTTTTTAAATCTCTAAAATCATACGTAACTCCTACCGCTGACTTGTGTCCCCCAAAGCTTACATCAGTACGTTCAGCTACGTATTTAAAAGCCTCTATTAAGTCAAATTCTCCATATGTTCTTACTGAAGACACTGCTTTACCACTGCTGTTAACACTGCTTACCATTACAGGCTTCTGAAACTTTTCAGCTGCACGTCCTGCAATAAGTCCTGTTATACCTCTTGGACAGTTTCTGAAAACATATATTAAAAACTTATCTTCTTTATCCTGTATACGGCTTAAATATTGATTTACAAGCTCTAAGCGCTTTCTGTTCAATTCTTCAACTTCTTCAGCATTTGTACCGTAAAGTAAAAGCTCCAAACCCATTTGTGGGCTTTTTAAACGTCCTGTAGCATTTATTCGTGGAGCTATTATCCAGCCTATATCAAAACCTGTGAGATTTTCATGGTTTCTTCCTGCAGTTTTTAAGATTTCTTTTATGCCTTTTATGGGCTGCTTTCTCATAAGCTCAAGGCCTTTCCTTGCAATGTACCAGTTGTTCCCGTCCAGAGGAACAACGTCAGCAACAGTTGCCAAGCCTGCAAGCTGTATCATTGCGGGTGTTACTGAAAGATTTTTCTGCTTTAAAAGTTCTCTTGCAAGCAGATATGCCACACCTGCTCCTGCATAGTCCTGATACTTGCCCTTGTAAAGTTTAGGGTTAAAAATTTTGTAGGCATCAGGGAGAGGATACTGCGGTTCGTGGTGGTCTGTTATAATCAGTTTAACACCCAGCTCTTTAGCTGCTTTTGCTGCATCAACAGCAGTTATCCCGTTATCTACGGTGATAATTGTCTTAAAACCTTCTTCCTTTATCTGCCATACATGCTCAGGCTTAATTCCGTAACCTTCTTTTCTCTCCGGTAAAAATATTTCATTCCGTATCCCTAGAACATCTAAAGCATTCTTGAGTATAAGTGAAGAGGCAATTCCATCAACGTCATAATCTCCAAATACAGCAATTTTTCCGCCGGTTAAAACAGCTTTAACAATGTCAGAGAGGGAGAAGTCGCTGGGAGTTACAGGATACTTTCTCTGCAGCTCAATTTTTGTATTTGGATTATATCTCCAGAGCATTTGACGTCCTCCTTCACTTCTATAAGTGGAGAATTCTCTGTATATGATATATACAGAGCGGTTGTGTTCTGCATCAGAGCATACATTTCTGCTGCTCATCATCTGCTCACACATAAGGCTGCGCCAATCAGCCCGCCTCTCATGGTTCGTTTCCCACCCATGAGAGCAACTGCACTGTTACCATGCAGTCAAGATTTTCAGTCTGCTCCGCAGACTGCTGATTCATCTCCTACCTGCAGAGGATAGGAGTCTTCTCGGCTATTTCTGATAAAATCCCCCTCTCCATCTGTTCTTTTTGCGACCTAAGCCTTTCTTTCAAGGCTGTGTACCTTTTTGAGCTGTCGATTGTATTTATTGCTATTTTTATTGCCTGCATGTCTCCAAAGATTTTTACTGTGTTTCTTGCTCTTGTAACAGCTGTGTACAGAAGGTTTCTCTTCAGCATGATGTAGTGATTCATTGCAAGCACCACGATTACGGTATCGTACTCACTGCCCTGTGACTTGTGTATTGTTATTGCGTAAGCAGGAATTATTTCTTTTAGTTCTTCTTCTATCAAATCAATTAAGCGTCCATCAAAGTCTATTACAACATGCCTTAAGCCTTCTTCATCTTTGTAAGCTCTTTTCACGTATCCCGTGTCGCCGTTGAAAATTTCTTTTTCGTAGTTATTCTGCGTCTGCATAACTTTATCTCCAACTCTGAATATTTTGCTGCCGTACGCTATTTCTTCTTTCTGGTGATGTGGTGGATTTATTCGTTCCTGTATCAGCCTGTTTAATTCCAGCGTTCCTATGTCCGTCTTTTTCATTGGTGTTAAAATCTGCACATCATCTAATGTTTTGCCACTTTCAAGCTCTTTTACAAACTCATCTACAACCTGCTCCGGACTTACAAGTTCATGAAAGATAAAATCTTTGTTGTTGAAGCGCACCATTTTGCCTTCTCTTATGAGTTTCGAGTTGAGGATTATCCCTGACGTTTCTCCCTGCCTGAAAATAACATCAAGTTTTGTTACAGGTATTATGCCCGACTCAATTAAGTCTCTTAAGACGTTTCCTGCGCCTACTGATGGAAGCTGATCCATGTCTCCTATTATGACAAGCTTTGTATCGTTTCTCAGGGCTTTAAAAAGGCTTGCAGCAAGCTCATTATCAACCATTGAAAATTCATCAATAATAACCACATCCTCATCAAGCGGATTGAGTTCATTCCTAAAAAACCTTACACTTCTGAATTCTTTATCAAATTTTGCTTCCAGCAGCCTGTGAACTGTCTTTGCCGGATAGTTTGTTACTTCTTCAAGCCTTTTTGCTGCCTTGCCTGTAGGAGATGCTAAAGCTACAGACCTATTTTGCTTCTGGAAGATATATAAAAGAGCGCTGACAATCGTCGTCTTCCCTGTGCCTGGCCCTCCAGTTATGATGGATATGTTGTTTTCCACCGCCTTTTTTATAGCTTCCTTCTGCTTTGGACTGTACCTGATGTTTTGTGCAACCTCTGCCTCCTTGATAAGCTCATCAATGCCGTTTATTTTCCATGGCTTTTCATTGAGCATTTTAGCAATTTTCTCAGCAATGTACTTTTCGCTGTAAAAGTTTTTGTGGAGGTACACTTTCCCTTCGTCGTCATAAAGCTCCTGGGTGGCTGTTAAATACAGAGCCTGATCTAAAACTTTCGTGTATCCAACTTTTAAAATCTTTTCAGAGGCTGTTTTGCACAGTGTTGTTACTGGAAGGTATAAGTGCCCTTCTGTTTCTGCGAGGTACAATGTGTATTTTAAGCCTGACTGAATCCTGTACGTGTTATCTTTCTCTATTCCAAATTTTGCTGCTATTTCATCGGCTTTGACAAAGCCTATTCCATCGACTTCTTCTGCGATTTTGTAAGGGTTTGTTTTTACCTGAATCAGTGTATTACTACCGTATTTGTCGTAAAGCTTTTTTATCATGTTAAGTGAAAAGCCCAAAGGCAGAAGCTCAAGCTTTATTTCGTTAAACTCTTTGTTCTGTGTGATTTCAGCATTTACTGAATCAACTACTTTTTGCGGTATCCCAATTTCTCTAAGTTTTTCAGGGCTTTCTTCAATAACCTGCAAAGCATCCTTCCCAAATGCTGCGACTATTTTTCTTGCCCTTACCGGACCTATCCCTTTTATGTTCTGCAGGAAAATTTCTACGTCGCTTTCTTCAACGTCTCTGGACATTTCTGCAAACACGACTCTGAACTGCCTGCCGTATTTCGAGTGGACGTACCATTCTCCTATCAGGTCGAGCTTCTGTCCCTGCTTGTAACTGCCTTGGAAGGTTGCAACAAAGTTATTGTCTTCTGTTCGGACGGCTGCAACTGTATAGCCGTCTGGAGAAGAAAAAATAATCTTTTCGACTATGCAGTTTTTAATTTCCTGCAGGTTTTCTGTCATAGTTTGTTCACCTTCCTCAAACTACTGCATTTTCGCAAGCTGTTCAGGAGAAAAGTCTATTTCCACCTCTCTGCCAAACATGCTGAGACAGACTTTTATGCTGCTGTTAATTTTTGTGATTTTGCCAATGAAGTTCTCAAAAGGCCCATCAATTATCATGACAGCATCTCCTGCTTTAAATTCTTCGTCCGCAGTGTCTGTTATTCCCGCCCTTTCTATTTCTGCCGGAGTAATCGGCTCCGGCATATTTCCTCCCCCTACAAAGTGTGCTACCCCGTTAACTCTTCTAATTGCTGACATGACTTCAGGAGTCATAACGGCTTTAACAAACACGTACCCGGGAAATACTTTTTCTTCAACCTGCTTTATTTTCTTTCCCCTGGATACGATTTTTTTCTGTGTGGGAACTTCTGCCCTGATAATCAGGCCTTTGTATCTCTCATCTTTTGCCAGGCTGTTTATATGCTCCTTCACTCTTTTTTCTGCATTGTAGTACGTGAAAACTGCGTACCACAATGCACGTGTTAAAATTTGTGTTTGAGACATTTTATCACCTCTCCGATTTTATTATACACTCATTAATTGATTTTGTCAATATTTAAGTGTGCTTACCTCAAAGTACTCAAATTTTGAAAAGTCCCTTCGCTTCAAGGTGTTTCTTCAACTCTTCTGCATTGAAAGTCCATGTCTCTATTTCGCTCTTATCTCCCTTTTGGAGAGCTTCTGCAAGCCTTTTTAGAGCGTTGTAATAAAAAGCCCAGTCTAAGTCTGATGTACTTTTTGCAAGTTTTTGCCAGTCTTTTGGAGATCTAGAAAGAGCAATTCTGTGTACCTCATGCATTTCAGCAGCACTCCTTTCTCACACGAATTTGACAAGCTTTTTGAATTTTATTTTAAACCCTCAAAGAGGCCCGTCTCTGGGAAAAACGTGCTTATCAACTGCTGCCTCATACATTAGCAGGTTTTGCTGTCGGCTCAGCAAGCAAATCAACTGCTGAACCTCGCTTTTATGCTTAGCTGCTGCTGTTCCAATTCCGGCTTTAACTGATTTTGAAACCTGCCAGTTTATTACTTCAAAACCGGTTCTTGCTGCTGGTTCTGTATTTTTATTCCTGCTGCTGGCTGTACGTTCATCCTTGCTGTCATCTCCGCAGAAAACACGCTCAGCACTTACTTCAGGGGCTAATATGTTTTCGTCCGGGTTTGGCAGAAAAACTTTGTTGGAGGGTTTTATTGTCTCGCCCGGAATCTTCAGTTTTGTCATTTCAAAACCTGTACTGACCTCTTCAGCTGTACCAGCATTAAGAACTTCCTGCAAATTCTTCCGCTGCTGGTTCAGCATAAGGTCTCTTTCCTGAGCTTTGCTGCTCTGTTCTTCTGCTGCATCTAAAATCTGCTGAGCTCTAACTGCAGGACAGTTTATTTTTGACTGTGCAGAAACAGTTTTTTCACTGCTGCCGGCTTTATTATCACTGCAGGCAGCAGCTGGATCGACAAAAATTTCATGCGGAGCTCTTGGTGAAGTGTGTATTATGCCATCATCAAATTCCTCAATGCTGTAATCATCCCAGTCTCCGTAGCTATATCTGATTTCTTCATCGCTTTTGACCTTCTCCCACCTGTCAGGCTCTTCTTCTGCCTGTTGTGCTGTAGTTATGTCATTTCTAGTTTTCTGGAGACTGCTGCACTCAGAAACTTTTTCGCTGGTGCCTAAATTTAAATTATTAATCCCAGCATTAATTCTAGTAAGTGCGTATATATTGCTTTCTCTATAACTGCCCCTACCTGGTTCTGGATCTCTCCTGTTAGTTAACTCTCTTACATGAGAGATATTATCTCTACCGGGAGAAATATTTTTATTACTGCTGCAGGTAACAATATCTCTGTTAGGGTGTAACTTTGATATAGAGCGTAGATCTTTAGAGTTAGTGTACGTCTCTAAACTAAGATTTTTATTATTTTTTATTTTAGAGTAAACGTTATCATCCCTATATCTTAGTATTTTGTATTTACCTGGTTTTATAGCAATTCTATTTACTAGACAGTAATAGAGTGTAAGTTTATTAATTTTTATTAATTTTGCTAGTTTATTGTTTACTTTCTTACTGCAGAGATATATACTCTCTATAGGAGATGTACTCTCTCTATAGAGAGTTGCCCCTACAGTTATTCGGGGCAGGCTATTTTTTTGTTTTTCCGTAGTATTCTCCGTTGTAGTCTGTGTAGTATTCTCCGTATACGTCCCACGTTGGGATGAGGGAGGTGTTACGTTTAAACGTGATACCTCCTCCGTTTTATCGTGGGAGGTCCTACGTTCAAACGTAGGAGGTGTTATGTTAGAACGTGCCATTTCTTCTGCTTCATTGTGAGAGGTAACGTAAGAGTTAACGTCGGCATTATGCGCTGTTATTTCTTCGTACTTTTTACTTTCTTGTATTTCTTCGCCAGTCTTTTCTTCATAAACCTTGTTAATTCCGTTGTATGTGATTTCTTCTATCTTTTCTGTCACAGGTTCCACATACATAACATTTGTTAAAATTAATCCTGTCTCAGTTTTTATGTTTCGAAACTCTATTCTGATGAGTCCTAATTCTACAAGGCGTTTCATTGCATCCTGAACCTGTCTTTTGGTAAACCCAAACTGGTCTGCAAAACTTTGGTATGACCTTTGCAGTTTATCCCCTTTGAACTTTTTTCTATATCCAATTACTTCACCTGTGATGGGGTCTCTTTCGATTACAGGCCTATACCAGTACACAATTTCTGCCAATAGAGTAACAGCAATCGGGTTAGGTTTCCCGGACGGATATGTTATATGCCTGTACCACTGCTGTGGTATGATATTCCCTTCAAGATTTATTTTTGCCATTTTAAGAACTTCAGGATTAATCTCTTTGTTTATCATTTCTTAAACCCTCCTCAACCTTTTTATCAATTTTTTTATTTCTTCTTCAATAAACGTGTAGGACAGCTCAAAGCTGTCCTTATGCAGTGCGTAAAAAGGTCCTCAAAAAGAATAAAAAAAGGCAGCCAATTGGCTGCAAAAAAGGGGGAATCAGGAGGGATATTTTTGACCCGTAGGAGAGCGAATACACAGGCCCAAGGGGGAACGAACAGCCCGTGCAGTGCACCCTCCCTCAATAAAAAAGGGACGTAGCGAAACGTCCCTGCAAGTCTTATATGAATTTTTGAAAGAGTACCGCTGCAAATATAAAGCCAAATATAAGGCCGATTAAAATGTCTAACAGTGAACCTGTACGTATTAGAGGGATTTTAAAGCTCTTGTTATAGGGATAAAAAAGAGGAATACCTGATGGAGTAAGCAAATCTGCTGCCAGGTGTGTAGCATAACCTGTTATGGCAGGCAGTACAATTGCTTTGTTTGACATAAATAAAATAAGTGTAAAAAATACAAAGCCTGCCAGAGAATGTGTAAAGCCTCTGTGAGGGCCTATAAAGGCAAGTATTATATAGGACAGATATAATATTAGGCTTGGCAGCGAAAAGTATTTGTATCTAAATAAAAAATATCCTGCAGCTATTAAGGCAGGAAAAGTTAATATTCCGGTATATTTGTTTAGCTGATGTCTTAACATGCTGTCCGGCGTATCTATATCAGGCAGAAGTGAGCTTGCAGCAGCAACAGTTAAACTGAGAGGCAACTGAGCAGGATTTTTTATTATAACTGCTGTTGCTGCCAGTGCTACTGCCATGTGTGTGCGCCCTAACATTTTAATCAACTCCTATGCTGGCTCTGAAAGAATATATCTTCATACGTGCAGGCAGGATTTAAACCTGCTTGTGGAGTGCTCCCTCTTCACCGCTACACCCCGAATCGAACGGGTTGGCGTTCACCATGGTCTCGCTGCGTGTTCACACCCCACCGCTGCCCGACAAAAAAAATACACTGCTTATTTCAGTGTTTCTTTCTCTACCTTTGATGTCCATTTCTCAGATTCTATTTCATATGTGTAATCTTTAAATTGAGGAAGAATAATATTATGTACGTCGTAAGTTCTGGGAAGGTCAGCAGGTTTGTGGTGTGGATCTATGTACTTTAGTTTGCCTCCTACTTCAACATACTGGCTCAACGAAAGTTCTACCAATTGAGCTCTGGAGATTTTTCTTTTCTTTGAAATCATAAATGCATGTATTTCTTGTTTTTCTACCATTGCCCACCAGTCTCTTTCTTCTTCCTCTTTTTTTTGTTTTTCTATTTCTTTAAGTCTCAATAAAGTTTTTTCTTTTTTCTTTTGTTTTATTGTGGCATATTCTGGATCTTTCTTAACAGCTCTTTCTACTGTAGAAAGGCTACAGTTGAGTGCTTTGGCAATTTCTTTTTGTGTCATTCCTTCTCTGTACAGTTTCTGTATTTCTTTTATAAAAATCTCTGGATAGCTCATTTTATTTTCCCCCTTAATGTGTACTGTGTGTTCCTTGGAAGATATTGGTGTTTTGAAGTTTTTGTTCCCTGTTTTTGGGCATAAGTATCCTATATAAGGCTTGCGCCCTTTTTTAAAAGCTTTGTTATAAAACTTTTCTTTCTTCTGCAACTTTTCTTAACCATTCTTTGAGCAGTTCTCTGTTTATCAAAAATTTCGTGCCCACCCGGAAGGCTGGAAAGCTCGAATCTGGGTTATGGGCTAGTTCCAGTAATTTATCTCTTCCGATTCCGGTATATTTTGCTGCTTCGTCTATTGTTAGAGTTAGTTTTTGATTCATAGCTTCTTTGACTGCTTCTTTTATTGTATTTTGTAATTGTTCAAGGATGTTTTCTTCTGCTACCTTATTAGCCGCTGAAGGCATATTATGATACCCCCTTATAATACTTACCTTATAAACAATTCACAGTAGTTTGTTTTGGAAAAAATTTAATTTATTTGTATTTTATATTGGAATTCAGTAACGATTAGTGACTAATATCAATAAAAAAAATTTCGTCTAAACTTTTCCCCAAAGCTTTTGCTATTTTTTTTGCTATTTTCATGCTAGGATTTCGGTACCCGTTTTCTATCATATATATAAGTGAATGAGAAACTCCTACTTTTTTTGCTAATTCAGTACCTGTAATATTTAGAGATTTTCTTATTTCCTTTAATTTGTTCTCCATTTTTTGTTACCTCCGTTGTATCGAAGAGTTACTACTACTTATATTATACGTCACAAAACGTTACTTGTCAACATTATTATAACTTTCTGTTACAAAATATTTCATTATGTCACTATCAGTGATATAATTACAAACAAGGGGGTGTCTGATTTGAATTTTTCTCAAAGGCTAAAGATGCTTAGACAAGAAGCAGGTTTAACACAAAAGGAATTAGCTGAAAAACTGGGTGTTTCCAGAGGAACTATTGGGATGTATGAGATAGGACAAAGAGACCCTGATACGGAAACTTTACGGAAACTCTCTGATATTTTTGGTGTTTCTATTGATTATCTTCTTGGTAAAACTGATTTTCGCAACAGTTTCATCCCTGAAGACTACAAAGAAAAATATAAAGTTACCAAACGAGATATGCTTCAATATGAAGACTTTGTAAAGCATGTTAACGCTTTTTTTATGGATGATAAAGTTGCAGACGAAGATAAAGAAAAGCTTTTTAAAGACATATCTGAACTCTTCTGGAAAGCAAAGGAGATAAACAAAGAAAAATATGGAAGAAAAAAGAAAAAAGAAAAAACTGATTAGAGAGGTGCTTCACATGTATGAAGAAAGGTACATTAAAAAGATTTACAAAAAAGTGAAGCACCTTGTACGAGAACATGAAACAAGAAACCCTCAGAGAATTGCAGAATATCTGGGAATCCATGTAGTATATAAAAGCTATTCCTTATATACAAAGGGTTATTTTATTAAAACCTTGCGCAATAAATTTATTGTTGTTAATAATAAATTAGAGGAAGATGAAAGAAGAATTGTTTTGGCGCACGAGCTTGGACATGCTGTACTCCATTCTGCAAAGCCTATTTCTTTTATTAGAGAGTACACACTCTTTCCTGTAGGAGCATACGAAGAGGAAGCAAATATATTTGCTGCAGAGCTACTAATTGACGATGCTGATATAGAGGAGTTAAAATATTTTTCGATATCTCACATTGCTGCCGTGCTGAATGTTAATGAGGAACTTGTGAGGTATAAACTTTTAAAATTTTTATAAAAATCTCATTGGAGGAGGATGTTTTATGGCGGTAAAAACAAATTATGTTAAAAACGGAAAGGAGTATTACCGTGTAACGGTTACTATTGGAAGGGATGCAAACGGAAAACTAATACGTAAAGAATTTTATGGAAAAACAAAAAAAGAAGCTGAGGCAAAAAAGGAAGAGTACCTGCTTAAGTTAAGAAGTGGACTTAATCCTGATTTAGAGAATGTTACTTTTGGCAGTTTAATGCATACATGGCTTTTTGAAGTTGCTAGAGTATCAGTAAAACCATCTACTTTTGAAAGATACGAAAGTCTATATAGGAATTACATAAAAGAGAGTGAATTGTACAGTTTAAAAATAAGTTTTATGAAATCTTTGCAGATACAGAGGTATTATAATAGATTATATCAGGAGGGTAAAAACAGCAAAACAATAAGATCTATACATAAGCTTTTAAGAACTTTCTTTAATTATGCGGTTAAAGAAGGATATATAAATCAGAATCCCTGTGGAAACAAAAAAGTAGTCATTCCTGGCAGTGCAGAAGAAAAAGCCGAAAGGAAAATCGAAACTTTTACTGATGAAGAAATAGAGAAAATAAAAGAAGCACTAAAAGGACACCGCCTGAGAGCACTGTTTCTTCTGGCCTTTGGGACAGGCTTAAGACAAGGAGAACTGTTAGGATTAAAATGGCCAGATATTGATTTTAAAAAGAAAGAATTAAAGGTCCAGCGTACAATCAAACAGGTTACTATTATTGATGAAAACGGGAATAGAGAATATAAAACCATAGAGCAGATACCAAAAACAAAGAACAGTATAAGAACTGTTCCAATCCCATCATCAGTAATACCCGTCTTGAGAGAGCATAGAGCAATGCAAATAGAAGAAAAAATAAAGGCAGGACCAGCCTACCTTAATGATATTGAAAACGGTTATGTATTTACAACAGAATTGGGCAACACTATAGATGCAAGGAATCTTATAAGGGCACACAAAAGGCTTTTAAAAAGAGCAGGAGTACCATATAAAAATTTTCATGCTATACGACATACATATGCAACAAAATTGTTTGAAAGAGGAGTTCCATTGAAGGTTGTATCTGAACTTTTGGGGCACGCTGATGTTTCCACCACAGCAAATATATATACCCATGTAATGCCCAAAGAAAAAATAACTGCGGTTGAAACATTAAATGATCTGCTTCAATAAAAATATAGAGGGGTTCTCCTCTTTTTATTTTTTTTTTTTTTTTTTTTTTTTTTTTTTTTTTTTTTTTTTTTTTTTTTGCGATACTTTCCAACCCTTAATTATTCTGTATTTCCCTATATCTATCTAAAACTTTTGTGGGAAAAGTGTGGGAAAAACAAAAAAATAAAAAATTTATATTTTCCGAAACCTAGTATTTTCAAGCATTATGGTGCGCCCGGAGGGACTCGAACCCCCAGCCTTCTGATCCGTAGTCAGGCGCTCTATCCAATTGAGCTACGGGCGCAATCATTTTTGCTATCAATATAATAGCATATTTCGCTTCAGTTTTCAATCTTTTTAATCTTTTACCCCTTCTTTGAGAAGCTTCAAAATCTCTTTGAGTTCCTCCATGTACTTTCCAAAAGAAGCCCAATCTCCTTTTTTCACAGCTTCCACAGCTTTTTCATAAGTATCATGAGCTTTTATTATCAACTCCCTTTGCCCCTCTGTCGATCCTTTCGTCTCTTCTTGAGTTTTCTCAATAATTTCAGGAGCTGTAGCATTTCCTAAAAACAGCTTCTTAAGCGATTCTTCTAAAGTGGGCTCCATGGCTATCTGGTCCTTGTAAGCTACAATGACCCTCTTTACCTCAGGGAGAGCATTTTGATTTTGCGATTGTATATAAAGTGGTTCAACGTAAAGTATAGAATCATCTATTGGAATTACCAGCAAATTTCCCCTGCTTACAGTAGACCCTTGCTGATTCCACAGACTTAACTCTTTTGAAATATTTGGATCCTGATCTATCATGTTCTCTATTTGCAAAGGCCCATATACAATAGTGTTCTTGGGAAATTTATATACTACCAGTTTACCATAATTGTCTTTGTCCATCCTTGCAGCCATCCATGCCACCATGTTGGCTTTAGTTGAAGGAGTATAAGGTATCATCAGTATAAATTCTTCCTTTTGCTCTCCAGGAAGTCTCATTATCATGTACTGAGATTCCTGATATTGTACCTCATTATCAAACTTCTCCTTCGCAATATCCCACGCATCTTCTTTATTATAAAATACCTGTGGGTCTGTCATGTGGTAAGTTTTATAAACTTCTGTCTGTATATCGAACAAAAATTGAGGATATCTTATGTGCTGGCGAAGTCCTGCCGGCATTTTTTCAATGTCTTTAAAAAGCCCAGGAAAAATCTTTTTATATGCCTGGATGAGGGGATCTTTTTCATCTGCGATATAAAAATCCACCTCTCCGTTATAAGCATCCACCACAACCTTCACAGAATTTCTAATGTAATTAATTCCTACATTACCATAAGGCTGTGAATAAGGAAAGTTTGTAGAATAAGTGTAAGCGTCTATTATCCAGTAGAGCTTTCCATCACTTACCACTATATACGGGTCATCGTCATACAAAAGGAAAGGAGCTATCTTATGTGCTCTTTCTAGGATGTTGCGATGAATTAAAATTTTGCTATCTTTCGTTATATCAGCAGATAAAAGAATCCTCGCTTCCTTTTCATAAAGAGCAAAAAGGATTCTATTAGGGAAAGTCATCGGAATACCTGTTGTCCCCTTGTAATTTGTCTGGATGTTTTTATCTCCAGAAGGATAATCAAATTCTCCTGTTTTAGTGTTCACAATCACGTAATCATTAGTGAGCTCCCCAAAATAAATCTGGGGTCTGTCTATTCTTATATCAGTAGAAGTAGTAGGTGGAATATCTTTTACTATCATCTCTGGTTGCCCTGTGGGGGTAACATCATTCACCAGAGACATAACCACTCCATAGCCATGGGTGTATTTAAGGTGCAGGTTTATCCATGTCTTAGCCTGTGGTGATAGATTTTCTTGGTCTATTTCTCTGGCTGCTATAAATACCTGTTTGTACTTCCCATTTATTGGGTATCTATCTATGTCTATGTCATTAAACTTATAATAAAGCCTTAAAGCCTGTAATTGGTTATAAGCCTGTTTTACAGGGCGATAATCGTTAATCATTATATTGTCTATAGTATCCCTATTTTTCTGGAGCACTTCCCACGTAAGTTCTTTTTTCGACGGATAGTCCTTCTCCTCCACTTTATCCAGTCCAAAGCCCTTTCTCGTGTACTCTATGTTATAACTTATATACCTGCTTTCCTTGTCAAGCTCATTTGGAGACACTATTAAATTCTGTACAGCTGTTTCTGTTAAAGCCATCACAAGAGAAAATAAAGGCAATAAGAGCACAGAAATTATGGCGTATTTTAAATTTCTCTTCATCAAAAATACGAATACTAAAAAAGCCACAACAACAGAGAGGGCAGAGAGGATGTAGTAAAATGTCAAAGTTACGTGGACATCTGTGTATGTTGCTCCAAACACTCTCCCTTTTGTAGAATACAAAATCTGAAATCTAGCAAAATAATATCCAACCGCTAGAAGCAAGAAAAAAAACGCAGCAAGAGGAGCTATTTCTCTAAAAGCTTTCTCTAGAATTTCCTTATTGTATATCGCCCTGAACAAATTGCCATCTCTTTCAGATATTTCATAAAATCTGGTTTTATCTGAAAGGTACATGAGAACATACGCTACAACAGTAGCAGATATTACTAGAATTAAAACAACTATCAAAAGACGGTAAATGTCGTAAACAAATGGCAATCTAAATACATAAAAGCCCACATCTTTTTTGAAAATGGGGTCAGAATAATTAAAACTGACAGCATTTTTAAAGAAAAGCCAGTCATTCCACCAGCTCAAAGCTGCATATAAACTTACAAGAAAGCTTACAAAAAGAGAGGTGTAAACACCTATTTTTTTATATCTACCTGCACTTCTTTTCACAACAATATCCTGAGCAAAATTCACATAGTCATTGACTACTTTCACTGAGTAAAAGTACAAGAAAACAAACGTGATTAAAAAAATGGGTACAGCTAGCTCTAGCTGAGCTAAAAATTTCCTAAAATATACAGGGAGATAATTAAGGTCAGAAAACCATTGCAAGTCGACTATAAAGTTTATTATTTCTTTTCCCACAGAAATAACCAATAAAATCAAAAAAGCCGCCAGCAAAAGTGTTATATTAGGCTTTTTCAAATCTAGCACCCCTTTTGACAGTTTCTTTTATAATTATAGCACACTTTTATAAATTACCGATAAGGGAATACTTTGCGAAATTAATAAAAATTTAAGAATTTGTAACATTGTATTAATTGACATTGTCAAACTGAAGTGTTATATAATAGGATATGGCACAAAGGGGGATGAAAATCTCGAGGAGGTCAGAAGATGAAAAAAGTAGTAAAAATACTGGCCGTAATTTTTCTGGGAATAATACTTTCTATAGGAATAGGTGCTTACATATTTTATAAAAATATACATGTACCTGCCGTACAAGAAGAAAATAATATAGCCTCACAAAATAATACAGAAAAGAAGAGCGAAGGTTTATCTTCGATAAATATCCTCGTTGTGGGCAGTGATGAAAACAATTTATCTGACACGTTATTTATAGCCAACTACAACCCTAAAAATAAAACTATAAGCATTTTATCAATTCCAAGGGACACCTATTATCCTCGTCTAGGTTATAACTCTCCAGGGGATAAAAAGATAAACGCCGCTTTTACCGAAGATGGAATTGAAGGAACAAAGAAAGCAGTAGAAAATTTACTCGGCATAAATATAGACCACTACATCATCATAGACTATGAAGGCTTTAAAAAAGTAATTGATACAATAGGCGGCGTAGAAGTAGATATTCCTTTTGACATGAAGTATGACGACAACAGCGCTAATCCCCCTCTTCACATCAATTTAAAAAAAGGCCGTCAGGTGCTGGATGGAGAAAAAGCAATCCAATTTGTAAGGTATAGACATGGTTACATTGATGGAGACTTAGGAAGAATAAAGGCTCAACATCAATTTTTAGAAGCCTTGTTTAAAAAATTAACACAGCCTTCTACTCTGCCAAAGCTTCCTTCTCTAGCCATTGCTGTAAGCAAACACATAAAAACAGACCTCACAGCAACAGAAATTGCCAAGTATGCTTATCAATTCGTAAAAGACAAGCCTTCTTCTATAAAATCTTTTACTCTGCCTGGCGAACCGGATTATAAAGATGGAGTAAGCTATTTCTTCGCAGATAACACAAAAATTCCCGAAGTAGTAGCAGAGTTTTTGGGAGATAAAACTACTTTCTCTTTTGACTCTTCTGAAATAGAGAAAAATAAGGCCATAAAAGTGGAAGTATTAAATGGAACGAATATACCCGGTCTTGCTTCAAAATACGCTGAAACTTTGAGAAAACAAGGTTTTGATGTAGTAAGAATAGGAAATGTCGTGGGAACCACTTTTTCCACATCTCACGTATATGCCAGAACTGATGAGGAAAAGGCAAAAAAAGTAGCAAACGCTCTTTCCATAATTTGTGTAGAAAAAGATATTACCCCTGATTCAAGCGTAGATGTAACTGTAATACTTGGAAAAGACAAATCAAAATAAAAACAAAAAGCTGTGAAGTAAGTATGCTTCACAGCTTTTATTTTCTTAGTAAATGGCGGAGAAGGTGGGATTCGAACCCACGCGCCGGGGTTTTTCCCCGACCTACAGTCTTAGCAGGACCGCCCCTTCACCACTTGGGTACTTCTCCGCAAAGAGCTTCTGGCGGAGAGGGTGGGATTCGAACCCACGGCCCCTTGCGGGGTCACTGGTTTTCAAGACCAGCTCCTTAAGCCACTCGGACACCTCTCCCAGCTGGGACGATATAAAGTATATCACAACCCAGCCTTATTGTCAATATTATCTGCCAGTAAAATACTGGGAAATCATTCTTCCTTCCTTATAACATCTACTTTCATATATGGCCTCAATACTTCAGGCACAACTACAGATCCGTCTTCCTGCTGATAATTTTCTAGAATAGCCGCAAAAGTCCTCCCAACTGCCACTCCAGAACCATTTAAAGTGTGAACATATTGGAGTTTTCCTCCACCTTTTGGCCTATACCTTATATTGGCTCTTCTGGCCTGAAAGTCCTCACAATTGCTGCAGGAAGATATCTCTACGTATCTTCCATAACTTGGCATCCAAACTTCTATGTCGTATTTCTTAGATGCAGTAAACCCTAAATCCCCTGTGCATATAGCAACCACTCTATAAGGAAGGCCAAGAGCTTGCAGAACTTCTTCTGCATCTCTTGTCATTTTTTCTAATTCCTCGTAGGACTTGTCCGGTTCTGTAAATTTCACCAGCTCTACCTTGTCAAACTGATGCTGCCTTATAAGCCCTCTGGTATCTCTTCCAGCAGCCCCTGCTTCCTGCCTGAAGCAAGCACTGTAAGCGCAGTGGTATATAGGAAGCTGTTCTCCGTCTATTATAGTCTCTCTGTAAAGGTTAGTCACAGGAACTTCTGCAGTCGGAATCAGGAAATAGTCTGTGCCTTCTACTTTGAAGGCATCTTCTTCAAATTTTGGAAGCTGGCCTGTCCCAAACATGCTTCTTCTATGTACAAGGAATGGAGGAAAAACTTCTTTATAGCCGTGCTTTTCTATGTGAAGGTCCAACATAAAGTTTATCAAAGCTCTCTCAAGCCTTGCTCCTAACCCTTTGTAAAACACAAAACGAGAACCTGTAACCCTAGAAGCCGCTTCAAAATCCAGTATTCCCAAAGCCTCACCTATTTCCCAATGGGGCTTAGGTTCAAAGTCAAACTTTCTGGGCTCTCCCCATCTTCTAACCTCTACGTTGTCCTCATCGCTTTCTCCTATAGGCACACTCTCATGAGGAATATTGGGAATTGTCCAGAGTATCTTTTCCATTTCTTCTTCTATTTCCCTCAATTCCTGTTCCATGTCTTTTATCTTATCTGAAAGTTCTTTCATTTGAGCGATAAGTTCTGACGCATCTTTCCCTTCTCTTTTTAGCCGAGCTATATTGTCTGATTCTGTATTCCTCTTATTTTTCAGAGCCTCCAGTTCCACAAGCATCTCTCTTCTTTTTTCATCCAGTAAAAGCAGCCTGTCCAAGTCCGCTTTTTCTCCTTTTAATTCTATAGCCCTTCTGACTACATCTGGATTACTCCTTATAAATTTTATGTCAAGCACCTACACCCCTCCTCCTTTCTAAAAATAATTCCCGTCCCACAAAGGGACGGGAACCCCGTGTTGCCACCCTCTTTCGGCCCAAAAATTGGGCCCTCCACATGATTTAACGGTCGCCCGAAGGTCATTACACCCTAGCTCCAGGATGGATTTCGTAAGTAAAACTTACTGGTTCGCACCACCCACCAGCTCTCTTAAAAGTCTTTACTTACTACTCGTCCCTTCATCGCCTAAAGTTATTCACTTTTTAAATTATTATACTACTTTATTAAAGTATTTTCAACCCTCATTTTCCCTCCATACTGCCAATTCTATTTGGAGGCCATATCCTAAATACTACTTTGCCCAAAATTTGATCCTTTGATACGTATTTGTGCTGCCAAAATCGGCTGTCCATAGATTCGTTCCGATTGTCTCCCAACATAAAATAGTGGCCTGGAGGCACCACATAAGGGCCAAAATTTCCTTTCATGGGTTCTTTTACATAAGGCTCATTTACAACCTTTCCGTTTCTTATGAGTTTTCCATCTTTTATTTCTATGACATCTCCTCCTATTCCTATCACTCTTTTCACAAAATTAACTTTTGGATTGTCAGGAAAACGAAATACTACAATGTCTCCTCTTTTGACAGGTTCAAATCTGTATATAAATTTGTTTACAATGAATTTGTCGTTTATGTGTATTGTGTCCATCATTGAACCCGTAGGAACATCTACCAGCTCAAACACGTAAGTCCTAATGAAAAGGGCAATTGCGAAAGCGAGAAGTATAGTAAATATCCAGCTTAATATCTCTTTTCCTATATTTTTGCTCATACTAACTCTCCTCACTTGAAAGTACAATGATATTATAGCATAAACTTCAAATAAATTCTAATCTTCCTTGTATATTTTTGCTAATATTTGTCAATAATAAAATCAGCACAAAATGAAGGGGAGATAAGAATGAGAGAAATTGAATATCTTATCACTTTAGCTGAAATAAAAGACACAGAATATAAAAATTTGCTGGCGTTAATTTCCCTCATAGATTTATTGGTAGAAAAAGGAATTATAACAAGAAGTGAACTTGCACAAAAGTCAAAAGAAATAGCAAAAATAAAAACCGCCCTTTAAAAATCCGTTTCGGCGGATTTTTTTATTACAGTCAACAATTACTCCTAATGATAGACATTTATCAATTCTCATATTATAATAAAAAGGAAGGAGGTCAAAACGGTGAATAATTTTCTATTGAGATACGGTGATATAATAAAAAAAACACTACTCATTGTTGCTGTCTTTATTATATTTTACTTAATCATATTTAAAATTATTCCTTTCTTGATGCCGTTTGTAGTGGCTTTGCTTCTCGCTGTGATAATCGATCCTGGTGTAAATTTCTTAGAGAAAAAATTAAAGGTGCCGAGAGGACTAGCATCCTTTATTTTACTTTTGATATTAATAGGTGTGATAGGATCACTTATTGCAATATCAATAACACAACTTATATATGAACTAAGTTCTCTTGCGGAAATAAGCACAAATTATGCAAATACTATTAATGACATAATTTTAAATCTTGTTGATAGAATAAGAATGTATTACATATCATTGCCCCCAAATATTACATCCCTTATTGAAAGCAACATGCAGTCGATTTTAAACTATGTATCATTATTTGCAAAAAATCTTGCTACATGGCTTTTGAATTTTGCAACAAAATTGCCTAACTTTTTCTTTATGACTTTGATAACACTTGTTGCTACTTTTTTTATAAGCAAAGATAAACAGCTTATACTAGATTTTATAAAAAGGCAGATTCCATCTCATTGGGCACAGCATGCAAAAAATATTCAGGTAGACCTTTTAAAGACATTTTTCGGTTATCTGCGAGCAGTAGCAACAATAATGCTTATAACCTTTTTGGAAGTCTCCATAGGCCTTGCAATAATAGGTTTTGACTATCCATTTCTATTGGGTCTTCTTGTAACCATTGTAGATGCATTGCCCGTACTAGGTTCTGGTGCTGTCATGGTACCATGGGCGCTTTATAACATCATAATGAAAAACTACATGGTAGGGATATATCTTTTAATACTGTACGGCTTGGTGGTAGTTGTAAGACAGATGATAGAGCCTAAGATTGTAGGTCAGAGCATCGGACTTCATCCTCTTGTTACGCTTTTATCTATGTTTATAGGTGTAAAACTTTTTGGCGCTATAGGACTTGTAATAGGGCCTGTATTTGTAGTAGTATTTAAAGCTCTTCAAAAAGCAGAAATTATCCCGCCTTGGAAATAAAAAGAAAGGGTCACAAACCCTTTCTTTTTATGCAATAGTATCTTCCACAGTCCCACCTGCGGGAATAAATGGAAGCACCATTTCGTCTTTGTCTATAATACATTCTATCATAAAAGGTTTTTTTTCGCTATAGGCTTTTTTAAAAGCTTTTTCAAAATCCTCTTTTGTTGTAACTCTTATTCCTTCCACTCCAAAATCATTGGCAATTTTGGCAAAGTTAAGGTGTGGATTTAAATCTGTCTGAGAAAATCTCTTTTCGTTAAAAAGATACTGCCACTGCCTTACCATTCCTAAAGCCTGATTATTAAGTAGTACTATAATAACCGGGATATTATAGAAAGCAGCAGTCTCTAAGGCGTGTATATTCATTCTCAAGCTTCCATCTCCTGCAATATTCACAACCCTTTTATCTGGCCTTCCCACCTGCGCACCTATTGATGCGGGAAGGCCAAAACCCATTGCCCCTAATCCCCCTGAAGTGACAAAAGTTCTAGGCCTTTTAAATTTGTAAAACTGTGCTGCCCACATTTGATTTTGCCCTACTTCTGTAGCTATAATGAGGTCATCATTTGAGAGCTCCTGAATTTTTTCTACTATCCATTGGGGCCTCAAAAAATCGTCTTTTTTATACCTTAGCCCATGCTTTTCTCTCAACTCTTCAATCTCTTTTAGCCATTCCCTTCTATCCATATGCGGAGTTCTGTCTATGAGAAGCTTTAAAACCTCTTTTATCCTGCCAACTATTCCCACATCCACTTCCACATTCTTTCCTATTTCTGCTGCATCTATATCAATGTGTATAAATTTTGCCTTTGGTGCAAGCCCTCCATCCTTTCCTGCCACTCTATCGCTAAATCTCGTTCCTACAGCTATCACAAGGTCTGAGTAATATACAGCTAAATTTGCAAATCTGCTTCCATGCATACCTATAAGGCCCAAAGATAGAGGATGGTCTTCGGGGAAGCATCCTAACCCCATCAGTGAAGTTGCAACAGGGATATTCGTCTTTTCAGCAAATTCCAAAAGTTCCCCACAGGCTTCTCCCCATATCACTCCCCCGCCTGCAAAGATAACAGGCTTCTTGCTTTCTAAAATCAACTCCACCGCCTTTGACAAGCTCTCTTCAGAAATAATTTCTTTTACTCCATTTTTGTATTCTATCTCTCCCTTTCTTTCATACTCTATTTCTGCATTTTGTATATCCTTTGGAATGTCCACCAAAACCGGCCCTGGCCTTCCGCTCTTTGCAATTGCAAATGCTTCCCTTAAAGTATCTGCCAGCTTTTCAGGAGATTTTACCACAAAATTGTGCTTTGTAATAGGCATTGTGATGCCTGTAATGTCTACCTCCTGAAATGCATCCTTTCCTATCAGGTAAGTTGGAACCTGGCCGGTTATAGCGACAACCGGAACAGAATCCATATAAGCATTGGCAATCCCTGTAACTAAATTAGTAGCTCCTGGCCCTGAAGTTGCAATGCACACCCCAACTTTTCCGGTAGCCCTAGCATATCCATCTGCCATATGAGCAGCCATTTGTTCGTGTGTTGCTAAAATATGCCTTATGTCAGAGTCATACAAAGCATCGTAAATCGGAATAACTGCTCCTCCAGGGATTCCAAATACAGTATCAACCCCCATCTCCTTTAAAACTTCTATCACAACTTGAGCCCCTTTTAGCTTCATACTCCTCCCTCCCTAAATACCGCTCCTTTACTCCCCGAAGTCACCTCTCTTGCATACCTCGCCATATAACCCTTCTTTATCTTGGGTTCTGGCCTCTTCCAATTTGCCATCCTTTTCTTTATTTCCTCATCACTCAATTTGACATTTATCTTCCTCGCTGGAATGTCAATTTCAATAATGTCTCCATCCTCAATTATGGCAATCTCTCCTTCCTCCATCGCCTCAGGAGAGACATGCCCTATAGAAGCCCCCCTTGTCGCTCCCGAAAACCTTCCATCCGTTATTAGGGCGACGTCCTTATCAAGACCCATACCTGCAAGGGCGGATGTAGGGCTTAGCATTTCTCTCATGCCTGGACCACCTTTAGGCCCCTCGTACCTTATAACCACAACGTCTCCTTTTTGTATCTTTCCGCCGTATATCGCTTCAATAGCTTCTTCTTCCGAGTCAAAAACTCTGGCAGGTCCCTCATGTCTTAACATCTCTGGTGAGACAGCAGAAGCTTTCACAACAGCCCCTTCCCTAGCTATATTTCCAAATAATATTGCTATTCCTCCTGTCTTGCTGTAAGGATCTTCTATGGTCCTTATCACATCCCTATTTCGCACTTTTGCATCTTTTATGTTTTCTCCAAGAGTCCGACCTGTCACTGTCAAAGCATCAAGGTGTAAAAGGCCTGCTTTTGAAAGCTCTTTTAGCACAGCAGAAACTCCCCCTGCAAAGTGAAGGTCTTCTATGTGGTATTTCCCTGCAGGACTTAACTTGCAAAGGTTTGGAACCCTATCGCTTATGTCATTTATCTCTTCTAAAGGTATATCTACTCCTGCTTCATGAGCTATGGCTTTTAGGTGAAGGACCGTATTAGTAGACCCTCCTAATGCCATGTCCAGGCTAAAAGCATTCACAAATGCTTCTTTTGTGAGTATCTGTGAAGGAGTTATGTTTCTTTCAACAAGCTCTACTATTTTCATCCCGGCTTCCTTTGCAAGCCTTATCCTTTCTGAATAAACGGCCGGTATTGTACCATTGCCGGGAAGTCCCAAACCTAAAGCTTCTGTAAGGCAGTTCATTGTATTTGCTGTAAACATTCCTGAACAGGACCCGCAAGTAGGACAGGCATTTCTTTCTATACTGTAAAGTTCCTCTTCTGTTATCTTGCCAGCCTTTAATGCTCCTACCGCCTCAAAAACTGTGCTCAAATCACAAGTTGTGCCATCACAAATACCTGCCAGCATGGGGCCGCCGCTTACTACAATCGCTGGAATATCAAGCCTTGCCGCCGCCATAAGCATGCCTGGTACTATCTTGTCACAATTGGGTATGAGTACAATTCCATCAAAGCCATGAGCCATTGCCATTATCTCTATGCTGTCAGCAATCACTTCTCTGCTCCCTAAAGAATACTTCATCCCTCCATGACCCATGGCAATGCCGTCACACACTCCAATGGTAGAAAATTCAACAGGCGTTCCTCCCCCCATCCTTATACCTGCTTTTACCGCTTCTGCTATTTTATCAAGGTGAATGTGCCCTGGGATTATTTCATTTTTTGAATTGGCCACTCCTATTATAGGCCTTTTTAGCTCTTCATCAGTAAGCCCTAAGGCATAAAGCAAGGACCTATGAGGTGCCCTCTCCACCCCTTTTTTTACAGCATCGCTTCTCAAAATATCACCCCTTTATATACTCAACAACTTTGTCCCCCATCTCTTCTGTAGAAAGCACAATCCCTTTGCCCAAATCTGCTGTTCTAAAGCCTTCCTCCAAAGCTCTTTCCACCGCTTTTCTTATATCCTGTGCAGCCTCCTCCTCGCCAAATGAATACTGAAGCATCATCGCAACAGATAAAATTGTGGCAAGAGGATTAGCTATTTTCTTTCCGGCAATATCCGGAGCAGACCCGTGTATTGGCTCATAAAGTCCAACCCTATCTCCTCTTAAGCTGGCAGAAGGGAGTATTCCAATAGAGCCCACGATTTGCGCTGCTTCATCGCTCAAAATATCTCCAAACATATTATTGGTGAGAATCACATCAAACTGGAAAGGGTTTTTCACAAGCTGCATCGCACAGTTATCTACGTACATGTGGTTTAGCTCCACCTCAGGATACCTCTTAGCAACTTCTTCTACAGTCTTTCTCCAAAGCCTTGAAGATTCCAACACGTTTGCCTTGTCGACAGATGTAATCTTTTTTCTCCTCCTTAAGGCCGCCTCAAAAGCGATAACTGCAATTCTTTCTATCTCCTGCGTCTCATAAACTTCTGTATCATAAGCCCTAAATCCATATCCTATAGCCTCTTTTCCTCTTGGTCCAAAGTAAATTCCGCCTGTGAGCTCTCTTACGACAAGTATATCCAGCCCTTTTTCCAAAAGTTCATTCTTTAAAGGAGAAGCATCTTTTAAAGAAGGGTATAAAACCGCCGGCCTTAAATTCGCGTACACCCCCAAACTTTTCCTTAAGGCCAGAAGACCTGCTTCAGGTCTTTTATCTCCCTCTAAACCGTCCCACTTAGGTCCCCCTACAGCCCCCAGAAGAACTGCATCACTTGAAAGGCAGCCATTTCGCGTCTCCTCAGGATAAGGCTCCCCATACTTGTCAATAGTCTCTCCTCCAAAAGGATATTTCTTTATATCAAATCTGAGCCCGTACTTTTCTTCCACAGCTTTTAAAACCTTTAAACCTTCTTCTATCACTTCTGGACCTATCCCATCTCCTGGCAAAACTGCTATCCTGTACATTAGCGCACCTTCTCTCTCACGTAATTTATAAGTCCTCCATATTTCATTATCTCTTTTATAAATTCCGGAAATGGCTGTGCTTTAAATTCTGTCCCTTTTGTGACATTTCTAATTATTCCATTATCTACATCCACAGAAACTATATCCCCTTCTTCAATGCCATCCACAGCTTCTCTAGATTCCAGTATAGGAAGTCCTATATTTATGGCATTTCTGTAAAAAATCCTGGCAAAAGACTTGGCAATTATACATGAAATTCCAGAAGCTTTAATGACAAGAGGAGCGTGCTCCCTTGAGGAACCGCAGCCAAAATTTTCTCCTACAACGAGTATATCTCCTTCTTTCACTTTGTTTTTAAACTCCTTATCCAAGTCTTCCATGCAGTGCTGCGCTAATTCTTTTGGATCGGAGGTATTTAAGAATCTAGCAGGTATTATCACATCTGTATCGATGTTGTCCCCGTACTTTATAGCTTTGCCCTGCATCATTCCACCTCCTCCGGGCTTACAATGTAGCCAGCTATTGCTGAAGCCGCTGCAACTGCTGGACTTGCGAGATAAACCTCGCTCTCCGGGTGTCCCATTCTCCCCACAAAATTTCTATTTGTAGTAGCCAAAGCTCTCTCTCCTTTAGCAAGCACTCCCATATGCCCACCGAGACAGGGTCCACAAGTAGGAGTTGAAACTGCTGCTCCTGCCTTTATAAATTCTTCAATGTAGCCTCTCCTCACACATTCCAGATATATTTCTTGAGTCGCCGGGAAAATTATAAGTCTCACATCTGGATGGACCTTTTTGCCCTTCAAAATCCTGTAAGCTATCTCCATGTCAGAAAGCCTTCCATTTGTACAAGAACCTATAACTACCTGGTCTATCTTCACTTTTCCAACCTCGTCAATACTCTTTGTATTCTCAGGCAAATGGGGAAACGCCACTTGAGGCCTTATATCATCAAGATTTATTTCAATTACTTCGCTGTACTCCGCATCCTCATCCCTTTCAAAAACTTTATACTCTCGCTTTGCCCTCTTTTTAACATAAGCTTCTGTAATCTCGTCAAAATCAAAGATTCCATTCTTTGCTCCTGCTTCAATCGCCATATTTGCAATTGTAAACCTGTCGTCAATTGACAAAGCTTTTATATTCCCTGTAAATTCCATGGATTTATATAAAGCCCCGTCAACTCCAATCTTGCCAATGATATAGAGTATCACGTCCTTTCCACTCACCCATTTGCCGAGATTTCCTTTTAAAACAAACTTTATTGCCTCAGGCACCTTAAACCAGGCTTTCCCTGTGGCCATAGCCGCAGCCATATCGGTGCTTCCCACTCCTGTAGCAAAGCAGGTAAGAGCACCGTAAGTGCAGGTATGAGAATCGGCTCCTATCACCACATCACCTGGAAGAACAAGGCCCTGTTCTGGAAGGAGGGCATGCTCAATGCCCATCCTTCCTACTTCAAAGAAATTAACTATATTATATTTTTTAGCAAACTTTCTCATTACATTTACCTGCTCCGCTGATTTTATATCCTTGCTCGGCACAAAGTGGTCTGGCACTAAAGCTATTTTTGTGTTGTCAAAAACCTTATCTACCCCTATTTTTTCAAACTCTTTTATCGCAACAGGTGCCGTTATATCATTTCCCAGCACCATATCCACGTCTATCTCTATCAATTCTCCAGGTTTTACCTCTCTGCCCGCCTTTGCCGATAAAATCTTTTGTGTCAAAGTTAAGCCCAAGCTTCTCCCTCCCTAAAGCCCCTAAATTCTTCTATAGTCTCCTCTACAACAAATCGAATATCCTCTTCCACTATGGTCTTTTTCCTATCGGCTAAATCTTTAAACTTTCTAAAAGCTTCACTTATCTCACCGGGAGAAAGGTTGTAGCCCAGTTGCCTTACTTTAAGTTCAAAAGCGTTTCTTCCTGAAAGTTTACCTAAAGCGAAAGTGTCAGGAACAACTCCTATATCCTCTGGCCTCATTATTTCATAAGTTAATCTATTGTTTATGACTCCATGCTGGTGTATCCCGGACTGGTGCCTGAAAGCATTAGCTCCTACTATAGCTTTATTTGGCTGTAACTTAATCCCTGTAAGCTCACTCACTAGTTTACTGGTATTGTATATCTCTTTTGTATTTATGCCGTGTACAAGTCCAAAATAATCTTTTCTGGTATTAAGAGCCATTATAACTTCTTCCATAGCAGCATTTCCTGCTCTTTCTCCTATTCCGTTTACAGTTACCTCTACTTGAGTTGCTCCATTTTCTATAGCAGAAAGAGAATTGGCTACAGCCAGCCCTAAATCATTGTGGCAATGCGCACTTATTATTACTCCATCAATATTTGGAACATTGTTTCTTATATACCTTATAAGCTCTCCATACTCCCTCGGCATAGCATAACCTACCGTATCAGGCACATTTATAATATGGGCTCCTGCATCAATTACTTCGCTAAACACTTTCACTAAAAAGTCCCAATCAGTCCTTGAGGCATCCTCTGCTGAAAACTCTATCTCATCAAACTTCCCTCTAGCGTATTTCACCATTTCAACTGCTTTTTTCAGAACCTCATCTCTTGTCATCTTCAACTTGTACTGAAGGTGTATATCAGAAGTAGCTATAAAGACGTGCAATCTGGACTTTTCTGCATTTTTAAGAGCACTGCTGGCCCTGTCAATGTCCTCTTTCACAGCTCTTCCCATCGCAGCAATTGTAACTCCTTTTATGTGGTCAGCAATGTTCTTCACAGCCTCAAAATCCCCATTAGAAGCCGCAGGAAATCCCGCTTCTATCACATCCACTCCAAGCTTTGCCAGCTGATATGCTATTTCGAACTTATCCTTTGCATTAAAATTGACTCCAGGAGTCTGCTCACCGTCTCTTAAAGTAGTGTCAAAAACCATCACTCTTTTAACCCCCATTTTTAACCTACCCCCTTTTTATTTTTTGCTGAGCCAAGGCATCATTTCCCTTAAACTTTTCCCAACTTTTTCAATTGGATGGTTTGCTTCTCTTTCTTTAATCGCGTTGTACTGCGGTCTTCCCACCTGATTTTCCAAAAGCCATTCTTTCGCAAACTTTCCCGTCTGAATCTCTTCCAGAATCTTCTTCATTTCCTTTCTCGTCTCTTCAGTTATTATCCTCTTTCCCGTCATGTAATCTCCAAACTCTGCTGTATCAGAAATTGAATACCTCATGTAGCTAAATCCACCTTCATATATGAGGTCAACTATAAGCTTCATCTCATTTACGCACTCAAAATAAGCGATCTCCGGCTGATATCCTGCTTCAACAAGCGTTTCAAATCCCGCTTTCATGAGCTCAGTCAAGCCTCCGCAAAGCACAGCCTGTTCTCCAAACAAATCTGTCTCAGTTTCCTCTTTAAAAGTAGTCTCTATAGCACCCGCTTTTGTTCCTCCTATTCCTTTGGCATAAGCTAAAGCTATGTCAAAGGCTTTACCTGTATAATTTTGATGCACCGCTACAAGACACGGCACCCCTTTCCCCTCCTGGTACATCCTTCTTACTAAATGCCCAGGCCCTTTTGGAGCTACCATAAACACATCTACATTCTCAGGAGGAACTATCTGCTTGAAATGAATGTTAAATCCATGAGCAAAAGCTAAGGCTTTCCCTTCTGTGAGGTTTTTCTCAATGCTTTCCTTATATACTTTTGCCTGCTTTTCATCAGGTATGAGCATCATTATCACATCTGCCACTTTTGCCGCTTCTTCAACGGTTAACACTGTAAGCCCTTCTTTTTCTGCCCTTTCTTTTGACTTGCTCCCCTCATAAAGTCCCACCACTACGTCAAAACCGGAATCTCTCAAATTTAACGCATGCGCATGTCCCTGACTTCCAAAACCTATAACCGCAATCTTCTTTCCCTTAAGAACTTCTGCATCAGCATCTTGGTCATAGTACATCTTTGCCATATCACAATTCCCCCTCATATTCCTTTAATGTTTTATTACCTCTTTCCAAAGATATAAGTCCTGTCCTCACAAGCTCTTTAACATCAAACTTATTGATTAAATTCAAAAACGCTTCAATCTTCTCTGGATCCCCTGTCATCTCTATGATAAGTGAATCCAGCGAAATATCTATAACTCTCCCTCTGAAAGTCTCCACAATGTGCATTATGTCGTCTCTCGTATTTGAGTCATAACCTACCTTAACTAACAGAAGTTCTCTCGATACATTATCCCTTTTTCCTATGTTCTGCACTTTTATTACATCCACAAGTTTGTTGAGCTGGCGTATGATCTGAGTAACAGTGTAATCATCCCCTAAAACTGTGAGGGTAATTCTGGATATGTCTTCTCTCTCCGTTGTCCCTACAGCAAGGCTTTCTATGTTGTAGCCTCTCCTTGAAAAAAGTCCTACCACCCTTGACAAAACGCCCGGATGGTTGTTTACTAGAACTGAGATAATGTGCAAAAACCATCACCCCCCTTAAAAACTTTACCCGCCCTGCGTAACAGGGCGGGGACTTTTCATCCACGCGGTACCACCTGTCTTCGCTATTGCCTCACGGCAAATAGCCTCACCAAGTTTTTGCAAACTTGAACTGTAACGGGCACCCCCGGTATAGCCTAATAAGTCCTCCCCAAAGGACCGTTCAGCTATACAGCTCCAGAGCGATCTAATATGTGCCTTGGCACCGGTTCGCACCAACCACCGGCTCTCTTGAGCCTTAGCACATACCCCTCTCCTTCATCGCTTTTCTTCATTATCATTCTGAAACTGTAAATTTTCATGAGAGTTACTTGTTATTTTATCAGCCTCTTTTACTTTAGTCAACTAAATTGTTTGTAAATTTCCAAAAATCCATCGTTTACATTTACTAAAAAATTTTAAAAAGGTATCAAAAAAATTGCTTATTTTTTAACTATCATTAAAAATTGCTTTAATCACATGTAGCTTAAATATTTTTGCTAAATTTGGTTTTTAAAAAGATATGTATTATGATTAAAATCAGAAAGTTCCAGAAAGACTCACGGTAATATGTCAATACCTTAAAATTGGAAAATAAAATTATCAAAGCAAAAAAAGACAATAATACCCTTAGCCAATTAATATGGTAAAAATTGGCTTCAAAAGTAGCAATTAATAGGTTTTAAAAGACAAAATTAACTCTTCACCGCCCCTTTGTAGATTTGGCCTTTGCTCAGCAGTGCAAAGACCAGCCTAACAAGTTTGCGGGCAGTCAATACCAGCGCTCTCTTATGCTGGTGCTTTTGAACCTCCTGATACTTGGTCTGATAATAGGCCTTGTATTCCTCGTTGTGCACCCGCAACGAGTTTGCGGCCATGACCAAGTAATAGCGGAGGTATTTGTTCCCGCTCTTTGTCAAACGACGCTCTTCAGCGTCAAAGTCGCCCGACTGATAACGGGTCCAGGTGAGGCCAGCATACTGAGCAAGAGAGGCTTCGTTTTTAAAACGCTTAATATCGCCTATTTCAGCGATTATTCCTGCAGCCGACACATCGCCTAAACCCTTAACTGTAGTAAGTGTTTGAGGGATAGCTTTAAGCTCTCTGGAAATAACCTTATCAAGGCTTTTAATCTGCCTTTTGAGATGCTCAATGTTTTGAAGAGTTAAAGAAAGAGCTATCTCACAGGCCTGTTCCATTTTAGAGTTTAGGCGGTAAGCACGGTTTGCGGCTTGCTTTAGAGCAGTAGCAATTTCTTCAGGATTAGTGAATCTGTTTTTTCCGTGAGACTGAATAAACTCTGCAAGTTCTTCTATGGATATCTGAGCTATTTCATCAGGGGTAAATTCTTTCAGGACTTCAATGGACGCTCTGCCAAAGACGTTGGTAAAGGGATTGTCCTGTTTGTAATTAGAGAATTTCAAAAAGAGCAAATTCAAAGCTCGATTTTTCTCATCAACAAGGAGTTCGACAAGATGTAATCTAAGCCTTGTAAGCTGACGCAAAGGTGCAGTAACAGAAACTTCATGGCTGTATGGAGTAAGATGTCCAAAGCGAAGCCTCTCAGCAATTATATAGGCATCTAAGGCATCAGTTTTAGGGAGTCTTGAGCCGAAAGCTTTTTTAAACCCGGATACAAGAGAAGGATTAATTTCATACACCTGGACCGAATAAGGCTTTAACTGAGGTGCATCCAAAAGGAAATCTCTAAGTGGAATACTGAAGATAGAAGTAGCTTCTAATCCAAGATTAAGTTGCGAGACATTGGATTTAGTTGCTAGTGAAACTAAAGTATCCACCAGCGCATTTGCGCCCTCAGCATTATTGGAGAAAGACCTAGCAGGAGAAAGTTGATTACCATTTTCATCGATGCATACGAGATCCAGCTTAGAGGCGCTGACATCGATGCCTGCAAAGATAACCTGAGCCACCAGATATCCCTCCTTTGGTTGGCCAGGATTAGGGGCGTGCCCTGCGGGTGCAGTACCTAACAGCCTCGCGGGCGATAAGAGCTTGACAGGGCAACCGGGGGTGCACCCCTAGCCTGCTGAATCTAGGGGCCGGAATGCCTGCTGGCTCAGCTCACGAGTGAGAAACTAGTACTGCACCGCAGGGGTCTCACTCTTACTTGAGTAGGCTGTATTTGAAAAGCTACAGGGGGTGTTAAGAGTGACCCCAGACCAACCTAAATTAATTTTCGCAAAGGCACGCTCAATTATCAAGAAGTAAAAAAACTTCTTGATAATTTCCAAATCATATTATACGAGCATTCCTGTAATGAATTATTTGGACTTTGAGAAATAAAAAACCTCCTGCTATAATGGGAATTGGAAAACGAGAAGAAATAGCAGGAGGATGATAGGCGATGTTAAAATCTCAGATACAAAAGATAGAATCCATAACCCCTGAAGTAATGATAGTAGGAATTGATGTGGCCAAGAAGAAACACTGGGCACGTATATTTGACTACAGGGGTTTGGAGTTAACCAAAGGATTCTCTTTTAAGAATAACATAGAGGGATTTAATCGTCTAGTGGGGAAATTAAGTGAGATAAAGGAAGAGAAAGGATTGGAGAAGATAATTGTTGGTATGGAACCTACAGGGCACTATTGGAAGGCGTTGGCGTGGTTTTTAAAAGAACAGGGAGTGACGGTAGTACTGGTCAATCCTTATCATGTAAAGCAAGTTAAGGAGCTGGATGATAATACACAAACTAAGAACGATCCAAAGGATGCTATGGTTATAGCAAGGCTTGTGAAAGATGGGCGTTTCAGTTATGCGTACTTGCCTGAAGGGATTTATGCGGAGTTAAGGGTATTAAGCACTATGAGGCAGCAAATAAGAGCGAAGTTAAATAGTGCAAAGAATGCGCTGGTTTCAATTTTGGATGAATATTTTCCTGAGTTTACGGAAGTGTTTAAGAATTTGGATGGCAAAGCAGCAATGCACATTTTGTATCACTATCCATTTCCGCAGGATGTGCGGGAATTAGGGGTTGAAGGCATATTAGAGGAATTTAAGAAAGCAACAAAGAGAGCTGTTGGGCAAAAGAGGGCAGAAAAGCTGTACGAGGCAGCAAAAAGATCTGTAGGGGTAAAAGAAGGTTTAGCAGCGGCCAAGATAAAAATACGGCTGTGTATAGAGGAGATAAGGTTTTTCAAGAAACAGCTTGAGGAAGTAGAAAGGGAGATGGCAGTTAGATTACAAGAGACAGGGATAGGCAGATACATATTGAGTATTCCTGGTATTGGTATAGTAACGGCGGCAGGCATATTAGGAGAGATAGGTGATCCGAGTCGATTTGAGAGTTGGAAGCAAATCAGGAAATATGCTGGTTTGAATCTAATAGAGGACAGTTCAGGTGAGCGGAAGGGAAAGACAAGGATATCGAAGCGAGGTCGAGCGATGTTGAGGAATCTTCTGTATCAGGTTGCAGTAGTAATGGTAAGCAAGAATAAAGAGATTAAGGCTTTATACACTTATCTTAAGACGAGGCGAGAGAATCCGCTTGAGAAGAAGCAGGCTCTGATAGTAGTGGCTGTGAAAGTGATAAAGATTATATTTACGCTAGTGAAGAAGAAAGAGGAGTATGATGGGAAGAAAGTATTAGGGATTTTTAGGGAGAGGCAAATACAAGCTGCGTAGAGATATGATGATAAAATTGGTGGGGGATAAGCAGTTTACCCTCCATTAGGGCATAGACCCTGTATACGAGCAAAGCTGCACCCCCACCAGTTCCCTAAGGCAGTACGAAGGAATGTAAGGGCAAGGACCCAGAGAGGCATGATAGGGGATGCCTAGGGGATAAAATTGATATAGTAGTATTAATTTTCACGGCGCTGCATTTATGGAGGAAGATAAAAACAATAGTAGTGCTGTGAAAAGGGTAGGTATTGCTGTGTTTTATTAAGGCGGTAAAAGAAATTTCAAATAGCTGCGTAATTTTAAGATATTTGCAGCTATTTGGAGATAATAAAAAATTTTATTGAGATAGGAGGGTGTTTATGAGTATTTTACATACACCTTTAAAGATAAAGGATATTACAATAAAAAACAGAATCATGATGTCTCCCATGTGTATGTATACAGCTTCTACTGAGGGAATGCCAAATGACTGGCATATAGTTCATTATGCCACAAGGGCTATTGGTGGAGTAGGACTCATTATGCAAGAAGCTACAGCTGTTGAAAGCAGAGGAAGAATAACTGACCGTGACCTTGGCATATGGAATGATGAGCAAGCTGAAGAATTAAAAAAAATTGTAGACATCTGCAAAGCAAATGGCGCTGTAATGGGAATACAGCTTGCTCATGCAGGAAGAAAATGTAATATACCCTATGAAGATGTTGTAGGACCTTCCCCTATTAAAGCAGGAGACCAGTACAAACTTCCAAGAGAATTAACCATTGATGAAATAAAATCTATAGTAAAAGCTTTTGGAGAAGCTGCCAAAAGGGCCAACTTAGCAGGTTATGATGTGGTGGAAATACATGCAGCTCACGGCTATTTAATTCATGAATTTCTTTCTCCTCTTTCAAATAAACGAAAAGATGAATACGGCAATAGTATTGAAAATAGAGCAAGATTTTTAATTGAAGTGATAGATGAAGTTAGAAAAAATTGGCCTCAAAACAAACCTATTTTTGTGCGCGTATCTGCAGATGATTACATTGAAGGCGGAATAAACATAGATATGATGGTAGAATATATCAATATGATAAAAGACAAAGTTGATGTAATTGATGTAAGCAGTGGGGGACTTTTAAATGTTGATATAAACCCATATCCCGGATATCAAGTTAAATATGCTGAAACAATTAAAAAGCGCTGCAATATAAAAACCTGTGCAGTAGGATTAATAACGACACAAGAACTTGCAGAAGAAATTCTTTCAAATGAAAGGGCTGACTTGGTTGCACTGGGAAGAGAACTTTTAAGAAATCCCTATTGGGTTTTGCATACATACACTTCAAAGGAAGACTGGCCAAAACAATATGAAAGAGCATTTAAAAAAGCTTCTTTACTATAGAGAAGTATTTAACAGCTACAAATTTAGTTTTTATCTGTGTGCCACCGCAACTGCTGCTCGATTTGCTCCTCTTCGAGCAGCGATGCGGTGCTACTGATTTGAAAGAGAAGTGTCTTTCGCCCTTGATGCAACCCTGGCAGCTTCTACAAGAAAGCTTCGCAATTTTGGTTATCCTTCCACTTTTTCAAAAGGGAGCATTAGATTTTTGATTTCTTCGTCTAATTTTGCTATTTCTTCATCAAGAGCGGACAAGTTCGCGAAGTTTTCTTTGTTCTCTGTCTGGGACAAAGCTGCCTTGCAAAAGGCCATGTTGCAAGAGACTTGCTATCCACTCAGCATCTTTTACATCAGTTTTTCTGCCGGGAACATTTTTAATATGCTCAGCATTGACGAGCAGGATTTTAATATTCTCAAGCTCCAGGAGATTGTAGATAGGTTTCCAGTAAGAACCGGTACTTTCCATACCAACAACAGAACAACCTTTGCTTTTAATAAATTCTTTTAGCACGAAAATATACTAACTAAAAAGGTGATGTTGAACTTTGACAACAAAATATGTTTAACCATTTAGTCAGAAAAATGGCAATAATAAACTAACCAATGCAGAAAGCATCAGCTGGAAAATTTTACAATATTAACTTATGCTAGAGTTAAACTGATTTAGGAACTATTACTTCCAAACCCAACTTTCGAGCTTCATTGATAATCCGTTTAACACGAATTATTTCTTGCTTTTTTCTGACTTCTTCAAAAACTCTCTCATCATAATCAGTATTATTTTTAAGCATATTGTAAATAATAACTAACAATTTCCTCGCAAGTGCAACTATTGCTTTCTTTCCTCCACGGCGCTGCTTTATTTTCCAATACCAAGTGGCAAGATATGAGCCCCTTATACGAGTTATACTCCATGCGACTTCACAAAGTATCCTTTTGATATAAGTATTGCCTTTTGTTACTCGAGTGGACTTTTTTTTCCTGCGCTTTCATTATTCCCGGGACTTAATCCTGCCCAAGAACATATATGCTCTTGTGTCTTAAATTTACTCATATCTGTACCTATTTCAGCAATTATTGCAGCAGCCGCCGTTACATCTATACCAGGTATACTATCTAATTGTTCAATCTGCCTTTTGTATTTGCCAAGTTCAGAATTGATGTTTTCTTCTATCTAGCGGAGGTGTTCATACATTTCGTCCAAATGTTTAAGTAAAAGTTTCAAAAACTCTCTCTGGTGCTTATTCATCCTACCACTGATTGATAGTTTTATATCATTTAGTTTAGCACGCGCTTTTCCTCTAACGTAATTTTCGACTTCTTTAGCTGTTATACTTCCATGCTCTGCTATATGGTTTAGTATTGCCCTACCTGATACACCAAATATATCTGTCAAAAAATTTGAAAGCTTAAAACCGCAGCTTTGAAGGTGTTTTTCAATACGATTTTTTTGAGATGATATCTCTTCAATTATGCTTTTGCGATATCTTGTCAGATCTCTCAATTCTCGAATTTCTTGAGGGGGAATAAAGCTTCCATTTAAAAGTCCTGCTCTTAATAAAGTGGCAATCCATTCTGCATCTTTCATATCAGTCTTTTTGCCAGGTACATTCTTCATATGTCTCGCATTAGCTACTATAATTGACATGGTACCATCAAAGGCGCTTTCAAGTACGTTGTAAATTGGCTGCCAATATATTCCCGTACTTTCCATAGCAACATTATGGCAGTTCTCTGATTCAAGCCATGCTTTTAATTCTTCAAGCCCTTCCAGTAAAGTAGAAAATGTCCTTATTATTTTTTGTGGTTTCTCGTCATTGACAGAACCTTTAAGTAAACACGCTACAATAGTTTCTTTATGAACATCCAATCCACAACAAACTTCAAGTAAATCTTGCATTCTTTTCACCCCTATTAAGTTTATTACAGGGGTTGATTACCTGAGAAAATTAAGAAGTTTAGCACCCGTGCTGTTCCCATATTAGTTAATATGGGGCGACAATTGGCTGTGCTCAAAGGTAATCAGGTTAGGTTAATGCACGAGGTATTAATCCATCAAAATTAAATCAACCTTTCCCCTGTTAATCTTAGTTTAACAAAAATCGAATTTTTTGCAACTTGAAAATCTATTTTCATCTATGGTTGTGCTTTGCTAAGCATGGATGGTTAATGCAATAAGGTCATCGGTCATGGTTGAAAAGGTGCGGATTTTTTTACCTTCTACAAAATATTTTTCGCTCCACTTAGGAAGTTTTTCAATAAACTAAGCCCCCAAAACTTGAGGGCTTAGTTTTATTCCTCACTTTCAATTCTTGCTGTAGAGACCACTCTATCTCCGTCTTCTAATTTCATAAGGGTAACTCCTTGAGTGTCTCTGTGCATTTTTGATATATCTTTTACTTTCATTCTTATCAAAATTCCGTTGGCAGAGATTATCATAAACTCATCTTCCGGTTGGACACACCTTATGGAGACGAGTTTTCCTGTTTTTTTGCTAAGTTTCATTGCAATTATTCCCTTACCTGCTCTTCCTTGGATTCTATATTCTTCTAAATCAGTTCTCTTGCCAAATCCCTTTTCTGTAACAGTCAAAACTTCTCCGTCAGGATGTACCAAATCCATTTCCACGACTTCATCGTCTTCTCTTAGCGATATAGCCATCACTCCTCTTGCAACCCTTCCCATTGGCCTTACATCTTTTTCGTTGAACCTTATCGCATATCCTTTGGCAGTACCTATTATTACCTCTCTTTCTCCATTTGTCAACTTTACATTTATGAGCTCATCATTTTCATCCAGAGTTATGGCAATTATTCCATTTCTCTTAATAGATTTAAATTCTTCAATGGAAGTTTTCTTTATTATGCCCTTTTTGGTACACATAAGGACATACTTTATGTCGTCTGACTTCTTAAGAGGAATAACTGCCGTGACCTTTTCACCTTGAGAAATCTGTATCAAGTTTACTATAGCAGTTCCTTTGGCTTGTCTCCCACTTTCAGGAATATCTATAGTCCTCAAACTATACACTTTCCCTTTATTCGTGAAAAACAACAGCCTATCGTGGGTAGTGGTTATGAATATATCTTCCACAAAATCATCTTCTCTGGTAGATATTCCTAAAATTCCTTTACCGCCTCTCTTTTGAGACTTATAGGTGTCAAGAGGCATCCTCTTTATATACCCGTAGTGGGTCATAGTAACTACCACATCTTCCAGCTGAACCAAATCTTCAAAATCTAATTCCTCTTCCTTTGCTACAATAACTGTCTTTCTTGGAGATGCGTATTTATTTTTTATCTCTAAAAGCTCTTTCTTTATTATCTCCAACACTTTCCTTTCATCTGCTAAAATCTCTTTCAACTCTTTTATCTTCTCTATGAGTTCTTTTAACTCATCTTCTACTTTTTGCCTCTCAAGCCCTGTCAGCCTTCCTAATCTCATGTCAACTATTGCTTGAGCTTGTTTATCGCTTAGTCCAAACCTCTTCATCAAATTTTCTTTAGCAATAGCCTCTGTCTTAGAACTCCTTATTATGTTTATCACTTCATCTATGTGGTCGAGAGCTATTTTTAAACCTTCCAAAATATGCGCTCTTTCTTCTGCTTTTTTCAAGTCAAATTTAGTTCTTCTTGTCACTACATCAGCCTGATGGTCTACGTACTTTTCAATAATCTGCTTGAGATTGAGTATTTTTGGCTCTCCATCTACCAGAGCTAACATTATAGCTCCAAAGGTCTGCTGCATCTGAGTATGCATGTACAATTTGTTAAGTATAACTTTTGGGTTGACATCCCTTTTTAGCTCTATTACAATTTTCATTCCATTCCTGTCAGATTCATCTCTTAAGTCAGCAATTCCCTCTATTTGCTTGTTGTGCACCAATTCAGCAATTTTTTCAATCAATTTAGCCTTTAAAACCATGTAAGGAATTTCTGTGATTACAATTCTCGTTTTGCCTTTGTGCTCTTCAATTTCCGCCTTTGCTCTGACGATAATTTTGCCTCTACCTGTCTCATACGTCTCCTTTATTCCGTCCCTACCTAGGATTATACCTCCTGTTGGGAAATCTGGTCCTTTAATGTACTTCATCAGTTCATCCACTGTGATGTAAGGGTTGTCTATATAGGCGACAATGCCATCTATAACTTCTGCTAAATTGTGAGGAGGTATATTTGTAGCCATTCCTACTGCAATTCCTTGAGATCCGTTTACCAGTAAGTTTGGAAAGCGAGAAGGCAAAACCACGGGCTCTTTCAAAGTTTCATCAAAGTTTGGAACGAAATCTACAGTCTCCTTGTTTATATCTGTAAGCATTTCAAGAGCGATACGGGAAAGCCTAGCTTCTGTATACCTCATTGCGGCAGGAGGGTCTCCATCTATGCTGCCAAAATTTCCATGCCCGTCTATCAAAACCTCTCTCATGGAAAAGTCCTGTGCAAGCCTGACAAGCGTATCATATACAGCAGCATCTCCGTGAGGATGGTATTTCCCCAAAACTTCACCAACTACTGCTACGCTCTTTTTATAGGGCTTGTCTGGTGTCAAACCCATCTCATTCATGGCATAAAGAATTCTTCTATGAACAGGTTTTAAACCATCCCTCACGTCAGGAAGGGCTCTTCCTACAATCACGCTCATCGCATAATCAATATAGGAATTTCTCATCTCATCTTCTATATCAACAGGAATGACCTTGTCCATTTCTTCGTTCATCTATTTCACCTCTTCATATATCCAAATTCCTTACTGTCTTAGCATATTTTTCTATAAATTCCCTTCTGGGCTCTACTTTGTCTCCCATCAGTATAGTAAAAATTTCATCGGCAGCAATGGCATCCTCAAGGGTGACTTTAAGCATTGTCCTTTTCTCTGGGTCCATTGTAGTTTCCCAGAGCTGGTCTGCATTCATTTCACCTAAACCTTTGTACCTTTGCACTACAATGTTTTCTCTTCCAATCTCACTTAAAATTTTATCCAATTCCCTGTCCGAATAAGCGTAGTAGACCTTCTTACCCTTTGTAATTTTATACAAGGGCGGTTGAGCAATGTATATATGTCCATTTTCAATAAGTGGCTTCATAAATCTGAAGAAAAATGTGAGAAGAAGCGTTCTTATGTGGCTTCCGTCCACATCGGCATCTGTCATTATAATCACTTTGTGATACCTTAACTTGCTTATATCAAAATCCTCTCCAATTCCAGTTCCAAGGGCAGTTATTATAGAGCGAATTTCTTCGTTAGAGAGAATTTTATCAAGTCGAGCTTTTTCCACATTCAAAATCTTACCTCTTAAAGGGAGTATTGCCTGGAATCTACTGTTTCTGCCTGCCTTAGCAGAACCTCCTGCCGAGTCTCCTTCTACTATGAAAAGCTCGCATTTTGAAGGGTCTTTCTCTGAGCAGTCCGCCAGTTTTCCTGGCAGGGCTGTATTTTCAAGAGCTGATTTCCTTCTTGTCAGTTCTCTCGCTTTTCTGGCTGCTTCTCTTGCTCTTGCAGCCTGCAGAGCCTTTTCAACAATTATTCTGGCAACAGAAGGATTTTCCTCAAGGTAAGCAGAGAGTTTTTCTGTAACTACTCCTTCGACAATAGACCTCATCTCAGGATTTCCGAGCCTCGTCTTTGTCTGCCCTTCAAACTGCGGATTTTTAAGCTTCACGCTGACTATAGCAGTAAGGCCCTCTCTTACATCCTCTCCCTGCAGATTTTTTTCTCCGTCCTTTATCATCCCATACTTTTTAGCATAATCGTTTATCACTTTGGTTAAAGCAGACTTAAATCCTATTAAGTGTGTTCCTCCTTCTTTTGTGTCAATATTATTGGCGAAGCTGTAGATGTTCTCATTGTAGCTATCATTATATTGCATGCACACTTCTACTTCGTAATCGGTGTTCTTTGCTTCCATGTATATCGGCTCTTCGTGGAGGACTTCTTTATTTCTGTTCAAATACTTTACAAAAGCTATAAGGCCCCCTTCGTAATTGAAGACTTCTTCCTTTCCATCTCTCTCATCTATAAGCTTTATATTTATGCCCTTGTTTAAAAAAGCCAATTCTCTCAATCTCTGGGCTAAAATATCATAATCAAATACAATTTCTTCAAAAATTTCCTTATCAGGTTTAAAAGTAATAATAGTCCCTGTCTCTTCAGTTTCCCCTATCACTTCAAGAGGAGTCTTTGGCACTCCTCTTTCATACACCTGCCTAAAAATCTTTCCCCTCTGCTTTACTATTACCTCCAACCTCTCTGACAAAGCATTAACTACAGAAACACCAACGCCGTGGAGCCCTCCAGAGACCTTGTAGGCATCGTTATTAAATTTTCCTCCAGCGTGAAGCATAGTAAGGGCTACTTCAACTGCCGGCTTGCCAACCTTTGGGTGTATATCTGTTGGAATACCTCTTCCATCGTCTTCCACTGTAATTGAATTATCTTTGTGAATAGTTACCACTATATTTTTGCAGTAGCCTGCCAGCGCTTCATCTATACTGTTGTCAACAACTTCATAAACCAGATGATGTAATCCCCTGCTGCCAGTAGAACCTATATACATCCCCGGCCTTTTTCTGACAGCTTCCAAACCTTCTAATATTTGTATTTGACTCGCAGTGTAAGTTTCATCCTTTGCCATAGTCCTAACCTCCAAAAATTTATCCAACAGTTTTATTTTATCATTCTTTTTTAAATTGCTCAATTGAAAGAAAATTTCCCGGGAAATGTTTATTTTTATTATTCCCTATACTATAATATACTTAACAAATCTGCCTATATTATAATATACTTAAATTGAGGTGAATTCAATGGCCACATATGAAGATTTTTTAAAACTTGACATACGCGTGGGAAGAATAATTGAAGTGGAAGATTTCCCAAAAGCTAAAAAACCAGCCTACAAGTTAAAAATAGACTTTGGAGAGCTAGGCGTAAAAACCTCCAGCGCTCAAATAACAAAGCTCTACAAAAAAGAAGACTTGTACAACCGCTTAGTAGTCTGTGTTGTCAATTTCCCTCCGAAAAAAATTGCAGATTTCATTTCAGAAGTATTAGTTTTGGGCATTGACGATAAAGATGGAAACGTCGTTTTACTTCAGCCAGAAAGAGAAGTAAAAGTAGGAAATAAAGTTTATTAAAGGTGGGGAAAAAGTGAAAGGGCTAGGGGTAGCAATAGGAAAATTAGTAAACATCTCCTGTAAAATTACAGGTAAAGGAGGAACTTCATTACCAGGTAAAATTGCCCTCATGGCAGATGACCACTTAATAAAAAAGCTGATAGAACCTTTAAAAGAAAACAAAGTAATAGTCACTGGAACAAATGGAAAAACTACTACTTCAGGACTTATAGCTCACCTTCTTTCCTATTCCGGAAGAAAGGTAGTTCACAACAGAGAAGGGGCAAATATGAAAACAGGAATAGCCACTTCTCTTATAAAAAGCAGTAGTTTGACGGGCAATCTAGACAGAGACGCCGCAGTATTTGAAGTAGATGAGGCAAACTTGAGCTTTGTGGTAAATGAAATAAATCCAAATGTGGTTGTAATCACAAACTTCTTTAGAGACCAGTTAGACAGATTTGGTGAATTAGACCTTATTGTAAATAAGGTAAAAAAGGCTCTTTCAGACCTTTCCAAAGATTCTTTTGTCCTTTTAAACGCAGATGACCCCTTTACTGCCTCTATAGGAAAGGACTTAGAGGCAAAAGTTATATACTATGGAATTGAGGATGATATAAAAAGTCTCAAATCTTCTTCCTTTGAGCAAAAATTTTGCCCTGTATGTGGCACAAAATACGAATACAAAAAGATATATTACGGCCACCTGGGAAACTACTACTGCCCGAAATGCGGTAAAAAGCGCCCTTCTCTTGATTTTAAAGCAAGTGACATATTTTTAAGCGAAAATGGAATAAAGTTTAAATTATCCTATAAAGATAAAATTTTTACAGTTAAAAGCAACTTGGTAGGTTTATACAATGTTTACAACATCCTTGCTTCCATATCTGCTGGAATGCTTCTTAATTTAGATGATTCTACTATTTTAAAGGCAGTAGAAAATTACTGGCCTATAGAAGGACGACTACAAAAAATCCAAATAAGAGGAAAAAAAGCTATAATAAATCTCATAAAAAACCCCGTAGGATTTGAAAGCACATTGAACATGCTCTTACAATTTGACAAACCTCTAAACCTTCTTATCTTAATAAACGATAACTATGCGGATGGAAGAGATGTATCTTGGCTATGGGATGTAAATTTAGAAGAATTCTTATCAAAAGCTAAAGTAAACCACATAATAACCTCAGGGCTAAGAGCAGAAGACATGGCTTTAAGAGTGAAATATGCTGGCTTTGACACTGAAAGAATAAAGATAATGCCACTTAATGAAGCTGTAAAAGAAATCTTGGATATAACAAAAGAAGAGCTTATTGCAATCCTCCCAAATTACACTGCTTTACAAGACCTTAATAAATATCTCAAATCTCAGGGGGCATTAAAATGAAGCTAACTATTGGCCACATGTATCCCGACCTTTTAAACTTATACGGTGACAGAGGAAATATAATTGCTCTAAAAAAAAGATGTGAATGGAGAAAAATTGATGTAGAAATAAAGGAAATAAAGGCAGGAATAAATGAAAACTTTGCAGACATAGACCTTTTATTTTTTGGTGGAGGATCAGACAGAGAGCAAAAATTAGTAAGCGAAGATTTAAAAAGTAAAAAGAAAAATTTAATAAAAGCAGTAGAAGACGGCATGCCAGTTTTAGCAATATGTGGAGGATACCAGCTTCTAGGAGAGTATTACAAGACTTTAGAAGGAAATAAAATAGAAGGGCTTGGAATTTTAGATGCTTACACTGTGGCAAGTAATAAAAGATTAATTGGAAATATTGTAGTTAAAGCCCATCTTTTTAATAAAGAATTTTACCTGGTAGGCTTTGAAAATCACTCAGGAAAAACTTTTTTAAGAAATTGTAGCCCTCTAGGCACAGTAATAATAGGCTATGGAAATAATGGCGAAGATAAAAAAGAAGGCTGTGTATACAAAAATGTCTACGGCACATATTTGCACGGCCCACTTCTTCCCAAAAATCCGGAAATGGCTGACATATTGATTGAAACTGCTCTTTCAAGAAAATACGGGAAAATAAATTTTGAACCTCTGGAAGATTCAATTGAACAAAGAGCAAAAGAAGCTTTCATAAAAAGATTTATGAAAAAATAGGCTGCCTTTATGCAGCCTATTTCACTACAATCTCATACTCTTCTACTTCTTCTCCATTTATTTTGACTTTTTTTACCTCATCAAAATTCTTTAGTACAAATCTATACTTTTTTGCTCCATCCTCATATCTAAAGTGCACTTTATCGAATTTTATATCAATTTCTCCATCGAAGTATTCAAACTCTATCTCAAAGAGGTTATACACTCCTTTCTTGTAATCAAGGGTTTTTCCATCATCCTCGTAGTGAACATATTTTCCTCTATTTCCCCTATATATCTCAACCACCTTCTCCTCTATTCTATCTTCTTCCACATATGAAAGGGGCTTTTGTTTTACAATTATAGCTCCTTCTTTTACAAAAACAGGAATTGTATCGATGGGAGCTTCTACTAAATAATAATTTCCCCCTTCGTACCTCTCTCCCGTAAAATAGTCATACCAAATACCTGAAGGCAAGTACACTTCCCTTCTATCTTTGGAGGGGAGATATACTGGAGCTATGAGTAAATTTTGCCCAAGCATAAATTCGTCATAAATTTTGTGAGTATTCTCATCCTCCTGATACTCAAAAACTAGAGGTCTCATTACAGGATAGCCCTTTTTCGATGCTTCATAAAACAAATCATAAATGTAGGGCAAAAGCTCATACCTTATTTTTGTAAATTTTCTAGCAATATCCTCTGCCCTTTTTCCAAAAGACCACGGCTCTTGGTCTTTCGTCCCTATAGCAGAGTGAACTCTTAAAAAAGGAGTAAAAACAGCAGCTTCTATCCACCTTATGAAAAGCTCTTCACTGCAATCTCCCTCAAACCCTCCTACGTCAGCTCCTGCAAACGGTTGTCCAGACAGACCTACGTTCATAAGCATAGGCATCATCATGAGGAGGTGCTCATAAAGGCTTCTATTATCTCCTGTCCACATGGCAGCATATCTCTGTATTCCAGCAAATGCCGCTCTTGTGAGGATAAAGGGCCTTTCATTAGTTCTTTCCTTTAAAAGGCCTTCTTTAGTCGCAAGAGCCATGTAGTTAGCATATACATTGTGAGCTTCTCTGTGGCTTATTTTCTCCCCATCTAGAATATGGATATTATCTTCCGGCATGGTTTTTGTAGGAGTTTCAAAAACAGCTGGTTCGTTCATGTCATTCCATATCCCATCGATTCCATCTCTTACAAAATTAGCAATCTTTTCTCCCCACCATTTCCTCACCTTATCCTGCAGGAAATCTGGGAAGCAAGCCTCTCCAGGCCACACTTTTCCTACATATGTAATGCCATACTTATCCTTGACAAAATAATCATTTTCAATCCCTTCTCTATAAACAAAATACTCATAATCTCTTTTAACTCCCGGGTCAACAATTGTAACTACTTTAAATCCCATGCTCTTTAGATTTTTCAGCATTTCCTTATAATTTTTAAAAGTATCCTTGTTCCAGGTAAAAACCCTATACCCTTCCATATAGTCTATGTCTAAATAGATCACATCACAAGGTATGTCTTTTTCTCTGAAAGTCTTAGCTACTTCAAGCACTTTCTCCTGAGGAGTATAGCTGTATCTGCTCTGCTGGTTTCCTAAAGCCCACAAAGGAGGAAGTTCAATCCTTCCAGTCAAATATGTATAATTTTCTACTACCTCTTTTATGTCATTTCCGTAAATGAAGTAATAATTTATCTGCCCTCCATATGCCCCAAAATAATAGTACTCTTCGCTTTCTTCTCCCATGTTAAAAAAGCTTCTGAAGCTGTTGTCTAAAAAAATTCCATACGTATGCTTTTTATTCATTCCTATAAAAAAGGGATATGACTCATACAAAAGCTTGGTAGTTTGATTGTGAGTCATAAATTCGTCAGTATTCCACATTTCAAACTTTTCACCTTTTTTATCAAGATAACCAGCTTTTTCGCCAAAGCCGTAAAAATGGTCTTCTCTAAGCTTCTTATAACACCTAACCTCTGAGTCGCCTAACTTTACACCTTCCCCGTAATCTTCATTAATCACATCGCCATCTTTATCTTTAAAGGTGATAAAAAATGTTTTTTTATCTATTTCTACTTTGAGGTCTTTTGTAAGTACAAGCACCTTGTCTTTGCTTTCCTCTACATTGAAATCAGGAATGTCATATTTTTTCTTTTCTATGGCAATTGTATCTCTTCTCTTTTCTTCCTTGTCAGTGACAAAAATGTTGACTATCTTGTCTGTTATCACTCTCAACTCTAATTTTTTGCCTTCGGATCTAACTACAATTCCCTCAACAGTTCTTTGAAGCATCTTAAGCCTCCTCATTCGAATATTTTGTGAGCTCTTTTTATCAGCGTTACAGCTGAGATAGGAGATAGATAAATGATACTTTTTTTATCCCTTTCAGTCAATATGAAAGATTTTGGTTTTTCTTTCGAAATATTTACAACAAATCCCTCTTCTTCAGCAATCTTTAAAAATTGAAGGGTTATGGAGGAAGTAGAGACAATATTCATGTCAAAAATTCCGATGATTTCTTTGTCCGGTACTACTACGTCTCCACCTAAATGAATGTACATTTAAAAAACCCCCTATTCTCTCATGACAATTCCATCATAAATTTTAAAACAACAGTCTCCCTCTACATCTGACTTTGAAGTGTGGGTGATAAAAGACTGAAAGCCTTCAAGCTTTTTTAAAATGTATTTCTTTCTGTTATCGTCCAACTCCGACATCACGTCATCCAAAAGCAAAACAGGCTTTTCTCCAGTCTCTTCTTCTAAAATCTCTAGTTCTGAAAGCTTGAGGCACAGGGCAGCTGTCCTTTTCTGCCCTTGTGACGAATACACCCTAGAATCATATCCATTTATCAATATCTTAAAATCTTCCCTATGAGGACCCACTTGTGTAGACAGATATTTTAAATCTAGGGTCAAACTTTTAGTCAGCCTATTTTTTAATTTTTCTCTTATGAGATTTTCTTCGTGCACTTCCTTTACTCCTGCGCTGTTTAAATATATGATTTCCAACTTTTCATTAGAAATTTCCATTGAAAATTTTGACATGCTATTTTTTAATTTCTCAAGGTAATTATTTCTCACCTTTATTATTCTAGCTCCATACTCTGCCAGCTTTTCATCAAATATTTCCAATAAATCTTCTCCTTTTCCTTCTTCTTTTATCTTTTTAAGCAAGCTATTCCTGTTAGATAGGGTTTTATTGTACTGAAGAAGGTCAAAAAAATAATTTTTGTCAATGACGGAAATGCAAGCATCTAAATATTTTCTTCTGCGGGAAGGCCCTTCTTTTATTATCTCTATGTCCTCAGGGGAAAATATAACTGTCAAAAAGTGCCCCAAAATCTCTCCTGTGCTCTTTAACTTATTGCTATTTACTTTAATAACCTTGTTTCCATTTACCTTATACCCAAATTCTATTTTCTTTTCATAAAAATCCGTACTTCTAACTAGACCTCTCACGTAAAAATACTCTTCATCAAATTTCACAAGCTCAGACATTTTACTTCCTCTGAAGGACCTTCCCATGCTGAGAAGCCTTATTGCCTCTAAAAGATTGCTCTTCCCTTGGGCATTTAGCCCATATATCAAATTGACTCCTTCACAGAATTCTAATTTTTGCTTTTTTAAATTTCTAAAATTGTCTACAAAAATTTCCTTTAAGTACAAGATGGACTCCTCACTTTATCACAAAAGTCTTTCCTTCCACTTCAATTATATCATTTTTATAAAGTTTCCTTCCTCTTTTAAGCTCTATAACTCCGTTTACCTTTACTTTTCCTTCTTGGATAAATCTCTTTGCTTGTCCACCTGTATCGCACACCTTTGCATACTTCAAAAACTGTCCCAAAGTTATATACTCTGTTTTGATGGGAATCTCTATCATCAAATAACACCTCTTAGTTAAGCTTCACCGGCAGTATCATGTAGAGGTATTCCTTTTCCCCCACTGGTTTTATTATTAGCGGATTTATGCTGTTTATGAAGTAAAGATTTACTTCTTCTTCATCAATTGCCTTGAGCGCATCAAGTAAATATCTAGAGTTAAAAGCAATCTCTAGAAGCATTCCTTTAACTTCCACTTCCAACTTTTCTGACATACTTCCTTTTTCCGAACTTGAAGAAATCACAATAAAGCTATCTCCTATTTCAAATTTTACTAAATTGTTCTTGCTCTCAGCAATTAGAGATGCCCTTTCAAGGCTTTCCATAAACACATCTTTATTTATAGTGATCTCTGTCTTAAAATCTTTAGGGAGCACAGCGTTGTAGTTTATAAAACTCCCTTCAAGAAGCCTTGAGATGACTTTAGTGTTATCAATCTGGAAAAGCACCTGGTTGGAAGTGTGGTATATTATTACCTCTGTCTCTTCATCTTCCAGTATCCTTGAAATTTCATCGAGGGTATCTCCCGGAATGACAAGAGAGTACTTCTCCGCTTCTTCGTCAAAAAAGGACTCTTCCGACTTATAAGAGTATATGGCCATTCTAAATCCGTCCAATGCCACTGCTTTAAGCTCATTTGGAAATACTTCAAAAAGCACCCCTGTTAGAATTGGCCTAGTCTGCTCTTCTGAGACGCAAAAAACTGTCTTTTTTATCAAGTCTTTGAGGATTGATTGGGGAAGTTTAAATGACTTTTCTCTTGATACTTCAGGTATTTCAGGAAATTCTTCTGGATTGCTTCCTGCAATTGAGAAGTTTATGTCTCCTGAAACCACATTTACAGTATTCTGTGAATCGCTTTTTACTTCCACTTCTCCTTCAGGCAATTTTTTTACGAGGTCACTAAAAATCCTTGCTGGAACAACTGTCTCCCCCTCTTCTTCAACAGCTGCCGGTATTTGACATTCTATTCCTATTTCAAGGTCAGTACCTGAAAGTTTTATATTATTTCCTTTTGCCGTTATCTTTATTCCTTGCAATATGGGAAGGGTGGTACGGGAGGATACCCCCCTTATGGCTATATTGACGCCTTCCAACAATGAATTTTTATCACACACAAATTTCATATTTTTCACTCCTGTTTTTGAGAATATTTTTTGAAGGCCTAGCATATAATATTTTTGTACAACAAAATCTAGTAGTAGTAAGAGTAGAGATTGTGAATTTGTTAGTATAAGATTTATAGGTTGTGATGTGTGGTTTTAATAATGTGGATAAAATGAGGACAAACTTTAAAAATTATCGACATTATTCACAGAAGGCGAATTTTAAAACATATAAACAAGGTTATCCCTGTTTATATGTTAATAACCTTTTATCCTTTTTTTAAGTTCTTCAATCTGCCTTGCAAGGGATTCATCCTGCTTTATTTCATTTGAAATTTTTTCATAGGCGTGTATGACCGTGGTGTGGTCTTTTCCAAATTCTTCTCCTATTTTTGGAAGAGAGAGGTCTGTGAGTTCTCTTGCCAGGTACATAGCTATTTGCCTAGGATATGCGATATTTTTTGTCCTCTTTCTTGACCTAAAATCTTCTAACTTTATGTTGTAATATTTGCACACTTCTTCTTGAATGAGCTTTACTGTTATTTCTCTTGTTTTGTTAGACACAATGTCTTTTAACGCATGCTTGGTGAGCTCTAGGTCTATGTTTGACTTTGTAAGAGTTGCAAAGGCAACTATCCTTATTAAAGCTCCTTCCAATTCTCTTATGTTGGACTGTATTTTTTCTGCAACATAAGCTAGCACTTCATCCGGGATATTGAGGTTTTCTGATTGAGCTTTTTTCTTAAGGATTGCCACTCTAGTTTCATAATCTGGTGGCTGAATGTCAGCTATAAGGCCCCATTCAAACCTCGACCTTAACCTTTCTTCTAAAGTCGGAATCTCTTTTGGGGGTCTATCGCTTGATATAACTATCTGCTTATTTGCTTCGTACAGGGTATTAAATGTATGGAAAAATTCCTCTTGAGTTCGTTCTTTATTTGCTATGAATTGAATATCATCTATTAGTAGGACATCAATATTTCTATACTTATTGCGGAATTCTTCGTTTTTATCGTCCTTGATGGAGTTCACCAGCTCATTTGTAAACGTTTCGGACGTTACGTACATTATTTTGTAACCTGCGTGGTTCTTGTTGATGAAGTGTCCTATAGCGTGCATTAAGTGAGTTTTTCCAAGTCCAACTCCTCCATAAATGAAAAGAGGGTTGTACGCCTTTGCTGGAGATTGAGCTACTGCAAGGCATGCAGCATGGGCCAGTTTATTGCTATTTCCAACGACAAATGTGTCGAAGGTGTACTTTGGATTTAGAGTAGACAAAAGAGTTGATTCAGACGAATTTTCTCTTTCAATTGACTCTTTTATCTCTCTGTATTCTTCTTCGTCTTCTGAAAGTATCTTTATTTCTATAAACCTATTTGTGACTTTGGAAGCCGCATCGTAAATTATATTAATATATCTTCCATTTATTATATTTTTTGTAAATGTGTTAGGAGTGCTCAAAAACAAGGTGTCTTCTGCAAAGGCTAAAGGCTTTATGTGAACAAGCCAAGTATTGTAGCTGGTGGGGGTTAGCTCACTTTTTATAACTTCTACTATCCTCTCCCAAATTTGACGGTAATCACCATACATTGTATGACCTCCTAGGCTAAAGAATAATGTGGATAATTTAATTAAAAAGGGTGGCATACTATATTATCGACACAACTCTTTTGTGGATAAGTAATTTTTAATTTTGTTGAAATCGCTTTTTGAAAAAACAATTTTCAAGGTCCTGTTGATAAAATAGCTGTATAGAAAAAATGCGACAAAAAAATTGACCTATCGCTGTTTTTTAAAAATAAAATAGGTCCATTAACACTGAAATAACAACTTATCCACAAACTTATCAACAACCTGTGAATAAGTTGTTATATTTGTGGCTACAATTTATTTAAGTTATCAACAGGTTTACTTCTATAATAACAAATTATCAACAGATTATCAATAAGAAAAAATTTTTTATCTACATCTTCCTGTAGATAATTTCTGGCCTGTTGATAAAGTCTTTGTTGACATCATATCCAATTAACGTTATAATTTTTATAGCATTTTTTAGGTTCTAGGAGGGGTAGTGATGCTTCGCACTTATCAACCTAAAAAAAGACATAGAAAGAAAGTCCACGGGTTCAGAAAAAGGATGTCTACAAAAGCAGGAAGAAACGTATTAAAAAGAAGAAGATTAAAAGGGAGACACAGACTTACAGCTTAAGGCCGGAATGGCCTTTTTTGCCATGTGGAGGTATAGATGAGGGAAAAGTTGACGAAATTGAAAAAGACACAGGAGTTTAAAAGAGTTTACTCCAATGGAAAAACTGTTGCCAATCGTTTTATAGTTATGTATTACATGCCAAATGGGCTGAAGGTCAACAGAGCTGGATATTCTGTGAGTAAGAAGATTGGTAAAAGTGTAGTGAGAAATAGGGTAAAGAGGCTTTTGCACGAAAGTTTCCGGCTTTTAAATTCCAATCTCAGGCAAGGTTATGATGTGGTTTTTGTGGCAAGGGGCAAGATTGCGGAGGCTGACTTTCATACTTTAAAGGAGTCTATAGAAAAATTGCTCAAAAAGACACCCTTGTATGAGGAGAAAGAAAAATGAAAAATTTTGTAATTTTTTTAATAAGATTGTATCAAAAGTATATTTCCCCTATGAAGCCAAGGACCTGTAGATTTTATCCTACTTGCTCTCAGTATTCTATAGAGGCTATTTCTAAATATGGACTTTTAAAGGGTGGATTGATGTCAATTTGGAGGGTTTTGAGGTGTAATCCCTTTAACCCTGGAGGATACGACCCTGTAAAATAACTGTTTTGGAGGTATACTATGGCAACAATTGCTATGTATTTAGGACAGCTTTTAGAGTTTATTCACCATTACGTGGGCAATTACGGCGTAGCTATAATAGTCTTTACAGTTTTCATAAGAATTCTTCTTTTGCCTTTTTACATTCAGCAGATGGCTATGATGAAGAAAATGAAAGAAATACAACCTTTGGTGGAAGAGCTCAAGAAGAAGTACGGCAAGGACCCCCAAAAACTCAATATGGAAACCATGAAGCTTTATCAGGAGAAAAAGATAAATCCTTTTGGTGGTTGTCTTCCAATGCTTTTGCCTTTAATAATTTTATGGCCGCTTTTTACGATGCTTAGAACCTATCCAGCCTTTTCGACAGCATCTTTTTTGTGGATGCACAGCCTAGCTGAGAGAGACCCTTATTATATAATTCCAATTTTAGCTACAGTAACTACTTATATATCTTCTGCTATGGTCGCTACAGATAAGAGTCAGAACTCTATGAATATAATGATGTCTCTTTTCATGGGTTGGATTACTGTCACATTGCCGGCTGGAGTGGGGATTTATTGGGTTACGAGCAATATATTCCAGATAGTTCAGCAGTATATTTTCATGAGGGAGACCAAAACGCTCAAGGGGGAATCCTGAATTGAAAGAATTAATAAGAACTGGTAAAACAGTGGAGGAGGCCATAAATCTTGCGCTTAAAGATTTTGGCGTCCCGAGAGAGATGGTAGAAGTGGAAGTGCTGGATGAAGGGGGAAAAGGTTTTCTAGGCCTTATCAGCAAGCAGGCCATTGTAAAAGTGGTTTTAAAAGACGTGATAAAGGAGTCTGCCAAAAATTTCCTAAAACAGGTAATAGATGCGATGAAACTGGATATCACTTTTGAAATTGAGGAGACAGAGGATACTATAAAGTTCAATTTGCAAGGCAAGAATGTGGGACTGCTTATAGGAAGAAGAGGAGAGACATTGGATGCTTTGCAGTACTTAGTAAATGTGGTGGCAAGCAAATACAAAGGGTATGAGAGATATAGAAGGATAATTTTAGATGCAGGAAATTACAGAAAAAGAAGAGAAGAAACTCTCACTCGACTTGCTAGAAAGCTTGCTAAAAAGGTGATGGAGACAAAGGAGAGCATAGAGCTAGAGCCCATGACTCCTAATGAGAGAAGAATAATTCATTTAGCTTTGCAAGACCACCCCTATGTGGAGACCTATAGCGAAGGAGAGGAACCCAACAGAAGAGTTATAATTGCTTTGAAATGAGCCCTTTTGCGGGGTCTTTTTTTATTTCCACGATTGAAAATGTAAAAAATTTGGTATATTATTTATGTGGTTGTGCTCTTGATTAATTCTGCGGGAAAGTAGGTGGAAGGATGAAATATATTGCAGGAGAATATGATGTATGCGTTGTTGGATTGGGATATGCGGGAAGCGAAGCAGCTCTCGCTTCTGCAAGGCTGGGACTTGCAACGGTTGGCTTTGCGACAAATTTAGATGCTATAGCTCTTATGGCCTGCAATCCATCTATAGGTGGCCCTGCTAAGGCACAGTTGGTAAGGGAAATAGATGCTTTAGGGGGAGAAATGGCTGTAAATACAGACAAATCTCTCCTTCAAATGAGGACTTTAAATACCAGCAAGGGGCCTGCTGTCAGGTCTTTGAGAGCACAGGTGGACAAGAAACTGTATCAGGCGAATATGAAGCACACTTTAGAAAGGCAGAAAAATCTGGATATAAAGCAGGCGGAGATTGTAGATATTTTAGTGGAAAATAATAAGGTAGTAGGGGTTGTGACAAAACTTGGAGCTATTTATAAATGTAAAGCCTGCATAATAACTACAGGAACTTTTTTGAGAGGCAGAGTCATAATAGGAGAGGTTGGATTTGAGAGCGGTCCAAGTGGCCTTTTCCCGGCGAAGGAGTTGTCAGAAGCTATAAAGAGATTGGGTTTTAAAATGATGAGATTCAATACGTCCACTCCTCCCAGAGTTGATAAAAGAACTGTCGATTTTTCTAAGATGATTATGCAACCTGGCGATGAGGTTATAACTCCATTTTCTTTCATGCATGATAAGATTGAGATAGAGCAGATTCCCTGCTGGCTCACCTACACCAATGAAAAAACTCACAAAATAATAAGAGATAATATACACAGAGCTCCTCTGTACACCGGAGAAGTAGAAGGAGTGGGAGTTAGGTATTGTCCTTCCATTGAGGATAAAGTGATGAAATTTCCCCACAGAGACAGGCATCAGATTTTTGTGGAGCCAGAGGGAAGAGATACTTACGAAATGTACATTCAGGGATTGTTTTCTAGCTTTCCTGAAGACCTTCAGATGGAAATTCTAAGTACTATTCCTGGGCTTGAGAATGCGAAGATTATGAGGCCAGCCTATGCGATAGAATACGACTGTATAGATCCTACTCAGCTTAAAGCTACGCTTGAGACAAAGTTGGTAGAAGGATTGTATTTTGCAGGACAGGTGAATGGAACTTCTGGCTACGAAGAGGCAGCAGCACAAGGGCTCATGGCTGGCATAAATGCAGCTTTAAAAATCTTAGGAAAACCGCCTCTAATTCTGGATAGGTCTCAGGCTTATATAGGAATTTTGATAGACGATTTAGTTACAAAAGGTACAAATGAGCCTTACAGGATGCTTACTTCAAGAGCTGAGTACAGGTTGATTTTAAGGCAGGACAATGCGGACTTCAGATTGACTGAGATAGGAAAAGAAATAGGGCTTGTGACGGAAGAAAGGTATGAGAAATTTTTGAGGAAGAAAATACAGTTAGAAAAAGAGATGATGAGACTCCCCACTGTCATGGTGAGGCCGACAGAAGAAGTAAACAACTTTTTAATTTCAAGGGGAAGTACTCCTTTAGTTTCAGGAGTTGACCTGTACACCTTATTGAAAAGGCCTGAAATTGACTACAAATGCACTAAATTTTTGGACCCAACAAGGCCTGATGACATTTTGGATAGCGTTGCGGAGCAGATAGACATAAACATAAAATACGAGGGCTATATTTTGAAACAGTTAAGGCAGGTAGAGCAGTTTAAAGCGATGGAGAATAAAAAAATCCCAGAGGACATAGATTACTATCAAATTCATGGGCTCAGCAATGAAGCAAAAGAGAAACTTTCAAAGATAAGGCCTACTTCTGTTGGACAGGCATCCCGTATTTCAGGGGTTTCTCCTGCTGATATTTCTGTGCTTTTAATATACCTACAACAGATGAGGAGAAAGAGGTCCGATGAAGCAAAAATCAATTGAAATGCTAGTACAAGGAGCGAGTAGTTTAGGGATTACTTTGGAAATGTTCCATGTGGAACATTTCCAAAAATTTTATTCTCTCTTATTGGAATGGAATCAAAAGATGAATTTAACGGCAATTACTGAGGAAGAGGAAGTTGTGATAAAGCATTTTTTGGACAGCCTTTCTGTTATAAAAAGTGGCAAAATAGAAGGGGGAGAAAAAGTTATAGATATAGGAACAGGGGCTGGATTTCCAGGGATTCCTTTAAAAATGGTTTTTCCTAAAATTAGACTTACTCTTCTTGAAGCATCCAAAAAGAAAGTAAATTTTTTAAATTTACTTTCTCAAGTTCTTCTTTTTGAGGGTATTGAAGTAATACACGGAAGAGCAGAAGAACTGGGAAAAGTTGAAAGGTTTAGAGAAAAATTTGATATTGCTACTGCAAGAGCCGTGGCTCCTCTCAATATTTTACTGGAATATGCTGTTCCTTTTGTGAGGGTGGGAGGACATTTTATTGCGATGAAGGGAAGAGATATAGAAGAAGTATATCAGTGCAAGAATGCTTTAGAAGAGCTTAAATGCGAGATTGAAGATGTGATTGAAGTGAGGCTTCCTTTTAGTGATATTCTTCACCATTTGATTGTAGTGAAAAAGGTTGATGTCCTGCCTTCAAAGTATCCCCGAAGAGAAAAAGCTATAAGGACAAAACCTTTGTAATATAGGCGTTTACCTTTTGTGGGTGCTCAGTTTGTTGACAAAGTCCTTCTTATTTAAGTGGCATTTTGTGTTAATGCTTGTAAGTTGCAAAGCGACTAAACTAAGGCTCACTTTTCGGGCTCAGGCGGGGTACCGGCCAATTCGCCTTTCAGGCTAAGAATCCGCTCGCTTTGCTCGCCCCGCCTTCGCTCCTCAAGTTCGCCAAGTTTAGTTACCGCTTTGACAACAAGTCGCATTTACACACAAAATGCCACTTCTTTATTTTGTCAACAGTCTGGGCGCTTACCTTTTGTGGGCGCTTTTTTATTTTAAGTTTTAATTTTAATTTGAGGGACAGCTTTTTATGTTATAATTCATTATATAGATGTTGAAATGAGGGATGAAAATGAAAAAATTTCGCGCAAGCCTTCTTGTTGCGAGAGTTGTGATTGTAGAGAAGGACAGGGTTTTACTTGTCAGACACAGTGATGGAGAAAATGAGGCGTGGGTTTTTCCCGGGGGGAGGGTTGAGGAAAATGAATCAGTGGCAGCTGCGGCCATCAGAGAATGCAAGGAGGAGACGGGATATGATGTAAAACTTCATGGAGTTTGCTATATTCAGGAATACGACATATACTATGTCACCTACTTTTACTCTACAATTGTGGGTGGAGAAATGAAATTAGGAGAAGATCCCGAACTGCCAAAGGAGAAGCAGGTTTTAAAAGAGGTCAAGTGGGTGGATTTTGAAGAATTAAAAAATTACAAAGTGTATCCCAGAAAGCTGGCAGACCTTATACAGAGGGAAGGATTTCTAGATTGCTTAATTCCAATACCTGAAACTTTTTTATAATTTTAGAAGGATTTTCCTTATTTTTGTCGAATATATAATTTAAAGGGGAAGAGTGATGGAGTGGGGTGTTAGAAATGGTGTCCAATAAGGCTTTAGAGATTGTCTACTTGCCTATTGAAGCTATAAGGCCTAACCCGTACCAGCCTCGCAAAACTTTTGATATAGAAAATTTAGAAGAATTGGCTGAATCCATTAAAATTTACGGGGTGCTGCAGCCTATTACAGTGAGAATGGTGGGCAACAATTCCTATGAATTGGTAGCTGGGGAGAGAAGGTTAAGAGCCTCTAAATTAGCAGGGCTTAAAGAAGTTCCTGCAATAGTCATCAATGCTCACGACCAAGATTCTGCAATTTTGTCTTTGATTGAAAATTTGCAAAGAGAAAATCTCAATTTTATTGAAGAAGCTCAGGCCTACTACAATTTAATAAATGACCATCATCTCACGCAGGAACAACTTGCAAAAGTGCTGGGGAAAAGCCAGTCCACAATTGCCAATAAACTTCGCATCTTAAAACTCAGCAAAGAAGTACAGGAAAAACTTTTAGAGAACGATTTGACAGAAAGACATGCTAGGGCACTTTTGAGGCTTCCTGATGAGGAACTTCAGAAAAAGGCATTGGAAGTTATAGTAAAAAAGAAGCTCAATGTGAGTCAAACAGAAAAATTAGTCCAGGAAATGATTGATAAGATAACAAAAAGGCCAGAGGTTTCTCAAAAGAATGGAAAGAAAATGATGAAGTTTTACAAAGACATTAGAATTTTTGTCAACACTATTAAACAGACTGTGGAGGCCATGAAAAGGTCTGGTGTGAATGCCGAGTACACACAAAGAGAAGAGGATGAGTATTTGGAATTTGTAATAAGAATTCCTAAAAAATAAATTAAATTTCACCCCCTGTTAGATGTTCCATGTGGAACATTATTATAAACAATGATATAATAGACGTGAGAAGGTGGTCCTGATAAACAGGGGGTGGAAAAGTGGGAAAAGTAATTGCTGTTGCTAATCAAAAAGGAGGAGTAGGTAAAACCACTACTGTTGTAAATTTGGGATATGCGTTGGCGGTCAAAAGGAAAAAAGTTCTTTGCATAGATATAGACCCACAGAGCAATATGACAAGCGGTTTTGGAGTAAATCCAGCTTCTTTAGATCACACTACATATACTGTGTTAATTGACGAGGAAGAAATAGAAAATGCCATATTAAAGCTTGAACAGTACGGATTGGATATTGTACCTTCGAGTATACAGTTGGCAGGAGCAGAGATTGAACTTGTGCCAATGATTTCCAGGGAATACAGATTGAAAAAGGCTATAGAAAGCGTGAAAGAAAAATACGACTATATTCTTATAGATTGTCCTCCTTCATTGGGGCTCTTGACAATAAATGCTCTCACAGCTGCTGATTCTGTAATTGTGCCAATACAGTGCGAATATTATGCCTTGGAAGGCCTGACTCAGCTTATGAATACTATAAACCTGGTGAAAAAAAGTTTAAATCCTTCTTTGGAGATTGAAGGAGTAGTTCTTACGATGTTCAATGCTCGGACAAACCTTTCTATTCAAGTAGTGGACGAGGTAAAAAAATTTTTTAAAGAGAAGGTGTACAGGACTATTATTCCCAGGAATATAAGGCTGGGGGAAGCCCCAAGTTATGGAAAGCCAATTTCCCTCTATGACCCTACTTCCAAAGGGGCTGAAGCATATGAAGATTTGGCTGAAGAAGTAATAGAAAGGGCTGGAATATAAAATTTTAAAAGGTGGTGTTAGAGTGGCGGGGAAAAAAGGTCTGGGAAGAGGCTTGCAGGCGCTTATTCCGGAATACAGAGAGGAAGAGGCTCAAGGGGTAGAAACGGTTCAGATAGATAAAATATTTCCTAATCAATACCAACCGAGAAAGCATTTTGACGAAGAAAGTTTAAGGGAATTGGCAGATTCTATAAAGGAACACGGTATTGTACAGCCATTGGTTGTAAGAAGGCAGGGAACGGGCTATCAGCTGGTGGCAGGAGAAAGGAGATGGCGAGCGGCAAAAATTGCAGGGTTAAAGGAAGTTCCGGTTATAATTAGAGATTTAGATGACTTACAGGTTATGGAAATTGCTCTCATTGAAAATCTCCAAAGAGAAGATTTAAATCCCATTGAAGAAGCAAAAGCATATAAGACTTTGATGGAACAGTTTAATTTGACTCAAGAGGAAATTGCCAAAAAAATAGGAAAGAGCAGGTCAGTCATTGCTAACAGCATAAGGCTTTTGAATTTGGACGACAGGGTGCAGGAAATGCTGATAGAAGGGAAAATAACAGTGGGACATGCAAAGGTGATTTTATCTATAACGAGCAAGACTCTTCAATATGAAGCAGCAAAAAAGATAGTGGAAGATGGACTCAATGTAAGGGAAACAGAAAAACTGGTGAAAACTCTCCTCAGTAGAAGTGAAAAGACAAAAGAAAAAAGAAAAGATAAAAGAATAGATGTACATATAAGGGAAATAGAAGATAATCTCTGCAGTCTATTAGGAACAAAAGTTCAGATACTTCAAAAAGGGAAAGATAGAGGCATTATACAGATTGAGTATTATGGTGAAGAAGACCTGACTAGAATTTTGGATATTATTTACGGTTTTGAAAAGTGATAATAATATGCTTTGCAAATTGATACAAAAGTTGGAGAGGGACTTTTATAAGGTCCCTTAATTTATTTTTGTTGTCAAGGATTATGAATAGGTATAAAATTATAGTAGAAGGTAATCCCTTTGAAGGTGTAAGTGCATATATTAAATTAAAGAAAATAATTAAAAGGGGAATTGGGGAATGATATATTTTGACAATGCTGCTACTACCTGGCCTAAACCTGAAGAGGTATATTTGGAAGTGGACAGAATGTTGAGAAACTGTGGCAATCCGGGAAGAGGAGGCCACAGAATGGCTTTGGAGGCCAGCAGGGTAATTTTTGAAGCGAGGCAAGAGATAGCTTCTCTTTTCAATATCAAAGACCCTATGAGGGTAGTTTTTACATTAAATACCACAGAAGCGTTGAACATAGCTCTAAAAGGCGTGTTAAAAGAAGGAGACCATGTGATAACATCCAGTATGGAACATAATTCTGTCGCACGACCCTTGAGCAGACTAAAGGAACAAGGAGTAGAAGTTACAATAGTCAAAGGGAGCGAAGAAGGAAAGATTGACCCTGAGGATATTAAAAGAGCCGTAAAAAAGAACACAAAAATGATTGCAATTACTCACGCTTCTAACGTCACAGGTACTATCATGCCAATTGAGGAGATAGGAAATATTGCCCGGGAAATGAATTTAATTTTTTTAGTGGATGCCGCTCAGACAGCAGGAGTTTTACCTATAGATGTCGAAAAATATAATATAAGTTTGCTGGCTTTCCCAGGGCATAAGGGACTCTATGGACCCCAGGGTACAGGCGGGCTTTATGTCAAAGAAGGTATAGAGCTTGTTCCATTAAAAGAAGGAGGTACAGGAAGTAGGTCTGAACTTACACTTCAGCCCGATTTGATGCCCGACAAGCTAGAAAGTGGGACATTGAACACTCCGGGTATCGCTGGCCTTAAAGAAGGAGTGAAGTTTGTAAAAAAAGTAGGCGTAAATTCAATTAGGGAGCATGAGCTCAAACTTACAGAATTGCTTATAGAGGGCCTGAGAGAGATAAAAAAGGTGAGAGTTTACGGTCCTCAAAAAATAGATGATAGAGTGGGGGTAGTTTCAATAACGGTAGAAGGGATGGATGTTGGAGAAGTAAGCCATATACTGGATAGAGAATTTGACATTGCTACAAGGGCAGGGCTTCACTGTGCACCACTGGCTCATTCTACTATAGGTACTTTAAAGAGCGGAACTTTGAGGTTTGGGATTGGATACTTTAACACGGAAGAGGAAATAATTAAAGCGGTAGAAGCTATTGAAACAATTATTCAAAAAAACTTTTAAAGAACTGGAGGAGAGGATATGCAGAACTTTTTAGAACTTGTATACAGCAATCTTCCACTTTTTACATTGGCACTGGCGGTTTTAGCAATCTTTGAGTTGATATTGATATTGATTTTGAATGCCAAATTTTTAAAGATTAAAAGGACTTATGAAAAAGTCATAGACACTCTGCAAAAAGGAGATATTTTTGACCTTCTTCAAAGAATTTTAGTTGAGAAGGAAGAGATAAGAAATGACATCAATCAAATAAGAGTAAAAGTAAATGCTCTAGAAAAAGAGGGGAGAAGGGCCATTAAAAAAGTGGGGATAGTGAGGTACAATGCTTTTCCAGATGTAGGTTCTGATTTGAGTTATTCTATTGCTCTCTTGGATGAGGAAGACAATGGAGTAGTTCTATCGGGTATTTATGGGCGAAATGAGACGGCTACTTTCGCAAAACCTATAGAGAGAGGGCATTCCAAGTACCCTCTTTCTGCAGAAGAGGTACAAGCTATTGAGAGGGCGAAGAGAAAAGCATTGTAGTGTGGGGAGTGATTAGCTTGATCGCTTTCATTGTCAACCCTGTGGCAGGGGGAGGAAGAGCTTACAGGAAAATTCCTGAAATACGAAGAATTATGAAAAAGAAATTAATCGATTACAAAATATTTATAACAAAGTACGCAGGGCACGGCAAAATCTTAGCAAGAAAGGCTGCATTAAGCGGCTTTAAAGTGGTGGTAGCTGTAGGTGGAGATGGAACAGTTTTAGAAGTTGTCAATGGCATAAAAGGGACTCCTGCTGCTTTGGGAGTGATTCCTATAGGGACAGGCAATGACTTTGCTAGGTTTTTCCATATACCCAAAAAAATAGAAAAAGCCATAGATGTTTTGATAATGGGAAATGTAAAAGTCATAGATGCAGCCTTGATAAATGGCATATTAACATTTGGGAATATTGCCAGCACAGGGATTGCATCTGAGACTGCAGCTTTGGCTGTTCGTTTTAAAAAATTCCTTTCAGGAATTTGGGCCTATTTAGTTGCTCTTTTAAATGTCCTTTTTAGGTACAAGCCCTATTCTGTTAAGATAAAAATGGATGGAAAAGAGATAAAGAAAGATATAACGATTTTTGCTGCAGGAGTTTTGAGCTATTACGCTGGCGGCATAAAACTTTTGCCGGGAGCTGACCCCCACGATGGGTGTCTGGATGTGATGATAGTGGGAAGAGTGAACAAGCTAAAGATTTTGGTGCTGCTTCCATTGGTTATTTTTGGAAAACATGTGCACTTGAAAAGTTTGGTGGAAACTTATAGGACAAAGAAAGTAGAAATAGAGGCCGATAAAGAAATACCTATAACTGTTGACGGAGAAATACTTTATAGCAGTAAAATTGAAATAAAAGTAGAAGAAAATGCCATAAAATTATGTACCCTTTGAAATTAAGGGTATATTGAAATAAACTCTCAGGAATAATAAATTATGAAACCTGAGAGTTTAATTATTTTTTGGAGGAAGAGAAGGTGAAAGAAGAAGTAGGAAAGCTTGTCATAATAGGAGGAGCAGAAGATAAAGAGGACAGATGTGAAATTTTGAGGGAGGTTGTAAGTTTAGCAGGCGGAGAAAAGAGCAAGATAGTTGTGATGACTACAGCGACAGAAAAGGCCGAGGAAGTAGGAGAAATGTACGAGACAATTTTTAAAAGATTGGGGGCAAAAGAGGTCCGGATAGTCAATATAAATTCCAGGCAAAAAGAAGAAATAGAAAATGCCAAAGGCTTATTGAGAAACTGCGACTGTGTGTTTTTTACAGGAGGAGACCAGTTGAGGATAACAAGCATTTTAGGAGGAAGTGGCATAGATGATATGCTAAGGGACATGCACGAAAAGGGGGTTTTGATAGTCGGGACGAGTGCAGGAGCATCTGTGATGTCTCAGACGATGATTGTAGAGGGGAATGACGATGATTCCCCTAGGAAATGCACTATAAAGATGGCACCAGGGCTGGGATTGTTAAAGAATGTAATAATAGACCAGCATTTTGCTCAAAGGGGTCGCATAGGGAGGCTTCTTGCCGCAATAGCACAGAATCCGAGCAATTTGGGCATAGGAATTGATGAGGATACGGCGATAGTGGTGGAGGAAAATCGCTTTAAAGTGATTGGCAATAATGCTGTAACAGTAGTGGACGGGAGGTGGCTTACTCATTCAAATGTCTCTGAATCGAAGCCCGATGAGATTTTGGCTCTGACAAATGTGCTCATTCACATCTTGCCGTCAGGTTATCAATTTGACTTAAAAAGGTGGCGGCCTGAACCTGCGATTGAGGAGGATAAAATATGAAAATAAAGGAAATAAGGGTGTACAGGGGAAGGAATGTATACAGCCACAGACCCGTGATAAAAATGACAGTAGACATAGAAGGGGAGGAAATCCCTACAAAAGATATACCCGGATTCAATGAAACTCTCCTTAATCTTCTTCCTGGATTAAAAAAACATACCTGCTCTTACGGCTATGAAGGCGGCTTTGCAAAAAGGCTGGAAGAGGGCACATACCTTCCCCATGTGACAGAACACATAATTTTAGAACTCCAAAACGTGCTGGGATATGACGTTAAGTTTGGAAGAGCGCGGAATGTCGAAGGAAGCCTGTATAATGTTATATTTGAATATAGCTTAGAAGAATGCGGAATAAGGGCAGCAAAATTAGCTGTTGATTTAGTAAATAAACTTATAAGAGGCGAGAAAATAGATTTGGAGGAAAAGTTGGAGAAAATTCGCGATATAATTGCAGAAGTAGAACTGGGGCCTAGCACAATGGCCATAAAAATGGAAGCACTAAAAAGGGGGATACCGGTTACAAGAGTTGGAAATGGGAGCATACTGAGATTAGGATATGGCAAATATCAGAAAATAATTGAAGGAACTATTTCTCAGAATACGAGCTGTATCGCTGTTGACATCGCCTCAGACAAAATCCTGACCAAGAAAATACTTAAAGACCACGGCCTTCCAGTTCCAGAAGGAGATGTAGCTTACAATGAAGAAGAAGCCATTTCAATTGCAGAAGAGCTGGGCTATCCCGTTGTCATAAAGCCCTATAATGGGAATCAGGGTAAAGGAGTTCACCTCAATATCTCAAACAGAGAAGAAGTGGTGATAGCCTATAGAAATGCCAAAAATTACAGTGACCTTGTGATGGTGGAAAAACAGGTCAAAGGAAGGCATTATAGAGTACTGGTGGTGGGAGAAAAAGTAGTGGCTGTTGCAGAGAGAATTCCTGCCCACGTTATAGGGGACGGAGTTCACACAGTGAAAGAGCTTATTGAGATAGAGAATAAAAATCCTTTAAGAGGAAATGGCCATGAAAAACCCCTCACCAAAATAACAGTAGATGCTGTGTCAAAAATGGTGCTTCAGAAACAAGGGCTCACCCTTGATGATGTGCCAAGGAAAGGTAGAAAGGTTTTCTTAAGAGAAAGTGCCAACTTGAGCACAGGGGGAATCGCCATAGACAGAACTGATGAAATACACCCTTACAACATAGAAATTGCAGTAAGAGCAGCAAAAGCTATAGGACTTGACATAGCAGGAATAGACATTACTATGGAAGATATAAGAAAACCTCTATCTGCAACCAATGGGGCTATAATAGAAATAAATGCATCGCCTGGCATAAGAATGCACCATTATCCTAGCAAGGGCAAGCCCAGAAATGTTGCAAAAGCCATTGTTGACATGCTGTTTCCTAAAGGAAGCAAAGCTACAATTCCAATTGTGTCTATAACAGGCACTAACGGAAAGACGACAGTGACCAGAATGGTGGCCCATATCCTAAAAACCTATGGATATACAGTGGGAATGACTACAACAGATGGCATATACATTGACGATAAATGCATATACAAGGGAGATAATACAGGGCCCAAAAGCGCTAGAACTTGCCTTGCAGATAAAAACATAGATGCGGCAGTTTTAGAGACAGCAAGAGGAGGCATTTTAAGAGAAGGATTGGGATATGACCTGGCAGACGTGGGAGTTATAACAAATATTTCAGAAGACCACTTAGGGATAGATGGTATAAATACACTGGAAGATCTGGCCTTTGTAAAGGCTCTTGTGGTAGAAGCAGTAAAGGACGATGGCTATAGCGTTTTGAATGCGGATGACCCGATGACCCCTTATCTTGCAAAAAAAGCTAAAGGGAAAATAATATACTTCTCTATGTATGACAACAACTTAACTGTAAAAAGACATATTGAAAATGGCGGAATAGCTGTGTATGTAAAAGAAGGAGTTATTGTTATTGCCAATGGGCAGATAGTTCCTGTGGTAAGAATTGAAGAAATTCCCGCTACATTAGGAGGGAAAGTTTTACACAATATTGAAAATTCTCTTGCTGCAATTGCCGCTTCTTATGGAGTAAAGGTGCCAATCAACATAATAGCAAAAGGGATAAAGACGTTTTATCCTGACACCACCCACAATCCAGGAAGATTCAACCTATTCAACATTGGCAGTTTCCGAGTGTTGGTGGACTATGGCCACAATGTAGAAGGAATTAGAAAAGTCATAGAAGCAGCAAGAAAACTCGATGCAAATAGACTAATAGGTGTTATAGGGGTTCCCGGTGACAGAATGGATTCCAGCATATTTAAAGTAGGAGAGGTGTGTGGAAAGGGATTTGACTTCATCTATATAAAAGAGGATGAGGATTTAAGAGGCAGAAAACAGGGAGAGGTGGCAAAAATTTTAGAAGAAGGCGCTATAAAAGGGGGAATGGATAAAAAGAATATAAAAATCATCCTGAAAGAGACAGAAGCTTTAAAAGCGGCTATGCACAGTGCAGAGGCTGGAGATTTAATTGTGGTGTTTTATGAGAAATATGAGCCTCTGGTGAAGGTTATAGAAGAATTTGTAAAAAACAGGCAGATTAAAAACATGGAAGATGAAAACAAAGTAAGGGCCTATTCCTAAGCCCTTACTTTGCTTTTCTCGCTTATTTCTGTTATGGTTCTAAAAACACCTGCTGCAATTATGTCTGCCATCTTCATTACAGTTCTAAGCCTGGTGTTTTGCAAAACCATGTATTCCATGAAACCGGATATATTTACTATACCTGTGACAAACATATCTCCCACAGGGGGGAGCTCTTTTGACACTCCTGCCCCTGGCTTTATGGGGCCTTTTCCAATGGAAATGTGGCCTACGTGTTTTAATGAGCCAAGAGAAGCATCAATAGCTATTGTAAAGGGCATATAAAAAGTATTTCTTATCTCTTTTAAAACATCAATTATGTTCTTCGCATGAAGTGGATCTTCCAAAGTTCCGAAGACATGAGCTTTATTTCTCAAAAGCGGCTTTAGCTTATGGCCTGTGAGGGGCCCCAAGCTATCTCCTGTAGACCTGTCTGTTCCTATGCAAAGGAGTATTATTTCTCTATAAGGTTCTTTATAGAGGTTTTTGAAGTAAAGTTGAAATGTTCTGTAAAAATTTTCAAAGGCGTTTTTATCTTCTATATTTATGAACTCCATTTAATACCCCTTTCTCTGCAGTAGTCTTAAATATATTTTTGTCAAATGTGTAAATTTACATACACTCAATTTAATCTAAAAGCAGCGGTTGAAAAAAAGAGTAGATTCGTGTAATATAAAGATAAAACAGAAAAACAAGGTGATGGAGAAAATGTGGGCAGATATATACCACAAGCTAGTAGAAATTTATGACATAAAAGCAGTAAAATTTTTATTAGATGTGCTAAAAATACTCATCATTGCCTTCATTGGCATTAAGTTTGCTGATTTTCTAATATATAGGTTTTATAAGTTGTACAGTAAATCCAAAATTCAGTTGCCTCAGAGGAAAATAGACACTCTGACATCTCTTACAAAAAATGCTGTCAGGTATATAATCTATTTTCTCGCCGGAGCTTCTATTCTCAAGCTTTTCAACATAGATATGACCTCTTTACTGGCTGTTGCAGGTATCGGAAGCCTTGCCATAGGATTTGGAGCGCAGAATCTGGTGAAAGACATGATTTCAGGCTTTTTTATAATCTTTGAAGACCAGTTTTCTGTTGGGGATTATGTTACCATCAATGGGATTTCCGGTACAGTGGAGGAGATTGGTTTAAGAGTTACAAAAATTCGTGGCTTTTCTGATGGCCTTCACATAATACCGAACGGAGAAATAAAAATGGTAACTAATCTCACAAAAGACAGCATGATGGCAGTGGTCAATATAGCATTTCCGATAGATGAAGACGTAGACAAGATAATAGAAGGGCTTCAAGAGATATGCGAGGAAGTAAAGAAGTCGAGGGACGACTTAATAGAGGGCCCGACAGTATTAGGGATAACAGATATGCAGGATTCAAAGCTTGTCATAATGGTTTACGCAAAGACCCAGCCTATGCAAAAATGGGCGGTGGAAAGAGACATCCGCTACAGAGTTAAAAAGATGTTTGACCAGAAGAACATATCTTTCCCCTACCCGCGCACAACCGTCATTCTTTCAGAAAAGAAAACTAATTGAGGTGATGGCTTTGCCTAAAGACTTGCACGTTGGTGATATAGTGAAGCTTAAAAAGAAACACCCTTGTGGGTCTGACGAGTGGGAAATTTTGAGGGTTGGCATGGATATACGGATAAAATGCTTGAAATGTGGCAGGATGGTGTTAATGCCGAGGGCTAAGTTTGAAAAGAGCATCAAAAAAATTTTAAAAACAGTTGAAAATCCATCGGGACAATGATAGAATAGGAATGTAAATTGCCGCCTTGCCCTATTTTGCAAATAGGGCCGCTTAGTCCAGAAGGAGGTGAAAAGATGAGGTCATACGAGACTATGTATGTACTCTCTCCAGATTTGAATGAGGAAGAAAGAAAGGGCTTGATTGAGAGGTTCAAAAACCTCATAGTAGAAAGAGGCGGGGAAATTACCAATTTTGATGAATGGGGTAAAAGAAAGCTGGCTTACCCTATTCAAAAGAAGTCAGAGGGTTATTATGTTTTAATGAATTTCAATAGTAGCCCAGATGTTTCACGCGAATTGGAGAGAGTATATAGGATTACTGATGGAGTCTTGCGCTACCTTATAATAAGGACAGACGATTAATTTTTATTAATATAAAAAGGTGGGTTAAAAATGTTAAATAAAGTAATTCTGATAGGCCGCTTGACAAAAGACCCTGTCATGAGGTATACCTCTGACATGGTTCCTGTTACTACCTTTACACTGGCGGTTAACAGGAACTATGTGAGCCAGAGCGGGGAAAGGCCTACAGATTTTATACCCATCGTGGCGTGGAGAAAGCTAGCGGAAATCTGTGCTAACAATCTAAAAAAAGGGAGACTAGTAGCGGTTACAGGGAGTATACAGACAAGGACATGGGATGACAGCAGTGGTAACCGCCATTGGGTCACTGAAGTGGTAGCGGATGATGTGAGATTCTTAGAGCCAAAGTCTGGCTTTGGTAGCAGCAGTGCTCCAGAAGAGGAGAAAGAATTGGATGAAGATTTTGATAAGCTATTCGAAGACATCCCCGACGATTTTGATGGGTTTACGCCTATAGAGAGCGAAGATGACTTGCCTTTTTAAAGGAAGAAAGGAGGTTTGAAAGTGACGACGGCAAATACCAATGAAACTGCGGCAGCCGCAGCTGCTAAAAATAGAAGAAACAAAAAGAAAAAGAGGGTATGCGCCTTCTGCGCAGATAACATAGATAGAATTGACTACAAAGACGTAGCAAGACTTCGCAAATATATCACAGAAAGAGGCAAAATTTTGCCGAGGAGAATAACAGGAAATTGTGCAAGACATCAGAGGCAACTCACTAAAGCGATCAAAAGAGCAAGGCAAATTGCACTGCTACCATATACAGTAGAATAATGGTATAATTATAAGAGGGCTATGCCCTCTTTTAGTTTACTAAAAAGGGCGGAGGAAAGATGAAAAGCGATTTGGAAATTGCTAAAAATATAAGGGAGATAGAGAACTTAAAAGTAGAAATTTTGGGGAAAATCTATAATCTGCTAAAGTCTTTTATTGATGCAGAAGAAAGAGATGCCCTTTTAGACGGGATTGTAGATATTTTAATTTACACTTATCTTTTGGGGGATAAAATAGGTTACAGGTTTGAAGAGATAGATGAGGCATTTACAAAAAAATTGAAATCTTTAATTGTTGATAAAAACTTTGATGTAGAATATAATTTTTCTGAGCTCTTGAAGTATGTTAAAAGTCGAAAGCGGGAGTGATTTAATGGACACTAGAAAACTCACAAATGCGGCAATGATGGCGGCTTTGGCAGTAGTATTGAGCCTTTTAGGGGCATACTTTCCACCACTTTTTTTGCTCTTTTTCCTGATTCCGGCCCCCATTGCTATAGCCTGTATTCGCGGTTCTGAATCTTACGCTATTGCCGCTTCTTTTATAGTCTTTACGGCAGATGTCATTTTCATAGACTTGGGGACTGCTTTTACTGCTCTTTTTTTCGCGCTACAGGGATTTCTAATGGGCTACCTCATCTCTAAAAAGAGAAAAGCTAGTGAGGTGCTTCTTGATGTCACTGCCCTTTCAATTGTGGGCATGGTCGGGATATTTTATTTACTCAAACTGGCATTTAATGTAGACATAATGGCGCTCTTTTTTAAAGCCATCGATGCCGCAGTTGCGAATATATCATCATCTTACAAGGGTCATCCTAATTTTTCCATGATACAGTCTAACCTGCTTTCTATAAAGCAGATGCTGGAGATGACAATACCTGCTTCTTTAATAATTGCTGTTTTGCTCATGGTTTGGCTAAACTATTTATTAGTTTACAGGATATTGAAAACGCAGCACTTTAATATAGAGCCATTGCCTCCTTTTGATGAGTGGAAAATGCCTTATATCACTGGCTGGATTTTTATCGTAGCCTTGCTGTATCAGTATTTTACAAAAGAACCCAATTTGATAATCACCAATATAGTAGTTCTTTTATCTTTTGGCTTTACTGTAGGAGGACTGGCGTTAATAAAATTTTATCTCACCCGAAAATTAAACATGAACTCGTGGGGAGCGAACTTGTTGCTGGTGTTTTTGCTCTTTTTCCCTTTGACCTCCTGGCTTTTGGCGGTTGTGGGGATAGCTGATACGAGCCTTGACCTTAGGAAATATTTAAGGTAAAGAGGTGTCTTTGTGGATAAAAAATTTTACAGAATAATATCTTCTATAAATATATTAAACCTTTTGCTATCTGCTTTCTTAATAGGGTTTTTATTTTATTACAACAAAATAGTCGCTTCTATTTCTTTTATCATCCTTTTATACATACTTTTGGCAGAATACTATGGGGTAAAGAGGAAAAAGATAGAGCTTGACAGGTACATAGAGGATATATTTTTCAGTGTGGACAAGGCTTCAAAAACTGTCTTGGCAAAGATTCCGCTTCCTGCTGTTATTTTAAATGACAGAGGAGAAATTATATGGTATAACACCCATTATTCTCAAACCTTTAATGAAAATGAAGAGATAAAAAAGCTCATAAAAAAGTATGTCACAGCAAAAACAGAAGAATTAAAAGGGCAGATGGAATTCAATGGCAGATACTATTCTGTTTTGAAAATAGAATCCTCCTTCAAGAAAAAAAGAGAGGGAGATACAAGTGCTACCTTGCTCTTTTTTGACGATACAGACTATGTACAATTGAAAAAGAGCTTGGCAACTTCAAGGCCTGTTGTAGCTCATATAATGATTGACAATTACGAGGAAGCATTGATGAGCGTGGAAGATGTAAAAAGAGCCGTCATCTCTTCTGAAATAGAGAAAAAACTCTCAGAATGGGCTTCTTCTATAAAAGCCTTTTTGAAAAAATATGATGACGACAAATACTTTGCAATTTTTAAAGAAGGAGAATTAAAAAAACTGGAAGAAAATAGATTTGACATATTAGACAAAATAAGAGAAACTGGAGAGGAAATGAAAGTCCTTCTCACCTTGAGCATAGGCGTAGGGGCAGAAGCTGACGATTTTCTCACTTTAAACGAGTACGCTTCTTCTGCTTTAGACCTTGCGCTGGGGAGGGGAGGAGACCAGGCTGTTGTAAAAAGAGGAGACAAAATATCTTTTTACGGCGGAAGGACACAGGCTGTAGAAAAAAGGACAAGAGTAAAAGCAAGAGTTATAGCCCACGCCTTAAGAGAACTTATTAAAGAATCTTCTACCATTTTTATAATGGGGCATAATTTTATGGACTTTGACTCTTTAGGTGCGGCTATTGGGATGTACAGAGCCTGTGCGGATTTGGGCAAAAAAGCTTATATAATCCTGGACAAATCCAATGTGGCTATAGATGAGCTTGTGAAGAAAATAAAGGCAACAGATGGGTATGAAGAGCTATTTATAAAGAGCTCGGAAGTTAAAAATATGGTGGATGAAAACAGCTTATTAATAGTGGTGGATACACACAGGCCAAGTTATTTAAGCTACCCCGAAATTGTAGAATTGATTGATAGAATTGTTGTAATTGACCACCACAGAAGAGGTAAAGAATTCATTGACAAAGCTGTGTTAGTCTACTTAGAGCCATATGCTTCTTCTGCCAGTGAGCTTGTGACTGAAATACTCCAGTATATTGTAGAAAAAGTCGATTTAAAACCGATTGAGGCAGAAGCTCTTCTTGCTGGAATAGCTGTTGACACTAAAAACTTCACTTTTAGAACAGGTTCCAGGACTTTTGAAGCGGCTTCTTTCCTGAGAAAAAAAGGAGCGGATACAACTTCTGTGAAACAGCTTTTCCAGAACGATTTGGCTTCCTACATCATAAAAGCGACTATAGTAAAAAATGCAGAAATACTTGACAATGGCATTGCAATAGCTATAAGCCCTCCTGCTGCCAACAATTTAATAATCGCACAGGCGGCTGATGAACTTTTGACAATAAAAGGAGTAAAAGCTTCTTTTGTCCTTCTGCAGAGGGAAGAGGATGTCGCTATAAGCGGCCGTTCCATGGGAGATGTAAATGTACAAATAATACTAGAAAAATTGGGTGGAGGAGGACATTTGACTGTCGCCGGTGCACAGGTTAAAAAGCCTATGGAGGAAGTGTTAAATGAATTGAAACAGGCTATAAAAGAATACTTTGAAGAGGAAGGTGAAGATAGATGAAAGTTATATTGGTAAAAGATGTAAAAAATGTGGGTAAGGCAGGAGAGGTTGTAAATGTAAGCGACGGATATGGAAGGAATTATCTGATTCCTAAGGGACTTGCAATTGAAGCTACAGAGTCAAATTTAAAAATGTTAAATGAAAAGAAAAAGGCAGAAGAGAGAAAGAGGCAGCAGGAATTAGAGCAGGCAAAGGAACTGGCTCAAAAACTTTCTAAAGTTGGAGTGACATTGAAAGTAAAAGCGGGAGAAAATGGCAAACTTTTTGGTTCTGTTACTTCAAAAGATGTAGAAGAAGCCTTAAAAGAAAAGGGATTTGAAATTGACAAAAAGAAAATAGTCCTTCCTGAAAATATAAAGACAATTGGCACCTATTATGCCGAGGTAAAATTGTATCAGGGAGTTACAGCAAAAGTGCAGGTGGATGTGGTAGCCGAGTGAAAAGTGAGGGGGAATATGAATGGACAGGACGCGCATCCCTCCCCAGAACATAGAGGCAGAACAATCGGTTTTAGGTTCAATGCTTTTGTCCAGAGAAGCCATAATAGAAGTGTCTGAGATATTAAGAGCAGAGGATTTTTATAAAGAATCCCACAAGAAACTTTTTGACGTAATAATGGAAATGTTTGAAAAGGATATACCAGTCGACCTTGTGACAGTAGTGGATGAGCTAAGGAAAAGGGACATGCTGGAAGTAGTGGGCGGAATAGACTATCTCGCAAGCCTTACTTCCAGCGTAATCACAACAGCCAACGTCTCCTATTACGCTAAACTCATAAAAGAAAAAGCTACTTTAAGGCGGCTTATTGAGGCATCTTCAGAGATTATGGAACTAAGCTATCAGGAAGACGACGTGGAAACTGTTTTAGATATTGCCGAACAGAAAATATTCGACATAGCCCAGGGAAGGAATACCACTACTTTTTCTTCAATGAAAGACATTTTAATGGATACTTTTTATAAAATTGAAGAGCTTTATAAAAACAAAGGAAAGCTTACAGGTATACCTTCGGGTTTTCCAGATTTAGATGCCAAGACAGCGGGATTTCAGCCTTCTGATTTTATATTAATCGCTGCAAGGCCTTCAATGGGCAAGACTTCATTTGCGCTAAACATTGCACAAAATGCCGCACTTTTAACAGGGCTTCCTGTTGCTATATTTAGTTTAGAGATGTCAAAAGAACAGCTTGTCACAAGGCTTATATGCTCAACGGCCAATATTGACAGCCAGAAACTCAGGACCGGAAATTTAGATGAAGAGGACTGGATGAAATTAGCAGCTGCCATGACTCCTCTTTCAAAGGCTCCTATCTACATTGACGATACTCCCGGTGTAACTGTAATGGACATAAGAGCAAAAGCAAGGAGATTAAAGCTTGAAAAGGGCTTAGGGTTGGTGATGATAGATTACCTTCAGCTTATGCAGGGAAGAGGAAGAGCAGAAAACAGACAGCAAGAAATTTCAGAAATATCAAGGTCATTAAAAAGCCTGGCAAGAGAATTAAACGTCCCAGTAATCACCTTATCCCAGCTTTCACGCGCACCTGAGACCAGGTCAGACCACAGGCCTGTTTTAAGCGATTTGAGAGAATCAGGAGCCATAGAGCAGGATGCTGACATTGTCATGTTTTTGTATAGAGATGATTACTATCATAAAGACTCTGAAAAGAAAAACATAGCAGAAGTGATAATTGCAAAACACAGAAACGGACCTACAGGAGTGGTAGAACTTTTGTGGCTCGCTCAGTATACAAAATTTGTAAGTTTAGATAAGTACAGGACAGAAGAAGGATAAAGGGTGGTAAAGCCCGTGAAAGAACTTGAATATTTAAGAAAAATCCCTTACTTCAGTGAGCTAGAAGATGAAAAGCTCGAGAAACTACACAACATTGCAACATTAAAACCTGTCAAAAAGGGATGCATTATCTTCACAGAAGGTCAAAAAGGAGAAGCTATATATTTTGTAAAGACAGGAAAAATAAAAATCTCCAAAATCTCTTCTGTCGGGAAAGAATATACTATAAAGATAATGGAAGAAGGGGATGTCTTCGGGGAATCTACCTTATTTATAGGAGGCGAATATCCGGCTACTGCTGAAGCAATAGAGGACAGTGAAATTTTGGAACTAAAGAATAAAGACATAGAAGACCTAATTTTAAAAGATACCCAAATAGCCCTTAGCATAATAAAGATATTGGCAAAAAGGTTGAAATACATAGCTGTTGTGATAGAAAACCTAGCTTTAAGAGACTCTGTAGGAAGAACAGCTTCTATTTTACTTACTTTTGCGAGAGAAAGGGGCATATCCACAAAAGAAGGAATTTTGGTAGAAATAGACCTAAAAAGACAGGAACTGGCCAATTTAGCCGGAACTTCTCGAGAAAATATCACAAGGATTTTAAGTCAAATGGATAGAGATGGAATAATAAAGCTTGGCAAAGACAAAATATTGATAAAAGATTTAGAAGAACTCAGAAAAATGCTCTGATTTTGTCCCAAAGTTATTTGGGACTTTTTTATTTTATGTGATTTTTGTCACAGATTTTTCTCTTAATATACCCTATCATTTACTATGTAAAAACAAATTTAAGGAGGTAGTGGGCATGAAGATGTTTTGTTATCAATGTCAGGAGGCATTGAAGAATACAGGATGTACGACAATTGGTGTGTGCGGCAAAACAGCCGATGTAGCAAACATTCAGGATTTGCTAATTTTTACCCTGAAGGGCATATCTTTTTTAAACTTAAAGGCAAGAGAAGTCGGTGTAAATAAAGAAAAAACAGATCGCTTCCTAATTGAAGGCTTATTTTCTACAATTACAAATGTGAACTTTGACAGGAACTTCTTCTTAAGAAAAATAAAAGAAGCAGTGGCATTGAGGGATGAAATCAAAGAAGACCTTAGAAATAAAGGTGTAAGAATAGACGAATATGAAAATATAGATGCCATTTCATGGACTTATGGCACGGATGCCGATATAGAAGCAATTTCTCAGGAAGTAGGAGTTTTATCTACAGAAGATGAAGACATAAGGTCTTTAAGGGAGTTAATAACTTATGGTGTAAAGGGTATGGCAGCTTATGCATATCATGCATATCAACTGGGGTATAAAGATGACAATATATTTAAGTTTATGGAGAAAGCTTTGGCTAAGGTTTTAGATGACAGTTTGACAGTGGATGACTATGTGGCTTTGGCAATGGAGACAGGGAAATACGGCGTAGATACAATGGCACTTCTTGACAAAGCCAATACTTCTACCTACGGTCATCCTGAGATAACAAAAGTCAATATTGGAGTGAGAAATAATCCAGGAATATTGGTAAGCGGTCACGATTTAAAGGACTTAGAACAGCTTCTTGAGCAAACTGCTGGCACAGGTGTAGATGTATATACTCATGGAGAGATGTTACCAGCTCACTATTATCCTGCTTTTAAGAAATATCCTCACTTTGTAGGCAATTATGGCAATGCATGGTGGCAGCAGGACAAGGAATTCGAACTATTTAACGGACCAATTTTAATGACTACAAACTGCCTCATTCCGCCTAAAGACTCTTATAAAGACAGAGTCTACACTACAGGCGTCGTAGGCTTTGAAGGGGTAAAATACATTCCTGAAGGACCAGATGGTAAGAAAGATTTCTCAGAGATAATTGAGCATGCCAAAAGATGCAAACCTCCTGTAGAGATTGAAAGAGGAGAAATAATAGGAGGCTTTGCTCACAACCAGGTTTTAGAGTTAGCGGATAAGATTGTAGAAGCAGTAAAGACAGGAGCAATAAAGAGATTCTTTGTAATGGCAGGCTGCGACGGAAGAATGAAAAGTAGAACCTATTATACAGAATTTGCCAAAGCTCTTCCAAAAGACACAGTGATTCTAACCGCAGGATGTGCAAAATACAGATACAACAAGCTAAATCTTGGAGACATAAATGGCATTCCAAGAGTATTAGATGCCGGACAGTGCAACGACTCTTATTCTCTTGCTGTAATAGCAATGAAGCTTAAAGAAGTATTCGGATTAAACGACATAAACGAACTTCCTATATCATATAACATTGCATGGTATGAACAAAAAGCTGTAATAGTACTTCTGGCACTACTTTACCTTGGAGTAAAAAATATTCACTTAGGCCCAACACTTCCCGCTTTCCTATCACCAAATGTGACAAAAGTATTAGTTGAGAAATTTGGTATTGGTGGCATAACAAACGTAGAAGACGACCTAAAAATGTTCTTAGGGGCATAATCAAACACCGGGGACAGTTCAGTGGTGTGAAAAAATTCTCCAGCAAACCTTAGGGATAGTTCTATTTGTTTGAAAACAAAAAGCTCTCCAGAAAATGGGGAGCTTTTTGTTTTGTCCTTTGATAGAAGACACTATCTCATCAATGGATGTGACAGAATAATTGGAAATTTTGGGTGTCAAATGTAGAAATGAGAGAGAAAAATTTCGTTTTATTCATGACTTTTTATTACAAGCATATTGTTTTCCTTAGAAATTTCCAAATTATAAAACTTCCTGCAGGACTCCATAATCGTCTTTATAAGTTTTTCCTGACCAGTTATTTCGAGTAAATGTATGGATTTAGATAAAGAGTCTTTGTATTCTTCTCTGCCAAGATTGTACTCTGCAATTGCTTTTCTAAAATACAGAAGTCCCAGACCACTTAAGGTGTTGTTCTTTACACAGGTTTCTATTCCAAGATTTGCATAATGTAAAGATTCTTCAGCAAGAGAAAGGATATGATAGTTATAGGATATATTGTAATATATTTTTATTTTTGTTTCCCATTCCTCTGGGGATAAATTTTCTAAGCAGAACAAAAGCATTTCAAGGCTTTTTTGTACACCTTCTGTTCTTTTGATAATCAAAGCCATATTCATTAAAATTCTAATTTCCATATCGCTGTAGACGAAATCGGTGTAATTAGAAAGAGAAAAGTTGGGAATAGTAAATTCCATCGCTCTTTGAAGCTTTTCCATGGCTTTTTCATAATTTTTATTGATTGTTTTTTCAAAGACAGACTCAGCGATTAGTAAAAGTTGATTTAATAACTTAGAGTAATATAGGGTTATATCACCTTTTTCAAGCAATTTCTTTAACCTATCAATATCATTTCTCAAATTTTCAAAATCTCCGCTTTCAAGTTTCTTTTCTAGAGAGGATTTTATGTTAAAAAAGTTAGAAAAATCTTTTAGTCTGTATTTTAGGAGCAACTCATTTAAATCTTTTTTATAAAGGTGTGACAATAACTCTAAAGTTTCCTGTTTAGGCAAAACCTTACCATTTTCAATTTTTCTGAGTGTATCTCTGTTAATAAAACCATGTTTGGAAACATCGCCTTGGGAAAGTCCCAGGGATTTGCGAATATTTTTAAGTTCTTCCCCAAATGCTTCTAAATCATAATAGAACCCATCCATTTTTTAACACCCCATGCCGATTCAAATCGGCTTGAAATTATCCTGGTTATTATCTATTATATAGTTAAAAGAAGGAAATGTAAAGGGCAGGTGAAGATGGAATGAAGAAGAAATTGCTGGTTATTTTCTTTATTGTTAATATCTTATTTACATCTTGTTTCTTGAGTTCCTTAGGAGATAGAGGGGTAGTACCATTAGGAGAAGAGGATGCAATAGACTTACATTATATAGTTTTTCATAATACAGTATAACTCCATGAAATACGAATTTCAAAAAAATTAGATGTTAATCTGTGAATCTGACAATTTTTAAAATTTTACACAATTTTGTTCAATATATACACAAAAAAGGAAGAGGACTATCAAAAGGTATAGACCAAATAAAAAATTGTGATAAATGTGTATAACTCATAATTTAAATTCGTGATTAGTTCATTAAAAGCCCCCCTGAATTTTATAATATTTCAGAAGGAGATGAATGGTGATGAACAAGAAAATAACATGCCTGTTTGTAATTCTTTTGATAGTTACTTTTACTACTTCTGCATATGCGGCAATTACTACGATTGTATATCAGTCAGGTCCAAATCTAGTTAAGTCTACGGAGTACTATCAATACAAATACGTTGGTTACATTCAATTGACCTCAGCTTATAATGATAATGGTTGGAGTAGATTACGAGGCTATATAAGGTATTATATTCCTAATACAGATAAAGATACTGGTAGATGTTATACTGACTGGTCACTAAATGGAGAACTCGTCAGTAGAGAGATTACTTTTTATGATACCTTAAATCCCTTTGCTGAAAAAGTACGGTTTGAATATGGATTTGACTCTGTACCATATGGTAGCGGAATTTTACCATTTACTATATCTACACCAATGGTGGAAGTTTTTGAAATAAAAATTGGTAAATAAGACAAACCACTTGTTTATTACACTTGGCAGATAAGAGTGTTTTAAAAGGGGGGCTTTTTATAGGGCTTTCCGGTTCGGAGAAGACAACATTGTATATGTTGTAGTTCATATAATGAGAGGAGAATTAAAAAATGAAAAACAAATTTATACTTTTCACACTGACTTTTATTTTTTCTGTAGCATTTATCATTTTTTCTTTGTTTACATATTTCAGAGCAGATACGATTTTAAAAAATCCTTTGGGGCTTAGTGAGAATTTTGTCGAACTTCAAATTTCTCCTCCTTTTGACCCTCAACTGGCCTTAGACGTTGAAATAGCCCATAAAGTCAAAGAGGAAATGTATAAAATTGTTAAAAATAAAAATATCGTAATGGTATATTGGGACATAGAGGATGTTGGACTTGGTTTATATGATCCAATAAACTTTTATAAGTCAAACTTATTGAAAGAAGGGGACATGTTTTCTGCTGTGTCTGTTAAAGACATAATCATAAAGGAAGATTCTTATTCTTATGATTACAATGTAAAAAGATTAGGTAGAAATTATATTGAAGACATGATAGAAGGCAAAAAACTAAACATATTAGGAGTATACGACTCAAGACATCCCCTGTATGACAAAACTCATGAGTATATATACAACTATTTTAGCAAGGCTAATAATATTTTTGGCTTTTATTATTTTGATTCTAATTCAAAAGAAGAAGTAAATCAAATTGTTAGTGATATTCAAAAAATGCTGCAAAAATACGGGTATTTATATGACATTACTGATGAAGGGTTTTACAGGGGCAATCTTAAAAATATTATCTCTTCAATGCTGCTTTCTAAAATTTATTTGCCTGTGTTTATAGCCTTTATTTTCGTATGCGTAAATTTGTATTTTTTCTATTATATACTTTTACGTAATCAGAAAAAAGTTATGATTATACATTCAATATTTGGAGCAACAAATGTAAAGCTTTTGGTAAGGTATACAAGAGAAATATTGAAGTACTTATTTTTAAGCTCTGTGCTAGTCACAATTTTTTACAAACTATTTTTTGCCAGTACTGTTTATGATGTTTCGATCAAAACACTATCAATTGTCGTATTGGCAAATGTCTTGTTGGGATATGCAATATGGTTTTTGGCTTTTTTAACTGTTGACTACAGGTTAAACCGAAAGGATGGAGTATATGATTACGCAATTTAAATTGGCTTTTAAAGATATTAGGAAAAATAAGTGGAAAATTCTTTTATTTATTTTCCAAATGACAATTTTTTTGTTTTTTACAATTATAATTTTAGAGCAGTCTGTACAGTTAAGTCACTACAGCAAGATGCTAAAGATTATAAAAAATAACAATATAATCTTTTTTAAAGATTACTTAAACAACTGGGAACCTCCTTTTATTGACAAGGAGATATATTATTTTTTTGAAAATCTTTTTGATAGGAGTGGTAATGCGTACTCCGTAATGGAAAATGCAGGTACTGTAGAATTTTCACAAGAACATCCCGATGCAAAAATAGTTATAGGGGTGGGGAATTTTGATAAAATTTTTGGAATTGATAAATACAAAGATACAGAAAAACCCTCATACGTTTTTATAGGTTCTGATGTAAAAAGCATCAGGATTGGAGATGAAATTAAATTGGGAATTTTTAATAGGCAAACGTACAAGGTTGATGGCAGATTAGAAAAGGGAGAGGGTTATATAAATAAAGGCAGATATAGAAGTTTAGACGACAAAGTGCTTGTTTTGACTTCATCAAGAGAAGTAGCAACATTGTACCAAGTAGGAGGGTTTCTTGAGTTAATACAAAATATTCATATTACAAAATCGGAGGAAGGCGAGATTGATAAAATTGTAGAAATGGCAAATAAGACCAAAAAAATTACTTTAATTCCTGAAAAATTGAATTTAAGAAATATAGTTGAAAAGGGCTATAATGAGGATTTCATAAATTTTATATTTTTTTCAAGCTTTCTTATAAGCATGGGGATATTCATAATAGTTGGATTGGTTTCTTTCCTTTATATAATGATAAATCGCAACTTTACAGAATATGTTGTTCATCAAATATACGGAGCTACTAAAAAAGATTTGTATTTGCGCATAACTATTTTTGTGGTTTTGGTTGTCATTTTGCCATTAGCTATGTTTTTAGCTATACCTAATATGCTTTTATTGCCAAGCACTAAGTGGGTATGGTGGTTTGTCTTTACGTTTTATTTTATAACAATATTATTTGTATCCATTTTGTCTGTTGGGAGATTGAACAAAAAAGACTTAACAGCATTTTTAAGGAGGGATAATTAAGCATGCTCATAAAAACAGAAAATGTAAAAAAAGAATACATGAGTGGAAAGAAGAAGAATCTGGTTTTAAAGGGAGTAAACTTAGAAATAAATGCGGGAGAAAAGATTGCTATAGTAGGACCTTCAGGCTCTGGCAAAACAACACTTCTTAATATAATAGGATTATTACTTCCCGCAACAGAAGGGGAGGTTTACTTAGATGGGAAAAGAGCATCAACTTTAAAGGAAAAAGAAAGGGCAAAACTAAGAAATAAATTTTTTGGTTATGTATTCCAGGAATTTCTTTTGGTAGAAGAAGACACGGTATTTCAAAATATAGAAATACCTCTTTTGTACTCTTTGACAAAGAAAACAAAATCGGAGAAAAGAAAAATGGTTGAAGAAGTTTTGGAAAAAGTGGGTTTGGAAGTTAAAATAAACGAAAAGGTCAGGAACTTATCAGGAGGAGAAAGGCAAAGGGTGGCAATAGCAAGAGCTATAATAAATGACCCTGAGGTAATCCTTGCAGATGAACCGACAGGTTCGTTAGATGCAGAAAACGGGGAAAAAATCATGGACATTGTGGAAAGTTTGGTAGACAAGGGTAAAACTTTATTGATTGTAACACATAATGAAGCTATTGCAAAAAGATGTGACAGGATATTCAGAATAAAGGATGGATATGTGGAGATAGAAGAGTAACACAGTTTTGGTTATTTTTAATACCCATGCCAATTCAAATCGGCTTGTAATTGTTTCCTTTACCATGTATTATATAGATAAGGAAAGGAAAAGTAAAGCTACTTTTATATTCATATTTTCGGATGTTTCTTTTTTATCAATAGATAAAAATGGTTTAAGAGAAAAAACAGTTTTATTATTTAAAGGGTATCGAAGTTAGATTCAATAAGAGGAAGATTTAAATAAATGCAAAATTTAAAGGGTAATTTACAATTTTTCTTGGCAGTACCATTATTTTCAAATCTTTTTACCTCTTTAATGGCGCCTTTTTGGGTAGTATATTTTAACAGAATTAATTTGGATTTTGCACAAATTTCACTGATCATAATTATAAATCATGTAGCGGTTACATTATTTGAAATACCAACTGGTGCTCTTGCTGATACATAATCAAACAGGAGGGACGGTTCCTTCTGTCTGATTTTTTCAGATAAAAGGAACCGTCCCCCTTGTTTGAGGAGCAACTCATTTAAATCTTTTTTATAAAGGTGTGACAATAACTCTAAAGTTTCCTGTTTAGGCAAAACCTTACCATTTTCAATTTTTCTGAGTGTATCTCTGTTAATAAAACCATGTTTGGAAACATCGCCTTGGGAAAGTCCCAGGGATTTGCGAATATTTTTAAGTTCTTCCCCAAATGCTTCTAAATCATAATAGAACCCATCCATTTTTTAACACCCCGTGCCGATTCAAATCGGCTTGAAATTATGTTGGTTATTATTTATTATAAAGTTGAAAGGAAAAAATGTAAAGGGCAGGTGAAGATGGAATGAAGAAGAAACTATTAATTATGTTCTTTGTTGTAAACATTTTATTTACATCTTGCTTTTTCAACGTATTAGGAGAAGGAAAAGTAGTTCCATTATGGGAAGAAGATGCAATAGAACTACATTCCTATAATTCCATTGAGATGAAGTAATGAATGAATCAATTTAAAGTATATCAAACGCCGAGACGTCTCCTTTTGTCCGATTCAAATATTATGCACTTTTCTTGAAAGCACAATCTTTATGCCTATTACCAATCTCTTTTTACTGATAAAATACCAATCTTCCATCCTTGTCTAGCGAATAAGTCCACCTGTTCGACTTTTGGGGTTGTGAATAAGATGCTGCTTACTCATATTGCAACACTCCAAACCTTCTTAACAAAGACGGTTTCATTCCTCCAGGTGTCTACTTTATAGAAACCATTCATTTTTTAACATTTCATGCCGATTCAAATCGGCTTGAACTTTTTTGTTTTGCCATATATTATATAGTTAAGGGAAAGATATGTAAAGGGAAAATATAAATGAAAAAGAAATCAATGAATATTTTCCTAGTATTTGTTATTTCAATATCTTTACTATATTTGAGCTCAGATGCAATTAAACCATGGGGGGAAGAAAATTTAATAAGATGGTATTTTGTAATGCTTGGAAGGTGATGCTGCTATATGAAAAATTTAAATTATTCTTGTGAGGTGGTGATAATAAAAAGATGTTAATTCAGTAAAAAATAAGCTTTTAAAACTTAATTAAGGTAAATTTAAACATGGAATTGGGAGGGATTAAAATGAAAAAATTACTGTTTGTTTTTCTGTTAATATTAGTATTGTCAGTTTCCTTAGTAAATATAGGCTTTGCTGCTTCTACTCAAAACTATATACGTCATTATGCGTGGTCGAGCGATTGGGGAACTAAGATTTTTGCTTTTTATGTAAGCTATAGTGCATCTAATTACACTAGTTACCCCTTAAAGTATATTAGTGATCACTACGTTGCTGCTTTTAATCCATTACCCAATAGTCCTGAAATAGGTAATGGTAATTGCTATTTAATAGGTGTTGATGTGGTAGATGCTAGTTCTGGAACTTTACTTGGCTCCTTAGATTCTTCGCAATTCATAAACAATCCAAATGGTTCAATTTGGAATCCAGGTACGCTAATATATTTCGATTTATATAGTCCATATAGAATTAGTTATTATTCCACATCACCTAAGACAGTGAATGCTATAGCAAAGACACTTTTTCAATTAGATCCAAGTTGGATACCCAACAATTGGACTGACTATACAACTTTAACATTTAATTTTTGATTTAAGGAGGTAGATTGAAGTGAAAAAAAGTCGAACTTTAATCTTAGTTAGTTTAAGCATCTTTTTGATTTTTATTTTAAGTATAGGTGCCTTTTCATTTTCAGCAAAAAATCCTCAGGAAAAGGCCAACGAATTACAATTTGATAATATTATGAAAAAAGTATCTTCTTTTTTCAAAAGCAACAAAGATAAGTTAGAAATTAATAAAGGGGATGTAATTGCAGAAGTTAATGGAATACCAATATACAAGAATGAATTTGAATTGAGGAAGGGATTAGCATTAGCATCTGGAGTGCAAGCAGATAATATAGATGATTATGTACTGCAGAAATTGATTAAAGAAAAAGTACAAGAATATTTAGCAAGTAAATACAATATAAGGGTCTCAGAAAGTGAAATAAATGAATATATAGAGAAGGAAAAGAAAGAGTTTAATGAATACCCAGAAGCAAAGAAGAAATTAGATGAATTAATTAATGCAAGTGGAATGACAGAAGATGAATATTGGAACACATATGAAAGGTATAATACAAGCATTCCTGTAATGAATAAAAAACAAAGAAGAATGAACTTTGAAAAAATAAGTACCTCCTGATAAAATACAGAGTGTAAGTTTAAGAACTTACCTCGAATTATCAAAATAAACAGGAGGTACTTAAAATGAAGTATACACAAAATGAAAAGATTTTGCAAGTAACAGAAGACACATTAATTGCGGGAGTAGACATAGCAAAAGAAAGCCATTATGCCAGAGCATTTGACTACAGAGGAGTAGAATATGGGAAATACCTAAGATTTGAGAACAATAGAGAAGGTATGACAAAATTTTTTAAATGGGCAAAAGACTTGATGGAGAGACATAAGAAAAACAAACTAATAGTAGGGATAGAACCGACAGGGCAATATTGGCTATGTTTTGCCCAATACCTTAAAGACAATAACATAAAGGTAGTATTGGTTAATCCATTCCATGTAAAGAGGAGCAAAGAATTAGATGACAATTCTCCCACAAAAAGCGATAGAAAAGACCCCAAAACAATAGCAATGCTAGTAAAAGACGGGAGATATGTAGAGCCGATAATACCTGAAGGAGTATATGCAGAATTAAGGGTAGCGATGGACATAAAAGACAGGTTGAACAAACAAATAGGGATGACAAAAAATCAAATAACAAGATGGTTGGACATATACTTTCCGGAGTTTAACACTGTATTTTCAGACTGGGAAGGGAAAGCAGCACTTATCACATTAAGAGAATTTCCAACGCCTGAGAAGATAGCAAAAAAGAGTGCTGAAGAAATCCTATCGATATGGAAGAAAGAAGTACAAAGAGGGGTAGGAGAAAAAAGGGCTATAAAGCTGATAGAAACTGCTAAGAAGAGCATAGGGAAGAAGCAGGGCATAAAGATGGCAGAATACGAGATAAAGACTCTCATTGAACAATACGAATTTCTCAAAAAACAAATTGAAGAAGTAGAGAAGAAGATAGAAGAATTAATAGTTGAGATACCAGGGGTTAAAGAACTACTAGAAATCAAAGGGATAGGGATAAATACAGTAGCGGGTTTTATTGCAGAAGTAGGAGACATTGAGAAATATGAACATCCAAAACAGATACAAAAACTAGGAGGATTAAACCTAATAGAGAATAGCTCTGGTAAGCATAAAGGAGAAACGACAATAAGTAAAAGAGGGAGGAAGCGATTGAGGAGAGTACTATTTAATGCAGTAATGGCCTTGGTTGCAAAAAACGAAGAGTTTCGTGAACTACACAAATATTACACTACCAGAGCGCAAAACCCGCTAAAAAAGAAGCAATCACTAATAGTATTGTGCAACAAACTGATAAGGATATTTTATGTCATATTAAAGAAAGGAGTAAAATATGACCCAATCAAGATGATGAAAGACATAAAGAGGCCAGCCTTACAGGAAGCTGCATAAAAAGTACTAACATACTATCAAATCAATTAAGGGTTAATCATCTTCTCTTCAGCTTTAACTTACTCACATCTAAAAAGCTGACCCTTAATAGGAAAATTAAAAGTGTGAACGACGTGACATAAAAGGTAAAGGAAGGGATAAAACAAAAACAACTAATCAAGAGATGGGATATTGACAACAAGAGCGGGAATTGTCATACAAGAATAATCACCATACGGGCAAAGACCCTGCAATGGAGCAGAAATGACATCCACCTCATGGCAGGTAGAACGAAGGAATTAAGGACTAAGATCCAGTGAGACATGGGAGGGTAAACCCCATGAGATAAGTGGAGCTATCCCGCCATAATATGGAAATAGGATATAAGGTTTATTAAACTTACCTATTTAATGGGTAAATAAGTAAGAAATGGTAATATAAGCCATGAGATGCTCTTGTTGTGATGAGAAATTTAAAGAAAAACTAAGATATTAAGAGAAAATAAAAGATAATAGAGGGAGAAGGATATTACTGTTTAACAAATTGTATAATTTTATTGTAGAAGAAGGCATGAAGAAAGGAGAATTGAAAAAAGTGGAACAAATGTCATCTGGTACGCAAAATGAATATAAAAAATATTTTGACGATGTAATAGATAAGTATATAAAAACTGCTAAAATATCAATTAGTGACAAGTATAAAGCTGTGTTTAAAGGTTTTTGATAAATCCATTACTTTTTTTAGATAAGTATATTAAAGTTTTAAATGATAAGGAAAATCTCAAGTAGTTCTATCAAAAAGTTAATCGAAACTGTCTAAAGTTTACGTTCATTAAAGTGTTGGAATTTAAAAATATTTTAATTTACCAATGTTTGGAGTGTTTATCTAAGAAAAACAGCAACAGAAAATATTCCATATTGTTTGGTATTTTTACAAGTCCATTTATGAAAACAGATTTGACGAGTATAGCAGCGAATGGAACATATCTATATTAATATAATCTTTCCAAGATTTTACTTTCCCAGGTGGTAAATATTACTATTACTTGTACATCTATGGGCCCGACTACATTTATTCAAGTCCCATATTTATTTCTAATTAGCGGGGAGCAAACGCTCCTAATTTTTTTACTGCTTATACATCAAATTTTTTATCTTGTTTGTGAATGTCTATGAAGTGAGAATAGACCTATTGCAGTCATAATAAGTCCTATTACAGGTAAGGTTAATGATTGGAAGAATTCCTGCATCGTTGGGCTTTTGTATATTAATAAAACTGCAGGTATCCTTATGGCAGAATTAAATCCACCTATAAATAGTCGTGGTATTCCTATGACTCCATGCTCTTTAATAAATGCTAGAATTGGACCGAAATTAGCACATGCATTTTTTAACAAGGCCAGTTTTATGGCTTCAGGGTTAATCGGATAGCTTTTGGGGTCAAATTGTACTAAAATGTCCCTTATCTCTTGTTCATATTGCTCAGAAGCATAAAAGTTAATAAATAGACTATCTACTACAATTGTTTTAATCGTGCGAAGATGTGAAAAATCTTTGGGGTAAAGGGTAAGTCCCCTCAATTTATGTCCCTTAGCGTTAAAAATTGACAAAACATTTTTGGAAAAATAATAATGGGCTATATAGCTGTCAGAAATATTACTATCCAGCAAGCCGTTGTCATATAAAAACGAGATAACCCTGAGATGAACATCATTTTTCAATATAAATTCTTGTTGGTATATAAAACTTCTTAAAGAAAAACCGGCAAGCAAAATAAAGATTCCAAGCAGGGTAAAAATTATGCCAGTTTTTCTATTCATGAGATTTCACCCCCTTGACATTGTCTATTTGTTTTATTTTGGGATTTGGCAATTATAGTCTCATGTTGTACAGTATCAAGATGCTATAGGATTTTTTAAGACAACCTCTTTCAAGGAAATATGCAGTTATCAAACTTACGACAAACACTTGTTTTTGTATTCCGAGAAATTAAATTTTTAATTCAGACACCGGGGACGGTTCTTTTTGTCCGAAAACAAAAAGCTCTCCAGAAGATGGGGAGCTTTTTGTTTTATTGCCTATAAAAACTCAGCTTTCAGAAATGCAGAAACAAAAGTATTTAAAGTTTTGCAATCATAACAATTATATCCATAAAAGAGGAATGTAAAAGAAATCAAAATAAAAAACAAATAAAGTTTAAATTTTCAAACAATTTATTTTAAAAGTTCCTTTTTAAATCCCTTAACAGTTTATTTTACTGTCTTTGAAGACATTTTACAAATTTAACCTATTGTAACTTACAGTTACAAAATTAAAATTTTTCACTGGCGATATATGAAAAAATGAGAAAAAGAAAGAAAAATATAGATAACTTCGCCAAAACGAAATATTGGGAGGGCTCTTCAAAGATTTTGCCATTTCACTGGAAGAGGTAAGAATGCTAGGATAAAGTTGAAAGAAAATTTAGGAGGTGAAGGAAATTGAAAAAGCGATAACTCTGCTGATAATAATAACCTCTTTATTGGAGATATTTATATTAATTAGGGTTGCTCTATATTATTTCCATATAAAAGATGTAAAAACAATTCAAAAATATTTGCCAGTAGCAAAAAGAGAATTATGAGTGCATTGAAATGGAAGAATTTAAATATTTAAAATTGCCTGTGGTGAACTTCATTTTCGAGGAATTGCTTAAAAATAAATTAATAAACTGTATTGCTTTGTTATAGGGTAGAAAATATTTGTAGGGAGGAGATAATTTTATGAGAAGGTTTGTAATTTCGATATTGATAATTTTGTTAGTTTTATCAACATGGAGCGCCGTCTTAGCTGGTTCAATTAGTTCTAAGAATTATTACGAGTTATCAGGAATAAGTGTAAGAATAGATGGGACAGAATTGAACGAATTATATTATAATGATAAGTTGAGTAATGTATCCTTAAAAAAAATAGATGATTTAATACTCTATACTGAAGTAGTAAATATTGAAAATATCGGAGAGTCAGAGTTCGTAGATGCAATAGTTAAATATAATGACGGGACCTTTGAAAAGGTAAGTAATATTGCTGATTGGGTAAGTGATAACCCTGATGTAGTATTTGCTTATAAAGGGAGAATTTTGGCAGTAGGTAAAGGAAGTACGATTGTCAGAGTATCAATTTCAAATTTTACAAGAGAAATTAAAGTAAATGTTGAAGGAAGGACTGATGTAAGAGAGGTAATTCTAAAGTTAGATAAAGATACAGATAAAAAAACAAATTCTACCTATTTGAGAGATTATGTGGTTGATAAAGCAAAGAGAATGGTAGATGTTTCTTGGACTCCTTCTCAGAATCTAACCGGATGGTTAGGAAGATATACCTTTACAAAAGGTGTGACTTATAAAGGAATACCATATTCTCAGACACCGAATCAAAGAGATGAAATTGGTTTTTTGCAAAGTCTAAATAATGCAGCAGATTTTTATGTTCCGTATACAGATCCTAATGGTAGAATAATGCCTAGATATGGGAGTGATTGTTCTGGATTTGTGAGTTTTGCATGGGGGATAAGTAGACAGACGACATGGAGTTTTTTACAAGGGATAAAAAATGGGACGTACAAGAAAGTGGGTTCATACAATGTAGATAACCCTACCTCAAGTGAATTATTAACATCATATCTACAACTTCAAAGAGGAGATGCTGTAGTAAATGAAGGCCACACATTTTTAATTGCATATAACGACAAAACAAACAAAAAAGTATATGCATATGAACAAACTCCTTATTATGCGCAATATACTGTATGGACCTATACTCAAATGGCTGATGGAAAATATAGGCCTTTTACATTGACATACATGGATGACCCGATTTTACCGTATAGTTTGTCTCTCGAGTTAGAATAAATGAAAAAAGAAATAATTATTAAATTTATTAATATCGGAGGAAGAAAAATGGAGAAACGTTTATATTTTATTTCATTATCCTTATTGATTCTCTTTCTTTTTGTGGCTTGTTCAGAGAAGATGGAAACAATTCCAACAAATTATCCATATAATTATGGTAATTATTTAGAGTACAACTATATGAAAAAAGTTGGAGATGTTGAAGGCTCATTTAGCTTTAAATATCCAAAGGGATGGGTTGTAGAAGAAATGCCCATTTGGAGTGCAACTTCAGAAAAGGAAGCTTCTCCAAATTGGGGTGTAGAATTATATAAAGGGGACAATAAAGCAAATAAGATAATTATATCTGGGGTTGTAAGTGGTATACCTGTAGATGAAAATAGCAGAGAAGATATGTGGAGAAAAGAAGGACTTCAAAAAAGTGAACTCATAGTGGGAAATGTAAATAGAGGGGAAATATACTCTGGATTATTTAAAAATAAAGTAAAGATAGTAGTTTATTATTATGACAGAGAAAATCCGCCAGGATTTGAGGCTGGTTGGGAGTTGCAAGCTTATGTACTAGTAGATAAAGAATTTTATAATAAAAATAGAGATGAAATATGGCATATTTTAGCTAGTGTAAAGAAAATTGAGTAAAACTGCTATTGAGTATTAATTGTAATGACAGTATTTTGCTATTTTATAAATCGGTGGGGGTTGTTACCAATAGTGTATAATTAATACAGGTGGTAACGAGAAGGAATTGGCTAACCTCCTGACGAAATATTTCTGGGATAAAATTTTAAAAAATATATGGATGATAAGCAAAGCAGGAAATTGTCCAAAAATTTTGAAGAATATTTTACTCTACTTTGGAGGTAGAAAAAATATACAAGGAATATCTTGAGAAGATTTTTATATATTTCTTCTTTGAATTGTAATATCTTTAATAGTGGGGTTAGTACATTTTATCAATAGAGGGATAATTAACTTTATCTTTTTTGTCAAAATTAATTTTGCTGTTAACACTATTTGCAATCTTGTCTCAAACAATTATCACTACTCTACCGGTAATATTAATATTTCAGAGAATTGAATGACGTATATTAATGTAAGGTAAACTGATATCTGGAAGAAGGGGCTGTTGGAGAAACTACAGCCCCCTTGAGTTTTGTGAAATAACCTTCCTTTTTGTGTTATTGCAAAATGCCAATAAGCTTTTTTAATAACCTCTTTCTGCACTTTCGTTGTCTTTTGTGAATTTAAAAGAGTATTTAGCTGTTTTTTGAGAGAATCTTTATCTATGGCACTATCATAAGTAAAACTGTACTTAAGGAATTTGTAAATTTGCTCTGCCTGTTTATTATCTAAAGTGGTAAGTGCATCTATAAATCTCTCTAAATTATTGTAACAGAGTTTACCAACTATATTTGCATACTGTTCTACAAAAGCGCCATCAAGGCCCTGAGTTGCTTTTAAAATATTTGCTATATCTTGTACCTCCATGTTATCACATTTTCTTTCATATAGCCATGTGAGAAGTTTTATGGCACCGCCATTGCTTTGTTTTTCATAAAGCGACCAATTGAGTTTTGGAAGTACTGATATTATTTTTTTAGCTTCATCCTCACTGGTTTCATTTCCTTTAAATAGTAATAGCACATAAGCTTCAGGAGAAATTTCCTGGGCTTTGCTGTCTAATTCATTTTGCTGTTCACTGGAGGCAGGTTTATTTGAAGGCTGACTATAACATCCAGTTGACAGGATAAGTATACCAATAAGCAATAAAGTAAGGGCAAGGAGGGAGTACCTTTTAAACATCAAAACATCTCCTTTCAGATTTTAGAAGGTCTTCTACCATTTATTTTATATTTAAGGTAACAAAATGTAAAGTTATGAGATAAAAAATTAACAAATAAGAAATGTTTTTCCGTTTTCAATCTTACTCAAGACTGCTCTACTTGTAAAACTTCCTTCAGAGCGAGCAACAATAATATCAATATACAGTTTATTTATAAGTATCTCAACAATTTTATGTACATATTCCTTTGATGTTTTAAGTGACAGAAAAGGTCTTTATGCTGCGCTTTTCTTATCATCAATTACTGCTTTAGTTTCCAGTATACCTTTTAAGTGGTCAATTTACTGTGAAAAAGAAAAAATTAGAAATTAGGAGTAAAACTTTGAAATTACAAGTAATAAAGAGATAAAGTAGATAAATCAAGCAAAATATCGGTTTCTTGATGTTTTAACAAGTTTTACTGGAAATTTAAATAATGCTATTATTAAAGCAATATAAATTAAAATTTTTAATCTACATTTTTTATTATTTAAGCACAACATTAAATAATTAAAATTTTAGGGAGGGGTATGTTTGAAAACTATTGATTTATGCCAGTATAAAGAATTATTTTCTGTCTATACAGAACTTAGAGTGCAGAAAAATACTGAGCTTAATATTACTTTTGTGAATGGGAACATTGTGAAGAATTCTCAGTCATCAACAAGCGGTGTATCAGCTCGCGCTTATTTAAATGGTGCATGGGGGTTTGCTTCACACGCAGAAATAAGCGACGAAACCATTAAGAAGGTAATAAAAGAAGCTACAGATAATGCTAAATTTTTAGATGCTAAAGTGAATAAAAGAAAAGGACCTCTTCCCTCAAGGCCTGCCAGTATAGAAAAGGATTTTTCAACTAAGAAATCTCGTTTGACCCCAAAAGAGTTGATACATTTTCTAAAAGAGATAGATGAGATGATATCTTGCAAATATCCCAAAATTGCCAGTAGAAAAATATTTTTGAACACCATTGATATAGAAAAATACCTTTTGACATCAGATGGTTCTTATTTAAAAGCTATGATTCCGAGAAGTAATATTTACATCTCACTATCTCTGATAAAAAACGGGGAACCTGTTACAATTACTGATGCCTACGGAGGGCGAGGGCAATTTGAGGATGTTTTTTCATCACCTTCGGATTTTGAAGAAAAAATTGATGAACTTTATCGGCATTTAGTAAATAAAAGTGAAGGAGTGCTGCCTGAGCCGGGTATAAAAACCTGCATTATTGATGCAGATATTGCGGGTGTTCTTGCCCATGAAGCTATTGGCCATACGGTAGAAGCAGACCTTGTCTTAGGAGGTTCTGTAGCTTATGGGAAAATAGGAGAACAAGTTGCAAGTCCTTTGATTAGTATAATTGATTTTGCTAACACTTGTTTTGACGAAACTTGCCCTGTTCCAGTATTCATAGATGATGAAGGGACAGAAGCAAAAGATGCGATACTAATAGAAAATGGAGTTTTAAAAAGCTATATACATAACAAAGAAAGTGCGCAGTACTTCGGTGTGGAGCCTACAGGTAATGCAAGGGCATATTTATTTTCTGATGAACCTCTTATCAGAATGAGAAATACAGCTATTTTACCTGGAAATGATACTTTAGAGAAAATGATCGAGTCTATTGATGATGGATATTATCTTGTAAAAGCAAGCAATGGGCAGGCTGATACTACAAGCGAGTTTATGTTTGGAGTGACATTGGGTTATGAGATCAAAAATGGAAAGTTAGGTAGAGCGATAAAGGATACCACAATTTCAGGGGTAGCTTTTGATGTACTCAAAACGGTGACAATGGTCTCTAATGAAATAAAATGGATAAGCAGTGGCTGGTGTGGTAAAAAACAGCCTATGCCCGTTGGAATGGCCGGTCCTGCAATCAAATGCCAGATCAACATAGGGGGTAGGTAAAATGATGAGCCCAAAGGAGATAGTAAAGTATAGCCTTGAAGCTTTAAATAAAGCAGGTGCCCAAAAATCCCAGGTTAATCTCACTTTTACAGAAAAGCGTGAGGTCAACCTTGAAGCTAATGAATTTACTATGTTGAGAACAACCTTTGATACAGATATAGTTTTGACTGCTATAAAAGATAATAAAAAAGGTACTATTTCAATAAATAAATCCGATAGACAATCAATTGATTCTGCAGCAAATGACGTTATATTAGTTGCAGAGGCGTCACCTGAAGATGAGGCAAATGACATATCTGAATATCAGCTTCCTAAAGAATTTTCATCAGGAGATAGATCTCCAGATTTAGAAATGATGTATCATAGGATAAAAGAATTACTTAAACAAATAAAAGAAAAATATCCTAAAATTATACTGATTGAAGCTTTTCTTTATCATGAGTATAAAGAAAGTTACTTTGCGAATTCCAATGGAGTTGATTACGTCTCTAATCAAGGTGTATATAACTTTTTTGCGATGTTTTCATCAAAAGACCAGGAAAAGACCTCTTCTTTTAACTATACGAGTTTTTCTTTAAAAAACCTTGATAAAGAATTATTAAGTTGTGGCACTTTAGATATTTTACTAAAGCAATTGGAAGAGCAGACGACAACAAGACCGGTAGAAGGCAAGTTTGTAGGTGATGTCATAATTTCTCCTGATGCTGTAAATGATATATTAGATTTCCTCACAAGGTCGCTATCAGACAATTCTATAATATCTGGAACCAGTATATATAAGGATAAATTAGAAAAGCAGATTGCAAGCCCTCTTTTGACTGTTCATTCTTGTCCTGTATCGGAGGAAATTTGTAGTGGCTATTTTGTCACGAAGGATGGGTACGAAGCTCGAAATATAACCATTATTGACAAAGGCGTATTAAAAAACTTTTTATTAAGTCTTTATGGTTCAAAAAAGACAGGATTAAAATATGCCTATAATGATGGAGGTGCTTTTGTAATTGAACCAGGTGAAACAGCACTTGATGATATGATTAGATCTGTAAAAAAAGGTATATTGCTTATGAGATTTTCAGGAGGGTATCCAAGTGACAGCGGTGATTTTTCCGGGGTTGCGAAAAATAGTTATCTGATTGAAGATGGCAAAATAAAATATCCTATAAGTGAAACGATGATTTCTGGCAACATTGCAGAGATGCTTATAAATATAACTGCAATCTCCAAAGAACAAGTCAATTTTGGCTGGCAGGTACTCCCATGGATTAGCGTGAAAGGGGTAACCATATCAGGAAAATAAATCAAACGCAGGGACGGTTCTCTTTGTTTGATTTTCAAACTTTCAAACAGAAAGAACCATTCCCTTTGTGTGGAAGTTTGATATCCGCTATTCAAAGAACACATAAGGAATGACGATAACATTAATTAATTTATAGAGGAGTGAGTATATGAAAAAAGTTGTTGCCATAGGGGGAGGAGAGATTTCAAAATTTGAAACTTTGAAAATAGATGAAGAAATAGTTAAACTAACTGGTAAAGTCAATCCAAAAGCTCTTTTTATACCAACTGCGAGCGGAGAACCTGAAGGTTACTGTGAAAGTTTTGACCTTGTCTATGGTAAAACGCTTGGATGCAAGACAGATGTTTTGTTTTTAATAAAAGATAGTTTGGATAGGACGCTAATAGAAGATAAAATCTTGTGGGCAGATTTGATTTATGTTGGCGGTGGTAACACAAAAAGGATGATGGAAATATGGAGGTCCAAAGGTGTTGACAAGATGCTTGTAGATGCTTATCAGAGAGGAACGGTACTTTCAGGATTGAGTGCAGGAGCTATATGCTGGTTCAAATACGGTTTTAGTGATTCACTAAGATTTCAGGATGTAGAAACATGGAGTTATATTAAAGTTGAGGGTTTGGGGCTTTTTGATGCCATACTATGTCCTCATCTCGACGAAGAAAATAGAAGGGAATATTTTGAAAAATTTATGATGAACTTTGATGGTACAGGAATAGGATTAGAGAATGGCTGTGCAATTGAAATCATAGAAGATACTTTTAGAATTATTAAGTCTTTTGAAAATGCCCATGCCTATGTATTTAAAAGAAGAAGAGATAAATTATTTGTTGAAGAGATAAAGAATGACGATTATCTTCCATTTAGTTTGCTAAGTTAGATATCACTATAACATAAAACGCCAGGGACGGTTCTCTTTGTCCGATTCTCAAAATTCAAACATAGAGAACCGTCCCTCTTGTTTGATTAATTTTTATAACGATGGCAAATTTGTCAATTTTAAAGACAGGTAAAGCCAGTAAAGTATTAGAGTGTCAGCCAGGAGATATATTAGAGTATGTAGAAGATGAATGAAGAGCTATTTGCGTTGCCTTATATTGATAAGCAAAGGTGCTTGGGAACAGAAAAAATGGCTTTTTGAGTAAACCCGGAGGAAGTAAGTTTATTTTGCTTCCTCTGGGTTTTTAATTTACAAAGAAAAAAGGAGTAAAAGTTTGAAATTGAGAGTTTTTGAGAGATAAATTAGCTTAATTCGATGATAACGAGAGTTTTTAACATTTTAATAAATTTTACTGGAAATTTAAATAATGTTATTATTAAAGCAACAAAGTTTAAAAAATTTAAGTTGAAATTTATATAATTTAAAGAGGCAAAATGAAGAATGGGAGGGAGTCAATTGGATTTTATAAAAAGGGGGAAAATTTTTATAGGCTGCTTGTTTATAGGTACAGGCTTGGGAATATTTTTAGGTCATTTCATGGGAGGTCTTTTCTTAGGCTTTGGAATGGGAATTGTATTAGGAGAAATTTTTGGGAGGTGAGGGTGTGAAAAAGTACTTTTTCAAAAATAAATTGCTTTTGACTGGGAATATAATTTTAACTCTGGCAGAAAGTATTTTGAGCGTTATGTTAGCATTCATTTTAGCAAATTTTGTAGATGCAGCAGTAGAGTATGACATGGCACTTTTATATAAAACATGTATAATTTTTTCGCTGTATTTAATTTCTGTGTTGATTGTATGGTATTCCCTTAGGATTGTAAGAGCAAGCTATATAAGGCAAATGCTTTTTGATTTAAAAAATGACATATTTTCTAAGGTAATAAATAAAGAGATTGACCAGTTCCAGAAAGGCAACAGCGCTTCGTATATTTCCACATTAACCATCCATGCTTAGCAAAGCACAACCATAGATGAAAATAGATTTTCAAGTTGCAAAAAATTCGATTTTTGTTAAACTAAGATTAACAGGGGAAAGGTTGATTTAATTTTGATGGATTAATACCTCGTGCATTAACCTAACCTGATTACCTTTGAGCACAGCCAATTGTCGCCCCATATTAACTAATATGGGAACAGCACGGGTGCTAAACTTCTTAATTTTCTCAGGTAATCAACCCCTGTAATAAACTTAATAGGGGTGAAAAGAATGCAAGATTTACTTGAAGTTTGTTGTGGATTGGATGTTCATAAAGAAACTATTGTAGCGTGTTTACTTAAAGGTTCTGTCAATGACGAGAAACCACAAAAAATAATAAGGACATTTTCTACTTTACTGGAAGGGCTTGAAGAATTAAAAGCATGGCTTGAATCAGAGAACTGCCATAATGTTGCTATGGAAAGTACGGGAATATATTGGCAGCCAATTTACAACGTACTTGAAAGCGCCTTTGATGGTACCATGTCAATTATAGTAGCTAATGCGAGACATATGAAGAATGTACCTGGCAAAAAGACTGATATGAAAGATGCAGAATGGATTGCCACTTTATTAAGAGCAGGACTTTTAAATGGAAGCTTTATTCCCCCTCAAGAAATTCGAGAATTGAGAGATCTGACAAGATATCGCAAAAGCATAATTGAAGAGATATCATCTCAAAAAAATCGTATTGAAAAACACCTTCAAAGCTGCGGTTTTAAGCTTTCAAATTTTTTGACAGATATATTTGGTGTATCAGGTAGGGCAATACTAAACCATATAGCAGAGCATGGAAGTATAACAGCTAAAGAAGTCGAAAATTACGTTAGAGGAAAAGCGCGTGCTAAACTAAATGATATAAAACTATCAATCAGTGGTAGGATGAATAAGCACCAGAGAGAGTTTTTGAAACTTTTACTTAAACATTTGGACGAAATGTATGAACACCTCCGCTAGATAGAAGAAAACATCAATTCTGAACTTGGCAAATACAAAAGGCAGATTGAACAATTAGATAGTATACCTGGTATAGATGTAACGGCGGCTGCTGCAATAATTGCTGAAATAGGTACAGATATGAGTAAATTTAAGACACAAGAGCATATATGTTCTTGGGCAGGATTAAGTCCCGGGAATAATGAAAGCGCAGGAAAAAAAAGTCCACTCGAGTAACAAAAGGCAATACTTATATCAAAAGGATACTTTGTGAAGTCGCATGGAGTATAACTCGTATAAGGGGCTCATATCTTGCCACTTGGTATTGGAAAATAAAGCAGCGCCGTGGAGGAAAGAAAGCAATAGTTGCACTTGCGAGGAAATTGTTAGTTATTATTTACAATATGCTTAAAAATAATACTGATTATGATGAGAGAGTTTTTGAAGAAGTCAGAAAAAAGCAAGAAATAATTCGTGTTAAACGGATTATCAATGAAGCTCGAAAGTTGGGTTTGGAAGTAATAGTTCCTAAATCAGTTTAACTCTAGCATAAGTTAATATTGTAAAATTTTCCAGCTGATGCTTTCTGCATTGGTTAGTTTATTATTGCCATTTTTCTGACTAAATGGTTAAACATATTTTGTTGTCAAAGTTCAACATCACCTTTTTAGTTAGTATATTTTCGTGCTAAATAACGATATAACGATACTGGAGCAAGATTATTTTAAAAATATATTGACGATGGTAGCGCTAATATTTTCTTTTATAATTGCAACAGTTGCAATTTTTAAATTAAATTTTTTCATCGCTGTAGGAGTTTTTGTCATAAGTATTTTTCTTGTGGTTATTCCTTATCTTTTTAGAGAAAAAATAAGTAAAGCTAAAAGAGAATTTTCAGATAGTTTATCTGATTTGACTGTGCAAACAAACGACATATTATCTGGTTTTGAAGTGGTAAAAAGCTTTAATGTAGAAAAATTGGTAGGAGAACAGTACAAAAAGTACAATAAAAAAGTGGAAGACAGCCGATTTTTCTTTGAAAAAATGCTTGCTTTGGCAAATTCTCTGACAGAGTTCTTTGGATATTTAATGTTTTTTGCTTCACTGGGGCTCGGTGCATATCTTGTAATAAAGCGCATTTTAGAACCTGGATTGATGATAGCTGCGGTGCAGTTAATGAATAATATTGTAAATCCCATGATAGGAATTATTGAAAGGGTAAATGCTTTGAAAGGGACAGAATCAATACAGAAAAAGATAATGGATATTATGGAAGATAAAGAACAGCAGGAAGGAGAGTTTATCTCAAAGACAGATTTTAATGACGCAATAGTTTTTGAAAATGTAAGCTTTTCTTATGGGAGGAGAGAAGAACCTACTTTAAAAAATATATCTTTTACGGTAAAGAAAGGAGAAAAATGTGCGATTATTGGTCCAAGTGGCAGTGGCAAATCAACAATAGTAAAACTTCTTTTAAAATACTATAACAATTTTGAAGGAAGAATTTTAATTGACGGAATAGACATAAGAAATATAAAAACTGAAGATTTGTACAACAATCTAATTTCTGTGATACACCAGAACGTGTTTATGTTTGATACAAGTATTAAAAACAATATAACTCTTTTTAAGGAGTACGATGAAAAAGTTATTGAAAGGGCAATTTCCTTATCTGGGTTAAAGGAATTTATAGAGAAATTACCGGATAAAGAAAATACAGAAGTGGGAGAAAAGGGCAGTAATTTATCAGGAGGGGAAAGGCAGAGGATAAGCATTGCACGGGCATTAATCAAAGGTACACCTATATTGGTTTCAGATGAGCCTACCTCATCACTGGATAAAAAAACAGCTTTGAGCATAGAAAATTCCATTTTAAGCATAGAAGGATTGACAGCACTGGTAATAACTCATAATACTTCTGAAGAAGTTCTTAAAAAATATGACAAGATAATTTTTGTAGAGGACGGGGAAGTAGTAAAAGTAGGGACTTTCGATGAAATTTTTACTCCCGCAAGTGTAGTTTTATCTGTAGTAGGTTAACAAGTATAAGCCAAAAAGAGTTTGAGAATCATGGCTATTACGCATTTTTAAAGTTAAAGATGGTTTTTAAGGTTATAATAGGATATAATTTATTTTCCCAAAAAGAAGTAAAAATTGTGATAAGGCAGATTGATCAAGCAACTTTTAGTATATATGGAATAAAAGTCAGTTTTATAGCATATCCTTTTTCTTTAGTTGAACCATTAGTGCCTGGGCACATAATAGATTCAAATCTTAAAGGTATTAATTTAGCATCGCCTAAAGAAGTAGCTTTGATGAAGGCATATACTATAGGAAGGCGTCCCACCTACAGAGATTACATTGATTTGTATTTCTTGCTTAAGAAAAACATTGTGACATTAGAATATATTTTAGAAAAAGCGCCTCAAAAATTTGTAATAGAAGGAGAAGCTGTTTTTTTAAGAAAACTGTTTTTAGAGCAATTGATGTATACAGAAGATATTTATGATAAAGAAACGGCGTTGGCCTCTATAATAGAAGAAAAATTAGATGCTGAAGAGTTAGAACAATTTTTAGTAGAGCAAGCTAAGAAAGCAATCGAAAAATATGTAAAGAAAAAAGGGATGGGTTTATGAGGTTACCAGAGGATTTTAAGCCTTTGTTTAGGAATTATAATTTTGAGATTTTGGATACTGAAAAACATAAAGAATTGATAATAAAAACAGTATTAGCTATGGGGAGTTGGGAAAAGATAGAATGGCTCTTTTTGAGTTTTACGGTTTTGAGGAAGTGAAGGAAGTATTTTTAAAGGATTTTTATGGTCCTCAGGAATTGCCTGTGCCCACAATCTACCTGTGGGGACTTTTATTTCTTGATGAAAAAGAGTATTGGGATTACAGAAAAAGAAGAAGTAAAATGAAACTTTCAGAGAGATGGGAGCAGCGGAGAACCGTTTAAAGCTATAAGAATGTATTTTTAAAGATTGTAGGAATTTATACAAGAGGATTTCTCCATGTTTAATACATAGAAACAGCTAATAAAACGTGTTTTTTGCAAGAGGGAATTCCCCATTTTTGCAAAGATTTTTCCCCAGGTACCCGTGGGGAATTTTTTGTTAGCTTAACTGTTTCATCAATGATTGTTTCATCCGATAGCTTTGTCCATCAAAGATTAACAAATAACAGTGATGTATTAAACGGTCTATTATCGCTGCGGTCATCTGCTCATCATAGAATATATTCACCCATCGGCTGAATTCCAGGTTTGTAGTAATTATTATGCTTCGCTGTTCATAACAGTCCGAAATTACTTGAAAAAGCAGCAGTAACACGATGCGTTTTTCCGGTTCCCACATTGCCATAGGAAATCAGGTTTTTCTTTTCTTCAACAAATTTGCAATCCTTTAAGTCTTTCGGAGTAAGTCCCTGTGGAAATTTTATCTCGTCAAATATATAACCCTCAAATGTCTTGAGTGTGTAAAAACCTGCATTCTTCAAAAGCCTGTTCTTCCTACTTATTTCCCTGTGCTCTACTTCTAATTTCAGCAGCTTAAGCAAATACTCTTCATGACTTTCTGCCTCTATCTTATCGCAGTTTTCTACCATATTGTGGCTGAGCTTTAATGTCTTGCAATAGAAAGCTATTTTCACCTTAAGCATGTATCCACACAACCTTTCAAAAATACTTTGTCATAACTTTTTGCATCAAAATGGAATTTTGTCAATTTGGGGACTCCTTCTGGTATTTCTAATGGTTTTAAGGGTGGTGTTATATTCGTTATACTGTTGTGAATTGCTACAAGGCTGTCCAAATCTTTTACTCCATAAGTTAAAGCCTCGGCTACAGCGCTTGCTGCCTTCTCAAAACTACTTCTTAGACTAAGTTCAGTTAAAACTCTTAGCACTTTACCACGCTCATTTTTGCTGCAACCGTCCAGATACTCCTGAACACAGGAGGGCAGCATACCGTATATCCCTGAATATTTGAGGGCACCAGGACGGCGTGAAAGTTGACTGAAATATGGCAGCCAATTCATGCTCTCTTGTTTTGTGTCACCGTAAAACCGCTGGTGGTGTACAATTTCTCTGTAATTCTCATCAAGTGGTATAACCTCATAGGGGGGGGTATCTTAATGAGAACTCTACTGTTAGCATACTTTGGAGCAGTAGAGTAAACATGTTTGCCACCATTTAGACTGAATTTCCCATAAGCATTGGTTTTGACTGTTACATACTCAGCCACATCAAAGGGGTTACTAGGTAATTTGAGCATGGCCTTTCTGTCTTCTCTGAAAAGTTCGGCATGAGTTCCTTCTTTCCGATAGTATTCCCGTTCCATGTCCTCATCGCATAATCGTAAGAGTTCAACATTAAAGTCCTCTAATTTTTCAAACCGAGGAGGTGGCACCAGAAAGTTACGCCTGTGATATCCCACTTTGTTTTCTACATTCCCTTTCTCATGCCCAGCATTTGGGTTGCAAAATGTAACTTCAAAACCGTAGTGCTGTTTAAACCTTAGAAATGCATCTGTAAGTTTTCTTTCACTATTTTTTAATAACTTTACAATATTACTGGCATTATCAAACCACAGCTTATGCGGTACCCCACCGATATGTTCAAATATGTTCTTCAATCTCTGGAATAAACATTCCTGATTTTCTTACTCGAAAAGCTGGGTATAACTTACATTACAGCTCTTTTTTCTTCATAGCCACATATCCTGCTACAGTGCGATAAGAACAATTAAATTTATCACCATATTTTTCGCACAGCCTATCATAAACCCGTTTGGCAGTATGCCTTTGTTTTCTTCGGGCTTTTTTGTCTTCTTCAAGCCATTGATCTATATCTTCTTTGAAAGGCTCAAGTTTTGGGAATACCTTTTTCGCTTTGGTGTCAGTTGAAGCATTCCAGTCTTCCTGGTAAACATATTTGCGCACCGTTTTCCGGTCAACTTTAAATTTCCTATTTAACCCTTTAAAAAAGAACGCATTTCTGATATCATCTATTTGGGTCATTGTGAGCATCCTCCATTCCTCCCTTGCAGTTAAGTTTCCCTAACTACAAGGATAAAGGTTTTTATGGGTGCCTGCAATGACCCTTTGCAAATCTGGGGATTTTTGAGTTGCAAAAGTGGGATTTTTCTTTGCAACTTTGTCCATTTTTATTTTACAATAAACATCCAAACCAGCAGAAAGTAGATTTAAATGTGAAGAATAATGAAAGGATGGATTACATAACGGAAATTGGTTGGTCTACCTGGTTGCCAAATATAAATCAAATTGATGCTAAAGATAAGGAAAAGTTTTAGAAGCCATTAAAAAGCCTATAAAGCTCATAATTAAGTGGAAGGATGGAGAAGAATATTTGCTTTTAAAAAATGCTGAAGTGAAGATATATTTGAGATTACAATGAGGCAATTGATAGTAATTTTGTCAATTGTGCCATTATTTTTTAACTTTTGATGTTATAATGTAAATAAAAAGCAGATTATAGTGTGTTTCAAACAAAGGATACCAGACAAAGGGGACGATTCCGTGCGCTGAGAAAAGCTCATGCGTTAAAGCAGGTACGAATCCTGCCCGGTAAAGCCTAAAGTATTATCTATTGTAGGAGGATATTACTAATGTTTCTGAAAAAGAGATTATTACAAATTGTAGGAGTAATTTTCTTTGTAAGCGGTTTATCTGGAATTATAATGTTTGTTAGATCTGGTATCTCTATGAAGTATTTTACAACCTTTAGTGATATTTTAGATGTGTTTATTTCATTTTTATTTTTTTATATTGGGTATATGCTAATTTGCCCAAAAAAGTAATATTATAATTTTTTACTAAATCACCCCAAGTCAAATTGGTTTGAAATTGTTTCCTTTACCATGTATTATATAAATAAGGAAAGATAAGTAAGGAGAGGTGTTTTATGAATTTTTATACTCTTATTTTCCGATTATAAACATAATTGTATTAGTAGCAAATATCATTGTTATTGTTTTTGTAATAAAATTTCTTAGACTTTTACTTGAACAACTGAAAAAGTAATTTTACAAGTAGACGTTTAAACTTTCTGTTAATTTTTCTAATGCTAACTCTTTCTACAATTATAGGTGCGATAAGCGCTTTAATTCCTTTTTAGATAAAGATAAGGGGAGGGTAGAAATCTTACCTTAGAATAAGAATGAATAAAGGCTAAGCCTTAAGAGAACTTAGCCTTTTTCTTTACACCCCTTTTATAAATCCTCCATCAATTGGTAAAACTACCCCTGTTATGTATGATGCCTTTTCTGATGCTAAAAACAAAACAGTTGATGCAAATTCTTCAACAGTGCCCAATCTTTTCATGGGGATGTCTGTAATCATTGATTTTTGCGCTTCTTCAAAGGTTATGCCTTCTTTTTCAACTCTTGCTTTAAGGAGATTTTCTATTCTTTCAGTCATTGTGTAGCCGGGGGCTACGGCATTTGCAGTAATTCCAAATGGTGCTAATGCATTTGATACAGACTTTATAAAAGATATTACCCCCATTCTTGATACATTTGAGAGTATTAAATTATCAAGAGGCTGCTTTACTGATATTGATGTTGAAGCTATTATCCTTCCCCATTTTTGATTTATCATATAATCCTTTACTGCATATACTGCATATATTGTGCTCATTAAATTTAATTCAACTGCTTTTAAGTAATCTTCAGGCTTTACATCAAAAAATCCTCCAGCAGGAGGACCTCCTGCATTTGCAAAGAGGATGTGGATTGTGCCGAACTTACTTACTGTTTCTTTTACAGCTTTTTCAATATCTTCTTTGCGAGCTACATCTCCTTCAATTGTCAAGACTTCTTTTCCTGTGATGGATTTAATTTCTTCCTGCGCCTTTTTTAGATTTTCATTGTTTCTAGACATAATGGCAACATTGGCTCCCTCTTTTGCAAGTTCTAAAGCGACTGCTTTTCCAAGGCCTTTACTTCCAGCCATTACAAATGATACCTTATCTTTAAGACCAAGATCCATATAAATCTCTCCTTATAGAAATATTTGTTTAATACATATTTTATCATTTTTTTTAAAAGTTTTAAAGTTTATGCACCCAGAATTAATTCGGGTTGAAATTGTTCTTCATATGGTATATTATCTAAGTGTATGGAAATACTTACTATTTATTATGGGTTGGGGGTGAGGAAATTAGTTATACGTTTGCAAAATTTTTAAGATAATATTATAATTGTAGTAAAGGGTAAATACCAGAATTTGAAAAAGGGGGAATTTTTCTTGAGCGCGCATTTGTTGGATAGAAAAGAGGTCGATGAGAGGCTCACTTGGGACTTGTCGGGAATATTTAAAACAGAGGAAGAGTATGAGGAGGCTGTGAAAAAAGCGAAAGATTTGGCTGATGAGATAGAAAAGGAGTTTAAAGGCTCTTTGAATACGCCGGAGAGGATAAATAATTGCCTTGATAGGTATAGAAAATTAGGGGAAATTCTTACCCTTTTATGGCATTATGCATTTTTATCTGTGGCTGTAGACCAGACAAATACGGCCAATCTGGAAAGGCAGTCTAGATTTAGAAATATAGCCGCAGATATTGAGAGCAGGTTGAGTTTTATAGAGTCAGAAATTATACAGCAGGAGGAAGAGGTTATAAATAAAGCTATAGAGGGGTCGAAAGAAAATGCAAATTATCTAAAGGAAATTTTGAGGAAAAAAAAGCATGCCCTTCATCCTGAAGTTGAAAAGGCTTTATCTGCTTTATCTCCTGTTTTAGAAGTTTTTGAGGATATCTATAATATGGCAAAATTGGCAGATATGGATTTTGGAACTTTTAAGGTTGAAGACAAGGAGTACCCTTTAAGCTTTTCTCTATTTGAGACTAAGTGGGAGTATGAAAAAGATACAGAAGTTAGAAGAGCTGCTTTTGAAGCTTTTTACAAAAAACTTAAGGAGTATCAGAATACTGTGGCCACCGTTTACAATGCACAGGTGCAGAAAGAGAAAATTATAGCCAATTTGAGAGGATTTGATTCTGTCATTGACAGCTTGCTTTTCCCTCAGAAAGTGGAGAGAGAGATGTACGAAAGGCAGATTGACCTCATAATGGAGCATCTAGCCCCTCATATGAGAAAATTTGCTAAACTCCTTCAGAGGATACACGGATTGGAGGAGATGACTTTTGCAGATTTGAAACTTGAAGTAGACCCTGATTTTGAGCCAGAAGTGACAATTGAAGAGGCAAAAAACTACATACAAGAGGGGCTTTCAGTGCTCGGCGAAGATTACAGAGAAATGCTAAGAAGGGCTTTTGATGAAAGGTGGATAGATTTTGCAGAAAATAAGGGGAAGGCGACAGGAGCTTTTTGCGCAACTCCTTATGGGATACACCCCTATGTCTTGATAAACTGGGCAAATAAGATGAGAGAAGTTTTTGTGCTGGCTCATGAACTTGGACATGCTGGACATTTTTATTTGGCACAACAGCATCAGAATATTTTTGACACGAGGCCTTCTCTTTACTTTATAGAGGCTCCTTCCACAATGAATGAGCTTCTTATGGCGAATTATTTGATGAAGAAAAATAGCAGTGACAAGAGAATGAAGAGATGGGTTTTGTCTACTCTGGTTTCAAGGACTTATTATCACAACTTTGTGACGCACCTTTTAGAGGCAGCTTATCAAAGAGAAGTGTACAGGATAATTGATAAGGGAGGGTCTGTTACTGCTCCCACATTGAATAAGATTAAAAGAGAAGTTCTGGAAAAATTCTGGGGAGATGCTGTAAAAATCAACGAAGGAGCAGAACTTACCTGGATGAGACAGCCTCATTATTACATGGGACTTTACCCATATACTTACAGTGCAGGGCTTACTATAGCCACTCAAGTCAATAAGAGATATTTGCAAGAAGGGCAAAAAGCTTTGGAGGACTGGAAAGAAGTATTAAAAGCAGGAGGAACAAAGACCCCTCTTGAACTTGCTCAAATGGCAGGTGTTGATATAACTACTGAAAAACCTCTTTTAGATACAATTCAGTATATCGGGGATATGATAGACGAAATTATTCGATTGACTGACGAAATAGGCAAGTGATTGGAAGGCATTGGCGGTAAGCCGATGCCTTTTTTAATGGAAAATTGTATTAAAAAGAAAAGCCTTATGGTATAATAAAATTAAAGATTTGGCAGGAAAGGCGGGATTTGAATGGAGAAAGAGACTTTAAAAAGGTATGAGGTATGGCTCAATGACCCGGCTATATCGGATAAGGATAAAGAAGAGCTTAAAAAAATGAAACCAGATGAAATACAGGATGCCTTCTTTATGGATTTGGAATTTGGCACTGCTGGATTAAGGGGCATTATGGGGCTGGGGGCCAATAGAATGAATTTTTACACGGTTGGGAAGGCAACCCAGGCTCTTGCCAATTACATAAACAAGACAGTAAAAGGAGAAAAAAGTGTAGCTATTTCTTATGATACGAGAAGATTTTCAAGGGAATTTGCTGTAGAGTCAGCTCAAATACTTGCAGCAAATGGGATAAAGGTGTATCTTTTTGACGATTTTAGACCCACACCTCTTTTGTCTTTTGCTGTCAGGTTTTTAAAGGCTACAGCTGGTATAATGATAACAGCGAGTCACAATCCTCCGGAATACAACGGATACAAGGTATATTGGTCAAATGGCGCTCAGATTATTCCACCCCATGATAAAGGCATTATAGAGGAGTACGAGAAACTGTCTTTTGCGGATGTAAAAAGGATGTCCTTTGATGAGGCTAAAGATAAGGGCTTTGTGGTCATGGTGGGGAAAGAGGTGGACTCTGCATATTTTGAAAAAGCCCTTTCTTATTCTTTTGGGATTTCTTCAAAGGATTTAAAGATAGTGTATACTCCTCTCCATGGGACAGGTATTAAAATTGTCCCGCCACTACTTGAGAAAGTTGGGTTTGATGTATATATTCAAAAAGAGCAGCAGATACCGGATGGAAGCTTTCCTACAGTGAGCTATCCTAATCCAGAGTTTGATGAGGCTTTTGAGCTTGCTTTGAAAGACGCAAGAAGTATTGATGCAGATATAGTTGTGGCTTCAGACCCGGACGCGGATAGGATGGGAGTTTTGGTAAAGCATAAAGGGGATTATGTGAGAATAGATGGAAATCAGATGGGCATTTTGCTTTTGAATTTTCTTCTTACGATGTATTCTGAAAAGGGCATGCCAGAAAATCCGGCTGTTATAGAGTCTATTGTGTCTTCTAAGCTTTTTGCTAAAATTGCGAGGGCGCACGGGGTTGAGGTTTCTGAAGTGCTGACAGGTTTTAAGTGGATATGCAATGAAGCTGATAGGTTGAGAAAAGAAGGCAAAACGGTGTTTTTTGCCTATGAAGAAAGTTATGGATACAATGTGGGAGATTTTGTTTACGACAAAGACTCAGGCACTCCTATAATGGTAACCTGTGAAATGGCTGCCTACTACAAAAAGAAGGGCATGACTTTAGTTGATGCTTTAGAAGAGATTTATAAAAAATACGGTTACTACCTTGAAGACCAGCTTTCTCCTGTATATGAAGGGGAAAAAGGGCTTAAGAAGATAAAGGAGATTATGGGAAGGCTAAGAGAAAAGCCAATTGAAAGTTTGGCAGGCCACAGGCTCACAAGAGTTGTGGACTACTTAAAAGGATATAACCGTATACCCCCTTCAGATGTTTTAAAGATGGAATTTGGGGAGAAGCTCATAGTATACGTTAGGCCCTCAGGCACAGAGCCTAAAATAAAATTCTATTTTATGGCAATGGAGATGGAGAATATAGAGGAGGCTAAAAAGCTTTTAAAAAGAGCTAAGGAAGAGCTTGTAAAAGTGCTGGATTTGGAAGAATAATAACCCGGTTTGTGAGGGGAAAGAATGGGTAAAAGGGTATTTATAAAGGCTTTACTTTTCTTTTTTGCGGTAGTATTTGTAATGGTATTTTTTGAAAATTCAGTTGATAATAGTGCCATGAGAAAAGTTACTGTGGAGAAAGAAGAAAGTCTACTACCAGTTAAAGAGGGGCAAGACACGAAAGATGCAGAAAAAGTGTTAGATTACACTGAAATAGTGGTAAATGCTGTAGGGGACTGCACTCTGGGTTCAGATGAGAAATACTCTAAATATGGCATTTTTGATGAGGAACTGAAAAAGCAGAATTACGACTATTCCTATTTTTTTAGAAATGTAAAAGATACATTTAAAAAGGGCGATTTGACTATAGCAAATTTAGAAGGTCCCTTGACTACTTCTACAAAAAGAGCAGAAAAGGAATATGCCTTTAAAGGACATCCTTCGTATGCGAAGATTTTAAAAGAAGGGGGAGTTGATGCAGTAAATTTGGCTAATAACCACTCCTTTGATTATGGGAAAGAAGGCTTTTATGAGACTGTGAATGCTTTAAAGAAAGAGGGTATAGGTTATTTTGGCTACGGGTACAGGTATATCACTGAGGTAAAGGGTGTGAAGATTGGCGTTTTGGGTTATACAGGTTATGACGATACAGAATGGACAAAACAAGAGATAAAAAAAGACATAGAAAAGCTAAGGCCAGAGGTCAATATATTGATTGTGAGCTTTCACTGGGGAGAAGAGAATAAGTATTATCCTAATAAAATACAAAGGAATCTGGGGCATTTTGCAATCGATGAGGGAGCAGACCTTGTTATAGGACACCATCCCCATGTGCTTCAGGGAATAGAAAAGTACAAAGCTAGATATATTGCATATTCTCTGGGTAATTTTGTGTTTGGAGGAAATAGAAATCCTAAGGACAAGGATTCGATGATTTTCCAGCAAATTTTCTTTGTAGATAAAGAGGGGAAAGTGGCAGAGACTAAGGCGAATATAATACCTGTGTCTATATCTTCTCAAAAGGATAGAAATGACTACAGCCCTCGCCTTTTAGAAGGTGAAGAGAGGGAAAAGGTTTTAGAAAAGATTGAAAAGCTATCTCAATGGGATAAAATTACTCTAGAATGACCTGTTTGAAAAATTAAACAGGAAAAGGTATAATGTAGATGTGGACATAAGTACAAAAAGGAGGAAGAAAAATGCCTAAGCGCTATGTTATTATAGGTGGAGATGCGGCTGGGATGAGCGCAGCTTCCCAGATAAGGAGGATGGATAAAGAGGGGGAAATTCTGGTCTTTGAAAAGGAGGGCGTAATTTCTTATGCCCAGTGTGGCCTACCCTACTGGGTGGGAGGGGTTGTGCCTGAGAAGAAAAAGCTTATTGCGCGCACAGCGGAAGAGTTTTTAAATCGCTACAATATTGACGTAAAGCTTTATCACGAAGTTGTGAAAATAGATCCTTCCAAAAAAGAAATCAAGGTTTTTCGCAGGGAAGAAAAAGACGAAATCGCTGTCCCTTATGATGTGCTTTTGATTGGGACAGGGAGTACTGCAATAGTACCTCCATGGGATGGCAGGAATTTGCCGGGAGTGTTTACATTAAAGACCATGGGTGATGCGGAAAAACTTCTTGACTGGTTGAGCTCCCATACTCCCACTAAGGCGGTGGTTATAGGCGGAGGTTATATAGGGCTTGAAACTGCCGAAGCGCTTCACAGCAGGGGTTTTAAGGTTACGGTTTTGGATTTAGCACCGCAGTTAATACCTACTTTTGATAAGGAGATTGCCGAAATAGCTCAGGATGCTCTTACAAGACATGGAGTGGAAGTACATTTAAACGAAGAAGTCGTCGGTTTGGAAGGGGATGAAAAAGGAGTAAAAGCCGTTGTAACGAAAAATGGCAAATTTGAAGCCGATTTAGTTATAATATCTATAGGAGTAAGGCCTGTGAGCGAGCTGGCAAAGGAAGCGGGAATAGAGTTAGGGCCGAAGAATGCTATTTTAGTAAATGAAAGGCTTGAAACGAGTATTCCTGACATATACGCTGCTGGGGATTGTGCTACGCACTTTAACAGGATAAAAAATGCACCGGATTACATACCACTGGGGACCACTGCTAATAAACAGGGAAGAATTGCAGGAATAAATATGGCAGGCGGAGATGCGAAATTTGCAGGAGTGGTAGGAACGGCTATTGTCAAGGTTTTTGACAGGACTATAGCGAGAAGTGGTCTTGGAGAAAGAGACTGCGAAGCTTTAGGCATACCTTATCAGGTAGTTTTAATAAAAGCAAGGCCTGTAAGCCATTACTATCCATGGGAAGACGAAATTCTTACGATAAAGCTCTGCTACCACAAGGATAACAGAAAACTTCTGGGGGGACAAATAGCAGGGGGATTAGGAGGAGTTGACAAGAGAATAGACGTTTTGGCTACTGCTTTGTTCCATGAAATGACTATTGACGAGTTGCAAGCTTTGGACCTTGCGTATGCTCCTCCATACAATTCTGTGTGGGATCCGTTGCAACAGGCATCAACTGTAGCGCAGAGGGGATAAAAGAAAAGGTCTTACCGCTTTGGTAAGGCCTTTTTTGATGATATACTTTTTAGAAGGGGTGTGAATATGAAGGCTATAGAAAAGTATGTGTTTTTGACATTAGGGGCTTTCTTAGCTGCAGTTGCCCTTGAGATTTTTTTAGTGCCCAATTACATAATAGATGGGGGGATAACAGGAATTTCTATAATGCTTAGCTATCTGACCAAACTGCCTCTGGGAGCCTATATTTTTGTGTTGAATCTACCTTTTTTGTTTTTTGGCTATAGGCAGATAGGAAAAAGTTTTGTTTTTTCTACTTTTTACGCTGTTTCCGTATTATCTCTCTCTGTCACAATTTTAGAAAAGCTTCCTCCACTAACATATGACACTCTTTTGGCTTCTGTTTTTGGAGGGATTATTTTAGGCATAGGCGTGGGACTGGTAATAAGGCATGGAGGTTCTATGGATGGCACAGAGATTGTGGCTGTAGTATTTTCAGAAATTTCAGGCTTTTCCGTAGGAGAGATAGTCCTTTTTATTAATGTATTCATTCTGGGAAGTGCAGGAATAGTATTTACTTGGGATAGGGCTATGTATTCTCTTATTACCTATTTCATAGCTTTTAAGGTGATAGATTTGACTATAGAAGGTTTAGATGAAGAAAAAGCTGTGATGATAATTACAGAAAAGCCAGAAGAAATTGTAGAGACTATAACAGCGAGGTTAGGCAGGAGTGTTACCTTTTGGGAAGGGAAAGGAGGGTATACAAGGGAGAAAAAAGGGATTTTATATGCAGTGGTGAGCCGCCTGGAGATTGCCAAATTAAAGAGCATAGTAAAAGAACACGATGAAGGGGCTTTTGTTACAATTCACGATGTGTATGACATACTGGGAGGGCAGTTTAGGAAAAGGTCTATTCATTAGCTTTCTTCTCTCACTAGAAAGCCGATGAAAAAAAGAAGTAAAGAGGGAGCAGAATAGGAATTAGTCCAGAGGCTACTGTTCCGAGGATGCCATAGGACACTTATTCGTTCTTGAAGCAGGCCTTTACAAGTTGTTTAAATATCTCCAGCATCTTTTCATTTCCTTTGTAAGCCATAAGCTCCGGATGCCACTGAACTCCCACCACAAAATAGTCCTCTTTTTCAAGTTCAATTGCTTCTATAACTCCATCTTTGGATTGGGCTACTATTTTGAAGCCCTCTGCCACATCTTTTACTGCCTGATGGTGAAAGCTGTTCACTGCAATGGTTTTGCCCAAGATATTATACAGCCTGCTTCCTTCTTTTATTTCTACCGTATGGGTGGGTAAATCGGGCTTTGCTCTTTGAGAATGCTTTATGTAAGCTGTAGGGATTTGTGATATGTCTTGATATAAAGTCCCTCCTAAAGCTACGTTCATCACTTGAATGCCTCTGCATATTCCCAGAATGGGTTTTTTAAGTGAATAAGCGTACTTTATGACTTCAATATCGTACCAGTCCCTGTCAGGAGTAATTCCACCCTGTTTTTCAATGGGCTCTTCGTTGTAAAGTAGGGGATTTACATCTTGTCCTCCAGTTATTAAAATTCCATCTACTTTTTCCACCTGTTTTTTTAGTGTGTCTTTGTCCAAGACTATAGGTAAAACTACAGGCACGCCCCCAGCTTTTAGAACTGATTCTACATAAGGTCTCATTACATAAATTCTTTCTTCTCCGATCATCACTCCCTCAGTCTCATAGCTTATGTTTCCCACAATACCTATGATAGGTTTATTCATGTTTCTCCCCCTATTCTTTATTGGTCAGTTATTATTATACCATATTTTGTACTTTAAAAAATTAATAAGAAATGGTTAGATGTCTGACAACAAGTTAAAATTGTGGTATAATTATATGAGGATTAAAAGGGTCTTATCTGGAAATAATAAAAGTAAAAGAGGGGTGTTAGTGTGAAGGAGACATTGCTCGCTTTAGTTACGGGAATGGCTGTAGGTCTTATATTTTCATTTTTTAGGTTGCCCATTCCGGCTCCCAGTGTTTTGCCGGGAATTGCTGGTGTGATAGGCATCTACCTGGGAGGGCGCCTGATGGAATATATAATCAAATTGATTGGCAGGTGATGTTTGCAATTTAAGGCAGGTTATGAACCTGTCTTTTAGTTTTTTTCAAAATAATCACGAACTTTTATTTGAAATTTCCTATAAAAATTCGCATTTTTAATTGATTTATAGCGTAATTTTTGATAATATAGATTACGGGTTTCTTTGTGAATTTGCAAGAAAGAGGTAGATAAGATGAAAAGATACGATGTGATAATTGTAGGAGGCGGACCTGCAGGACTTTTTACTGCACTTGAGCTCGTTAATAAAAAAGAAAATTTAAATATATTGCTGCTTGAGAAAGGGAAAGATATACACAAAAGAGTGTGCCCGATGAATACCTATGGGACAAAATGCCTTGACTGCAAACCCTGCGCTATAACGTCTGGAATAGGAGGAGCGGGGGCTTTTAGTGATGGAAAGCTGACTCTTACTTCTGAATTTGGTGGAGTTTTGGATGAATACATGCCAAAATCGAAGCTTAACGAGCTTATAAACTATGTAGACAGCATATACGTGAGATTTGGTGCTACTACTGAAGTCCACGGCACCGATAGAGAGAAGATAAGAGAGATAGAAAAGAGGGCTCAGGCAGCGGATTTGAAGTTAATTCCTGCTGTGATAAAGCATTTAGGCACAGATAAAAGTTTTGAGATAATAAAGAACATGAGAGACTATCTGGTTGAGAAAATAGATATAATGACAGATACCATAGTAGAAGAGATAATTGTAAAGGACGGCCAGGCTGTTGGGGTTGTGACAGAGAAAGGTGAGGAATACTATGGAGAGTATATAGTGGTGGCGCCTGGGAGAGAAGGAGCTAAATGGTTTAAAAAAGAAGCCGATAGGTTGGGAATCAAGACGAAAAATAATGCAGTGGACATTGGAGTGAGAGTGGAAATCCCGGCTGTGGTGATGGAAGATATAACCGATGTGGTTTACGAATCCAAATTTATTTACCATTCTAAATCTTTTGACGATAGAGTGAGAACTTTTTGCATGAATCCTTACGGGATGGTAGTTGTAGAAAATCACGACGGGATAAAGACAGTGAATGGACACAGCTATAAGGACATAAAGACAGAAAATACTAATTTTGCCATACTTGTAAGCAAAGAATTTACAGAGCCTTTCAACAGGCCCATAGAATACGGAAGGTACATTGCGGAACTTGCCAATATGCTGGGAGATGGAGTTATAATCCAGAGGCTTGGAGATTTGCTGTCAGGAAGGCGTTCTACTCCTAAAAGGATAGAAAGAGGGCTCGTGGAACCTACCTTAAAAGATGCTACTCCAGGAGATCTGAGCCTTGTACTTCCTTATAGATTTTTACAGTCAATAATTGAAATGCTTCAAGCCCTTGATAAAGTTTCGCCAGGAGTTTATTCAAAGCATACGCTTTTGTACGGCGTTGAAGTGAAGTTTTATTCTTCCAGAGTAGAGCTTACAGATAAATTAGAGACACAGATACGCAATTTATTCGCTGCAGGGGATGGAGCTGGCATAACGAGAGGCTTAGCTCAGGCTTCAGTTTCAGGGGTTGTTGTGGCAAGGGAGATCTTGGAGAGAGTCAAATAAAGGAAGGAGAAATAAATATGTCTGTTACTGTGATTGTGGGCGCTCAATGGGGCGATGAAGGAAAAGGGAAGATAACGGATTATCTTGCAGAGAGGTCAGAAGTGGTGGTGAGGTACCAAGGAGGCAATAATGCAGGGCATACTGTAGAAAAAGATGGTGTTCAGTATAAGCTTCATCTCATTCCTTCTGGAATACTATACCCTGACAAAATATGTGTAATTGGCAATGGGGTAGTAGTTGACCCTTCGGCTCTTTTGAAGGAGATTGAGGATTTAAAAGCTAAAGGAGTGGAAGTGAAAGAGGATAATTTAAAAATCAGCGATAGAGCCCATGTAGTTTTTCCCTATCACATAAAAGAAGATGAACTAGAAGAAAAAGGAAAGGGCGATGAGGACTTAGGGACTACAAAAAAAGGAATAGGGCCTTGTTATAGGGATAAGACAGAGAGAATAGGCATAAGAATGTGTGACCTTATGAATGCCGAGGTTTTCAGGGAGAAGCTTAAAAAGAATCTAGAGAGAAAAAATAAAATTTTTAAAGATATTTACGGTGAAGAGGGATTTGATTTCGAGCAAATCTTTGAAACTTACAGGGAGTATGCAGAAAGGTTGAGACCTTATGTGACTGATACTTCTGTTCTGCTTTACAATTTAGCAAAGGAAGGTAAAAAAATCTTGTTTGAAGGGGCCCAGGGGACTCTTCTAGATTTGGATTTTGGTACTTATCCCTATGTTACGGCTTCTCATCCTGTGGCTGGAGGAGCTACTGTAGGAGCGGGTATAGGTCCTACGATGATTGACAATGTGATAGGTGTTGTCAAAGCGTATACTACGAGGGTAGGAAAGGGACCTTTTCCTACAGAACTTAAAGATGAAATTGGAGATTTTTTGAGAGAAAAAGGCTATGAATATGGGACAACTACTGGAAGACCTAGAAGGTGCGGATGGATAGATATTGTAATGCTAAGATATGCTGTCAGAGTCTCTGGCATAACGAGCCTTGCTCTCACAAAACTAGATACTTTGGCAGGACTTGAAAAAATAAAAATATGCACAGGGTACAAAATTAACGGAAAGATTATTGAGGATTTCCCGGCAAGCCTCGAAGAATTGAAAATGTGTGAACCCATATACGAAGAAATGGAGGGCTGGAGTGAGAATATACAGGATGTGAGAAGCTTTGAAGACTTACCTTTGAATGCGAAAAAATATGTAAAAAGGTTAGAAGAACTCGTAGGAGTGGAATTTAGCATAATTTCTGTAGGTCCCGAAAGAGAAGAGACTATCGTTTTGAGGAATTTTTGATAAAAAGCTTGACATTATACCCTCGGGTAAGTATAATATATAAATGTCAGGAGAATTTAATAGGTAAAAAGGTGCTGGCGTAGCTCAATAGGTAGAGCAGCTGACTTGTAATCAGCAGGTTGAAGGTTCGAGTCCTTTCGCCAGCTCCATTTTTTTAACTTCAAAATTAAATTTGGTCACAAAATGGTCACACAAATAAGAAGGACACAATAACCCTTTGGTGTCCTTCTTATTCTTTTAAAAAGTCTTCAAATTTTTTGATTGCTTCCTTTTCTGCTTCAATAGTAATATTTGCATAAAAGTCCATTGTTATGCCAATTTGTGAATGTCCTAATATTTTAGAAATTATCTTCATTGGTATACCTGCTTGAACTAAAAGAGTTGCACAAGAATGTCTTAGATCGTGAAATCTTATTAAAGGCAGTTCCGGGTGTTTTAAAAGCATTTTATGAAATTTTTTGCTTACATAACCCGGTTCTTTAAATCTTCCATCTTCCCATACACTTATGTACCCGTCATACTCTTTTACATATTTATCCCCAAACAGCAGTTTATTTTCTTCTTGTTTTCTTTTTTCTTCTTTCAGTGCATCAATTACTTTTTTTATTAGTGGTATTTTTCTTACACTCTTTTCAGTCTTGGGTTCTCTAAAAATTAATTCTCCTTTTACAACTTGAGCTTGTCTTCTTACTATCATTTCTTCTTTCTCAAAATCGATGTCTTCCCATTTTAATCCGCAGATTTCACCTATTCTCAGTCCTTCATATAATCCAAGAATTAAGTGTATATAAATTGGAGAATCTTTAAATATTTCCTCAGCTTTATATGCAGCAGCAGTGCTCCACACAGTCATTTCTTTTTTATCTCTCGAGGGTGGTTCTACGTGATCACACGGATTTTTGCTTATGTACTGCCATTTAACGGCTCGGTTTAACGCTGATCTTAAAACTCTGTGGTGATAATTAATAGTAGTATTGGATAAGCCTAATTCTTTGAGCTTGTTGTAATATTTTTGAATTTCTAAAGGTTTTAAATTAGCTAATTCGATGTTACCTAAGTATGGTTTAAAATATAAATTAATAAGTTCTTCATAAGATTTCAATGTTTTTGGAGCTAATCTGGGTAAGCAGTGCTCTTTATACCATTCGTCCAAAAATTTTCCAAGCGTAATCTTAGACAGAAATAATTCTCCTTTTTCAAGTTTATAAAGAATTTCCTGCAGGGCTTTTTCAGCCTCTTTTTTTGTTTTAAAGCCCGAAAAACGCTTTTGCTTCCTTTTGCCGTTTTCATCACGCCCTACATCGACAACAATACTCCATTTTGAACCCCGCTTTGTGATATGCCCCCTCACAGTAATGCCTCCCTGTCCAATTCTATTATTGTCTCAGGAAGTTTTAGAATGTTAATAAATACATAGTAATTCCACTTACCCAAATGCTGTAAAACATACATAGCAAATATATTAGCATCTTTTTCAATTCGATTCTCAGAAAATAATGTAAACTTAGTTAGGTATGGAGTATTAACACGAGTATGTAGAACTGCATGTCCAAGCTCATGAGAGCAGACAATCAGCTTCATTGCTTCATCAAGATTTTGATTAATTATTATGTACTTATTCCGCTTGTGGTACTTGTAATATCCTAAGATACTGCCTAAATCACACTCTATAACATTAACGTTAAGATGTTCTGCTATCTTGAAAGGATTAGCAGAATCAGTTCTTTTAATAAGTTTTTTTGTTATCTTTTGTATTTCATCTTTGGTGTACATTAACAATTGCATCACCTTCATTTCAGGGATTACTTTCTGTATTTTTTAGGAGTGTACTTTTTCTTATTCATTAATCTAGCATGTTTTAAAATCATTTCAAAAGAATCTTTAAGATATTCCTTAGTCTCTTCATCCACCGGCTCACCGTTAAAGAAGGCCAGCCCTTCCGCACTTGTGAGGTCCTTCATCCACTCTTCCAGAGTTTTAGCAATATCTTTTTTATCCTTTTCTGTAAGTTTTGGCTGCCATTCTCTAGATTTTTCTGCTTCAATATAACCAATTTGCTTAAGTAAATCATTTAACTCCATATTCATTGCTTGAGCTATCTTCTTAAGTGTTTCTATTGTAGGCATAACTTCTTTTCCTGACCGGGGGTCTATTCCGTTTTCTAAATTATTTATATAGGAATGACTTAAACCAGCTTTTTTTGCAAATTCTCTGAGAGACATTTTATTTTCTTCTCTGAATTTCTTTATCAATTCTCCTAGTTTCATTTTCATCACCTTAGTTTAATTATATGTAAACTATTGATTACAAACAAGAAAATTTTTTAATAATTTTGTACAACATACTTGACAAAATGGTAAGATGAATATATAATTAAAGTGTAAATCATAAAATACACAAAGTAAGGTGACGTAAATTATGAAGAACACAATAAAGAATATAAGGAAAGAGAAAAAAATCTCACAAACCCAACTAGCTAAACTTACTGGTATTTCACGGCCATACCTCTCTGAAATAGAAAATGGTAAAGTTAATCCTAGTGCAAAGGTAATCTTAAAAATAGCAAAAGCATTAGGTACAGAAGTAGAAAAAATGTTCAATACTTATAATCAAGATGTAAATCATGGTGTACAAAAGTCATAAAAATGTCAGGATGCTTTACAAAGCTATTATACCTCAAATCACACCTTTTTTAAACAAGGGAGGTAAAAAATCATGGATAACAGAATAACAATAAAATTTGAAATTGACATTACGGACGTTATAGCTCAAATCATGCAGCTTCTTGGCACTGCAGAAAAAGATAAAGAAGAACAAAAGCCTTTATCCTTACTTGATGCTTATACAATAGATGAAGCAGCAAAAGTGCTGGGCGTAAGCAAAAGCTATATGTATGAGCTTGCAAAACATAAGGATTTTCCTGCTATGAAAATACACGGCAGAAAAATAATCATACCTAGGAGAGGCTTAGAAGAGTGGATGCAGAAGAAGTTTGAAGATGAAAAAGGCAGCAGTAAAGTAATTGCCATGGGAGGAAGAAGATAATGTGGATTGAATTTAAGCCCATAAAAAATAAAGACTTACTCCTCAAAGTAGCAGAGGGACTTATGAAGGTAGTACAAATTAGAATAGAAAAAGCCGAGGAAGGCTGGAAACTAATGATAAAGACATAGTATATAGCCGCAGTATGCCCAAAATACGGAACAAAAAAGTTGCATAAGTTATTGGAGGGGTATTTTGTGGATGTAGAATTAGTAAGAAAATATTACTTTGAAAATAAATTAAAGATTGTAGAAATAGCAAAAATATTGGGAGTTAATAAATCTACAGTTTCAAGGGCTTTAAAACAGTTTCCGGAATTTGAAAAAGAGAAAGAACGCCGCAAAAAGGAAAATCAGGAAAAAGCTAAGCAGTGGAGAAATGAGTATAAGAAGCAGAAAAGGGAGCAGTATGATGAAGATTATGAATTAGTGCTAAAAACTCATCGAGAAGATGCTGCAGCGCTTTCAAGAAAAGGCAGACTCAGCGATGACGTTCTTATAAAATTATGCATAACTCACTATTATTATAACAAACAAAAAGAAAGGCTTGTCTTCAACGAAAGTGCTGGGAAAAGGCCTACGGACTTACCTAGGTCGGTGTACGTGCATAAAAATGTGTTGAAGCAGTTTAGAGTATCTGATCAATAATAAAAATTTTAGCTTAAACCAATTTATTTTTATTTGGAAGGAAGAAGCTAAAAATGAGGTTAATAGTTATTATAAGCTTAATAATTTTTATTTTCGTTATAATTTTCCCCATGGTTTACAACATAAACAGTTTACATAAAGAACATATTATAAGAAGCAAAATAGAAAGTATTGCAGAAAAATATATCAAAGATGTTGAAAGAGACGGCTATTTAAGTTACACAATATATAAAAAAATAGAACATGAAATAGATCAGGCAGTGAGTTACAAAGGCATTACATCTTACCATTTTATCACAGGAACATTTGAAAGAAAAACAAAAGGTGAAGAAGTATTTATAGAAATTGATTATGGAGCATTTTCATTGCTTTATAATGTAAATGTAAAAGTTATTAAATTTGGAGTAAGTAGTTACGAGAATAAACAATAACTTTACCTTAAATATTTCTTTGAATGTTCTATTTGGTAACTATACATTTCAATTAAATAACTTTTTCGCTTGGCGTCAATGTATATAAAAAAGAGCGACATAAGTATCAATCCAAGAAAGCATATCATTAAAATCATAACTACTTTATATGTGGCATCATTGAATGTTCTAAAGCCATCTTTAATAACTACGTCAAGAAATCCACTATATTTTTTATAATCTATGTTCTGTTGTAATTTAGGGAAAGTGTTTAAAATGCTAGAAATAAGAGTCACTGCATAATTATTGATATTGTTTATGTAAAGAATATATATTGTTAAAACTGACTGAAGTAGTAATACATAGAAAGCAGTGCTAACTGATGTTAAAATTTTCATACTGTTTTCTACCACTTCTTTTTTTACTTTACTTTCTATGATGATATCTTTCAATATTTTTTTCTGAAATCTATAAGTGCGAATTTTTTCTCTTATCTTTTCCTTGTTTTTGTTAATGTATTTGTTGTAATTGAATATCGAATGTATAAACCATGACCAGATGTTTTTATCAAAAAACTCCAAGTTTTTGTGTAATTCCATATGTGACAATTTAAACACCTCCATCTTGTGTAACTTTCATTACATATATAATTTCGGTATATAATTGAAAAACTTAGAATGATAGGAATTTGTCATGTAGAAAGGATTAGATTAAACCTTGAATTAACCTTAGAAATATCATAGAATGAAAATAAGGACGTAAAAAGAATAAGATGCGTGCAAAAAAATGTTATCAAGATTTATAACTAAAGCAAATGGAGGCTTTCTTATGAATGAGGATAAAATCCTTTATTTATTAGAAAAAGTTTATACTGAGTTTAGCAGTAAATTTGATGAATTTGCCAAAAGATTTGATGCTGTGGAAGAAAGAATAGCAGGAGTAGAAAAAAGGATATCAGGAGTAGAAGGTAAAATAACGGGAATAGAAGAAAAGATAGAACATGTAGAAGAAGAAGTGAAAAAATTAGGAATAAAAATAGATACTGAAATTACTGATAAAATAAGAGCTTTATTCGATGACAGACAGCTTCTGCACGAAAAAATTGATGAGATAGACGAAAAAATTGACATGCTTCAGCTGGACGTAAACAACTTAACAGTTAAAACATTATATCACGACAACCGCATAAAAGAGCTGAGCAAAAAACTGGGTGTTTGATAAGCCCGGTTTTTTCTATTTTATTGAGGATTTTTATGAAAGGAGATGAAAACTTGAATACTCTTTATACTGCCGGCCTAGCAGCCGGTATTTTCTTTGGGATAGTTTTGGGAGCTTTAATTGTACTCATTTTAAGCATATTAAAGGAGGTGCAAAATTGAGTAAGTTTGTGTATATCTGTCACCCTTACAGCGCTAATCCTGCAGCAAATAGGGTTAAGTTTGATAAAATTTTTAGGTTTATAAGAAACAACTTCAAAGAAGTAGTGCCGTTTTCTCCTGTTCATGCATTTGGCGAGTTCTATAATGATAAAAATGAGGAGGATAGGAAGGAGGTGTTGAAGCTGTGCACAGATGTTTTGAAAAAGTGCGATGAAGTGTGGGTGTTTGGTAACTGGGAAAGTAGTGAAGGCTGCAGGCTTGAGGTTAAAACTGCCGAAGAAAATGGGATCAAGGTGAAATTTTTTAATGAGGAGGTAGGCTTATGAATGGAATTACGCCTGTTGATGAGGCGCAAATAAGTGCATTTTTGTGGAAGATTGCAAACTTTGTAATGGATGTAGGTATTGTTATAGCAGTAATTTTTATTGCAGTAAATGGATACAGGTTTTACACTTCAGGACATAATCCCAGCAGGAGAACAGAAGCGATGATGGGTCTTTTCTGGTCTATATTAGGAGGAATAGTGGTAGTTGGTGCAAAATTTTTCGCAGGTGTAATCCTCGGCTTTAAGCCGTAGTAGGGATGTGATTTGTGTGAGAATGTTTGAAGTGCCTGTTCAATTAGAAAGAGAAGAAAAAATATTCGGCGGGAATTTTTCTATTAGGCAGATGATATTTATTATTGTTGGTATAGGAATTGGCGCGGTTTTCTTTACAAAATATTTTTCAAAAGATTTATTTACTGCAGTAATTGTATGGATCGCTTTTTCAGCGGCAGGAGCATTTATGGCTTTTTTTAAAAAAGATGATGTAGAAATAGATAAGTATATTGTAATGTATTTGAGGTTTCTACTTTCTCAAAAAGAGTACCTATTTATTGGAGGTGGGAAATAATGCTTTTTAAAAAGAAAAGCAGTGCAGACTTTTTAGACATTGAAGATATAAAAGATGGGCTTTTGGTCTTAAAAGGTGGGAGATACAGGGCGGTTGTAACAGCCGACCCTGTAAATTTTTCTCTTCTCTCGGAAGAAGAGCAGGAAGGCCTTGAAGCTGCTTTTATGAACTTACTTCTTTCTTTATCTTTTCCACTTCAGTTTTTTACAGTCGTTAAGCCTGTAGATGTTTCTGAATCAGTAGCGGAATTTAGAGAAGGGCTTCAGCTTCTTCCCGATGGAATGATAGAGTACGAGAGAGAGCTGGAGGAGTTTCTTGGATACTTTTCAAAGCAGACTATTACTACAGAGTCCTATGTGGTTGTTCCTTACGATGACTCTTCAAGAGAATATAATAGAGCAAGAGGAGAATTAATGAGGAGAGTGCATATGGTTGCTGAAGGCCTTGCTAAGTGCGGACTCATGCCGAGAGTTTTAGGTACTGATGAGCTTTTGGAGCTCATGTTTTTTGTGCTTAACAGGGATGGAAGTATTAAAGTCAATGCTCTTATTAAAGCGGGGGCTTTAGAGCTGCACAAAAAGGGGGTCAGGTTAAGTGCTGAAACTAAAAAAGAACAATAAAGAATCTTCTAAGGAGGACTTAACTCTTTTCAAGAGAGTTCCCACAGTTGTAGAGATGATTTCGCCTGACGGCTACCTAATAGAAAAGGACTATTTAAAAGTGGGCAAGAAGTTTTTCAGATTGTATGTGCTTTTGGATTTTCCGCAGGCTGTCTATGTTGGATGGCTGGAAGATGCGAAGCTTCTTGGAAATGTCGATATATCGGTTCACGTTGCGCCTGTCGATGCGAGAGATGCTGTAAATCAGCTCACAAAAAAGATTACCCAGTACCAGTCCCAGTACATGCTGGACGAACAAAAAGGCAGTATATATGAGCTTGGGCTTTTGAGAAAAGCAGTGCAGGACCTTGAAGGACTGAGAGAAAACATACAGATGAACAGAGATAAGCTCTACTACGTTACAGTTATTGTTTCGGTTTCTGCAGATTCGCTGGAAGAGCTCGATAAGAGCTCAAAAATTCTGGAAGAGGTTCTGGCAGGTAAAAGCATAAGAGCAAGAAGAATGTTTCTGAGGCAGAGCGAAGCTTTTAAAAGCTTTGTACCTATCTTGGAAAATCGCTGTGAAGATCTCTCAAGAAATTTTAATACAGGTGCTGCTGCATCACTTTTTCCTTTTGCTTCTCCGGAGTTTTCCCACAAGAAGGGGATACCGCTTGGAGTAAATCTTTTTACTGGGAGCCCTGTAATTTTTGACAACTTTATAGGACCGCCATTTATGACAAACTACAACTTGGGGATATTCGCAACCTCCGGAGCAGGCAAGTCTTTTTTGGTTAAGCTTCTGTCTATGAGAGGAGCGCTTTTAGGCATAAGAACAGTTTTTGTTGACCCTGATAGGGAGTACAACCGCCTTGTGCAGAAGATGGGAGGAAGTATTGTTAAGATAAGCACAGATGCAGAAAACATAATTAATCCCTTTGACCTTGAAGAAGAGGAAGATGAAGGCGGAGCAAAGTATGTTGATATAATTCAAAAAATATCCGAGATAAAGGCTTTGGTTGGAATGATAGTGGAAGGAGTTATGAAGGACAGGATTTCAGCAGAGGAATTAGCTGCTGTTGAGGAAGCAGCAAGGGAGGAGTATGAGGCAAGAGGAATAAATAAAGACCCGGGCTCTTTATATGTAGAAAATGCTGTAGAGGATGGAGCATTTTACTTTAAGAAGAAAAAAGAAATGCCTACCCTGTCGAGCTTTGTTGAAAGGCTTAAGAAAAATCCAAGAGGAGAGAGAATTGCTGCTGTTTTAAAACCTTTTTTGAAGGGCGGCACCCTGGGCATATTTGACGGACAGACAAATGTTTCGTTGAAAGATTCATATCTTGTTAATTTTGATATATTCGACATAAAGGATCAGTTTCTAAGGACATATGCCATGTATGTTATAACAAACTGGGTGTGGGAGAAGTTTGTGAAAAAGGATGTAAAGCAGAAGAAAAGGGTTGTGGTGGATGAGGCGTGGATGTTTATGAAGTACAAAGACACAGCATATTTTCTGGAGAATTTGTCAAGGAGGGCGAGAAAGAGAAACACCTCTCTCGTATAATATGATTTGGAAATTATCAAGAAGTTTTTTTACTTCTTGATAATTGAGCGTGCCTTTGCGAAAATTAATTTAGGTTGGTCTGGGGTCACTCTTAACACCCCCTGTAGCTTTTCAAATACAGCCTACTCAAGTAAGAGTGAGACCCCTGCGGTGCAGTACTAGTTTCTCACTCGTGAGCTGAGCCAGCAGGCATTCCGGCCCCTAGATTCAGCAGGCTAGGGGTGCACCCCCGGTTGCCCTGTCAAGCTCTTATCGCCCGCGAGGCTGTTAGGTACTGCACCCGCAGGGCACGCCCCTAATCCTGGCCAACCAAAGGAGGGATATCTGGTGGCTCAGGTTATCTTTGCAGGCATCGATGTCAGCGCCTCTAAGCTGGATCTCGTATGCATCGATGAAAATGGTAATCAACTTTCTCCTGCTAGGTCTTTCTCCAATAATGCTGAGGGCGCAAATGCGCTGGTGGATACTTTAGTTTCACTAGCAACTAAATCCAATGTCTCGCAACTTAATCTTGGATTAGAAGCTACTTCTATCTTCAGTATTCCACTTAGAGATTTCCTTTTGGATGCACCTCAGTTAAAGCCTTATTCGGTCCAGGTGTATGAAATTAATCCTTCTCTTGTATCCGGGTTTAAAAAAGCTTTCGGCTCAAGACTCCCTAAAACTGATGCCTTAGATGCCTATATAATTGCTGAGAGGCTTCGCTTTGGACATCTTACTCCATACAGCCATGAAGTTTCTGTTACTGCACCTTTGCGTCAGCTTACAAGGCTTAGATTACATCTTGTCGAACTCCTTGTTGATGAGAAAAATCGAGCTTTGAATTTGCTCTTTTTGAAATTCTCTAATTACAAACAGGACAATCCCTTTACCAACGTCTTTGGCAGAGCGTCCATTGAAGTCCTGAAAGAATTTACCCCTGATGAAATAGCTCAGATATCCATAGAAGAACTTGCAGAGTTTATTCAGTCTCACGGAAAAAACAGATTCACTAATCCTGAAGAAATTGCTACTGCTCTAAAGCAAGCCGCAAACCGTGCTTACCGCCTAAACTCTAAAATGGAACAGGCCTGTGAGATAGCTCTTTCTTTAACTCTTCAAAACATTGAGCATCTCAAAAGGCAGATTAAAAGCCTTGATAAGGTTATTTCCAGAGAGCTTAAAGCTATCCCTCAAACACTTACTACAGTTAAGGGTTTAGGCGATGTGTCGGCTGCAGGAATAATCGCTGAAATAGGCGATATTAAGCGTTTTAAAAACGAAGCCTCTCTTGCTCAGTATGCTGGCCTCACCTGGACCCGTTATCAGTCGGGCGACTTTGACGCTGAAGAGCGTCGTTTGACAAAGAGCGGGAACAAATACCTCCGCTATTACTTGGTCATGGCCGCAAACTCGTTGCGGGTGCACAACGAGGAATACAAGGCCTATTATCAGACCAAGTATCAGGAGGTTCAAAAGCACCAGCATAAGAGAGCGCTGGTATTGACTGCCCGCAAACTTGTTAGGCTGGTCTTTGCACTGCTGAGCAAAGGCCAAATCTACAAAGGGGCGGTGAAGAGTTAATTTTGTCTTTTAAAACCTATTAATTGCTACTTTTGAAGCCAATTTTTACCATATTAATTGGCTAAGGGTATTATTGTCTTTTTTTGCTTTGATAATTTTATTTTCCAATTTTAAGGTATTGACATATTACCGTGAGTCTTACTGTTGCGAGTCAGTCTTTTATAGAATTTTCAAATTCATCAGAAGGAAAAGCGGTTTTAACAAATCTGGCGGCTGTATTTTTAATGAAGCAGGCACCGACCGACATAGATTCAGTGCAGGAGGTGTTTCACCTATCACAGGGTGAAAGGGAGTTTCTAACCTCCTGCGGGGTTGGCGAAGCGCTGTTTTTGGTCGGCAAAAATAAAACTGCCGTTAAGGTGGTGGCAAGCGATTATGAGAAGAAGCTCATTTCTACAAATCCGAATGAGTAGACTGTTTGTTTTATTTGTACTTTTTGTGTTTTTGCTCAATGCAGCTGCTTATGCTGAAACACCTTCTGTTACAAATTCAAGTTCCTCGCAGCCGCAGGAGGACCAGGGAAGCCTTATAGAAGAGCTCATTGCTGCACCAATAAACGGGCTTTATTCAGCAATTCAGCTTCTAGGACTTAAAGGATTTGATGAGCTTATATTCAACACATCCTACGGTGAGCTGGCACCTTACAGCCCGCAGGAGTGGAATATTGTGATGACATGGTATATAAGAATAAGAGATGCTGTGTGGGTGCTCCTTTTAATTGCAGTAGCTGCCCAGGGGTACAGGTTTATGACATCCAGTGTTAATCCGTCCAAAAGAATAAACTTCATGCAGAGTGTTTTAAGTGTGATATATGCATTTTTCATAATACTTTTTATGCCGTACTTTATAAGGCTCATGTTTCAGGCAAACAATGCTCTTGTCGACTTATTCCACGGTATTGCTCAGAGTATGGGAGCAGTAGGAAGTACTTTTGATATAAATGATATTAAAACGGGGAATGTTCTTGCAACTGCTATTGTCAAGCTGGGCTATATCGGCATCCTTCTTTATTTTAACTTTTTGTATCTGATAAGAAAGTTTGTGCTGACCTCTATGTTTGTACTTACACCAATTGTAGCATGGAGCTGGACAATATCGGGAAGGAAAGAAGGCATAGGGGTTGTAATGGGAGAAGTTGCTTCAAACGCTTTTATGCAGGCAGCACATGCTTTAGTTCTGTCGTTGTATTTAGTACTCATAAAAGCTGGGGTTTCGACGGATTTTTCGCCGTGGTGGGCGCAGATTTTTGGGATGGTGTGCTTGATACCTACTGCAAACGTCATACGGGACCTGCTTCAGGGCTGGCTTAAATTCCTGGGAGTCAATGAAGAGAAGTGGGCAGGAGCAGCAACTTTGGGACTTACGGGGCTTGTAGGGCTTGCAAATATTGCAAAGACTGCTGCAGCCCAAAAATTTCTTTTCCTTCAGGAAGCGATTCAGCAGCACCGACTTTATCTTCGGCAGCAGGTCCTGCAGTGTTTGGGGCTGCAGCAGTCTTTGCAATATTTGCAAGCCCTACAAGCCCCGTAAGTCCCAAAGTTGCTGCTCCTGCCCACTTCTCTTCATTGACTCCCAGGAATTTAAGCCAGCCCTGAAGCAGGTCCCGTATGACGTTTGCAGTAGGTATCAAGCACACCATCCCAAAAATCTGCGCCCACCACGGCGAAAAATCCGTCGAAACCCCAGCTTTTATGAGTACTAAATACAACGACAGAACTAAAGCATGTGCTGCCTGCATAAAAGCGTTTGAAGCAACTTCTCCCATTACAACCCTATGCCTTCTTTCCTTCCCGATATTGTCCAGCTCCATGCTACAATTGGTGTAAGTACAAACATAGAGGTCAGCACAAACTTTCTTATCAGATACAAAAAGTTAAAATAAAGAAGGATGCCGATATAGCCCAGCTTGACAATAGCAGTTGCAAGAACATTCCCCGTTTTAATATCATTTATATCAAAAGTACTTCCTACTGCTCCCATACTCTGAGCAATACCGTGGAATAAGTCGACAAGAGCATTGTTTGCCTGAAACATGAGCCTTATAAAGTACGGCATAAAAAGTATTATGAAAAATGCATATATCACACTTAAAACACTCTGCATGAAGTTTATTCTTTTGGACGGATTAACACTGGATGTCATAAACCTGTACCCCTGGGCAGCTACTGCAATTAAAAGGAGCACCCACACAGCATCTCTTATTCTTATATACCATGTCATCACAATATTCCACTCCTGCGGGCTGTAAGGTGCCAGCTCACCGTAGGATGTGTTGAATATAAGCTCATCAAATCCTTTAAGTCCTAGAAGCTGAATTGCTGAATAAAGCCCGTTTATTGGTGCAGCAATGAGCTCTTCTATAAGGCTTCCCTGGTCCTCCTGCGGCTGCGAGGAACTTGAATTTGTAACAGAAGGTGTTTCAGCATAAGCAGCTGCATTGAGCAAAAACACAAAAAGTACAAATAAAACAAACAGTCTACTCATTCGGATTTGTAGAAATGAGCTTCTTCTCATAATCGCTTGCCACCACCTTAACGGCAGTTTTATTTTTGCCGACCAAAAACAGCGCTTCGCCAACCCCGCAGGAGGTTAGAAACTCCCTTTCACCCTGTGATAGGTGAAACACCTCCTGCACTGAATCTATGTCGGTCGGTGCCTGCTTCATTAAAAATACAGCCGCCAGATTTGTTAAAACCGCTTTTCCTTCTGATGAATTTGAAAATTCTATAAAAGACTGACTCGCAACAGTAAGACTCACGGTAATATGTCAATACCTTAAAATTGGAAAATAAAATTATCAAAGCAAAAAAAGACAATAATACCCTTAGCCAATTAATATGGTAAAAATTGGCTTCAAAAGTAGCAATTAATAGGTTTTAAAAGACAAAATTAACTCTTCACCGCCCCTTTGTAGATTTGGCCTTTGCTCAGCAGTGCAAAGACCAGCCTAACAAGTTTGCGGGCAGTCAATACCAGCGCTCTCTTATGCTGGTGCTTTTGAACCTCCTGATACTTGGTCTGATAATAGGCCTTGTATTCCTCGTTGTGCACCCGCAACGAGTTTGCGGCCATGACCAAGTAATAGCGGAGGTATTTGTTCCCGCTCTTTGTCAAACGACGCTCTTCAGCGTCAAAGTCGCCCGACTGATAACGGGTCCAGGTGAGGCCAGCATACTGAGCAAGAGAGGCTTCGTTTTTAAAACGCTTAATATCGCCTATTTCAGCGATTATTCCTGCAGCCGACACATCGCCTAAACCCTTAACTGTAGTAAGTGTTTGAGGGATAGCTTTAAGCTCTCTGGAAATAACCTTATCAAGGCTTTTAATCTGCCTTTTGAGATGCTCAATGTTTTGAAGAGTTAAAGAAAGAGCTATCTCACAGGCCTGTTCCATTTTAGAGTTTAGGCGGTAAGCACGGTTTGCGGCTTGCTTTAGAGCAGTAGCAATTTCTTCAGGATTAGTGAATCTGTTTTTTCCGTGAGACTGAATAAACTCTGCAAGTTCTTCTATGGATATCTGAGCTATTTCATCAGGGGTAAATTCTTTCAGGACTTCAATGGACGCTC